>QFCE01000322.1_pt1 | contig 225729 bp, 208 predicted proteins | sample 5346091 | NCBI WGS metagenome assembly QFCE01 (sample SAMN09062252, study PRJNA434731) | Human gut metagenome, whole genome shotgun sequencing project. | isolation source: stool timepoint A chromium assembly | host: Homo sapiens | collected 2015
GATTTTCTGCATAAACTGAGTCATGAAATAGCAGAGGCATATGATGTTGTTGCAGTAGAAGATATTGACATGAAAGCAATGAGCCAGTGTATGCATTTTGGAAAAAGTGTCATGGATAACGGTTACGGAAAGTTTCGGGAATTGCTGGAATATAAGCTGACATGGAGAGGAAAGAAATTGGTACGTGTAGACCGTTTTTTTCCTTCCAGTAAAAAATGCTGTAAATGTGGCAATATAAAGAAAGAACTGAAACTTTCGGACAGAGTATATCTTTGCACATGTGGAAATCGGATAGACCGGGATCTGAATGCGGCAATCAATATACGTGAAGAAGCACGTCGTATGTTGTTAGCAGGATAAATGGGAAGTGTCTGTATCCAGACAATGAAAATATCCCATAACTGGGTAAAAATGAATCGCGGGGCACGCGAGGATAGCTTGTAGATACTTGGCTCAGTAGAGCCATTGAGCAAGAAGCCCCCACTTCAAAATCTGTGATTTAAGTGGTGGGAGCATGTCACAATAGTAAATTAAAAATCTCCTGTATTTTTTCTCAGCGAGCGATTGCTAGCCGCGGAGACAAAATACAGGAGATTTTTTTCATACCTAAAACAAATTCACAAAAGAAGCTTTTTAAGCATCCTGTTTCTGTGATTTTTTCAGATTTTTCTGTGCCGTAGACAGCATCAGTTTAATACGGTTCAACTGGTTTACTTCGCTGGCACCCGGGTCAAAGTCGATAGCCACGATGTTGGACATCGGATACTGATGGCGAAGCTCTTTGATAACACCTTTACCTACGATATGGTTCGGCAGGCAGGCAAACGGCTGACAGCATACAATGTTGTTGACACCGGAGTTGATCAGTTCCACCATCTCGCCAGTCAGGAACCATCCCTCACCGGTCTGGTTACCGTGAGATACAATGGATTCTGCATTTTTTGCAGTCTCGTAAATATTTGCCGGCGGTGTGAAATGTGTACTCTCTTCCAGTGCTTTATGCGCAACTCCACGCAGTTTTTCGATGGCCCAGATACCAAGATTTGATTTTGTCTTGGTAGATTTCTTAAATCCGAGGACGTCTGTCTTGAAGTTGTTGTTGTAGAAGCAGTAGAGGAAGAAGTCCAGCAGATCCGGAATGACTGCCTCAGCACCTTCAGATTCCAGCAGATCAGCAAGGTAGTTATTAGCCATCGGCATGAATTTAACCAGAATCTCTCCTACGATACCTACCTTCGGTTTCTGAATATCAAGTCTTGGCAGTACATCAAAATCATGTACCATTTCACGACAGTACTGTTTATACTTTTTATGACTGACGAGCTTATCGGTAGATACAAAGTCTGTAATTTTCTGTACCCATTTCTTGTGCAGTTCATTTGTGGAACCCGGAACTGCTTCATACGGTCTGGTTGCGTAAATACAACGCATCAGGATATCACCGAATACCAGACAGTACATACCTTTCTGGATCAGAGAAGCATTCAGCTTAAATCCCGGATTGGATTCAAGGCTGCTCAGGTTCAGTGAAATAACCGGAATCTGCGGATATCCAGCCTTTTCCAGTGCACGACGGATGAATCCGACATAGTTGGAAGCACGACATCCGCCACCGGTCTGTGACATGATGATAGCCAGATGGTCGACATCATATTTGCCGGAAGTTACTGCATCCATGAACATACCAACTGTGATCAGGGATGGATAGCATGCGTCATTGTTTACATATTTCAATCCGGCATCGACAGCAGCTTTGTTGTCATTTCCGAGAACGACCAGATTATATCCGGAAGCTTTAAATGCAGGCTCTAACAGCTCAAAATGGATCGGGGCCATCTGTGGAGCCAGGATTGTATAGGTCTTTCTCATTTCCTCTGTAAAGACGGCACGCTGGTAGCTGGACGGAACGATCTTACGCTCTTTCGGATTTTTCTCTCTGGTGCGGATGGCCGCAATGAGAGAACGGATACGGATACGAGCAGCACCAAGGTTGTTTACCTCATCAATCTTCAGACAGGTATAAATCTTGCCGGAGTGAGTCAGGATATCACTGACCTGATCGGTGGTAACGGCATCCAGTCCACAGCCGAAAGAGTTTAACTGGATCAGATCCAAAAAGTCGGTCGTTTTTACATAATTTGCAGCTGCATACAGTCTGGAGTGGTACATCCACTGGTCAAGTACGATCAGCGGGCGCTCCACCTGATGCAGATGAGAGATGGAATCCTCGGTCAGAACTGCAAACCCGTAGGATGTGATCAGCTCCGGAATACCGTGGTTGATCTCCGGGTCAATATGATATGGACGACCGGCAAGGACGATACCACGGCGGTGGTTGTCTTTTAACCACTGGATTGTTTCTTCACCTTTTTTGCGCATATCATCGCGGGCGCTGGCAAGTTCCTGCCATGCAGCATGTACAGCTGCTTTTACTTCAGAAGCTGGAATATCAAAATCTTCCTTCATGACTTCTTCGAGACGTTTGGTTAAAGTTTCTTCATCTGCGAAAGACATAAATGGATTGTATAATTTTACGTTTCCGGATGTGATGTCATCTACGTTGTTTTTGATATTTTCTGCGTAGGAAGTGACGATCGGGCAGTTGTAGTTGTTGCTTGCATCCGGAAATTCTTTTCGCTCATATGGGATACATGGATAGAAGATTGTGTTAATACCTTCTTTGATCAGCCATGTAATATGCCCGTGTGCAAGTTTAGCCGGATAACATTCGGATTCACTCGGGATGGATTCGATACCAAGCTCGTAAATCTTTCTGGTGGAAGCCGGAGAGAGTACGAGACGGAATTTCAGTGCCTTGAAAAATGTTGCCCAGAACGGATAGTTCTCGTAAATGTTCAGGACTCTTGGCATACCGAGCGTTCCGCGGGTTGCTTCTTCCTCACTCAGAGGTTCGTAGTCAAAGATACGATGCAGCTTATATTCAAACAGGTTTGGAATCTGTTCTTTGTTTTTCTCTTTTCCGATACCTTTTTCACATCTGTTTCCGGTAATGTATTGACGATTTCCGGAAAATTTGTTGATGGTGAGCAGGCAGTTATTGGTACATCCACCACAGCGGGCCAGTTTTGTCTCAAATTTCAGATCATTGATCTGTTCGATGGACAGCATAGTGGTCTGTTTGCCTTCATAACGGTCACGGGCGATCAGTGCGGCGCCGAAGGCACCCATGATACCGGCGATATCCGGACGGATCGCTTTGCATCCGGAAATGGTCTCAAAGCTTCGCAGGACAGCATCGTTGTAGAAGGTACCGCCCTGAACGACGATATTTTGTCCAAGCTCTGTCGGATCGGACAGCTTGATAACTTTGAATAATGCATTTTTGATAACAGAGTAAGCCAGACCAGCGGAAATATCAGCAACAGATGCGCCTTCTTTCTGCGCCTGTTTTACTTTGGAGTTCATAAATACCGTACAGCGTGTGCCAAGGTCGATTGGATTTTTTGCAAATAATGCTTCTTTTGCGAAATCCTGTACGGAATAGTTCAGAGATTTTGCGAATGTCTCAATAAAAGAACCACATCCGGAAGAACATGCCTCGTTTAACTGTACACTGTCAACGGTGTTGTTTTTGATCTTGATACATTTCATATCCTGACCGCCAATGTCAAGGATACAGTCAACCTTTGGATCAAAGAAGGCAGCTGCGGTATAGTGTGCAACGGTCTCAACTTCACCTTCATCAAGCATCAGAGCTGCTTTTACCAGCGCTTCGCCGTAACCGGTGGAACAGGAAGATATGATATGTGCATCTTTCGGAAGCTGTTCATAGATTTCTTTGATAGCGATGATGGAAGTAGCCAGAGGACTTCCGTTGTTGCTGCTGTAGAAGGAGTACAGTAACGTACCGTCTTCCGCTACCAGAGCAACTTTGGTTGTTGTGGAGCCTGCATCAATTCCGAGGTAGCAGTTGCCGCTATATGTAGAAATATCTCCTTTTTTAACACATGCACCGTTATGGCGTGCAGTGAACTCATCGTAAGCTGCCTGATCAGCAAACAGCGGATCCATACGTTCTACTTCGAATTCCATATGGATTTCCCCTTTTAATTTACCAAGCAGGTCTTCCAGAGAAATCTGATTCTCTTCTTTATAGTTCAGGGCAGAACCGATGGCTGCAAAAAGATGGGAGTTTTCCGGAACGATGGTATGCTCTTCATCCAGTTTTAAGGTGCGGATAAAAGCTTCTTTCAGTTCAGATAAGAAATGAAGCGGACCGCCAAGGAAGGCTACGTGCCCACGGATTGGTTTACCGCAGGCAAGACCACTGATGGTCTGGTTTACAACTGCCTGGAAGATAGAAGCAGACAAATCTTCTCTGGTTGCACCTTCATTGATCAACGGCTGGATATCTGTCTTTGCAAATACACCGCAGCGGGCAGCAATCGGATAGATCGCTTTATAATTCTTGGCATATTCATTCAGACCGCTGGCGTCTGTCTGGATCAGGGAAGCCATCTGGTCGATGAAGGAACCGGTACCGCCGGCGCAGATACCATTCATTCGCTGCTCGACATTGCCACCCTCAAAATAGATGATCTTGGCATCCTCACCACCAAGTTCGATGGCTACATCGGTCTGCGGAGCTGCGTCCTGCAGAGCGGTAGATACGGCGATAACCTCCTGTACAAAAGGAACATCGAGGTGTTTGGCCAGTGTCAGACCACCGGAACCGGTAATCATAGGGCAGAGTTGGATCTGTCCGAGTTTTTCGTATGCTTTATGAAGCAGATCGGTAAGTGTCTCGCGGATGTTTGCGAAATGACGCTCATAATCGGAAAAAACTAAGGTATTCTGCTCATCCAAAATTGCAATCTTTACCGTAGTTGATCCGATATCAATTCCAAGTTTGTGTAATTTTAAAGTATTCATTTTACCACCTGTATATGTTTAAGAGTTGTCTGAAATCATTGATTTCCAGTAAAAATCAGTGAAAAGAGATTTCAGAAGTTTCATATTAAATGTATAACGCCTGTCAGATTACAAGCGAACTTCATTATACGACAGGAAATGGCAAAATACAATCCTTTTATATTTTTTTAACAAAGGGTGTATTTTAAATGGTACAGGTAATCTGGGGTACAGAAAGAAAAAATATGCATATCTTAAAAGAAAAAAGGAAAAATAGATGAATCCTTATTTTGAATCCGAATACAGGGAATCACGTATGATGCACAGCTGTCCGGGAGTGATTTATGTGGTAAAACAGGGTGATACATTGTATAAAATCTCACAATATCATCATGTGAGTGTGACAGATATATTACTGGCAAATCCGTATGTGAATGTATATAATCTGCAGATCGGAGACGAACTGTGTATTCCGGTTGGAAAAATGGCTATGACAGGTGAAGCGGACACGAAAAATTCAAAGTTTGCTACGTTGACAAAGTGATAGCTGACCGATATAATCAAAAGATAGCTACAATTAAAGTTACTACAAATAGTACGAGAGTTACTACAAATAGTACGTGAAATAGCTAAAAATAAAACGAAAGTAGGAAACAGAATGCATTTTTTAAATAAAATGGAACGTAAGTTTGGCAGATTTGCGATTCAGGGATTGATGAAGTATATCATCCTTTTTTATGTGGCGGGATATCTGATCGAATTCCTTGCCCCGCAGGCATACAGCTTTCTGACGTTGGAACCGTATCTGATATTCCATTATGGACAGGTATGGAGGCTGGTGTCATGGGTATTGATTCCACCGCCAACCGGCAACTTTTTCTTTGCTATTATCATGATCATACTGTATTATCAGTTAGGTACTGCCCTGGAACGTACCTGGGGTGCATTTAAGTTTAACGTATATATTTTTGGTGGTATGGTCTTTACGGTGCTTGGTGCATTGCTTCTGTATGTGATCTATGGTGTGAATACACCGATTTCCATGGGCGGCAGCTTCAGCACATACTATATCAATATGACAATTTTCCTCGCATTTGCGATGTGTTATCCGGATATGCGGATTATGCTGTATTTTATCATTCCAATCAAGATGAAGTGGATGGCAGGTATTTATGCGGCATTGATCATTTATGAAATGATCATTTCCAGTTGGGGCGGCAGAGTTGCCATTATTGCCTCTGTCCTGAATTTCCTGATTTTCTTCTTTACAACGCGCAATTATCGCAGTGTTTCACCGAAGGAAATACACAGGAAGCGGACATATCACCGTCAGGTACAGCAGCCGAAAGGTGTCACACGCCACAAATGTGCCATTTGTGGGCGAACAGAGCTGGACGATCCGAATCTGGAATTTCGTTTTTGCTCCAAATGCAATGGAAATTATGAATATTGTCAGGATCATCTGTTTACCCATGAGCATGTAAAATAAGATGTTTGATCTGCAGAACGAAATGTTAAATGCGTTTCTATTTTTGCAGCAGATTTATGGGAACTGTGACAGAAAAGGTTCTTACTTAAAAATACAGGAGAGAGAGGTTTGATTATGGAAAATGAAACAATTTCCAGAAATTTTATTGAGCAGATTATTGACAAGGATATAGAGGAGGGCAAATGTGAGACTGTATGTACCCGTTTCCCGCCGGAGCCAAATGGATATCTTCATATCGGACATGCAAAATCCATTCTTTTAAACTATGGGCTTGCTCAGGAATATCATGGAAAATTCAATATGCGTTTTGACGATACAAACCCGACAAAAGAAAAAGTAGAGTTTGTTGAGTCGATCAAAGCAGATATTGAGTGGCTTGGGGCAGACTGGGAAGACAGACTGTTTTTTGCATCTGATTATTTTGACCAGATGTATGAGGCAGCTGTAAAACTGATTAAAAAAGGCAAAGCATTTGTCTGTGATCTGTCTGCCGAGGAGATCCGTGCGTATCGTGGAACACTGACAGAGCCTGGTAAAAACAGCCCATACCGTGATCGCAGCGTGGAAGAAAATCTGGAATTATTTGAGAATATGAAAAACGGCATGTATCAGGATGGCGAGAAGGTTCTGCGTGCCAAAATTGATATGGCTTCTCCGAACATCAACATGCGTGATCCGGTTATCTACCGTGTCGCTCATATGACACATCATCGTACCGGAGACAAATGGTGCATTTATCCGATGTATGACTTTGCTCATCCGATCGAGGATGCCATCGAGGGCGTTACACATTCTATCTGTACCCTGGAGTTTGAGGATCATCGTCCTCTGTATGACTGGGTAGTAAGAGAGCTGGAGTATCCGCATCCGCCAAAGCAGATCGAGTTTGCAAAACTGTATCTGACCAACGTGGTAACCGGAAAACGTTATATCAAGAAGTTAGTAGAAGACGGCATTGTAGACGGATGGGATGATCCGCGCCTTGTTTCCATTGCAGCACTGAGAAGAAGAGGATTTACACCGTCCTCCATTAAGAAATTCGTAGAACTGTGCGGTATTTCAAAGAGCAACAGCTCTGTGGATTATGCAATGCTTGAGTATTGTATCCGTGAGGATCTGAAATTAAAAGCATCCCGTGCCATGGCGGTACTTGATCCGATCAAACTGGTGATCGATAACTATCCGGAAGGACAGACTGAGGAGCTGGAAGTAGATAACAATATGGAAAATCCGGAACTTGGTAAACGTGTCGTTCCTTTTGGCCGCGAGGTTTATATCGAGCGTGAGGACTTCATGGAAGAGCCTCCGAAAAAATACCGTCGTCTGTATCCGGGCAACGAAGTACGTCTGATGAATGCATATTTCGTAACCTGTACCGGATTTGAGAAAGACGAAGATGGAAAAGTAACAGTGGTACATTGTACGTATGATCCGGAGAGCCGCGGCGGAAACAGCCCGGACGGAAGAAAAGTACGTGGAACCATTCACTGGGTATCCGTAGCAGATGCAGTAAAAGCACAGGTTCGTCTGTATGAGAATATCATCGACGAGGAGAAAGGGGTATACAATGAGGACGGAAGTCTGAACCTGAATCCGAACTCCCTGACGGTACTGGATAATTGTTATGTGGAACCATCCTTACTGAAAGCAGAGAAATATGACAGCTTCCAGTTTGTAAGAAATGGTTTCTTCTGCGTCGATGCAAAAGATTCTACACCGGAGCATCCGGTATTCAACCGTATTGTATCCTTAAAGAGCTCATACAAACTGCCGACACAGGCATAGGAGAAAATGAAAGAATTAGCGATCACGCTTGATACAGAAAAAAAACAACCCTTATATGAACAAATTTACGAAGCCCTGCGGGAAGCAATCTTGCAGGGCCGTATTTTACAAGGGGAAAAATTGCCTTCCACCCGGTTTGAAGCGGAGTATCTGCAGGTGAGCCGCAGTACGGTGGAACTCGCTTATGATCAGCTGGTATCTGAGGGTTATATTCACTCGGAACCGTATCGCGGTTATTTTGCCTGTGATGTGCGGGAACTATATAATCTGACGGATATCCGGACCGGCGAGATGAAGCAGAAACAGTTCCGAACGGAAAACCAACAGGGAACGGCAGAAGCGGAAGGTTTACATGGGGAAACTGGAAGCAGCCTCCAAAAGCAGACCTCATATGAAATCGACTTTTCTTTGAATGAGCTTTCTATGGATAATTTTCCATATAATGGGTTAAGTAAGATCATGAAAAACCTTCTGTTGGATCATGGAAAACAGATTATGAGCAGTGGAAGTGCTTTTGGAGAAAAAAATCTGAAGGAAACTATCTGTGACTATCTGTATCATGCACGAAATGTACGGTGTACGCCGGAGCAGATCATTATCGGAGCCGGAAATGAATATCTGCAGCTCATGCTGATACAGATGCTGGGTACGTCGCATGGTGTTGCTATGGAATCCCCTACGTATCTGCGTGCTTACCGGACCTTTAAAAATGCCGGGCTTTCTGTGAGGGAAGTGGCACTGGATGATGCGGGAATGCGGGTGGATCTGCTGCGGAAAACAGATGCTAGTATTGCATATGTGATGCCGTCCCATCAGTTCCCACTTGGCATCGTAATGCCAATGAAACGCAGGCTGGAGTTGTTGAACTGGGCGGTGGAAGAACCGGAACGGTATATTATTGAAGATGACTATGACAGTGAGTTTCGATATAAAGGAAAACCGATTCCGGCCTTACAGGGAATTGACCGTTCCGGAAGAGTAATCTATCTGGGCACTTTTTCAAAAAGTATTGCATCCTCCATTCGTGTCAGCTATATGGTACTTCCGGAGCATTTGCTGGAACGGTATCAGGAGTGTTGTGGCTTTTATGCCTGTACGGTACCGAATCTGATGCAGCAGGCGATCTGTCAGTTTATGCAGGAAGGATATTTTGAAAAAAATCTGAATCGTATGCGTGCAATTTATAAAAGCAAGCATGATTTTATGCTGGCAGAATTAAAAAAGTATTCCTGGGTGCGGGAAATTATGGGAGAAAATTCCGGACTGCATCTTCTGGTAGAAGTGGATACAGACTGCTCAGAGCAGGATGTGATCGAAGCATGTGCAGAACAACAGATCCGGGTGTATGGTTTGTCAGAATATTACATCAGTCAGAATCCAAAACGTGAGTATCCAATTTTACTACTGGGATATGGTGGTCTGACGGAAGGACAGATTGCAGATGGACTGCAGATGATAGATGAGGTTTTAGCGGAGTTGAAAAAATATCAACCGATCAGTGTACATAAAGAATGAATACAGTGAAATCAAAATCCCCTGTTTGTAAGTGCAGGGGATTTTTGATTTCTGTTATGATTCAACCATTTCAGCTGCTTCAGATGTAACAGAAACATCAGGTTCCTTTTGTCTGGTTACATCGGCAAAGAACGTATGGAGTTCTTCTTCGGTATCAAAGGTAGCCAGATACATCTGATTTCCCATAGCATCTGCCAGCGCATCCGGCATCCGTTCTACCATTTTGAGATGATCATCATATTTTTCGATAATATCATCCGGTGTCAGGGCGAAATCCTTGCCATCCCGCAGTCCTGCGAAGGCGCAGAAATGATGAGTGCCGACCGGTTTCTGTGTGGAATCGTATGCAACCATGTCCGCCCAGATTTTGTATACATCGGTTTCACGGGCAAAATTGATCATATCCGGAGTGAAGCCGCCGGAAGGACGCATATTGACTTCCAGTGCCATCAGATCTCCTTTTTTGCCGAGCCCTTCATGATCGGAGAGCAGGCGGAAAAATTCAAAATGCACAAAACGGCTGCGCACGCCAAAGCTTTTTACCGTTTCTCTGCCGAGGTGACGGGTGTCATCTGCCAGATCTTTCACAATGTAGAACAGTGCGTTGTCGGCGTTATTTACAATGTCCATAATGGACATTGGTGTAACATTTCCCGCTTCAAAAATCGGATTGCCGTGAGAATCGATGATCGCATCGTAGGAATTGATTTCTGCGTTAATAAATTCTTCCATGATATAAACGGTATCATCCCATTTGTTGGCGAAGAAATTGCCAAGTTCTTCATCAGAAGAAATTTTAAAGGTATGGGAAGCACCGACACCGTTATCCGGTTTTGTGACAACCGGGTAGCCTACTTCACGAATGAAATTCAGACAGCCCTCATAGTTGTCTACCATGTGGTAACGGGCCACCGGAATGCCGACACGCTGATAATATTCTTTCATGCAGGATTTGTATTTGATGCGTGGCATGTCTTCGTTATGAAAACCGCTCGGAATATTGAAATCTGTACGCAGACGGGCATCCTGCTCCAGCCAGTATTCATTATTGGATTCCAGCCAGTCAATGCGACCGTAATGCCAGATAAAGTAGCCGACAGCACCATAGACCTCGTCATAGTTTTCCAGGCTGTCTACTTTATAATATTCCTGCAGGCTTTCCTGAAGTTCCGGGCGCAGGTCGTCATAAGGACAGTCGCCGATACCGAGGACATTCATACCGTTTTCTTTTAATTCATGGCAGAAGTGCCAGTAATTCTCCGGAAAATTCGGAGAAATAAAAATCACATTTTTCATAATTGTTTTCTTTCTGTCGTATTGTATTGCGTTTCGTTTATTACAAATTATACCGGATCATACAGAAGATGCGGTACAAAATAAGTTACCTGTTTGTACCACCAGTCCCAGTCATGAGCACAGTCATATCCCCAGAAATCTACCCAGGCCGGAATCTGTTTCTGCTGCAGGATATCCCGAAGCCGATAGGTGCTTGCAGGTTCTTCCCATGCACCCTGTCCGACGCAGAGAATGGCTTTTCGCTGGCGGTAAAGTTCCATATAAGGGTGATCTGACGGCAGATTTGGCAGATAATGAACCGGGGAGTTCATATAAACCAGATCGTCCATATAAGAACCAAATCCGTAAGAGGCATCGTAAATACCGCTTAAGGCCAGCAATCCGTTAAACAGGTCGGGACGACGGAAATACAGATTTGCCGCGTGAGTAGCACCAAGGCTGCATCCAAAGGTAATGATTCCTCTGTTTATATAATCGGGCTGATATTCTTTCATTTTTGCATGGATAAAAGGAACCATCTCATCGGTGAGATAGCGAAACCAGTCTTCGTGGCGGCAGATGCGAAAGCGCGGATCGCCGTTTGTATTGGACCAGGTCTCTGCATCAATGGTATCCACCGTAAAAATGGTGACTTCCCCGGAGTTGATCCATGGTGCCCATACATCTGTCATGTGGAAGTTTTCAAAATCGAAAAAACGTCCGTCCTGGCACGGGATAAACAGGATTGGCTGTCCGCCGTGACCGTACAATTTGCATTCCATATCCCGGCCGAGTGCTGGACTATAATTTTTAAAATATTGTATGTTCATATGGAAAAGTCCTCCTGCATTACTTCTATATAAAAAGTATCGTGTCGAAAAATCACAGATGATACATCAGTGTATTTATAAAAAACGGAATCTGTTGTTCCCAGCTTGCCTCACAATGTTCACCATCCGGTACAATACGGCAGTTGAGATAAATATTTTTATCCAGCAGAAGATTCGCCGCCTGAGCAAAAGCCTGGTCCATTTTTCGGTGCTGTTTCATTTCACGGCTTCCATAATCCATGTATAAAATACTTCCCGGAAGCGGGCGGGAACGCCGGATCATCTGCATGAAGTCATTTGGTGCGATCCACAGGGACGGTGAGAGTGCTGCAGCGCGGGAAAAGAACTGATTATAATAGAGCAGTGCATAAATGCTCATCAGTCCGCCCATGGAACTACCGGCGATAAAAGTATGCTCCCGGTCCGAAAGTGTTCGATAATGTGTATCAATGTATGGCTTGAAGGTGTGGGTCAGCCAGTCCATGGTGATTTTGCCTTTACCGGTAATCTTACCTTCTTTTGGTAAAGTAAAGTCATAAGGGGAATATTCCTGCAGCCGTCCGTGATCCGGGCTGTGGTTGCATTCGATGCCTACGATGATCAGCGGGGTATGGGTGTATTCCATATATTCTTTCAGTCCCCAGGATTTTCCGTAGGTGGCATGACTGTCAAAAAAGAGGTTATGCCCGTCGAACATGTATAGTACCGGAAACCGTCGGTTTATGTCGTGAGTGTATGCCTCTGGCAGACAGATGTATGCACTCCGCACCTCATCTCCGGTAAGTTCCGGAATCGTGATATCCCATTTCTCTATCATAAAAAACCTCCGTGTTGAATTTTTACTTGCCTTAGCTCTGAATTATTACAATTTATCATAGCACAGTGGCAAAGAATTGGCAAGAAAGTACAGACTGTCATTGCAAAACAAAATTATAGATGTTATGATGAAAATGTTTTGTGTCTGCCGATAGGCAGCGTGTAAAAAAAGAAAATAAGAGGTATGAAAATGAAATCAAAAGAGAATGCAACGATCGGAAATATTTACCGGTTGAATGGACGGGTACCGTTGCTGAAGGCAATCCCATTTGGTCTGCAGCATGTGCTGGCAATGTTTGTATCGAATCTGACACCGATCACTATGATTGGTCTGGCTTCCGGATTAAGCGGAAAAGAGTTGGCGATTTTACTGCAGAATGCCATGTTTGTTGCGGGTATTGCCACATTGATCCAGCTGTACCCGGTCTGGAAAGTCGGTGCAAAACTTCCTATCGTTATGGGAGTAAGTTTTACCTTTGTAACAATCTTAAGTTATGTGGGCGGCACCTATGGATACCCGACAATGATCGGAGCAGTATTGGTCGGCGGTGTCTGTGAAGGTGTCCTTGGTCTGTTCGCAAAATATTGGAAGCGGTTTATCACACCGGTGGTTTCGGCATCCGTAGTTACTGCAATCGGATACTCCCTGTTTACGGTAGGGGCCCGTTCTTTCGGCGGTGGTTATACCGATGATTTCGGTTCCGTGCAGAACCTGGTGCTTGGACTGGTGACACTGGCTGTGTGCCTGATTTTTAATGCCGTGGCAAAAGGATATTTAAAACAGCTGTCCGTGCTGGCCGGACTGATCGTAGGATACATCATTGCGTTATGCCTTGGACAGGTAGACCTGTCCGGTATGCTGGACGGCGGTCTGATTTCTCTGCCGCATCTGATTCCATATCGTCCGGAATTTAATCTGAGTGCGATTATTTCAGTTGTAATTATTTTTATGGTATCCGCAGCGGAAACGATCGGTGATTCCACTGCTCTTGTGGCCGGAGGACTTGGTCGTGAGATTACAGAAAAAGAGATTTCCGGTGCTTTGGCCTGCGATGGTTTCGCAAGTTCTATTTCCGGATTATTTGGATGTCCGCCGGTTACTTCCTTCAGCCAGAACGTCGGCCTGGTCAATATGACAAAAGTAGTCAACCGTTTTACCATTATGACAGGTGCTGTATTTATGATTCTTGCAGGTCTGTTTCCGCCAATCGGTAATTTTTTTGCAAGTCTGCCGCAGTCCGTGCTGGGCGGATGTACCATTATGATGTTTGGTACGATCATGATCAGTGGTATCCAGATGCTGGCAAAAACAGGTTTTTCCCAGAGAAACGTAACCATCGCAGCATTATCACTTGCTGTCGGTATCGGATTTACCTCCACCAGTGAAGTGGAAATCTGGAATATTTTTCCGCAGATCGTCAAAGACGTATTTTCTGCAAACTGCGTGGCTGTCGTATTTGTTGTAGCAATTATTCTCAGCCTGATTTTGCCAAAAAATATGGAGATTGAAAAAATCAGTGGGTAACGGGTAACAGGAATGCGTTCATGAGCAAGCGGCGAAAGCAAATTGCAAATGTCTGCTTTATGGAACTTGTGAATTATTTTGAAAAAAGATAAGGAAAAATAAGGAAAAAATATGACAACGTTTTTGTTTGATATGGATGGAACTCTGTTTGATACGGAAAAATATTATAACCGCGCCTGGAAACAGGCAATTTCCGATTCGGGATATGAACTTCCGGAGGAGGAAGTATTAAAACTTCGCAGTCTTGGGCGTCCCTTCGCGTTGGAACAGTTTCAACGCTGGTTTGGACCGGAGGTGGATTACCTGGCAATCCGGGAACATCGCAAAGAATTGATGAAAGACTTTTTGTCAGGACAGATTCCACTGAAACCGGCAGTTCCGGAGACGTTGCGGTTTTTAAAAGCACAGGGATACCGTCTTGCGGTTGTGACAGCGACCGGACCGGAACAGGCAGAGCATAATCTGTGTACTGCCGGAATCCGTCAGTACTTTGATGCGGTAATCTGTGCGACTATGGTGGAGCGGGGGAAACCTGCGCCGGATGTTTATGCATATGCCTGTCATACACTTGGCGTAACACCGGAGGAATGCTATGCCGTAGAAGATTCACCAAACGGAGTACGCTCTGCACATGATGCGGGTTGCCGCGTCATCATGATACCGGATCTGACACAACCAGATAAAGCAACCGGGAAGTTACTGCATCGAAAGCTGGACACTTTTGGGGCACTTAGAAATATGCCTGTTGAATAAAAAAATATACAAAAAGTGGAAAAAAATGGTTCCACAAAGGGGTTCCTGCCCTTGACAAAAAAAATAGATGTTGCTAGAATGTGCAGTAACGTAGAAAGGTGGTTTTCACATGAGAAAACAAGTGTTATCTCTGTTAGTTGAGAATACTTCCGGTGTTTTAAGCCATATTTCCGGACTGTTCAGCCGACGTGGATATAATATAGACAGTTTTTCCGCAGGCGTGACAGCAGATCCGAGATTTACCAGAATTACAGTAGTTTCCAGTGGAGATGAACAGATTCTGGAACAGATTGAGAAACAGCTGGCGAAGCTGGAAGATGTAATTGACATTAAAAAACTTCAGGATGGAGAGTCCGTATGCCGTGAACTGATCCTTGTAAAGATAAAGATCAATGATACACAGCGTCAGGCAGTACTTTCTGTTGCTAATATTTTCCGGGCAAAGATCGTGGATGTTTCTAATGACTCCATGGTGATTGAATTGACCGGTGGCCAAAGTAAGCTTGATGCTTTTTTGGATTTGTTGAGAGGATATGACATTCTTGAGCTGGCTCGTACCGGAATTACCGGACTGAGCAGAGGTTCTTCGAATGTTACTATTATAGATTAAATAATCATTTGCAAATGGAGGATAAGACAATGGCAAACGCAAAGATTTATTACCAGGAAGATTGTAACCTTTCTCTTTTAGAGGGTAAAACAATTGCAGTGATTGGCTATGGTAGCCAGGGACATGCACATGCATTAAATGCAAAGGAGTCCGGATGTAATGTCATCATCGGTCTTTACAAAGGCAGCAAATCCTGGGCAAAAGCAGAAGCACAGGGCTTCGAAGTATATACAGCAGCAGAAGCTGCAAAAAAAGCTGATATCATCATGATCCTGATCAATGATGAGCTTCAGGCAGATATGTACAAAAAAGACATTGAGCCGAACCTTGAGGCAGGTAATATGCTGATGTTCGCTCATGGTTTCAATATTCATTTCGGATGTATCAAACCGCCAGCAGACGTTGACGTAACAATGATCGCTCCGAAAGGACCGGGTCATACAGTAAGAAGCGAGTATCAGGCAGGCAAAGGTGTACCGTGTCTGGTAGCTGTAGAGCAGGATGCAACAGGAAAAGCTATGGATCTTGCACTTGCTTATTCACTGGCAATCGGTGGAGCAAGAGCCGGCGTTCTTGAGACAACATTCCGTACAGAGACAGAGACAGATCTCTTTGGTGAGCAGGCAGTACTTTGCGGTGGTGTTTGTGCATTAATGCAGGCAGGTTTCGAGACTCTGGTTGAGGCTGGATATGATCCGAGAAATGCTTACTTTGAGTGTATCCATGAGATGAAACTGATCGTAGATTTAATCTACCAGTCAGGTTTCGCAGGAATGAGATATTCTATCTCCAATACAGCTGAGTATGGCGATTACATTACAGGACCGAAGATTGTTACAGAAGATACAAAGAAAGCAATGAAGAAAATCCTTTCCGATATTCAGGATGGTACATTTGCAAAAGAGTTCTTACTGGATATGTCTCCTGCAGGACGTCAGGTTCACTTCAAAGCTATGCGTAAATTAGCAGCAGAGCATCAGTCTGAGGCTGTTGGTGCTGAAATCCGTAAACTTTACAGCTGGAATGGCGAAGATAAGTTAATCAATAACTAATTGTTACGTTTCGCAAATGAAACGGGTGAACTGAAAAAAAGAGGCTGATGAAGCCTCTTTTTTTTACCTTGTATTCTGAAAATGTGTATGATAGAATATAGTTTGATGAGTCGAATTACCACTGTGAAGTGATAAATCGCACTTTGCTGTGTAATAAAGGAGGAAAAGACAATGGGAATGACTATGACACAGAAAATTCTTGCTGCCCATGCAGGACTTGATTCCGTGACAGCCGGTCAGTTAATTGAAGCAAAACTGGACGTTGTTATGGCAAACGATATTACAGGTCCGATGGCCCTGCCAATTTTCCGACAGATGGCAGATAAAGTATTTGATAAGGATAAAGTAGTGCTGGTACCGGATCATTTTACACCGAATAAGGATATCAAATCTGCGATCAACTCCAGATCCATTCAGGATTTTGCAAAAGAGCAGGGACTGAAATGGTATCTGGTACAGGGAAAATGTGGTGTAGAGCATGCAATCTTACCGGAGTACGGTATTGTAGTAGCCGGTGAATGTATCATCGGTGCGGATTCTCATACCTGTACATACGGCGCACTTGGTGCTTTTTCAACCGGTGTAGGTACCACAGATATTGCAACCGGTATGGCGACCGGAGAACTCTGGTTCAAAGTTCCGTCCGCAATCAAGTTCGTACTGACCGGAAAACCGGGTCCGTATGTCAGCGGAAAAGACGTGATCATCCACATCATTGGCAAGATCGGTGTAGATGGTGCATTATACAAATCCATGGAGTTTGTCGGTGATGGTATCGCAAACCTGACCATGGATGATCGTTTCACTATGGCAAACATGGCCATCGAAGCAGGTGCAAAAAATGGTATTTTTATCGTAGATGATCAGACAAGAGCTTACATGGACGCTCATTCTGACAAACAGTACACTGCTTACGAGCCGGATGAAGATGCCCAGTACGATCAGATTGTTGAGATCGACTTGTCTGAAGTTCGTCCGACGGTTGCATTCCCGCATCTTCCGGGTAATGCAAAAACAATCGATGAAGTAGAGGCCATGGAGCCGATTAAGATTGATCAGGTAGTCATCGGATCCTGTACAAACGGACGTATCTCCGATATGAGAAAAGCAGCAGCCATCTTAAAAGGACATACGGTTCATCCGGATGTACGTGTTATGGTTGTTCCGGCTACTCAGGAAGTATACAAAGAATGTATCAAAGAAGGTCTCGTTGATATCTTTATCGATGCAGGCTGTGCATTCAATACACCGAGCTGCGGTCCATGTATGGGTGGTCATATGGGTGTTATGGCTCCGGGTGAGAAATGTGTATCTACCACAAACCGTAACTTTGTCGGAAGAATGGGAGATGTAGAGTCTCTGATCTATCTGGCTTCCCCAGAGGTGGCAGCAGCAAGTGCGATTGCAGGTTATATCGCAAATCCTGAGAAAGTAGGTGACAAATAATGAAAGCAGCAAAAGGACATGTATTTAAATATGGTGACAACGTAGATACCGACGTAATCATTCCGGCAAGATATCTGAATTCATTTGACGCTCAGGAGCTGGCAACTCACGCAATGGTTGACATCGATCCGACTTTTACACAGCGTGTACAGCCGGGTGACATCATCGTGGCAAGAAAGAACTTCGGATGCGGTTCTTCCAGAGAACATGCACCGTTATGCTTAAAGACCGCAGGTGTCAGCTGCATCATCGCAGAGACATTTGCACGTATTTTTTATCGTAATGCCATCAATATTGGACTTCCGATCATTGAGTGTCCGGAAGCATCCCGTGAGATTGAAGAAGGTGATGAGGTAGAAATCGATTTCGACAGCGGTAAAATCTATGACCGTACAAAAGGAACGGAATACCAGGGACAGGCTTTTCCACCGTTTATGCAGAAAATCATTGACAGTGAGGGCCTGGTAAACTACATTAACAGCAAACGAAAATAAAAATGGCTGACTGACAGAAACTAGATCAGAAGCAAAAGGAGAATCAGAGAGAATTGTGTATACACAGTTTTCTCTGATTTTTTTTGAATGCAGGCCGCAAAGCGACTGCGTTCATGAGCAAGCAGCGAGCGAATTGCGAATATCCGTTAAAGTTCAGACTCTTTCTACTTGTATTTTAAAAATGTGTATGATAAAATACTGTTCAATAATTTAAATTATTACATTAAAGTGATGAAATACAAATTATTGTGTTATGAATTGTAAAAAAGTGAAAATGCGACAGCAGAGAAAGGAAGAAATTATGGCAATTTTATATGCAAATACCAGAGATGCATCAGAGAAAGTAACTGCCTCCCAGGCAATTTTAAACGGACTGGCAAAGCATGGAGGATTGTATGTGCCGACAGAAATCCCGAAACTGGATATTCCGGTAGAGGAACTGGCAAAAATGAGTTATCAGGAGACTGCATACGCAGTTATGAGCAGATTCCTGACAGATTTTACAGAGGAAGAACTGAAAAACTGTATCGATCGTGCTTATGATTCCAAATTTGACACACCGGAGATTGCACCGTTAGTAGAAGCAGATGGTGCTTATTATCTGGAGCTGTTCCATGGTGCAACCATTGCATTCAAAGATATGGCATTATCCATTCTTCCACATTTGCTGATCACAGCAGCCCGCAAAAATGAAGTGAAAGAGGATATCGTTATCCTGACTGCAACTTCCGGAGATACCGGAAAAGCAGCACTGGCAGGCTTTGCAGATGTAGAAGGAACCAAGATTATTGTATTTTACCCGAAGAACGGTGTCAGCCCGATCCAGGAAAAACAGATGGTGACCCAGAAGGGTGACAATACATTCGTTGTAGGAATTCATGGAAACTTTGACCAGGCACAGACCGGTGTAAAACAGATGTTTTCTGATCCGGAGATGAAAGCGGAACTGCTTCAGGCAGGCTATCGTTTTTCTTCTGCAAACTCCATCAACATCGGACGCCTCGTTCCACAGATTGTTTACTATGTATATGCATATGCAAAAATGTATGCGAACGGCAGAATCGCAGCAGGGGAGCCAATTAATGTGGTAGTTCCGACCGGAAACTTTGGAAATATTTTAGCAGCTTTTTATGCAAAAAATATGGGACTTCCGATTGCAAAATTAATTTGTGCCTCTAATGAGAACAAAGTCTTATATGATTTCTTCCGTACCGGTGAGTATGACAGAAACCGTGAATTTATCCTGACCTCTTCTCCGTCTATGGATATCCTGATCTCCAGCAACCTGGAACGTCTGATCTACCGTATTGCTGGCGAGAATGCAGAGGAAAATGCAAAACTGATGGCAGCATTATCTACAGATGGAAAATATATCATCACAGACGAGATGAAGGCTCAGTTAGAGAACTTCTACGGAAATTACACCACAGAGAAAGAGACTGCTGAGGTGATCTCCGCATTATATGAGAAGACCGGTTATGTCATCGATACACATACTGCAGTAGCAGCCGGTGTATATGGAAAATATAAAGCAGAGACAAAAGATGAGACCAAAACAGTTATCGCATCTACGGCAAGTCCGTTCAAATTCACAAGAAGCGTTATGGATGCCATTGATGAGAAATATGATTCCATGACAGATTTTGAACTCGTGGATGAACTTTCCAAGATCGCAAATGTGAAAGTTCCGCAGGCCATCGAGGATATCCGCAGTGCAGCGGTACTTCATAAGACAGTATGCGAAGTGGATGAGATGCCAAAAGTTGTGAAGGAGTTTCTTGAGATAAGATAGGAGAATCATTTAATATGGTAGCAGCAGCCCTAAATAGAACGGGAATCCTGAGTATTGTGGATGTGATCCTGATCATCTGCGGCATTTATTGTATGGTAACTGCCGGAAAAATGAAAAAGAATCATGTGCTTCCACAGTGGCTGTTCACAGAGCAGGAATTGCACCAGATTCGTCATCCGGAAAAGTTTTGTGAGGAAATGGGACCTAAAACCACCATTTTCGGGTTTGTTTGTACGGCATTCGGCATATACGGGCTGGTGATAGAATTGCTCTGGTATCAGAAAATTGCAGAGGCTGTCGGCATCGGTGTGCTTCTGGTTGGGATTGCGTGGTATACGTCGCAGCTTAGTAAGGCGAAGAGAACATATATATAATAAAATTTATTTTGCAAGAGAAAATATAGTGAAAACGGTTCAGAGACAGAAACGAAAAACGTGACTGATTCTGAATCGTTTTTGTTTGATAGAAGATTGCGCTGAATATTTCGGATAATGCAGCCTTGAAATGCAGTCATGTGTCTGAAAGAATGCTATTTTGGATGGAAAACAGAGAGAAATCCTGTTAAGATAGATGGTAAGACCAGAAAAAGGAGTAAAAAGGGACTATGTGGAAGGGAAGAACGATAAGAAAAATTGTGGCAGTGGTGCTTGCAGTGCTTATGACCGGAATGCTGCTGACTGCATGCACAGAAAATAAGAACGGGCAGCAGGATGCGGCAGATGCAGAGGATTATATCAAAGTAGGAATTGTGATTCCACAGACCGGAGTGCTGACGGCATTCGGAGCCGGAACGGAAGAGATGACGCAGTATGCACTGGATCAGATCAATGAAGCGGGTGGTCTGGAAGTGGATGGAACAGTAAAAAAACTGAAGCTGTTCGTAGGGGATTCCCAGTCAGAACCGGAAAAAGCCAGACAGGTGGCACAGCAAATGATCTCCGGTCAGAATGTGGATGTGATGCTGACATCCCATACGGCAGATACGACGGTGCCGGTTTCGGAAGCTTGTGAGGAAGCAGGAATTCTGTGCCTGTCTGTGGATACGCCGGATGAAGCATGGGCGGCATCGGACCATCAGTACAGCTATCATGCGGGATTTAATACAGAGAACGAATTGCTCTGTTTTCTGGATGCATGGAAAGCAGCAGGTGTAACCAGTGGAAAGATCGGCGTGATGCATGCAGATGATGCGGAGGGGCAGGCCATGATGGCAGCCATCACTGCGTTTGCTGCTGCATATGGTTATGAGATATGTGATCCGGGGGCTTATACACCGGGGACATCCAATTACAGTGCCATGGTGCGCCGGTTAAAAGAGGAGGACTGTGAGATTGTTGCAGGTGTTATGCTGACGTCGGATTTTGGCACTTTTTACCGGAAATTAAAGGCATCTGGATATATGCCGGAGGTGTGCACGGTGGCGAAGGCGGCGTTGTTTGAGGAAGATGTGGCTGCAGTAGGTGCAGACCGCCTGTGCTCGGAAGTGTGGTGGACGACGGAATATCCGTATGTATCTTCTATCTCCGGTGAAAGCTGTGAAGAAATCGGACAGCAGTGGCTGAAGCTGACGAAAGACAGCTATGTGTCTGCACTGGCGGGATATGACTATGCGAATGTGGAAATACTGTACCAGATTCTGAAGGAAGCGAAATCACTGGATATCGAAAAATTATGCGCTGCGGCGGATACTCTGGATACGGAAACTGTGATCGGGCGGGTTCGGTTCAATGAACAGCATTATTCTGTCCAGAGCCTTGTGACGGGACAGTGGATCTATAACGAGGACGGAACTTGGAGCCGCTATATCATTGCCAATACCCAGGTGCCGGATTGCCCGGTGACGTCTGAATTCCGTAAAATAAAATAGGTGCGACCAAAGATGTATTACATATAGAAGAAAATTTTATCAAAAAGATAAGTTATGGTGATTATTTCCCGGAAACGGAAGAAAACTGGTTCTTTGTTGTAACAATTTCTGAAAATATCAGTTTGTATAGATTTTTTGTATAAAATATATTATCATGAAGTCATTCGTAAAAATGAGGTAAAGACATGAAAAAAGAAGAATTATACAGATTTGTGGATCACACTGCGTTAAAGGCAGTCACAACCTGGAAAGAAATCCAGCAGTTGTGTCAGGAAGCACGTTTTTTCAGAATGGCTTCTGTGTGCATCCCAAGCAGCTATGTAAAGCGTGCACATGAATATTTTCCGGAATTAAACATTTGCACAGTAGTCGGTTTCCCGCTTGGTAATGCAAGTACAGAGGCGAAGCTGGCAGAGACACGTCAGGCACTGGAAGACGGTGCGAATGAGATCGATATGGTTATCAATCTTGGTATGGTAAAGAATCAGGAGTATTCGCAGGTAACAGAGGAGATTCGTCTGCTCAAGGAAGCAACCGGTGATAAGATCTTAAAAGTGATTATTGAAAACTGTTATCTGACGGAAGAAGAGAAAATCCGGATGTGCGAAGCAGTGACAGAAGCCGGAGCGGATTTTATCAAGACCTCAACCGGATTCGGAACCGGCGGTGCTACATTGGAGGATGTGATACTGATGAAGCAGCATGTGGGACCGAATGTAAAGATCAAAGCGGCAGGCGGTATCCGTTCCAAAGAAGATATGGAACTGTATATCGGTGCAGGATGCAGCAGGATCGGTACAAGCAGTGCAATTGCAATGTTGCAGGACGGAGAATAAGATGGAGTTTGCAGAACTGATTCAGAAGGCAAAGGAAGCAAAAGAACAGGCCTATGCTCCTTACTCCGGTTTTCATGTAGGAGCGGCACTGCTGTGCAAAGACGGTACGATATTTACCGGGTGCAATATTGAAAATTCAGCGTATGGTCCTACAAACTGTGCAGAACGTACCGCAATATTCAAAGCGGTTTCGGAAGGATTTCGTGAATTTGAAGCAATCGCTATTATCAGTGACAGCAAACAGCCGACAGCACCCTGCGGTGTCTGCCGCCAGGTGATGGCAGAGTTTTGTTCCCGGGATTTTCAGGTGCTCATGCTGGGATGCGAAGGAATTCAGCGCACAGCATCCTTAGGTGAACTTTTACCTTATGCTTTTTCTCTGGAAAAATAAGGAATATGGCAAAACGAACGTGAAGTCGGAATCCAGAATTTTCTAAAAAAAATTTGAATTTTTTATTGCCAGGATGCACATAGTAAAGTATAATCAGATGTAGCGGAAGTGATTCCTGGGGTGTGCGAGAACCCTGTTATTTTGAACCTACATTTTCTTTTTGGGAATCTTAAATTGTCGGCTGGATGCCAGGCCACCGAATTCGCAGTGGAAGGCAGAAGACCGATTGCGGAATCCCCCCTAGCTTTGCTAGGAGTCAAAATTGCAGGAACGGCACTCTGGGATCACAAAAGAGAAAACTGAAAAATGTTACAAAAGATAAAGGCATAGAGATATGTCTGCGTTACAAAAGATGAAAGAACTGAATCACAAAAGATAAAGCCGGACATGGTGTGAATAACATCATGTCCGGTTCTTTTTTCCCTTTTACAGCCATATGATGTTGCGTGGAGGGGACAGGTGTATGAGAACAGAAACAGATTGCAGACAGCCAGGACGAAGATATCTGGAAAAACAGAAAAAACGAAGAAAGCGTCGAAAGGTGCTTCTGTTGTGTTTCCTTAGTATGGCTGTGATTGCAGGAATCTTTTTGATAGCAGCGGAAGAAAAAGAAAAGCAGGAGCAGACAACGGAGCTTCATCAGGAGGTTTATGCGTCGGAACTGGCAGGGTATCTGCAGGCAGCATATCTGACACCGGAGGAAACAAGAAAGTTGGTGATTCCAAAAGTCCGGGATGTTCTGACTGTGGCTGATCTGCAACAAATTTGCAGTGTGCTGGGGGTAGAAGGATGTTATGAGGAAGCAGTGATGCAGCTGCAGAACCATTTTAGTACAACTGATAGTACCTCTGTGAAAAAGAATGAAACGATATTGAGCAGAGCGCAGTGGTGTATGTACTTTGAACTGCTTCTGGATACTCTTCAGGTGAAAGATACCGTAACTGAAGTGGAAGTACAATATCTGGGAAAAGTTCCCGGAGAACAGCGTATCATAGCAGACAATGGAAATTATGATTGTGATCTGCAAAGCTGCCGGATGGAGTATGGAAAACACTATGTGGCGTATGTGCAGGGGAAGGTACTGCTGGGAATCAAACAGGAAGTGGGACAGACGGATGCAGAAGCGGGAAAAACACCGGAAAAAACAGCTTCCGGGAACAGCGCAGGCACGAAAGTGGGACTGATTACAATTCCGGAGACGGTGCGGGTTCTACTGACGCAGGATCATGGACAGAAGCCGGAACGTGCTGGAGTGTATGTATTGGGAAGTACCAGATGGAAAGCATCTGCTTCCGGTGTGGAGGCGGTTGTTGCAGCCCAAACAGCAGCAGACTGTGGTACGTGGATGGCACAGAACGGGGTCGATGAAGCTGTTGTGGAAGCGACAGATGGCGGTACATTAAGTCTGACAGATGCCGGTGGAGCAGTTCAGGGGACTTATGCCGGAAAACTGCATATATATCGAAAGGCAGATGGCAATACATATTGGATTGTGAATGAACTTGGGATGGAAGACTATCTCTGCGGTGTGGTGCCTGGGGAGATGCCTGCATCCTTTGCACCGGAAGCATTGAAAGCCCAGGCAGTCTGTGCCCGGACCTATGCGGCGTTACAGGTGTTGGGAACCGCTTATGAAATGTATCATGCGGATGTGGACGATACCACTGACTGTCAGGTATACCTTCCGGAAAATGCAAATGCGGCGGCAACGGAGGCCGTGTATGCTACCGCCGGACAAATTCTTACCTGGCAGGGGATGATCGCCTCGATTTATTATTTTTCTACGTCCTGTGGTTATACTACCGGTCTGGAAGTATGGCAGCAGGAGGCACTTCCTTATCTGGGGGTTCACAGTCTTGTACAGAATGAAGGAATGGGATCATCTGCAGATATATTTTTGCGGGATGGCCAGGTGACAGCATACGACAGTGAAAGCCGCTTTTTTCGATGGCGGGCTGTGTTGCAGTTAGCAGGAAATGAGCAGAAACTGCGGCACGCATTACAGACGGCAGCCAGCCACCGGGATGGAAAAGTAGTGCTGACAGATGGCGCAGGTGTGCAAACGGAGAATCTGACATCTTTTGGAACGCTAGCGGATCTTGGCATTGATGCAAGATCGGAATCCGGCTGTGTCACAGATCTGCGTCTGACTTTTGAAAACGGTATTGCACATGTATACAATGAAAATGCAATCCGGAATATTTTATGGAGCATTTGTACCACTTTGACAGATAAAAACGGAAATTCTGCACATAATTTCCACATGCTTCCCAGTGCATTTTTTTCGGTTGATACAGAAGAACACGGAATATATGTGCTCTATGGAGGCGGTTTGGGACACGGGATCGGTATGAGCCAGTATGGTGCGGATGGCATGGCAAAAAGCGGCAAGGGATATGTGGAGATACTTGGAACATTTTTCCCGGGAACAGAACTGTATACAGGATCTGGTGAATAAAAAACTTGATGAAATGTAAAAAATCTGATATTCTATCGGAATGTGAATATTCAAAAGACAATTGTTTTGGATACAAAAGGGGAGAACTTATGGATTATAAGCATTTGATAAGGTTCTTTTTACAAAAACTGAAAAAAGATAATATTGGTGCCTACGCAGCGCAGGCAGCGCTGTTTATCATCATGTCAGCCATCCCGTTTTTACTGGTATTTCTGTCGCTGCTGCGGTTCACACCAGTGAGTGAGAGTACAGTACTGTCGGTGATTCAGATGGTACTTCCGGGACAAATCAAGATCACGCCGATGCTGATCAATGTGGTAAATGAAGTGTATACAAATTCGGCCAAAATGCTTCCAATCGCAGTGATCTTTGCGGTGTATTCTGCTGCAAAGTCGATCCAGAGTCTTCGTTACGGTCTGAATATTGTATACGATACCGATGAGACCCGAAACTGGTTTGTACTGCGTTTCCGGGCAATGATCGAGACATTGATCCTCGTGCTTGTCATCATTTTACTGATGGTATTTCTGGTATTTGGCCGGAAAATCCAGAATATGCTCGTACAGTATGCACCAATTCTGTCCATAGTAACGGATATCATTTTAAAACTGCGGCTGCTGATCCTGTTTTTTGTATTGATCGTATTCTTTATGTTTATTTATAAAGTATTGCCGAACCGGACTGCAACGTTTAAAAGCCAGCTTATTGGAGCGGTGGGATGTTCTGCCGCATGGTATGTATTTTCCTTTGGACTGTCTGTATATGTTGATTATTTTAACGGATTTTCCTTATATGGCAGTCTGACTACGATCTTCCTGTTGATGTTCTGGCTGTACATCAGTATGTACATTTTTCTGGTGTGTGCAGAAGTGAATAATCTGTTTGAAATTCTTCTGGTGGAGATCCAGGAAGCACGACAGAGAAAAAAAGAACGGGAACAGGATAAAAACGCTTGATGTTTTAAAAAAGCTATGCTAGAATAAATTCTAGTTTTGATTTGGAGGTATGTATATTTTCAAATCTTTCTGTTTTTGATTTACTGTCCGGATGCTGTATATAGTATGCTGTACCGGAGAAATAGAATCCAGGTTACAAAAGCTGAGAAGATGTCAGTAGGCAGATGATCGGATTACAGAGAGAATGTATGTTGGCTGAGAGTACATTTAAGGAAAGACATTTGCTGAAATTCCCATCGGAGCTGCTGTTTTGAACAGGGAATGTACGGTTTGCAATGCCGTACGGGTCCAGTAGAGACAGACGGGTCATGCACGTTACGCATCAGAGTGTCCGATGTATGTCGGAAAGTCGGGTGGTACCGCGGAATTATTTCGTCCCTTTCTTTGTGAAGGGACGTTTTTTTATGGGATTGTGGAAGTGCAAAGCACGGAACAATCCGTGTAATCAATATTTCTCAAAATGATAAAACAGAACAATCTGATACATTTATGAATAAGTAAAAGGAGATAAGAGATGAAAGACAAGTTAAAGCAAATCAGAGAAAAAGCGCTTGCTTCTATCGAAAGTTCAGAAGGATTAAACGGATTAAATGATGTCCGTGTTGCTTTCCTTGGAAAAAAAGGTGAACTTACTGCTGTATTAAAAGGAATGAAAGATGTCAGCCCGGAAGAGCGTCCACTGGTTGGTCAGATGGTAAATGAGACAAGAGCAGCCATCGAACAGAAATTAGAAGAAACCAAAAAGAAAATGGAAGCGTTGGAGTTGGAACATAAACTGAAAAAAGAAGTCATTGACGTAACACTTCCGGCAAAGAAAAACCGTGTAGGTCATGGTCATCCGAACACCATCGCCCTGGAAGAAGTTGAGCGTATCTTTGTTGGTATGGGATATGAAGTCGTAGAAGGACCGGAAGTAGAGTACGATTACTACAACTTCGAGGCACTGAATATTCCGGCAAATCATCCGGCCAAAGATGAACAGGATACATTCTATATCAATGACAAAATTGTACTTCGTACACAGACATCTCCGGTACAGGTTCGAGTGATGGAACAGGGCAAACTGCCGATCCGTATGATCGCACCGGGACGTGTATTCCGTGCCGATGAAGTAGATGCAACTCATTCTCCGTCCTTCCATCAGATTGAAGGACTGGTTATCGATAAAGGTGTTACATTTGCAGATCTGAAAGGAACACTGCAGGAGTTTGCAAAAGAGCTGTTCGGACCTGAGACAAAAGTAAAATTCCGTCCACATCATTTCCCATTCACAGAGCCGAGTGCTGAGGTAGACGTGACTTGCTTCAAATGTGGTGGAAAAGGATGCCGTTTCTGTAAAGGTGAAGGATGGATTGAGATTCTTGGTTGTGGCATGGTTCACCCGCACGTACTTGAGATGAGCGGCATTGATCCAAAGGAATATTCCGGATTTGCGTTCGGTGTAGGCCTGGAGCGTATCGCACTGTTAAAATATGAAATCGACGATATGCGTCTGCTTTACGAAAATGACGACAGATTTTTGAAACAGTTTTAGCGTTAGCTTTGAGAAGTGCAGATAGAGGTTGGAACATAAATACGAATCAAGCTGGCTTGAATGAGTATTTATGGTCAAAGCTCTGATTGTACGGCGAATGCCGGACAATGAGAAAATCGCAGATTTTCGAATCTGCACGAAAGAAGTGCATAAGAAAAACTTTACAGGAAAAATTTTCGAATCTGCACGAAAGAAGTGCATAGGAAAAATTTTGAGGGAAAGATTTTCGAATCTGCACGAAAGAAGTGTATAAGAAAAACTTTGCAGGAATAATTTTCGAATCTGCACGAAAAATTATGAAAGAATTAATATAGGAGAAAGAAACATGACAACTTCATTATCTTGGATAAAAGCATATGTTCCGGAATTAGAAGTAGAGCCGCAGGAATACATGGATGCGATGACACTTTCCGGTTCAAAAGTAGAAGGATATAAAAAATTAGATGAGGATCTGGAAAAAATCGTGATCGGTCAGGTATTAAAAATCGAAAAACACCCGGATGCAGATAAACTGGTAATCTGCCAGGTGGATATCGGCGGGGAGACCACACAGATTGTAACCGGCGCACCAAACGTATTTGAAGGCGCAAAAGTCCCGGTTGTATTAGACGGTGGACGTGTTGCAGGCGGTCATGACGGAAAAGTCGTAGAAGGCGGTATCAAAATCAAAAAAGGTAAATTAAGAGGTATAGAGTCCAATGGTATGATGTGCTCCATTGAAGAACTTGGCTCTACTACCGATATGTATCCGGATGCAGCTGAGGACGGACTTTACATTTTACCGGAAGACGCTCCGGTTGGTGAGAGTGCAGTCTCTTACCTTGGATTAGATGACGTAGTTGTAGAGTACGAGATTACATCTAACCGTGTAGACTGCTTTTCCATTCTTGGTATTGCCCGTGAGGCAGCAGCTACTTTCGGAAAAGAATTTATTCCGCCGGTAGTAACAGAGACAGGAAATACAGAGGACGTAAACGACTACATTAAAGTATCTGTAGAAGATGCGGATCTTTGCCCGCGTTATACTGCCCGTGTAGTAAAAAATATTAAGATCGCACCGTCACCGAAGTGGATGCAGCACAGACTGGCTTCCCACGGTATCCGCCCAATCAACAATATCGTAGATATCACAAACTATGTCATGGAAGAGTTTGGACAGCCAATGCATGCTTATGATATGGATACAATCTCCGGCCATGAAATTCGGGTACGTCGTGCTGCTAAAGGAGAGAAATTTGTTACGTTAGATGGCCAGGAGCGTACCTTGGATGACAGTATTTTGATGATCTGCGATGGCGAAAAAGCAATCGGACTTGCCGGTATCATGGGTGGCGAAAACTCCATGATCACAGACAATGTTCAGACAATGCTTTTTGAGGCTGCTTGCTTTGATGGAACAAACATCCGTCTGTCCAGCAAAAAAGTAGGTCTTCGTACCGACGCTTCCTCCAAATTTGAAAAAGGCCTGGATCCAAACAATGCGATTGAGGCTATGAACCGTGCCTGCCAGCTCATCGAAGAACTTGGTGCAGGTGAAGTTGTTGGCGGTGTCGTTGATGTATACCAGAAAGAAATGACAGGAAGAAGAATTGCATTTGATCCGGATTGGATCAATGGTCTGCTCGGAACGGATATTTCTGCAGAGACAATGATCGGATATTTCAAAAAAATCGACCTTGGTTTTGATGAGGAGACACAGGAAGTCATCGTTCCATCCTGGAGACAGGATCTGCTCCGTGATGCAGACATCGCAGAGGAAGTAGCACGTTTCTACGGATATGACAATATCCCGACAACACTTCCATCCGGAGAATCCACAACAGGTAAACTTTCCTTTAAACTTCGTGTAGAGGAAGTGGCAAGAGAAGTTGCCCAGTTCTGCGGATTTTCACAGGGAATGACATACTCCTTTGAGAGTCCGAAGGTATTTGATAAATTATTACTTCCGGCAGACAGTCAGTTGCGTAATACCGTAACGATTTCCAATCCGCTTGGCGAGGACTTCAGTATTATGCGTACCGTTTCCTTAAACGGAATGCTGACATCTCTTTCTACCAACTTCAATCGTAGAAACAAAGATGTGCGTCTGTATGAATTAGGAAATATTTATCTGCCAAAACAGGAGCCTGTTACAGAGCTTCCGGAAGAGCGCATGCAGTTTACATTGGGATTCTACGGTGATGGCGATTTCTATACTATGAAAGGTGTTATTGAGGAGTTCCTGTATAAAGTAGGCATGAATCTGAAACCGGAGTATGATCCGGAGTCGGAACTGTCCTTCTTACATCCTGGACGTCAGGCAAATGTTATTTATGATGGTCAGGTAATCGGCTACCTCGGTGAGGTTCATCCGACAGTTGCAGCAAATTACTCCATTAAAGATCGCGTATACGTTGCTGTCATTGATATGCCGGAAATCGTTTCCCGTGCAACTTTTGACCGCAAATACGAAGGCATTGCAAAATATCCGGCAGTCAGCCGCGACCTCAGTATGGTTGTTCCGAAACATGTACTTGCAGGCGATATTGAGAAGGTATTTGACGAGAGAGGCGGCAAGATTCTTGAGTCTTATGAATTATTTGATATTTATGAGGGCGCACAGATTAAAGCAGGATTCAAATCTCTGGCTTATAAACTGACCTTCCGTGCAAAAGACCGTACACTGGAAGAGGCAGATATCACAGCTGCCATGAAGAAGATCATGAATGGTCTGGAGCGTCTTGGTATCGAGCTGCGCCAGTAGAAAGTTGGTGTCTGTATTGAATACAAATGAAATGAAAGTAACAGATTATTATTTTGATCTGCCACAGGAGCAGATCGCACAGGACCCGCTGGAGGATCGTTCCTCCTCCAGACTGCTGGTTCTGAATAAAGAGACTGGGGAATATTCTCATCATATTTTCCGGGAGATTACAGATTTTCTGAAACCGGGAGATTGCCTTGTCTTAAACAATACAAAAGTAATTCCTGCCCGTCTGTTTGGTGAAAAAGAGGGGACTCAGGCAAAAATCGAGATTCTTCTGCTGAAACGCAAGGAAAACGATGTATGGGAAACACTGGTTAAACCGGGAAAAAAGGCAAAAGTCGGAACAAAGATTATTTTCGGCGGCGGTCTGTTAGTCGGTGAAGTTGTGGATATCGTGGAAGAGGGCAACCGTCTGATTAAATTTACTTATGAAGGAATTTTTGAAGAGATTCTGGATCAGCTTGGCCAGATGCCATTGCCGCCGTATATCACACATCAGCTGAAAGACAAAAACCGTTATCAGACAGTATATGCAAAATATGACGGTTCTGCCGCAGCACCGACTGCAGGGTTACATTTTACACCGGAACTGCTTCAGAAAGTAAAAGATATGGGCGTAGAGATCGCAGAAGTAACACTGCATGTCGGACTTGGTACTTTTCGTCCGGTAAAAGTGGACAACATTCTGGATCATCATATGCATTCAGAATTCTATATGGTGACACAGGAAGCAGCAGACAAGATCAACAATGCAAAGAAAAACGGACACCGTGTGATCTGTGTCGGAACTACAAGCTGCCGTACCATTGAGTCTGCCGCAGATGAAAACGGTATGTTAAAAGAGAGCAGCGGATGGACAGAAATCTTCATCTATCCGGGCTACAAATTCAAAGTGCTGGATTGCCTGATCACAAACTTCCATTTGCCGGAATCTACACTTCTGATGCTTGTTTCCGCGCTTGCCGGAAGAGAGCATGTGCTGGCGGCTTATGAAGAAGCCGTGAAGGAAGGATATCGTTTCTTCTCCTTTGGAGATGCGATGTTTATAGAATAACATCCAAATCGTACAATTGTAATCAGAGAAAGATAAGAAAACCGGGGGTTTTATGCCTCCGGTTTTTCTGCGTATCAGTATAATTTTTGAAACTTGACACCGGAATAAGAATTTGAGAAGATAAAAATAAAGAAATCAAATATGTATGAAGGAGCGGTGGTATGAAAAAAACGGCGAGCTGCATTTTACTTATATGTGGAACACTGGTTATGTATCTGACGGGATGTGGAAAAAGTATATCACAGCAGGAGGCTCTTTCCAAAAGTTCAGAAGAATCTTATGTGACCTTAAAGGCACTTACGATAGGAGTTCCGCCAGAAGATGGAATGGATCAGTATTACGAGGAACTGGATAAGAAAACAGAAGAACTGGGGTGCCATCTGCGGTTTGATTATATTCCATGGGGGGATGAACGTTCACAGATTAATATGGCAATTGCTTCCGGTGAATATGATTTTATTTCAAATGGCAATTTTTCAGATTACTATCAACAGGCAGCAAAAGGTGCATTTCTGGATTTAAATAAGTATCGGACTGTAGTGCCGGAGCTGTTTACACATTTTGAGGATTATCGGGCTGATTATCTGACAAATCTGGAATGGAATGGTGGGTTGTATGGGATTCCGCAGTTGAAGAAAGATACAATCAGTGATACAGGAGGAGGTTTTTTTTACAGAACAGATCTGCTGGATGATTGGAACCTGCCTGAAGTAACGGATTTTGAAACTATGGAAAACTATCTGTATACAGCGAAGATAGATGCTCGTTATCAGAATGAAGCTATGATTACAGATAATCGGGTATGGTCTTCTCTGTGGCACATATTTGGAACAAATTATGGAGAAATCGCAAGTGTTGAGATGCTTCCGTATGTTGTGGTAGATGCGGACACCGGAAAACATGTGATCAGTCGCTTTGAGACACCGGAATTTCGTCATATTTTAGACATTGTACATCGGTGGTATCAAGATGGAATTTTAACTCCTGGAATTCTGGCTTCCTCAGATAATGAAGGAATGACTGCTCTGGAAATGATGCAGGATAATGAAAAACCATGTGAAATGAATTTACCCATCTGGTCATTAAATAAATTTGTTGTCCGGACCTTGTATGAAAAACATCCGGAATGGGAATATGGATTTTTTGATTATGATATTTATGCAGGAAATATCACAAAAGTCAGAAGCGGAAAAGAACTTTCCTGTATTTCTGTCTCTGCGAAATGTCAGTATCCCGAGCTGGCGGTGCAAATTCTGGAAAAAGTACATACGGATCAGGAATTTTACGATTTGATCTCTTACGGTGTAGAAGGAATTCACTATCAACGGAAGGGAGAGCAAATTTCATATGAAAGTATTCCAAGCAAAGATATTTTTACTTATTGGGTTGGAAGTCCGGATGAACTGCTGGATCGGGAAAAATACATGGAAGATCAACAATGGGCAGCGGTATGTCAGGAACTTGCCAAAAAACAGGAACTGCTGGCAGAAAGTGCACCGGAGAACGCACTTGTTGATTTTTCGTGGGAAGACAATGGATTAAAAGATCTGGAAAGCCGCCTTGAGGAAGTTCGTAAAGATTATCTGCTTCCGCTTTGCTGCGGTGTCTCTGACAATATAGAGGAGGATTATGCGCTTGCAATAGATAAGCTTTATGAAGCCGGCTTACAGGAATATCTGGATATTTTGCAGGAACAGATTGACAACTACTGGGAGGACAGATCATGAAACTGCTGATCGTAGATGATGATATTTATACAAGAGAGGGACTGGCAGAAACAATTCCCTGGGAATTATATGATGTGGAAGAAGTGATGCAGGCAGAAAATGGAAAAGAAGCGTTACATACCGTATCCTGGTATCTGCCGGATCTGATTATTTCTGATATCCGTATGCCGCAGAAAAATGGAATTGACTTTTGCAGAGAAGCAGTCAGACTGGTGCCGGACTGTAAGATAATATTTATTACCGGATATACACAGACCGAATATTTAAAAGATGCCATTGATTTATCCGCGGTTGCTTTTATCGAAAAACCGATTCAACCGGAAGCAGTGCTGGAAGCTCTGGAAAAAGCAATCGGAAAAATACGCACACAATATAAAACAGAGCAGTTACAGAAAGAAAATCTGTCTTATCAAAAAACAAAATTGTTTCATTTGTTACAGCAGAGACATACAACAGAAGAACTCTTGCAGGAAGTCTGTGGAAATTGTGGATTTCATTGCTCAAGAGATGAGATTTATCTGAGCCTTGAACTCTGCTCGGAGCAGGAAAATGAAGACTGGGAAGTATGCAGGGAATTGCTGGAGCAGTATTTGAAAGACAGTATTGATTTCCTGTTACTGGATTCGGATCAGAATGCGGCGAAAGCGGAAGTTGTGATTGCATGTAGGGCAAAAAAACAGGCTGAGATACGCAGAAAGCTGCATTCCTTTGTGGTGAAATATCCGAATTATACAATTGCGCTGGGATATTTTGTGGAACGGATGTCTGAAATCTATAACAGTAGCCATATGGCACATCTTGCGATGGAACAGACTTTTTTTTCACCGGACGTTCATTATATTGAACTGAAGCATCTGATCCGACGGGAGTTTATTGATCCGGGGATTTATCAGGTGTTTTTACAGGTTTACCGGGAAAATCCGTGGAGAATCTATGACTGGTATAGGGAAGAATTGGCGCGGTTATGCGAGTCGGAGAATTGCATGCCGGAAGGAACACAGCTCATTGCCCTGACAAAAACATTTGCCAGTCAGATTTTAAAAGATTATCCGGATAGTCTGGGTGATACCGGTTTTGATTCCATTGAAGTATATATGGATCAACTGGCAAAATGCAGACATCTTCAGCAGATGGAGGAGATGTTTTATCAACTATGTCATGGAATGGAACAGTATCTGGAAAAACAGAAAGATTGTAGTCGGATTGTAAGCGATATACGCACTTTCTGTCTCAGACACCTGGATAATGTCGGACTTGGAGGTCAGATGGTTATGGATCATTTTCACCTGTCAAGTACTTATCTGAACCAGCTGTTTAAAGAAGAAATGGGAAAGACTATCCGACAGTATATCAGTGAGATGCGTATGAAACGGGCAGAGGAATTATTATCGCAGACATACGAAGCGGTGGATGAGATCGCTACCAGATGTGGATATTCCAATGGAAATTATTTTGCAAAGGCATTTCGGGAAAAACATGATATGTCTCCGACGGACTATCGCAGGATGATGGAGAAACATTATGAAACAAAAAAGCAATAGTAGAAAATCATTTTTTTATCATTGGAAGCTTTCTCAAAAACTGTTTCTGCTTTTTCTTGCAGTTGGAATTTTACCTGTAACGCTTATATTCGGGATTACATTATATCGAATTGTACAGAAAAACAGTGAGATGATGCGTTATGCCATGGATAAAAACTATGACCGTGTGGAACAGATGATGGATAATGTACAGGAAAGAATTATCCGTATCGGTTCTCTGATCACAGTGTCCGACGAAGCGGGTGCAGCATTGCGCAGGATAGAAGGAGAAAGTTTGGTACAGGAACTGAAAAAGTTTGATGAATTGTCAGAGTATACCTATCAGCTTGAATTCAGTTCAGATGATATTTCCATTCTGTATTATATTCCGGAGGAGTTCCTGATTTCAGAAAGTGGAAATACCTGTTATCGCCCGATGGAAGAATTAAAACAATGGAACATTGATGTGCCAGACAGTTCGGATAAAGCACAGGATTATTGGAGAGTGATTGAGGAAAAAAACCGGTACGGTCAGAAAAAGAAATATCTGGCAAACTTCCGGATGATCTGGAACACAGAGCGGTATTCACAGTTGCTCGGAGTTGCAGGAGTGATGATTCCGGTTGAAGTTGTGGAAAATAGTATGAGTGGTCTGATGGATCAGCAGATAATCTACCTTTTGAATGCAGAAAATAAAATAATATTATCCAGCAATGATGAAGGGACAGATTCTAAAGTAGTATTGTCGGAAACAGGTATGTCATCGAATACTCATACGGAAGACGGAGAATGGCTTTTCAGAAAGAATGCACTGAACAACGGAAAAATGTTGTTGCTGTCTGTGGTCCCATGTACAGTACTGGCGCAGGGATGCGGAAAGATTATTCGGGAAATGCTGCTGTTTTATTTCGCAGTTTGTTGCCTTGCATATCTGTTTCTGCGACTTGGAACTCGACCGTTTCTTATGCGAATTCATAAATTGGATTCTACAATGGAAGCGGTGGACCAGGGCATTTTGAAGCCGGTAGCGATACTGGAATATCAAGATGAACTGGGAAAACTGACTGTCCGTTACAATAAAATGGTTCAGCAGATTCAGTGTCTGATGCAGGAACAGTATGTGCTTGGTAAGGCTAAGTCTGAGGCTGAACTTTATGCATTGCAGACACAGATTAGTCCGCATTTTTTATATAATACACTGGATATGATGAACTGGATGGCAGTAAAAGGAGAAACAGATAAAATTCGCAGTGTTCTGTCTTCTATGTCCCGCTTTTACCGGATGGTTTTGAGTCAGGGAGATTATATTATCACGATTGAAGAAGAAATTCGGATATGTCAGTCCTATATGGAGATTCAGATGATGCGTAAAAAGGAGAAACTGCAGTTTCTGCTGGATGTGGATGAGCAGGTGTATCCTTATCTGATTCCCAAAATCACACTTCAGCCATTGCTGGAAAATGCGGTCTGTCATGGAATTGATGAAAAGAACGGAGGTGATGGAACAGTTAAGCTCTCCGGATACATAGAAGATGACAGGATTGTTCTGCGTATACAGGATGATGGAGCGGGCATGAATCCCGAAAGTATGAAACAAATATATGCAGAGGATGACAGAAAACATTATGGGCTGAAAAACGTGAAAACACGCCTCATGATTTTTTATGACAATCAGGCAGAACTGTTGTGTGACAGTGCTCCTGGAATAGGGACGGTGATCACGCTGAAAATTCCGAAGAAAGAATGTGTGGAAAAATAGAAGGGTAAAAAGAATAGAAAACGGGTAATTTTTGAAAGTACATGGGAAAATCTGCAAATTCTCATGTGCTTTTTTTGTTGGAAAAATGGCAGAAAATACAAATAAATCACTCTTAAATTGTGCATATCTGATGAAATATAATAGTCTCAGAAAGAAAAACACATATGAAAAATGAAAGAAAACGCAAATAACTGTGAAGAATATAAAATTAACAGGCAAAAGAAAATTGTTATAATCGGGACAACTCAAGAATTGATGCAAAGAAAGCAATTTACATAAGGGCAGCAGATGTTTGCAGAAGGTGGTGTATAAACATAAAGAGTAAGGAAAGAATAATGGAACACGCTGAGAAAGAGAACGTAGAATTTCGATATTATGAAATGCCACAGGGAATGCCGGTGCTTGCATTATTGGGAGAGAAATGGATTACAGAGTATGGGGCAGATCCAATGCATTTTCACAATTATCTGGAAATCGGATATTGTTATTCCGGAAAGGGAGAAATGTATTTTGGAGAAGAAGGTGTCCCTTATCGGGCAGATACCGTTGTAGTGATTCCACGAAACTATCCACATCGTACTCAGGGGATTCGGGGTCAGATTCAAAAATGGGAATATCTGTATGTGGACAGTGAAAAATTTTTAAAGGAGCAATTTGCAAGAGAGGGATATGTTGCAGATGAGCTGATTCGGCGTTTGCACAGTCGAATGTTTCTGATTACCAAAGACATGGATCCATATGTTGGCAGAAAAGTGAGAAACCTGTTAGATGAACTCAGAGAGAAAAAAGAATTTTACCGGGAAGCTGTTCAGGGAGAATTGCGATCACTGCTTTTGTCATTGATCCGATTTAACCCGGGAGACAGCGGCCAGAGGGAAGTTATTTATCAAAACCGCTATCTGGGAGAAATATTGCAGATTGTGGAATATATGGATGGCCATTATCAGGATGATATCCGGATGGATGATCTGATGCAGATCTGTCATATGAGTGAAACACATTTTCGGAGAAAGTTCAGTGAGTATATGCGTATCACTCCGGGAGATTATATCAATTTACTTCGTGTGAAAAAAGTATGTGAATTGCTCCACTATACGGATTGCAGTATAGGGGATGCGGGAATACAGGCCGGTTTTCAGACAGACAGTGCGCTGATCCGCAATTTTCGTAAATTTACAGGTACAACGCCGCGAGAGTGGCGCAAACAAACTCAAAAAGAAATCGATAATCCGATGAATTATAATATTTCAGTTCTGAAAGGATGGTGAAGAAGAGACAATCCATTTATATGGGATAAGAAAAAATTTTTTCAGTGATGCGGAAAATGATTGGAGGTAACTTAGCAAGAGAAAACAGTAAATTCTCAGAAAATTCAGACTTGAAAATGAGAGTACATAAGAGAAAAAAGGAGGAGAATGATGAATCAGAACAGAAAAATCAAATCAAAAAAAGAGCTGTGAAAGCAATGGCTTTATCGATGGCAGCAGCCATGTCGATGACACTGTTTCCGGTATCTGCGTTTGCGGAGAAAGCAGAACAGCCGGTACAGGAACAGCAGGCAGAAATTGTGAAAGTGGCAGATAAGACCGCAGGAAACATTCATGATTATGGAAAATCGGGGGATGATCCAACGACACCGGATGTGGATGAATCTGCAGTTGTAGCTAACAGTGATGTGTTAAAATCTGCACAGTATCAGGAGTCAACAAAGTATGAACTGAAAGTAAATGGAACACCTGTTTCTGTTTATAAATATCAGAAGCAGGAGGATGCAGGTCAGTTTTATCATATGGATGTAGCAAGATTTTCTTCGGATGATGCAGAACCGGTATTTGAGATTACCATGAAAGACGGTTCTACGATTGACAGTGTGTATGTTAGTCCGGAAAGATATTATCCGCAGGATTCTTTTGAAATCAGCGCAGATAAAAAGACGTTAAAATTTAAAATGTCAAGTGGTCTGCGTTATTGCATCGTCAATATCAACGGAAGCATCAATGATACCAGTGGAAAACCGCAGCTGGCAATCATCAACGATCCGACAGAGACGAACAAACCGGATGTGGCAGCAACCAATGTGCTGAATTTCAAAGAATTTGCAGAAAAATATCTGCAGGAACATCCGATTACGGATACGGTGGGGGAAGTTTGTACGGAGGCCGGAACTGTTACAGACACATCTATGAATGATGGAAAAGAGTATACATGGTCTTATGGACAGGGAGTATTTCAGGATTATAATGCAAAACAGGTTGTGTTCCCGAATAAACGTGCACGGCAGAAGAATGATATGTCTGAAGCATTTCAGGCTGCACTGGAAGAGGTAAAAAACAGTGATACACTGGATACGATTTATTTCCCGGCAGGTACTTATCTTTGGTCAGGCTTATCGATTAAAAACTGGGATGGAAATGGAAAAGACGGGAAGTTAAATATTTATTTGGATGAGGACGCATTGCTTGTCAACCGTCTGCAGGAATGTACACAGGCGATGGAGCCGGCCATCGGCATCTGGGATTCTTCCAATATCACAATTTCAGGTCGTGGTATCATTGACGGACAGGGTACATATGGATATACCTGGGATCAGGCACATGCAGCACTGAGTGGACATCAGGGGGGCAGCATGGTAGTACGTTCACAGGATATTACCTTTAACGACACTTATGTTCGCGATGTGAAACAGTGGAACTGGGAGTGCCATACAGTAAAAAATATTACCTATAATAATATTAAGGGGTTATCGCCATTCCAGCATTCCTGGGTAGACGGACTTGATCTGACCAGTGGACAGGGAATCACTGTAAATGGTGCGATCACAATGGGAAATGATGATACGTTTGCATCCGGACATTATAATCCAAGTAATGAGTTCCCGGAAAGACAGCTAAAGGGAAAAGATTTGAATAATATGTCCACAGAAGACCAGAATATTGCTGCAGCCGCTGCCATTTATAATAAAGACCGCCTGAACTGGGATATCGATGATACGACCGATGTGAATATCAATAATACACTGGGATGGAGTACGTTTGCGAATGCCATCCGCCTGGGACATAATACTCATTTTAAAGCGGATGGCGGCAGCTATCAGCTGCGGGATTATACATTTAATAATGTAAACACCCTGCATGTGACAGGATATGGAACAAATGGAGGCGGTGGTGCACTGAGTATTCAGAATGGAACGAATAAAGGAAATCCGAATTATGAAAATCTTATATTCAATAATTGCTCCTTTACTGCAAATAACGGAAATAATTCCGCCGATATTCCGAATACGAATGATCTGACTACGTTCAACCCGAAAAATGTGACCTTTAAGGATTGCTGGTTCAAAGATGCAGATACACCATTTTCTTTTAAGGCGATTGATAATGTGACAATTGAAAATCTGTATCTGGGTGGGAAGCTGGTAGAATATGATTCACAGATTGACCTGACAGTTGCAGACAGTGTAAAAAATCTGACGCTTCTTGCGAACGGTAAGGAACTCAAAAAAAATGAAGCACCTGTTTTTGATGCTCCGGCAGAGGATACGTTTGAAGTAACAGCAGGAGATACAGTATCTTTCCAGGTGAAAGCTACAGATCCGGAAGAAATGGATGTTACAACATCTGTGGTAAGTGCACTTCCAAAAGGAGCATCGTTTGATGCTGAGACCGGAACATTTACATGGAATACTTCTGACAGCGACAGCGGACAAAAAGAATTTACGTTCAAAGCAGTGGATGAATTTGGTGCAAGCGCGCAGAAAATGATTACTGTGAATGTGGAAGCAGGCAGTGTAAGAGTTGTGAATGTTGCTGCTTCACAGGATACCTATCTGGCAGGATGGAAAGGCGAAAAGAATAATACTTATTCCGATAATGAATATCTGCGTGTGCTCAGAATGAAAAATGCAATTCAGGATACAGAGACAAAGGGGTTATTTGGAGAAAAAGTTACAAGTACATCGGATGGAAATGACGGAAAAATCAGTTTGGTTCAGTTTGACGTGTCTGAATTACAGAAAAATATCAAAAATCTGGAAAAAGCCGAACTGGAACTGACACTGATTAACAGAAGAGATGGTTCTATTTCGGGAACGGACCGGCTGATGGTCGTTCCGGTGACAGAAGACTGGGATGCAACGAATGTAACCTGGAATACACATCCGGCGTGGAACACAGACTCTGTGCTGTATTCGGATGAGTTTCAGATTGACAAAAATGGTGCGGTGAAAAATAATGTTGGAATTACAGCATCTTCTTACGATGGAACAAAAGTAACAGTCGATGTGACCGAATTAGTGAAGAACATGAAAGAAAATAATCATGTACTGTCACTGGCAATATGTGATGAAAAAGGATATGAGCTGGCATTTGCAAGCACAGAAGGTGCTGCAAAACTGGATGCCGAAAAAGAAGCTGCTCCTCTTCTTCGCGGAATTGTAAAACGTACTTATGGAAAAGATGCAGAAGTGAGCAGAACGGCAGTGGCACAGGATACATTTGCCGGAAGCTGGAGTGGTGATCAGTCAGCAGATTTCGGATCTAAAAACTTCCTGCGTACTTCTTATGGAACGGATTCGAAAGGAATTCTGGGCACAGAGGGCGGAAGTGATAACAAAGTTACTTATCTGAAATTTGATATTTCACAGATTGATCTGAATCAGGCTGATCATGTGAAACTGCAGATGTCTTTGCTTGGTCTGCGCTATGATGAAGCAAAAAATAAGGATACACAGATACAGGTCGCTATGGCAGAGAATACCGATTGGACCGAAAATTCATTGAACTGGAAAAATAAACCGGCAATTTTGAGTCAGTATGGTGTTGTTACATCAGAAGAATTTAATCTGGGAAGTGTTGTGAGCAATGATCCGGGAAAAATAAGTATACCAAATGGTACAGTTGCAACAACTGATGTCACAGAGTTTATAGCTGCTGCAAAAGAAAACAAGCAGGATACGGTTACACTGGCTGTGAATGTAGCCGGAACAAACAATGTGGATAAAGCAAATCGTATTTTCTTTGTAAGTAAAGAAGGTGCACAGGCTTATCCGGATGCACAGAACATGGCACCAGTTCTTATTGAGACAAAAACAGTTGCTGTTTCCGGTCTCAAAGTAAATGCACCGACAAAGACCGTGTATGATCTGGGAGAATCTCTGGATACAACCGGAATGACCGTAACAGCATCTTATGAGGATGGAACCGAGGATTCAGTTGATCTTTCCAAAGTAGTAATTAGCGGATTTGACAGCAGCAAAGTAAGTGACAACCAGACTGTTACTGTAAAATATGCCGGACAGACAGCATCTTTTGCTGTCACAATCAAAGATGTGGCACTTGAGCAGGCAAAGGAGAGAGCGGTATCTGCAGTCAAAGAAAAAGCAGAAACAGTTGCAGCAGAGATTGAAAAACTGGCCAACCTGAGTATCGAACAGAAAGACACTTATAAAGCTGAAGCCGAGAACAAAGCAAAAGAAGCTGAGATTGCAATTAATGAAGCAAGTTCTGCAGATGTTATGGCAGAAATAGAAGCGAGTGTAGAAGCAGAACTGGATCAGATATTAGAAGCTGCAAAAGATGCAGACAAGAAAGCAGAGCCTGCACCAGAACCGGAACCGGTACATAAAGATGGATTATCAGATGAGGCAGATACAGATGGAAACTGGTATTATTATCTGAATAACAAAATTGCTACAGAGGTAACGACAGTAGCTAATAATAAGAATGGCTGGTGGAGCGTTGTCAATGGAAAAGTAGATTTCAGTTATACCGGACTTGCAGCAAATGAGTACGGTTGGTTCAAAGTAACGAATGGAAAAGTAGACTTTGGTTATACCGGACTCGCAGCAAATGAGTACGGCTGGTTCAAAGTAACGAACGGAAAAGTAGACTTTGATTACACCGGACTTGCAGCAAATGAATACGGTTGGTTCAAAGTAACGAACGGAAAAGTAGACTTTGATTATACGGGATTTGCTACAAATGATTATGGTCAGTGGTACGTTCAGAATGGAAAAGTAGACTTTTCTAAATAAAATTAATGATATCATATATCAGGTAGTAAACGATGAGTGACCTATAAAAAATTACATAAGGGAACCGAATCATTATAGTGGAAACAGAAATCGCTTTTTCTCAGGCGATTTCTGTTTTTTTGATATGATAACTGGTTGTTTGGGATGTATATAAAAATTGTGGCTTGTTGCTAAGAAACTTTGGAAAAATTAGATATGCATAAAACACGAAAAAATGTATATATTTAATTTCAGAAGTGTGGTATACTTTTTGTTAAAAAGAAGGGGGCGATCGTGTGAATCTCAAAAAGATTACTTTTGGAAATTTTAAGTCTTTGTACAATGCAGAGTTTGAACCAGGAAGAGTAAATGTGTTTATTGGTGCGAATGGTGCCGGGAAATCTACAATTCTGGAAGCCATAGGCCTTTTAAGTGCTGCGATGACTGATCGAGTGAATGATCTGAGCCTGCAAAGAAAAGGAATGCGTTTGAGTGCACCATCTATGTATAAATCAAGATTTAAAAGTATTGCAAGGGTAAACCCGGCTGTCACGTTGTCTCTGGAATGGGAAGAAACGGAAGAAAAGCTGTATAAATACGATGTCCATTTAACGACACCTAACGAAAAAGAAAACGATTACTGGAAATATCATTCCGAAGCATTTTTCATCAATGGAGAAAAGAAATGGGGAAGGAGTAACGCTTCCCAGAATCAGAGTAATAACCATATAGGCTTCTTTTTGTTGAATAGTGATCCAGAATTGGAATGCGGAAGGCGTATTGCAAAATATTTTGAAAACTATGGTATTTTTCAGCCAAATACATTAACTTTACGAGGAACACTTCCAGACTCTGTTCCATTAACACCAATCGGTTTAAATGGAGGAAGACTGGCGGAGGCTATAGAAGATATGATCTGTGAGGAAGATGGGGATCGGATGTTTGGCTCCATGTATATGGACGATATATTAGAGCTTATCGATTGGGCTTCCGATATTTCTGTGAATGTTCCGTCAAAGACAAGGGTGAATTCGAGTGTCCCGATGACACGGCAGGTGATTGAGTTTACGGATAATTTTTTGAAGGACACAGCAAAATTCACAGGATATGATGCCAGTGAAGGTGCGCTGTATGTGCTGTTCATGCTGAGTCTTGCCATGCATCCGAAAGCGCCATCTATTTTTGCAGTGGACAGTTTTGATCATGCACTCAATCCGCGGCTTGCGAAAAAAATGATACAAGTGTTCTGTGAGCAGATTTTGAACAACGACAAACATGTTTTTCTCACAACACATAATCCATTGGTTTTGGACGGACTGGACATTACCAACGATGACATCCGCCTGTTTACAGTCGAAAGAGATAAAAATGGCTATGCAAAAATAAAAAGAATTAAAGTTTCGCAGGAACTGATCGATGAGGGACAGTCCCTGTCCAGGCTTTGGATCAACGGCAGACTGGGAGGTGTACCAGATCTGATATGAGGAACATAGGAATTGTCTGTGAGGGACCGACGGATTACACGATTTTGAAAGAAGTGATAGATCATATTACTGGAGAAAGTAACGACTATGTACAATTACAGCCGGAGGCTGATTTGACAGGAGCGTATGGCAATGGCTGGAAGGGCGTATGGAAATGGTGCAGGGACAATGCTGCTTGCAAAGAAAAACTAATGAGAGCCGTAGAACCATCCCTGGATCTTTTGATTATACAGATGGATGGTGATGTTTCAAGAAAAGAGAAAATTGCACATTGCTTATGTAATGCCACAAAATGCGAATATAAAGGCAAATATCATCCTTTGGAGTGTGACAGCAAAAAAGAAATACGGGAATCATGTCCAATTGTTTTGCCATGTGCAGAGCATAAAACGTCGGTGAACGCATATATCAGGCATTTGGAACAGTTGATTATAGAAGAATTACAGGATATGAGTGATACATGTATAGTGATTCCATGTGATAGCACAGAATCATGGATTGTCGCAGCTTATGACGGACTGGAAGACGCAGAAGAAAAAGATGATCCATGGAAAAATATCATTGCAAAGAAAAAAATGTATCATGAAATTCGAATCACTGGGAAACAAAAAAGAATCAATGTCTTTAAAGAATTTGCAATAGTTGTAATTAAAAACTGGGAGACTGTGACAAAATTGTGTGTAAGTGCCAGAGCGTTTGAAGAACATGTAAAAAGTCATTGTAAGTGTTAGAGAACATCCAAGGCAAAGTGCAATTGATCTTGCGCAACTCCCATGTAGGTGAAAGAGGCATTTTATGTAACTCTCCAAAAAACTAACATAAGAAGTCTTAGTATAAAATAATCTGCGGGAAAATATATCAGATTCTCTTATGCTGAGACTTCTTTTGATTTGCATAAAAAAGTAAATGAGTTTTATAAAATGTCGGATAACATTATACAGTACTATTTTTGAGTATGCTGATTTTTTCGATATAGAAGAAAGAGCATAAATAATAGAATTACTGGAAAAATAAGCCCGCATCTCATGCCAATCCTAATATTATTCCCGGCGTTCTGGGTGATACGGCCTACAATTCCAGGCCCGATACTGCCTCCTAAATCTCCTGCCATGGCAAGGAGAGAGAACATAGCTGTCCCCCCTTTTGGAAACGTTTTTGAGGAAATACTGATCGTTCCCGGCCACATAATTCCAACTGAAAATCCACATACTATACAACCGATAAGTCCAATAATCGAATTAGATGACAAGGCAGAAAGAAGATAGCAGATAACACATAATATGCCGGAACCGCCCATAAACTTCATTAAATCCAGCTGTTTTCCATATTTCCCCAAAATTATGCGACTGATGCCCATGGTGACTGCAAACATACATGGACCTGCTAAGTCTCCCAGTGCTTTTGACAATCCCAGCGCAGATTCGGCATAAGCAGATGCCCATTGAGCCATTGCAAGTTCAGAAGCCCCAGAACAGATCATCAGACATATCGCAACCCAGAAAAAAGGTTTGGCAAACAGATTTTTAATTCCCATTCCGGTGCCGGTGTCAACCAGATGCTCAATCGGACAGGTCATGAAATTATAAGTGTTAACAGCAGGAATGAGCGCCCATATTACGGCAAGCCATTTCCAGCTGTTTATGCCGAATATCAGAAAAAACAAGCTGGAAATCAAAATTGTTCCAACAGATCCCCAACAGTAAAAGGAATGGAGCAGGCTCATTGTTGCTTCTTTGTTTTCAAATGGACAGGCTTCAATAATAGGGCTGCAAAGCACTTCGATTAAGCCACTTCCGATAGCATAAACAACGACACTGCATATAATTCCTATGAAAGGATCAGGTAAAAGATCAGGTAAAAATGCCAGTCCAACCAGACCAAGTGAAGCAAATATTTCTGATGCAACAACGCAAATACGATATCCGATATAATCTACAAATTTGGCACAGAACAGATCAACCAGAAGCTGTGTGAAAAAGAAGAAAGTGGATATCAAAGCAATATTACCGAGAGAAATATGATAGTCATTGTGAAATTTCAAAAAAAGAAGCGGTGCAAAGTTTGCCGCAATAGCCTGCGTGATAAAGCCCATATAACAGGCAATTTTTGTCTTATGATAGCCATTTTTCTTTACAGTATTCATTTCTTATTTCCCGTTCCGAATATTTTTAACAATTTTATGTTCAATAGAAAGATGTTCATAAAAATGCTGCCACAAAAAAAGTCTGTTTTTGGTGGTGCGGTTATTTCAATTCTGTCTCCTTCAATGCGGATCTCACTTTCATTCATCCATTTAAAAATCATGCGAATACCTCTTTTCTTTTTTGATTGATTATATAACAAATAAAAAGTATATGCATTGAATTAAATTACAAAAATACTGTATAATATCGTAAAAAGAAAGAATGTGGTATGGAGATGGATTGTAATAAAATACTTACAGACGAGGACTTTATGGAAATCAAGCAGCACGGGAGCAGTGATTATCCATTCCAGTATTATTATGATGATCTGGAGTTCTTTGATTTTCATTGTATTGAATGGCACTGGCACAGAGAATTTGAGTTTTTATATGTTGAGTCTGGACAAATTATATGTGGAATAGGTGAAAAACAGATTATATTGTCAGAAGGAGACGCAATTTTTATCAATTCTAAAATATTGCATCGGTTTTATGCATCATCAGGTGGTGTCATTCCTAATTTTGTATGTATGCCTGAATTTATTGCACCAGAGAATAGTTTGGTCTATAAAAAATATATTTTACCAATCATTTCATCGAATATGTCTTTCCAGTGTTTTCAGATTGCTGAACCGTGGCAGGCAAGGATTATACAAATTATGATAAAAATAATGGAAACACAGGAGAATGAGAAAATAAGGGAGCTTTCCACTTTGGCATTGTTGCAGGATTTATGGTTGATTTTTTACGAAAATGTAAAGTTATCGGATAAAGAAAATATGCAAACAGTTGATGAGGCTGCACAGAAAAGAGTACAGTTGATGATGCAATATATACATGAAAATTATAATCATGAGCTGTCACTGGATGAAATAGCCTCACATATAGGGGTCAGCAAAAGTACTGCGCTAAATTTGTTTCAACGATTTTTACATACTACGCCGGTCAGTTATTTGATAGGATATAGACTGCAGGCAGCTTCCTGTCTATTGAAAAATACGAATAAAAAAGTAAAAACCATCGCCTATGAAAGTGGATTCCGTAATGTCGATTATTTTTGCAGATTGTTTAAAAAACGTTATCATTTAACACCATCAGACTATCGTTGCGCATGCTTAAAACAGTATATCTGTAAGTGACTGCCAGATGAGTCAACTACAATATACCAGTTTGCTATGAAAAGATAGATAAGAATAATGCATGAATTTATAGAAAAAGTCGTATGATATAACGGCTTTTTCCTTTTGAGATGACTATACATTATATACAAAAATTGCAGTTGCCATGTAATTGTAAATCGAAAGTTTGGTAGATAATTTAGTGTTAGATACAGTAAATATAATAGATGTCTGTATTTTAAGTGAAATTGGAAAGTTGCACAAACAAAAAAAACTATGAAAAACGGCGGTTGACATGCGGTAAACAATCAATCTATACTGTTTACAATATCAAGATTTGAACGCTTTACATTATGGAAGTAAACGGGGGATAATAATTGAAAAAAGAAGTATTAGAAGCTTTACAATTAAATGAAAATCATGAACGGGAATGCAAGTTGGCAGAAGGTGGTCTTCCGGAAAGTATATGGGAGACATATTCCGCTTTTTCAAATACAGATGGAGGAACGATTTTGTTGGGGGTAAAAGAACATCGAGATTCTTTTACGGTCAATGGATTAAATGACAGACAGATTGTAAAGTATCAGAAAAATTTCTGGAGTACAATCAATGATCGAAATAAAGTTTCTAAAAATATTTTATTGAACCATCATGTAAAAGTTATTGAGTATGAGGGCAAGAATATTCTTGAAATAAATGTTCCGGCGGCCGATCGGCATGATAAGCCTGTGTATATAGGAACCGATCCCATGAAGGGAACGTATCGCAGAGACTATGAGGGAGATTTTTTGTGTACGGAAGCATCTGTCAGAGCTATGTTTTCAGATCAGCGTGATATTTCGGTAGATTCGGAAATTTTGGAAGAAATGGATTTAGATGCATTGAATGCAGATACAATTAAAGGATATCGTGTATTATTTGAACAGTTGCATGAAGGACATCCATGGAATAAATTATTGAAGGATGAATTTCTGATCAAATTGAAAGCAGCAGCTAAGAATAAAAGGGGAACCGTTTCACCGACGGTTGCAGGAATTTTGATGTTTGGTGATGCTGATCGGATTACGGATGTGTTTCCAGATTATTTTTTGGATTACAGAGAAGAATGTGACGATAAGAGAGTACGTTGGCTGTATCGGACACATTCTAATGAGGGGGATTGGAGTGGGAATTTATTTGATTTTTTCTATAAAGTGACAACCCGAATCGATGATGATGTGGCAGTTCCGTTTATGAATCGGCGAAATGGCGTGCGTGTAGACCGGGTTGATGTGCATGATGCATTGAGCGAGGCAGTTGCTAATGCACTTGTTCATGCCAATTACTATGGAAAACGTGGGATTGTCATTATAAAACACGGGAAGCAAATTTCTATTTCTAACCCTGGAACAATCCGAATTACAAAAGAAGAATTTTATGCGGGTGGAAACAGTGATCCAAGAAATCCAAATCTGCTGAAAATTTTTGGCTTTGTAAATGTGGGTGAACGTGCGGGCAGTGGTGTAGATAAAATTATGACTGCATGGGAAGAACAGTATTGGACAAAGCCAAGGTATGAGATATCAATAAAAGCCGAGCGAATTACTCTATATTTAGAAGTAGGACAGGTTGTATATATTCCGGGAGCTGCAGATTTAAATGTTGTCAGAGAACCAGAGTATTATTCTGGTTTGGTGTCAGACAGAGAGCAAAGACTCTTAGATTATCTGACTCAGTATGGGAAAATCAGTATGGGGAAAGCGACGCAAGTGTGTGGATATAAAACAAAGTCGGCAACCCGTAAATTAATTGATAAAATGATAAAAAACGAAATACTGGAGAGAACAGGAAGTGGACCTGCAACAGTATATATATTGAAGCGATGATATTAAAAAACTTAAAGGACATCTAAGGGTCTCTAAAGATCTCTCGAGAGACCTTTAGAGACTGTTAAGAATAAAAAGGAGTACATATGCAATTATTAATTGAACAACGTGTATTTTCCTGGTCAGATACATATGATATCTACGATGAACAGGGAAATCAGAAATATTTTGTAAAAAATGAACTTATCTCATTAGGACACCGCCTCCATGTATATGATGCGGCGCACAATGAAATCGGATTTATCAAACAGAAATTATTCTGTTTACTTCCAACTTTTGAAATCGAATGGAATGGACAGTTGATGGGGCACATAGAGCAGCGTTTTGCTTTGTTCCGCCCCAAATATGATGTGGATTTCATGGGATGGCGTGCAGAAGGTGATTTCATGGGCTGGGATTATGATGTGTATGAAGCATGCAGTGCAGTTGTTCACGTACATAAAAAGATTCTGAGCTGGGGCGACACCTACGCCATCGAGTTTGATGATCCGAAGCATGAAATTCCGGCATTGTTACTGGTACTGGCCATTGATGCGGCAAATTGTTCACAGAATAATTCTTAAATGTCCGTTTTACAAAGGCTGAGAGAGATAGAACAAAAAGAAGAAAGAGAATTAGCAAAAATATGGGAAAAACATTAGTCATTGCCGAAAAACCTTCCGTTGGACGGGATATTGGCAGAGTTTTAAAGTGTGGAAAGAAAATTGACGGAGCTTTGGAAGGCAGTCAGTATATCGTAACATGGGGACTTGGCCATTTGGTTACGCTGGCAGATCCGGAGCACTACGATAAAAAATACAAAGACTGGAAGATGGAAGATTTGCCAATGCTTCCGGAGAAAATGGATATTGAGGTCATCAAGCAGACCGGGAAGCAATATCAGACAGTAAAACGACAGATCTACCGTAAGGATGTATCGGATATCGTCATTGCAACCGATGCAGGCCGAGAGGGGGAGCTGGTTGCCCGCTGGATTCTGAAGAAAGCAGACAATCACAAGCCGTGTAAGCGTCTGTGGATTTCTTCTGTGACAGATAAAGCAATCCGTCAGGGATTTGAGCATCTGAAAAATGCAAAAGAATATGATAATCTGTATCATGCGGCTGTCTGCCGTGCAGAGGCAGACTGGCTGGTTGGATTAAATGCGACCAGAGCATTGACCTGCAAATACAATGCGCAGTTGTCCTGTGGTCGCGTGCAGACACCGACACTTGCAATGATTGCAAAGCGGGAAGAAGAAATTCGGAAATTTGTTCCAAAACCATATTACGGACTGCAATTGCAGGCAGAGGGTGTGGTATTTACCTGGAAAGATGAAAAAAGTGGCAGTTATCGCAGTTTTCAGAAAGACCGGATAGAGAATATTCAGAAAAAACTGTCCGGAAAGAAATTGCAGATCATAAAAGCAGATACAAAGGTGAAAAAGCAGGGTGCACCACAATTATATGACCTGACACAGCTGCAACGGGAAGCAAATCAGAAATTTGGATTTTCTGCAAAAGAAACGTTGAATATCATGCAGCGGTTGTATGAGAACCATAAAGTACTGACATATCCGAGAACAGATTCACGTTATCTGACGGCAGATGTCATGGGAACGATCAAAGAACGTCTGCAGGCCATCAATGCCGGTGTTTACCGGGAGTTTGCTGCTCCGTTGATCCGCCGCGAACTGCCGAAGAAACCTGCATTTGTCAATGATGCAAAAGTCAGCGACCATCATGCGATCATTCCAACGGAGCAGGCACCAAATTATATCCATATGAGTAATGAGGAACGAAAAATCTACGATATGGTAGTGCACAGATTTCTGGCAGTTATGTATCCGGCGTATGAATACGAAGAATCTGTATTGACTGGAGCAGTGGAAGGAGAACATTTTTATGCCAGAGGAACCCGTCCGTTGCATATGGGATGGAAAGCGATTTATGAAAATCAGTCCGAGGATGAGGAAGAAGAGGAATTAAAACGCCAGAATCTTCCTATAATGCAAAAAGGGCAGGAATTTTCCATTTCCGATATCCGCCTGACAGAAGGTAAGACAAAGCCACCGGCACGATTTACCGAAGGCACGCTGATCGCTGCCATGGAAAATCCGGTACGTTATATGGAAAGTGGCAACAAAGAAATGGCGAAGACACTGGGAGAAACTGGCGGACTTGGAACGGTTGCTACCAGGGCAGATATTATTGAAAAATTGTTTTCCGGCTTTTTATTAGAGAAAAAGGGTGAAGATATCTATACCACAGCGAAGGCACGTCAGCTTCTGGAACTGGTTCCGGAAGATCTGCGCAAGCCGGAACTGACGGCAGAGTGGGAAATGAAACTCTCAAAGATTGCAGAAGGAAAACTTTCAGACCGGAAGTTTATGAATGAGATTCGGACTTATTCAACGGATCTGGTAAAACAGATCAAGACAGCGGAAGGAACTTTCCGGCATGATAATATGACAAACAAACTTTGTCCGAATTGTGGGAAACGTCTGCTTGCTGTAAATGGCAAAAACAGTCGGATGCTTGTATGTCAGGATCGGGAATGCGGATACCGGCAGACTATCGCAAAGACGACGAATGCCCGCTGTCCGCAGTGTCATAAACGAATGGAACTGATCGGCAGCGGTGAAAATGCTTCTTTTGTATGTAAGTGTGGATATAAGGAGCGCCTGAGTAAATTCCAGGAGCGCCGGAAGAAAGAAGGCGCAGGAGTTTCGAAACGGGATGTACAGAATTATCTGAAGAAACAACAGAAAGAGGCAAAGCAGGAGACCGGCAGTAATGCAATGCTGGACGCATTGAAAAACATTAAATTGTAAACAAATAAAAAATATTCAACCAGAGCGGGAAAGGTTCTGATTGAATATTTTTTGTTTTTCAGAAAAATATCTGGTTAAAATCTATGAGAGAATCATTTGGTTTGGTCGTTAGAAATTTGTGTTTTTATGTACCTGAATTTCATTGTCAGATACGATGCATGAATTTGTTTCATCTATAAAATGAAAAAAAATCACTTTATCTCTTTACAATCAAAAAACACACCGATATAATGTTAAATGCTGGTAAAAACCAACATTTCAGGAAAGAGTAGTCACGAAAAGAGGAGAGATAGATCATGAAAAATGGAATTGAGATCAGATGGCATGGCCGTGGCGGTCAGGGTGCCAAGACTGCAGCACTGCTTCTGGCAGATGTAGCTTTTAAAACCGGAAAGCATGTACAGGGTTTCCCGGAGTACGGTCCGGAGCGCATGGGCGCGCCGATCACTGCTTATAACAGAATCAGTTCAGATGTGATTCGTGTACATTCCAATATTTATGATCCGGATTTTGTTGCAGTTGTTGATGAGACATTATTACATACCGTTGATGTAACAGCCGGATTGAAAAAAGAAGGTGCCATCATTGTTAATACAGCAAAATCAAAAGAAGAGATCATGCCGCAGTTAAACGGTTATGAGGGACGTGTCGTTACGATTGATGCCAGAACAATTTCTGAGGAAGCACTGGGAAAATATTTTCCGAATTCTCCAATGCTGGCAGCAGTAGTAGCAACTACCGGTGTAATGCCGAAAGAAACATTTTTGCATGAAATGCGTGCTTCTTACAAACATAAATTTGCAAAAAAACCGGAAGTGATCGATGGAAATATGAAAGCACTGGAAATGGCTTTTGCGGCTGTAGAGGAAGCATAGAGGAGATAGAAGATGAGAACAGATATCAATAAAATCAATGAACATACGCCACATACAGGGCTGACGGAAGGAATGCAGGTATTTGCTGCAGGAACTTCCAAATATTTTAAGACCGGTGAGTGGAGAAATAATACACCGGTTTATTTAGAGGACAACTGCAAACAGTGTCTGCTGTGTGCACCGGTCTGTCCGGACAGTTCCATTCCGGTCAAAGATCAGAAACGAGGAGCCTTTGACTTAGATCACTGCAAAGGATGCGGAATCTGTGCAAAGGTATGTCCGTTTGGAGCAATCAAAATGAAGGAGGGCGTAGAATAATGGGAATCAAAGAACGTATGTCAGGTAACGAGGCCGTTGCCTATGCAATCAAACAGGTAAATCCGGATGTTATGCCGGCATTTCCGATCACGCCGTCCACAGAGATTCCGCAGATGGTATCCACATACATTGCAAACGGCGAAATCGATACAGAGTTTATTCCGGTCGAGAGTGAACATTCTGCAATGAGTGCCTGCATCGGATCTGAGGCAGCAGGCGCAAGGACACTGACCGCAACTTCTTCCGCTGGTCTGGCCTTGATGTGGGAGGAATTGCTGCTGGCAGCTTCCAACCGTATGCCGATCGCTCTGACATTGGTAAACCGTACCCTTTCCGGTCCGATCAACATCAACTGTGATCATACCGATGGTATGGGGGCCCGTGATACCGGATGGATTCAGATTTATGCAGAAAACAATCAGGAAGTATACGATAATTTTATTCAGGCATACCGCATTGCCGAGCATAAAGATGTCCGCCTGCCGATCATGATCTGTCAGGATGGTTTTATTACCAGTCACGCCGTAGAGAATATTGAGTTGTTAGAAGATGCACCGGTCAAAGCGTTCGTTGGTGAATATCATCCGGAGGAGTATTTGTTAAATCCGGGGAAGCCGGTTTCTGTTGGACCGTATGCAGTATCTAATTTTGTAATGGAAAGTAGAAAAAATCAGCTCATTGCGCTGGAGAATGCAAAACAGGTTATCTTAGATGTAGCGAAAGAATTTGCAGGAATTTCCGGCAGAGAGTACGGTCTTTTTGAAGAATATAAAACCGAAGATGCAGATTATGTAATGGTCATTATCGGTTCCGCTGCAGGAACCGCAAAAGAGGCTGTAGATGAGCTGCGCGAGGAAGGCAAAAAAGTCGGTGTTTTGAAATTGCGTGTGTTCCGTCCGTTCCCGGCAGAAGAAATTGTCGAAGCAATGAAAAACTGCAAAGCAGTAGCTATTATGGATCGTTGCGAGAGCTATAACGGAAACGGAGGACCGCTTGGTTCTGAGATTACAGCAGGTCTGTATCGTACCAGAACTTATATGGAAGCAATCAACTACACTTACGGACTTGGCGGACGTGACTTTACGGTTGAAGATGCAAAGGATGTATTTGCAGAACTTGCAGATGTAGTAGAAAACGGTAAACCGGTAACACAGTATCAGTATATCGGTCTGAGAAAATAGGAGGCAGAGTGATGAGCGAATATAAATTTAAAGAAGTTATGAGCAAACCGGAACGTCTGGCTCCGGGACACAGAATGTGTGCAGGATGTGGCGCAACCATCGCAGTTCGTGCCGTACTGCGTGCATTGCATGAGGGAGATCAGGCAGTGATCGGTAACGCAACCGGATGTCTGGAGGTTTCTTCTTTCATGTATCCATATACAGCGTGGGAGGACAGCTATATCCATAATGCATTTGAAAATGCAGGTGCTACATTAAGTGGTGTTGAGACAGCATACAAAGCATTGAAAAAACGTGGTCGTCTGCCGGAAGATGCAACCTTCAAATTTATCACATTTGGTGGTGATGGTGGTACATATGATATCGGTTTCCAGTCTCTTTCCGGAGCAATGGAGCGTAATCACGATATGGTATACGTCTGCTACGACAATGGTGCATACATGAACACCGGTATTCAGCGTTCTTCCGCAACACCGATGTACGCAGATACTACAACCACACCGGTTGGTACACAGTCCAATGGTAAAATGCAGAACAGAAAAGATCTGGCATCTATTATCGCAGATCATGATGTTCCGTATGTTGGTCAGACAACCATGATGGGTAATTTTTCTGATCTGCATAAAAAAGCAGAGAAAGCCATTTACACAGAGGGAGCTGCTTTCTTAAATATCATGACTCCATGTCCGCGTGGATGGCGTTATGATACTGCAGATATCATGAAAATCTGTAAACTTGCAGTTGAGACATGCTACTGGCCGATGTTTGAGGTAGAGCATGGAAAATGGCGCTTAACTTACGAGCCGAAGAAAAAACTGCCGATCGAGGACTTCTTACGCGAGCAGGGCAGATTCAAACATCTGTTTAAACCGGGTAATGAGGATTTGCTCGCACAATTCCAGGCTGAGGTTGACCGTCGTTGGGAAGATCTTCAGTATAAATGCGCACGATAATCCGGGAGGAATAAACAGATGACTTTGTTATCCTATCAGGTATTTCAGACAGTGGTGGGACAGGGAAGTTTTCAGAAGGCGGCAGAAATTCTAAATCTGACGCCTTCTGCTGTCAGTCATGCGATCGCATCGATGGAGCAGGAACTTGGATTTTCCCTGTTTACGAGAAATAAGGCAGGGGTAGCCCTGACCAATTATGGAGAACATCTGCTTCCTTATGTGAATGCAGTGTTAAACAGTGATGAGAGTCTGCAGCAGGCGATCGCAGGATTAAACGGACTGAAAATGGGAAATGTAAAAGTAGGCTGTTTTTCCAGCGTATGTACAAACTGGATGACAGATATTATCCATTCTTTTCATCAGCGTTATCCGGACATTAATATTGAACTGTATCAGGGAACTTATGCGGATGTGTCTTACTGGATCAAAAACGGTATTGTGGACATTGGATTTCTCTCCCTGTCTTCTGCCGGAGATCTGCCAATTGAGCCGTTGTACCGTGATCCGTTGCTCTGTGTAGTGCCAAAAGATTACCGTAAACGGGAAGATACACCATATATGACACCGGATGAGATGAAAGATCAGGTCTTTGTATCCCAGATGGAGACCACGGATGCAGATATCGCAATTTTTATGAAACAGAATGGATTGGGAAATGTGCGGATGGACTATCATGTGGTAGATGACCTGTCTACGATTGCATTGGTGGCAGCAGGACTTGGCATTTGCATTATGCCGGAGTTGGTTATGAATGATATTCCATACGAAGTGCATCGTTATCCAATGATGCCGGAAGCATATCGTGTCATAGGAATATCGGCATTAAATCCGAATTTCCTTGCACCTGCGGTTAAAATGCTTTACCAGCACGTTGTAGAAAAGTATAAGACCATAGAAGAAGCATAAAAGAGTTACTGTGAGGGGTAAAAATGCTTCTCCTGTCTATTTATATAACCCTTTCTTTTTATCCCCTTCCGTATAGTAATTATTGTGCTCTGGTTGAATTGCACAAAAATAATGCCAAAAAGTATAATAATTCGCCAGATTGTATAAATTCACAAAAAATTAATAAAATTTATTGACTTTTTATTTCGATGAGGGTAATATTACAGTCATCAAAGGCAAAGGTGCTGAGAAGAATGAACTTCCGGTGCCTTTTTCTATTTTCCGGGATAAAGATCCTGTCATAGCGATTAACAGCATTTATAAACATGTGTTAGTTGAATTTTCAGTGGATTAATGCCCGGACAATAGAAAAACTCTGATAGCGGCACAATGGGGTGTCATCTGCAGGCTAGCGGCAGGTGACGCTCCTTTTTTTATTTGATAGGAAATAATAATAATAATAATAGATTTCCTGTCAAATAAAATCAAAACTATATGGTGCCGTTTTAAGTAAAGATTCTTTGGAATCGAAAAACTAGGAGGTAAGTTATGACGCAGGAGATTATGACTTTTATTAATGACAACATATTTGGTGTCTGGTTTCTGATGGGTGCCGCATTGGTATTCTGGATGCAGGCAGGTTTCGCAATGGTGGAGGCAGGTTTCACCAGAGCAAAAAATACCGGTAACATTTTGATGAAGAACCTGATGGACTTCTGTATTGGTACTGTAATGTTTATCCTGATTGGATTTTCGTTCTTACTTGGCGAAGATATGTTAGGATTTATCGGAAAACCGGGATTTGATCTTTTCTCATCCTACAGTAATTTCAGCTTTTCAAGTTTCGTATTTAACTTAGTATTCTGTGCTACCACAGCAACCATCGTTTCCGGTGCTATGGCAGAGAGAACAAAATTTTTATCCTATTGTATTTATTCTGGAGTTATCTCCGCATTGATCTACCCGATCGAAGCACACTGGATCTGGGGTGGTGGCTGGTTAGCACAGCTTGGCTTCCATGATTTTGCAGGATCCTGTGCAATTCATATGGTTGGTGGTGTCAGCGCACTCATCGGTGCATGGATCCTTGGACCACGTATCGGTAAATTTACAAAAGACGAAAATGGCAAAATCAGAAAAGTAAACGCGATTCCGGGACACAACCTTGCACTTGGCTGCCTTGGCTGCTTCATTCTCTGGTTTGGCTGGTATGGATTCAACGGCGCAGCAGCAACAAGTATTGATCAGTTAGGTTCGATTTTCCTTACAACAACTATTTCACCTGCAGTTGCAACTGTTGTTTGTATGATATTTACATGGTTAAAATATGGTAAACCTGATGTTTCCATGTGTCTGAATGCTTCTTTGGCAGGCCTGGTAGCGATCACAGCTCCATGTGATGTTACAGATGCAGCAGGTTCCATCGTAATCGGTGCTGTTGCAGGTTTGTTAGTAGTATTTGGTGTATGGCTTCTTGATTATAAATTACATGTTGATGATCCGGTTGGAGCAGTAGCCGTTCACTTTATGAATGGTATCTGGGGTACTTTTGCAGTAGGTCTTTTCGCTACAAACACAGCTCCGGGTTATGCAATTGCAGATAAAAACGGAAATGAGCTTGTCGGTCTGTTCTATGGCGGCGGCGTAAAATTATTAGGTCTGCAGTGTCTTGGTATCATAACTGTTCTGGCATGGGCAGCAGTTACAATTACAATTACATTCCTTGTTATTAAAGCAACCATTGGTCTTCGTGTCAGTGAAGAAGAAGAAATCATTGGTCTGGATCAGACAGAGCATGGTCTGGCAAGTGCTTATGCAGACTTTGCATTAACATCCAGCATCAACAACTTCTCCTCTGCAACTCCGGTCAAACTTCCGAAGAATGCAGTACCGATCGATGAGGCAGTTCCGGTACAGGTTCGTACTCCGGATCCGTCTATCGCAACTGGCAGCGATGTAAGTATTACAAAGATTACAATTTATGCAAAACAGAGCCGATTCGATGCTCTCAACGAGGCAATGGCAGCCATCGGTATCAATGGTATGACGGTTACAAACGTACTTGGTTGTGGTGCTCAGCACGGAAGAACAAGCAAATATCGTGGTGTTACCATGGATATGAACTTACTGCCTAAGATCCAGGTTGATATCGTAGTAAGTAAAGTATCTCCTCGAACTGTTATTGAAGCGGCTAAGAAAGCACTTTATACCGGTCATATCGGTGATGGTAAAATCTTCGTATACAACGTAGAAAATGCAATCAGAATCAGCACCGGTGCAGAAGGTTACGATGCACTTCAGGACTAACTGTAAAAGGCAATAGTAGTAATAATAAGCTGATACAATTTCAGTAATTTAGTAATTCTTCAAAATCCTTATATAAAACCTTAACGAAAAAGCAGATGCTTCGGATTTTTGTCTGGAACATCTGTTTTTTATCGTAGATCTAAATTTTATCATGAATCAAAAGTTCAAGCAGACGATGTGCAGCCATGCTCATGGGATGAGTCTGATCATACACAATGCTGACCTGGCGGGTAGGAAGTGCCTCTCTCAATTTCAAAGAAACTACAGAATTGTTCTGTAATGCATCCGTAATCATTGGCTCAGGAAGAAAAGCAAGTCCAAGCTCATTTTTGACCAGGGGAAGAATCTGATCTGTCGTGGCCGTTTCAATATCCGGGACCAGACGCAGACCATGAGAGAAAAAAAGCTCATCATAAAAATGCCGGGTAGCAGTATTCACCCCCAGACAGATAAATGGATAGTTTTTCAATTCAGAAATCGATAAAATTTTTTGCTGAAGAGGACGGAAGGTAGTTCCTCCGACAAGGATATCCTGAAAAGGCTGCAAATTTACCTGAATCAGCGGTGAAGTAACGGTCAATGGAGTTGTCACAACTGCGAAATCAATTTCACCGCTTTTGAGAGATTGAATAGCCTGCGGTGTAGAATGATTTGCAATTTTTAGCCGTACTTTTGGATAATCTATATGAAACTGACGTAATCGATGCAGAAGATAGATATTCAAAGCGATTTCACTGGCACCGATTGAAATGCTGCCATATTCCAGACTTGCACTTTTCGTCAGTTCATCTTCCGCAGCCTGCAATTGTGTCATGGCAGCCGATACACGTACATAAAGCTGCTGGCCTTCCGGTGTCAACTGTACGCCTCGGTTGGTGCGCACAAATAATGTGCACTGGATTTCCTGCTCCAGAGCATTCATGGCCCGCGTAATATTTGGCTGACTGTTGTGGAGTGCATGTGCTGCTTTCGTAAAATTACAGTATCTGGCTACATAATAAAAAATTTTGTAATATTCAAAATTTACATTCATAATGAAATCTCCTGTAAAAATGATAGTTGATGACGGAAACAGATATATCAAAATATTATAATAAGCATGTCAATAATATCTTTTACTGATTGCTGATTTCCTATTATAATCGACTTGAATAGAAAAAACAACTGTCATAAAAAATGAATAGGAGATGATTGTATGTCACTTGTTTTACCAAGAGAAGAGGAAGTTGAGAAAATGTTTTCACGCATTCTGGCATCCAGGGATGCATGTGAACGTCTCAGTGAGACATTTTATAACCATCTGTGTGATGATAATCGTTTTATAGATTCTGATCCGGGACATTTTGCAGAAGTTATGTTAAAAGCATATGAAAATGGTGATGTCAGTGCGGTTCTGCTGGAATTGTGTAATCGCAGCATGTTTGATCTGCTGAAGGAAGCTTATCTGATTCCAAAGAGATTTCATGGAAAAACAGGGGAAAATCCGGTTCTGTTGACAGATATCAATGGAAAAGTATTGAATACAAAGCAATCCGTTGTTTCCAGACATGAATATAAGAAATTTCTGGAAATCTATCAGGCGCATGTGGCAGCTCCACGTTCGAAACTATATCTGGCAGACGGATATGATATGGTCAGGTACTATACGGAACATATGAATATCGAGGAAAAAAAGGAAAAAAGGGAACGGGGTATCCTGATTTTATATGCTATGCCAGATACGAAAAAATTACATCTTTCCGAGGCTCAGGCTTATGATGTGGTCTGGAATACTTTTCAGGAGATTCAGAAAGCAGCGTATTCTGCAATTGTTTATTATGGACAGGAAACCGGAAGTAAGGCGGGAAAATCTTTTGATGAACTTGGGGTACTGTTACCTATCCATCAGTTTGAAAACAGAATGCTTCAGCATTTAAGTATGATCGACGGACTTGTGCTGTCTTGCAGAGAACAGATGATACGGGTAGCTGGTGCGGACAGTCTGGATTTGTAATCAGATAACAGTGTTTTACTTCTATAAGTGGTGAGTAATAACAAATTTATCTCAGTGGGAGTGCATTGTATGTGGACATTCAATGATCAGAGTATTGTAAAAAAGAATCATATGGATATTTTATGGCACAAATATGCGGATAAATCCGAAGAAAAAACGATTGTCGACGCTGACCTTCCGGCTAAGGCATCTGTCGTTGGGAGAGTTGGACTTATGATGTTGTCATGTGGGACAGGTGCCTGGCGTGTGCGCAGTTCCATGAATGAGCTGTCGGCTTTGCTGGATATGACATGTACCGTGGATATCGGACTGATGTCAATCAATTATACCTGTTTTGATGGAAATGATGCATTCAGTCAGTCGTTATGCCTGACGAATACGGGGGTAAATACATCGAAACTGAACCGCTTGGAAAAGTTTGTGATGCATTTTAAAGAACGGGAAATTACAAAAAGCTGTGAAGAAATACATACGATACTTGATAAGATAGAAGAAATACATGGATTGTATTCACCTGTTACACTGGCAGTCGCAGCAGCATTGGCCTGTGCCTGTTTTACATTTCTGCTTGGCGGTGGCCCCATTGAGATGCTGTGTGCTTTTGCCGGTGCAGGAATTGGCAATTATATCCGGTGTAAGCTTTCGAAACATCATTATACGCTGTTTTTGTGCATTATTGTGTCAATATCAGCAGCATGTCTTTCTTATTCTGTTATGCTGAAATTACTGGAGATCTGCTTTGCTGTAAAAGTGGAGCACGAGGCAGGATATATCTGTGCCATGCTTTTTATCATACCGGGATTCCCTTTTATTACCAGTGGGATTGATCTGGCAAAACTGGATTTGCGATCCGGAATGGAACGGATGATGTATTCCGTTATTATTATATCGGTTGCGACTATGACAGCCTGGGTTCTGGCGATGGTACTGGGGTTAAAACCGCTGTCATTTACTACGATGAGCCTTGGACTCTGGCAGTGGATTGTGTTGCGTATCTGCGCAAGCTTTGGCGGTGTATTCGGATTTTCTGTTATGTTCAACAGTCCATGGAAACTTGCTGTTGCGGCTGGAATAATAGGAGCTGTATCTAATACGCTGCGACTGGAAATGCTGGATATCACTTCTGTCCCGGCGCCGGTGGCTGCATTTGCCGGGGCAGTTGCTGCAGGAGTTCTGGCGTCTGCGTTGAAAAGAATGGTTGGATATCCAAGAATTTCCATTACGGTTCCATCGATTGTAATCATGGTTCCGGGACTGTATCTGTATAAAGCAGTTTATAATCTGGGAAACATGGATCTGTCAGCAGCCTCTTCCTGGTTTGCATCAGCTCTTCTGATTATTTTTGCGTTACCGTTAGGGTTGATATTTGCCAGAATTCTTACAGATAAAACATTTCGTTATTGTACCTGATGATTTTGGTTGGGGAAACATTTCGTTATGGTACCTGATGATTTGGATTAGGAGGAAACATGAAAAAATTACGGATGCATTATTGTTCGAAAAAGCAAATGTCGGAATCGTTTCTGACAGCAGCTTTTCTTTCCGTGTCCGGTGGTTTGCAGGATATGTATACTTATATTTCAAGAGGACATGTATTTGCAAATGCACAAACCGGTAATATTGTGCTGCTCAGCCAGCATATTTTTGCGGGAAACTGGGCAGATGTTATGCGATATCTGATGCCGGTACTGTCTTTTATGTTTGGTGTTGCGGCGGCAACTGAAATTCGTCAGCATTTTCAGAATATAGGCCGAATTCACTGGAGGCAGATTGTCATACTGATAGAAATGAGCATGTTATTTCTGGTTGGATTTTTACCGGGGAAAATGGATCTGGTGGCAAATGCTTTCGTCTCATTTTCCTGTGCCATGCAGGTACAGACGTTTCGTAAAGTTGACAGTTATGCATTTGCAAGCACCATGTGTATTGGAAATATCCGCAGCGGAATGGAAGCACTCTGTGCCTATCGTCAGTCACATAATCGCCAGATTCTGTACAAAGCTTTTCATTATTTTGGAATCATTATTTTATTTGCATTTGGAGCAGGTATTGGCAGTATTCTGATTCCAGTTTTTAACCTGCAAACAATCTGGTTTTCCAGTTTTTTACTGATGGTTGGATTTTTCCTGATGTTTATTCAGGAAAAATAGCCAAAAACGTAGAATATAGTGACGAAATATGTGAAAAAATCATAAAGTGATGGAAATGTGCTGCAAAATATCGTATACTTGGAAAAGTATGAATCAGAATAAGATTTGGCTGAAAAAATACAGGCAGATCCTTTTCAATCTGGAGAATGAGGATCTGGGCAAAGCCAAAAACTGATCAGAAAAAACGTACATTCAAAGTCAAAAATGATTTTGAAAAATGAAAATACTTTTGGAGGAAGCGATGAGCGAGAAAAAAATTCAGGTTACTCTTGGAAATTATAAAGGAGTAGAGGTAAAAAAAGCAGAGATTATCATTACGGAGGAAGAAGTAAAAGCAGAACTGGAGCGTGCAAGACAGTATGCGGTAACGACTCAGGACAAAGACGGTGCAGCAGAACTTGGTGACGAGGCAGTCATCGATTTTGTCGGATATATTGACGGAGAGGCATTTGCAGGCGGAGACGGAACAGATTTCCCATTAAAACTTGGTTCCAATACGTTCATTCCGGGATTTGAAGATCAGTTAGTTGGAGCAAAAAAAGATGATAACGTAGATGTGGTTGTTACATTCCCGGAAGATTATCATGCAGCAGAGTTTGCAGGAAAAGAAGCTACATTCAAAGTTACGGTAAAAGGTGTCCGCAGCAGTTTCCTTCCGGAACTTTCCGATGAAGTAGTTCAGAAAATCTCCCAGTGCAAGACCGTTGCAGAGTTTGAGGAGTTTGTAAGAAAATCCATCCATGATTTCAAACAGAATCAGGCAGATATGGAGAAAGAAAACAAAGTTCTGGAGCAGATCGTAGAGGCTTCTGAAATCGAAGTTCCACAGGAATTCATCGATGAGCGCAAAGAGCAGCTCAAAAATAACCTTCTTGCACAGCTTCGCAATGCAGGAAACACATTTGAGCAGTATCTGCAGTACAACGGATTAACAGAAGAACTGTTTGAGGAGTACGCAGCAAAAGATGCACTTTCTATGTTAAAAGGTCAGGCAGTGTTACAGGAAATCGCAAAAGCAGAGGGATTTTCCTATACAGATGAAGATGTCGATCAGACAATCGCTGCAATGGCAATGTCTTATCAGATGCCGGCAGAGCAGCTGCGTGAGATGATGGGCGAGCGTGGAGTAGCTATGGTTGCTGAGGATATCCTTTCTAAACAGGCACTTGAGTTTATCGTAAAAGAGGCTGTTGAGGCATAATAATACGGATAAATCAAGAATTGTGAGAACAGAATCGATAGCAGCAAATATACGATATTTGCAAAATAAAGAGATATATCATGAAAATGGTGTATCTCTTTATTTCATATCTGCCGATTTTGTGATAAGATAGAAAGGATGAAAATCAGAGGGAAGAAATGCGAGGTTAATATGAAAGATCTGATTATCGTTCGTGGCGGTGGGGATATTGCAACCGGAACGATTTATAAATTGAAAAAATGTGGTTTTTCGGTATTGATACTGGAAATCGCACATCCATCTGCAATCCGCAGAAATGTGGCATTCAGTGAGGCAGTATATGAAGACCATTCCAAAGTAGAGGATATGGAGTGTTTTCTGGCGAAGGATGAAGATGAAGCGGAGCGTTTTCTGAAAGACGATAAGCTGACAATGCTCATTGATCCGAAAGGAAATTGTCTGAAACGCTTCAAGCCGATGGCAGTGGTAGATGCGATTCTTGCCAAAAAGAATCTTGGAACCACACGCGATATGGCACCGATCACGATTGCGCTTGGACCGGGATTTACAGCAGGTCAGGATTGTGATGCTGTTGTTGAAACCATGCGTGGTCATAAACTTGGCAGAGTCATTTATGAAGGGAAAGCCATTGCAAACACTGGTGTTCCGGGAATAATTGGCGGCTATGCGGCAGAACGCGTCATTCATGCTCCGGTGGATGGAATTTTGCACAACATTGCAAAAATTACGGATATTGTTGAGGAAGGACAGCCGATCGCATGGATTGAAGGCGCGGACGGAATGCGGGCAGAAGTTCCGGCAAGTCTGTCCGGTTTACTCCGTGGACTGATCCGGGAAGGATATCCGGTTACCAAAGGCTTTAAGATGGCAGATATTGATCCACGACTGAACGAATACGAGAATTGTTTTACGATTTCGGATAAAGCAAGATGTATTGCAGGTGGTGTCGTGGAAGCATATTTTGTATTAAAGCAGCAATTAGAAAAAGGTGATGCACAATGTATGTAATTGCAATTGTGGGCGCCGGCGGCAAGACAAGCCGGATCAAAAATCTTACAAGAGAATATGTGCAGCAGGGAAAAAGCGTTCTGGTCACAACGACGACTCATATGGGGCTGGAACCGGACATGGTTTTATTCGAAAATCTGGAAGATATCAGACAGCAGTTGGAAAAACAGCATGTTTGTATCTGTGGAAGTCCGGTGAAAGAAAGGAAAATTGCATCACTGCCAGAAGAAATTTATAAGCAGGCCTGTGAGCTTGCAGATATTGTATTGGTAGAGGCAGACGGATCAAAGCATATGCCGGTTAAATTTCCGGCCGCACATGAACCGGTGATCCCGGAAAACGTAAATGAGATCCAGGTGGTCATGGGCTTGCATGCCATCGGACATCCCTTTTGTGAGGTGAGCCATCGACTGGAACTGGTAAAACAGTGTCTGGATGTTTCAGATACGGATCTTGTGACAAAAGCACACCTTGAAAAATTGTATCTGGAAGGCTATCAGAAGCCATTACAGGAAAAATACCCAAATGCAAAAATCGGATTTTTCCCGGCAGACCACAGTCATTTCTTTGATTTGGAACCGTTGAAATTTTACTAAATGACGTTTCTGACGTGAGAGGATTGCGAATATCCATTTGACGTCAAAAGTATCAACATTCTAATAGCGCTAATATCTCATAAAAATCTGTTCAACCAGATCGCTATGAGTATAAGATAAAAATTATAAGTAACATGGAGGATAGATGATATGACAATTCAGGAAAAACTTGCAATTTTGCGAGAAAAAATGAAAGAAAACAACATGGATATCTACATGATTCCAACCGCAGATTTTCACCAGTCAGAGTATGTTGGTGAATACTTCAAAGCACGTTCTTATATGAGCGGCTTTACAGGATCTGCCGGAACATTAGTAGTGACATTGACAGAGGCAGGTCTGTGGACTGACGGACGTTATTTCATTCAGGCGGAGCAGCAGCTTGCAGGCAGCACCATTACATTATACCGTATGTCTGAGGAAGGTGTACCGACAGTAAAAGAGTTTGTAGAGGATAAACTTCCACAGGGCGGCGTGATCGGTTTTGATGGAAGAGTACTTTCCAGTGCCGATGGAGCAGCATATGCGAAAATCGCCGAAAAAAAACAGGGCAGCCTGTCCGTTGCAAAAGATCTGGTAAATGAGATCTGGACAGACAGACCACAGCTTCCGACAGAGAAAGTATGGATTTTAACCGATGAATACAGCGGAGAGACCACAGCCTCCAAATTAGGAAGAATCCGTGAAGTAATGAAAGAGAAAGGTGCACAGGTACATCTGATCAGCTCTCTGTATGATATTGCATGGATTTTAAACCTGCGTGGAAACGACATTTCCCATGTGCCGGTATTTTTATCTTTTCTGATGATCGAGGAAGATGCCTGCACACTGTTTATCCATGCAGAGACATTGACGGATGAAGTACGAGCTTATCTGGCAGACAATGACATTACTGTTTGTGCTTATGATGAGATATACGATGCAGCAGCAAAACTTGCAGCAGACAAAGTAATGCTGATGGACGAACATACCATCAATTATCGTATCCGTATGGCATTCCCGGAAGGATTAAAAGTTGTAGATGACCTGAATCCATCCGAGCGTATGAAAGCCATCAAAAATGCAACAGAGTTAAAAAATACAAGAATCGCACACTTAAAAGATGGTGTGGCTGTAACCAAATTTATGTACTGGTTAAAGACACATGTCGGAAAAGAATATATCACAGAGTATACTGCAGGAAAATATCTGGACAGCTTGCGTGCCGAGCAGGAGAATTTCCTGGACCTGAGTTTTGACAATATCAGTGCTTATGGCGCAAATGCAGCTATGATGCACTATTCTGCAAAAGAAGAGACAGCAGCAGAGTTAAAACCGGAAGGATTTTTACTGGTAGATTCCGGCGGACATTACTACGAGGGAACGACAGATATTACAAGAACCTTTGTGCTTGGACCTCTGACTGACAAACAGAAGCTGCATTTTACAACGGTTTGCAGATCTAATCTAAACCTTGCAAATGCAAAATTCCTGTATGGATGCAGCGGATTAAATTTAGACATTTTAAGTCGTGGACCATTATGGGAGATGGGGATTGATTATAAATGCGGAACCGGACATGGTGTCGGACATATCCTGAATGTACATGAGGGACCGAACGGCTTCCGTTGGAGAGTCGTTGCAGAGCGTAATGACAGCGGCAGACTGGAAGAAGGTATGATCACTACGGACGAACCGGGTGTATATCTGGAAGGTGAGTACGGCATCCGTACCGAGAATGAGCTGATCTGTGTGAAAGCAGAGAAAAACGAATATGGTCAGTTCATGCAGTTTGAAAATATTACTTACGCTCCGATTGATCTGGACGGAATCGATCCGGATGAGATGACCTGCCGTGAGAAAAAAATGCTGAATGCATATCATAAAATGGTATGGGAAAAAATATCTCCGTATCTGAATGATGATGAGCGTGAATGGCTCAAAGAGTACACAAGGGAGATTTAGTATGAGTAAAAAAATCGTACTGATTGATGGACATAGTATTTTAAACCGTGCCTTTTTCGGAGTTCCGCCGTTGACGAATTCGGAAGGACTGCATACGAATGCAGTATATGGATTTTTAAATATTATGTTCAAGATTCTGGATGAGGAGAAACCGGATTATCTGACAGTGGCTTTTGACCGAAGCGAGCCGACGTTCCGCCATCAGATGTTTGACGCCTATAAAGGAACGAGAAAACCGATGGCTCAGGAATTGCGGGAGCAGGTGCCTGTCATGAAGGAAGTTTTGCAGGCCATGGGCATCAAAATCGTGGAAATGCCGGGGTATGAGGCAGATGATCTGCTTGGAACGATTGCAGGTATGGCAGAAGTACAGGGCATGGATGTCAGTATTATTTCCGGTGACCGTGATCTGTTGCAGCTTGCTACGGAAAAAGTAAAAATCCGGATTCCTAAGACAAAACGAACCGGTACGGAGATTGAAGATTATTATGCAGCTGATGTAGTGGAACGTTATCAGGTTACACCAAAGGAATTTATCGATGTGAAGGCTCTGATGGGTGACAGTTCCGACAATATTCCGGGTGTTCCGGGTATCGGAGAGAAGACTGCTACGAATCTGATCGTTGCTTACAAGAGTATTGAAAATGCCTATGCACATCTGGAAGAAATCACACCAAAACGTGCGAAAACTAATCTGGAAGAGCACTATGATATGGCGCAGATGAGCAAGACACTGGCTACCATCGAAGTACATGTACCGATTGAATTTGACATGGAAGCGGCAAAACTGACAGATTTGTATACACCGGAAGCGTATGTATATATGAAACGCTTGGAGTTCAAAAACATGCTGACCCGTTTTTCAGATGATATGTCACAGAACGATCTGGAAAAATATTTCCATGTGTATCATGAACTTGATGAAATTCAGAACTTTTTTGATGGATTTTCCGCAAAAGAGGCGGCAGTGTCTTTCTTTGAAGAGGCAGGAATTGTGTATGGTCTTGCAGTGGCAAAAAGCAATCAGAACGTTGTTTATCTGACCTGCGGCGGATTTGTGACAGAAGGATATCTGGAAGAACAGGTCCAGAAACTTTGTGACGGACTGGATACACTTATAACGCCTGATTTGAAAGGATTATTGAAGCATGTCCGTGTACCGGAGACAAAGAATTGCATTGACACTACCATCGCCGCATACTTATTGAATCCGTTGAAAAATGAGTATACTTACGATGACCTTGCAAGAGATATTTTGGGACTGATGGTGCCGTCTAAGCTGGATCTGCTTGGAAAGTTAAAGATTAAGAAAGCGGCAGAGGAGAAGCCGGAGGCACTGGAATTGATGGTCTGCTATGAGGCTTATACCTGCATTGCGGCAAAAAATCAGTTGTTGGAACAGTTAGAAGATCACGATATGAAAAAACTGTATGATGAGATCGAGATGCCGCTGGTATATGTGCTGGCAGATATGGAAAAAGAAGGTGTCCGCGCAGAAAAGGCAGAACTGGAAGCGTATGGTGCACAGCTTACTGGCAGAATCTCGGAACTGGAGACTTCCATTTATGAAAAGGCAGGAGAGACGTTTAATATCAATTCTCCGAAACAGCTGGGTGTTATTCTGTTTGAAAAACTGCAGATGCCAAACGGTAAGAAAACAAAAACCGGATACTCTACCGCTGCGGATGTCCTGGAACGTCTGGCTCCGGACTATCCGATCGTATCAGAAATTCTGGAGTATCGTCAGCTTACCAAATTAAAATCCACTTATGCGGATGGACTGGCACTGTGCATTGCTCCGGATGGAAGAATCCACAGTACCTTTAATCAGACGATTACAGCAACAGGGCGTATCAGCAGCACAGAGCCGAATCTGCAGAATATCCCGATCCGTATGGAACTTGGTCGTCTGATCCGAAAGGTTTTTGTGCCAAAAGAAGGGTATGTATTTATCGATGCGGACTATTCTCAGATTGAGCTGCGTGTGCTGGCACATATGTCCGGGGATCAGAACCTGATCGCAGCTTATCAGCATGCAGAAGATATTCACCGGATCACTGCTTCCCAGGTGTTCCATACACCGCTGGAAGAAGTGACAGATCTTCAGAGACGAAATGCAAAAGCGGTAAACTTTGGTATCGTGTATGGTATCAGTTCTTTTGGCCTGAGTCAGGATCTGAGTATTACACGAAAAGAAGCAGAAGGTTATATCGCAAGCTACTTTGAAACCTATCCGGGCATCAAGATATTTCTCGACCGACTGGTAACTGACGCAAAAGAAAAAGGCTATGCAGAGACGATGTTTGGCAGACGCAGACCTGTCCCGGAACTGGCATCAAGCAATTTTATGCAGCGTTCTTTTGGTGAGCGAATTGCTATGAACTCTCCGATCCAGGGAACGGCAGCGGATATTATCAAGATTGCGATGATCCGGGTAAAACAGCGCCTGGAGCGGGAACAGTTAAAATCAAAACTGATCCTGCAGGTGCACGATGAACTTCTGATTGAGGCAGCAGCTGACGAAGAAGAGTATGTAAAAACACTACTGGCAGAGGAAATGCGTCATGCCGCAGATCTGGCTGTAACGCTGGAAGTTGATGTGAAGTCTGGCAGAAACTGGTTTGAAGCACACTGATCTGCGAGGGCGCACATTGTCTGGGAGACAATGGTTTTGCGCCGACCGAAACGAAGTGTAGAGTGCAGTGATTCTGAGGAGATATGTCAGATTATGTTGCGCAGAATCACGCACCAGGTTTCATGTGCATTTGCCATAAATGTCAGGAAATCATTTTTTAAGAAAGGGAATATTCAGAGTTGCTGTATCAAAACAGATATGACAACTCTGAATTAACATACAATGATATGCATTTTATAGGAATTACAGGCGGTGTCGGCGCTGGAAAAACAGCAATTCTGAGCTACCTTGAAAGCAATTATCCATGCCGTGTCATGCTGGCAGATGAAATCGCCCATGATGTGATGGAGCCGGGCAGAGACTGTTATCGGAAGTTACAGGAATTGTTTGCAAAGGATCAGGTATTTGAAGCAGATGGACAGATTGACCGAAAAAGGATGGCACAGGTCTTGTTTTCCGATGAGGAGAAACGGCTTGCACTAAATAATATCGTACATCCGGCGGTAAAGCAGTATGTTATTGATGAAATGAACCGGGAGCGTGCGGAACAGAAGAATAAAGTGCTGATTTTGGAAGCTGCTCTTCTGATCGAAGAACATTATGATGAAATTTGTGACGAACTGTGGTATATTTATACTTCTGAGAAAAATCGGAGAGAACGATTGAAGTTAAATCGTGGGTATTCCGATGAAAAAATTGACAATATATTTGCCAGCCAGCTTTCAGAGAGTACTTATCGGGAAGTATGCAGAGAAGAAATCGATAACAATCATCTGCCGGAAGATGCATTCAGCCAGATTGATGCATTAATGAAAGCACGCCAGGTGGAAAAAGTACAGAAGCGTCAGACAACGGAGGAATAAATGGAATTATGTAGTATAGCAAGCGGCAGCAGCGGAAACTGTATTTATGCAGGTACGGATCACTGCCATGTCCTTGTGGATGCCGGAATCAGCGGCAAACGGATTGAAGCCGGACTCAATGAGATCGGACTGAAAACGGCAGAGATGGACGGGATTCTTGTAACGCATGAGCATTCTGATCACATCAAAAGTCTTGGAGTTCTGGCAAGGAAATATGGACTTCCCATGTATGCCACACAGGGAACTATTGATGCCATAAAAGAAAAATCAGCCATTGGAAAAGTGGATGAATCCCTGTTTCGTGTGATTCATCCGGAGGAGGATTTTACCATCGGGGATATGAGGATTTCCCCGGTACCGACGTCCCATGATGCGGCAGAACCGGTGGCATATATGATGTATCAGGGCGATAAATCCATGGGAATTATCACAGATCTAGGAAAATATGATAATTATATTGTAGACAAATTGCAGGGATTGGATGTATTATTGTTAGAAGCCAATCATGATGTACATATGTTGCAGGCAGGAACGTATCCGTATCAGTTAAAACGGAGAATCCTTGGAGACCGGGGACATTTGTCCAATGACCTGTCCGGGCAGCTGCTTGGCAAAGTATTGCATGACGGGTTTAAAAAAGTGATTTTAGGCCATTTGAGCAAAGAGAATAATTATCCGCAGCTTGCATGGGAGACCGTCCGTATGGAAGTGACTATGGGAGAAAATCCCTATAAGGGAAGTGATTTTCCGATGGTAGTTGCCAAGCGGGATGAGGTTTCTGAATTAGTCAGGATATAATGAGCGCAAGAGAGTCAGAGGGAGCTTGCTCACTCTTGACGAACGGCGAAATTATTGAGTGATGAAATCACGAGATAATAATCTTTTTGTGACCGTAATTTTGAGAGAGGAGAGCGCATATGCGCGAGAACACAATGGAAAAGACAACAGACAAAACAATTATCACAGTAGTAGGAAAAGACACCGTAGGTATTATTGCAAAAGTATGCACCTACCTTGCAAGTAACAGTATCAACGTACTGGATATTTCCCAGACAATTGTACAGGATTTCTTTAATATGATGATGATCGTGGATATGAGCAGCTCAGCAAAACCATTTGCAGACTGCGTAAAAGAATTAGAGCAGCTTGGCGAAGAAATTGGCGTAAAGATCAGATGCCAGAGAGAAGAAATTTTTGATATGATGCACCGCATCTAAGAAAACACTGGAAAAGGAGATTACGACCAATGATAAATATGTTTGAAGTAAATGAGACGAACAAGATGATCGAGCAGGAAAACCTGGATGTTCGTACCATTACACTGGGAATCAGTTTATTAGACTGTATTGATTCTGATCTGGATAAAGTAAATCAGAATATTTATAATAAAATCACTACGCTGGCGAAAGATCTTGTAAAAACAGGAAAAACAATCGAAAACCGTTACAGTATTCCGATTGTAAACAAACGAATTTCTGTAACTCCGATCGCTATGATCGGTGCAGCTGCCTGCAAAAAGCCGGAAGATTATGTGACGATCGCACAGACCTTAGACCGTGTGGCAGCAGAAGTAGGTGTCAACTTCATTGGCGGATATTCCGCATTGGTAAGCAAAGGTATGACAACTGCGGATGAACTGCTGATCCGTTCCATTCCACAGGCACTTGCCTGCACGGAGCGCGTCTGCAGCTCTGTAAACCTTGGTTCTACCAAGACAGGTATCAATATGGATGCTGTACGTCTTATGGGTGAAATCGTCAAAGAGACAGCAGAATATACAAAAGATGCAGATTCTCTTGGCTGTGCAAAACTGGTAGTATTCTGTAATGCACCGGATGACAATCCATTTATGGCAGGTGCGTTCCACGGTGTGACAGAAGCAGATGCCATCATCAATGTGGGTGTCAGTGGACCTGGTGTTGTAAAGACTGCACTGGAAAAAGTAAGAGGCGAGAGCTTCGAGGTACTGTGTGAGACAATCAAAAAGACCGCATTCAAGATTACCCGTGTCGGTCAGCTGGTAGCAAAAGAAGCTTCCAAAATGCTTGGTATTCCGTTTGGAATCATTGATCTGTCTCTGGCTCCGACACCGGCAGTTGGTGACAGTGTAGCGGAAATCCTTGAGGAGATCGGTCTGGAGTACGCCGGAGCACCGGGTACAACGGCAGCATTAGCTATGCTGAACGATCAGGTAAAAAAAGGTGGTATCATGGCATCTTCCTATGTTGGTGGATTAAGTGGTGCTTTTATCCCGGTCAGTGAAGATCAGGGAATGATCGATGCCGTAAAAGCAAATGCACTGACTTTAGAAAAATTAGAGGCGATGACCTGTGTATGCTCCGTAGGTCTGGATATGATCGCTATTCCTGGAGATACACCGGCTACAACAATTTCCGGTATTATTGCCGATGAGATGGCAATCGGTATGGTAAATCAGAAAACCACAGCGGTTCGTCTGATTCCGGTTATCGGAAAAGGTGTTGGCGAGATGGTAGAGTTTGGTGGCCTGTTAGGCTATGCACCGATCATGCCGGTAAACCAGTATTCCTGCGCAAACTTTGTAAATCGTCAGGGACGTATTCCGGCTCCAATCCACAGCTTCAAAAACTAACTGTATCTATTATCCCCACAGTATAACCGGCTGTGGGGATTTTTAAAAAAAGATATATTAATAAATCTAATAAAAATAAGTAAATAAATTAATGGTGTTAATAAGAATCGGTGGTTGTAAAAATATATTTGGCATGTTACACTTTGAATAGATGAGAAAAATTCACAGCAGGATTCATTTTTATCAAAAAAGAACGGTGAATGATTCTATAATAATTAACCATGACAAGGGGTACCACACGAAGGAGGACATGATATGGAAATGCGTTCTATTGCAAAGCAGTTACAGGAGAATTCTTACCCGGGAAGAGGCATTATCATCGGCAGAACATCCGATGGAAGTAAAGCCGTTACCGCGTACTTTATCATGGGAAGAAGTGAAAACAGCAGAAACCGTGTATTTGTAGAGGATGGTGAAGGCATCCGCACACAGGCATACGATCCGTCTAAATTGGAAGATCCGAGTCTTATTATCTACGCACCGGTTCGTGTATTGGGAAATAAAACAATTGTAACAAACGGAGATCAGACAGATACCATTTATGATCAGATGGATCGCCAGATGACATTTGAGCAGTCTTTACGCTGCCGTGAGTTTGAGCCGGACGGTCCGAACTACACACCGCGTATTTCCGGTATCATGCATGTGGAAAACGGAAAATTCAGTTATGCAATGTCTATTTTAAAGAGCAACAATGGCAATCCGGATGGATGTAACCGTTATACATTCGCTTATGAGACACCGGCTGCAGGTGAGGCACGTTTCATCCATACTTATATGAACGATGGCAATCCACTTCCAAGCTTTGAAGGAGAGCCGGAGCTGATAGATGTTGTGGATAATATTGATGAGTATACAAAGCTTTTATGGGAGAGCTTAAATGCAGATAATAAAGTTTCACTGTTTGTGCGTTATATCAACATTGCAGACGGTACTTATGAGACACGTATCGTAAACAAACATCAGGATTAATTTTTATCGACATTATTTTTTGTTGAAATAAAAACACGGCAAGTCATGCAGATATTTGATAAAAACGTTTGTGTGAACACATAGTTATCGGAGGAATCAGAATGAACGAATTAGAGTTAAAATATGGCTGTAACCCAAATCAGAAACCATCCCGTATTTATATGGAGAACGGTGCAGATCTGCCAATCAAAGTATTAAACGGAAAACCGGGATACATCAACTTCCTGGATGCTTTCAACGGCTGGCAGTTAGTACGTGAGCTGAAAGCAGCAACCGGACTTCCGGCAGCAACATCTTTCAAACACGTATCTCCGGCTGGCGCAGCAGTAGGACTTCCTTTGACAGAGACAGAGAGCAAAATCTACTGGGTAGATGATCTTGGTGAACTTTCTCCGCTGGCAAGTGCTTATGCAAGAGCCAGAGGTGCAGACCGTATGTCTTCTTTCGGTGATTTCATTTCTCTGTCTGATGTTTGCGATGCAAGTACAGCAAAAATCATCAAACGTGAAGTTTCCGATGGTGTGATCGCTCCGGGTTACGAGCCGGAAGCACTGGAAATCCTGAAAGCAAAAAAAGGTGGTAAATATAACGTCATCGAAATCGATCCAAACTATGTTCCAGACCCGATTGAGCACAAACAGGTATTTGGTGTGACTTTTGAGCAGGGAAGAAATGAGCTGAAAATCGACCGCGATTTCCTTGGAAATATTGTGACAGAGAATAAAGAAATTCCGGATTCTGCTAAAATCGACCTGATCATTTCGCTGATCACACTGAAATATACACAGTCCAACTCTGTATGTTATGCAAAAGGTGGTCAGGCTATCGGAATCGGTGCAGGACAGCAGTCCAGAATCCATTGTACACGTCTGGCAGGACAGAAAGCAGATAACTGGTTCCTTCGTCAGGCTCCACAGGTATTAAATCTTCAGTTTGTAGATGGTATCAAACGTGCAGATCGTGACAATGCGATCGATCTTTACATCGGAGATGAGTACATGGATGTGCTTGCAGATGGCGCATGGGAGAATATCTTTAAAGTAAAACCACCTGTATTTACAGCAGAAGAGAAACGTGCATGGCTGGATAAAAACACAGATGTTGCACTTGGATCTGACGCATTCTTCCCATTTGGTGACAATATTGAGCGTGCACACAAGAGCGGCGTAAAATATGTGGCTGAGCCGGGCGGATCCATTCGTGATGATCATGTCATTGATACCTGCAACAAATACAATATGGCAATGTGCTTTACAGGCATTCGTCTGTTCCATCACTAAATCGGTGAGGCAATTTATCTCAGTCGAGAAGACTTCCACTTTTGCAAGTGGTGAGTAATAACAAGTCTTTCTCAGTGGGAGTATAATCTCCGACTGAGATAAACGCTCCGCGAGGATGTGCAGTTAATGAATATGAAAAAAGAATTACCATGTGAGATGGTACGTAGAGATATTAAAGAGTTAATTATTGAAAGAAAGTTGACTGTTGATACTTTAAGCCGAATAACTAAAATAAATCAACAATGGTTTATCGACTTTATTTCACAAAAGAAGGATATAGAGAATATTTCTGAATATGACATTAGATTTTTAACAGATTTAACTTCTGTATTGAAAATGGGAATAGATTTTGACTGTGATAGTAGATTAAAATCTATTATTGAGACCTTAATTATAGAATATGAAATGGACACAAAAACATTGTCGCTATGCTCGGGTGCAAATGAAGATGTTATGTGTAGATTTTTATCAAATACTAATTTAGTCTCTACAGAGGAAAAATATGAATTAGCAGTTAGAATAATGTTTATATATTTTGTATTCAAATTTCCATATTATGAAAATATTAGCATGCAAAGACGTTAATATCTATAAGATGATTGGTGATATTAGAAAGTTGAGATTAACCAAGGAGTGTAATTTATGTGAGCAGCATAAATTACACTCCTTTTCCTCTGGTTTATAGTTCAGGTGGTGCGACAACGGAATTGAACGTGTAAGTGTGTGATAGCACACTTTCTTGCGTTATAAGTCATTCCTGTTCAATTGTAAAATGAATACGCAAGTGTTTCTGTCTGGTTTCATCAATGAGATTCTGATTTCGGTAGATACTCAGCAAAATACCAACAAATATATAGGAAATGATCGTAACGCTTCCACCATAGGAAAATAGTGGGAGAAATCCGTATGTCATTGGAATGAAACCAAGGTTCATAAGAAAATATTTGAAAACTTCTACGGTCAAAACCAGACTGCATCCAAGTCCAAGAATCATACCAAGTTGATTTTTCTGTTTTAAAGCCAGATAAAACAGACGAATACAGAATACAATAAATAAAACAGCAAGAATACAAGCTGGAATGATACCATATCGTGATGTTACATTTACGACCATGTAATCACTGATCAGGGAATTCAGATCCATGATTAAAGTCGTACTGTGCCCAAACAAAGTACTTCTTGTCATTGCTTCATGTACCATAGACTGATTTGCATTTTCAACGGAAAACGGATAGATCCAGTTGGAAATGCGGGCAGAAACATACGGTGGGAACAGATTTTGAAATTTGTACGGTACCAGTAAGGAAAGTGTCGGAATGCCAACTACGCAACTCCAGAGTATTGGTAAAACGATTCTTTTGTGAACCGGATACCAATTGTTACAAATTACCACAGTAACGAGTACGGCACTTATAAATACAAGAACCAGTTTATAAGATGCAAAGAACCATTGGTAACGCATTAGCAGGATAGATGCAAGCATAAATCCAACAGGAATCAGCAGATGATACCAGCTTCGTTTTCGAAATTTGTACAGTAATCCGCAAAAAATGGGGATACTGAGCAGATAAGGAATTGTTACCGCATTGGAAAAGAGGCGTACAAATTGCATATCCTGCAAGATAAGAAATACAAGATAAAGGATGGCCAGTATACCAGAGTGTTGAAAAATCCGACTGTAATCTGTTTTACAGATAAAAAGCATGATTCCAAATCCGATCATCAGATAAATAATCTGTTTTCTTAACAGTGAAATAGTTGAAAAATCCGAAGTTCCCTTGCATATCATTCCAATCGTAAACACTCCAAGCAGGGAGATAATGGCTGTCAGAATGACCATACTCCAGGACATTTTCGGTTTGTGAACGGCGTCAAGTGACACTCCTGTTTCTACTGGATCACCCATATCCAGCACAGCTCTGCGTTCCGCATCATAAGCCGTCAGTCCCTGAGCGCGGTAGGCCTCTTCCTGATCTTCGATGTGAGAGGTGATTTCATGCGCTACCAGTTCTTTTGCACGTTTGTTTCGAATCTGCTCCAGCAGCAGTTCCATATATCGTTTTTTGCTCATACCTAGCCCTCCATCTGTGGTTTTAATACTGGAAAGATGGTATTTCGATCAGCTGTCAGGATATTAGCAACAGCTGAAGAATATTCTTTCCATTCTTCTTTTTTCTGAGAGAGAAAATTTTTTCCGTTTTTTGTCAGCGAATAATATTTTCGTGTTTTCTGGCCGATGGAATCTTCGTAAGAAGAAACATAGCCTTTTTCTTCCAGAGAGTGAAGCAGCGGGTAAAGAGTGCCTGCCTTCAATTGAAATACATTCTGGGATTTTTCCTGTAATGTTTCAATCATTTCGTAACCGTACATGTCTTTTCCTTCCAAAAGCCGTAAAATCAGCATTGTAGTGCTTCCGGAAATCAGACTTTTGTCTACTGCCATAAGTGAATCCTCCTTTTGTAATAGGTTATGGAACTTTATCTAAGTGAATCCTGTTTCAGATTTCACTATATAGATTATCTACATATAATATATATCGAACATCTATATATGTCAAGATAAGAATGGAATGAAAAAAGATAATATGTTACAATGGGTTACAGTTCATGCATCACATGTATTCAGGTAATGATCATGCTTGCATGAGGAATTACCTGGATACATAGTGATGAAGGGAGCGCCTTTTTATGAGCAAAAACAGTAGCGATAGCTACGGAGAAGCCCAAAAGGGCGTTTTGCGAATGGCGCGTGTGAACTGTAACTATAATAGGGGAAACACTAGTCTGAAAAAAAGAGGGATAGTATGGGGAACGATATTTATGAAAATGGCAAACTATGCAGATATGGCAAAATAGCAGGACTGGAAAAACCAGTTTCACGCATGATCTTTGGCACAGCCATCGGTCCGATGATAGAAGGAAAAAATGCAGATGAGCTATTAGATGCAGCGTTTGCAAAAGGAATCAATACATTTGATACAGCAAGAGGCTATGGACGGGCAGAAGAATCACTTGGCGGCTGGATGAAGCGACGCAACAATCGTGAACAGGTAGTGGTGATCAGTAAATGTGGAAATTGTGATTCAGACGGTTCTGTGTGCGTAAATCGAAAGGTGATCGAGACAGAACTGGCTGAGAGCTTACAGGCATTACAGACAGACTACATTGACATCTATCTCTTGCATCGCGATGATCCCAAAACACCAGTCAGTGAAATGATCGATGCTTTAAATGAATTGCAAAAAGAAGGAAAAATCAAAGTATTTGGCGTATCAAACTGGGTACATGAGAGAATCGAAGAAGCAAATCGTTATGCAAAAGAGCATCAGCTTCAGGGATTTTCTGTTTCCAGTCCTCATTTTGGATTGGCAGAGCAGGTGGTTGATCCATGGGGCGGCAACTGTGTAACTATAACCGGAAAACAGAATCAAGCGGCCCGAAACTGGTATCAGGAGAATCAGATGCGAATCATCGCGTATTCCAGTCTGGCGCGTGGGTTAATGGCAGGCAGGATCAAAAGCAGTCAGGAAGCACAGGCGGCAGAAATATTAGATCCATTTTGCGTGAAAGGCTATGTGTGCCATGATAATTTTGAACGTCTGGCACGCTGTGAAGAGCTGGCAGAGAAAAAAGGCTGCACCGTGTCACAGATTGCACTTGCATGGATGTTCCGACAGGATTTGAATATATATGTGCTTGTGAGTACAACAAGGGCATTCCGACTGGAAGAAAATCTGCGTGCATTTACAGTGAACTTATCTGAGGAAGAAAATCGTTATCTGAACGCAGGTCGCAAAGCAGCTGGGTTCATGAGCAAGTAGTGAAAGCGGATTGCGAATGTCCGCCTTAGGATATAGGAGAGAGAAACTATGACACAGTGCACGGAGATAGCAAAACAGTTAAAGAAAATGTTGTCTATATATTCAATAGAGGAAAAAGAATCTGAATTGCTTCCAGAATTTACAGAGCCGTTTCGATTTCAGGAAACATTGTTTCAACAATGTCGGAATGCTGCGGATGAATTGAGTTATCTTGGAAGTTGTTTGTCCTGTGAAAGCGGAGATTTTCCCGATATGTTCTATGGAATTTATCAGGGAAACCGCCTGCATTTTGCATCGAGTGCAACTTTAGATGGAGGATGTAATCATGTGAGGTTCTTTGGCGTATCTGTAACTGCATTAGCCTGTAATGACAGGGAATTTGTGGAAAAAGCGATGCCACATAGTCTTGGCCTTTGTGGCACGGCAGTCCCATATGATACGATTCCGAATCTGTTTATGGGAATATTTTACAAAGATGAAACGATGATGAATGAAGCACTTGTATTGGCAGAAAAGTTTCTGGCACGAAAACAGCGTAAGTATGATATTTTAATTGTTCAGTATCTTATGGATTTGTGGGAAAAACGTACAGAAAATCTGACGGAACTTATAGAACAAATTTGTATAGAAGAACAGCGTGTAACAGAAAATACTACATATATCGGCTATGGAAATGAAAAATATAATAAAGTGATTAATATTTTTGCACACGGTCTGTTCGCTTTGGCAGAGCATTATCTTGGAGCAGAATTGTTTGAAACAATAGCACTTCCAAATGTAAAATCATTCTGCGAAGAATATGAGTTATATCGTTGTGGACATAAACAGAATGGAGAACTACTGGTAAATTATCCTGAAAACTATGGGTATCTGAATCAGATTTCGGATTTAATTCCTCAAATTACATTAAAAGAAAACGGAAAGAAGAAAAGTATTGTTGATACAGAGTTATTTGCTGATGAGCTTTTTCAAAAGGTTTATTCCTCAGGCAAGTTACAACACATAGTAAAACGTGATATTGCGTGGATTGCAGCGTGGGGAACAACAGAAGAATTTTTACAGAAATTTCGAGAAGATGATGAAATGCAGTATTTTTATGACAGAGGCCTGATATACTATGCACTGTCTAATCCGGATATGGGAAGCTGCTATGAAATATCTTCGTTTTTACTGTCAAGATGTAATAAGGAAAAGAAAAATTGTATTTTAGAAAAGAAAACCAGAGATTTTGATGGGCCATATCATATGTTATTCCGAAGAAAAAATTACGATGTTTTGCAGACAGCAGAACTTTGTGAACAACTGTTTGAAGCAGGTGCGGATCCTAATCAGGCAGGGGAGAAAAATGTACTTCCGATTGAACTGATGATGGCGTTGCCGTTTACAGAAGAAGAATTGCATCCACTATATGATATTTGGATGAAGCTGCCGGTAGTAGATTTAAAATTACATACATTTGATGGGAAGCAGCCAATTGATTTTGCTAAAAAATATAAGCGAAAAAAATTAGCGACATGGATAAAGGCACAGTTATAAAAAAGAAAATGTAGAGGGTGAGTATCTATATGAATATTAGAGATTTAATTGGAGAGGCAACAGAATATGATAAAAAGCTAGAACTTGAAATAAAGAAGCCAAAAAGTTGGTGTAAAAGTGTCAGTGCATTTGCCAATACATTGGGTGGAAAATTGATCTTTGGAATTGCAGACGAAGGGCAGATGATTGGTCTGGAAAATCCAGAACAGGATGCAGAGAAAATAAGTGAAATTATAAAAACAAGATTAGATCCAATTCCTGAATTTAAACTTAGTTTTCATAGTGTGGAAAATGGAAAGATTCTGATCATTCTTGATATTTTTAAAGGTGACGAAACACCATATTATTATTCTGGAGATGGAACCATGGAAGCATATGTGCGGGTTGGAAACGAAAGTGTGAAGGCTACGGCAACGGAACTGAAACGTCTGGTACTTAGAGGAAAAAATACATCCTATGATTCACAAATTTCAACGTATAAAGTAGATGATTATGCATTTTCAAAACTTCGGGAACGTTATAAAAAATGGACAGGAACAAGTTTTGACGAAAAAGATTTAGTTTCATTTGGTCTGGCAAATGAGCAAGGTTATCTTACCAATGCAGGAGCTTTAATTGCAGATGAAAACCCAATCCGATGTTCCAGACTTTTTTGTACAAGATGGAATGGATTAAATAAAATGGGTGGAACAATAGATGCATTTGATGATGCAGAATATTCTGGAAGTGTGTTGTCCTTAATTGATAATGGGGAAGCTTTTATCAAGAGAAATGCAAAAATGATGTGGAGAAAGACGGCGAATTCCAGAGAGGAAATGCCGGAGTATGTAGAACGGAGTTATCATGAGGCATTAGTCAATGCGTTAGCCCATCGTGATTATCTGGTAAATGGAAGTGAAGTGCATATTGATATTTATGATGATCGCATGGAAATATATTCTCCGGGTGGAATGCCGGATGGGTCTGTGATACAGGACCGAGATCCGTTAACGGTTCCATCGACCAGACGTAATCCTGTTCTGGCAGATGTGTTTAATCGTTTGGGATATATGGAGCGAAAAGGCAGTGGATTTGGAAAAATTATTGGTGGTTATGAATATCAGATTAATTATGATGAGAGTAAAAAGCCAACTTTTCGGTCTGATAGATATCAGTTTACAGTTATAATGCCAAATTTGAATTATAATGTCACTCAAGATGTCACTCAAGATGTCACTCAAGATGTCACTCAAGATGTTAATTCAAATGATTTGGATACACAGATTATATATTTAATAAAGAAAGATGATAAGATAAGTACAGAACAAATGTCAAAAATATTAGAGGTAAGTACAAGGACGATAAAGCGACATATAAAGGAGATGAATAATATTAAGTATATTGGCAGTGGATATAGTGGACATTGGGAGATATTATGATATTAAACGATAATTCTATCATTTTTCACATTGATGTAAATTCCGCCTATTTAAGCTGGAGTGCATTGCGTGAATTACAAAATGGCAGCAAACTGGATTTGCGCACGATTCCATCCATTGTAGGTGGAGATCAGGAAACCCGCCATGGAATCGTCGTTGCGAAATCCATTCCGGCAAAAGCCTTTGGAATTCAGACGGCGGAAACCGTTGCCAGTGCATTTCAAAAATGTCCGACACTTGTGATGGTTCCACCGGATCACACCTATTACCGGGAAATGAGTCAGAAACTGATGCATCATCTGCGCAGTATCTGTGACGAAATTGAGCAGGTCAGCATCGATGAGTGTTATATGTCTTTTGAACCAATTCGAAGTCAGTTTCCGACTCCGGAGGCAGCAGCAGCTTATATTAAAGACAGCGTATATGACACCTTTGGATTTACAGTAAACGTGGGAATCTCGGACCGAAAAGTATTGGCAAAAATGGCATCGGATTTCAAAAAACCGAATTTAGTTCATACCTTATATGTAAGTGAAATCCAGCAAAAACTCTGGCCATTGCCAATCAGTTCTCTACATATGTGTGGAAAAAGCAGTGCAAAACTACTACAGAAAATGGGAATCCGCACCATTGGAGATTTGGCGCATACGGATAAGGCAGTAGTAGAAAGCTGGCTGAAAAGCCATGGTGGAATGCTCTGGAATTATGCAAACGGCATCGATGAAGGACAGGTTGTAAAAGAAAAACCGAAAGCAAAGGGTGTGGGAAATTCCACGACACTGGCAAACAATGCAGAGACAGAAGAAGAGGCATACGCTGTATTAAAAGAACTGGCGACCAGTGTCTCAGTGCGCCTGAAAAAACATCATTTTCTGGCAGCACAGATCAGCACGGAGATCAAATATGCATCTTTTCGTTCCGTATCACACCAGACAACGATACTGACACCGACAGCAGAGGAAGCGGAAATCTATCAGTGTGCCTGTCAGCTGTTTGATGAACTCTGGGATGGCGAACCAATCCGTCTGCTTGGAATCCGAACCACAAAATTGCAGGATGAAGAAGAACCGACACAGATCAGTCTGTTCGATCTGGCAAGGTATCAGGAGCAGGAAAAAAAGGAAGAACTGAGGCGTGAAAAAGAAGCACAGAAACAGAAAAAACTGGCAAGTTTAGACGATGCGATCGCAAAAATAAAAAAGCGTTATGGAGATGATGCCATTCATAAGGGCGTGTAAGCAGAATTTGTTGCACTGGCGGCTCCATAACGTAGAAAACGAAAAAATGTAAAAAAGAAAACAACATAGCAAGACGATAGAAAAGCGCCCGTGTCTGCTATGTTGTTTTCTTTATACTAATTTCGGTTTCGGACGTTACACCTTATTTCGCAATATGGAAGGATATCAACAGATCATCCTGTGATACGGTATCTCCCTGCTGAACATAAATCTTGTCGACGGTACCGGTAATCTTGGATACAACAGTTGTCTCCATTTTCATGGCCTCTACAGTGAGAAGTGGCATGTTTTCTGTTACGGCATCGCCTTCTTTTACAAGAACTTTTCCAACTGTACCTGGGATAGAAGAACCAAGATGCTGCGGGTTTGTCTTGTCAGCTTTCAGCTTGCGGTCAGCTTTGATCTCAAGATTCTTATCCTGGATCTTGACAGTACGAAGCATACCATTTACCTGGAACGTAAGAGTGCGGACACCATTTTCATCCGGTTCACCTTCCTCCAGATATTTGATCAGAAGCTGTTTTCCTTCACCGATATTCAGGTAAGTCTCTTCGCCTTTGCGTAATCCGTAGAAGTAAACATGACTTTCCAGACGGGTTACATCATTGTACATCTGGAAATGCTCGCAGTAATCTTCATAAACCTTCGGATACAGGGCATAGCTGATCGCTTTCTGGTTCATGACTTCTTCCGATTTATCACCATAATTATATTTCTCAACCAGATGCTTTTTGATGGATTCAAAATCAACTGGTGGGAGAGATTTACCCGGGCGGTCTGTCAGCGGTTCAATGTCTTTCAGAACGATTTTCTGAAGCTCCTTCGGGAATCCGCCGTAAGGCTGTCCCATCATACCCTGGAAGTAGGAGACGACAGAATCCGGATAAGAAAGTCCTGCACCTGCAGTCAGGATGTTTTCTTTTGTCAGGCCATTTTTAAACATAAAGATGGCCAGATCACCAACAGCTTTCGAAGTCGGAGTAACTTTTACGATATTTCCAAGCAGATCATTGGCATCTTTGTATAATGCTTTGATGGATTCAAATTCATCTGCAGAACCCATGCTTGTAACCTGAGCCAAAAGGTTGGAATACTGTCCACCAGGAATTTCATATTTGTAAATTTCGGCATTCGGAGCTTTCATATCACTTTCAAACTGCTCGTAAACTTTACGGATGCGGCCGTAGTAGCGGCTGAGCTCATCCAGTTCCTCAAAATCGAGACCCGTATCACGTTTGCTTCCCCGCAGAGCTTCTACAACCGCATTCATGGAAGGCTGACTTGTCATGGAAGACATGGATTCAATGGCCAGATCCACGATATCTACACCTGCCTCGGCGGCCATCAGAACAGTGCTCACACCATTTCCGGTAGAATCGTGTGTATGCAGATGGAGCGGCACATGAAGTTCTTTCTTCAAAGCAGTTACGAGCTCTTTTGCAGCACGCGGTTTTAAGAGTGCTGCCATGTCTTTGATGGCAATGGAATGACATCCTAAGGATTCCAGTTCAAGGGCCATATTTACATAATAATCCAGCGTGTATTTTGTCTCTTTCGGGCTTGTGATATCGCCGGTATAACAAATGGTTCCTTCAACGATCTTACCTGTTTTTAATGCCTCATCAATCGGCATTTTCATATTTTCAACCCAGTTCAGACTATCAAAAATACGGAACACATCGATACCATGGGAAGCGGAGATTTTAATAAACTCCTGAACAACATTGTCCGGATAGTTGCTGTATCCAACGGCATTAGAAGCACGCAGCAGCATCTGGATCAGAGTGTTTGGCATACGGTTTCTGAGAAGTTCCAGACGTTTCCACGGAGACTCTTTTAAGAAACGGTATGCAGTATCGTAGGTAGCACCGCCCCATGCTTCGACAGAAAAAGCATTCTGCATGTATGCGTTTGTAGCATAGGCAGCACCGCACAGGTCTTTGCTTCTCATTCGTGTTGCCATCAGAGACTGCTGTGCATCACGCATAGTAGTATCTGTTACATATAATTTATCTTCTTTCAGAATTTTTTGCATAAAACCTTCTGCACCAAGCTTCAGGAATTCGTCACGGGCACCGTATACCGGTTTGCTCTGATCCAGTTTCGGAAGCACACGGTTTTCATAGTGCGGTTTCTGACCTTTCTGGGAGTTGACAATACGGTCACCGATGAATTCAATGATTTTGGTTGCACGGTCCTGACTCTGTGTGAGCTGGAACAGCTCCGGTGTTTCCTCAATGAAGGTAGTATAGCATTTTCCGGCAACAAAGGTCGGATGATGCAGTACGTTGATCAGGAACGGAATATTTGTTTTTACGCCACGGATACGCATTTCCTGTAAGGTACGAATGGATTTGCGAACAGCACCGGCAAACGTGCGGTCGTGGGAGATTGCTTTTACCAGAAGGCTATCGTAGTAAGGTGAGATGACAGCTCCCGTGTAGGCATTACCACCATCCAGACGGATTCCTTTACCGGAACCGGAACGGTAAACAGTGATCTCACCGGTATCCGGCATAAAGTTATTTGCAGGATCCTCAGTGGTGACACGGGTCTGGATGGAGTAACCATCGCAGTGAACATCGTCCTGAGATTTGATATTGATCTCATCTGAATCAAGCGGATAACCTTCCGCTACCAAAATCTGAGACTGTACCAGGTCAATATTTGTGATTTCCTCGCTGACAGTATGCTCCACCTGGATACGAGGATTCATTTCGATAAAGTATGGATTGTTGTCTGCATCAACCAGGAACTCCAGAGTACCTGCATTGCGGTAGCCAACTGCTTTGGAAAGGCGGATCGCAGAGTCAAAAATAATCTGACGGGTCTCATCCGGGATAGAAAATGCAGGTGCATATTCTACCACTTTCTGATGCCGGCGCTGTACGGAACAGTCACGGTCATACAGATGAACGACATTTCCGTAATTATCACCTAAAATCTGTACTTCGATATGTTTTGGTGCACGCAGGTATTTCTCAATGAAGATCTTGTCGTCACCGAATGCTTTCTTGGATTCATTTTTTGCTTCATTAAACTCTTTTTCCAGATCTTCCATCGTGTTTACGATACGCATACCGCGTCCGCCACCACCGTTGGAAGCTTTCAGCATAATCGGAAAACCAACTTCTGCTGCAATTTTTGTTGCTGTGTCAATATCTTTGATCGCGTAATCAACACCGGGAATAATCGGTACCTGCGCATCAATGGCCATTTTTTTGGAAGAAATCTTATCGCCCATTGCATTCATGATCTGGCTGGAAGGTCCGATAAATACAATGCCGTTTCGCTCACAGGCATCTACAAAATCCGGATTCTCTGATAAAAATCCATAGCCCGGATGGATAGCATCGACATTAGCTGCCAGCGCAATCTTGATGATCGTATCAATATCGAGATAGGCATCGATCGGACCTTTTTCCGGATTCAGCGGATAAGATTCATCTGCTTTGGAACGGAAGAGTGCATAACGGTCTTCCTTGGAATAAATGCTGACGGTTGTGATTCCCAGCTCATTTAAGGCTCGGAATACACGGATGGCGATCTCGCCACGATTTGCTACCAGAACTTTTTTAAATTTTCTGATCTGTACCTGATTGTTCATGTGTCATACTCCTTTGATTTAACTCTTTCTTAATTATTGAAAATTTTCCCCTCAGTGCCGAATGTTTGACACCATGTTTAAAAGTATATGGAAATTGAAAGAAAAATGCAAGAGAAAAAATAAAATAATTCAAAAAAATATAAAATAATGACAATGTTAAATAAATAACGAGTAAAAATGAAGGAAATGATTCTAAATAATGCAAAAGCGAGAAGAAATTGTACATTATGCAAGATTTGTTGCAAGATAGTAAGCCAATGGCGTCATGGAATATGCGCGAAATAGTATTGAAAATGCAAAAGATGTGTTGGATTGCAGTGATTCTGTGTATCTCTGCAATCCAACCGGCTTACGCTGACCGGAATCACGCACCAAGTCTCTCGTGCGTTCCGCTTGAAAAGTAGATTATAAGATGATCAGAGGCTGACGATATTCATTTTTTCGTTGGATACCGGTTTTTGAAAACAGGATACGATTGTACAGATCGCTGGCATAAACATCAAGATCCAGAAGTTGTTGCTGTTCCGGTGTCAGTGACTGACGTTCCTTTGCAATTTTGCGCAGCAACGGAATCTGACTGTGCTCCTGCAATTCCTTTAATAAAGGCGAAGCATCCTTTCGAAAACCTAGAATGCGGGCATATGGTGCATAATGACAGTTCTTTGCAGCAGCCAGAAGTTCTGCATCAATGCCGAGGAAGGCATGCAGCAGATGACGGCTGATGGCTGTATAGGTCTGGTTTTTCGTTTTTAAATCTGATACAAAATCAGACCAGCAGGTGAAAGTTTCTAAGTTATTTGCAATACGTTTTTCCAAATCGCTGCATTCGGTATCGGAATCAGAGAAAGCCGAATGCAGAAACTTGCGGCGAAGCTCATAATATAACAGGTCAGAAAAATCATCTTCCTGCAAAAAAGTATGGTTTTTATGCGCAGTCAGCAGCAGTTCACGAACGGAATCAGGAACCGTACGCGTCAGCATTTGATTCAGCGCTTCGGGATCAGTTTCCTGGCAGGAATTATCCTGAAAAATAAACTTACGCAGGGCAGAAGCACTGGCAAGTTCTGTATCTGTATCAGTATCATGATAACCTGCACCATTTCGTGTAACAACAGACGGTGTCAATTTAAGGTTCTGACGACGAATGGCTTTCATATATTCGATGGCAAGAATATTATTCGGAGAAGCAAGCAATCGTTCAAGCTGAGCAACTGTGTCTGTATTCATCGAATCGAAAGCCATCTGCTGCAAACAAAGAACAGCTGCTTTTGCCCGGGCAGCTGGAAAACTGCATCCGGATTTTAATTCCAGATCCAGATATTTCTGAAATGCGGGTGGCTCAAATGCAAAAAAATCAGCCAGTTTGTCCAGCATATCGATATCCGAAGTTGTGTTTGCTTCGGCACCAAAACTGATATGAGATACTACGCCGAGGCTATCCAACAGGCAGACACCTCCCTGAGCAAACGTTTCCGCACTGGAAGTGGCAGCAATTACAGGCAGTTCAATGACAAGATCAATGCCATGTTCAAGTGCCATTTTTGTCCGGTCATATTTATTTACCAGAGCCGGGGCTCCACGTTGGACAAAGCTGCCGCTTATAACAGCAATACAGTAATCGGCGTCCGTATTTTTTCTTGTTTCTTCTATATGAAAAGCATGTCCGTTGTGAAACGGATTATATTCTGCGATAATTCCTGTGACATTCATTGTATCTGATACTCCTGAATCTTTCTGATTGTTTGTCATGCGGATAAAGTGACCGTTGTAACAATGCAGACGTACAGTCTACATTTTATTATAGGAAAAAGCATAGCATGAAAGATGCAGAAAAACAAACATATTTGTGAGGGAAACAGAGGAGATTTGACTTTTTGACTAAAAACCAGTGTATGAAAACAGATGCAAGAGGAAAAACTTACAAAAAACCATTTGGTAACCTCTTGCGAAACAAAAAAATTGAGATATAATGGATAGGACAGGTATTTTGACGAAAAGTCAAAGGAAAAATGAAGGGAGAACATAAATAATGAACGTATTAGTAATCAACTGTGGTAGTTCATCACTGAAATATCAGCTGATCAACTCTGACACAGAGGCAGTACTTGCAAAAGGACTTTGCGAGAGAATCGGTATTGACGGAAGACTTACATATCAGAAAGCAGGTCTTGACAAAGAGATTACAGAGGCACCGATGCCTACACATAAAGAAGCTATCCAGCTTGTACTTGACGCTCTTGTAAATGAGAAAACAGGCGCAATCGCAAGCCTTGCAGAAGTAAATGCAGTTGGACACCGTATCGTACACGGTGGCGAGAAATTTGCTTCTTCTGCAGTGATCACACCGGAGATGCTTGCAGCAGTAGAAGAGTGTAATGACCTTGCACCACTTCACAATCCGGCAAACTTAATCGGTATCCATGCATGCCAGGAACTGATGCCAGGTGTACCGATGGTTGGTGTATTTGATACCGCTTTCCATCAGACAATGCCGGAGAAAGCATACCTCTACGGACTTCCATATGAGTACTATGAGAAATATAAAGTAAGAAGATACGGTTTCCACGGAACAAGTCACAGCTTCGTATCCAAACATGTTGCTGAGTTCCTTGGCAAAGATCTTAACGATTCCAAGATCATCGTTGCTCACCTTGGAAACGGTGCTTCCATCAGTGCGGTATTAAACGGCAAATGTGTAGATACATCTATGGGTCTTACACCGTTGGAAGGTCTTGTAATGGGAACACGTTCCGGTGACATTGATCCGGCGATCATGGAGTTTATCGCTAAAAAAGAGAATCTTGATATCGCAGGCGTTATGAACGTATTAAACAAAAAATCAGGTGTACAGGGTATTTCCGGACTTTCCAGTGATTTCCGTGACCTTGAGGAAGGTATGGAAGCTGGAAACGAGCGCGCAACAGCAGCTATCGAAGTATTCAGCTACCGCGTAGCAAAATACATCGGTTCTTACGTAGCAGCAATGAATGGTGTAGACGTAATCGCATTTACAGCAGGAATCGGTGAGAATGCGCCGATCGTTCGTTCTAAAGTATTAGCATACCTTGGATACCTTGGAATTACTGTAGATGAGGAAGCAAACAGCAAGAGAGGCGATGATATCGTAATCTCCACTCCGGATTCCAAAGTAACAGTTTGTGTAATCCCGACAAACGAAGAACTTGCAATTGCAAGAGAGACAGTAGCATTAGTAAAGTAATTGTTTCAGTTCACTCATCACATGAATTCTGGTAATGACCATGCTTGCATGAGGAATTACCTGAATACATAGTGATGAAGGGAGCGCCTTTTTATGAGCAAAAATAGGAGCGTAGCTACGGAGAAGCCCGAAGGGCGTTTTGCAAATGGCGCGTGTGAAATGAAACTTTATTACACAAAATACAAAAAATCTGTTGACAGGAAGTGCTGTTCTGTGTATAATCTACTGAGTGTGATTCAGAACAATTCACTTAGATTCAGATAAATTGGAGGTGTAACGAAATGTCTATTTGTCCAAAAAATAAATCTTCCAAAGGTAGAAGAGATAGAAGAAGAGCAAACTGGAAAATGTCTGCTCCGACTTTAGTAAAATGCAGCAAATGTGGCGAGCTCATGGTTCCGCACAGAGTATGCAAAGCTTGCGGTTCTTACAATAAAAAAGAGATCATCGCAGTTGACTAATTAGCAGAATATGTAATGAAATGAAGGAGTTGAGAAAAATCTCAGCTCCTTTTTTGCGTGGAAATATCCTTTTTAACTAGATTTATATAAGTAGGTTAGAAAACTTGCAAATGCGGATATTTTTGTGTAAATACGAAGAAAAATAGTTTGATTATAGTGGCGGGAAAGTTGAACAAGCTGTATAATATATAGATAAGCTAACTGATTTGTAACAAAAGATGAAAAAAATATTGTTAAAATTGATTAGTAAACAATAAATGTATTGATGAAAAATAAAAATGAAAGTTAGAGGAAAACAAATGGCTGGTAAAAATACAGCAGATATTGGATTTGAAAAACAAATATGGGATGCGGCCTGCGTGTTGCGCGGAAATATGGATGCATCTGAATATAAAAATGTAGTATTAGGTCTTATCTTTCTGAAATATATTTCGGATCGGTTTGATGAAAAGTATCAGGCATTGGTTGAGGAAGGCGATGGGTTCGAGGAAGATATTGATGAGTATACATCAGAAGGAATCTTTTTTGTACCAGCGGGAGCACGCTGGAGTGAAATTGCAGCAAATGCACATACACCTGAAATCGGTACAATTATTGATGATGCTATGCGTGCGATTGAAAAGGATAATAAAAGACTGAAAGATATCCTTCCGAAGAATTTTGCCCGTCCAGAGTTAGATAAACGTCGTTTAGGGGATGTGGTAGATTTATTTACCAATATACAAATGGTTGAGCATAGAAGTGAAAAAGATATTTTAGGACGAGCCTATGAATATTGCTTATCTATGTTTGCAGAGCAGGAAGGAAAACGTGGCGGCGAGTTCTTCACACCATCCTGTGTGGTTCGTACATTAGTAGAAGTGTTAAAACCGTTCAAAGGAAGAGTGTATGATCCGTGTTGTGGTTCCGGCGGTATGTTTGTACAGTCAGCGCGGTTTGTAGAAAATCATAGCGGAAATATCAGTAATATCTCAATTTATGGTCAGGATTCAAACCCTACAACATGGAAAATGGCTCAGATGAATTTGGCAATTCGTGGAATTGAACCAGATTTAGGTAGTTATGCAGCGGATACATTTTTAGATGATCGTCATCCAACTTTGCGTGCAGATTATATTATGGCGAATCCGCCATTTAACCTGTCTGATTGGGGTGCTGATAAATTAAAAGAAGATGTTCGCTGGCAGTATGGTATGCCACCAGCTGGAAATGCCAACTTTGCATGGCTGCAACATATGATTTATCATCTTGCACCAACAGGAAGAATTGGTATGGTACTTGCAAATGGTTCACTTTCTTCACAATCTGGCGGCGAAGGTGAGATTCGTAAAAATATTATCACTGCGGATTTAGTAGAGTGTATTGTGGCAATGCCGACACAGTTGTTTTATACCACACAGATTCCAGTGTCATTGTGGTTTTTGAATAAGCAGAAAAAGCAGACGGGAAAAACATTATTTATCGATGCACGAAAAATGGGAACGATGGTGAGTCGTAAACTGCGTGAACTTACGGACGAGGATATCAAAAAGATTGCGGATACTTATCAGAAATTTGTGGATGGTACGCTGGAAAATGTCAAAGGATTTTGTGCAGCAGTAGATACGGAAGAAATTGAGAAGCAGGATTATATTCTTACACCGGGGCGTTATGTAGGCATCGAAGAACAGGAAGATGATGGAGAACCTTTCGAAGAGAAGATGACTCGACTGACAACGGAACTTTCAGAATTATTTGCAAAAAGCCATGAGTTAGAGGATGAGATACGAAAGAAGCTGGGGGCAATAGGATATGAACTCAAACAATGAAATAACATATTGCTTGATTTTTGATACGAATGCTCTGTTTCAGGCATATGATAAGAAGGCAGATTTTACGACTTTTAACTTTAATGCAACATTTGATAATGTGATAGATATGATTAACCGACTTGATATATATAGTCAAGTAACGATAGCGATTCCATCTGTTGTCTGGAATGAGATGGAAAGACAGATCATAGAAAAGCATGATGAGTTGCTTTTAAATTATAAATCTACAATTACAAAGAAACTTTTTCCTGAATATTCAGTATCTGAGAATCCTAAAATAAATTATCCAGAATACATAAAAGCTAAGATGGAAGAATATAAAGAAGATATTTCAGAAGGATTTAATACAGTTATAGAGATTCCAATTGCTTCAAGTAACAGGTTTGAAAGCATAATTAATCGTGCATTTAGTAAGTTACCACCTTTTGAAGGAAAAAACAAAAAGTCTGATAAAGGATTTAAGGATGCATTGTTGTGGGAGAGCGTTTTAGAATTTGCACTAAAACACCCTAAATCAAAAATTATATATTATTCAAAAGACAACGCTTTTGGAGAATTTCTTCTAAGGGAATTTGCAGAAAATGTATCAGATTCCACACTGTTTATATGCAAAAGTGAGAGTGAAGTTAAGACACAATTAGAAATGTGGGCAAAGGAAATTGATAAATATTCGTATCAACCTATAGAAGAATTTGATGAAAATAAGGGAATAAAGGATTGGCTAAATTCAGAAGATTTTCTTGTACAAATAATAAATCAGGATTTTGGCCTTGTTGAACATGGACGTTTGATTACTTCAACAGCAGTTCATTTGATAAACATTGATAATATCGAATCTCTGAACACGGATGAGGATGTGATTAAGTATAATATTGAGATAACATTACAGTTTGTATATGAATTGAAAGATGGAGGAAAAACGAAAGAGACAATAAATGTGGGCATAGAAGTAGATGTGATAGAGGATACTATCTATTCAGTTGAAAATGCTTATAGAATAAATGAAGACGAAACTGAAAGTGAGAGTTAGTTTATGAACATCAGACAAACAAAAGAATTTAGCTATATGTACTTTGAATTGCAAGAAGGTGGGGAGCGATTGGGTATGAAATCTGAATGGACAATAAAGAAGTTATTTGAGATTGCGGATTTCAATCCACACGAGTCATTGTCGAAGGGAACAATTGCAAAAAAAGTTGGTATGGATAAGTTGCAACCGTTTTGTAGAGATATTTCATCTTACGAAATGGAAGCTTTTACAGGTGGCACTAAATTTCGTAATGGTGATACTATTATGGCGAGAATTACACCGTGTTTAGAAAATGGAAAGACGGCAAAGATTGATATCCTTGAAGAAGGTGAAATAGGTTTCGGATCAACCGAATATATAGTGTTTCGAGCAAAAAAAGGTGTAGATGAAGATTTCTTGTATTATTTGATATGTAGCTCAATGGTAAGAGAACCTGCTATTAAGTCAATGGTTGGATCGTCTGGACGTCAGAGAGTGCAGACGGATGTGGTAAAAAATATAGATATAGCAGTTCCAACTTACGAAGAACAACGTTTAATCGGTAGAATTTTTAGAAATATTGATGATAAGATAAAAATTAATAATCAGATAAACAAGAATTTAGAGCAGCAAGCAGACGCTTTGTATCAGACATTCTTTTCACCAAAGTCAGGAACTCAGGGCAAAATTGTCACACTTGATGAATATTGTTCTATTTTCACTGGCAAAAAGAATGCTAACGCTTCTGTTAATGGCGGTAAATACAAATTCTTTACTTGTGCACCTGAAGCTCTTCAAATTGATAGTTATATTTTTGATGGAAATGCAATCATCGTTTCAGGAAATGGAGCTTATACTGGTCGAACTCGTTTTTATAGCGGAAAGTTTGACCTTTACCAAAGGACTTATGCTTGTACGCTACTTGATAATGTGAATCCCGATTTCATATTTCCTCTTTATTGGTTCGTAAAATTAGAACTTAGTAAGAAAATTATGGGAGGGACCCGTGGCTCTGCAATTCCATACATCGTAATGAATGATTTGGCAAAATTTGAGTTCATTTACAATGAAGAAATGTTTGCTAATTATACGCCGTTATTCAAAAGTCTTACTGAAGCAATCCAAGCTAATGAATTTGAAAGCGAAAATCTTGCTCAAATTCGTGATTCATTGCTACCCAAGCTTATGTCCGGCGAATTGGATGTCTCCGACACCAAACTCTAAGCCGCTAAATTATTGTTTATAGTCATTAAGAAGGTATAATGTTAATTAATTTAGATATTTCATTAAGTAAAAGATTAAGAGAAAAAATAGTTTCGTCTGGAAATCATTCATATACTAAAAGAGGAAGATTTAAAATTCCAGGGAAAAATAAAAAAGTAGAGTCAGATGCATATAATTGTATTTGCACGATAATGGATAGAATAGATTCATTAGTTGAACATTGCAATTCTTTAAATGTCGATAACAAAAGTGTTGAGGGTGAATTTGCAGTGCTCGATGTGCTTAACTATGGACAAACTTTAATTGATTGCATTGATATGTTAGGAAAAATATATAGTGACTCATGGAACGAAAAGAATACAAATGAAATTTTTGCTCAACCAGGAGAAAACGGAAAAGGAAATGATGAAAAATATTTTAAATATTTGAGATCACTCTGTTCTGTGCATCCAGTAGAAACAACTGGTTATCCAATGTATCAGGGTAATGAACCAGAATGGTGCCCATATATAAGGAGTGGAAATGATTCTTTGTCTAGACTAAAATATGGGGATGACGCGGCAGATTTTTATGCTGTTGTGTATAGAAATGATCAGTGTACTTTTAAAGAAGTACCTATTTATATTGAACAAGTATTCAAATATATTCAAATGAGATATAAGAGCATAGAAATGATTATTCAATTAATAGATAAGTATGATCAAGAACGAATAGACGAATTAAAAGTGTTGCATATAAAAACACCGGAAGAATGTGATGATTACAAATGCTATTTAATGAATTTAGCTAATGAAAATAATGTTCGATATGGTAAGGCGAATGAGTATCATGTGAAAGAATGGGAAGCTATTATTGAGACACATTTTAATGATTCAAGTAAAGAATGCTGGTTAGTTCTTTATAAGAAAGAATTGTATGAACATGTTAAACGGGTACATAAACATTTACAAGCTATGGAATGTGATTCGGATGAATGGGACATGTATGCTTTTGGAAACACAATTTGGAATAAGGTTGATAATTATAGCTATGAAATAGGGAAAATATATAATTATTTATATCCTGAAGAATTAGAAACAGATCAGGTATGGGAGTTCTCGTTTATAGATAGAGAACCAGAAATCTGTGATGAAAAAGTGAAAGAAATATTTGAAATAGTTGACCAAATAAAAGATAAAAATTGTACGCATGATGAAATGATTATGTTTTATAGGGGGATTGAACAAAGATATAAACCAAATAATTCGGAGTGGAGCAGAATATATTTGAAAATTGTGGAGGATGTGTTTGATGGAGTATGGCATTTTGATTATTATTTAAATAATTGGCATGTTTGGCTTCAAATACAATTAGCGCAATGGAGTTTTCAGAGAGGTTCTAAATAAGCTATAAATGGGGGAGAAGAAATGTCAGCAATATTTACAGAAGATACATACGAACAAGCCATTATAGAGTTGTTTGAAAATATGGGATATGAACACCTCTATGCACCTGATCTGGAGCGAGACTATTCAAGTCCGCTGTTAGATTTTGCGCTGAGAGATTGTTTGGCGCGCATTAATCGAGGCTTGCCGTTGGAAGCAATTGAGGAAGCAATTGCAAAATTGCGAACATTTGATATGGGAAGTCTGTTGCAAAAAAATATGCTTTTCATGGATTATCTTCAAAATGGAATTACTGTTAAATTTTTTTTAAATGGAGAAGAACAGGCATCGATTGTTCGATTGATAGATTATGAGAACGTAAAAAATAATACATTTTATGTGGTAAATCAGTTTACGTTTTTGGAAAATGGAAATAATCGTCGACCGGATATTATACTTTTTATTAATGGGTTGCCACTTGTTTTAATGGAGTTGAAAAGTCCGGCAAAAGATGAAGTGGATGCTGAGAATGCATATAATCAGATTCGAAATTATATGCAGGATATTCCATCTATGTTTATTTATAATGCAATCTGTGTAATCAGTGATTTGTCTACCAATAAGGCTGGAACGATTACCTCTGGTCTGGATCGCTTTATGGAATGGAAAATGAAAGATGGAAATCATGAAGATACGGCGTATGCGCAATTCGATACCTTCTATGAAGGAATGTTTCAGAAAGAACGCTTGCTAGATATTTTGAAGAATTTTATTTTGTTTTCCGGTAGTGGCTCTGGACGTTTTAAAGTGTTGGCGGGATACCATCAGTATTTTGCTGTACGGAAAGCAATAGAGAAAGCAAAAGTAGCTACAAAAACGGATGGTAAGGGTGGCGTCTTTTGGCATACACAGGGATCTGGAAAATCACTATCTATGGTATTTTATGCACATTTGCTTCAGGAAGCATTGGACAGTCCGACAATTGTTGTTATGACGGATCGTATTGATTTAGACGACCAGTTATATATGCAGTTTTCACAGTGCGCGGATTTTTTGAGGCAGACACCGGTGCAGGCTGAGAGCAAAGAACATCTGAAGTCATTGTTGGATGGCAGAAGTGCGAATGGTATTATTTTTACAACAATGTTTAAGTTTGAACGTGGTGAAAAGCCACTGTCTGAACGTAGAAATATTGTGGTTATGGCAGATGAAGCACATCGTGGTCAATATGGATTTGATGAGAAAATTGTAATATCAGAGAATGAAGCTGGCGAAAAAGAAGCGCGGACAGTAGTTGGAAATGCCAGAGTAATTCATGATGCATTGCCTAATGCTACTTTTATCGGATTCACAGGGACACCAATTTCTTCCAAAGATAGGAATACCAGGGAAGTATTTGGTGATTATATTGATATCTATGATATGACGCAGGCGGTTGAAGATGGGGCAACACGACCGGTATATTATGAAAGTCGTGTGGTTCATTTAAAATTGGATCAAAATACATTGGCATTGATTGATTCCACATATGATGTGTTGGAACATCAGTCGGATTCTGCAACGATTGAAAAAAGTAAAAAAAAGCTTGGTCAGATGGAAAGCGTTCTCGGAGCAGATTCTACAATAGAATCTCTTTGCGGAGATATTGTGGTGCATTATGAAAAATATCGGGCAAATTTGTTGACAGGAAAGGCAATGATTGTTGCTTATTCCAGAACGATTGCAATGAAGATTTACCGGCAGATTTTGAAAATGCGTCCGACATGGAAAGAAAAGATAGGTGTGGTAATGACCGGTGGCAATAATGATCCGGAAGATTGGAAAGAAATTATAGGAACCAAAGCACATAAAGAAGAACTGGCGAGAAAGTTTAAGGACAATAATGATCCGATGAAAATTGCAATTGTGGTTGACATGTGGCTGACGGGATTCGATGTGCCGTCATTGGCTACAATGTACATTTATAAACCAATGCATGGATATAATCTAATGCAGGCCATTGCCAGAGTAAATCGTGTGTTTAAGGATAAAGAGGGCGGACTAATTGTTGATTATGTTGGAATAGCGTCAGCATTGAAAGCTGCAATGAAAGAATATACGAAACGGGATCAGTCAAAGTATGGCGATATGAATATTGCGAAGGTGGCTTATCCGAAATTTCAGGAAAAATTGCAAGTATGTAAAGATTTGCTTCATGGATTTGATTTTCATGGATTTTTTGGTGGCACACCACTGGTTATGGCAAAACTGATTACAGGAGGCGTCAATTTTGTCCTTGATGCAAGAGCACCGCACAGAAAGGAACTTTTTCTAAAAGAAGCTATGCTTTTGAAACAGGCAAATTCACTTTGTTCTAGTTTGACAACGGAACAGGAACGGCATGAAGCTGCATATATGGAAGCGGTTCGGTCTACTGTTGTGAAGATTACTTATAGTGGTTCTGGTGGCAAAAGTTTGTCATTGAAAGAAATTAATGCACAGATCAATGAATTGTTGAAATCAGCGGTTCAAAGTGAAGGTGTTATTAATTTATTTGATAGCAGCAAAACGGGTGAAAATTTCAGCCTATTTGATCCGGCAGTGTTGGATGAAATCAGCAGGATGAAAGAGAAAAATATTGCTGTGGAAATTTTGAAAAAATTAATGTCAGAACAGGTTTCTATGTATAAGCGAACGAACGTGGTTCAGTCACAGAAGTTTTCGGAAAAAATTACGCAATTAATGAATTCATACTATAATGGCTTGATCACAAATGAAGAAGTAATTAAGGAATTGCTTAAAACGGCAGAAGAAATCACAAATCTTTATAAAAATGGTCAGAAGTTAGGATTGACACAGGAAGAGTTAGCGTTTTACGATGCACTTACAAAACCGGAACACATCAAAGACTTTTACCAGAATGATCAGCTTATTGCGTTGACAAAGGAATTGACAGAAATGCTTCGTAAAAACCGGACAATTGACTGGCAGAAGAAGGAAACCGCACGAGCTACCATGCGTAAGATGGTAAAGCGTTTGTTAAAGAAGTATGATTATCCACCTGAAGATTACGATTTTGCAATCAGTACAGTGATTAGTCAATGTGAACTTTGGACGGATAATGCTGATAATCCGGTGACAGGCATTGGAGAGAAAGATAAAAAAATAATTTACAAATACCCGACAGAAGAGCATTTTGATATAGCTGCTGAGCCAAATCATTATATGAAAAATGAATGATATGTAATGGATGAAGCAATTTGACAAGCAATGCGACAAGGATGAACGAAAATGTTATTTTCTCCAAACATATTTACGCTTATTACAAACACATCTTTAACTGCGATTAGTGTTGTAATGTACATTATATTCATGATCGCCACCTAGAATATATTTGAAAGCTTGCCCCTTTGATGTGCATATTATAACACAAAAGAGAACTGATGTTCTATACCTTTTATGTATTTTCTTTCGGACGGTTCGGACGGAGCCTTTCGCATCCACTACTTTTTCATTTACCTGGTCGATATCGCAAAATCATATAGGCATAGCATTTCCAACGTGTTACAATAGATATAGATGCTTCAAAGAATTAAAAAAAGAAAAAATGTGTGGGGAAAATCATGCGAAAACAAATAATAACCGGATTGCTGGCTATGAGTGTTGCAGTTGCAACAATCGCCGGATGTGGGGCAAAAGAGCCGCTGCAGTCTGACAGTTCTGCTTTCTGCGAACAGGTCGGCAGCGTGGATGAACCGGATGCTTCCACTGATGTAGATACGAGCGAAGATACACCAGAGGCCGGAACAGATCCGTCCGGAGAGCAGGTAAGTGCTGGAGAGGACAATGCCTCTGAAACTGATATGGACGCAATAGGCCGGGAGCTCTTTAAGGAAGTGCTTAACCGGTATTGTGACTACACAACCAATGGTTGGGATGAAGATGGGGAAGAGAGCTATATGTTCTGGCACAACACCGATGAAGCAATGGGACTGGATGACGTGGGGTATTATTTCTGCGACCTGAATAATGACGGGACACCGGAGCTTATTATGGGTAGCGTAGAACCGATATATGCGGAATGGCCAGATATTGCTTATGATGTGTACGCGAGCGTTGATGGAGAAATTATCCATCTGGCGACCTCCTGGGAACGCAACCGATATTATCTCTGCCCGGATAACAGTCTGTTGTTGACTGGATCCGGTGGAGCGGGCATTACATCATGGAAGAAACTCATGTGGGATGGTGGGGATTCACTAAAAACAGTAAAAGAGTTGGTCTATGACTACGATGATTATCCGGATTCCCCATGGTTGTATGGAGAAAACGGTATAGAGTTAAGTGATATGCAACACCTGACAGAAGAAGAAGGAACGAAACTGCTGGATGAATGGGAAAATGATTATACCAGAATTCCGGTAACGCCGTTGCGGGAATATGCGGAAGCAAAATAGAGATACAAAAATACCCGGAGGTAATTACACTTCCGGGTATTTCTTTCATCCTTCGAGACTGTAATTAATTCTGTGTAAACTCTAAAAGAGCTATATACCCTCTTGGATTGATGTTAAAATAAATATCAATTCAGGAGGATTTTTTTATGGCACGAAGAAGAAAAATGGATCTAGAACGCAAAGCGTTCATCAATAGCTTGTTGGAACACTATCAACCAAAGGATGCTCAGGATATCCAGGACATGCTGAAAGACCTGTTAGGCGAAACGCTGCAAGGTATGTTAGAAGCTGAAATGGATGATCACCTTGGATATTCCAAGTATGACTACAAGAACAAAGAGACAGACGATAGCCGTAATGGTTATAGTCCTAAAACTGTCACCTCTTCAATGGGAACGATTGATCTGGATATCTTGCTGACATTGATCGGCAGGCAGAAGCAATGTTTTCTCGGCTGGTAAAATAGCTTTCCGAAAAAGAGGGCGTAATGGAAGCCCTCAAAGCGGAAAATCAAATGCTGTGGGTGCAGAGGATGAACAACATCCGCAGTGTTGCTATGGAAATCGTTTCGAGTGAGCTTATATACTGTTAATACTATGCAAGAAAAGTCGCTGTCAACAGACGGCGGCTTTTCCTTTTCGGGTAGTATTCAAGAAGTCATAAAGTTCTGTGAGTAATGGAAGAAGCCAGCGTTTGCGGAAAAGTCACAATTTACGGAGGTAAAGCTTCAAATACCACTTGCCTTTTTGTTCTTACTATGATATTATTAGTACACATACTAAAACACTTGAGGGGAGGTGATGTATTTGCGGAGAGATAGCAGTGAAACAAAGAGGAAAATACTGACCGTGTGCGTCCGTCTCTTTTTGGAGCAAGGGTATAAAAACACCTCTGTCAGTCAGATCGTGGACGAAGCGGGCGTAGCAAGGGGAAGCTATTTGAATCTGTTTCCGACCAAGGACAGAATTTTGCTGGAATTGACTGAAACGATGTTCGGCGGACAGTTCGGCGTGGCAAGAAGCATTGCAGACAGCAAGCTGCCGCCGATTTACGCCTATGCGGTGGAAACGGCGATCCAACTGACCCTGACCGAGCTGAACGAGAACCTGCGTGAAATCTACATTGAAGCCTATTCCCTGCCCGACACATCGGAATATATTTACCTGCATACCACGGCAGAGCTGAAGCAGATTTTTGGTGAAGATTTTCCCGATAATACCGAGAGCGACTTTTACGAGATGGAAATCGGCACGGCGGGACTGATGCGCAGCTATATGGCGAGAAAATGTGATATTCATTTTCCGTTGGAACGCAAGCTCAGCCGTTTCCTGACGGCGGCAATGCGGGTATATCGGGTGCCGGAGGCAGAGCAGGCAAAGGTGCTTGCCTTTATTCAATCACTGGATATCAAGGCAATCGCCACCAAGGTTATGTATAAGCTGTTTGCCATGCTGGAAATGAAATACGATTTTAAGCTGTCGAAGGACGGCGAAACGGAGGTAACAAGATGAAGAAACGATTATTCAGCATCCTGCTCGCTCTGTGCATGGTGCTCTGCCTTGTGCCGACCACGGCATTTGCTGAGAGCGAGACGGAAGAAACACCTGTATGCACCTGCGAAACGGCCTGCACGGCAGAAGCAATGAACGCAGAGTGCTCTGTCTGCGGCGCAGAGGGTGCTTTGGCAGAAAACTGCGGGAAATATGTCGCAGAAGAAAGCGGACAGACAGGTATGTCCAAGGACGCTCCGGCCATCACCGCAGCAGATGTGCAGGCGCTGATCGACGCGCTGCCGGAAGCGGAAACAATCAGCGAAGATAATGCGGCGGACGTAGAAGTGCAGTTAGAAGCCATTGACGAGGCGAAGGTACAGCTTTCTGATGAAGATTTCGCGGTACTCGATTTTACCCGCTATGATGCCGCAGTTGCCGCACTTATGGCACTAAGCGGCGAACCGGATACTGCCTTCGCGCCCCAGACTGCGAATGACCACACCCATTGCTACTGCGGCGGCAGCGTCACAGCGGGCGACCACACTAACCACTCCGATGTGACCTATCAGCCGTGGAACGGCACGAGCGGCATCTCCTACACCAACAATACCGCCTACGTCTACCTGACGGGGAACGTCACCCTCAGCGGCCATCTGACGGTGGATGGCAAAACACTATATCTGTGCCTGAACGGCAAGACTCTTGCCAGCAACGGCACAGCCAAGATTCAGGTCAAAAACGGCGGCCGGCTTGTCCTCTGTGACTGTCAGGGGGGCGGCACCTTTAAGGGCGCGACGCAGAGTGTCTGGGGCGGTGCCTGCATTTACCTTTATACCAGCACGCTGGATATGTTCGGCGGCAAGCTCACCGGCGGCAAAGTCACCGGCAAAGGCGGCGGCGGAGCCATCGCTCTGGATGACCAGCAGTGCATATTCAATATGTACGGTGGCGAAATCTCCGGCAACAACGGCAAGAACTACGGCGGTGCCATTTTCCGGAAATTCAATGCAGACATGCCGAACACCACCGGCGGCACTTTCAATATGTATGGCGGCACAATCAAGAATAACACTGCCAAGAACGGCGGCGCGTTCTTCTCCACCACCGGCGGGACCATCAATATGACCGGCGGCACCATCTCCGGCAATACAGCGACCATGAACAGCAACAATGCCGGCGGCGGCGCGATCTATATGCGCGGCAACGGGAAGATCAACATTTCCGGCAGCGCGCAGATCACCGGCAATTCCTCCAGTCTGGACGGCGGCGCCATTCTGATGGGCTGGGGCACCATCAACATTTCCGATAGCGCAAAGATCAATAACAATACCGCCAACCGCTGGGGCGGCGCCATCTGCCTGCGCCAAGATTCTAATCAGTCGACAACGCTCTACATGCGGGGCGGCGAGATCAGTGGCAACAGGGCCTCGAAGGAGGGCGGCGCGGTTCATGTGCTTGACAAGGACTGTCAGTTCTTCCTCTATGACGGCAAGATCACCGGAAACACCAGCGGCGACGGCGGCGCCATCTATCTGAATCAGGAGCCGTCATGGCTGATTATGCAAGGCGGCGAGATCTCCGGCAATACGGCCACCGGCAACGGCGGCGGCGTATATATTTACCGCACCGGCTCGGTCTGCCAACTCTATAGCGGTAAGATCGAGAATAACAAAGCCAGCGGCAATGGCGGCGGCATTTATATCAACCCCAGCAACAGCGGCCAGCTGAGGGTCGGAAACAAGCCTCTCGTGCAGAACAACACAGTTTCCGGCAAGGCCAACAATGTGTATCTGCCCTCCGGCAAGACGCTGACCATCGAGATCGGCATGTCCAAAGGTGCGTCCATCGGCGTCACCACCGCGAATATCAGATACCCCGTGGCATTTTCTAATAATTACAAAAAAGACTACGCGAATTACTTTTTCGCGGATGACACCAATGCCCACGTGGAGTATAAGGATGATCAGAAGCTGTACCTTGTTTCCGGCGCGGTTGCGCGGCCTCTTACGGTGACCTTTGACCCCAACGGCGGTACGCTGGACGAAGCGGACAAAACCAAGTCTTTGTCTACCGGTGAATGCTACGGTACACTTCCGGTTCCCAGCTATGCGGGATACGATTTCGCCGGCTGGTACACGGAACAGGACGGCGGCACCGAGATTAAAGAAGACACCACTGTGACAGTGTTCGGTACGCAGACCCTCTACGCCCACTGGACGCCGATCCATGTGCACGCCTACACACAGCAGGTTCAAAAGCCCGAAGCACTGAAAACTCCTGCGGACTGCACCAATAACGCGGTGTATTATCTATCTTGTGCGTGCGGTGAAGTAAGCACCAACGACGCTGATACGTTTACCGCAGCGAATACTGCGCTGAACCATGACTGGGGCGCTTGGACGCAGAACAGCGATGAAAAGACCCACACCCGAATCTGTAAGCGTGACACCAGCCATACGGAAACCGAGAATTGCCACGGCGGCACGGCAGACTGCACGCACAAGGCTGTATGTACGGTCTGCGGCGGCGAATACGGCGAGATGGCAGCACACAGCTTCACTGCCGAAAAAGCAGAGGCGAAGTATTTGAAGTCTGCTGCAACCTGTACCGAAAAGGCGGTCTACTACAAGTCCTGCGCAGCCTGCGGTCTGAGCTCCAAGGGCGCGGCGGATGAGGCGACCTTCTTCTCCGGCAATGTGCTGGGCCACGACTGGGGCGCTTGGACGCAGAACAGCGATAAAAAGACCCACACCCGAATCTGTAAGCGTGACACCAGCCATACGGAAACCGAGAATTGCCACGGCGGCACGGCGACCTGCACGCACAAGGCTGTCTGCACGGTCTGCGGCGGCGAATACGGCGAGATGGCAGCGCACAGCTTCACTGCCGAAAAAGCAGAGGCGCAGTATTTGAAACGTAAAAATGTACTCGATATGATGCGTAAGCAACTTCCGAAGGAGCGGCTTGATAATTCTTACCGGGTCAGAAATTCGATAGCAGAATATCGTTATATCAACTATGATCCGGCACTGATCAAACAGGAATACGAGCGTGTATCTGATATGATTTTGTTAATGCAGATGTCGCTTGATAAATATAATCAGACAGTAGAGTTTGAAGTAGATTTTTAAAGAAAGATTTCCCTGTACTTCTGATGAATCTGTAAGATAGTTAGAGTGATAAAATATCAAAGTTATCCGTACAAGATCGAACATACATAGCGTGGAAAAGCAGATGGGTTATTGTTTATTGATATTGATTTATTTGTTATGAGTTATTTTTTAAAGTTATGGTTCAAAGTTCAGTTTGTCGAATGGGAAAAATATAATCAAGAAAATCTTGTAAATCTTGTAAAAAACCTGCAGGAAACTGCTTGTGTGGAGGTTCGGTTACATACACAATATTTTGACAAAAATTGGAAAATACAGAAAAATATGAAAGATCGACTGTGTATCGGAAATGGATATACCGTCGATTTTTGTATTTATGAATGATTGTGGGGCAGACAGCGATAATAAGCAGGTGATGGGGATTAAAACGATAAGTTTATATGATTTTATCTGAATTATTTCGCGATAAACGGCGTATGATTACGAAAAAGTATTGACGCAGACGTATTACAATGAAATAATACGGGTAGGAGGTGCATTTATAATGTTCAAAATAAATCCATACAGACCAGGCGCTGGATTAATGCCAATTTATCTTGCCGGTCGTGACGATGATCTTGAAAATATAGACAGTCTGTTTATGGCGATGACTTATAATATCCCTGTGCAGTCCGTGATTTTCAGCGGTTTGCGTGGGGTGGGGAAAACGGTTCTAATCAATAGCTTACAGAAGAAAGCGGAAGAAAAAAATATTTTCTGCAAGCATATCGAAGTGGAGGAACGGAATGACTTTATTTCGCAGATTGCAAGCTGTTCACAGGCATTTTTACGAAAAATCAGTGCAAAGGAAAAGTTTAAACATCTGATTCAGAAACCGTTGGAGGCAATTAAATCTCTGGTGATTTCTTTTGATCCAAACGACAGTACCTTTTCCTTATCTGTTCAGGAAAGAGAGCTGTATAAAAGTTCGAACCTTACGCAGAGTCTGACAGATGTATTTACGACTCTGGGAGAGGCGGCCTATCAGTCAGAGATACCGATCTGTTTTTTTATTGATGAGATCCAGTATATGAAGTCTGCAGAACTTGGTGCACTGATAGCGGCACTTCATCGGACGAACCAGCTGGGCTATCCGATTATGATCGTGGGAGCCGGATTACCGAAAATATATGCGATGCTTTCAGAGAAAAAATCCTATTCAGAACGGTTGTTTCTATATAAAGAAATCGGTTCTTTGAGCAAAGAGCAGTCTGAGGCGGCGATCCGGGTTCCGGCTGAAAAATTTGATGTACATTATACGGATGAGGCGATTGACCGAATTGTGGAAATTACAAAGGGATATCCGTTTTTTATTCAGCAGCTTTGTCAGATTGTTTATCAGAATACAGATAGCAAATCAATTGATGTGACGGATGTTGAACAAAATATTGAAGAATTTTGGTCTGTACTTGACAATGGATTTTTCAAGGTGCGTTATGAGCGGTGTTCTGCTTCAGATAAGAAATTTATTTTCGCAATGGTACAATGTGGGGAACTTCCCTGTACGATTTCGAATGTGGCAAAAATCATGGGAAAATCAGTCACATCGATTTCCACAGCGAGGGCACAGCTGATCAGCAAAGGGATTATTTATCCGGTACGTTACAAGGAACTTGATTTTACGGTTCCGGAATTTTCCGGATTTATTCAGCGATTAAGTGAATATCAGCAATGTGAATAGGGGATGTTCAGCAACAATTCCGGCAAATCGTTCATTGACATCTGTTTCATCTCTGATAAAATAGGATAGACATTAGATGATTGATATTTTATAAAGCATGAGAGAATGAAAAGGTGACAGAACATATGAGCAAAACAGGATTAATTGTAGAAGGCGGTGGGATGAAATGCGCTTACAGTGCAGGCATTCTGGATGCTTTTATAGATGAAGATATTACATTTGATTATGCAATCGGTGTATCGGCAGGGTCCGCCAATGTGGCATCTTTTTTGGCTGGGCAGCGTGAGCGTAATCTTCGCTACTATACAGATTGGATCAAGGATCCGGGATATTTTGGTATAAAGAGTTTTATCAAAACCGGGAATTTGTTTGGTTTGCAGCATATTTACGGTGATATGACGAATTCTACCGGTGTGGATCCGATTGATTTTCCTGCATTGAGTGCGAATCCTACGGAATACTGGATCGTGGCAACGGATGCTGCGACAGGAACACCGGTATATTTTCCAAAGAGCAAGATGAAACAGGATGATTACCGCTGTATTATGGCTTCCTGTGCGCTGCCGGCAGCATGCAAACCAATTGAGATTGACGGAAAACTATATTATGACGGCGGCGTGACAGATGCAATCCCAGTGCAGCGTGCGCTGGATGATGGCTGTGATAAGATCGTTGCGATTTTATCAAAGCCAAGAGGATTTATAAAGAAACCGGAAGGTATGCGTTTCTTATACAGCAGAATGTGCCGTAAGTTTCCAAATACGGTGAAAGCACTGGATAACCGCCATATTATGTATGGCAAATGCCAGCAGCAGTTGTATGATCTGGAAAAAGAAGGCAAAGCATTTATTTTTGCACCGAGCAATCCGCCGAAAATGAGTACCTATACGATGGATCGGGAAGTAGAACAGCAATTATATGATCTTGGGATGAAGGACTTTCATGATGCTGAGGATCGATTCAAAAAATTTCTTATTTGATAGGAAGTTGTGCTATGGATGATGTTATATGGGAGAATATGTGATCGTACACTTTCTTGCAATATAATATTTACTGAAAAAACGGTAAAAAGTTTTACATCGGGATAAGAAAAACCGGTTGATTTATAGATAGACATAGTGTATATTTTTTAGTGGATGGACAAGGAGACGGAGGAAAAAGTATGAGCGAAACAGTCCGCGTAGCAGTGGATGCCATGGGTGGTGACAACGCACCGGGAGAAATCGTAAAAGGTGCGGTACAAGCTGTTCAGGCAGAAAAAGATATCAAAGTATTTCTGGTAGGCAGACAGGATGCTGTCAATGCTGAACTTGCAAAATATACTTATGATAAGGAAAAAATTGAAGTTGTACATGCCGAGGAAGTTATTGAGATGGCAGAACCGCCGGTAAATGCGATTCGTAAGAAGAAACAGTCATCTCTGGTAATCGGAATGAATATGATTAAGCATCAGGAAGCAGATGCCATTGTGACAGCCGGAAGTACCGGAGCTACTTTAGTTGGCGGTCAGGTGTTGGTTGGCAGAATTAAAGGCATTGAACGTCCGCCGTTGGCACCTTTAGTTCCGACGGAAAAGGGAGTTTCACTTCTGATCGACTGTGGAGCGAATGTGGATGCACGTCCGTCACATCTGGTGCAATTTGCCCAGATTGGATCTATTTATATGGAGAACATTGTCGGAATCAAGAATCCGAGAGTGGCGATCCTGAATATCGGAGCAGAAGAGGAAAAGGGTAATCAGCTGGTAAAGGAGACGTTTCCATTGCTGAAAGAATGTCCTGGTATCAATTTTATCGGAAGTATTGAAGCACGGGAGATTCCACATGGCGGTGCCGATGTGATTGTCTGTGAGGCATTTGCGGGAAACATCGTACTGAAACTGTATGAAGGTGTGGCTGCGACATTACTTTCCAAAGTAAAAGAAGGACTGATGTCATCTCTCCGGTCTAAAATTGGAGCACTTTTGATTAAACCTGCATTAAAACAGACATTGAAGTCCTTTGATGCCTCCCAGTATGGTGGAGCTCCTCTGCTTGGGCTGAATGGTCTGGTGGTTAAGACACATGGCAGTGCGAAAGCAATTGATGTGAAGAATTCTATTCTTCAGTGTGTGACATTCAAGCAGCAGGATATTAATGGTAAAATCAAAGAGCATATTATTGTAGAAAAATAACAGGGAGGGAGGATTTGCGTCATGGAGTTTGATAAAATTAAAAGTATCATCAGTGAAGTATTAAGCATTGATGCTGATGGTATTACAGAAGAGACTACTTTTGTAGATGATCTTGGAGCAGATTCCTTGGATATTTTCCAGATTATTATGGCAATCGAGGAAGAGTTTGAGATCGAGATTCCGACAGAAGAAGCAGAAAAAATCACAACTGTTGGCGATGCGGTAGAACAGATTAAAAAAGCATTGTAAGAATCAGTATAACAGGAAAATGGATGCTGTTGCAGTGAGTATTTGTCTCTGCAACAGCTCTTTGTTTTACAGGAGGAATGATATGGAACAGCTCAAAGAGTTTCAGAAAAAAATCGGTTATCAGTTTCAGCAGGAAGGTCTGTTGCGCCAGGCACTGACTCACAGCTCCTATGCCAATGAACATCGGATGAAAAAATTATCCGATAATGAGCGTCTGGAGTTTTTGGGAGATGCGGTGCTGGAAATCGTAACCAGTGATTTTTTATATCATGAGCATACGGATGTGCCGGAGGGGGAACTGACCCGTGTGCGTGCAAGTATTGTATGTGAACAGACACTGGCATTTTGTACCAGAGCACTGAATCTGGGTGATTATCTTTTTCTTGGAAAAGGAGAGGATCAGACCGGTGGTCGAAAGAGAAAATCTATTTTGTCAGATGCATTTGAGGCAATTATCGGAGCCATTTATCTGGATGGTGGTTTTGCTAATGCAAAAGAGTTTATTCATCGTTTTGTGCTGAATAATGTGGAGCATATGCAGCTCTTTTATGATAGCAAGACTATCCTGCAGGAGATCGTGCAGGGAGATGAGCATAGCGGAAAGCTGGAGTATGTGCTGGTAGAAGAATCTGGTCCGGATCACAATAAGAATTATAAAGTAGAAGCCCGTATCGGCAATAAGAGTTATGGCTGCGGTGAGGGACATACCAAGAAGGCAGCAGAACAGGAAGCTGCTTATCAGGCCATTCTGGAACTGAGAAAGAAGGACAAGTAAAAGTAATAAACGGAGGAATGTATGTATCTTAAATCAATCGAGGTACATGGTTTTAAATCATTTGCCAATAAAATTGTATTTGAGTTTCATAACGGAATTACCGGTATTGTAGGTCCGAACGGCAGTGGAAAGAGCAATGTTGCAGATGCGGTCCGCTGGGTGCTTGGTGAACAGAAGGTAAAGCAGCTGCGAAGCGCCAGTATGCAGGATGTTATTTTTGCAGGAACGGAAAATCGAAAGCCGGTAAGTTTTGCCTATGTGGCCATCACACTGGATAATTCGGATCATCAGCTACCGTTGGACTATAATGAAGTGACAGTAGCACGACGGGTGTATCGTTCCGGTGAGAGCGAGTATCTGATCAACGGTACCCAGTGTCGTCTGAAGGATGTCAATGAGCTTTTTTATGATACCGGTATTGGTAAAGAAGGCTATTCTATTATTGGTCAGGGACAGATTGACAAGATTTTGAGTGGCAAACCTGAGGAACGCCGGGAATTGTTTGATGAGGCAGCCGGAATTGTTAAATTCAAGCGTAGAAAAGCAACGGCATTGAAAAAACTGGAAGATGAGCAGCAGAATCTAGTGCGTGTCAATGATATTCTGGCGGAGTTGACGCGACAGGTAGGCCCTCTGGAACGACAGGCGGAACACGCGAAAGTTTATCTGAAGAAAAAGGAAGAACTGAAGGAGTGCGATCAGAATCTGTTTTTACTCGAGATGGAACGGATGGATACCGAATTGGAGGGTCTGGAGGAGAAATGTGGTATTACAGAGCATCAACAGGCGGAAATCCGACAGAAATTTGAAGGAATCAAATCCCGTTATGAGGAGCTTGAAAAGCAGGTTGCGCAGGCAGATGAACAGATTGGTGAACTGCAGCAGAGTATGAATGATACCGGTGTTTCGAAAGAAAAACTGGAGGGACAGATCAATGTTCTGCGGGAACAGATCCATACAGCACAGCAGAATGAGGAACATGTCAGAAGCCGTGTGGAGGCACTGCAGGCCGATGTGGACCGCCAGCAGAAGGAAGGCGAGGATTACAGCAGCCGGCAGACGGAACTGGAAGCCGGCATTCGTGAAATCGAGCAGAAGAAGTGTTTGCTGACAGAAAAGCTGGAGACATTGCGGAAAGAGACAGCCGGAATGGAGCAGCAGATGGAAGCAGGGAAGGCAGAAATTTTGCGTTTGCTGAATGCCCGCGCTTCCATGAAAGCAGAACAACAGCGTCTGAAAACGATGCAGGAACAGGCTTCTATCCACCGTGCGCAGTTAAATAAGGAATTGCTGGAGCAGAAGAGCGGCGGTGATGATGTCAGCGGATTACTGTTCAAACAGGAAAAAGAACTGGCAGAACTGAAGGAACAGATTGTGTCCATGGAGGAAGAAAAGACTTCCATTGAAAAGAAGCGGACTAACTGGCAGCAGGAGTTTGAAGAACTGCGTGGCCGGATGGATCAGTGCAAGGAGCAATATCACAAGGACAGTTCCCGTCTGGAATCTCTGCGGAATATCGCGGAGCGCTATGACGGATATGGCAACAGCATCCGCCGGATCATGGAGCGTAAGGCAGATACACCGGGAATTCACGGTGTTATCGCAGATCTGATCAAAGTGGAAAAAGCGTATGAGACCGCTATTGAGACAGCACTGGGCGGAAGTATCCAGAATATTATAACGGATAATGAGGATACTGCCCGTCAGATGATTGAATATCTGAAAAAGAACCGGTATGGTCGTGCTACATTTTTGCCGCTGACCAGTGTGTCTGCACCGGAGCATGTTCCGGCGGAAAAAGCGTTAGGTGAGACCGGTGTCATTGGTATTGCAAGCAGTCTGGTGCACACGCAGCCACAGTATGAAAAGGTGGCAGGTTATCTGCTGGGACGGGTGCTTGTAATGGACACCATTGAGCATGCGGTGATGGTTGCCAGAAAGTTCCGCTATTCTCTGCGTATCGTTACCCTGGAGGGCGAGTCACTGCAGCCTGGCGGTTCCATGACCGGTGGTGCGTTCCGAAACAACAGCAATCTGCTGGGACGGAATCGTGAGATTGAGATTTTGGAAAAACAAGTGGCTGACTGCCGTGCACAGGCGCAGGAAATCCGCAGTCGGATGGAAGATGTGAAGACCGCAAATGCACTGCTGAAGGATGATTATGAAGAATTGCAGGTAAATCTGCAGCAGGCTTATCTACATAAAAACACATTAGAGATGGAGACCAGTCATATTCGGGAGCAGCAGGAAAAACAGGAAGCTGCTTATGCCGGCATTCATGAAGAGATTGCCAAAATTGATGCGGATAAAAAAGAATGGTCCATCGATCAGGCACAGATGGAAGAACAGATACAGATGTCTGTGGACAAGGAAGCTGAAATAACCGGTCAGAATAATGTTTTATCTCAACAGGTAGAAAATAAAAATCTGGAGATTGAGAGTGTTTCCCAGGATCTGAATGATGTTCTGTTGGAGATTGCACAGAAACAGCAGCAAAAAAATTTCCTGCAGCAGAATATCCGGAGAACGGAAGAAGAAATCCACCGTCTGAATCAGGAGAAGAAGCAGATTTTGGAGGACAGTGCAAATAGTGAGACTGCCATTGAAGAGCGGGAAAAACAGATCAGACAGCTGCAGGAACAGTCAGAAGCAGCTGTTTTACAAAAGCAGGGGCTGGATGAGAAACTGACGGTAATCCGTACACAGAAAGAAACAATGCTTGGAGAGCAGAAAAACTTTTTTGCACAGCGGGAAGAACTTTCACAGACTATGAGTGATCTGGATAAAGAACTGTTCCGATTGAATCAGCAGAAGGAAAAGACGGAGCAGGCACAGGATTCTCTGACTACTTATATGTGGGAAGAGTATGAAATCACCTATCATGTAGCAAAGGGAGCAGAACGGCCGGAGAAGCTGAACGTAGCTGAACTCAAAAAGCAGATCACAGGTATCCGGGATGAAATCCGTAAGCTTGGAAATGTCAATGTCAATTCCATTGAAGAGTATAAGAGTGTTTCGGAGCGTTATGAATTCCTGTCCGCACAGCATGCGGATCTGGAGGAAGCGAAAGCGAGTCTGGAGAAGATCATTACAGAACTTGATGAAGGTATGCGTAAGCAGTTTGCAGAGAAATTTGCAGATATTCAGCGGGAGTTTGACAGGACATTTAAGGAGTTGTTCGGCGGAGGAAAAGGTTCACTGGAGCTGACCGGTGAGGAAGATACAAATGACATTTTGGAATGTGGTATCAAGATCATTGCGCAGCCGCCGGGAAAGAAACTTCAGAATATGATGCAGCTGTCCGGTGGAGAAAAGGCACTGACAGCGATTGCATTGTTATTTGCAATCCAGAACTTAAAGCCATCTCCGTTCTGTCTGTTAGATGAGATCGAGGCAGCCTTGGATGACTCTAACGTTGATCGGTTTGCTAATTATCTGCATAAGCTCACAAAAAATACGCAGTTTATTGTTATTACTCATCGACGGGGAACTATGACAGCCGCAGATCGTCTGTATGGTATCACCATGCAGGAGAAAGGTGTGTCTGCATTGGTTTCCGTCAACCTGATTGAAAAAGAGCTGGATGCGTAATCTGGAAACAGTTTTTATACAAAATTTATTTGAGAAAGGAAGAATAGTATGGCTGAAGAAAAAAAGGGTTTTTTTAAACGACTGGTCAGTGGTCTGACCAAAACCCGTGACAATATCGTGTCCGGATTTGATTCTATTTTCAGCGGATTTTCACATATTGATGATGATTTTTACGAGGAACTGGAAGAAATTCTTGTAATGGGTGATATCGGAATCCATGCCACAGAAGAAATCATCGAAAATCTGAAGAAAAAAGTAAAAGAAAACCATATCAAAGAGCCGGCAGACTGCCGAGAGCTGCTGATCAACAGTATCAAAGAACAGATGTATGTAGGTGATACAGCGTATCGCTTTGAAGAGGAAACCTCCGTCGTTCTGGTCATCGGCGTCAATGGCGTTGGAAAGACTACTACCATTGGAAAATTGGCAGGAAAATTGAAAAGCCAGGGGAAAAAAGTGATTCTTGGAGCGGCGGATACTTTTCGTGCCGCTGCGGGTGAACAGCTGACAGAGTGGGCAAATCGTGCCGGTGTGGAGATCGTTGGTGGTCAGGAAGGATCTGATCCGGGTTCCGTTGTATACGATGCCGTGCAGGCAGCAAAAGCCCGGAAAGCAGATGTATTACTGTGTGATACTGCAGGACGTCTGCATAATAAGAAAAACCTGATGGAAGAATTAAAGAAGATTAACCGTATTCTGGAAAAAGAGTATCCGGAAGCATACCGCGAGACTTTAGTAGTTCTGGATGCCACTACCGGGCAGAATGCACTCGTTCAGGCAAAGCAGTTCAGCGAGGCTGCCGAGATCACAGGTATTGTATTGACCAAGATGGACGGAACGGCCAAGGGAGGAATTGCAGTTGCAATTCATTCTGAACTTGGTATTCCGGTAAAATATATTGGTGTAGGAGAAAGCATTGATGATCTGCAGAAATTTGATGCAGATCAGTTTGTTGATGCACTGTTTGAGAAGGAGGACGTAAATGAGTGAAATGTTGACACTGGATCGTTTTGAGGAAGCCAGTGAAATTGTCAAAAAAGTAACACAGGAGACAAAGCTGGTATACAGTGAATATTTAAGCGAACAGACAGGTAATAAAGTATATTTGAAACCGGAAAATATGCAGTTTACCGGTGCATATAAAGTGCGTGGTGCTTATTACAAGATTAGCACATTGACAGAAGAAGAGCGTCAGCGTGGTCTGATCACCGCATCCGCAGGAAATCATGCACAGGGTGTGGCTTATGCGGCAAAACGTTATGGTGCAAAGGCAACCATCGTAATGCCAACTACAACACCACTGATCAAAGTAAACCGTACGAAGAGTTATGGTGCAGAAGTTGTCCTGTACGGAGATGTATATGATGAGGCTTGTGCAAAAGCATATGAGCTGGCAGAAGAGCACGGATATACTTTTATCCATCCTTTCGATGATCCTGCGGTTGCAACCGGTCAGGGAACCATTGCAATGGAAATCTTTCAGGAACTTCCGCTGGTAGAATATATTCTGGTACCAATCGGTGGCGGCGGACTTGCAACGGGTGTATCTACACTTGCAAAATTGTTGAATCCGAAGATTAAAGTCATCGGTGTAGAGCCTGCTGGCGCAAATTGTATGCAGGAATCTCTGAAGACCGGTGAAGTAGTGACTTTACCACAGGTAAATACGATTGCAGACGGTACTGCTGTAAAGACGCCGGGAAGTAAAATTTTTCCGTATATTCAGGAGAATCTGGATGATATCATTACCGTTCATGATGATGAACTGATTGTAGCATTTCTGGATATGGTAGAAAATCATAAAATGATCGTAGAAAATTCCGGTTTGCTGACCGTGGCAGCACTGAAACACTTAAGTGTAAAAGATAAACGTGTCGTTTCTATCTTAAGTGGCGGAAATATGGATGTCATCACCATGTCCTCTGTAGTACAGAAAGGTCTGATCCTGCGCGATCGTATCTTTACTGTATCCATTCAGCTTCCGGATAAACCGGGTGAATTGTGCAGAGTCGCAGGTGTTGTAGCCAGTGTACAGGCGAATGTTATCAAACTGGATCATAACCAGTTCATATCTTCCAACCGGAATGCAGCTGTGGAAATCCGGATTACCATGGAAGCATTTGGTACCGAGCATAAAAAACAGATTATTGGGGCACTTCGTGATGCGGGCTATGAACCAAACTTGATCCAGGCGGTGCTGTAATTTTTTGTTTATTGGCTAATTATTTCACTGTGTAAATAGCGAAAACGAAGCATCCTGTCAGGGGTAGTGAGCGTCTAGCGTTCCGACAGGATGCTTCGTTTTCGCATTAAAAATTAAATTTCAGCCAACAACAAGACAAATAAGCTTTACTCTCCGTCGTGGAACCGGGACAAAAACTGCCGTGTCCGTTCTTCCTTCGGATGTTCGAATACCTGATAAGGATCACCCTGTTCAAGGATATAGCCATCATCCATGAAGATAACCTGATCCGCCACATCCCGGGCAAAGGCCATTTCATGTGTTACTATGACCATTGTTGTCTTGGTTTCCGCTAATTCTTTGATGACTTTCAGTACTTCGCCGGTCAGTTCCGGATCCAGGGCAGAAGTTGGCTCATCAAAACAGAGAATATCCGGTTGCATGGCCAGTGCGCGGGCGATTGCAACACGCTGACACTGTCCACCGGAGAGTTGATGCGGGTAGTTGTTGATCCGTTCGGAAAGTCCCATCTGCTTTAAAAGACTGACAGCCTGTGCTTCAATTTCGTCGTGGATTTCTTTTTTTCGTGCTTTATAGTCCGGACGCTCTTTGGCAAGTAATTCCTTTGCGAGCATAACATTTTTCAGTGCTGTATATTGAGGAAAGAGATTAAAAGACTGAAAAACAAGTCCGAAATGCAGACGGTTTTTACGGATTTCCGATTCCTGCATGGTTGTTGGATTTGCTGCATCAAAGACAGTTTTGTCCTTGACGCGGATCATACCATTGTCCGGCTGTTCCAGGAAATTCAGGCAGCGCAGAAGCGTGGTTTTTCCACTTCCGGAAGAACCAATGATGGACAGTACCTGGCTTTCTTCCAGAGAAAAGCTGATATCCTTCAGCACCTTTGTCTGTCCAAAGGATTTGCATAAATGTTCTGCTTCTAAAATTTTCATGATCAGTTTCTCCTTTTATCTGAAATAATCCAGTTTCTTTTCTAATTTTCCAAGTACCACTGTCAGAATACCGTTGAAAATAAGGTAGTAGATGGCGGTGAAGAACAGTGGCCAGATCTGTCCGGAAATACCCTGAGAACCTTTCATAAAGGCCTGTCCTGCCCAGATGATCTCCTGCAGTGCAATGATGCGTGCGAGAGAAGTGTCCTTTACCAGTGTCAGGATTTCGTTTGACATTGGTGGAATGATTCTTTTTACCATCTGTAATAATTTTACACGGAAGAAAATCTGGGATTTGGTCATGCCCAGAACCAATCCGGCTTCTTCCTGACCTACCGGTACACTTTGAATACCACCGCGGTAGATTTCGGAAAAGTAGCAGGCATAGTTCAAAATGAAGGAAACGGATGCTGCGAGGAAACGTCCGGTTTCGCCGCCGCCCCAGATTGGGTTATGTAATACCAGTCCCGGGAAAAAGTAGATGATCAGTAACTGGATCATCAGAGGGGTACCGCGGACAACCCAGATCAGAAGTTTAAAAAAAGCACTGACTGGTTTGATGCGGGACATGGAACCGAAACAGATTGCAAGACCCAGAGGACATGCGCCAATCAGGGTAATGACAAAAAGTCGTAATGTCTGTAAAAAGCCGATATTTAAGGAATGAATGACAATCGGCAGCTGTTGTGAAAAATCCATGATAGTTCCTGCTTTCTCTAAATATTTTTGTCACAGTTCACGCATCATATGCATTAAATTCATGCGTATGCCTACATGAAAAAACGTGTGAACGGTACATTTTTATGCACAACAAAGAGCGGAAACTCCGCTCTCTGTTTTTAATTAAAAATCACTATTTATTTTACAAATCTCAACAAACAAATATCTCTCAACAAACAAATATTACTCAACAAACAAATGTTTCTCAACAAACAAATATTACTCAACAAACAAATATCTCTCAATAAAACAAGGATATAACCAGATAAGACCGGATAGCGGTTATTTGGTTATGAATAAGCAACATAAGCAAATAGCTATGTTGTGTGATCACAGGATTATTTCTGCTCAACAACTGCAGCCTGTACACCATATTTTTCAGCAATCTGCTCCATGGATCCGTCAGCATAGCTGGATTTGAAGAAGTTATTTAATTCCGCAGTCAGATCAGAACCTTTTCTGAAACCGACACCGTATTCTTCATCATTTAATCCAATGGTGTAAGTCAGGTTGGAATAACCGGTGCCTTCGCCAACCATTGCGGCAGCCATCAGGGAATCGATGATAGCAGCATCAGATGTGCCTGCAGCAACTTCCATCAGTGCATCTGACTGAGCAGTAACAGCAGTGTAGTTTAAGCCAAGTTCCTGAGCCTGTGCTTCGCCGGCACTTCCGGATTCAACAGCAAAAGTGAGATCTTTTAAGCTGTCTTTGTCCTGATATTTATCAGCTACGTCAGACGGAACAACAACTACCTGTGCATTGTTACAATAAGCGGTTGTACAGGACATGGAACTTGTTACTTCATCTGTCAGTGTCATGCCATTCCATACACAGTCGATGGTTTTTCCATCTAATTCAAGGATTTTGTTGTCCCAGTCGATTTCTACAAACTCAACATCTACGCCAAGACTTTCGGCAAAAGCAGATGCAAGGTCAGCATCAAATCCAATCCAGTTTCCGTTTTCATCCTGATAATCCATTGGCTCGAAATCTGTGATACCTACCACCAAAGTACCTTTGTCTTTAACATAAGCAAGATCGCTGTCTGTGCTTTCTGCTGTCGCAGAGGTATCTTTGCTGTTGCCTGCGGAAGCAGATCCGCTGCTGTTTGTATTGCCGCATGCAGCCATGGAAGCGACCATACCCGCAGCAAGAACGAGTGCTAATAATTTCTTTTTCATCTTTTTTTCTCTCTCCTCTGATAAATCTTTCTTAAAACATGCTACCATGTTACCAATTTACCATACTAAAGTCAAGAAAAAAATGAAAAAAGTTTTTATACAGCAAGGATATTCGCGCTATAGATCATACAGAATATAGGGGTATTTTTGTTATTACAGAATGACAAAAGGGTCTGAACTCATATTGTAAGTATCGGAAACAATATGAATTCAGCCCCTTCTTATTTTGAGAGGATTGTGGGAGTGCAAAGCACGAAGCAATCCGTGTGTTCAAGAAACAAGGATTTAGTTATCTTCTTCATCCGAAGATGCCATTGTATATACAGAACGTTTTCTTGCCATCTCATCACTTTCCAGATATTCATCGTATGTGGTGATTTTGTCAATGATTGAGCCGTTTGGCATAAATTCAATGATGCGGTTTGCGGTTGTCTGTACAATCTGGTGATCGCGGGAAGCGAAGAGCAGTACACCCGGGAATTTGATCAGACCGTTGTTCAGAGCGGTGATGGATTCCATATCCAGGTGGTCGGTCGGCTCATCCAGAATCAGTACATTGGATGCTTCGATCATCATGCGGGAGAAGAGTACACGTACTTTTTCACCACCGGAGAGTACACGCATCTTTTTAACACCGTCCTCGCCAGGAAAGAGCATACGGCCAAGAAATCCGCGGACATAAGTAGCGTCTTTGATCTCGGAGAACTGTGTCAGCCAATCTACAATGATAAGATCTGTATCAAAAATTTTGGTATTGTCTTTCGGGAAATAGGACTGGCTTGTGGTAACACCCCACTTGTAAGTACCTTCATCCGGTTCCATTTCGCCTGTTATAATTTTAAATAAAGTAGTTTTTGCAAGCTCATTGCTTCCGACAAATGCGATTTTATCTTCGCGGTTTACGATAAAGGATACGTTATCCAGAATTTTAACACCGTCGATGGTTTTACTTAATCCTTCTACAAGAAGCACTTCATTACCAATTTCGCGGGATGGGCGGAAGTCAATGTATGGGTATTTGCGGCTGGACGGTTTGATCTCATCCAGCTGGATTTTCTCCAGTGCTTTTTTTCTGGAAGTAGCCTGTTTGGATTTGGAAGCATTTGCAGAGAAACGGGAGATGAACTCCTGTAATTCCTTGATTTTCTCCTCTTTCTTTTTGTTCGCTTCTTTCATCTGTTTTACCATTAACTGGCTGGATTCATACCAGAAGTCATAGTTTCCGGCATAAAGCTGGATTTTTGCGTAGTCAATATCAGCGATATGAGTACAAACTTTGTTTAAAAAATAACGGTCATGAGATACGACAATGACAGTATTTTCAAAGTTGATCAGGAATTCTTCCAGCCATGCGATAGCATCAAGATCAAGGTTGTTTGTCGGCTCATCCAGCAGCAGGATATCCGGATTTCCGAATAATGCCTGTGCAAGCAGGACTTTAACTTTCAGCGGACCTGGCAGATCTCCCATGGTAGCGTAGTGGAATTCAGTGTCAATTCCAAGACCGTTCAGCATGGTAGCGGCATCAGATTCTGCATTCCAGCCATCCATATCGGCAAATTCCGCCTCAAGTTCACTGGCACGGATACCATCTTCATCTGTGAAATCTTCTTTCATGTAGATGGCATCTTTTTCTTTCATGATCTCATAGAGACGTTTGTTTCCCATGATAACAGTATCAAGAACGGTGTAGGCATCGTACTTGAAGTGATCCTGCTGCAAGAAGGAAAGTCGTTGGCCGGCGGTGATGGAGATATCGCCGTTTGTTGGCTCCAACTGTCCACTTAAAATCTTCAGAAATGTGGATTTGCCGGCACCATTGGCACCAATCAGACCGTAGCAGTTGCCTTCTGTAAATTTAATATTTACATCTTCAAACAACGCCTTTTTACCGATTCGTAATGTTACATTATTTGCACTGATCATAAATTCTTCTCCTTAACTTCTTTATTATATATGTGTTTTATTTCTAATAATTTACCTCTGGTATTGTACACAAGATTATATATAAAAGCAAGGAAAACATGCGCAGAAGAATGATTTTTGCATCACAGAAAACATTTAGAAAATTTTTTGGGGGTGTGGCTGCATTTTTTGCGGGGGCAAAGCGACTGCGTTCATGAGCAAGTAGCGAAAACGGATTGCGAATGTCCGCTTTACTGATGTTTCTAAAATAGAAACTTTATGCTTGGGTATGACGGTTTATGATTTTAAATGAATAAAATTCAAGATAGACATGAATAAGTTGAGTGATGAGATTGTATGCAATATTATACGCTCAAGGTTCTTGTTTTCAACAGAAAAGTAGGTTACAATACGGTTATCACGTTGGAAGTTCTCGGGGAAGTTTTCGGGGATTTGTAACGTTGCCACAAAGATGAACGCAGAAAAAAACAAAATTGTATTGAAATATATACAATTTTGGGATATACTGATGTTGCTTTTTTGTGAAAATATTGTAAGATAAGGGTAAAGCATTGTTAACTAATTAACAAAACTAAATCAAAAGAATTTAGGAGGAATGGAAATGAAACGTTCTATGAAAACCATGGATGGTAACCATGCAGCAGCTCATGCATCATATGCATATACAGATGTTGCGGCTATCTATCCGATCACTCCGTCATCTGTAATGGCAGAAGCTACAGATGAGTGGGCAACACAGGGAAGAAAAAATATTTTCGGTCAGACTGTAAAAGTAACAGAGATGCAGTCCGAGGCTGGTGCAGCCGGTACTGTACACGGTTCTCTGGCAGCAGGTGCTCTGACAACTACTTATACAGCATCTCAGGGTCTTCTCCTGATGATTCCAAACCTTTATAAAATCGCTGGTGAGAGATTACCAGGTGTATTCAACGTATCTGCACGTACACTTGCAAGCCATGCATTATGTATCTTCGGTGATCATTCTGATGTTTATGCCTGTCGCCAGACTGGCTGCGCAATGCTTTGTGAGTCCAGCGTTCAGGAAGTAATGGATCTGACACCGGTTGCTCATTGCTCAGCAATCAAAGGAAGACTTCCGTTCATCAACTTCTTCGATGGTTTCCGTACATCTCATGAGATTCAGAAAATCGAGACATGGGATTATGAAGATCTGAAAGATATGGTAGATCTTGATGCAATCAACGCATATCGCCAGAATGCATTAAATCCAAATCATCCATGTCAGATGGGTTCCGCACAGAATCCGGATATCTTCTTCCAGGCAAGAGAGGCATGCAACCAGACTTATGATGATATGCCTGCAATTGTTCAGGAATACATGGACAAAGTTAATGAAAAACTTGGTACAAACTATAAATTATTCAACTACTATGGTGCAGAAGATGCTGAGAAAGTTATCATCGCTATGGGATCTGTATGTGAGACAATCGATGAGACAATTGATTATCTGATGGCAAAAGGCGAGAAAGTAGGTCTTGTAAAAGTACGTCTGTACAGACCATTCTCAGCAGAAGCTCTGGTTAATACTATTCCGGATTCTGTAAAACAGCTGATCGTTCTTGATAGAACAAAAGAGCCGGGAGCTATGGGTGAGCCACTTTACCTTGATGTAGTTGCTGCATTAAAGAATACAAAATTCGATGCAGTTCCGATCTTTACAGGACGTTACGGACTTGGTTCCAAAGATACAACACCTGGACAGATCATCGCTGTTTATAACAATACAGAAAAAGAAAAATTCACAATCGGTATCGTTGATGATGTTACAAATCTTTCTCTGGAAGTTACAGAGCATCCGGTTACAACTCCGGCTACAACAATCAACTGCAAGTTCTGGGGACTTGGAGCAGATGGTACCGTAGGTGCTAACAAGAACTCCATCAAGATCATCGGTGATAATACTGATATGTATGCTCAGGCTTACTTTGATTATGATTCCAAAAAATCAGGTGGTGTAACCATTTCCCACTTACGTTTTGGTAAAGATCCGATCCGTTCCACATATCTGATCAACAAAGCAAACTTTGTAGCATGCCATTGCCCGGCTTATATCCACAAATATAACATGGTTCAGGATCTGGTTCCGGGTGGAACATTCCTTCTGAACTGCTCATGGGATATGGCAGGACTGGAAGAGCATCTTCCGGGACAGGTAAAACGTTATATTGCAGAGAACGATATTAAGTTCTATACAATTGACGGTATCAAGATCGGTAAAGAAATCGGACTTGGCGGACGTATCAATACAGTACTTCAGTCTGCATTCTTTGCACTTTCCAACATCATTCCGGCTGACAAAGCAAACGAACTGATGAAAGCAGCTGCAAAAGCTACTTATGGTAAAAAAGGTGATAAGATCGTACAGATGAACTACGATGCAATTGATGCCGGTGCTAAGCACGTTGTTAAAATCGAAGTTCCTGAAAGCTGGAAAACAGCAGGTGAAGAGAGCCTTACAGGTGCTGCAGTAACAGGCGCACGTCAGGATGCAGTTGATTTCGTAAACAACATTCAGAAGAAGATCAATGCTCAGATGGGTAATACATTACCGGTATCTGCATTCAAGGATTATGTAGATGGTTCCACACCTTCTGGTACATCCGCTTATGAGAAACGTGGTGTGGCAGTAGACGTTCCGGTATGGGATGTAAATAAATGCATCCAGTGTAACCAGTGTTCTTATGTCTGCCCGCACGCAGCAATCCGTCCGGTTGCTATGACAGAGGCTGAGGCAGCTGCAGCTCCGGAAGGAATGCAGTACAAAGATATGACAGGAATGCCGGGATACAAATTCGCTATCACAATTTCCGCATACGATTGTACCGGATGTGGTTCCTGTGTAAACGTTTGCCCGGATAAGATTCAGGCAATCACAATGCAGAACTTCGAAGCTAATGAGGCAGAGCAGGCTTACTTCGATTATGGTGTATCTGTTCCGGACAAAGCAGAAGTTATTGCTAAATTCAAAGAAAATTCCGTAAAAGGATCTCAGTTCAAACAGCCGCTGCTTGAGTTCTCAGGCGCTTGTGCCGGATGTGGTGAGACACCGTACGCAAAACTGATCACTCAGTTATTCGGTGACAGAATGTACATTGCAAACGCAACAGGATGTTCCTCTATCTGGGGTAACTCTTCACCGTCCACACCATACACAGTAACTCCGGAAGGAAAAGGACCGGCTTGGTCAAACTCCCTGTTCGAGGATGCTGCAGAGTTTGGTTATGGTATGCTTCTCGCAAACAATGCATTAAGAGGTGCATTAAAAGAGAAAGTAGAAGATGTTGTTGCTAACGGAACTAACGAAGATGTAAAAGCTGCCGGCCAGGAATGGTTAGATACTTACGGATGCGGCGTTACAAACGGACCTGCTACTGACAAGCTCATCAAAGCGTTAGAGGCATGCGGTTGTGACAAAGCTCAGGAAATCCTTGCTCAGAAAGACTTCCTTGGAAAGAAATCCCAGTGGGTATTCGGTGGTGACGGATGGGCTTACGATATCGGATTCGGTGGCGTAGATCATATCCTTGCAAGTGGCAAAGATATCAACGTAATGGTATTTGATACTGAGGTATATTCCAATACAGGTGGACAGTCTTCCAAATCTACAAACATCGGTGCAATTGCTCAGTTCGCAGCAGGTGGTAAAGATGTTAAGAAGAAAGACCTTGCTTCCATCGCAATGAGCTATGGTTATGTGTATGTAGCACAGATCGCAATGGGTGCTGATATGAATCAGTGCGTGAAAGCAATCGCTGAGGCTGAAGCATATCCGGGACCGTCTCTGATCATTGCTTATGCTCCATGTATCAACCATGGTATCAAGATTGGTATGAGCAAAGCTCAGACAGAGGAGAAGAATGCAGTAGCAGTAGGTTACTGGAATAACTTCCGTTACAATCCGGCTCTGGCTGCTGAAGGCAAGAATGCATTCACTCTTGACAGCAAAGCTCCAAGCGGAGATTACAAAGCATTCCTGAACGGAGAGGTTCGTTACAATGCTCTTGTAAGACAGGATCCGGAGAAAGCAGATCGTCTCTTTGAGAAATCTGAAGAAAATGCAAAGGCAAGATACGCTTACCTGAACAAACTCGTAAAACTTTACGGAACAGAAGAGTAAGAATTTCATCTCAGTCTGATTTGTAAATATTTCGAATGATAATAAGAGGTATGCCGCTTTGGCGGCATGCCTCTTTTACTGTCTTCAGGAGTGGAGGGACTGGAAAAAAAGGTTGATGTTATATCACAAATTGGTTACAATGGTACAGAATGAAAGGATGAAATGAATGAAGAAAAAAGAACATAAGATCGACAGTGTCGAACCGGGCAGCATTGCGGATGAGATGGGAATTGAAGCCGGGGATGTATTGCTGACTGTCAACGGAAAGCCGATCCAGGATGTGTTTGATTATCATTTTCTGATCAATGACGTGACATTGAACCTGTTGATCCGGAAACCGGATGGTGAAGAGTGGGAACTTGAAATAGAGAAAGATTATTATGAAGATCCGGGTATTGTATTTGAAAATGGTCTGATGGATGATTATAAATCCTGCTATAATAAATGTATTTTCTGTTTTATAGATCAGATGCCGCCTAATATGAGGGAGACATTATATTTTAAAGACGACGATTCCAGACTATCTTTTTTACAGGGGAATTATGTAACTCTGACCAATATGAAGGATGAAGATGTGGAGCGTATAATCACTTATAAACTGGCACCGATCAACGTATCTGTGCATGCAATGAATCCGGAGTTGCGTTGCAAGATGCTGCATAACCGTTTTGCCGGAGAAGCACTGAACAAAATCCGCCGTTTTTATGAGGCAGGGATTGAGATGAACGGTCAGATCGTGCTATGCAAAGGGGTTAATGACGGCGCAGAGCTGGAACGAAGTATCCGGGAGCTGGCAGACTATCTACCCTACATGGAAAGTCTTTCTGTGGTACCTGTGGGATTGACAAAATTCCGGGATGGTTTGTATCCGTTGGAGCCGTTTACAAAGGAGGATGCAAAAGAAGTACTGGAGATGATTCATAAATGGCAGAAAATATGCTATGAAAAACACGGTACACATTTTGTGCAGGCATCGGATGAATGGTATCTGCTGGCAGAAGAACCGTTTCCACCGGAAGAAAATTATGATGGATATATTCAGCTGGAAAATGGTGTGGGCATGATTCCATTGTTGGCGAGCGAGTTTGATGCTTGTCTGGAGCTGGAACAGGAAGAGGGAGAAAAAGACCTGTTTCAGTCAAAACGCTCCGGCAGAACCGAAGGTTTTCAACTGTTTGGCAGAAAGAAAAAACAGGTGGCTGCTGAGGGAACATCTGGGTATCGCCGTATTGTATCCATTGCTACCGGAAAATCAGCGGCACCGTTGATGCGGAAGCTGGCAGCAAAGTTTATCTGCCTGCATCCGGATATCAAAGTCAATGTATATCAGATTCGAAATGATTTCTTTGGAGAGATGATTACCGTGTCGGGACTGTTGACAGGACAGGATCTGAAGGCACAGCTGATGGGCCAGGAACTGGGGGATGTATTGTTACTTCCATGTAATCTGCTGCGCAGCGGAGAAGAAGTATTTTTGGATGATGTGACATTGTCAGAATTGGAAAACGCTTTACAAGTGCCGATTCATATTGTAAAATCAGACGGGCAGTGTCTGTATGAGGAACTGCTTGGTCATAACCTGAACGTAGAATAAGCATTTCCCAGCTTCTGGTGCGTGACGTAACGAAGCAATGGGTAAGCGGATGCTTTATGCGGCAGGAGTTGAGCACTCGCACTGACAGGCTACAAAGCGTCTGCGTTCATGGGCAAGTGGTAAAAGCGGATTGCGAATGTTCGCTTTACAGATCTATAGAAGTAACTTGAGGTTAAACAGAATTCGAAAAGAGACGAGGTATAAAATATGAGTAAACCGGTTGTAGCGGTTGTGGGACGTCCGAATGTAGGAAAGTCTACGTTATTCAATGCCCTGGCAGGAGAACGTATTTCCATCGTGAAGGATACACCGGGTGTCACAAGAGACCGTATTTATGCAGATGTGGAATGGTTGAACCATTCCTTTACTATGGTAGATACTGGCGGTATTGAGCCGGACAGCAAGGATGTAATCCTGTCACAGATGCGTGAACAGGCAGAAATCGCCATTGCTACTGCGGATGTAATCCTTTTTATGACAGATGTACACCAGGGTTTGGTGGATGCGGATGCGAAAGTAGCAGATATGCTGCGCCGTTCGCACAAACCTGTGGTTCTGGTAGTGAACAAAGTGGACAGTTTCCAGAAATATATGTCGGATGTCTATGAGTTTTATAATCTTGGAATCGGTGATCCACTTCCGATTTCTGCAGCATCCCGCCTTGGAATCGGTGATATGCTGGAGGAGGTTGTAAAACATTTTCCGGCGTCTGCCCAAGAAGAAGAGGAAGATTCCAGACCAAAGGTAGCCATTATCGGAAAACCAAACGTAGGAAAATCTTCATTGGTCAACAAGCTGGCAGGCGAAGCCCGTGTTATCGTATCTGATATCGCAGGGACAACCCGTGATGCCATTGATACAGAAGTGAAATATAATGGCAAAGAGTATATTTTTATTGATACTGCGGGTCTGCGCCGCAAAAATAAAATCAAAGAAGAAATCGAACGTTACAGCATCATTCGTGCGGTAACAGCGGTGGAGCGCGCAGATGTGGTTGTTATTGTTATCGATGCCACAGAAGGTGTCACTGAGCAGGATGCGAAGATCGCAGGCATTGCTCATGAGCGGGGAAAAGGTATCATTATTGCAGTAAATAAGTGGGATGCCATTGAAAAAGATGACAAGACGATTTATAAACATACAAATAAGATCCGTGAAATTTTAAGTTTTATGTCTTATGCGGAGATTATGTTTATATCTGCTAAGACGGGGCAGCGCCTGAACAAAATGTTTGAAATGATCGATATGGTTCTGGAGAATAATGCAATGCGTGTGGCTACCGGCGTCTTAAATGAGATTATGACAGAAGCAGTGGCAATGCAGCAGCCACCTTCTGATAAAGGCAAACGTCTGAAACTGTATTACATTACACAGGTTGCAGTAAAACCGCCAACATTTGTCATTTTTGTAAATGATAAAGAACTGATGCATTTTTCCTATACGAGATATCTGGAAAACAGAATCCGTGATACTTTTGGGTTCAAAGGAACGGCTCTGAAATTTATCATCCGTGAGAGAAAGGAAGATAAATAATGGTAGTATTTCGAATCATCAGTGCTCTGTTAGGCTACCTGTTTGGTTTATTTCCTACCGGAGTTCTGTATGGGAATGCCCATCATGTGGATATCCGTTCCAAGGGCAGCGGCAATACCGGTACGACAAATTCCCTGCGTGTCCTTGGGTGGAAAGCCGGCGTGATCGTATTTCTCGGTGACTGTCTAAAGGCAGTTGCAGCTATGGCCATTATTTGGTTTGTGGCAAAAGACCGTTATCCGGACACGGTGAAATTGCTGGAACTGTATGCGGGATTTGGTGCGGTTCTGGGACATAATTTTCCATTTTATATGAAGTTTAAAGGTGGGAAAGGTATTGCCAGCAGTGTGGGAATCATTTTTACATTTGACTGGAGAATGGTTCCAATCTGTGCAATTCTCTTTTTTGCATCTGTGGTACCAACGGGATTTATGTCTTTAGGTTCTCTTGGAATCCTCAGTGGATTTTTTGTACAGACCATTGTGTTTGGGCAGATGGGGTGGCTGAAGATTGCTACACAGTTTTTGCCGGAAGTCTATGTGCTTACCGGTATTCTGACAGCACTGGCATTTTGGCAGCATCGGACGAATATCAAACGTCTGGCAACCGGAACGGAGAATAAATTCCGCCCGGCGAAAAAATAATGACAGTTGCGGATAATAGGTATGTATTATACAATGATAGTATAAGAAAAAACATATCATAGGGCAGGGACTACCCGAATAAACGCCTGTGGAGATAATAGATTACAAGGTCTGTGAAGCAGGAGATCCATTGGATTTAGACAATGGGTAAGTTCACTGGTATATAGTAAAAACGGATAACAGGGAGGCAGAAAATGGCAGAAATAGGTGTAATCGGTGCCGGAAGCTGGGGAACAGCGTTGGCAGTAGTTCTGGCCCATAATGGACATCAGGTAACCGTATGGTCAATTTTGGAAGAAGAAGTGGAAATGCTGACCAGAGAGCATGAGCATAAAGATAAGCTTCCGGACGTAAGAATCCCGGAGACAGTGACATTCACCACGGACCTGAAGACTGCGGCAGAGGGAAAAGAAATGGTTGTATTGGCAGTACCATCACCCTTTACCAGAAGTACAGCACACAATCTGGCCGAGTTTATCACAGAGGGGCAGTTGATTGTTATCGTGTCCAAGGGTATTGAAGAAAGTACCTTGATGATTCAGTCTGAGATTGTGGAACAGGAGATTCCGCAGGCAGATGTAGCAGTTATGTCTGGTCCGAGTCATGCGGAGGAAGTTGGCCGTGGTTTACCGACTACTGTGGTGGCAGGTGCACATACAAAACAGTCTGCTGAGCAGGTCCAGACGTTCTTTATGAACGAAGTGTTTCGTGTCTATACAAGTCCGGACATGCTGGGGATAGAGTTGGGGGCTTCCCTGAAAAATGTTATTGCGCTGGCAGCCGGAATGGCAGACGGACTTGGCTATGGTGATAACACAAAAGCTGCTCTGATCACCCGTGGAATTAAGGAAATCAGCCGCTTAGGCGTTGCTATGGGTGCAAATACCGAGACATTGAACGGATTGTCCGGTATCGGTGATCTTATCGTAACCTGTGCCAGCCGTCACAGCCGGAATCGAAAAGCCGGTATGTTGATCGGTCGTGGCTATTCGATGCAGCAGGCAATGGATGAGGTGAAAATGGTCGTGGAAGGTGTTTATTCAGCGAAAGCTGCCATTGCCCTCGCTAAAAAATATGAAATCAATATGCCGATTATTGAACAGGTGAATGCTGTGCTTTTCGAAAATCAGCCGGCTAAAGATGCTGTAATGGAGCTGATGCTGAGGGATAAAAAGGCAGAACATGAGGATATTCTGTGGTAGCGTGCAGCGTGTGTTTTACTGCTTGCATGAATTGAATGAAAAAATATCCGGGAAAAGCAGATAACAGAACATATGATTGGGGGATGACAGAATGCTGATACAATGCGGAAAATGTGGTAAAGTGTATGATTATGACAAGTACAGCGGGATTTGCCCGAAGTGTGCGCGGTATAACCGGTTGGACAGTCGGGAGGATATGGAACAAAACATGCATGACAGATATGATACCGGGAGCCATCCGCATCAGCATGACTGGTATCAGGAACCCAAAAATACTTACAAGCACAGTCCGAAGTCCTATGCACATGAGGAAGAGAAACGTGAAACTGGGTGGAAGTCAGCTGACAGATCCGATAACAGCAAAATCAGAGAGCATATGGGAGTAAAAATTTTCGTTATTGTGATATGTATGATCGTCGGTATTTCGGCAGTAGCAGCGGTTCTGTTTTCTCATGTACAGGATATTTTCAATGATGGATGGGAGATTGGTGATCAGAATTACGAACAGACAGAGGAAGTGATTGATCCGGAATATCAAAACCGCATTTATGTAGATTATGCATGGGCGGATTATCTGGGAGATGAGCTCAGCGAGGTAGACTGGGAGGAATATGTGAATGATTATTTCACAGAGGCTACCGATGGAGAACTGGAACAGCTTTCCACACTTACGGCAGAACCCGGATATGTGTATTATCTGATTTCTATAAATATCAAAAACAATCTGCCTGAAACATATAATCTGTCATACCTGACGGCTGATCTGATCAGTTTCTGGTCCGATGAAGATATGGATGGTAATCCAGACACTTATTATCCGGTGGAAAAACTGTTTACTATCAGTCAGCCGGAGACGGAGTCCATGGATAATAATTATATCGATGTACTTGTGGCAGTTCCGGAAGAACTGGAAGATCTTTATGGTGCTTGTGCCTTGAATGACAATACAGAAGAATTTGATTGTTATTTATATCAGGATTAAGATGATAAAATTATTGATATAAAATACATAAAAGCAGTAGGAGACCTGGTGTTTACAGAGGATACCAGGTCTTCTTAGCGTAATTACGTAATTAGAATTGTGCTTATCAATAAATGGAGGAAGATAAAATGGAAAACATTCGAATTAAATATTTTACGGATCGAATTGATAAACTGGAGTATATCGACGGAAAATCTGACTGGATTGATCTGCGAGCCAGCGAGACCGTAGAATTAAAGGCTGGTGAATTTAAGTTGATTCCGCTGGGCGTTGCCATGGAGTTGCCGAAGGGATATGAGGCACATGTGGTTCCACGCAGTTCCACCTTTAAAAACTATGGCCTGTTGCAGGTGAACAGCTGCGGCATTATTGATGGTTCTTACTGTGGCGATGAAGATATGTGGCGGATGCCGGTATATGCGACCCGTGATACGGTTGTAAATCTTAATGACAGAATCTGTCAGTTCCGAATTATGCAAAATCAGCCACAGATAGTGTTCCAGGAGGTAAATGCTCTGGGAAACAGTAACCGTGGTGGCTTTGGCAGTACCGGGAAACAATAATCTGCGGTTGAATGTCCACTTTACAAACAAGTTCGTTAAAATGTCAAAAAAATGGGAAACCTATCGGCGTAATGCTGAAAAATTATGAGATATATACAAAAAACTGGCAGAAATAACAAGGTTTTGATGGTAATTTTGTTAAAATACCTGATGACAAAAGAAACACAATTTGTTAAAATAACAACATAAAGCAAAGCAGTGGTTTTGTGGAGAATTATTTTATGGAGGGTAATTAAAAATGGCAGAATTATCATTGAAACACGTTTATAAGAGATATCCAAACGGTTTTGAGGCTGTAAAGGATTTTAACCTTGATGTAGCAGATAAAGAATTTATCATCTTCGTAGGTCCATCTGGATGTGGTAAATCTACAACACTTCGTATGATCGCAGGTCTGGAGGAAATTTCTGAAGGTGAGTTCGATATCGACGGTAAAAGAATGAACGATGTTGAACCGAAAGACAGAGATATTGCCATGGTATTCCAGAACTATGCATTATATCCTCATATGACAGTATATAATAATATGGCATTTGCGTTAAAATTAAGAAAAGTTCCGAAAGACGAGATCGATAAAAAAGTTCGTAACGCAGCAAGAATCCTTGATCTTGAGAAATTACTGGATCGTAAACCAAAAGCTCTTTCCGGTGGACAGAGACAGCGTGTTGCCATGGGACGTGCTATTGTGCGAGAGCCGAAAGTATTCCTGATGGATGAGCCGCTTTCCAACCTGGATGCAAAATTAAGAGTACAGATGCGTTCTGAGATTTCTTCCTTACATCAGAGACTTGGTGCAACTATCATCTATGTAACTCATGATCAGACTGAGGCTATGACACTTGGTACAAGAATCGTTGTTATGAAAGACGGTGTCATCATGCAGGTAGATTCTCCGCAGAAACTGTATAATGAGCCGAACAACCTGTTTGTTGCAGGATTCATCGGTTCTCCGCAGATGAACTTCATGGATTGTGTATGCAAAATTGAGGGTGACAAAGTTACTCTGACAAATGGCGATGCAACTTATGTAATGCCTGCAAATAAAGCAAAGGCATTAAAAGATGGTGGATATGACGGAAAGACGGTTGTATTTGGTATTCGTCCGGATGATATGGATGATTATTCTGAGTATATTGAAAAACATGCAGGATATACGATTAAAGCAAAATGTACCGGATATGAGCTGCTTGGTTCTGAAGTATTACTGTACTACACAACCAATGGTGTCACAATGACTGCTAAAGTTGATTCCACTACACCATGCCGCTATGGTGATGATGTGACAGTTGCTTTCGATATCGACAAAGGACATATTTTCGATAAAGAGACAGAGCAGATTATTTCACACTAAGAGATGAAATACAATTGTATGTACATTGAGGCAGTTGTGTAGATATAAGACTGGGTATGAGTATCATACCCAGTTTTGTTGTATAGGGTGTTCCTTCCCTGTACGTCAATAATTGATTTGGGAGGTAAGAACAGTGGCGGAAGCACATATATCCGGGAAAAAACTGACGCAGGCATTGCGTGAAATGAAAGAAATATCCAGAATGGATTTCGTCCTTTTTTCAAAAAAAGGAAAACTTCTGGCGTCGACCTGTCCCGAACCGGATATGAAGATGCAGGAGTTTGTGACACAGTTTGGAAAATCCATGGCAGAAAGTCAGACGATCCAGGACTGGATTTTCCTGAAAATCGAGATTAATGAGAAAACAGAACACATTTTACTGGTCAATAAAAATGGAAGTGAGGACTCTTCCTATGTCATTGGACGGATGGCAGCCTGCCAGATCCGAAATTTGTACCTGTCTGCACAAGAGCCGGTAAATGAGACTAATTTTCTGCGCCGCATGCTGCATGGCGATTATTCTGAACGGCAGATACGGGAAGAAAATCAGGAAGTCCGACTGAAAAGCGGATCGTATTTGTTATATGTGATACGTCTGGCGACAGAACAGGATGAGATTGTCATGGAAACATTGAAGAATCTGTTTGTCTTGTATAATGTAGATTATCTGGTGGATGTGGAAGAGGACTGTGTCGTGCTGATCAAAAATGTTCAGGGCATGGAGATGAAGGCAGAACAATATGCACGCTGCATTATAGATAACCTTCAGACAGAGGCCATGATCAATGCCTGGGTGGGCTATTCGGATCCGGCAGAGAGTTTTCTGGACTTCCGTAGCCGGTATCAGCAGGCATGTACGGCGTTGCAGATTGGAACGGTATTTTATGACGAAGAGCGGGTGTTTTATTACCGTCATCTTGGTCTTGGACGGATTATTCAACAGCTGTCCCCGGAACTTTGTGATCTTTTTCTGGAAGAAGTACTGGGAGAGCACGCAGAGGTGGAACTGGACGAGGAGACTCTGGCGACGATCAATCATCTGTTTGACAACAATCTAAACATATCTGAGACGGCCAGACAGCTCTTTATTCATCGCAATACGCTGGTGTATCGTCTGGAACGTATCGAAAAGAAACTTGGTCTGGATATACGGACTTTTGAAGATGCGATGTTATTCAAAATCGCAATGATGGTTCGTATCCATCGAAATGCAATTGCACAGGAAGCACAATCCATAGTTGCCAAATAAAAACTGAAGTGGTAAAATAGTATAATACCCAGTGACGTATGTTGCTGGGTACTTACACGTTAAGCAATAAAGGGTACAGGAGTAAAAAATCAGATATGAGTATAAACGAAAAAAAGAAAGTCTGGGTGGTAGGACATAAGAATCCGGATACAGATTCTATCTGTGCTGCCATCGCTTATGCAAATCTGAAAAATCAGGCGGACGGGAATCGATACGAGGCAAAACGTGCCGGTGAACTGAATGAAGAGACAAAATATGTGCTGGATACATTTGGGGTAAAATCTCCTGGATTGATCACAGACGTTGGGGCACAGGTAAAGGATATCGAGATTCGGAAGACCCCGGGTGTCAGCGGCAAAATTTCTCTGAAACGTGCCTGGGAAATGATGAAGGAGCAGAATGTTGTAACGCTTCCGGTGACGGATAAGGAGAATAATCTTGAGGGTCTGATCATTACAGGTGATATTGCAACTTCTTATATGGATGTATATGATAACAGTATTTTGTCCCGTGCCAAGACACAGTATCAGAATATTGTGGATACACTGGACGGAACTATGCTGTGTGGCAATGAGCATGCATACTTTATGAAAGGAAAAGTAGTGGTTGGCTCTGCAAATCCGGAAACCATGGAACAGTTTCTGGAGGATGATGATCTGGTTATCATGGGAAACCGTTATGATGCTCAGATCTGTGCACTGGAGTCCAATGCAAGCTGTATTGTGATCGCCGGAAGCCCACAGGTTCCGAAAACGATTGTAAAAATGGCAGAGGAGAAGCATTGCGTACTGATCACAACGGATTACGATACTTATACAGCAGCCCGTCTGATCAACCAGAGTATGCCAATCAAATTCTTTATGCGCCGGGAACAGCTGGTCACTTTTGAAACAGAAGAGTATATTGACGAGGTACGCGAGATTATGTCCAAGGAAAAACATCGTGATTTTCCGGTACTGGACGAGGATGGTAAATACATCGGCATGATTTCCAGACGAAACCTGTTGAATATGAAGAAAAAACAGTTGATTCTGGTGGATCATAATGAAAAGACACAGGCGGTAGACGGCATTGGCGGAGCGGATATTCTGGAGATCATTGATCACCACCGGATTGGAAGTCTTGAGACGATGTCCCCGGTATTTTTCCGGAATCAGCCACTGGGATGTACAGCAACAATCATCTATCAGATGTATCAGGAGCAGAAGGTTGCCATTGATAAAAAAGTAGCAGGATTACTCTGTTCGGCAATTCTGTCTGACACACTGATGTACCGTTCTCCGACCTGCACACCGCTTGATAAGGCTGTTGCAGAAGAACTGGCACAGATCGCTGATATCAATATCGAGGAGCACGCAAAAGCAATGTTCCAGGCCGGCAGTGATTTCGGAAGCAAAACACCGGAAGAAATTTTCTATCAGGATTTCAAAACTTTCAGCCAGGATGGTGTGGAGTTTGGTGTCGGTCAGCTCAGTGCCATGACCCAGGAAGAACTGGAGCAGGTGCGTGACAAATTACTGCCATATTTGCGGGACGTTCTGGTAGAACGAAAAATCGAGATGGTATTTGTGATGCTGACAAATATTATTGAAGAGACAACTTATCTCATCTGTGCGGGTGAAAAGGCAGATGACTTAGTAGAAAAAGCATACCATGTTCATAAAGAAGGCGATTATCATGTCTTGAAAGGTGTTGTATCCAGAAAGAAGCAGCTGATTCCGATGTTTATGTCAGCGATGCAGGAACAGTAGAGCCTGCAATCATAAAGTGAGAAAGGATAAGAGAGCGATGGAAAGAGAGTATTGGAAAGCAGGAAACATGCTTTATCCGGTGCCGGCAGTGATGATCAGCTGTCAGAGACCGGGAGAGCGTCCGAATATTATTACGGTTGCCTGGACCGGAACAATCTGTTCTGATCCGGCGATGGTGTCTATTTCTGTTAGGAAAGAGCGTTATTCTTATGATATTATCAGAGAAACTGGAGAATTCGTCATCAACCTTACTACAAATGATCTGACTTTTGCAACCGATTACTGTGGTGTGAAGTCCGGAAAGGATGTAGATAAGTTTAAAGAAATGAATCTGACACCGAGTAAGTCAAAGACGATTTCCGCACCTGGTATTTCAGAAAGCCCGGTAAGTCTGGAATGTAAAGTAAAGCAGGTGTTGGAACTTGGCTCACACGATATGTTTCTGGCGGAGGTGACGGCAGTATCAGTCGATCCGAAATATATGGATGAGAAAGGAAAATTTCATTTGAATGATATCGGTCTGACTGCTTATTCTCATGGTGAATATTTTAAGCTTGGAGAGAAGATCGGGTCTTTCGGTTATAGTGTGAAAAAGAAATAGAAACTCTGAATGAAAAATATTAAATAAAAAAGAACAGGATATAGCAATCGGAAGAGCCAGTTGCTATATCCTGTTCTTTTCTTTTTATCGGATCAGAGTGTCCATTAGCATTTCATATACATCAAAATTTGACCGTTTCCAGTTACGGCAGACAGCCTCTGCCTGATCACGGTTCTGTACATGAATTGTCAGATCTACCAGGTCAGTGCGTTGATTCTGAATTCGACAACGGACAGCATATCCATGATTAGCTGCTTTATAGTAATCGGCAAAAATTGCTGTTTCCTGTCGCAGATCAAAATGATGAGCTTGAAAATAAGTACGGATATCTTCTTTGATGGCATCGGATATTTTTGTGTGGAAAAAATCCAGGGTTTGTCGGCCGTAGTCTGTCAGGTGATAGCGGGTATTGTTATGGGTGGATTCGGCAGTGATCAGATCTGTCTGCAGAAGACTGGTGATCGCTTCTTGTACCGTGAAATAATTTGTATATTCTTTTTCCAGAACAAAATTTGTGATTTGTGTGTTAGTCAGCGGATATTCGACCAGGTTCAGCATATACAGGATCATAACGCGGTACATGGTGTCTAATTCTGTCATGGTTCAATGCCTTCTTTCTATATTCTCCTGCATATCTTGTAGTAAGAATGTCAACAGCATAATAGTATCAGGATTGAAATTTACTTCCCTGATAGGTCTTTCGTTCTTGCAGACGCTTACGGATGGTATTCAGCACTCGTTTTTTATCCGTGCTCCAGCGGGGAGCCAGCAGCAGGGCGCGGGGACCGTCCCCGGTAATGCGGTGTACCACCATGGAAGGTGGAAGCAGTTCCAGACAGTCTGCGATAAAATCACAGTATTCTTCCAGCGTAAAGAGTGGAAATGGATGCTGTTCATAATAATCTGCCAGATCAGTATCAGACAGTACATGAAGCAGCTGCAACTTGACACCGGATACCGTAGAATGTGCCACATAGTTTACCGTATCCAGCATATCCTGCTTTGTCTCACCGGGGAGTCCGAGAATGACATGAGTGATCACCGGAATTTTACAGGTGTGTAAGGCTGTCACAGCCGTTTCATAACATGCCAGTGAAAATTCTCTGCGGATAAAATCTGCCGTTTTCTCATGGATTGTCTGGAGCCCGAATTCTATCCACACCGGTTTGATCTGGTTCAATTCGGACAACAGTGTGAGGATTTCATCATTGATACAGTCCGGTCTTGTGGCGATGGATAGTACAACAATGTCTGGATGCCGGATCGCTTCCAGAAAAAGCGGGCGCAGATAAGAGACAGGGGCATAGGTGTTTGTATACGCCTGAAAATAGGCGATAAATTTGCGGCATTTTGTTTTAGCTGCCAGTTTCTTTTGACCGGATGCAATCTGTTCACTTACAGAGAGCAGATGATTTTCAGCAAAATCACCGGAGCCACCGCGGCTGCAGAAGATACAGCCGCGGGTTCCCTTGGTGCCGTCACGGTTCGGGCAGGTCATACCACCATTCAATGAAATACGATATACTTTTTCACCAAAAGTTTCTTTCAGATAGGTGTCCAGTGAATAAAAATGATTCTGATTCATATATCCTAAGCTTCAATGTGAGATTTTACAGCCTGGCTGACTACATCAGATACACGTGGATCAAATGGCTCAGGCATGATGAAATCTTCGTTTAATTCTTCATCGCTGACAAGATCTGCAATTGCTTTGGCAGCGGCAAGTTTCATTTCTTCTGTGATCTGACGTGCATGTCCTTCCAGAGCACCTTTGAAGATGCCAGGAAAAGCAATGACGTTATTTACCTGGTTCGGGAAATCGCTGCGACCAGTTCCGACTACTTTTGCACCTGCAGCTTTCGCTACATCCGGCATGATTTCTGGAACCGGATTCGCCATGGCAAAGAGAATCGCATCTTTGTTCATGGAAGCGACCATTTCTGCGGAGACAATATTCGGAGCAGATACACCGACAAAGATATCAGCACCGCGGAGAGCGTCTGCCAGTGTACCGGTCTGTTTTTCCAGGTTTGTTACTTCTGTCATTTTCTGCTGCATCCAGTTCAGATCCGGATAATCTTTTCCGATGATGCCGAACTTGTCACACATAGTCACATGTTTGAATCCATAGGTAAGCAGTAATTTTGTGATGGCTATACCGGCAGAACCTGCACCGTTTACAACGACGCGGCAAGTTTCTTTCTGTTTGCCGGTAACGCGCAGGGCATTGATGATACCAGCCAGTACAACGATGGCAGTTCCGTGCTGATCATCATGAAATACTGGAATGTTCAGCATGGATTTTAAACGTTCTTCAATTTCAAAACATCTCGGTGCAGAGATATCTTCCAGGTTGATGCCGCCAAAGGTAGGTGCGATATTTGCAACTGTGCGGATAATTTCTTCTGTGTCCTGTGTGTCCAGTACGATAGGAATTGCATTGACATCTGCGAATTCTTTGAAGAGTACGCATTTTCCTTCCATAACCGGCATAGCAGCCAGAGCACCGATGTTACCGAGACCAAGAACGGCACTTCCGTCAGAGATAACAGCGACGGTATTTGCTTTCATCGTGTAGGTGTAGGCAGCAGAAGGATCCTCTGCAATGACTTTACATGGCTCTGCAACGCCCGGAGTGTATGCGATTGATAAATCTTCCCGGGATTTTACCGGAGATTTTGCTTCCGTGGAAAGCTTTCCGTTCCACTGTTTATGTAATGCTAATGCTTTTTCTTTTAAATCCATGTTCGTGGCTCCTTTGTAATCATTTTTCCTGCCTATCATACCATCAAAAAAAACACAAATCAAGGAATTCAAAAAAATACTTCCTATTTAAAGGATTTTAGTGTATAATACGGTTCTGACAAGTATTCGTGTCGATTCTGACAAGAAAATCCAATGAAACTATGAAATGATAAACAGAACAGATGATCTTGTGGTCATCACAATAGAAAGAACCGTGGAAAAATAGCAACAGTTCGATTTTTAACAGTTTAGTATTTTATAAACGTGACAAAATATCTTTGGCGGAGGTTATAAATGAGAGAAAAATACGAAAGCCTGTCCCTGGCAGTCTTAAAAGAACTTGCAAAAAGCAGAGGACTGAAGGGAATTTCAACTCTGAAAAAAGCAGCACTTGTGGAACGCATGCTGCAGGAAGATGAGAAGGAAGCACAGAAGGCGCATGCCGGGGAAGCAGAACATGATACTGAAAAAAAATCGGAAGCAGACAAGCATTCAGAGAGTGTAAAGCATACGCAGACAGAACACAAATCTGAAAAATCGGAGCATGAGAGCAGAAAACGTATTTATGAGCGCAGAGAACGTCCGGAGCGCAGAACTGTGAATGATACCAGAAGTACGAATGATCCGGAAAAACAGTCGGAAGAAGAACTGCCTGAAATCCGTAAGGATGAGGCATCTTTGGACAGCGGAGAGCAGGGAAATGGTATTCTGGAAGTTATGCCGGACGGATACGGATTTATCCGTTGTGAGAATTATCTGCCGGGTGACAATGATGTATATGTGGCTCCTTCTCAGATTCGTCGTTTCAATCTGAAAACAGGCGATATTGTCTGTGGTAATAAACGGATCAAATCCCAGGGTGAAAAATTTAGTGCTTTGTTGTATATCAGCACAGTCAACGGATATCCGCCGTATGAGGCCAGCAGAAGAAAGGCTTTCGAGGATCTGACCCCGATTTTCCCGAATGAGCGTCTGCGTCTTGAAACAACCCCGAAAGAAACAGCTATGCGAATCATGGATCTGATTTCTCCGGTAGGAAAAGGACAGCGTGGTATGATCGTAGCTCAGCCAAAGGCGGGAAAAACCACATTGATGAAAAAAGTGGCGAATGCGGTAAAACATAATAATCCGGATATGCATATGATCATTTTACTTATTGATGAACGTCCGGAGGAAGTTACAGATATTAAAGAGGCGATTGAGGGCGATAATGTAGAAGTCATTTATTCCACGTTTGATGAATTGCCGGAACATCACAAACGGGTGTCTGAGATGGTAATCGAGCGTGCAAAACGTCTGGTAGAGCACGGAAAAGATGTTATGATCCTGTTGGACAGCATTACTCGTCTGGCAAGAGCATATAACCTGGTAGTTCCACCAAGTGGACGTACCTTATCCGGTGGTCTGGATCCTGCAGCACTTCATATGCCAAAACGGTTCTTTGGTGCGGCTCGCAACATGCGTGAAGGAGGAAGTCTGACCATTCTTGCAACAGCACTGGTAGAGACCGGAAGCAAGATGGATGATATGGTATACGAGGAGTTTAAAGGAACCGGTAACATGGAACTGATTCTGGATCGGCGTCTGTCGGAGAAGCGTATCTTTCCGGCTATTGATATTGTAAAATCCGGAACGAGACGTGAAGATCTGCTGCTGGATCAGGATGAGCAGGAAGCAGTCTATATTATGCGGAAAGCGTTCAATGGTATGAAAGCAGATGAGGCCGTAGAAAATATTTTGAATATGTTTGTTCATACGAAGAATAATAAAGAATTTGTGGATCTTGTCAAAAAACGTAAAATTTTCTAAAAAATGCTTGCATTAGATAAAGCTGTATGATACAATTTAAAAGCTGTGTACCGAGAGTGTATCGGTGCAAAAGATTAACAAGTTTATTGTTTTTCATAGACGAGAGTAGAATTACAAAGAAATTTGGTATGCGAGGTGAAATTAATGAGAGAAGGAATCCATCCGGATTATTATCAGGCAACAGTAACCTGTAACTGCGGAAACACATTCGTAACAGGTTCTACAAAGAGCGATATTCACGTAGAGATTTGTTCTAAATGCCATCCATTCTATACAGGACAGCAGAAAGCAGCTCAGGCACGTGGACGTATTGATAAGTTCAACAAGAAATACGGCTTAAAATAATAGTAAGATATGTGTGAAAATCAGGTTGAGGTTGCAAAATCTCAACCTGTTTTGTTAATAGGAAATCGAGGAAATTCTATGCGTTATTCTGGGATTGGCGGTCAGGCCGTCATGGAAGGTGTCATGATGAAGAACAAAAACCGGTATGCGGTGGCAGTCCGTAAGCCGGATCATGAGATTGAAGTCATGACAAAGGAATATAAGGGAATTGTTCCGGGAGAGATATGGCAGAAGATTCCACTGGTACGCGGTGTATTGAGTTTTATTGATTCACTGGTGCTTGGAATGTCTACCTTGATGTATTCAGCCTCTTTTTTTGAAGATGAGGATGAATCTGAAAAAGAGAAGCAAAAGGACAGCCCGGAGAAAATGAAGGCAAAAGAAAATGCAATGATGGGCGGAACGGTGGCACTGTCTGTGATTCTGGCCATTGCGATTTTTATGATTTTGCCATATTACCTGTCGGTATTTTGTTCCCGATTTATTGCGAGCGATATGATTGTCGCGGTGTTGGAAGGCATCCTGCGTCTGGCAATTTTTATCGGATATATAGTAGTAATCTCAAAAATGAAAGAGATTCAGCGGGTGTTCATGTATCATGGTGCAGAACACAAATGCATTAACTGCATAGAACACGGTATGGAACTGAATGTGGAGAATGTACGGAGAAGCTCCAAAGAGCATAAGCGTTGTGGAACAAGCTTTCTGATGTTTGTGGTGATTTTAAGTGTGGTGTTGTTCCTGTTTATCCGTGTGGACTCCCATGTATTACGTCTGGTACTGCGTCTGGCGCTGGTTCCGGTGATTGCAGGTGTGTCCTATGAGTTGTTGCGTGTAGCGGGACGCAGTGACAATCCGGTGATCAATCTGATCAGCAAACCAGGATTGTGGATGCAGGGATTGACGACAAAGGAACCGGATGATGAGATGATAGAGGTCGGTATCGCTTCTGTGGAAGCAGTATTTGACTGGAGAGCGTACATTGCAGAAATCCGTGCGGAAGAAGGCATTTCAGAGGAAATCAATGCTGCTGTAAGTCCAGAAGGCACCGGACAGAAAGTGCAGGAGATGAAGCAATGACATACCGGGAAGCAAGAATGCAGGCGGCAAAGCAACTGGCGGCAGCCGGTGTGGAAAATGAGGCGGCAGAGAGCTGGTTCCTGATGGAAGCTGTGTGCGGGATCAGCCGCAGTTTTTATCTGCTGCATGAACAGGAGGCTATGGATCCGGTACAGGAGCAGGTCTATTTTGCATTGACCAGACAGCGTTGCGGACGTATGCCGTTGCAGTATCTGACCGGTGAACAGGAATTCATGGGATTACCCTTTTGTGTAAATGAGCATGTGTTGATTCCACGACAGGATACTGAGGTGCTGGTGGAAGAAGCGATTCGGGTGATACAGAAAGAAATGCCGGAAGCAGCGGTTCTGGATTTGTGTACCGGTTCCGGCTGTATTGGAATCAGTATTCAGTCTTTCTGTTCAAACACACAGGTGACAGCAGCGGATATTTCAGAGGATGCGTTGAAGGTTGCACAGAAGAACGCAAAAGAGAATCAGGTGCCGGTGAAATTTGTACACAGTGATCTGTTTAAAGAAATCAGTGGCAGCTATGATATGATCGTGTCAAATCCGCCTTATATTCCAAGCAAAGTCATTGAGACACTGATGCCTGAGGTACGTGATCACGAACCGATAAAAGCACTGGACGGAAAAGAGGACGGTCTGTATTTTTACCGCAGGATTACAGAGGAGAGTGTGGCATATCTGAAACCGGGCGGATATCTGTTGTATGAGATCGGGCATGATCAAGGCGAAGCCGTCAGCAGCTATATGAGAGAAAATGGATTTGATGAGATAGAAGTGATTCGCGATCTGGCGGGACTTGACCGGGTTGTGAGAGGAAGGAGATAAACTATGTTTGACAGACTGGAAGACACACTGGTACGTTTTGAAGAACTGCTCAGTATGCTGAGCGAGCCCGATGTGGCAAATGATCCGAAACGTTTCCAGAAACTGATGAAAGAGCAGGCAGATTTGGCTCCCATCGTAGAAGCATACAAAGAATATAAAGAAAACAAGCAGAACATCGAGGACAGTCTTGCCATGTTGCAGGAGGAGAGCGATGAGGAACTGCGTGAACTTGCCAAAGAAGAACTGGCTGAGTCCAAAGAAAAAGTAGAAGAATTAGAACAGAAATTAAAAATTCTGTTGCTTCCGAAAGATCCGAACGATGACAAGAACGTTATTGTGGAGATACGTGCAGGTGCCGGTGGAGATGAGGCAGCATTGTTTGCAGCAGAAGTTTACCGTATGTATGTTCATTATGCAGAGAGCAAACGCTGGAAAGTTGAAACCATGGATGTGGAGGAAATCGGTATCGGCGGTATGAAGTATGTCAGCTTTATGGTAACCGGTCAGGGTGCATATTCTCTTTTGAAATATGAGAGTGGTGTACACCGTGTACAGCGTGTACCGGAGACTGAGTCCGGTGGACGTATCCACACATCTACGATTACGGTTGCTATTATGCCGGAGGCAGAAGAGGTAGACGTACAGATTGACATGAATGACTGTAAATTTGATGTATTCCGTGCATCAGGAAACGGTGGACAGTGTGTCAATACAACGGACTCTGCCGTTCGTCTGACCCATATTCCGACAGGCATTGTAATCTCTTGTCAGGATGAAAAGTCCCAGTTGAAGAATAAGGACAAAGCATTAAAGGTACTGCGTGCAAAATTGTATGATATGGAATGTCAGAAAGCACACGATGCTGAGGCAGAGGCAAGACGAAGCCAGGTAGGAACCGGAGATCGCTCTGAAAAGATCCGTACCTATAACTTCCCACAGGGACGTGTAACTGATCATCGTATCAAGCTGACGCTGTATCGTCTGGAGTCTATTATGAATGGTGACATTCAGGAGATTATCGATGCATTGATAGCAGCAGATCAGGCAGCAAAACTTGCGAAGATGAATGAGAATTAATTTTATCACAGGGCAAACACTTTTATTCAGTTTTAGGGCAAAAGTTTTATCCAGTGAGAAAAACAGACATCAGGTAAAAATGTGAAAAAAGTAAGAATAACCTTGAGGAATTGTAGAAATGCAGTTCCCCAAGGTTTTTTTGTACCAATTTTGCAGTTATATAAGACTTGCTGATATTGGAGAACGCGGAAAGCCTTATTTTATGCGGGTTTCAGAGATCGAGAAAACGGATGAAACTGTAATTTCATCGGGAATTAAAAACCAAAAAAGAAGCAGAAAAATATGTGTTGAGTGATCATATCAACATAAAATATGAAAATGTCAGGGGATGATTTTTGTTGTGTTAGGAAACTTGCAGAGGATAAAAACTTTGCCCCGAAACAGGATAGAAGCGAGTGTCCTATGACATAGAGTATTTTGGAAGATGCGTTTTTGGGAAACTTTTTAATTTCAGAAAAACCTCTGAAACACCAGTAAAATCAATACTTTACGGCAATTCCCTATTTTCATGCAAAGAATGTTTTTGAAAAGAAAATCACCTGAAAAATCATTTTTGGGAGATTCAAACTGATTTTGGGAAAATATAATGCTTTTGGGAAGTGTTAGCCATTTTGGGGAATTGCGAAATATCAGGAGGTGCTGCTATGCGCAGGAAAGGTTACAAAGGAAGATGTGAAAAGAAAAGCTTAGGCAAAGGATACAGACACAAATACAAAGTATGAATTTAACAGAAACAAAGGAAGAGTAAAATTTCCCAAAAAAGTAAGGAAATTAATATATAATACGGCAAAAGGCAGATGTGTATTGTGTGATAGAAAAATAACATATGATAAAATGACGCTGGATCACATTGTGCCGCTTGCTATGAACGGCGAAGATGATGTAAGGAATCTTCAATGTACCTGTGAGTCTTGCAATCTTTTCAAGGGTTCTGTTCTGCCGGAAGATTTCATGGATAGAATAAATGAGATTTTCTGGTATCAAATGGAAAAGAAAAATCATAGAAATTTGCTGTGGATTCTGGTGAAAAAATCTGTAAAAAAATTGATTTTTGGATAGCTAAAGCAGTGAAAAAATTGAAAAAGTATGTGATACTATATATAGTTGACTATATATATTGATTCTGTATTATATGGTTTTCTATATATAGAGAAAGAGAGGGCAAAATGTTGGCATTAACTGAAGCACGAAAAAAGGCTAATGAAAAATATATACAAAATAATTATAAGCAGGTAAAACTGTCTATGCCAAACGCAGAAGCGGAAGAATTGGAGATATATTGTAAAAAAAGGGAATGTACAAAAGCGGGCTTTATAAGACAGGCTATAAAAGAGAAAATGCAAAGGGAACCGATAGTAGAGGAATAATCGCCAGCCCATAAGATAATGCAGATTACCGTTGTTTCCCGTTTAAAAGTATCAAAGAATATCATTTAATCCTTAGAAGTTCATAGATTTTTATGTATGTTTATAACGTAAATTGTGTTATAATGATTGTAACAAAAATATGCAAGGGAGGTATGCACTATGCTGGCAGCAGTAAAAGGAATTGTTCAAGGTAATACCGTTGTTATTGAAGAAGATGATATCAGAGATTATGATGGTGCAGAAGTTATTGTTACATTATTGAATTATCCAAAGAAAAAAGTGAAAAAAGCACCTGTTGATTGGGATAGTTTTGTCATTCCAAGCGAAAGAGGAAAACATGTAGACGAATACATCAGGGAGATGCGTGACAATGACAGATTATAAAAAGGTATTCGTAGATACAGCACCGTTTATTTATTTTATTGAGAAGGACAGTAATAATCCTCAATATTACGAAAAAGTAAAGGGATTTTTTAGCGCTGGTTATGATGCTGATAAAAGATTTGTTACGTCAGTTATTACAATGGAAGAATATTTTGTATTCCCATATAGGACAAAAACATATTCCTTTATTGATATGTTCCACAGGTTGATAGAAACAACGGATATGGAAATTATAGAAGTTGATCAAGAAATTGCTAAAAAGGCAGCTCAGATTCGTGCTGAGTATAAGGGATTTAAAGCTATGGATGCTATTCAATTAGCGATTGCTTGTTTAACAAAATGTGATTTGTTTTTGACCAATGATAAACAGTTAAGGCAATTCAAGGAAATAAAATGTATCACTGTGGATGAATTATAATGAAGTATTAAGCACCAACGGAAAGAACAGAAATCTTTCTGAAGGTGCTTTTTATTGTTCTAGTCCTGCTGCATATCATTGATATATTCAACAGCTTTTTCCAGTTCAATAGTGTGCCAACGATTGCGGATCACATCTTGCTGTAATTTGCGCAGACGCTTATCTGTATATTGTTCCATCCAGATCATAAGAAATTTTGGTGTGAATTTTTCTGGAAGTCTGGTAAAAATGGAAAATAATATATCTTCTAATTTACTGTGAATCTTATGTAACAGTTCTTTGAAACCGTTCGGTTTATGAATTTCAATATTTATATAAATCAACCCCTTCCGTATTTAGTATAAGGTAAGAACGCAGTATGTACAAGTGCGAGGACTAGATCATGCAGGTGCTGTTATCGAAATTGTGGAAATTTTAGACTTATAGAAGTTGGAGGCATAAAAAGGAAAATATTTGTAAATTGTGGGGAATCAATATATAAGAAAAGCAGTTGGAGGTGGGAAATTTTGAATATGACAGATGAAGTAAATACATTTTATGGTGGCATGGTTGCCGGTATTAAATTGTATCGAAAGAAAGTGGTACTTGCACACAGAAATCACGAACCTATTAGAATTGATGGGGAATTATATTATATCCAGAATGCAAAAGAGAGATTGCAGGACATGATAGATAAAGTCTGGAAGTAAGTACAGATCACAGAAAAATTAAATATGAAAGAAAGCTTAGTCGCATATTTTGAGAAAATCAGATAGATAAAAAGGAAAACATATGTTATACTATTTAGGTATTAAGGGTACAATAATCCCTTGATATATATTTTCAATTATAGGATTACCTATAAAATTGAAATTGTTTTGTTGTTGGGAAAAGTCATGGTCGAAAGATCATGGCTTTTCTGTTACATATAGGTATTTTGCACAAAAATATGCTTATTGCAGAAAAATTTTTTTTGCAAAATTGCAAAATAAATGTCGTTATGATAGAATGGAGGTGAAATGGAGGAAAATGTAATGGAAATTAGATATAAAATATTTGAAAAATTGAAGGAAATTGGCATAACTCAAACCACATTTTCAAAGGATTTAAAAATGACTGGAAGTACAATGCAAAAATTTCGGACTAATGGAAGTACAACTTTAGAAACAATAGGCAAAGTGTGCGAATATTTACAATGTCCAATAGAAGATATTGTAGAAATTTTATATACCAATGCGTCAGAACAGCAGAAAAAAGAACTTGAAGCAGAGAAGGCAGAGTACGAAAAAAAAATAAATGAAATCCAAAAAAAATTGACTGCCTGAATTAAGGAGGGAAATTATGGGAAATAAGGAGTTTTTCACAGAAATGTTAAAACAGAAATATGAACATTTGATGGAAGCAAAAACCGATATTGAAAAGAAATTCTATTTAGAAAATATTATTTCTACTGCACAAGATTTACTTGCGGAATACAACACAGAATCAAACGCAAACTGAATAAAACCACCCACCACCAGCATCTACAAACAGTAGGTGCTATTTTAATGTTAAAAACTTTCACAATCCTATGGAGAATTACTATAGTGATGGATAATAATACGGAACTGAGAGAAATTCAGATCCATTTTTATTATTCTAAATCTAGCATTAGTAAAAGGAGCAATGTATGGCAGAAAAATATTGGATTGAAGATTTACGACAGAAAGTAACCGGTTTATTTTCAGAATTGGGGAAAGCTAATTGGCTGAATGAGAAGGCTTTTATAAAAGCTTTTATGGAAAAGTATCCGGAAGATTATAATGCGCTGGTGTCTGAATGGGAACAAAAGGTTATAAACTTTAAGAAGAAAAATCGTAGAGGTCATCCAGTAACACATCCAATCAGACCAGAAAAAATACTGAGTAATATGTATCGTAATTATTATTATAAATTCAGAAAAAAACCTGGTCAAAAGAGTAGAAGAAAGAGAAACATTCAGAAATTTATTAGTGAAATGGAAAATTATGGGTATCCAGCTTATGTTGCCGAAAATATCCTTAATAGAGAATTTAAATCGGACATGATAAATCAGAAATGGGTAACAGATGTATCAGAATTCAAATATGGTGTTGGAGAAGACGATAAAAAAGGTAAACTATATTTAAGCGTAATACTTGATTTATGCGATAGGAGGCCTGTCGCTTTTGTATATAGCACCAGAAATGATAACCCTCTTGTTTTTGATACATTTGACAAAACTGTGGCAGCGAATCCAGGAGCTACACCACTACTTCATAGTGATCGAGGCTATCAGTATACTTCGAAAGCATTTAGGCGGCGAATTTTAGCTGCTGGAATGACACAAAGTATGTCTCGCGTGGCAAGACGTATCGATAATGGTCCTATGGAAGGATTCTGGGGACTAATGAAACGAGAAATGTATTATGGCAAAAAGTATAAAACAAAAGAAGAATTAATGCTTGCCATAGAGAAATACATAGATTATTACACAAACAAAAGAGTTCAACGAAATCTTGGGGTGCTTACACCACTGGAATTCCATGAACAAAAACTAGAAAACATTGCATAAACAACCCGGTACATAAACTGTACCGGGGAAGAAAAAATTTTCGTTATTTAATTTGTCTACTTGACGGGTAGCACACCAAAATCAAGTCTTTTTACGGTTGGAGCAGTTGCGAAAACAGAAAACTGTAAAGGAAGCTGTTATTGATTATGACGCTGAGTTGGCATCATATAGGGAAAGCTAATATGGTAAATGATGAAAAAGAGTACTTGAAAAACCAAGCACCCTTGTGTATAATCTACTTAGAAAGGTAATCGGATGTGACTCCGATTTGCCCTCTGTTTAATTGAAAATGTATATTAAGAAATAAGCATCCTAAACTTTGGGCGGTAGAGGATGTTTATTTCTTTTTATCGTTATGATTGTCTATGTAAGCCAGAGCCGCGAAAATTACTAGCAATAAAGTGAGAACTTCCATTGTGTTCATAGGGCATCACCCTCCTTTTGAAACTAGAGGGCATCTGATAATCGGAAAATCACATCCTACTTCCTGTTCAATTATACAAGGTAAGAACAGAATATGTACAAGTGCGAGGACTAGATCATGTAGGTGCTGTTATCGAAATTGCGGAAATTTTAGACTTATAGAAGTTGAAGGCATAAAAAGGAAAATATTTGTAAATTGTGGGGAATTAATATATAAGAAAAACAGTTGGAGGTGGGAAATTTTGAATATGACTTTATTTTCAGAATTGGGGAAAGCAAATCGGATGTGACTCCGATTTGCCCTTTGTTTGATTGAAAATGTATATATTAGAATAGAAAGTATTTTTGGAAATTATAGTTCAATCTGCATACCAACCTTCAATTGATGTATCATGTCGCCAAGATTACTTTTGAGAATTTTATAAGCATGCCCCCCGGTACAATGCCCGGTGCAGACATATTTAATACCGGCATCTTTTATTTGCCGTATGACGGCATCGATTTCTTCATCAGATTTGTTAAACAAATGAAATCCGCCAATAATACCATACACTCGTTCTGCCGGAAATGTTTTTGCAACTTCATGAATAATATTGCCTACGCCGCCATGACAGCAGCTGTTAAAGATGACCAATCCCTTTTCTGTTCGAAAAACAAGACTCTGTTCATGTGAAAAATTGTCATATATCCATTGATGATGTTCCCGGCGGTACATACGTTCGCGCTTGCCAATCAATTTGAGATTGGGGGTTTTGTGAGGAATCAGATAAACTCCCGGTATAATTTCATAGTCCTCCTCCACATAGGTTATTCTGTCATGGAAATCCGTTAAAATGTGTTTAGGTAATCCAATATATTTGTGAAATATCCGTTTCTTTGAATAACAGTTTTCTTTACAGCCTTTCCGTAAAAAGAATGGGGCGTGGTTGTTTAAATTAAAAAATGTTGCCATTGAATCTGAATGGTCATAATGCGCATGCGACAGTATAGCATAATCTACAGCTTTGATTGATTTTCCAAGTTTATTTGCATTTTGTACAAACAAATTAGATGCACCAGTATCAAGCAGGAAGTTTTTTCCATTATACTCAATATAAATACTCAATCCCCATTCACCTTGAAAATCCCCATCGGCGATATTATCGGATAATATGATTGCTAACATATAAGTCTTCTCCTTAAATCTCAAGTATTATAAAACAGTTATGTGTATGTAGAAACTTTTGAACTCATTTTTCTTGATATTTTCAGTATATCACCCAACAGCAGTAGTTTCCAGACAGAAAGTAAACTTGCATTTTTGCAAGAAATAGTGATAAAATCATGTATAAAAGTGCATAAAGTATGATTCTGGAGGAAAAAAATGGGTGAGTATAATCATGAAAGTGAAACTGTTCACAGTTGTGTGGATTGTGGCGTAACAAATTGTAATAAAATGGATCGGTTTTATCCTGAATTTTGTCTGACTACCGATATGGATGAGAGATTGCTGGGGGAAGTGATCCGTCTATATGATGACGAAGAAAATAAAAAAGTCACTGTGGCAGCAGCGGGTGTGGAGAGTGATTATTATTGTCAGATGTGTCGCGTGGAGGAGACCATTGAGTTTGCAAAGCGCATCGGAGCAAAGAAAATTGGAATAGCTACCTGTGTGGGGCTGATCCGTGAGACACGAAAACTGACGGATATCTTACGTTATCATGGCTTTGAAGTCTATGGAGTGGCCTGTAAGGCAGGTATCGTGCGCAAAACAGAAGTCGGTATACCGAAAACCTGTGAAAATACCGGTGTGAACATGTGCAATCCGATTTTACAGGCAAAGATATTGAATGCGGAGCATACAGATCTGAATATTGTAATGGGGCTTTGTGTGGGGCATGACAGTCTATTTTACAAATATTCAGAAGGACTGACAACTACTTTGGTAGTAAAGGATCGCGTGCTTGGGCACAATCCGGTAGCAGCGTTGTATGCAGCAGATGGTTATTATCACGGAAAATTATATCCGGAGAAATAGAAAGAAGGTTTTTAATGTGATTCGACTGGCACAAAACCAGGATTTCAAAGAGATTTTGATGATTTATGCTTATGCCAGAAAATTTATGGCAGAACATGGAAATCCCACGCAGTGGGGCAGCACTTCCCCCAGGGAGGAAGTATTGAGAAATGATATCAGGCAGCAGCAGCTATATGTAATTGAGAATGATGCAAAGGATAAGATCCTGGGAGTATTTGCTCTGATTATCGGGGAAGACCCTACTTATCAGCGGATTGAACAGGGAAGCTGGAAAGATGAGAGTCTCTATGGTACACTTCATCGGGTAGCTTCGGCACCGGGGGCGCATGGTATTCTGGAGCAGGCGCTGGATTTTTCCAGTGGGAAGATTACACATCTGCGGATTGATACCCATGAAGACAATGAAGTGATGCAGCATCTGATTTTGAAAAATGGGTTTGAAAAACGTGGAATTATTTATACAGATGATGGTTCTCCACGTTTTGCCTATGAGAAAACCGATGAAACAAAGCCTCTGGGAAATAGTGAGGCAGCCCTGGTGGCAAAAAATGTGATGTCAGAAGATGAAGCACCTGGTTCTATGGTCAGGATTCGAATCGCTACACCGGCAGATGCAAAAGAAATCCTGGACATTTATGCACCTTATATTCGAGAGACAGCAGTCACTTTTGAATATGAAGTACCGACGTTGGCGGATTTTACGCGGCGAATGGAGCGTACCTTGGCAAAATATCCGTATCTGGCGGCAGAGCAGGATGGAAGAATTATCGGATATGCTTATGCAGGCCCGCTGCATGATCGATCTGCTTATGACTGGGCGGTGGAAACTTCAATTTATGTCAGGATGGATGTGAAAAGACAGGGCATTGGGGAATTACTGTATGATGCACTGGAAGAATGGTTGAAGAATCAGAATATTGTTTGTGCAAATGCCTGTATCGCATATCCGGATCAGGAACCAGATAAGTATCTGACAAAAGACAGTGTGGCATTTCATACACGTATGGGTTATCGGATGGTGGGAGAATTTCATCGGTGTGCCTATAAGTTTGACCGATGGTATAATATGGTTTGGATGGAAAAAAGTCTGTGTGACCGTCCGGAACATCCGGAACCGATGATCTGGTTCTCGAAATTGAGAAAAAAAGCAGCGAAAAGACAGGAACCGCAATAAGTTTCCGTAAAAATGTTATCTTGCTGTCTGCTCTTGAATATGCTATACTAATCCAGTATGAAATTACGTGAAATGCGTCAATTTATAGGATATATGAAAAATCTCATAAGAATGTACTCTCGGAATCTTTCTAAACGAGTCATTTGGAGAAAAATAAAAGGAAGTTTAAAATGAAATTAATTTCATGGAATGTAAATGGCCTGCGTGCCTGTGTACAGAAAGGATTTCTGGATTTCTTTCATGAAGCAGACGCAGATATTTTTTGTGTTCAGGAAACGAAACTCCAGGAAGGACAGATTCAGCTGGAACTGGAGGGTTACGAACAATATTGGAACTATGCAGAGAAGAAAGGTTATTCCGGAACGGCGGTATTTACAAAGAAAATACCGTTATCTGTGCGTTATGGCATCGGTATGGAAGAACATGACCGTGAAGGTCGTGTGATCACACTGGAATATGAAAATTTTTTCTTCGTGACAGTTTATACGCCGAACTCTCAGAGTGAACTGGCACGTCTTGATTACCGCATGAAATGGGAAGATGACTTTCTCGCTTATCTGAAATCGCTGGAGGAAACGAAACCGGTGATCTATGCCGGAGATCTGAATGTGGCTCATCAGGAAATCGATCTGAAAAATCCGAAAACCAACCGGAAAAATGCAGGATTTACGGATGAAGAACGCGCAAAATTTTCCAATGTACTGGCAAGTGGTATGATTGATACCTATCGGTATTTTTATCCGGAGCAGACAGGAATTTATTCTTGGTGGTCTTACCGGTTTAAGGCAAGGGAAAAGAATGCCGGATGGAGAATCGATTATTTTATTGTATCGGAGGCATTAAAAGATTTGCTTCAGGATGCGAAGATTCATACAGACATTATGGGATCAGATCACTGCCCGGTGGAACTTGATATTAGATTTGAATAGCAGGGAATGCCGGAAGGCAGGATAATTAAATATGAAATGGCAGGAATAGTAAATGGCAAAAGAGCGGCAGACAGAGCGAAGACGTCTGGAAGATGAACAAAAACGAAATGCAAGAAAAGAAGTTTTTAGCTGGGTGCGGATGTTTGCAATTGTGATTGTAGTTGTGTTTGTACTGACACAGTTTATCATTATTAATGCAAAGATTCCATCCGGATCTATGGAGAATACGATCATGACACATGACCGGCTCATTGGATTCCGGTTTGCATACTGGTTTGAAGAACCGCAACGTGGAGATATTATTCTATTTGAGTATCCGGTGGATGAAACACAAATTTATATTAAGCGTGTGATCGGACTTCCCGGTGAGACAGTAGAAATCCGTGATGGACATATTTACATTGACGGTTCAGAAAAACCTCTGGAGGAGGATTATCTGAAAGAAACCTGGATCTGGGAGAATGACGGATATACCTTTGAAGTGCCGGAAGGCTGTTATTTTGTCCTGGGAGACAATCGAAATGACTCGGAAGACGGTCGGTTATGGGCAAATGAAGCCATTAAGGAAGGGCTTGCATCCACACCGGAAGAGGCGGAGCAATACAGTTTTGTCCGGAAAGATCAAATTAAAGGAAAAGCAATTTTTAAATATTATTCGAAATTTGCAATTTTAAAATAGGATTACCGTGTTAAAAGACCTAAGTCCACCTGTGCTTGCACAAGGATGGATGCTTTGACATCCAAATCAAAATGGTTGATAAGATACAAGAAGTGAAAGACTGGGAAATGACAGCGTTGGCTGACAGAAAGGAAGAAAAAACAATGGCAGAATCTATGAAAGACTTTGAAAAAGAACTGGAAGAATCCTATAAAGTGATGGGAGACGGAGAGAAAGATACTGATACGCTGCTTGCATGGGAGAAAATCAAAGAACTGTATGCAGAGCAGGCAACACTGGATGTAACAGTATCCGGTATTGTAAATAAAGGTGTGATTGCTCTGGTAGAAGGAATCCGCGGATTCATTCCGGCATCCCGCCTGAGCCTGAGCCATGTGGATGACCTGAATCCGTGGCTCGGAAGAGAACTGAAAGTACGCATTATTACTGCAGATGCAGAGAATGACAAGCTTGTATTATCTGCAAGAGAGATTTTAAAGGAAGAGCGCGATGCACAGAAAAAACTCAAAGTAGCAGAGATTAAAGAAGGTGAAGTACTCACAGGAAAAGTTGAGACCATCAAAGATTACGGTGCATTTGTAGATCTCGGAGACGGCGTATCCGGTCTGGTGCATATTTCCCAGATTTCTCTGGATCGTATTAAGCATCCGTCTGTTGTTCTGAAAGAGGGACAGGAAGTACAGGTGAAAGTCATCGGAAACAAAGATGGAAAAATCAGCCTGAGCATGAAGGCACTTCTTCAGGAAAAAGAAGAAGAGGAAGAAGTTCAGGTAGAAATTCCGGAAACTGAAGAAATTGGAACTTCTATGGGAGATTTGTTAAAAAATTTCAAGTTTCAATAATCGGTGAAGAATACCTGTGATGCGGATGTGATCATAAGAATATCTGTGGCTGTACACTATTTGCAGAGCAGGGAACGTCCGTTTTTGCTAAGAGAAAATTGAGGAAAGTTGGAGGTTACTCATGGCGGCGAATAAGCTTGTGCGTGAACCTGGAAAATATTTTGACTGTACATCGATGCATGGTAAATGGTGTACGATTACACTGGTGGGTCAGGATGTGGGATATGCCCGTGTCGGAATTATTTCTTCCGGCAAGGATTATATTCTGTTTCAGTTCCGGGATAAAAAGGGGCTGGTAGCAAAGGCATATGTCAAACATATCGTGGAGATCAAAATGAATGAACGGAAGCTGAAGAAGGAACAGGAACTGGTAGTTCGTGATTGGGAAGACGGAGTGAATCCGTTTACTTATTTTCTTGATAAGCGGTGCGATATTCATATACACCAGACCAGGCTGTTTGAAGCCAGTCCGGGATTCTTTCGGGCAAAAATCATGTTTGTCGGAGAAAATATCATTCGTATCCGGGAAAACAGCAAAGATTACAATCTGAACCAGTTTATGATCTGTGGGATGATGGAGAGTTGAGAGGGTAAGAATAATGGAAAAAGAAAATAAAACAGGCATTCAGGAATTAAAAAATGAGGCTGTTGAGGAAGCGATGAAAGCCTTTCTGGCAGATAAAACAAACCAGACAATGGCAAATTTAATGGCAGTTATGCGTGATGCCAGATTTCTTGTGCCGGCAGATTTTCCACCTGATGTAAAAAAACAAGTGATTGAAAAGGCAAAACGTGGCGAAAAAGTCGATACCAAGATAGCACCACGTATGCTTCCGATCATTGTACAGAATCAGAATGGGGAGCACTTTGCACCGGCATATACATCCATAGAACAGATGAAAACAAATGCCCAATATCCGGCAATTCTGAATGTGACCATTGATGAACTGCTTCGTATCGGTTCTGCACCGCAGTTGAATCTGAAAGGTATTATCCTGAATCCGGATACGGACAAGATGATCCTGCATCCGAAATTTATTGATGCGATGAAACAGGTGAAGGCAGCACAGACGCAGCCGCAGCCAAAGCCAGGTGTGCAGGGACAGGAAAAAGATATTAAAATGAGTCGTGCCCAGTTCGAATTATTTGCCCGCAGAACATGCGAGTGGGGAATTATTCCAGGGGCTGTGCATAAAGAAAAAGCAGAGTTTATGAAGAAACTCGAAGAACAGCAGGGCCGGTTTATGGCGGCGTTATACCGTCAGCCGTACGGGGACAAAATTCCTTTTCCGTATTCCGAGAAGGATTTCGATATCATGATTCTGGATATTGATGAGGAGACCTGTGTGGCAAGTATTGAGCTTCCGAAGCAGAATCTTGCTCCGCATATGGCTGCTTCTATGTATATCGTATGGAATCCGAAGAATGATGAAATGCATTATTTTACCATCGAGCAAAGACCGCAGGGCGAAGAGAATGTTCTGTGCGGATTTGGTGAGAACGGAAAACGTGAGGAACTGCAGACTGCACCGGCAGCCGGAAATGAAATTTCTGCAGTGCTGGATCTTGTACGTGAAGAGAAGGAAGAAGCGTAAATTTAGAATCATATGTCATGTGTTTCATGACGCGTATCTTACAATGAGAATGTTTTTCAGCATTCCTGAAAAAAGCATAGACAGTTCGTTTGTACCATCCTGTCGTAAAATAAAACCAGGGCTAGATTAGATAGAATATCTATGAACTATGATCTGAGCCGTGGTATGTAACAGTATCACGGTTCTTTTTTGAAAGGAACAGACAATATGTATAAGATCAGAATAGAAGAAAGTTTTGATTCCGCGCATTTCCTTGCCGGTTACGATGGAAAATGCAGTAATCTGCACGGGCATCGCTGGCGGATCGTGATGGAAGCAAAAGCAGATAAATTACATGAAGAAGGACAGCTGCGTGGAATGGTTACGGATTTTGGTGACATTCGCAGAGATCTGAAGGAACTTGCAGATTTTTACGACCATGCTTTGATTTACGAGAGCGGAACTTTAAAGTCGCTGACCATTCAGGCGTTGAAGGATGAACAGTTCCGCCTGATCGAAGTGCCGTTTCGGCCAACAGCAGAGAATTTTGCAAAATTCTTTTATGAGAAAATGACATTAAAAGGATATGCCGTACAGGAAATAGCCGTGTATGAGACTCCAAATAACTGTGCTGTATATCAGATGTGAGATGACTCCTACCTATGCAGGTGGTGAGCAACAAAAGTTGAAAAAGGGTAGAGGTAATATAGAAATCATATGACAAATTATAAAGTAGTAGAAATATTCAGCAGTATCAACGGGGAAGGCACCCGTGCCGGACAGCTGGCAGTGTTTGTCCGGATGCAGGGATGTAATTTGAACTGTACATACTGTGATACAAAATGGGCAAATGAGGCGGACGCAAAATTTCACTGGACTTCCACAGAGGAGATTCTGGAATTGCTTCGTAGTATGGAGATAAAGAATGTAACTATCACAGGAGGAGAACCACTGCTTCAGGAAGAGATAGGAGAATTATTGGAAGCAATGGCAAAGGAGGAGAACCTGCGGGTTGAGATTGAAACAAATGGAAGTGTACCATTGCAGCCGTTTGCAGAGATTCCGAACGGACCGTCTTTTACCATGGATTACAAGCTGCCGGGCAGTGGTATGGAAAAATATATGCTGCCGGAAAATTTTGCAGTGCTTCGTGCACAGGATACAGTGAAATTTGTGGTGAAAGATTATGAAGATCTGTGCCGGGCAAGGGATGTGATCCGGGAATACGATCTGACAGAAAAATGTCATGTATATCTGAGTCCGGTCTATGGACAGATTGAACTGGAAAATATTGTAAACTTTATGAAAGACAACCGCCTGAACGATGTGAATATGCAGCTACAGATGCATAAGATCATCTGGGACAGCGAAATGCGTGGTGTGTAGGAAAGAGAGGGAGATACAATGGCAATAGATAAAGATGCAGTGCGGGAACACATCCGTGGGCTTCTGATCGCACTGGGAGATGATCCGGACCGAGAAGGTCTGAAAGATACACCGGATCGTGTAGCACGCATGTATGAGGAAGTATTTGAAGGCATGAATTATACCAATCACGAGATTGCACAGATGTTTGACAAGACATTTGAAGAGGATCTGACGTTTTCTTCTGAAAACAGTGATTTTGTGATTGTAAAGGATATCGATATTTTTAGTTACTGTGAGCATCATATGGCATTGATGTATGATATGAAAGTAACGGTGGCATATGTACCAAATGGAAAAGTTATTGGTCTGAGTAAAATTGCCCGCATTGCAGATATGGTGTCCAAACGTTTGCAGCTGCAGGAACGCATTGGTACGGACATTGCAGAGATTATGCAGGAAATCACCGGTTCCGATGATGTAGCGGTATTGATTGAAGGCTGCCATAGCTGCATGACTGCCCGCGGAATTAAAAAAACGGCAGCAAAGACATATACGACGACATTGCGCGGACGGTTTCAGACAGATTTGCAGCTTCAGATGCGTCTGAACCGATAAGCGTGTGTTGAGAGGTGCGCAGTAGAAGTATGTCATGCAATTGCATGACGCGAAAGCGGATTGCGAATGTCCGCTTTACGATTGGAATATCAGATATTTCGAAACATTAATAAGGAGTGAGAAAGAAAAATGGCAGAAAAAGCATTAGTATTATTCAGCGGCGGTGTGGATTCCACCACTTGCCTCGGTCTTGCAATTGAACGGTATGGCAAAGAAAATGTAATTGCACTGTCTGTTTCTTATGGGCAAAAGCATGAAAAAGAGATTGAAGCATCGAAAAAAATTGCACAGCATTATGGTGTGGAGCATTTATATCTGGATCTGGGAGCTATCTTCCAGTACAGTAACTGTTCCTTGCTGAGTCATTCTACAGAAGAAATTCCGGAGGAAGCGTATGCAGAGCAGCTGACTAAGACAGACGGAAAACCGGTATCAACTTATGTGCCTTTTCGAAATGGTCTGTTTTTATCTTCTGCAGCAAGTATTGCGCTGTCTAAAGACTGCAACGTGATTTTTTATGGTGCACACAGTGACGATGCGGCAGGAAGTGCTTATCCGGATTGCTCGGATGCTTTTAATCAGGCAATGAAAGATGCTATTTATCTTGGAAGTGGTAACCAGGTGACCATTGAAGCACCTTTTGTAAATTGGACAAAGGCAGATGTGGTGAAAAAAGGTCTGGAGCTGAATGTTCCTTACGAACTGACCTGGAGTTGTTACGAAGGCGGCGAGAAGCCATGTGGAAAATGCGGTACCTGTATTGACCGGGCAGCTGCTTTTGAAAAAAATGGCGTAAAAGATCCGGCACTTGATTAGCTGACTGGAACGGAGTGCAGATTTGCAGAGATGTACAGCCAGATGGAAAAACAGAAAGAACTGTCGCTATCTGCAAAAGACCGATAGAAAAAAGGAGAGAAGGAACGATGACAGGAAGAAGCAAAGAAGAGACAGCAGGAGTATCCCTGCTGGGAAATCAGAATGTCCGATATCCGGATGATTATGCACCGGAAGTGCTGGAGACATTTGTGAACAAACATCCGGGAAATGATTATTTTGTAAAATTTAACTGCCCGGAATTTACTAGTTTGTGTCCGATCACAGGGCAACCGGATTTTGCAACGATTACTATTTCCTATGTACCGGGAGAACGGATGGTAGAGAGCAAATCACTGAAGCTGTATCTGTTCAGCTTCCGTAATCACGGAGATTTTCATGAGGATTGCGTCAATGTTATCATGAAAGATCTGATTAAATTGATGGATCCGAAATATATTGAAGTATGGGGAAAATTCACACCGAGAGGTGGAATTTCCATTGATCCATATTGCAATTACGGAAAAGCAGGTACAAAGTGGGAAGAGGTAGCATGGAACCGTCTGACAAACCATGATCTGTATCCGGAAAAGGTTGATAATCGATAAAGTCATAAGAATATATAAATCCGGTATCTGTAAAATGTTTTCGGATCATACAGGTATAGATCCGGAAAGAAGATACCGCCTAGTGGGAGAATATTAAATAAATGGACGAGATGAAACGAATTGACCGTGTGTTAAAATATAAAGGTTCTATTGTGGATGTATATGATGATGTGATGCAGTCGCCAACCGGAAAGATTGCACATTGGGATTACGTTGCACACCGCAAAGGTGCGGCAGCGGTACTTCCGGTGTTAGAAGATGGACGGATCCTGATGGTGCGTCAGTATCGGAACGCATTAGATCGGGAGACACTGGAGATTCCGGCTGGTTCCAGAGATAGTACGGAGGAAGCGACATCTGTATGCGCTGCCCGTGAGCTGGAAGAAGAGACCGGATATCGAGCAGCAAAGATGGAACTTCTGATAACGGTATCCACGACAGTTGCTTTTTGTAATGAGACCATCGATGTATATCTGGCAACAGAACTGACACCGACGCAGCAGCATCTGGATGAAGATGAATTTGTGGAAGTGGAGTGTTTTACAATCGATGAATTAAAAGATATGGTTCTGACTCAGAAGATTCAGGATTCAAAAACTGCCGCTGCAATTATGGCATATTATGGAAAATACTGCATAGATTAGAGAAAAAGCAAAGCAGCGGGATGGTAAATGATAACAGATACTGTACAACAACCAGGGAAAATAACGATGCTGCAGATCGGTATCGCACTTTTTCTTGGTTGTTTCTTTTTTGGAAGCATTCTGAGCAATTTTATATGGCAGGATACAGCCTGGTGGATTGGATCTGCAGGGGAGACAGACTGGCAACAGATTTTGGCAGATGGAGAACAGCGGGAACGCTTTTGGGGGCAGGTTTTAATCCTGCGGGGGATTCCTTGGATTGTACTGCAGATTTTCCTCTTCATATCCTGGGGACGGTGGGTGTTCGCAGGTTGGTATGGATGGCTGGGAGTGTCCGGCGGTATGGTGACAGGTGCATTCTGGAACAGAAACGGACTGGCAGGTATCGGACAGGTTCTGGGATTTTGTTTTCCGCAGATGCTTGTCTATAGTGTGGCATATTTTGGACTACTCCTCTTACTGGTAGCATGGCAGAAACTGCGTAAGGAACGGAGAAATGCAGTCGTTATGCACAGGAACCGGAATGGAAAGACATTGGCGGTGTTTGTATTTTTGCTATTGTGTAACACTGGTATTTATACGATGGGAATTTGGTTGGAATTGGTTGTGAACCCGTGGGTTGCAACTTTTTCAATGCAATTACCGATAAAATAAAATCAGCTGGTATCAATTTGATCGCAGAATAAGCATCCCCCTTCCCCCCACGCTTCAAGTGTGTAGAGCACTAAGCGGGGGGAAGGGGGATGCTTATGTCAGTGATTCTGAAACGAATCTGTCCGCATACACTGAATAGATCAAACATTCCGGGTCAAATGGGTTTGATCTGAATGCTAACGGACAGAATCAGCAATTGCATACAGGAGCTGTTCGGATTCTTCCCATCCAAGACATGGGTCAGTAATAGATTTTCCATAAATGTGCTCACCAATTTTCTGATTTCCCGGACAAATATAACTTTCAATCATTACGCCTTTGACCAGTTTATTGATGATCGCAGATTCTTTGCGGTTGTGCATTACTTCCTTGACGATACGAATCTGTTCCTCGTACTTTTTGTTGGAATTGGAATGGTTTGCATCCACAATACATGCCGGGTTTACCAGATCCATTTTTTCATACATTTCATTCAGGCGAATCAGATCTTCGTAGTGGTAGTTGGGGATAGCAACCCCGCGTTTGTTGACTGCACCACGCAGGATAACATGAGCCAGTGGATTGCCGGTAGTGTCTACCTCCCATCCGCGATGTACGAAATGGTGAGGATGCTGGGCAGCATATACAGAATTTAACATAACAGAAAAATCACCACTGGTAGGGTTTTTCATGCCGCTGGCCACATCAAATCCGCTGACAGTCAGACGATGCTGCTGATCTTCTACGGAACGGGCACCGATAGCCACGTAGGAGAGCAGATCGTTGATGTAGTCCCAGTTTTCCGGGTAAAGCATTTCATCTGCAGCGGACAGACCGGTTTCTTCAATGGCACGCAGATGCAGACTGCGGACCGCGATGAGTCCGGCAATCATATCCGGTTTTGCCTCCGGATCCGGCTGGGTAGCAATTCCTTTATAGCCTTCTCCGGTGGTCCGTGGTTTGTTCGTGTAGATACGTGGAATCAGGATCAGCTTGTCTTTCGTCTGCTCGTTTACTTTTGCCAGGCGGTGGATATAATCCATAACCGGCTCTTCTTTGTCTGCGGAGCATGGTCCGATGATGACAAGAAATTTATCTGATTCGCCACGCAGTACGCGGCTGATTTCTTCATCTCTTTCACATTTGATTTTTTTGAAGGTATCATTTAACGGGTAGGTCTGCTTAATCTCTTCCGGTGTCGGTAATTGTTTTAAATAAGAAAAACTCATGATGTTACTCCTTTATTGATGGCTGAAAAATTTCTGACGGATGATGTCGACCGGCATTTTTTGTCCGGTCCAACATTCAAAGGAAGCTGCACCCTGGAACAGAAGCATATACAGTCCGTTAAATACGGAACATCCGGCAGCTTCGGCCATCTGATACAATTTTGTCTTGCGTGGATTGTAGATGATATCGCATACAATCAGTTCCGGGAACAGCATGGATGCGTCCGGGATCGGGCACTGATCGTCATGTGGTGCCATACCTACGTTGGTAGCATTGGTCAGAATGGCACTTTCGGAAACGCTCTTGCGCATCTGTTCAGTGTCTGCAAAATCATAAATGTGAATATTGCAGGAGGTATGTTCGCGGACGCGGTCTGCGAATGCCAGTGCACGGTCAAATTCTTCCGGGAGTTTCAGCTGAAAGATGTCGATGTCTGATACACCATCCAGAGCTGCCTGAGTACAGATTGCAGTGGCAGCACCGCCGCATCCGAGCACTGTCATTTTTTTCCCAATGATGTCATGTCCGGCATCTGATACGGAAGACATAAATCCAATACCATCTGTAGTATGACCGGTCAGCTTGCCATCTTTAATAATGACAGTATTGCATGCCTGTGCAATTTTGGCGGCTGGTGTCAGCTCATCCATGTATTCTAACACGTGTACTTTGTACGGCATAGTTACGTTGAAGCCTTTTGCACCGATATCTCTGAGACCGCGTACTGCGGTACCCAGATCACTGCCGGCAAGATCAAATGCCAGATAGACATAATCCAGTCCCAGCTGGCGAAATGCTTCATTGTGCATCTGGGGGGAGATGCTGTGCGCTACCGGACTTCCGATGAGTCCGGTCAATGTTGTTTTTCCGGTAATTTCCATAATCGTTTCCCTGCCTTTTTGTATCTCATATTTTTCAAGCTTTTCAATAATAATGATGGGTATTTGGTAAATATGAACGGTTTTATATGTCCTTATGATAGGGTGTTTTAGAAAAAAAGTCAATATTTTCAATCTTTTAAGGTATATCATTACGAAAAAACATGTTACAATGAAAATGTTAAGCGTAAATAATGGAACGGAGGAACATTATGCAAAATGCATTCGAAATAAAAGGAATACGAATTGGAGATGGTCAGCCGGTGATCTGTGTGCCGGTGGTGGCTCTAAAAAAGGAAGAAGTCATTACTAATATCCGTTTTCTGGCGGAACAAAAGGTGCAAATGATCGAGTGGCGTGTGGATTGTTTTGAAGAAGTCGATGATTTCCATGCGGTGAGTGAAGTGCTGCAGGTAATACGTCCGGTACTGGAGCATACCATTTTCCTTTTCACTTTTCGGACAAAACAACAGGGCGGAAGCCGCAAGATGGAAGAGTGGAAAATCCTGAAGCTGAATGAACTGGCAGCAAAAAGTGGTTGTGCAGATCTTATAGATCTGGAGTTTTTTGAGGCCACAAAACCGGAAAAAGAAATCCGCCGGTTTCAGCGGATGGGTGTGCGTGTCATTGCTTCCCATCATGATTTTGACGAAACTCCGGATGACCGGATTCTGCGGATGCTGATGGAACAGATGCAGCAGGGTGGAGCTGATGTGGCAAAACTGGCAGTAATGCCGAAAAATGCAGATGATGTGGTACGTTTATTGAAACTGACCAATGACATCAAGCAGAAATATCCGACGCTTCCGGTTGTTACCATGTCTATGGGTGCTCTTGGAGTAGTCAGTCGTATGGCCGGAGAAATCTTCGGATCCTGCATCACTTTTGGCGCTGTTGGGGAGATTTCTGCACCGGGACAGATTCCGGCTGGTCAGCTGGAACATATTCTGCAGATAATCCACAAGGGAATGGAATAAGATAAAAACATCGAGATACGAGGAGAATTGTGATGAAACAACATATTTATCTGATTGGTTTTATGGGAACTGGTAAAACAACGATTTCGCATAAGTTACGGGAACTGACAGGGGCCAAAGAAATCGATATGGATGCATGGATCGTAGAGAAAAATGCCTTGTCTATCAATGAAATGTTTGAAAAATACGGTGAGACTTATTTCAGAGACCGGGAGACGGATGCTGTATGCGAGATTGCAAAGTCTGCTCCGGCAATCGTATCCTGCGGCGGCGGTGCGGTACTGCGGCAGGAAAATACACAGATAATGAAGGAGAGCGGCAGGATCGTGTTGTTGACAGCAACACCGGAGACAGTATACCAACGGGTAAAGAACAGCACAGACCGACCGCTGCTTAACGGTCATATGAATGTGGAGTATATTGCATCCCTGATGGAAAAGCGTCGGGCACTGTATGCGGAAGCCTGTGACATCAGCGTGTCAACAGATGGAAAAACACCGGAGCAGATTGCAATGGAAATTCTGGCGGCGGCCGGCGAAATGTGAACATAAAATCCGGGAAAGGTTTACTGGTATATGAATGTATTACTGATAGGCGGATCTGGAAGCCTGATCAACAGTTTGATTGTGAAATTTAAAAAAGAAGGACACCGAATATTTCTGCTGACAGGAGACCGGTATAAAAAACAGAAATATGAACCGGTATTTGAACGGTACAATTTTGCCTACAGCAGTGAAAATCTGCAAGAGATTATGGAAAGTGTTCGTCCGGATATAACAATCTATACCGGGGCTTTTGATCCGAATTATCGCTGGATGTCCGAGGAACGGGAGACCGTACGTTTCACATCGGATCTTATGAATGTGCTGGTGGCATATTCTACGATCCGGATGGGTAAATTTATTTTTTTATCTTCTCATGAAGTATATGAAGGCTATCATGAAAATGCACTGACTGAGGATATTCCACCAGAGACAACGGGATATCGCGGAACGACGCTGATCCAGGCAGAAGAAATTTGTAACAATTACAGAAAAAACTGGAAATTAGATCTTTTGATCCTGCGTCTGGATCATTTGTTCTGCATTCCGGAAAGCGCATCGGAGATTCACAGTGTGTGTGCCCGGATGTGCCTGGAAAGTATGCGGGACGGATGTATCAGCGCAGACAGCAATCATGAATTTGCCATGCTCTATGAGCAGGATGCTGTAGAATTTATTTTTCAGATCGTAAAGAGCAGGGAACATAAATTTTATCTGTATCATCTGTCATCAGACTGTGTGATCAGTGAGGTGGAACTGGCAGGACGGATTCAGAAATGTCTGAACAACGGATCAAGCATTGTGACAGTTTCAAAGTATGACAAGCGCTGTATTCTCAGTGGAAAGCGGTTTCATGAAGAATTTGGAATGCATACAATTTTTGAACTGGATGAAATTATTGGCCAGACCATTGATTATATGAGAAAACATGAAGAACGGTTTGAAAAGTATCAGGAGAGTCGGGATTCATGGTGGAAAATTCTCTGGAAGAAATGGAAATGGGTGTTTCAGGTTATAGTTCCATTTGTGGAAAACTTGTTATGTTTCATTCCGTTCTTTATGTTGAATAACAGGATGACTGACAGTGCGTATTTTACGAATCTGGATCCGTATCTGCTGTATGTACTGGTTTTTGCGATTATGTATGGACAGCAGCAGGCAACTTTTTCGGCTGTCTGCGCAGTTGCGGGATATCTGTTCCGGCAGATGTATCAAAGGACAGGATTTGAAGTAGTGCTGGATTATAATACATATGTGTGGATAGCACAGTTATTTATCCTCGGACTGATCGTTGGGTATATGCGGGATCAGATCCGGATGATCCGAAGGGAAAGTCTGGAGATGGAAGAGCATCTGACCGGGCAAATTGCAGATTTGCAGGAGATCAATGCAACAAATGTTCGGATTAAGGCTGCTATGGAGCAACAGCTGATCGGACATCAGGACAGTATCGGAAAGATTTACCAGATTACATCCAGACTGGAACAGCAGATGCCGGATATTTATCAGGAACTTGCAGAGCGGAGAGTATATATTAACAAAGCGATGGCTGAGGAGTATCCGCTTATGGCAACTGCTATTTACGAGGAAGAAGAAATCCGGCTGATCATTATGGTATGGGGATTAAGCTGGGAGCATATGACACTGGGAGAAGCAAATTTTCTGACGGTTGTCAGTTATCTGATCCAGAATGCGGTTCTCCGTGCACAGCGGTATATAAAGGCACTGGAAGAAGCACGTTATCGGGAAGGCAGTGAGATCCTGGAGCCGGAAGCTTTTGAATCGCTTGTCAGGGCATATGAACACGCGCAGGGACGCAATCTGACACAGTATACCCTGTTGTGTGTTTCGGAACAGCCGGAAAGATATAAAAAAATCTGCAGTGATATGAGAGGGTTGCTGCGAAGTACAGATTATATGGGAATGCGTGCGGATGAAAAATTATATGTTCTGTTGACAAATACCGGAAGAACGGATGCGGTATTTGTGGAGCAGCGATTTGAGAAAAAAGGATATCCGGTCGTGGCTGTGGAGATAGAATAATGGACAGACATATCAGGTTAATTATAATGTTGCTGCTGGTCAATACAGTAATTACGGCAATATATCTGTTTTGGGGATATATCCGGAAAACAGAAAATATACAGGGACGGTGGATGAAAGCAGTTGTAATGCTGTTATGTCCATATGATAATGTCCGGCGAGTGCAGTTATGAGCGTGTCCATGGATTGTGGCGTTTCCAGCATCTTCCACAGAAATTCACCGGTTTCGTTTATTATTATGCCGTGTTTCTGATCGGCAATGCTCTGTCCGTAAGGTAATAGATAGGTGTGAGGACCGATTTTGCTTAACACATAGCCCTGTTGTTGTTTTAACATGAAAATCTCCATTTCCAAAAGTATAATCAGATAAAAAATCCCCCGGCATGAAACCGGGGGAAAATGCAACCGGCGGGAATCGAACCCACATTGCAGGAGTCGGAGTCCTGTGTTCTATCCGTTAGACTACGGTTGCTTAACTGGTTGATTGACTCAACAGAAAACATCATAACACATAACCTGAAAAAAATCAAAACATTTTTTGTTAAATCTGAAATATTCTATGACTATTTCATAAACTTTTCGGAAAATGCCTAGACGTAGTTTTTTCCCTGTGGTATGATGTTAGGCGAAATATCGGAGGTAAAAAATGTCAGATTTTGATAAGAAAAAAAGTTCTGTGAACAATAATGAAAATTATAATAAAAAAGTAGATCATACAGACGATGATATTTATGAGATTCCGGATATTGTAAGCAACGGAAAGAAGAGTAATAAAATGGAAGATAGAAAAGATAAAAAGAAAAAAACAGATCATACACAGAAACATATGTTTGAAAACCGGTTACATCATCATAGAAAAGAAAAGGAAAAATCGGACATTCTGGAGGAACTGGAATTTATTTCGGAAGAGAGTGTAAAGGACAAGTCCCGGATGGCTGAAGGAAAACCGATTTCCCATGAATTTGTGTCAAAGAAAAAGACACTGCGCAGAAGTGTGGATGCCAGAGAGGCGAAAAAGGAGAAATCTGTTGCCTTTATGCGTCGGAATATTGCTTTCGTAGGCATTGGATGTCTTGTTGTGGTAGTAGGTGTCAGTGCAGCTGCCATAGGTGTTAAGAATATGAAAGCGAAAAAAGCAGCAGCGAATAAGAACCAGGCACTGTCCGCACAGGAATATGAAACCGATCAGTATGCTGAGATCAATACGTTGATGGAAAATTATTATGCATCTTATGCATCCGGAAATACCGGTGAGATGCTGGAGTTTGCAAATCCAATTTCCGATATGGAGAAAAGCTATATCTCCATGTACAGTCAGTATATTGAAAAATACAATAACATTACCTGTTATACCAAGACTGGTGCAGATGACAGTTCTTTTATTGTGATAGTGGCATTTGATCTGAAATACAAAAATGTGGATACTGCAGCTCCGGGGCTTGACTGTTTTTATGTAAAGACCAACGAGCAGGGCAAGTATTATATTGATAATGTATACAGCCCCTTTAATATGAGTTATCAGGAGAACCCGATTGACGATACGATCCGTCAGCTGATTTCTGATTTCCAGAATGGAGCGGATATCATTGCTTTGCAGGCAAACGTGCAGACCCGTTATGAAGATGCGGTAAATGCCGATGCAAATCTGCAAAATCTGTTGGAAGTAACGATTCCGAATGCAGTCAGTGAGTGGGAGATACAGCAGCAGCAGCTGGCAGAGCAGAAAGCGCAGGAAGCAGCAAATCAGGTTGCCCAGCAGGATCAGACTGAGCAGCAGATACAGCAGCCGGATCCCCCGATTACAGATCAGCCGGTACAACAGCCGGAAGTAACACAGCCGGATCAGACACAGGTGGCAGATACCACAGAAGTTGAACAAAAGGCATGGGTCTATGCGACGGAAACCATGAATATCAGACAGGAACCAAACGAACAGTCCGCCGTACTGGCATCTGCATTCCAGGGGTCTGAACTGCGCCAGCTGGCGGTGACAGCAAATGGCTGGGTTAAAGTTAAGACCGGTGATATCGTTGGATATGTCAAGAGTGAGTACATTACCACCCAACAGCAGTAAGTAAAAAACAGAGAGAGGGGACAGGTTAACTGTTCCCTTTTGATATGTGTATAAAACGGGGATTCGAAATCTGCATAGTTTTTGTGCTGCAGGACAATACTAAATCAAAAAGAGGAGGTATCTGTCATGACACAGAAAGACGAAAACTATCTTTTACAGGAAATCTGCCGAAACTCCGGTATGGGTGTAGCGGCAATTAACCAGGTGCTCAAAGATGTGTATGATGAAGAGTTTGCGTATGAACTGAATGTACAGGCAGACAAAATGGAACAGTTTGCCCGAAAGGCCGGGATACGTCTGCGGGAAAACGGCAGTGAGCCGTCGGAACCAAAGCCAATTGCCACAGCTATGCTGGTAACTGCAATCCGTATGAAACAGGCATTACAGAACAGAACCGAGGATGTGGCGGATCTCATCGGAAAGGGAAATGAACGTGGTGTAAAGGAACTCAAAAATGCTATTCACAAGTATCGGAATGCTGGGATTTACGCCACAGAGCTGGCAAAGGAAATGGTGGATTTTGAATCAGATAATCTGAGAAAAATGTATACTTACTGCAGATATCCGGAAGAATCATAGCATACGAAAAGTATGCAGAAATTAAGAAGAGGAAGCAGTAGAACCGCTTGAATACAGAATCAGTAAATCAGTGAGAAAGAGAAATGCAGATGGATATAATGAAGAGAGAACAACAGGAAGGAATCCGTATTAATAAGTATCTGAGCGAAGCCGGGATATGTTCCCGGCGCGCGGCAGATCGTGAGATTGAGAACGGAAATGTGTGGATTGATGGCCGTCAGGCCGTAAACGGAGACCGGGTGTTGCCGGGGATGAAGGTTATTTTCTGTGGAAAAGAAGTACATCCGGAGACAGAAGAAATTATGATTGCTTTTCATAAGCCGGTGGGCATCGTCTGCACGGCAGAAAAACGGGAAAAACAGAATATTATTGATTTTATCAACTATCCGAAACGAATTTACCCGGTGGGGCGCCTGGATAAAGACTCCGAGGGGCTGATCCTGCTGACGAATCAGGGTGATTTGGTGAATAAAATGATGCGGGCCGGAAATTATCATGAAAAAGAATATGTAGTGACGGTGGATCAGAAGATCACACCGGAGTTTTTGCGGCAGATGTCTGGAGGCCTGTATCTGAAAGAACTGGACGTACATACAAGACCATGCACAGTAACAAAAGTGAATGACCGAACCTTTCGTATTATATTGACCCAGGGGTATAACAGGCAGATTCGCAGAATGTGTGAGACCTGTGGATATCGGGTGAGACGCCTGGTTCGTACCAGAGTGATGAATGTTCTGTTGGGGGATCTTGCACCGGGTACTTACCGGGAATTGACGGCAGAGGAGATGCGAAAATTGAAAAAGCTGACTGCACAGTCATACAGTGCACCGAAAGGTCAGCATAAGAGAAGCGAGGGTAAGAGATAGATGGAGCAGAGAATGAAACAGGTGCAGATACAGATTGATGAACTGCGCAGAAAAATCGAATATCACAGCAACCGGTATTATAATATGGATGATCCGGAAATCACAGATTATGAATATGATATGCTGATGCAGCAACTGAAAAAAATAGAAAAGGAGCATCCGGAATTTGTGACACCGGATTCACCGACACAGAAGGTTGGTGGAACGGCAAAGAGAACCGCAGGCGTGTTGGTGCGGCATAATGTACCGATGCTGAGTCTGCAGGATGTGTTTTCCAAAGAAGAAGTCTATGCTTTTGTGGAAGAAATGCAGCAACAGCTGGAGCATCCGGAATTTGTGGTGGAATATAAGATTGACGGGCTTTCCATGGCGCTTCGCTATGAGGATGGGGCATTAAAACTGGCGGTGACCAGAGGAGACGGCATCATCCAGGGAGAAGATGTAACAGCCAATGCGAAAGTAATCCATGATGTAAAGAAAAAGATGAAAGATCCGCTGCCTTATATTGAAATCCGTGGAGAAGTCTATATGAAGAATGCGGATTTTGAAAAAGCAAACGAAACACAGGAGATGCTTGGGAAAAAGACATTTGCAAATCCGCGAAACTGTGCGGCAGGTACGCTGCGTCAGCTGGACAGCAGCATTACAAAACAGCGCAATTTGTCTATGTTTATTTTTAATGTGCAGGAAGTCCGTGGACGGGAGTTCAAAACCCATGTAGAAGGGTATGAATATCTGAAAAAGCAGGGGGTTCCGGTTATTAATGATTATCGGGTCTGTCATACTGCAGATGAGGTCTGGGATGCCATCTGCAAGATTGGTGAGAACAGAGGAAACCTGGCGTATGATATTGATGGTGCGGTCGTAAAGATCAATTCGATTGCAGACCGTGAGATTCTGGGGGCGACATCCAAAGTACCACGTTGGGCGATCGCATACAAATATCCACCGGAGGAGAAGGAAACAAAACTTCTGGATATCGAACTTTCCGTTGGAAGAACCGGAAGAATTACACCGACAGCGATTTTTGAACCAGTGCGTCTGTGTGGGACATCTGTATCCCGTGCTACTTTGCACAACCAGGATTTTATCAATGATCTGGATATTGGAATCGGAGATACGATCGTGGTATACAAATCCGGTGAGATTATTCCGAAAATCAAGGAAGTACGCAGAGAAAAACGGCCGGAGCACTGGCAGCGTTTTCAGATACCGGATACCTGTCCGGTCTGTGGAGCGAAAACTGTCCGGGAAAAAGACACCGCTGATATCCGTTGTGTATCCCCGGATTGTCCGGCGCAGTTAGAACGGCATATCATCAATTTTGTCGGAAGAGATGCCATGGATATCAAAGGATTTGGAACGGTTTATATCGAGGAACTGGTGCGCAGAGGTTTTCTACAGGATATCGCAGATATTTATTCTTTGAAAAAGCATCGTGAGGAACTGATCGAGCAGGGAATCATTGGAAAAGAAAAGAATACAGATAAATTGTTAGATGCTATTGAAAACAGCAAAAACAATGAACCGTTTCGTCTGCTTACCGGTTTTGGCATCCAAAATGTAGGAAAAGCAGCAGCAAAGTCGATCATGCGCCAATTTGGTAGCATTGAAGCATTGCAGAAAGCCGGAAAAGAAGAATTGCTTGCTGTAAATGATATCGGAGAAGTCAGTGCAGAATGTATTCTAAAATATTTTGCAAGCGAGAAAAATCAGGACATCATTGCACGGCTGCAGCAGGCAGGTGTCAATATGCATATGTCCGAGGCGGAAGAAACCGGAGATACATTAGCAGGCATGACCATTGTTGTAACCGGTACACTGCCAACGCTGGGGCGAAAAGAAGCACAGGAACTGATTGAAAAAAATGGTGGAAAGGCGGCCGGAAGCGTCTCTAAGAAAACAAGTTATGTGCTGGCGGGTGAAAATGCCGGCAGTAAACTGACAAAGGCACAGGATCTTGGTATTCCTGTACTCAGTGAAACTGAATTTTTACAGATGATTCAATCTGAAACTGCATAAAAACAAATGATGTATTAACACGGATTGAGAAGAAAGTAATTAGATGAGGAAGAAGAAACAAAACAGTGATAAAAATCTGAATATGAAAGAATTGTTGTTTACCATGTTTAAGATCGGATGCATCGGATTTGGCGGTGGAACCGCATTGGTTCCGGTGATTGAATCGGAAGTGGTGTATGAAAAGAAGCTGATCGACAAAGATGAGTATACCAAAGATGTGGTAGTGGCAAACATTACACCGGGAGCATTGCCGGTGGAAGTGGCAGCAGGTGTGGGACGTAAGGTGTGTGGCATACCGGGAATGCTTTTGTCAGCAGTTCTGATGGGACTGCCGGGAACCTTTCTGACGGTGCTGATTCTGATGCTGATCAACAGTTCCGGTGAGCGGATATTGCAACAGATTCTGTTCGCTTCTGTAGGTGTGACTGCGTATATCATTTATATGTTGCTGATGTACGCAAAGGGAACTTTTCGGGAATGTCGGGAAAAAGGAATGGCAAAGAGCGGAACCGTCTTTATGTTCCTGGTGTTTTTGCTGACTTCAGGAAAAGATGTTTTTCAGCTGTTTGGTATCAATCGGACGCCTGTGTTTGATATAGCGACGATTGATGTGCTGTGTGCGGCGTTTTTTATCATCTTTTTTACCGGCGGCAGGTTCCGGTGGAGCAGGATCATCCTTTCAACGGTGATCACAGTGGCATATTGCCTGTGTGTGGGACAGATGCATCTGATCAGCAGTTCAAAGGTGCTGTTTGGGTTGCGCCTTACCATGATCGCGCTGTCAATTTATGGGCTGTGCAACGGAATTGAAGGGAAAATTTCTTTTTCCTGGAAGGCATTGAAAAAACTGGTGCAGGAAGAGCTTGGCTGGACATTATTGCTGATGCTTTTGTCTGTACCGGCTCTGCTCTGTTTTGGTAATACACTGCGGTTTGCTGTCCGTGGCCTGATCTCAGCGGTTCTTTCTTTTGGCGGCGGCGATGCCTATCTGGCGGTAGCGAATGGGATGTTTGTGAATACCGGCATGATCAGTCATGATGAATTTTATTTTCAGATTGCTTCAGTGGCAAATGGATTGCCGGGTTCTATTTTGTGCAAGATTCTTGCTGGAGTGGGATACATACTTGGTTGTCATGATGGCGGCGTCTGGTGCGGGATTTTTGTGGCATTGTGTGGATTTGCCTGTAGCATTGCCGCTTCCGGTGGTACATTTTCCGCCGTGGTGTATATTTATGAACAGTTTGAAAATCTGCGGATTTTTCAGGTTTTGCAGACGTATATGCGTCCGATTGTAGCTGGTTTGCTTTTATCTGTCAGCACTTCCATGCTGTATCAGAATGTGAATCTTGCAGGGTGGTATGGCTGGCCGAAAGCCGGAATGGCATTATTGACAATAGGTGTGATTTTATTGAATGTTTTCTGGCGCAGACGTGGCGTGGTACGTCCGTTGCAGAGTGTGCTGTTTTCCGCGGCTGCTTCTCTGGCCATGTGTAATGTGTTTGCATCAATCCCGTAAAAAATAAGTTTTCAAATGGAAAATAATTTGGTATACTAATAAATAATATCTAAAAATGAATTTTAAATAGGAGGTTTTTCCATGGCTGAAGATAGAAAAGGATTAAAAATCAAAGAAGACGGACTTGGTGAAGTGCAGATAGCAGAAGAAGTCATCACGATCATCGCAGGTCTTGCTGCCACTGAGGTAGAGGGTGTATGCTCTATGGGCGGAAATATCACAAAAGAGCTGGTAAGCCGTCTTGGAATGAAGAACCTGTCCAAAGGTGTCCGTGTGGAAGTAACAGAGGAAGGCAAGATTGAAGTATTTGTAACGATTAACATTGCTTACGGTTATGCAATTCCGGCGGTATCCGGCAACGTACAGGAAAAAGTGAAAGCAGCAATTGAGAATATGACAGGGCTTGAGGTATCCGGTGTAAATGTCAGAATCGCAGATGTTGACATGAAGAGTGCAGTCGAGTAGGGCAACCTACTCGATTTGTGAGTAAAGATTTGCCTTTTGGCAGCCGCGGGAACAGATTCCCGATGGAGATAATAGATGGAGGATAACATGAGCCGAAGAGAACAGAGAGAGCAGATTTTTAAAATTCTGTTTGGAGTAGAATTTCACAGTGCGGAGGAACTGGATGAACAGATTGCACTGTACATGGAAGAACTTGGAGAAATTCGTCAGAAAGAAGCTGACTATATTTTAAATAAGGTACACAGCATTGTGGAACATCTGGATGATCTGGATTCCAGTTTAAATGCTGCATCTAAAAATTGGAAGACAACCCGTATGGCAAAAGCAGAGCTTTCAATTCTGCGTCTGGCAGCCTACGAGATTAAATATGAAGAAGATATTCCGGTGTCTGTTTCCATTAATGAAGCAGTTGAACTGGCAAAAGCATATGGTTCTGATCAGGGACCGGCATTTGTAAACGGAATTTTATCCGGACTGGCATGAGAAGGAATGTTTATTCTGTCGGACAGGTAAATTCTTATATTCAGAACATGTTTGCACAGGATTTTATGATGGGGCATATTGCAGTTCGCGGAGAAATCTCAAACTGCAAATATCACAGTTCCGGGCATATTTATTTCACCCTGAAAGATGAAACCGGTGTACTGAAAGCGGTAATGTTTCGCGGAAGTGTGGACAAAGGTCTTACTTTTCATATGGATGTGGGAGACCGTGTGGTCGTGCTGGGAGAAATCCGCATCTATGAGCGTGACGGACAGTATCAGCTGTATGCACAGCAGGTGACCCGTGATGGTGTTGGAGTTCTGTATCAGAAATTCATGGAGCGGAAGAAAGAACTTGAGGAGATGGGAATGTTTGCGCAGGAGTATAAGCGTGACATTCCCCGTTATGCGTCACGAGTCGGTATTGTAACTGCTCCTACGGGAGCTGCGATCCGCGACATTCAGAATATTTCCCATCGAAGGAATCCGTATGTACAATTGTTGCTGTATCCTGCACTTGTGCAGGGTGAAGGAGCAGCCGCATCCATCGTGCAGGGTATTTATGCGATGGAACAGAAAAATGTAGATGTGATCATCGTCGGACGAGGCGGTGGATCAATGGAGGACCTGTGGGCATTTAATGAAGAAATTGTCGCACGGGCTATTTTTGAATGTTCGGTTCCGGTGATATCAGCTGTAGGACATGAAACAGATTATACAATTGCCGATTATGTGGCAGATTTGCGTGCACCGACGCCTTCTGCTGCAGCGGAACTGGCGGTTTTTGATTATGAACAGGTGCGGGAACGGCTGGATATGAGTGCACAGAGAATGTTCCACCAGATGAAACAACGGATGGAATTTGCCAGAGGCAGAATCCGGGAGTATCAGCTGCAGTTAAAAGCATTGCACCCAAAAAATCAGCTATTGCAGAAGCGGCAGTATCTGACGGATCTGGAGGAAGAACTGGAACGGCAGATGCACGAATTTTTGCAGAAAAAACGACATCAGTTGGAAATGTATGCAGCCAAGCTGGATGGATGTTCACCGCTGAAAAAGCTGCAGGGTTCGTATGCTTTTTTAAGCAGGATGGATGGAAGACCGATTCAGTCCGTGATGCAAGTGCAGGTGGATGATACGATCCAGGCACAACTGCTGGACGGAAAGATTACGGCAATAGTCTGTAGAACCGAAGAAAACGGAGTAGTGTAGAGAGATGGAAACAATGGAACCGACGGAATCAAAAGAATCATTAGAAGAACTGTTTGAGCAGCTGGGGAATATTCTTGCGGACATGGAAAATCCGGAACTTTCTCTGGAGGATGCATTTATGCTGTATGAACAGGGAATGAAAAAAATACAACGTTGCAATCAGAAGCTGGATACTGTAGAAAAGAAGATGCTTCAGATTACAGAAGACGGGACAGAAGTTCCCTTTGAATAGAGAGGTGCGAATGATGGATATCAACAAAGAAATTGCAGAGCATACCACTCAGGTAGAGGCAATCATAACAAAATATCTGCCGAAAGAGAGCGGATATCAGAAAACAGTTATGGAAGCCATGAATTACAGTTTCCTGGCAGGAGGTAAGCGGCTGCGGCCAATGCTGATGCAGGAGACTTACAGGCTGTTTGGCGGAAACTCTGATATTATTGAACCATTTATGGCTGCGATTGAGATGATCCATACGTATTCTCTGATTCACGATGATCTTCCGGCGATGGACAATGATGATTATCGTCGTGGAAGAAAAACAACTCATGTGGTTTATGGTGAAGCAATGGGAATCCTTGCAGGAGATGCACTGCTGAATTTTGCCTTTGAGACAGCGTGCAAAGGCCTGATGCAGGATGTCGGTAATCCTGCGGTGGCAAGAGCTGTTCAGATCCTGGCGCAGAAAGCCGGTATCTATGGCATGCTGGGCGGTCAGGTGGTAGATGTGGAATCGGAGGGACAACCGCTGGAGCGGGAAAAACTGGATTTTATCTACGATTTAAAAACAGGTGCACTTATAGAAGCTTCCATGCTGATCGGCGCAGTGCTGGCAGGTGCTTCTGAGAAAGAACAGCAGGTGATTTTGCAGGTGGCAAAAGATGTGGGGCTGGCCTTCCAGATTCAGGATGATATTCTGGATGTGACCAGTGACATGGAGACACTTGGAAAACCTATTGGCAGTGATGAGAAAAATCACAAAACGACTTATGTGACGATCCGTGGGCTTGCACAAGCCCAAAAGGATGTCGAAAAAATATCTGAGCGTGCATTAGAGGGAGTGGCATCGCTTTCAGAGGAAAATGTATTCCTGAATGAATTGATCAGATATTTAATTCACAGAAAAAAATAGGGGATAAAAATGGTACTGGATCGAATCAATCAGGCGAATGATATAAAATATTTAAATGAGGCACAGCTGGAGGAACTGCCGGGAGAAATCCGACAGTTCCTGATCGAACATATTTCAAAAACAGGTGGTCATCTGGCCTCCAATCTTGGTGTGGTGGAACTTACTATGGCGCTGCATCTGGTACTGAATTTTCCGGAGGATAAGCTGATCTGGGATGTAGGACATCAGTCTTATACTCATAAAATCCTGACAGGACGAAAGCGGGAATTTGAGCATTTGCGGCAGCTGGATGGCATAAGCGGTTTTCCGAAACGCTCTGAGAGTGATTGTGATGCTTTTGACACCGGACACAGTTCTACTTCTATCTCAGCAGGTCTTGGATATGCGAGAGCCAGAGATCTTCTGGGAGAGGACTATCATGTGGTATCTGTTATTGGTGATGGTGCATTGACGGGTGGACCGGCTTTTGAAGCTCTGAACAATGCGGCAGAACTTCAGACCAACATGATTATTGTGCTGAATGATAATAAAATGTCTATTTCAGAAAATGTAGGAGGATTATCTCAGCATCTGGCCTCTTTGCGAACTGCGGAAGCATACCAGGAGTTCAAGTCCGGCGTACACAATTCGTTGGAGCGTCTGCCTTACGGAGAACGTGTGGTCCGCAGAATTCGAAAGACAAAGAGCAGTTTGAAACAGCTGCTGATTCCGGGCATGATTTTTGAAAATATGGGAATCACTTATCTGGGACCGGTGGATGGACATAATCTGATGGATCTGGTACGGATTCTGCGGGAGGCAAAAAAAGTTAACGGTGCGGTGGTTGTACATGTGCAGACGGAAAAAGGCCGTGGATATCAACCTGCAGAGGAACATCCGGATCGGTTTCATGGTACAGGACCTTTTGATATTCCAAGTGGACAGCCACTGGTGAAAAAGGAAAAACCGAACTATACCGATGTGTTTTCCACGGTTATTACGAAGATTGCGGCAAAGGATGACCGGGTGGTTGCAATCACAGCAGCTATGGCGGACGGTACCGGGCTGAAGCGGTTTCGGGCGGAATATCCGGCGCGCTTTTTTGATGTGGGAATTGCAGAAGGACATGCCGTGACGTTTGCAGCCGGACTGGCAGCAGCCGGAATGCATCCGGTGTTTGCAGTGTACTCTTCTTTCCTGCAGCGCGGATTTGACCAGATTGTTCATGATATTTGTATGCAGAATCTTCCGGTGGTCTTTGCTGTTGACCGGGCAGGTCTGGTGGGCGCAGACGGCGAGACGCATCAGGGTGTGTTTGACCTGTCGTATCTTGGGATGATTCCGAACATGATGGTGCTGGCGCCAAAGAATAAATGGGAATTGGCAGACATGCTGCGGTTTGCATTCCGACAGGAAGGACCGGTTGCGCTGCGTTATCCCCGTGGAACAGCATACGATGGTCTGAAAGAACACCGTGCTCCGATTGTTTACGGACAGAGTGAATGGATCTTCGAAGAACGGCAGATTGCCATCTTTGCGGTGGGAAATATGATGGAAGAAGCGTTGAAAGTACATGAACTTCTGCATGAACGGGGATATGACTGTTCTCTGATCAATGCACGTTTTGTAAAACCGCTGGATTACGATGCTTTGCGCAAAGCAGCCAGCGGACATCTGCTCGTAGTGACCATGGAAGAAAATATCCTGCGGGGCGGTTTCGGCTATGCTGCGGCAGCATTTTTAAGTGCAGTGGATGAAACTGTGAAAGTGTTGCATTTTGGTATTGATGATCAGTTTGTGCAGCATGGGACTGTATCACAGCAGCATGTACGGATTGGCCTGGACGCTGCAAGTATGACAGATAAGATTATTGAAACTTATCAGAAGCTTTAGAATAAAAGGCAAAAAGAATGAAAGAATCATAGAAAGCTGAAACGGGAAAGGAAACTTTCCTGTGAAAAAGAAGGAAATAGATAACAGATATGAAAGAAAGACTGGATATATTACTTGTAAAACGAAATCTTGCACCTTCCAGAGAAAAAGCGAAAGCCATGATCATGGAGGGAAATGTGTTTGTAAACAATCAGCGGGAGGACAAAGCGGGTTCCTCTTTTGATGAGAATGTACCGATTGAGATTCATGGCACTACTTTGAAATATGTCAGCCGTGGTGGTTTGAAACTTGAAAAAGCAATGAATGAGTTTGACCTGAATCTGGACGGTGATATCTGCATGGATATAGGGGCATCTACCGGTGGTTTTACGGATTGTATGCTGCAAAACGGTGCTTCCAAAGTATACTCTGTGGATGTCGGATATGGTCAGTTTGCATGGAAACTGCGTCAGGATCCAAGAGTTGTATGTATGGAAAAGACGAATATCCGTTATGTGACGCCGGAGGATATTGGTGATGCACTGGATTTTGCTTCTGTGGATGTATCTTTTATCTCACTGACCAAAATCTTGGAACCGGCACGCAATCTGTTGAAGGATGGCGGACAGATGGTCTGCCTGATCAAGCCACAGTTTGAAGCAGGGCGCGAAAAGGTAGGAAAAAAAGGTGTTGTGCGTGACAAAGCGGTACATCTGGAAGTCGTGGAACGCATTGTTACATTTGCTCTGGAGCATGGATTTTCTGTACATCATCTGTCTTATTCCCCAATCAAGGGACCGGAGGGAAATATTGAATATCTGGTGCACATTGAAAAGAAGGAAACAGCGGTAAAGGAGGAAGGCGTAGATCCGGTAGCAGTAGTGGAAGCTGCTCATGCAGAGCTTGATAAGTAATATGAAGAAGTTTTTTATTATTACCAATGAACATAAGGATATGAATCTGGCAATGACCAATGCCATTTCGGATTACATTATTGCAAAAGGCGGTACATGCATGCATTATGTCAGCACGAAATCCGGCTGGAGGGAGCGTAATCTGCGGCGTTTTCAGCCATCGGATATCGATGCGGAGTGCATCATTGTGCTTGGAGGTGACGGTACACTGGTACGAGCTGCCAGAGATATGGCAAGCATTGGAATCCCACTGATCGGTGTCAATCTGGGAACGCTGGGGTATCTGTGTGAACTGGAACGCAGTACGGTATACGATGCCATTGACCGTTTATTTGAAGATCGTTACGAGCTGGAGACGCGGATGCTGATCAAGGGGAGCAGCCAGAAGGATGGTTCCGGAAAAGCAACATTTGCATTGAATGATATTGTTATCCATAGAACCGGTCTGCCGCAGATTGTTAATCTGATCGTATCTGTGAATGGCGAATATCTGGCCAATTACAGTGCAGATGGTATCATCATTTCCACCCCGACGGGTTCTACCGGATACAGTATGTCTGCGGGAGGTCCAATCGTAGATCCAAAAGCGGATCTGATGTTGATCACACCGATCAATCCACACAGTGCACTGGCGAAGAGCATTGTGGTTGGTTCGGATGCTGTGATTGATGTCACTTTGGCTAAACGTCGGCAGGAAGAAGATGAGGAAGCCGAGGTAAGCTTTGACGGAGATCGTTTCGTGCATATGAAAGTGGGAGACAATATTCGAATTCAGAAAGCGGATGCACATGCAAAAATTTTGAAGTTAAATCAGTTGAGCTTTTTACAGATTCTGCGGAAAAAAATGCAGGAATTTCATTAGGAGGTGCCTAGTTGAAAGCAAAAAGGCATGCGAAGATTCTGGAGATCATTCGCAAATATGATGTAGATACACAGGAGGAGTTGTGTGTACGGCTTAATGAAGCCGGTTATAAAGTAACACAGGCAACCGTATCCCGTGATATCAGGGAGTTAAAATTAACAAAAGTCGCCATCAAAGGTGGAAAACAGAAATACACATCGCTGTATGATGCAGGTACAGATTTGGAGGAGAAATACAGCCGTGTGTTCAAGGATGGGGTGATTTCCCTGGATATGGCGCAGAATATTCTCGTGATAAAGACCGTATCGGGAATGGCCATGGCAGTTGCAGTTGCACTGGATGCCATGGACTGCAATGAAATTGTAGGAAGCATCGCCGGTGACGACACGATCATGTGTGCGGTGCGGACTGTAGAAGATACTGCGGCGCTGATGCAGCGACTGCGGGCATTGCAGAGAGAGTAGAAGGAGTAAATAAAACGAATGTTATTAAATCTGCATGTTAAAAATCTGGCATTGATTGAGGAATCCGAAGTAACCTTCGGTTCAGGTCTGAATATTCTATCCGGTGAAACCGGAGCCGGTAAATCTATAATCATCGGTTCTGTTAATCTTGCGTTGGGCGGAAAAGTATCTCGTTCCATGCTGCGGGAGAATGCAGAATTTGCTCTGGTGGAATTAATCTTTTCCATTGAAAACGAAGCACAGGCAGAGGTACTGCGAGCATTGGATATTTTCCCGGAAAACGGGGAGATTATTATGAGCAGAAAGATTTATGCTAGTGGAAGAAGTGTCAGCCGGATCAATTCGGAGACAGTTTCTGCATCCGTGATGCGTAAAGTGGCTTCTTTGCTGATTGATATTCATGGCCAGCATGAACATGAATCCCTGCTGGCCAAGCGGAATCATATGAAATATCTGGATGATTTTGCAAAACGTGTGCTGGCAGAACGGAAGAAATTACTGGCGGAAGTCTATGATGAGTATACTGTCTGCAGAAAGAAACTGGAGGAAGCTTCACTGGATGCCAAACAGCAGGCAAGAGAACTTTCTTTTTTACAGTATGAAATTGATGAAATTGATCAGGCAGATCTGAAACCGGGAGAGGATGAAGCTCTGGAAGCAGACTTCAAAAAGATGTCTCATGGTCGAAAAATCACGGAAGCCATTGCGGAGTGTCAGGAATTGTGTTCCGAAGGAAATGAAAATGCGGCAGATTTGATCGGCAGATCCGTGCGGGCTTTGCATATGGTGGCACAGTTTGACGCATCTATGGAGGCATTATCCGGTCAGTTGGAAGAAGTGGAAAATCTCTTCAGCGATTTTAACAGAGAACTGTCTGGTTATGCATCGGAACTGAACTTTTCAGAAGAAGCGTTTCAGCAGATTGAGGATCGACTCAATCAGATCAATCATCTGAAGGCAAAATATGGCAAAACGATTGAACGGATTCTGGAAGCACGGCAGGAAAAGGAAGAAAAACTGGATCAGCTGCAGCATTATGAAGAATATCGTCAGCAACTACAGGAAAATCTAAGCCAGGCAGAAGCAAAGCTGAATCAGCTGTGTCAGGAAGTGACAGAGATTCGCAAGAGTTACGCGAAAGACTTAACAGTACAGACAACAGCGGCATTACAGGATTTAAATTTCCTGGATGTCCGGTTTGAGATGGAATTTTCAAGATTGGATCATTTTACTGCCAATGGATGGGATGAAACACGATTTATGATTTCCACGAATCCAGGCGAACCGCTCAAACCGTTGGATGCAGTAGCTTCCGGCGGTGAGTTGTCCCGCATTATGCTGGCTCTGAAGACGGTTCTGGCAGAACATGATGAAATCGAGACATTGATTTTTGATGAGATTGACAGCGGAATCAGCGGCAGAACAGCACAGATGGTGGCGGAGAAGATTAAGATGACCGGTAAAAACCATCAGATTATCTGTATCACTCATCTGCCACAGATCGCAGCAATGGCAGATCATCATTTTTTAATTGAAAAAACTTCCAGTGCGGACAGTACAATCTCCAATATCAGGCCGTTAGAGAGAGAAGAAAGTATCCAGGAACTTGCCAGGATGCTTGGTGGTGTCAAGATTACAGATACTGTGCTACAAAATGCAAAAGAAATGAAAGAAATGGCAGATGCGGTAAGATAATCCCTGTGTGAAATGGCGGAATATCCATATAATAAAAACAGAAGAAAGAACACTGAATATGACAGATCATGAACAGATAGAAGAAAGATACCTGGTAAAAAAGGTATCTTTTTTATTTGATCGAAAATTTTCTATTTTACGAAAGAAGGGTGTGAAAAAATGATTTTTTTGAGCACTTATCGAAATAAAAGAAGATGGATTGCTGCGGCAGGCATGACCATCTGGCTCATGTCTGCTTATGTGTGGATGTTGGATGAAATCCCAGGAACTGTCTGTGTTTCTGATGGTCAGCCGCTAAATATTACGGAAGGTCTGCCAGTGACCAGTCAGATTCGCAGCACGGACGGAATTGCTGTTTCTGCCGGGATGATGACTGGCGGCAGGTATGAGGTCGAATGCAAGTTGTTTGGTCTGATTCCGGTAAAAGAAGTGACAGTTCATATTGTAGAGGAAACTGAAGTAATACCATGTGGAATCCCTTTTGGTATTTATATTGAAATGGAAGGTATCCTTGTGGTGGAACTATGTGATCTGGAGCAAAATGGCATATCCGTGGAAAGTCCGGCCGAACACATTTTGAAACCCGGGGATTACATCACAGCAGTGAATGGAGCGCAAGTAACAGCCAAAGAAGATTTACAGCGGGCAGTAGCAGAAAGTGGAGGCAGTGTGCTGCAGTTGACAGTGGTGCGTGGTGGAGAAGCCTTTCAATGTAGTGTGACACCGATTTGCACAGATAGCAAAATCTTTCAAATTGGTGTCTGGGTAAGGGATGATCTGGCCGGAATAGGGACTCTGACTTATATTGACGGGGAAGGAACATTCGGTGCATTGGGACATGGAATCACAGATACGGATGTAGAACATCTGATCAGCGTGCTGGATGGCACTGTATATCAGGCAAATATCCTTAGTGTCATTCGGGGAGAACAGGGAAAACCCGGAGAGTTGGTGGGACAGATTCATTATAATCAGGCAAATCGTCTTGGACAGATTACGAAAAACACAAAAAATGGTATTTTTGGTCAGATTGAAAATCTGCCGGATTCTCTGGCAGATGCCACTTCGATGGAGATTGGTTTCAAGCAGGAGATTGAGAACGGACCGGCACAGATTCTGGCTACGATTGATGATCAGCCGGAGTTATTTGATATCGAGATCATGGATGTGGATCTGAATCCCAGAGAGTCAAATAAGGGCATTCGTTTTCAAGTGACAGATGCGAATCTGATTCGGAAAACCGGTGGGATTATCCAGGGGCTGAGCGGAGCTCCGATTCTGCAAAATGGAAAAGTCATTGGAGCGGTAACCCATGTTTTGGTAAATGATCCCTGCAAAGGATACGGAATTTTTATTGAAACTATGATAGAACAATGAGATGGACATTAGGAAATTCAAGAATGCCATTGGCATTCTTGAATTATATGGGAGTGGATGCGGGATGATATTATTTAAGCAGGATGAGATTGTTCGATTTTTCGCATAACATAGAGGTAGGAAATACCGGTAAATACAGCAGCTGCAATCCAGGCTGCCGGATCGCCAAAGCAAGCCAGACGGAAATTCAGGATTTTCATGGCAAAGATGGAAACGACCAGTCTTGCAAGAAGCTCCGCTACGCCGCCCATCATCGGAAGAAAGCCGTAACCGCATCCCTGCATAGTGTTTCGGAAAATGAAAATCGTGCTCAGCGGGATGAAGAACATGGAGCACATGTATGCATAAGTCTGTGCCCAGGGGAGCATGGCTGACATATCTACATCTCCGGAGAAAAACAGGTGCAATGCCGGTTTTAACAGAGAACACATCAGTGCGGTCACCACAAGAGCATAGACCAGTGCGATGCCAAGTGCTGTTTTTACACCTGCTTTGATCCTTTTGATATCACCGGAACCGAAATTTTGTCCGCTGTATGTTGCCATAGTCTGTCCCATAGCGATCATACCTTGCATAAGAAGACTCTGTAGTTTTCCGGTAGCAGTAAATGCAGCCACTGCCGTAGAACCGAACAGATTGATGGCAGACTGCATAATCATAGTACCGGAAGAGGTGATTGCAAACTGTAATGCCATGGGAATACCGGCTGCCAACTGATTTTTCGTATCTGTGCGTGAGATTTTCCAGTCACTTCTGTATGGCTTCAGCTCCGGAATCTTACACCAGATATAAATGGCACATAAAACAGCGGAAATGGCCTGAGCCAGATTGGTAGCCCAAGCGGCACCTGCCACACCCATGTGCAGCTGAATGATAAAAAACAGATCCAGAAGCACATTCAGGCAGGCGGAAAAGACAAGGAAAAACAAAGGAACTTTACTATTTCCAACTGCCCGTAGAAAGGCTGACAACAGGTTGTAAAAAATGTTAGCAACAATTCCTGCGGTAATGATCATTATGTAGCTATAAGCGTCGGCAAAAATATTATCCGGTGTGTTCATGATCGTTAGGAGCGGTTTCATCAGAAACAAACAGGAACATGTCAGGAATAGCGTAAACAAAACAGACAGCAGGGTACCGTTAGCAACTGCCTGTTTCACGCCATCTGCATCGTGGGCACCATATCGCTGAGAAATCAGAATGGCAAATCCGGCAGTAATACCCTGGGAAAAACCGGTGAGTAAAAACATGATTGTTCCGGTGGAACCGACTGCTGCCAGAGCGTCTGCCCCCACATAACGTCCGACAATGATGGTGTCCACCATATTATATAACTGCTGAAATATATTTCCGATGATAAGCGGAAGTGTAAATTGAAGGATGACCGGAAGCGGTCGCCCTTTTGTCATGTCCAATTGCATATGTTTTCTCCTTAAAAAATGATTGATTTGAAAAGTTCAAACACTATTGTATCGCATTTATTATTTTTTTCAATAGAGAAAATACTTTCATAGGAAAAATCTTTTTCTCAAACTGAGTGATATTTGCTATAATGATATATAACAATGAAAAAAAGATGTGAGGGACGGAAGAATGGGAGAAAAAATTACATTTTGCAAAGGCGGTGGATGTACAGCAAAGCTAGGTGCCGGCATTTTAAGTCGTGTGTTGGAACGTCTGCCGAAAGGAAAACAGGATCCCAACCTGCTGATCGGTTATGACAGCAAGGATGACGCAGCAGTGTATCAGGTCAGTGATGATATTGCTATCGTACAGACATTGGATTTTTTTCCACCGATGGTGGAGGATCCATATACATTTGGTAAAATTGCGGCAACCAATGCCCTGAGTGATATCTATGCCATGGGTGGTGAAGTAAAGACAGCCTTGAATATTGTCTGCTTTCCGGAACAGATGGATTTGAATATTCTGGGTGAAATCATGCGCGGCGGATCTGAGAAAGTAATTGAGGCAGGAGGCACATTGGCCGGCGGTCACTCTATTAATGATACGGATGTCAAATATGGACTGTCTGTAACCGGTGTAGTGCATCCAAAAAAAATCTATCCGAATAATGGTGGCAGACCAGGGGACAAGCTGATCCTGACCAAAAAACTCGGCGTAGGAATTATATGTACGGCAAACCGTGTGCAGGAAGCTTCGGAGGAGGCAATGCGGGAGGCAATCGCATCTATGACTACCTTAAATAAATATGCGGCAGAAATCTGCAGGAAGTATGAGATACATGCATGTACAGATGTGACGGGATTTAGTTTCCTTGGACATTTGCATGAGATGATGGATGGTACATTAAGCTGCAGAATCGATGGCTCTTCGGTACCGGTGTTCCCGGAGGCACTGGAGGCTGCGGATGAGTTTCTGTTGACAGCAGCCGGACAGAGAAATCGGAATCATGTACAGGATTTTGTGAAGTTTGTGAATGTGCCGTTTGCCATGGAAGAGGTGCTTTATGATCCACAGACTTCCGGTGGACTCCTGGTTGCGGTAAGTGCCGGACATGCGAAGGCATTGTTGCAGGAATTATGTGATGCTGGACTTCCTGCGGCTATTGTCGGGGAAGTAACAGAAAAAGAAACTGCAGAGATTACCGTTGAGATGTAAGAGTTATTGCCTGGGTATAGACTTGCAGAGATGTACAGAAGAATATGTCATGCATTGCATGACATCCAAATCAATATAAAAAAAGAGATGTTTTTATACAGGAGGGAAACAGAATGATCAAAGTAAATGCAATGGGCGATACCTGCCCAATTCCGGTTGTAAAAACCAAAAATGCGATCAAAGAGTTAAAGGGTAGCGGTGAGGTACAGACATTGGTTGATAATGAAATTGCTGTGCAGAACCTGACGAAAATGGCAAATCAGAAAGGTTATGGTGTGAAATCTCAGAAACTGGGAGAAGGAAAATATGAAGTCACTATGACTATTTCCGATGGAAATGCTGACGCTATTACCACAACAGGAGATTCCGCAGAAGAAGAGCAGATCGTATGTTATCCGGATGCAAGAAAGAAAAATACGGTTGTAGTATTGGCTTCTGCTACGATGGGAGCCGGGGATGAAGAACTGGGAGAAATACTGATGAAAGGATTTATCTATGCCCTGAGCCAGCAGGAAGAATTACCGGCTACGATTCTCCTGTATAATGGAGGTGCAAAAATTTCCTGCGAAGAATCTCCGTCTCTGGAAGATCTGCGTTCCCTGGAAGCGCAGGGAGTAGAAATTCTGACGTGTGGAACATGCCTGAATCATTATGGGTTGACAGATAAACTGAAAGTAGGAGACGTGACAAATATGTATGTCATTGCAGAAAAAATGACACAAGCAGATTTGATTGTGAAGCCTTGATATGAAAAGAACAAATGAAAAAGAACTCCAACACCGACACGGAAAATTTCCCTACCGTCTTATGTTGGAGTTCTTTTTTTATTTGTTCTATTTTTTATGTCGTATAGCGGATGATTCTGGCGGGATTACCGACGACTACGGCGTTATCCGGAATGTCTTTTGTTACGACGGAACCTGCACCGACTACGACGTTATTTCCGATGTTCACACCCGGAAGGACGATGCAGTTACCGCCGAACCAGACATTGTCACCGATGGTGATGGGCTGGCCGCTTACATAATTTGCTATCCTGGTTTTGGAATCCATTGGATGACTGACGGTGTAGAGACAGGTCTGTGGTCCCATCAGACAGTTATCACCGATGGTGATCGGTGCTGCATCCAGCATGACACACTGGAAATTGGCGAAGAAATTTTTGCCGACATGGATATGAAAACCATAATCGCAGTGAAATGGTGGTTTGATAAAAATATCATCGTCGCAGTCGCCGAATAATTCTTTTAAAAGCGAGAGACGAAGCTGATCTTCATCTTCGCTAGTTGCATTAAATCGGTCGGCAAGTCTGCGGGCGTGCTTTTTTAGTTCGCCGATTTTTGCGTCACTGTTCCAGAACATTTCACCGGCTTCCATTTTTTCAAATTCAGTACGGGTATCTTTTTCCATAGAATCATGTCTCCTTAATGATATACTCCCAGTTCCTTTTAGCATAAAGGACCTGGGAGTATTATTAGTACAAAATTGTAAAATTATTGTGTAGAAGATTTCCGGCGGAAAGCTTCCAGTGGTATTTGTGCGAGGATAACTGCTGCAAAGATTAAGGCACAACCGAACAACTCCCGTCCATTCATGCGCTCATGCAGAATGATCCAGCCTCCCAGCACGGAAAATACAGATTCCAGGCTCATCAGCAGAGATGCAATTGTCGGATTGATACCTTTTTGGCCCACTACCTGAAGTGTATAGCCTGCACCGGAGGAAAGAATTCCGGCATAGAGCAGGGAAATCAGGGCAGCAGGTGCACCAAAGGCGGCAAGTGTGGATGGAATATTGGCAAATGAGTGCTGCATATCAATGAAGAATGCAGGAATCAGAGAGACAATACCTGCTACCAGAAACTGGACACAGGAAAGCTTGATGCCATCCACAAGTGGGGAAAAATGATCCACACACAAGATATGAAAGGAAAATCCAAGGGCACACAGCAGGAGAAGCAGATCCGGCAACTGCAGAGAGAAAGAGCCTTTCATACAAAGCAGATAAAGACCGATCAGTGCCAGTCCAATGCCAATCCAAATGTTCCATCCGCATTTTTTTCCCAAAAACAGACCAATGATTGGTACAATTAAAATGTAACAGGTAGTTAAAAATCCTGCTTTTCCAGCAGTTGCTCCGTAAAAGAGCGCCAGCTGCTGCAGGGTACTTGCAAATCCGAGAACAATACCGCAGGCGATGCCGCCGGTGATCAAAGCTTTTCTGCTCTTAGGAGATGGCTCTTTGTGGTCTGGATTCTTTTTGCTCATAATCAGAAGTACCGGACATAAGACAGCGGCACCCAGTAAAAAACGGATGCCGTTAAATGTATATGGTCCGAATTTGCCGCCCTCGCTCTGTGCGACAAATGCAATTCCCCAGATAAAAGCCGCCAGAACAAGCAAAAATGAGTTGCGTCTTTGCAATGCTTTTTCTTTCATATTCATATAACCCTTTCATCATACATAATCATTCACACACATGTTCCAGACCCTGAGCCATGATGGTTGCCACATGATCGTCTGCCAGGGAGTAGTAGATGGTTTTCCCTTCCCGGCGGAATTTAACCAGTGCGGACTGTTTCAGAATCCGAAGCTGATGCGAGATAGCACTCTGTGTCATGGACAGCGCATCTGCAATGTCCTGCACACACAATTCCTGTTTGGAAAGAACTGATAAAATTCGTATTCTGGTCGGATCTCCAAATACTTTAAATAAATCAGCAAGCTGATATAAAGTGTCATCATAGTTGGAATCATCCATATTTGCTATCCCCATTGTATCATATCCTCCAAATCGAAATTCTAGCTGCACTTTGCAGGAAAAATATTGTTCCAAATGTCCGATCGTGTGGCACAACGGTTCCCTGCATAGTACTTCTATTGTAACGTAAAATGAAAAGCAAGTCAAATAATTATCGGTGGTTTCTCTGTACTGCTGAAAGTGATCTGATACAGGATAATGTAATGTATGCATTGCTTCAAGATGTAATCAGATTTCAGCAGCAGGAGAATACCACCGACTATTTTTTATTTAATATAGAGCGCACGGATGGAATTTAATACACAGATCATGGCTACACCAGTATCTGCGAATACAGCCATCCACATATTTGCATGTCCGGTCAGTCCGAGGATCATAACAGCAATTTTGATGACAAGTGCAAATACAACGTTCTGAATTGCAATACGGTTCGTTGCTTTTGAAATGTTGATAGACTGCGGAATGGCCTCTGTGGAAGATGTCATAAATACGACATCAGCCGCTTCAATGGCAGCATCTGCACCGGTTCCCATGGCGGCACCGACATCTGCACCGGCCAGTACAGGAGCGTCATTGATACCATCACCGACAAACATGACAGCACCATATTTATTGCGTATTTTTCCAAGCTCATTTAATTTGCCTTCCGGGAGCAGTTTCGCATGTACTTCGTCAATGCCGGTAGCAGCAGCGACTGCGTCAGCTCCGGACTGGGAATCCCCGGTGAGCATAACGGAATGCAGGCCAAGTGCTTTTAATTTCCGGATAGCAGATACAGCATCGGATTTAATCGTATCAGAGATAACCATATATCCGGCAAACGTACCGTTTACTGCAAGGAATACCTCGGAACCATAAGAATCAGCTGTCAGTTCTGGTATGATAATGTGATACTTATCCATCAATTTATGGTTTCCGCATAAAACGGAACCATAAGAAGTTTCTGCGATAATACCGTGTCCGGCGATTTCGGAGAGTTTTTCCGGCTCTGCAAAGTGCAGTCCCTTTTCTCTTGCCGCTGCGACGATGCTGACAGCAATCGGGTGTGTGGAATGCTGTTCACATCCGGCACAGAGTGCAAGCAGTTCGTCTTCTGAAAGGGAACCGGAAGATACAGTTTTCTGAAGTTTAAAGTTACCTTCTGTGATTGTTCCGGTTTTATCCATGACAACAGCACCAAGTTTGCTTAAAGATTCCATGGACAGTCCGCCTTTGAACAGGATACCTTTTTTGGAACCGGCACCAATACCTGAGAAGAATGCCAGCGGCACGCTTAATACAAGGGCACAAGGGCAGCTCATTACCAAAAAGGAAATGGCTGTGTAGATCCAGTAATTCCAGTTTCCGCTCACAACAGATGGAAGAATAGCAATGATGACGGCTGCGATTACGACGCAAGGGGTATATACCTTTGCAAATCTTGTGATAAAACGATCAATCTTCGGTTTACTTGCGGCAGCGTTTTCCATGGATTCCAGAATACGGGAAACCATAGATTCGGATAACGGCTTTTCCACACGCATTTTTAACTGGCCGGATGTGTTGACACAGCCGGATGTGATGGGATCACCCACAGATACACCTACCGGAACCGGCTCACCGGTGATCGGAGAAGTATCCAGCCGGCTTTCACCTTCAATAATCACACCGTCCAGTGGGACTCTGTCACCTGGGCGGATCAACAGGATATCATCTACGTTTGCATCTTCTGCCGGAATGACAGTAATATTCTGGTCAGATACGAGATTTACAACTTCCGGTCGCATATCAACGGCATCTATAATCTGACCACGGCTGCGTTCCACTGCTTTATCCTCGAAAAATTCACCGATGCGGTAGAAAAGCATAACACCGACAGCTTCCGGAAAATCGCGGATTGCAAACGCGGCAAGAGTAGCCACACTCATCAGGAAATTTTCGTCAAATATCTGTCCGTGGGAGATGTTTTTGAATGCTTTTACCAGGATTTCTCCACCCAGAATGATATAAGCAATCGCAAAAATAATAAAAGAAGCAAGTGCATTATCAATGGTGTGGTTTAAAATGATACCGATGGCAAAAAGTACGGCACCACTGATGATGCAGGCCAGTTCTTTCTTATCGTCGCCTTCTTCTTCGTGAGAATGACCTTCCGTCTGTTTCTGCTTTTTCTCTTTTTCCAGCGTATCTCTTGGAACAACTTTTACTTCTGACTCGATGGAAGCACAGATTTTCTGAACTTCCGGGAGGTATTTGTCCGGATCAGCGGCGGAGAGGCGCAGTTGTTTTGTAGTATAAGTAATAGTGGCAGCAGTAACACCGGGAAGTTCATTGATCTTATCTTCCATTTTTGCTGCACAATGAGCACAGCCAAGGTTCTGCAAAATATAAACTTTACTGTTCCCACTGTGGACACGTTCTACATGATGTTCATGCTCATGATGGTGATGCTCGTGTCCGCAGCCACATTCATTCTCATGTTCATGATGATGGTGTTTATGATCGTGTTCGTGACATCCGCAGTCACAGTCGTCATCATCGCAGCAATCGTCGTCATCGTCATCACAGCAACCACAGTCGCAGTGGTCGTCATGATGGTGGTGATGTTCATGCTCATGCTCATGTTCACAGCAGTCATCGTCATGGTCATGAGCACAGCAATCGCAGGTGCAGGCCTCTTTTTCGTGCTGATGTTCCAATTTATGTTCGTCTTCCAATTTATGCATAGGGAAATCCTCCTGTCTATATTGATGAATATATGATTAATTATTCATATGAATATTAAAACATATGAACGTCTACTTGTCAACAGTATATTTTATTTATACAACGAAAAAATTGCAATCTGCGTCTTACTGTGATAGCATATTATATATAAACACGAAATGAAATTTATAGACAATAGTCGACAAAAAATAAGATTTCCTGTGTTTATAATACATTTGTTCGCAAAATATAAATCACTAGGAGGTAAATATGAGTAAGCTGAATGTCGGAATTGCAGATGATAATGAATTAATGGTACATCTGTTGTCAGATATTGTGGCACGAGATGAAGAATTACAGGTGGTAGGAACCGCATGTAATGGTGAGGAAGCGTACAAAATGATAAAAACAAAGGAGCCGGATGTCGTTCTATTAGATATTGTGATGCCGAAATTAGATGGCTTAGGTGTGATCGACAAAGTTAAAAAAGATAAAACGTTAAAGAAATTTCCGACATTTATCATGATCAGTGCAATCGGTCAGGAGCGTGTGACGGAGGATGCCTTCAAACTTGGCGCGGACTATTACATAATGAAGCCTTTTGACAGAGATATGATCGTAAATCGGATAAAAATGGTCCGACATCATGAAAATAGAAAGTCTTTTCATATGCGTCGGATTAATCCGGGAGAAAATCCGGAGCAACTGCAGAAAAGTCTGGAAAGTCGTGTCACGGATATCATCCACGAAATCGGTGTACCGGCACATATCAAAGGATATCAATATTTGAGGGATGCGATTATTATGTCTGTAAATGATATAGAAATGTTAAATTCAATTACGAAAATTCTGTACCCTACGATTGCCAAAAAGTATCAGACAACGGCAAGCCGTGTGGAGCGTGCCATCAGACATGCGATTGAAGTGTCATGGAACCGTGGAAAAATGGATACCATTGATGCTTTATTCGGTTATACCATCAATAATGGCAAGGGTAAACCTACTAATTCAGAGTTTATCGCACTGATAGCAGACAAAATCCGTCTGGAAAATAGTTAACGTTAAAAAAGATAAAAAGCAGGAAAAGAAACTGAGAAAAGCAGTTGGTGAGGCTCGGCAAATGTGCTATAATATTTTACAAATATACTACCTACAATAAGGATTGGGGGAACAGGATGAAAAAAATATTATTTGCATCATCGGAAGCAGTACCGTTTATTAAAACAGGCGGACTGGCCGATGTCGTTGGTTCTTTGCCGAAATATTTTCCAAAGAATGAATATGATGTACGTGTTGTGGTTCCGAAGTACATGTGCATGGACCGTAAATACACAGAAGAGATGAAACTTGTGACTGAATGTCAGGTGCAGTTAAACTGGCGTACCCAGTATGCAGGTGTTTATGAACGGAAAGAAGATGGTGTCACATTTTATTTCATTGACAATGAGTATTATTTTGCGGGACCGGCACCTTATGGACAGATTTATCAGGATGCGGAGAAATTTGCTTATTTTTCCAAAGCTGTCCTGACTATTTTGCCGGAAATCGGATTCCAGCCGGATATTATTCATTGTCATGATTGGCAGACAGGTCTGATTCCGGTATTTCTGGAAGCTCAGTTCCGGCAGAATGAGTTCTATCGCTATATGCGTACGGTATACACTATTCATAATATGAAATTCCAGGGACGCTGGTATGTGGATGCAATTCGAGATGTGACCGGATTGGACAGTTCCTATTTTACGATAGACAAGCTGGAAAGCTATGGAAATGCGAATCTTCTGAAAGGCGGTATCGTATATGCGGACCATATCACGACCGTCAGTGAGACATACGCGAAAGAGATTCAGTCCACCGAAGGTGGCGAAGGGCTGGATGGTCTGATGCGTGCAAAATCGTTTGCACTGTCCGGAATTGTCAATGGTCTGGATTATAATGTGTTTGATCCGAAGAAAGATCCGGCCATTGCAAAAAAACTGACGGGTGATGTTTCCTCTTATAAAAAAGCAAATAAGCAGGCATTACAGAAGGAGACTGGCCTGGAAGAAGATACGGATAAGTTCCTGCTTGGAATGGTATCCCGTCTGACCGATCAGAAAGGATTTGATCTTGTAGATTATATGATGGATGAAATCCTTGGCGATGAGCGGATTCAGATCGTAGTTCTTGGGACAGGAGAACAGCGTTATGAAGATATGTTCCGGTATTTTGCACAGAAATATCCGGGGCGTGTGTCTGCGAATATCTGTTATTCTGAGGAGTTTGCACACCGTATCTATGCAGGCTGTGATGCATTTCTGATGCCGTCCTTGTTTGAACCATGCGGACTGAGTCAGTTGATGAGTATGCGTTACGGAACTGTACCGATGGTTCGTGAAACCGGTGGCCTGAAGGATACGGTAGAAGCATATAATGAGTTTGAACATACCGGAACAGGATTCAGTTTTCACAATTATAATGCACATGAGATGCTTTATATGATTCGTTACGCTTGCAAGATTTATTTTGGCTATCCGGAAGAATGGGAAGGTATCATTCACCGAGGCATGGCGATGGATTATTCCTGGGCGGCATCTGCCAGCAAATATGCAGAGATCTACGAAGGACTCTATGCACGCAGTGAAAAAGAACGTGCACAGGAGCTGGAATGGCAAAAAGAACTGGAAGAGCGGGAACAGAAACGTCTGGAAGCAGAATTGAGGGTCAAATTGATGCTGGAAGCGGAAGTTGCCGAAAGAGAAGCGGAACTTCAAAGAATGGAAGCTGTGGCAAAAGAAGCAGAGGCAAAGAAGAAAGAAACGGTCAAGCCAAAGGCAAAGCCAGCTGCAAAAACAAAGACAAATAATAAAAAGAAATAATGCTTCCCCTGATGGCTGCAGTATGAATCATCAGGGGAAGTGTAACGTGCAGTGATTCTGAGGAGAATAGGTCAGCTTATGCTGACCGGAATCACGCACCAAGTCTCACGTGCGTTCAACGTAAATTCATATACATTGTTACATCGTGATTTCATTTTCTTTGCGTGAATAATAATAGGCGTGCGTAGATAAAATTTCATCATCCTGAAGCTGTGTGTCATTGACCTCCTGAACCATTTCAGAAAGCTCCTGATAATCACTATTCTCCAGTGTTGGCACAAGGATTACTTCATGGATACTGCTTGGAAGAATATAGAAATCCGTCTGTGCTTCCGCGGCATAATGCTGCAGAAGATTTGGGTAGATGATACAGGCTGCACCGAAAAGATTACTTTCATTGGTGAGGACGAACATCGGGTACGGTACCTCACAGCAGCAGTCATCAGATACATGCTGGCTTTTATCGGTGAGTTCATGCAAAACATCATTCATGTCATAGAGTTTTTCCGGAAGAATCTGCTGCGTATTTTTTTTCGCAATCTCGAAGAGATCGTCGGTCTGCATATTCCAGTTTTTTAAATGAGAATGATGAATCAGTATCGTAGCTGACCCTTGTGTAATATCCATGTTGATCAGGCAGTAGAAGACGATGGCAAGATCCAGAAATCGAATATGCGGAACATCTTTGAGGAGTATTTTGTTACGTTCGTAGTGAATCAGCTTCAGGGCGATTTTGTCTCTGATATTGGAAAACTCGGTGAAAAAAGAGGAATCAATATTTCCGGATGGCCTGTGATTCTGATAATCCCTTAATAATGATTGGTACACATCTTGAAAGGCTACACCGTGTTTATAGGAATCGTAATAGTAGTTCAGATACAGTGTTGGTGATATATTACAGTCATTTTCCATGATAGAAAGTCCGTCCAGAACAATGCCATTATTTTTTGTAACCTGTTGAATGGAAATATGTTTGGGATCCGGGATATCACGCTCTAAGCGTTCCATGATAACTGTTTGAAATGTAGAATAGTTCATGATTGATTTGTATAAAGATAAGACGAATATAGTAGTTTTTACTTGGATAACATATCACAGTTTAGTCAGAATAGCAAGTGCAATCTGAAAAATAATCTAAATTTGAATGCAGATCGCAAAGCGACTGCATTCATGAGCAAGTAGCGAAAGCGGATTGTGGATGTCTACTTTACAAGTATTTGGCATGGAACTGTAATAAAAATTGTTTCACAACTGAAATTTTGTACAGATTTGTGAAAAAAATGAAAAAAAGGTCTTGCAACAAAGGGAAAAATCTAATATAATATCTCATGCGTGCTTCGATGGCTCAGTTGGTAGAGCGACGCACTCGTAATGCGTAGGTCGAGGGTTCGAGTCCCTTTCGAAGCTTGTAATCAGAAAGTCCCGGTTTTTACCGGGATTTTTTGTTTGTAAAAAATCATCTTGCAGGAGGCATATTTTTTCTATATACTGATTACATCGTCAAAAGGACGAAGCATTTGTCGTACAAGGGCGGATGAAGCACTTTTGGGACGTCACGATTATTGAAAGAAAGATTGTCAGATGGAGGTAATAGAGAAAAATGGCAGTAAAAATCAATGGGATCAATCACTGTGCAATCAGTGTTGCGGATATTGAAGAAACGATTAAATGGTATCACGATGTGTTTGGATTTACCGTGGTTAACCGTTCGGAAATTCCAGGAGCAGGCATCAAAGTGGCACATCTGCAAGGAGTAGGTTTTTTGTTGGAAGTATTTGAAGCACCAGGAGCGAATGCCCTACCGGAAGATCGCAGAGTACCGAATCGGGATCTGATGACACATGGAAACAAGCATATGTCCTTTGGCGTGCCGGATGGAAAAAAAGCGAAATCTGAGCTGGAGGCAATGGGTGTCGAAATCGCGATGGTTGCGGAAGTAGATGATACGTATGGTGTTTTTATCCGGGATAACACAGGAAATCTGATTGAGATTTTTGAAGAGTCTGGTGACGTGGTGTTCAATCAGCACAAAGATCAGGCATAAGATAATTCAGAGAAAGGAAAGTAATGATATATGGGGGCAAAGATTCGAAAAATGATTGACCATGCCAGTGAATTGCTGGAGCTTGTGGTCAATGTCATTATTATAATTGCTGTGGTTGTAGCAATTTTGTCGTTATGGAAACCGTTTTTGGCATTTGTACAGAACCGGGAATCGGCACATGCATTTCTGGATTTCTTGGGGTATGTATTAAATGTTCTCATCGGCATTGAGTTTTTCAAGATGCTTTGTAAACCGGATGTGGACACGATCCTGGAAGTCGTAATGTTCGTAATCGTCCGTCATATGGTGGTGCTGGATACCAGTGCGGTGGAAAATCTGTTGACGATCATTGGTATGGCAATTATATTTGCAATTAAAAAATTCCTGAAAACACCAAGGGAAGAAGAAAAGGAAATACCGGAAAGTAAAGTCAGAGAAAAACTGGACGTTATCACAAAAGGGAAAGTAGAATAGAATAAAAAACAGTATGTAAAAAGACGGAGCATATGAAAGATGAATATGTTCCGTCTTTTTTGTTTTGAAATAGTTTTTTATGCTGAGGCTATTTGAAAAAATCTTCTATGGGTGTTGCAAGCACCTGAGACAGACCGTACAATTCAATATCCGTAACTGTCCGACTGCCGTCTTCAATTCTGGAAATGGAACCGCGACAGATATAGATGGCCAGTGTTTCCAGTTTATCAGAGAGCTGCTGCTGGCTCATATGCTTCTTTTTTCGTAAAATTTTCACTTTATTTCCAATCAGATTTTTGTTATCAGTATCAATAATCCGTGCCATACAAAGACCTCCTGTCTTGAAATAGGACATAATAAATGGTATACTAAAAACCACAAAAAACTGTCTTATTACAGGACATAATATGGAATTAAATGACACATGATGTCTTTAAATAATTAAAAAAATATTGTGTCGATGACAGTATATGTCCGTCTGTAATTATATAATCAAGAAAAACAGGAAAAGGAGTAAAAAATGGGAAGAGATTCAGAAGATAAAGCAGGACGTATTCTGTCGATATATACGAGATTGAAACAAGGAAAAGTGATTTATAAGCAGGAAGAGAGTATCCGTTACGGGGTAGCGGTCAGAACGATCCAGAGGGACATTACAGATATGCAGTGCTTTTTGCAGGAGCAGGCATCATTGTTCGGCGAAATACAGGAAATTGTTTATGACAAAACTGCTGGCGGATACATTTTACAGACTAGAAAAAGCAATAAGCTGGATGAAAAAGATCTGCTGACAGTTGCAAGGGCTTTAATGGAGAGCCATGCAACGACAAAGAGGGAGTGGTATCAGATTGTGCATAAGTTGATATATTTATGCGGATCTGATGAAAATCTAATATGGGAAAAGATAATTGCAAAAGGTACTGATACATGGTTAAGAGAAGGGGGTGAAGGATATGTCAATGAAAACGGTAATGAAACGGTGCCCGAAGTGTAAAAAGCCATATTTCTGGAATCCGGATGTGGGACAGATAGAGTGTCCGAATTGCGGGAGATTGAGTAAAATGATAAACAAAGATGAACAGAAGAAATCTGTAAGTAAATTAAAAAAAAGGAGAAATTATTTATGTCAAATTCAGTAGTCGTAACAACAGAAGAAGAACTTCGTGTAGCATGTGAAAGAAAGGTAGAACACATTTTGATAAAAGGTGATTTGGCAAAAACTGTAGAAAAAAATATGAAACAGAGAAAAACCAGAAAAAAATTTATGATTGGAAGTGTAGCAATTGCGGGACTTGGATTTATTGCTGCACCTTTCACTGGTGGGGCAAGTATACCTATTGCAGGATTATTGGCTGCAGCAGAAGAAGGAGGTGCAGTTGGAGGTGCAGCAGTTTCTACAATCGCAATATTGCTAGCAGGTGGATTGGGACTTTCAATAATAACAGTTCTTGCCGGATATGAACTAGAATATAGCACTAGTGATGGTACTAGTATTAAATTAAAACCTTCAAATTCAAAAGAAAAGTAATTTTAATATTCAAAATAACTACTTAGGGAAGATCTATATGCATATATTGATTTCTGTTGTGTTAAAAAGTATCAATAAAATAATAAGAAACATTGAAGAAAAAGAGAATAGTGAGAAAGGAAGGATTTACTTATGAGAACAGAAAAAGAATTAGGAGAAGCATTAAAAAGAGAAGAGGATACTATTACAATAGAGGGAGATTTAGTTAACAAAGTAATTAAAATACATGGGACTGGAAAAACAGCTTGGGGGCTGACAATTGGAGCCATTGGTGTGGCAGTAGTTTCTGTATTAGCAACAGTAGCAACAGCAGGTACATCGACTCCAGCAACAGGATCTGCAGCGCTTATTTCAGGAGGTGCGGCAGCAACTGTTTTAGGTGTTCCTACAGCAGTATCAGCAGTTTCAATCGCAGTCGCTGCAGGAGGTGTAGGTGCTTTGAATAAGTTGAGAGATTACAATTTGACAAAAATTAATGATAATAAAGTAATCTTAAAAAGAAAGAAATAAAATATTTGCAGCGAAGTGTATGAGAGAGAGGTGTATTCTATTATAAATTATAGAATAAACTTCTCTTTTTATAAGAACGATAAGTGAAATGAACTGAGTGAAAATTAATGGAAAAAATATCAAAAAACTATCGAATCCTGAACATGTATCAGCGTTTATGTTCCGGAAAATGCCTGAATAAACAGGAAGAAGCCAAGCAGTTTGGCGTAGATGAACGATCTATTCAACGTGATATAGATGACATTCGCGCATTTCTTATGGAACAGACAGACAATTCCGGTGATTCCAGACAAGTTGTATATGACAGAAGCCGAAAAGGCTACGTGTTGACCGGAGCAGAGCAAGCCTTAATGTCAAATGATGAAATTCTGGCAGTCAGTAAAATTTTGTTGGAAAGCAGAGCATTTACCAAAAAAGAAATTAAAGAAATTCTTGATAAGATGATTTTAGGCTGTGTTCCGCAGAAAAATATGAAATTAGTGTCCGAATTAATCAGAAATGAAACATTTCATTATGTGGAATTGAAGCATAAGTCCGTGGTGAAGGATAAGCTTTGGGTTTTGGGAGAAGAAATAAAGCAGTGTAATTTGATCGAAATTACATATTGGAAAAAAGTTTCTGCCAGAGAAAACGTAAAACGGGTAATTCAACCGGTAGGTTTAATATTTTCAGAGTATTATTTTTATTTGAATGCATTCATTGTAGAAAAAGATGATACTGGAAAGTATGTACAAAAGTACGATTATCCGGCAATTTTCAGAGTTGACCGTATCAAATCTTATCAGGAAGTGGGCGAAAAATTCAAAATTGCATATGCGGATCGGTTTGAAGAAGGCGAATTTCGAAAACGGGTGCAGTTTATGTTCCCGGGAAAATTAACAAGGATAAAGCTAAAATATACCGGACGAAATGTGGAAGCAGTTTTGGACAGATTGCCTACTGCCAAAATATTATCAGAAACGGAAGATTCATATACAATAGAAGCGGATGTTTACGGAAAGGGTATTCTCATGTGGCTCTTGAGTCAGGGAAGGAATATCGAGGTTCTAAAACCACAGAGTATGCGGAAAGAAATGAAGAAGAATCTACAGGATATGTTACAATTGTATAAGTAAGTGTATCAGGGAGTGAATTTATCACTCCCTGAAATAAAATACATCACTTTTGGGCACAAATGGCAGTTTGTTTCCCTTAGGAAGTAAAAACGCATGTTTTCGCCTAATTTTCAGATGATCTTCAATCATGCCATCTGTAATGATCAAAATCGGACCATCTGCCGGAAAATCAGAAGCTTTCTCCAGACAGTCAATACCAGGCTGCAGGACAGTACCGCCGCGACCGGTTACTTTGACACATTCTGCAATCGCTTCCGGTGCCAGATATCCTGCATCGGTGGCTTTGGCATCACAAAAAATCAATCGGACAAAGGAAACATCTTTAGCTTCCGCATAACTGGCAATAGATCCCAGTGCCATGCCAAGCTGTTTGGTGGACATGGAACCGGAGGTATCAACTACAACACCGAAAGTTCTGTTTTCTAAATCCTGTTCACGGAGGGAGTAACTTGGTCTTGGAATATCAGGTGTGGCACCTTGACGCCTGCTAGGTCTTGCATAGGTACGATGCTTTTCAAGAGGTGGAAATTGTGTATCAAACCAACGAGCCAGTTCGACATCCCATGGAATGACGGGCATGGTAAGCGCACGGATTTCTTTTACCAGACCTGCCGGCAGATAACCGCGGTTGTTGATGACATGATAATCCAGTCCTTCGCGCAAAGCATTTTTGAAAAAATCATCCAATGAAATCCCATTTCTGAGACTTTCAAAATGAGGACTGTTTTCTGCAAAAATGTCTCCCTTATGATAACCGCGAAACGTATCCGATTTTTTGAGTTTTCGCATTTCTTTCAGAATCAGATCATAAATTCCTTCGGCAGACGTGTTATGGAGTGATTCGTCATATAGAAGACCTTCCGCGGGAGCAGTTCCAATTTCCATTTCATGCAGCCAGTCGTTAATGACATAATCACAGGCAACATTCCATAGATAAAAATCACGTCCATTGCATCTTTTATGATGCTGAAGTCCAGCATGAAGATATTCATGAGCAAGAACAAAGATCCATTCGTCTTTTGATAAACCACAGGATGGATTAGCATAAATGATTCCCTGTTCCGCATCGACCGCAGCAATATGTATTTCGTATTTGTGGCAAAGTTCTACATCTTCTGCAATCTGAAAAGAAGCTGCCAGACCACCAAGCAGTGGATAATGAGTTAAAAACCAGTTTGCTGCCTGTGAAATGACAGTATCTTTTTTGGGAGACAGGAGATATCCACCGGCATCGCTGATGGCTGATTTTATGGAATGTGTGATTGCGTAAGAAAAGGTTTCGGCATAATGATTGTTTTCTCCCTTTTTATAAACACAGGGATGCTCAATACCGATCATATCTTTCTGCTTTTTTGCATTTGTTCCATAAGTTTGTATTGCGGAATCATCATGGGTTAGAAGATATTCATAGATTTTTTGCTCATCATTTAATTTTATGGGATAATCTGATGCCGGATCTGTACAGATCGGATCACCAAGGCGGATATCGTAAAGAAAGCGGATAATGTAAATGTCACAGGCTTTGTTCCAAAGCTCCGGGATGAATTCCAGATGAGGTGGAATGTGATCTTGGTCAAAATGCCCAAATGCCAGATGCAGCAGGTTGTGTGCGAGCACGTAATACCATTGCTCTGGAGAAAGAATGATATTTGTGTTGACATGGATGGTTCCGTTTTTGAAAACACAGGCAATACTACCTTTTTCATTCAAATGGGATGCTTTTGTCAGAATAGTTCCATCCAATTGCTGAAAAAGTGGATTGTGCATCAGCAACGCATACCCGGATTCCAGATTTCGATAACCGGTTGGAGTGTCTTCTTCATGATAATATTTTCTACTAAACCAAGGCATTGTTTCACTTTCTTTCTATAAAAATAATAAGTTAACGAACCAGTTTTGGAAGATCTCGGATGACTTCCATCATAAACCAATCCGGAAGGGCTTCCTGATTGTCGGAAGCGACGGTCATCTGTGCGATTTCAAAATTAATAGTTGCAAGCTCCCGGAGCATTCCTTTGGCGCGATATACAAAGGACAGCATATTTCCGGAAATTTCCTGTTTGCTTTTGGGAAGTTCTGCAAGTAATTTGGCGCGGAAAGACTGTGCAAGAAAATATAACACGTCTCTGTCTTCTGGTTTGCCCGGCCATTTCGCTTTCTGTGCAATGATCTCATCTAATAAATGCGTATTGAGCAATGTTTTTGTGTACGCAAGAAACATTCCTGCATGGGATTCGGAAAGACATGCATAGGCAAGCATTTTCAAGGTATTTATGGATAGTTCTCTTTTTCCGGCACCATATTCTGTCAGTGCATCGCTGAGCATATGCCAGGAGCGTGGTGTGGAAAATGGTTCTTCCGTTTTCGGTGGTTCGGAAAACAGATGATCCGGTCTTTGAATAATGTAATCAATGATCCAAGGATGGAGACCTTCTGCCTGAGCCCATTTAATCCACTGTCCGGCATCTGCTTTTAATTGTACATGAAACATTCGGTTGATCAGTGCGGAAGACATTGTTTTTACGATGGCACTGTCCTGAGCGCGGTTCCCGGCTCCGACAACAATGCTGCCTTCAGGAAGACAATATTCACCGATTCGACGTTCATGGATCAGAGAATAGAACGCTTTCTGCACTTCCTGTGTGCAGGCATTGAGTTCATCCAGAAAAAGTACATAAGGTTCCTTTCGTGCGATCATTTTTGGTGGAAGAAACTCAGATGTTTCTCCCTTGATCTGTGGAATGCCGATAATGTCTTCCGGAGCAAGCTGGCTTCCGAGCAGTGATACGCATGGAAGACCGACTTCGCGGGCAAACTGTTCTACGAGAGCTGATTTTCCGATTCCCGGTGCGCCCCAGATAAATACAGGTCTCACCGGGGCGATATTGAGCAATATTTCTAGTAAATCATTTTGTGTAACGGTAATTGGTAAATTCATAATATTTCTCCTCTGGTTTATTTTCCACCAGCTTTGAAGTTATACACCGGACGAAGTACATTTGTTATATCTACCGTATCTTGAATGATATCCAGCATATCATCCATGGAACGGTAGGCAAATGGTGCTTCGTCCAAAGTGTCTTTGTTGATACAGCTGCTGTAAATTCCTTTCATTACTGATTTAAAGCTGGAAACGGTAAAGGATGATTTGACATCTTCCCGTTTCATGATTCGACCGGAACCGTGCGGAGCGGAGCAGTTCCAGTCTGGATTTCCTTTTCCGGTGCCAAGAAGAATACCATCCCGCATGTTGATCGGAATGATCACTTTTTCACCGGAAAGGGCAGAAATGGCACCTTTGCGGAGCATAGGGGCATGAAATAACTCTGTGATTTCAGGGCGATTGTCCACATAATTATGAATACACTCATAAGAATCCAAGACTTTCCATTTCATACCTTTGACAAGTTCATCCAGCATGATTTCACGATTCAGGGAGGCAAATTTCTGTACAATCTGCAGATCATGAAGGTAATGTTGCATCATGTCACCTTCAAGCCAGGTAAGTTCATAAGGTATTTGTAATCCCTGTTCTTTTAAAACTTTTTGTCCTTGATTTAAGTAATATTCTGTTACTTCTTTTCCAAGACGGCGGCTTCCGGAATGAATGACAATGTAGAGGTTACCGTCATCGTCTTTATCCGCTTCGATGAAGTGATTGCCACCCCCGAGTGTTCCGAGACTTCGCATTGCTTTGTCCATCTGGATGTGGGAAGCACAGTGCAAAGCAGAAAAATCAAAGTATTCTGCAAATCGATGCGGCTTCGTTCGAATGGAAAATCCGGATGGTACGTTTTCACGGATTACGGTATCTAATTTCTGATATTCAATTTTTTTATCTTTGATCTGTGCTAAGGTCATGCCGCAGCCAATATCAATGCCTACAAGGTTTAAAATGATTTTGTCTCCAAGTGTCTGGGTTAAGCCGATGGGACCGACTTTGCCCGGGTGAACATCCGGCATGACACGGATGCGGCAGTTTTTTGAAGCTTCCTGATCGCAGATCATTTGAATCTGAGCCAGGGCATAGTCCTCAATGGCATGAACTTCATTATTTGTGGTAAATATATTTGCAAATGTGTATGTTCCTTCGATTGTTTTCATAATATTTATCTCCATTATTTATCTTCATTTGTTTTGGCGGCTTTATTGGCGTCATTATACTATAAATTTTACAACATGGCAGTAAACGGCTGGTTTATGGAACCTTTTCGTTATGTACGATAACATTTAAGAGTGACATATATTGACATTGTGATCCACAAAATGGAATATTGAAAAAATCTTTTGTGAGAAATCACAATGACAATATATGTCTGCCTTATGCGGTACAATCAAGGAAAAATCGGAAATTGAACTTCCAAGGAGAAAGGTTTCCTATTTTCATTACTTACAGATTTCCCTTTATTTACAGAAGAGGGAGTCTCAATTCAGACAAAGACGAAGGAGCGAAAAGGAATGTACAGAGAATTTATAGACGAATTTGTGTTGTCACCAAGCATGAGGCAGTATTTGAAAACCGTAGATTTAAGTGTGGAACAGATCACGCAGTTGATTTATTTTTCGCCGGTTTTGCTGCAACAGAAAAAGCAAGCATTTTACAGATTGCGGGATCTGGCAGAGAAAAATCAGGATGAAATTTTGAAAAAAGAGTGCCACAGATATATTTCAAATATGGAAGAAGCGTTGTCTTATTTGCGTGTAAATGGGATTATTTCAGTGGAATCGAATATTGCGGATGAGATGATGAATGAAGCAGATTCTCATTTTGAAGGGGTGTTTGATACCTGTAGTGAAGCAATGAACTTTGTAGATCGTCATGCCAAAAAGGAAGGAACAGATCCTTATGGACGCATCTGGTATATTTTGAAGAAATGGATCAAAAATGATGATGGAGAATATTATGACGCGTGTTCTTATGTAGTGGCGGATGATGAGATTTATTACGCGGAACTGGACAATACGCCGAATGGTGAAAAACGGGAGGACAGCATTGATTATTGCGATGGTATGAATTTGAATCTTCCTGTGCCGTTTCAGGTGGGAGATCTGCTTTATGTCAATGGTTTTCCATATGCCATAGCATTTCCTATGTTGATTTTGACGGTTGGAGACAATCGTAGCTGTTGTTCAGTGAGAGCATTGAGTAAGACCGCAGATGATACCTGGTATATTGGATCGGTAAAACATGGGAGAGTTGGTTATTTTTCTTTCCCAACTGTGTCACCGCTTTATACAGCAACGATTTGGCGGGGAAACATGGGAATTGGAGATGAAATTTTGAAAGAGGTGCAGGAGTATATTGGTTCTGATCCAAAGAGGGGACAACAGTTTTGTGAGGATTTTTTGGGATATGAGCTTTCGGAAAAGGAGCTTGAAAATATTGTGAAAGAGTAGTATATAATTGTAAATAAGTATAAGTCTATTTTTGAAATTGAGGTGGATCAGGCGACACAGATGGCAGATCTTACGAAAGGATATCCCTTTGCATTTCAGGTTCTTGGCTATCTGACATGGAATCATCATGGAGATTACAACGCTGTCAGAGAAGAATATGAGCAATATCTGAGTGAATTTGTTTATGACAAAATCTGGTCGGAACTGTCACAGAAAGATCGTATGGTTGCACGTGGAATTGCAGATGTAGAAGGTGGAAAAATAAAGGATATTCGGGAACATTTACACATGGAAACAAATGAGTTTAATCCATATCGGAAAAGACTGATTAAAAAAGGAATTCTTTCCGGTGAAACGAGAGGTTATGTATATTTTACATTGCCGCTTTTTGAAGAATATGTTATGGAAAATTATTAATTATTTATTGGCTGGCCAGGGAATATAAAAGTTAGAATTGATTAGCAGTAAAAGACAGTAAAACATTTGAAAAACAGTAAAAGAAAGTGAAACGCTGTATCCACAGAATGATCCGGATACAGCGTTTTCGTGTTCCCTATATATCTACTGATAATGACAACGGTTATACCTTTTTCAGATACCATTTCTCTAAAGATACAATCAACTGATACAATCCCATGGCGATCAGACAGAGTATCACGATTCCAAGAATGACCCAGTCCAGTTTCATGATCTGACTGCCATAAATGATCATATATCCCAGCCCCCGGCGGGAAGAAATAAATTCACCAATTACAACGCCTACCAGACAAAGTCCGATATCTACCTTCATGATGGAAAACAGATTGGGAATATTGGCTGGAAAAACAACTTTTGTCAGGATATTCCGTCGATTCCCACCCAGTGTTTCAATCAGTTTCATTTGATTTGGATCGACACCCAGAAAGCCTTGATAGAGACTGAGGATGGAACCAAATATTGCCACAGACATTCCGGTGACGATGATGGTTTTGTAATTGCCGCCCAGCCATACGATCAGCAGTGGCGCCAGGGCAGATTTTGGCAGGCTGTTCAGCACAACCATATATGGTTCTGATACATCAGAGACAGATTTTTTTGCCCAGAGCAAAACTGCAATCAGAATGGTAAAAAGAATGACCAGCACAAAACTGATCATTGTTTCCAACAATGTGATGCTGACATGCTGCCAGATGATTCCTTCCATCAGCATTTGCACAAAGCAGGTGACAAGCCGTTTCGGGGAACTGAAAATAAAGTCATTGATCCAGGACAGATCTGCTGCCAGTTCCCAGAGAACGAGAAAAACCACAAAGATAAAAATGCGCAAAAAGTGTATTTTACGTTTGTATTGCTGATGCTGATACAGGAAGGTTTCCTGCGCAGTTTCAGGTCGTTTCATGGTGCAGCTCCTTCCAGATAAGATTAAAATAGGTTTTGAAATCAGCGTGATCCCGGCGCTCCATCGGTGTCAGCTGTTCCGGAAATGCCACAGGTATAATGCGATGAATACGTCCGGGACGTTCCGTGAGTATGATGATGCGGTCTGCCAGACTGACGGCTTCCGCCAGATCATGTGTGACAAGGATTGCTGTTTTCTTTTCTTTTTGGATAATGGAACCGATGTCGTTGCTGACCGACAGGCGTGTCTGATAATCCAGTGCGGAAAACGGTTCGTCTAAGAGCAGCAGATCCGGTTTTAATACGAGAGTACGGACCAGAGCCGCACGTTGCCGCATGCCGCCGGAAAGCTGACTTGGCTTAGAATGAGAGAATTTCTCCAGACCATATTGTTTCAAAAGCTGTTTTGCATAAGAACAGCTTTCTTCTGTTACTTCATGACGGATTTCAAGTCCAAGTAGCACATTTTTCCAGATGCTGCGCCATTCCAACAGATAATCCTGCTGCAGCATATATCCGATATGGCATCGGCTGTCTGCCGTCAGTGGAATACCGTTTAAAAGCAGTGTGCCGGATTCCGGTGTGAGCATGCCGGCCAGCAGATTTAAGAGGGTGGATTTTCCACATCCGCTGGGTCCGACGATGGCAACAAAGTCTCCTGTATTAACGGTAAAGGTGATATCTGATAAGGCAGCGGTTTCCCCCTGCATCGTGTGATATGCATAGGACAAATGTTGAATTTCAAACAACGAATGCATGAGAGTCCTCCTTCAAATTTATAACAGTATTAAGCATTATCTTGCATACATGTGATGAGTGAACTGTAACGGATATAGTATAATGTATGTGAAAATAGCATTGGTTGCTATTGTAAAAATAGCAGGAATCGTATAAAATAATTAAGTTATGAAGCAGAATTACCAAAAAGAACTGGAAAAGAAAATTCAAAAACTGCAGACGGAGCAAAAAGTTCCGAGTCTGTTATTACATGCCTGCTGTGCACCATGTAGCAGCTATGTATTGGAATATCTGGCGGAATATTTTCACATCACGGTATTTTTTTATAATCCGAATATCACGGATGCAGCGGAATATCACAAGCGTGTGGAAGAGGAAAAACGTCTGATCCGGGAATTGCCGGTGAAATATCCGGTGTCTTTCATGGAAGGAAACTATGAGCCTGAACGGTTTGTTGCGGAGGTGAAAGGATTAGAGCATGTTCCGGAAGGCGGTATCCGCTGTGAAAAATGCTTTGTGCTGCGTTTGTCAGAAACAGCAAAACTGGCGCAGGCACATGGATTTGATTATTTCACGACATCACTGACCATTAGTCCGCTGAAAAATGCAACATTGTTGAACGAGGTAGGAGAGGCTGTGGCAGCAGAATACTGTCACGGAGCTACTGCTTTTTTGAATTCTGACTTTAAGAAGAAAAATGGATATAAGCGGTCTGTGGAATTGTCGGAACTTTATGGTCTGTACCGGCAGGATTATTGCGGCTGTGTCTATTCAAAGTTGCAGCGGGAACAGGAAAAAAGAGCAAAAGCGCAGGAAGAATCTTGACAGGGATAAGATGTGCGCAGATAAGAGAATTGAAGGAGGAACAACGAGATGGCACAATTATGGGGAGGACGTTTCACAAAGGAGACGGACAAACTGGTTTATAATTTTAACGCATCAATTTCTTTTGACCAGAAATTTTACAAACAGGATATCCAGGGAAGCATCGCGCATGTATGTATGCTTGGAAAGCAGGGAATCCTGACAAAAGAAGAGATGCAGGATATTGTAAGGACACTCGATGAGATCTGCAAAGATGTAGAATCCGGTAAACTGAAAATTACAGATGAATATGAGGATATCCACAGCTTTGTGGAGGCAAATCTGATTGACCGTCTGGGTGATACCGGTAAAAAACTTCACACCGGACGAAGCAGAAATGATCAGGTTGCATTGGATATGCGTCTGTATACACGTCTGGAAGTGCTTTACACAGATGAACTTGTACGAGATCTGTTACAGGAACTGTTAAAAATCATGGAAGAGAATACTGAGACGATCATGCCTGGATTCACACATCTGCAGAAAGCACAGCCAGTTACATTAGCTCACCATGTTGGTGCTTATTTTGAAATGTTCAAACGTGACAGAAGCCGTCTGCATGATATTTACGATCGTATGAATTACTGTCCGCTGGGTGCAGGTGCTTTAGCAGGAACCACCTACCCGTTAGACAGAGAATATACGGCATCCCTGCTTGGATTTGAAGGTCCGACCTTAAACAGCATGGATTCTGTATCTGACCGTGATTATGTTATTGATTTTTTATCCGCATTATCTACAATCATGATGCATTTGAGCCGTTTCTGCGAGGAAATCATCATCTGGAATTCCAACGAGTATCAATTTGTGGAAATTGATGATGCATACAGCACCGGCAGTAGTATCATGCCGCAGAAAAAGAATCCGGATATTGCTGAACTGGTACGTGGAAAAACAGGCCGCGTGTACGGTGCACTGATGTCTATTCTGACTACTATGAAAGGCATTCCGCTTGCTTATAATAAAGACATGCAGGAAGACAAAGAATTGACGTTTGATGCCATTGATACCGTTAAAGGTTGTTTGGCACTGTTTACCGGTATGATTTCTACAATGAAATTTAACAAAGAAGTTATGAGCAAGAGTGCACGCCATGGATTTACAAATGCGACAGATGCTGCTGATTATCTGGTAAATCATGGTGTTCCGTTCCGTGATGCGCATGGAATCGTAGGTCGTATTGTACTGTACTGCATCGACAAAGGCATTGCAATCGATGATATGTCTCTGAATGAATTAAAAGCCATCAGTCCGGTATTTGAAGAGGATATTTATGATGCTATTTCCATGGATACCTGCGTGAACAAACGTCTGACCATCGGTGCACCGAGTAAAGAAGCCATGATGCAGGTAATCGCAATTGAAAAAGAATATCTGGCACATGACTGGCTGGAAAATATTGAAATTTTACAGGAAACCAAGTAAAGAAATAAAAGAAAGACTTGCATTTTTCTGAGAATTGTTATAAGATAGCACAAGACAAAGACAATTGTTCGCGGTAAACGGACAAAAAGTGAGATGTATATCAAAAAACGATCGCAATGGAGGATGTAAAAATGAGTGAGAAATTAAAAGTCGGAATATTAGGCGGAACAGGAATGGTAGGTCAGAGATTTATCTCTCTGCTGGAAAACCATCCGTGGTTTGAAGTAACAACGATCGCAGCGAGCCCGCGTTCGGCCGGAAAGAGATATGAGGACGCCATTGGCGATCGCTGGAAAATGACAACTCCGATGCCGGAAGCAGTAAAAGACATTGTAGTCATGAATGTAAATGAAGTAGAGAAAGTTGCTTCGGAAGTGGATTTTGTATTCAGTGCCGTAGATATGTCAAAAGACGAGATCAAAGCCATTGAGGAAGCATATGCAAAAACAGAGACACCGGTTGTATCAAACAACAGTGCACATCGTTGGACACCGGATGTACCGATGGTAGTTCCGGAGATCAACCCACAGCATATGGACGTTATTAAATATCAGAAAAAACGTCTTGGTACAACGCGCGGATTTATCGCTGTAAAGCCAAACTGCTCCATTCAGTCCTATGCACCGGTACTGACAGCCTGGAAAGAGTTTGAGCCGTATGAGGTTGTTGCAACTACTTATCAGGCGATTTCCGGAGCCGGTAAAACATTCAAAGACTGGCCGGAGATGGTAGAAAATATTATCCCATATATTGGCGGAGAGGAAGAAAAATCCGAGAAAGAGCCGCTTCGTCTCTGGGGTGAGATCGATGAGGAGAAAGGCGAGATCGTTCCTGCAACTTCACCGGTTATCACTTGCCAGTGTATCCGTGTTCCGGTATTAAACGGACATACAGCAGCAGTTTTCGTGAAATTCCGCAAGAACCCGACAAAAGAGCAGCTCATTGAAAAGTTAGAGCAGTTCAGCGGCGTTCCGCAGGAGTTAAATCTTCCGAGTGCACCGAAGCAGTTTATCCGCTACATGCAGGAAGATAACCGTCCGCAGGTTCAGCTTGATGTTGATTATGAAAACGGCATGGGTATCAATGTAGGTCGTCTGCGTGAGGACTCTGTATATGATTGGAAATTCGTAGGACTTTCCCATAATACGGTTCGTGGTGCTGCAGGTGGAGCGGTTCTTTGTGCAGAACTTCTGAAAGCACAGGGATATATTACGAAAAAATAATTACGTGCTGATAAAAAATACATAATAATAAGAAAAGGATGAGTTTTCCGCTGTAATTGGAAGGCTCATCCTTTTTGAAATTACACTTCCAAATGTATGGCTGGAAATATAATGCCAAAACCATACAAGTTTATCAAGTTTTTACAGAAAAAGCATAGAAAAAATAATGAATCTGTGAGAAAATATGTGGCAGATAAGCAAAGAAATTTCAGGAGGCAAAAGAGATGAGAGAAAACCTTAACTGGGCGGTACTTGGAACAGGTGTGATTGCAAATGAAATGGCGCAGGCGCTGCAGAAAATGGGAAAATCCCTGTATGCAGTTGGAAACCGTACTCATCAGAAGGCGATAGATTTTGCAGAAAAATATGGTGTAGGTAAAGTATATGATCAGATCGATGATATGTTTGAGGATGAAAATGTTGATATTATTTATATTACCAGTCCACATAACACACATTATGCCTTTATGGAAAAAGCATTACAGCATGGAAAGCATCTTTTTGTCGAAAAATCCATTACATTAAACAGCAGAGAACTGGATCAGATGATCGCACTGGCACAGGAAAAGAATTTAATTCTGGCTGAAGCGATGACCATCTGGCATATGCCGATTTATAAGAAATTGTGGAACATCGTAAAAGAAGGAGCACTTGGAAAAGTCCAGATCATAACAATGAATTTTGGCAGTTTTAAGGAATATGATATGAAGAACCGCTTTTTCAATCTGAATCTGGCGGGAGGAGCAATGCTTGATATTGGTGTTTATGCACTTTCTATTGTCCGTAGTTTTATGGATGAGACTCCGACCAATATATTAAGTCAGTGGAAACCATCTCCGACAGGTTCCGACGAGCAGGCAACTGTTTTGCTGCAGAATTCACAGGGACAGATGGCAACAGTAGCATTATCCATGCATTCAAAACAGCCAAAACGCGCCATGATCAGCTGCGAAAAAGGATATATAGAAATTATGGAATATCCGCGTGCTGATAAAGCAGTTATCGTGGACGCCGAAACCGGGGAACGGACAGAAATTACAGAAGGTGAGACTGGCAATGCACTGTATTATGAAATGCTGGATATGGAGCAGGCAGTGCGCAGCGGTAATGCAGATGGAATGCATCTGGAATATACGAAAGATGTCATGGACATTATGACAAAACTTCGGAAAGACTGGGGTATGAAATATCCGGAAGAGAACTGGGATTAGATTTTTGATGAAAAAGGAGATAACATAAATATGAAAATCGTAGTATTAAACGGAAGTCCACGTAAAGGTGGAAATACAGAAATTATGACGCAGGCATTTACAAAAGGCGCTGAGAAAAAAGGGCATGAAGTAGTCAACTTACCTGTTGGTACCATGAAAATCCGTGGATGTATGGCGTGTGAGTACTGTTTCTCTCATAATGGAGAATGTGCACAGAAAGACGATATGACACAGGTGTATGCAGAATTGAAAGATGCGGATATGGTTGTATTTGCATCTCCGATTTACTGGTTCGATATCACTGCACAGTTAAAAGCAGTCATCGATCGTTTGTATGTGGGGGCAACAGCAGGATTTCATTTTCATAAAACAGCGTTGTTGTTAGATGCCGGTGCAGATCATGTATTTGATGCTGCAATTGAACAGTATCGTGCAACAGCTGCTTATGTGAAGTGGGAGGACTGTGGAATCATTACTGTTCCAAACATGGAAAGCAAAGGCAGCATGAGTGCCTGTCCGAAGCTGACAGAGGTAGAAGCATTGGGAGAGTCTTTATAATGCAGAAATACAGACATATTGTGCAGTATTATGAAACAGATAAAATGGGGATTACACATCATTCAAATTATATCCGTTGGATGGAAGAAGCCAGAATTGATTTTCTCAGACAGATTGGATGGGACTATGCAAAACTGGAGTCAATAGGCATTATATCTCCGGTTATAGCAGTAAACTGCAAATATAAAAAAAGCACAACCTTTGAAGCTGTTATTTACATTGACGTCATAGTAGAAGAATTCAAAGAAGTAAAACTGAAATTGCAATATACTATGACAAATGCGCAGGGAGAAATTGTATGTCAGGGATATTCAGAACATGGATTTATCAATCCGGAAGGCAAGCTGATTCGGTTAAAAAAAGAATATCCGGACTTTTATCATGCATTGAGTGAACTGGCAGAGTAAGAAATGGAGGGATGAAACGATGAAAGCACATAAATGGTGGAGCATTGCGGCATTATTTTGTATGATCATGGCAATTTATTCAGGTCATAAAATAATTCATAAGGCAAAGTAGAATTTAAAAAAATGGAAAAATACAGTATTAACGAAGTATCATTAATCAAAAATGAAAAAGCAATTTTTCCAATGATGGGGGAGTTTCATTTTTCCAGATGCCCGGAGAAGGAATGGGAAGATGAGATTCGAAAAATGAAAGCCTGTGGCATGGATATTATAGCAACCTATGTATTTTGGATTCATCATGAGGAAGAAGAAGGTGTCTTTGATTTTTCCGGTCAGCGCAATCTGCATCGTTTTCTGGAATTGTGCGAGAAATGGCAGATGCATGTGTGGCTTCGTATTGGACCGTGGGCGCATGGAGAGGCACGAAATGGTGGTTTTCCGGACTGGCTGATGAAAAAAGGATATAAATTACGTTCTGATGACCTGGATTACCTGGCTTTGGTGGAACGTTTCTGGAAGAAAATTTATAAAGAAGTGGAAGGAACACATTGTATCCTTGGTATTCAGATTGAAAATGAATATGGTCATGTGGGTGGCTTGCGTGGTGCTGACGGAGAGCAGCATATGCGGACGCTAACAAAACTGGCAAAAACGATTGGCTTTGAAGCACCTTATTGGACAGCAACCGGATGGGGCGGTGCGGTTCTTGGTGATCTGACACCGGTTATGGGCGGTTATTGTGATGCCCCATGGGATGCTTCTTTAAAACAGCTTCCGCCAAACAAAAATTATCTGTTTTCAACGGTGCGAAATGATGGGAATATTGGCAGTGATTATGCGCCGGGCATGGAATTGTCATTTGATAAAGATGCGTATCCGTATCTGACCGCAGAACTTGGTGGCGGTGTGCAGGTGACACATCATCGCAGACCACGGGTGGCAGCAGAAGATATCGGAGCGATGTCAGTATGCAAACTTGGAAGCGGTTGTAACCTGTTGGGCTATTATATGTATCACGGTGGGACAAATCCGAAAGGAAAACTCAGTAGCTTACAGGAATCGACGGCGGTGGGGTCTTTTTGCGATGTCCCTGAACTTTCCTATGATTTTCAGGCACCGATCCGGGAATATGGTCAGATTTCAGAGACAGCAAAAGAATTGAAACTTCTTTCTATGTTTGTGCATGATTATGGGGAGACATTTTGCAATATGCAGCCACAGTTTGCGGGGAATGACTGTGAGAGTACCTCAGTTCATACCGGAGATTTTCAGGATGCAGAAGATTTATCTGCATTTCGCATGATTACACGCAGAAACGGTGATCAAGGTTATCTGTTTGTAAATAATTATCAACGTGGCTATGAGATGGCAGAGCATAAAGATGTGATGTTGCGTGTTCAGACAGCAGATGGAGAAATACGTTTCCCAAAACAGGATATTAAAAATGGAGCTTACTTCTTTTATCCGTTTAATTTTCCGCTGTCAGATGACGTGACATTATGTTGGATTAATCAGACACCATTATGCAATATCAACCAGAAACTATGGTTTTTCTATGGAATTGACAAAATGCAGTATGAGGCAGATGAAAAACTGTCTGGCCAAGTGCTTATCAGTATGGATCGAACCTGGGCAAAATGTGCATGGCGCATGAAAAAATATCCAAATATATTGTTTTTCAGTGCGTTACCTATTTTGGAAACAGAAAATGGGATAGAGGTAATTTGTCACAGTGATTGTGCACAGAAAAACTGCTGGATAATCATGGATGCGACTGTGGAAGATGCTAAAACGTGGATTGACAATGGGTGGAAAAAACCAGATATCATTCCGGATTTCTTACATGTGGAAGGTGATGCATCCACAATTTGCGTGCTGAGTCATGAACTGTCGGCAGCAGACAATCAGACTGTCGCGTCATTTACACATACAGATGTAAATAACTGCATTATACGGAAAGAAAAAAATGTTTTTGACAGAGCAGAAAAAACAGATTTTTCCGAGTCAGAAGCATGTGTGATTGACGATACTGGCAAAGATTATCAGGAATATGTGATTCGAATTTCCTATGACAAAGCATATGATGCAGCAAAAGAAAATATCTTCCTTCAGATTGATTTTCAGGCAGATCAGGCAGAACTTTACCTGAATGGCGAGAAAATTGCGGATCAGTATTATATTGGTGATGTCTGGGAAGTCAGTCTGAAACGATTTGATTTTCCAATGGAATTGATACTACGGTTGTATCCACTGGAGGAAGATGATAAGATATATCTGGAAACGCAGCCGGATTATCTAAATGGAAGATGTTGCAGCTTAAAGGATATCCGTTGCGTGTATGAGTGTAAAGAAAAGTTGTAATAGTTGAAGAAAATGAGAATGTCCTCTGCTTCAATTGCGATAAGCAATGAGCAGGGGGCGTTTGTCTGTAAATCTGCCCCTTGGAAAACCGCTGCATTTTTGTTATAATGCAACTACTGGATTTATGAAAGACGGGTGAAATAGATGGAAGAATATTTAAAAGATATATCAGATGGAAAGTTATATAGCAGCAATGACATGGTAAAAGTAGGCTGTCATGATTGCAAAGGCTGTTCCGCCTGTTGTTGTGATATGGGTGAATCAATTTTGCTGGATCCGATGGATGTCTGGCGTCTGGAACGGAACCTTGGACAGAGTTTTGAACAACTGCTTGCAGGCGCGATAGATCTGCATGTGGAAGATGGTCTGATCCTTCCGAATCTGAAAATGGCACCATCCGCGACAGGACCAAAATGTTCTTTTTTAAATGAAGAAGGCAGATGCAGTATTCATGGATTTCGACCGGGAATCTGCCGTTTGTTTCCTCTGGGGCGAAACTATGAAGGGGAAAAGATGAGCTATTTTCTGCTGACAGATGCCTGTCCGGCAAAAAATAAATCAAAGATGAAAGTAAGTAAGTGGCTTGAAATGGATGGAGTGAAGGATTATGAGCACTTTTTAGTAAAATGGCATTCACTCACAAAGTCTCTTCGTCAGACGATGCAAAATTATAACGAAGAGGAAGCAAAACGGAAAAATATGCTGTTTCTTCAAATGTTTTATTTTACTCCTGTACAGCAGGAGAATTTTTATGATGGTTTCTACGAACGGCTTGAACAGTTTGAACGCAGATAAGCATTCCCCCGCTTCAAGTGCGCGGAGCACAAAGTGGCGGGTGAGGGGGGATGCTTATGTCAGCTTTCGCTGACCAGAATCACGCACCAAGTCTCACGTGCGTTCGACTTGAATAGTAGAAACAATAGTTAATAAGGAGTTTGAATGGGAAAATCTTTATACATAGCAGAAAAACCAAGTGTGGCTCGTGAATTTGCCAAGGCACTGAAAGAAGATATGCGTACCTTTGATGGTTATCAGGAATCAGAACATGCGGTCATTACCTGGTGTGTAGGACATCTGGTAACTATGAGTTATCCGGAAGCCTATGATATGAAGTTCAAAAAATGGAGTCTGTCGACCTTACCGTTTATTCCGGAAACCTTTAAATATGAAGTGATTCCGGGGGTGAGTAAGCAGTTTAAAATTGTATCGAACTTGTTGAACCGTTCGGATGTAGATACCATTTACGTCTGTACTGACTCCGGACGGGAAGGAGAATACATCTACCGTCTGGTGGAACAGATGGCAGGCGTGAAGGGCAAAGACCGCCGTCGTGTCTGGATTGATTCGCAGACGGAAGAAGAAATTTTACGCGGGATCCATGAAGCAAAAGATTTGTCAGAATATGATAATTTATCGGAATCTGCATATTTGCGAGCCAAAGAAGATTATCTGATGGGAATCAATTTTTCAAGATTGCTGACACTAAAATATGGCAATACATTGGCTGGTTTTCTAAATCAGAAATATACGGTCATTTCCGTCGGACGTGTTATGACCTGTGTGCTCGGCATGGTAGTGCGACGTGAACGGGAAATCCGTGAGTTTGTAAAAACGCCGTTTTATCGTGTGTTAAACAGTATGGAATTTGAAGGCCTGACCATTGAAGGCGAATGGCGCGCAGTTCCCGGATCAAAATATTTTGGTACACCGAAACTTTATAAGGAAAACGGTTTTCGGGAAAAGAAAGATGCACAGGAATTGATCAACTGGATGAAAAGCCTGGAACCGCAGGAAGCAGCAGTCATGTCAGTGGAACGCAAACAGGAAAAGAAAAATCCACCTTTACTGTACAATCTGGCAGAACTTCAGAATGATTGTTCAAAACTGTTTAAGATCAGCCCGGATGAGACTTTACGTGTAGTGCAGGAACTGTATGAGAAAAAGATGGTAACCTATCCGCGTACCGAGGCCCGTGTACTTTCCAGTGCTGTGGCGAAGGAGATTTCAAAGAATATTTCCGGATTAAAAGGGATCAATATGGTGCGTCCGTTTGCAGAAGAAATTCTTGAGAAAGAAAGCTACAAACAGATTGCGAAGACACGTTATGTCAACGATAAAATGATCACAGACCATTATGCAATTATTCCGACCGGTCAGGGACTTGGAGCTATGCGAGGTTTAAATCCGGTTTCACTGAAAGTATATGAGACGATTGTGCGTCGTTTCCTTGCTATTTTTTACGAACCGGCTATTTATAAAAAAGTGAGTCTGACAATGGGGATGGAGACAGAACGTTTTTTTGCTTCCTTTAAGGTGTTAGCAGATCCTGGGTATCTGAAGGTGATGGAATATTCCTTCCGGAAGAAAAAGACAGAAGATACAACCAGTCAAAATGATGCAGATTCCAATGAAAAAAGCGGCGATGCACATTTACTGGAACAAATCGCAAAAATCAAAAAAGGTATGACACTTCCGGTAAAGAGTTATGCTATCAAGGAGGGAGAAACTTCTCCACCAAAACGTTACAATTCCGGTTCCATGATCCTTGCAATGGAAAATGCAGGACAGCTGATTGAAGATGAGGAGTTACGTGCGCAGATCAAAGGCTCCGGTATCGGCACCAGTGCGACCCGTGCTGAGATTTTGAAGAAACTGGTGAATAACAAATACCTGAGTCTGAATAAAAAGACACAGATTATTACACCGACCTTACAGGGAGAGCTGATTTATGATACCGTATCGGCATCCATCAAGTCATTGCTGAATCCCGAACTGACGGCAAGCTGGGAAAAAGGCCTGAATTATGTGGCGGAGGGTACAATTACCCCAGAGGAATATATGACAAAACTGACACACTTTATTCAGAGTCGTACAAGTGGTGTACTGGGACTTCGAAACCAGTATATCATAAAGGATTCTTTTGAACGGGTGGCACCATTCTATAAAAAATCACGTTAAGAATGCTTTGTGATAAAAGAACATTACGGACGCAGGCATATCACAATCATCATCGATTGATGTATGCTCCATTTGAACGCAGAATAAGCAAGTAACGAAAGCGGATTGCGAATGTCCGCTTTACTTTCTGATAAAACCAAAAATCGATTCGTAAAAATATGCATAATATGCAATAAAATTGAATAAATATACACGTAAATCATAAAAAACACTTGCTTTTATATAGAACAGCATGTATAATATGACACGTTAAGCGAAGGAGCACTTTGGGAGTTTTACCTGAAGTGCTTTTTACCTATAAAAATCAGATAACATTCTGAAGAAAAAACGAGGGCGAAAAAATGAAACCAAATCCAAAGTATTTATCCTTTTACTATCAGACGATGACAGAATTTCCGGATATCGAACTGGATCCGAAAAAAACAGCATTGCTGATCATTGATATGCAGAATGAATTTGTGCGCAGAGATATGGGGGAAGCATTGCAGTTTAAGGAAATGGGAGAATGGGAGCGTTGGATTCCATTCCATGACAGACTGGATAATGTGACAATTCCAGCCTGCAAAAAAATGTTGGATTATTTCCGGGCAAACAATATGTATGTTACATATGGAAGAATTGCCTGCTTGCTGGATAACGGTGAAGATCGCTGTGCAGTACAGAAATCCGAAGGATGGAACGGAATGCTGCTTCCGGTAAATTCTGTAAATGCGGCTATGATCGACGAGCTTGCTCCACAGGATAATGAAATCGTGGTAAATAAGACAACAGATAGTGTTGTTACAGGAACAAATTATGTACGTCTGATGCAGAACATGGGCATTGAGACGATTGTAGTCTGCGGTATTGTGACAGATCAGTGCGTGGCAAGTACAATTCGTGATCTGGCAGATAATGATTTCAAAATTATTTGTGTGGAAGATGGTTGTGCGGCAGCAGATCAGGAACTGCATGATGCAGAGTTGAAGATCATGAATGTGATTTACTGTAACGTATTATCTTCCGATGAGACCATCGAGGTAATTGAGAAAAACCGTAAATAAAAACGTGTCTGGGGGATGCGACGATATAAGTATATTGGGGAAGGGAGAGATTACAAAATAAGATTATTCATTAGGAATAGTTGTTGAGAGAAAGAAGTGTAAAAAATGGAACAGGGATTAAAGAAAACATTGAAATTGCCGCAGCTGATCGCATTGGCTGCCGGCGGAATGATTGCTGCGTGGATGGTGGAGATTCAGTATTGGTTTAGTCTGACCGGTACAGGTTCTTTATTAGCACTGATCCTGTGTGCAGTATTTGTGTTACCATTATGTTTTATTTATGCAGAGATGACAACCATGCTGCCGTATGCAGGCGGTGAAAATGTCTGGGTTTCCAATGCATTTGGATGGAACACCGGATGGGTTTGCTGTTGGTTTGTGCTGTTACTTTATGTTATGGCGATGCCTACTGTATCTTACGGTATAGCAAGCATGATTGGATATCTTCATCCGATCACTTCCGGACAGACAAAGCTGTTTGCGGCAATCATTCTTGTTGTATGGTTTTTCCTGACCAATAAAGAATTAAAATTTATCGCAAAACTGCAGAGTATTTTGTTTTGGGCAACGTTGATTGTTTCGCTGGCAGCATCTGTAATCTTTATTTGCAGTGGCTCCTGGAGTTTCTCTAATTTCAGAGGGAATCTGTTCCCGTCCGGTGGAAAGGGATTTTCAGCAGCCATTGCGTTGTTGATCATGAAATTTATCGGATTTGATCTGATTCCGCAGTTGTCCGAGGAGGCAAACTTCCCGAAAAAGAAAATGTGGAAAGCATTTGTTGGTTCTCTTGGGTTTACAGTATTGATCTATGGTATGGCTGTTGTCGGTGTCGGTGGAATTATTTCGCAGGACTGGGTGCTTCAGACAGATATCGTAGATCCGCGTGTTGCTGATATGATCGATATGCATTGGCTTGGTATTGTAATTGTTATCATGGGAACAGGAACCTGTCTGACCACATTGTCCGGATTCTGGATGTGCGCGTCCCGTACTCTGTTTGGAGCTGCAAAGCAGGCACAGTTTACGAAAAAGCTGGCAAAGGTAAACAAACATGGACAGCCGTTTTTGGCAAATATCATCGTTGGTATTTTATCTATTTACTTTACGGTATTTGCACCGGATGCATGGGTAAATTATATTTATACGATTTACGGATTAACAGCCGGAGTTGTATATTTGCTTGTTGCACTGTCCTTCCTGAAACTGCGTCGTTCTCATCCGGAATGGGAACGTCCGTATAAATTGCGGATTCCGTGGTTTTTTGGTATTGCGTCTATCATTTTCTGTGTGTACGTTATTTATGTGACAATTACAACGATGGATCGGAATGCATGGATTGTTTTGATTGTTTATATCGTACTCGGAATTCCGTTCTGGGCTTACGCAAAAGCAATGCAGAAAAAAGATCCGGAGAACTGGAAAGAAGTAATCACAAATCCGGATACAGAAAAACTGAAATAAAGTGTGGATATATGTGCTGTTTCGGAGAATAATATAGACAGTTTCATATACTAAAAGGGAACTCTGACTTATGTGACAGATATGTTGCACGGGGCAGGGTTCTTTTTATTGCAGACAGTAATTTTTACCAATACGGATAATTCAGAAAAAAAGGACTGGAAAAAGAGTGGAAAACGTGGCACAATAAGATTGATGAAAAACATAGTATGAAAGGAATTAAAGCAGAAAATGGAACAGTGTAAGATTGTAAATATGTACGATTTAAATGAGACAATCGCAAAAGAATATATGGAAACTGCAGAGTATCCGTGGGAACTTTTGGACGGACTTTCTGATTATATCAAAAGACTGGGTGCCACTCTGGATCCGGAGAAATATGAGAAACGTGGCGAAGATGTATGGGTAGCTAAAAATGCAAAGGTTGCACCGACGGCATTTCTTGGAAGTCCTCTGATCATTGATGAGGAAGCGGAAGTTCGCCATTGTGCATTTATCCGCGGCTCAGCTATTGTTGGAAAAGGTGCGGTTGTAGGAAATTCTACAGAATTAAAAAATGTTATTCTGTTTAACAAAGTACAGGTTCCGCATTACAACTATGTGGGCGATTCGATTCTTGGATACAAAGCGCACATGGGGGCAGGTTCCATTACTTCAAATGTCAAGTCTGATAAAACATTGGTTGTAGTACGTGATGGCAAAGAAGAAATTGCTACCGGAAGAAAGAAATTCGGCGCAATGCTTGGAAATAATGTCGAAGTAGGATGCAATTCCGTGTTAAACCCGGGAACTGTGATCTGTCCGGAAAGCAATGTATATCCGTTATCTGCAGTCCGTGGAGTAGTACCTGCACATTCTATTTATAAAAACCGTAATGAAATTGTAGAAAAACAGTAATTAGTCATGACTCATTTGTGCTATTTTTGATACATGAGAAATTTTGTAAAAAAAATGTTGGAAAAGACTTTACGAATGATGAAAAATGTGTCAAAATACATACGGATGTTAAAAAAATAACAAAGTAATCCTGTGCAGAAAACCCGGTTGACACATGATAGGAAATAATATATGTTTTCTATGAAAATCAATAAAGGATAGGTATAGCGTATAGGATCTCTTTCAAAAACATTCATACATAGAAAGGAGTTTTACAATGATTTATTCCAAAGAAGTAGAATTGATGTGCCCGGTTGCAAAAGGCGCAAAACATGAACCTGCTCCAATCCCGGAAGAGGGAAAATGGGTTCACTCCAAAAAAATTGAAGACATTTCCGGTTTTACACACGGTGTAGGCTGGTGTGCTCCGCAGCAGGGTGCATGTAAGCTGACTCTGAATGTAAAAAACGGTATCATCGAGGAGGCTTTGATCGAGACAATCGGATGTTCCGGTATGACTCATTCCGCAGCGATGGCAGCAGAGATTTTACAGGGAAAAACAATTTTAGAGGCATTAAATACAGACCTTGTCTGTGATGCAATCAATACAGCAATGAGAGAGCTGTTCTTACAGATTGTATATGGTAGAACTCAGAGTGCTTTTTCTGATGATGGTCTGGCAATCGGTGCCGGTCTTGAAGATCTTGGTAAAGGACTTCGTTCTCAGGTTGGTACAATGTATGCAACAAAAGAAAAAGGTGTTCGTTATCTGGAAATGGCAGAAGGCTATGTAACAGGCATTGCTCTGGATGAGGATAATGAGGTAATCGGATATCAGTTCGTAAGCCTTGGCAAAATGACTGACTTTATCAAAAATGGCGATGATCCGAATACTGCATGGGAGAAAGCAAAAGGTCAGTATGGCCGTGTAGCTGATGCAGCAAAAATCATCGATCCGAGAAAGGAGTAATGGACAATGGCTTTATTTGAATCATATGAAAGAAGAATTGACCAGATCAATTCTGTTTTAAATAGTTATGGAATTGCTTCTATCGAAGAAGCAGAGAAAATCACAAAAGATGCTGGTCTGGATGTATACGATCAGGTAAAGAAAATCCAGCCGATCTGTTTTGAGAATGCATGCTGGGCTTATACAGTAGGTGCAGCTATCGCAATCAAAAAAGGATGCCGCAAAGCTTCTGAGGCAGCTGCAGCAATTGGAGAAGGTCTTCAGGCTTTCTGCATCCCGGGTTCTGTAGCAGATCATCGTAAAGTAGGTCTGGGACATGGTAACCTTGGAAAAATGCTTCTGGAAGAGGAGACAGAGTGCTTCTGTTTCTTAGCTGGTCATGAGTCATTCGCAGCAGCTGAGGGCGCAATCGGTATTGCTGAGAAAGCAAACAAAGTACGTCAGAAACCGTTACGTGTTATCCTGAACGGTCTTGGAAAAGATGCAGCTCAGATCATTTCCCGTATCAACGGTTTCACATTTGTAGAGACAAAATATGACTACAAAGAAGCAAAACTGAACGTTGTATATGAGAAATCATATTCTAAAGGACTTCGTGCTTCCGTAAAATGTTACGGTGCAGATGATGTTCAGGAAGGTGTTGCAATCATGCATCATGAGAACGTTGGTGTATCTATCACAGGTAACTCCACCAACCCGACACGTTTCCAGCATCCGGTAGCAGGTACATACAAAAAAGAGTGTATCGAGCAGGGTAAAAAATACTTCTCAGTAGCATCCGGCGGTGGTACAGGACGTACACTTCATCCGGATAACATGGGTGCAGGTCCTGCTTCCTATGGTATGACAGATACAATGGGACGTATGCATTCTGATGCACAGTTTGCAGGTTCTTCTTCTGTACCGGCTCATGTAGAGATGATGGGCTTAATCGGTATGGGTAATAACCCAATGGTTGGTGCTACAGTAGCAGTTGCC
>QFCE01000003.1_pt1 | contig 222856 bp, 209 predicted proteins | sample 5346091 | NCBI WGS metagenome assembly QFCE01 (sample SAMN09062252, study PRJNA434731) | Human gut metagenome, whole genome shotgun sequencing project. | isolation source: stool timepoint A chromium assembly | host: Homo sapiens | collected 2015
TTGACAAACATGATGTGACAACAAAGAAGTTTGATGCTATAGTAGAAAAAGCAGGGAAAGTGGATGCAAACTATGCGGCACAGATAGAAGGATACTGCAGCCTGCTTGGAGAATACGGGAAAAAATTTGAGGCTGTATGTGCCATGCTGCAGCCGGAAAAACTGAGGTTATCCCCGGATAAATACCGCGAAAAACTGGAGGGGATCAATACCGGCTATCAGAATGCCAAGGATACCCACGAGCAGGAACAGTCGGATTATGAGGCAGAACTGTATGAGATAGAGACTGTCTGGTATAAAAAAATGCTGGACAAAGCGGAAGATTATCTGATACGGAGTGCTGAATGTATTGTCCTGGGTAATTTTACAGATGAAGTGACAGTACTTGGAGTGGGTGTGCAGATTGTCCTTGGAATTTTTGATCTGGATCTGCCCTGTGACATCCGGGATATCATTGCAGATATAAAGAACCTTGCAGAAACAGACAGGGTAAGATGGGATCTGATCGGAATGCTTGCACTTGACCTTATCGGTCTGATCCCGGTAATAGGAGCACTAAAGTATTCGGACGAAATAGGAACACTGTTCAAAAATGCAGATAAAGTCAGTGTGGTGGCGAGAAGTACAGATGGTGCCGGTGTGCTGGCAAAGCATGCAGATGAGGCTGGAGCATGGCTGCACGGGGGAAAAGTGTTCAGGTATTCGGATGAGACAGCCGAAGCAGTGGCATCCGGAGAAAAGCTGTTAAAGGAAAGCCAGACAGTATACGAATCATTTGCCGATATGATGTCACCAGATGATGCAGCAAAGTATCTGGATTTTCTGGAGAATGGAAGCAGAGAAGGATTGACAAGTGCCGAGCTGGCAGGAGTAGAAAAGGCAGATGTATTGCTGGTATCCCAGAAAGTTGGATATGAGGATGTATGGGATTTAAGGAATGTGGGAGATGCGCTTGAAAGTGGTTTAAACTCTAATCTATTAGATGAATTAGCTAATAGTGGAGTAAAGTATAATCCAGAGGATATCGTTGCAATAACAAAGACTGCGGATGGGAAATTAGTGTGGTTAGAAAATGGAACAGATACTGCGGGATTAAATCACATTATTACTGAGCATGCTGACGATTTTCTAAATAAAGGAATAACGCAAGAGCAAATTCCTGATTATGTAATGAATGCACTAGAAAATGGAAAAATCGTTGGATATCAGGGAAGAGGTACTGGAAGACCTATATATGAATTTACATATAACGGAGAAATTCATAAAGTTGCTATTACAGTAGGTAATAATGGATTTATAGTTGGTGCTAATCCAAAGTAGAGAGGAATGTGTATGAAAGTAATAAAAATCAAATTTGAATATGGATGCTTCCCTGTGTGGATTTATGGTGAAAATAATGAATTGATAGAGAATGATTTGCCACCATATTTAATAGGAGATAGTGATATAGACCCTAAATTTTTAAATATTCAAAAAATATATGATAGTTTGTATTTGGATGATGGAAAAGAATTCAAATATATTGGATTTAAAGAGGCTGAAAAGAGAGAAAATTTTTTCAGAGAATTGCTTTTGGTAATCAATCTTCTAAAGAATAAACTGAATGATGAGTATATCATTGAGGATAATATGGATTTTTTAAAGAAAACTATTAATTAAATTTATTGTAACTATTCAGAACCAGCTTTACTCAAAGATGAAATCAGGGTGACCTGAGATTGCATTTTTGATTGCTTGGTAAGCATTATGTCCCTGCTTGTGTGCCGTGCCAACGTAGGACATGATTTTCCGATAATCTCTGGCACCTTCCTCTGTTCGGAAGCATCCGGATACTTTGGTCTTGACCTTTATCATCCGAAGATCACGTTCTGCCTGGTTGTTATCAAACGGGACATTGAAGTTATGAATAAAAAGGCAGACTGGGACCTTGTAATTCGCAAGGCGTTCTACAAGGGCAAGGATTTTTCCTTTTTTCTTCCGACCACGTTTTTTCTCTGCGGTTTCGGGAAGTGGATTTTCCTTCCGAGCCTGTTCGATAAGTTCATCATACTTTTTAGCGAACTTATGATAGTGATAATAGCTCAGAAAGTCCTTGCCTTTCTCTACAGCTTTGTCTTTGACCTTTTTCATTTCCAGTAAAAGGTCTATAAATGCAGATGCCCACTTCTGCTCAGGATGATTTTCATCAATCCCCGTTAATTCACGGAGAAGATGGGCACAGCAGACTGCATGCTGAATATCCGGATAATTCCAGTAGGAAGCCCAGCAGTCATGCATGGCAATCCCTTTGAATTCCGGGAGAACACCGCATTGTTCCATGCCCGCATTTCCACGTTTGGGACTGATATCAAGATAGGTGTATTCACAGTTTGAGGCATCATGAACCTACCAGAGTTTTTTATCCACTCTGGTTCCTGTTTCATCGAAATGTCCAAGTGCGGAATCGATCATTTTATCCTTGATCTTACCTACTGTTTCACTCAGACTGTCAGCGCATCTTTTTACCATGCTACTGATTGTTTCTGTTGCAATCGGAATGTTAAATACTTCGGAAAGGATCTCATGGGTGCGTTTGATGCTGACTGCACCTACGGTATTCAACGCAACAGCTAATGACTGAAGATTTTCGCCATACTGTACGGCTGCTTTTACGTCAGAAGGGAAAGCACCTCTGCGTGTATCTCCATACAGCATACAGATTGGAAGTTCCAGTGCCTGATGTCCGTTCTGTCCACCAGCCTTTTTACCAGATGGTTTTCGCAGACTCTTTGGGGCAGGCTTTTTGAAACCATCACTTGAAGGTGGTTTGGAACTGTTTTTGGAGTTCTTATTAAGCTGTTCCTTTAGTTTCTGTATCGTCTGATTGAGTTGAGCGATCAATTGTGTTTGCGCATTGATTGTAGCATTCAGGGAATCTACAGTTGATGTTAATGAATTAACCTGCTGTAATAACTTCTTATTCATTTCATCTTTTGTCAATCAGACCACCTTCTTCCGTTAAAATTCGATACTTCTATTTTAACGGAAAATGGGGTAAAAAGCGAATCGTAAGATTTTGGCATACTGTCAAAATGACGGTGGATAACCCAAAAAAAATCAGAGATTAAATGCTGATAACACCCGGATAAAATCCACAAAAATGCTGTTATCTGGATAAAACTAAGGAGTTATGTTTCAGTAATCCACAAACCCGAAGCACTTGGCAGCCAAACTGAAAAATTATCCACACTTTGCACTAAAACGATGATGAAACAGAAATTTTATTTTCTCTGTTTTGCCGAAAAATCAAGATGTACTTAATGAGGTACTGAATAGTTACTCATATATTAATTAACGTGTCTTTTGACACCCTAATCCCAATAAGACACAAATTGCTTGATAAAACAATACATATAGTTATAGAATAAGTGTAGAGAATTACAAGCCTGATCAGCAGGATTTGATGAAATAATATTAGAAGCATCCGAGGAAAAATAAATGTCAGAAAAAACGATTAGGGTAAAGAAAGAAGAAAATAGATTACTGGTGTATTATTCCCCAAGTATTAATTTTGATGAGATTGTGAGGAACATTGCGTATGGAACACTGATTAAGGGGACATTTTGGGTGACTCAAGACAATCTTGTTGAGGTTAATGAAGAAGAGGAGTATATTTGCTTTCGGATTGCAGGTACAGAAGGTACATATTACGTCCTTGATAAGAAGGTATTTAATATTGAAAATTCTATATATGTAGATAAATGTTTGGATATCACAGATAAATGGTTTATTACATATCCTCATAATTCGATTATGAGGAGACTGGATAATTTAATCTCAAAAAAGCTTTATATTGTTGAAAGTGATGATGGGATAGAGAATCATTTGCCGGGCAGTGCTTTTCTGGGATTGGTAGAAATATTTCCGAATGCTTATGAGGTTAACAAATATGTGAATGCTCGGATCGCGTACCTGTTATCCAATTATGTAGAGGGAGTGTGGAAACACAAGGAGTCTTATGAAAAATACCTTGAGAAAAAAGAAACACATTTTTCATTAGTCGATAATCAGTGCATTAAGTTGATGGGCTACGAAATGTACAGAAAAGCATTTGAGAATCTTGAAAGGATGCTTGCAGATCCTGAACCATATTCAGAAAAGGTCTGGCAGGAAAAAATTTATGAAATAATATGTGTGCTTTATCCTAAGTACATAGCCAGTTTCCGAGAAATTGAGATTGGAAATGATGGTCGTCATTCGAAAAACCGGATTTTATACTGGTAGATTCTTCTGGATTTGTTGATCTTCTGGAAATAAAAAAGCCTAATAACCAAAAAGTTGTTTCGTCTACGGAATATAGAAATAATTATGTGGCTGGAAGAGATTTAGAAGGGGCGATTGTTCAGATAGAGAAGTATGTATACATTTTAAATCATGAAGGAGAGGCGCGTGCAAAAAAAATACGAGATAAAATTGCAGGTGATCTTCCGGCAGGATTAGAAATTAAAGTAGTGAATCCACAGGGAATTTTGCTTTTGGGAAGGAGCAGGGGATTGACAAAGGAACAGCTTTTTGATTTCGAAATAATAAAAAGACAACATAAGAATATTGTAGATATTATGACATATGATGATCTGCTAAATCGATTGAAAAATATTTTGAAGCAGATGGAGACAGATTCAAATTGTATATAGAACTGGAAAAGGAGCTTGTGTCAAAGCTCCTTTTTGGCTGTGAGCAGAGTTTTTGTTGCTGCATTTTCTCCTTTTAATTGGATATAGCCTACGATCATATGATAAAAATATTGTTTCTCATCAGGAGTAAGTTTTACAAGCTGTGCCCGGATATCTGTCATAATTTCATCATCTCTGGTGGAAATGTCATCAGATACAACATAATCCACACTTGCGTGTAAAGCATTGCATAATGCGATAGTCGTTTCTAAACTTGGGGTACGGTCACCACGCTCAATCTGTCCGATGTAATTAGTTGAAACATCAACGGCCTCGGCTAAGCGAGCCTGAGATAAACAATTGTTGATTCGTAAACGTCGTATTTTCTTTCCTAAAGAATCTGGTTGCATGATGCCTTCTCCTTTTCAATACAGTCAATCTTATATGTTTATAATATATATTATATCCATTATATTACCGCTAATATTTTTAATCCTGATGATTACTATTTGCTTTGGAAATAGTAACTGGTAGTATATGTTTATATACTGATTGTGTGTTAAAAATATATGCAATATACACAAATAGCTTGTATATTAATGAAAATTAGGGTAATATAGAGATAAGAACAAAAATGATTGATAATTATATATTATCATTAAATATTTAGTGTTTTACGAGGGTTAGCAGTGATAAACTGGAAATTACTTTATGATAAATTTGGACGGCTAAATGCAGCAAAAAAATTTGAAGATTTAGCGTTAGATTATGTTTGTGACGTATATAATGAATATACGTGGAAACCAACACAGCGCACTCGAGATGGAAATAGAGATTTTCATAATCTTGAAGAGGACTTATTAAAGATATGGGGAGAAGCCAAATATAAAAAAGATTCCATTAGTTTAACACGCAAAGATTTGGATCCAACCATTTTATCTGGTCTTATAGATGGACATGTAGAGCTTATCATCTTTGTAACCAATGGTAAAATTCCAGAAGAATTGATTTCCAGAATGACGTTAGGAGCAAATATGAAAGGAATAAAGCTCTCTTTTGTTACTGGTAAACAATTGTCTGATTGGCTTGTTTTAAATCCTGAAAAATATAAAATATATTTTGGTGAAGAACTAGAAATTGATAATTATAAAGTAGAACAACTAATAGAATTTAGAAAAATATCATTTTATGAACCAATATCATTGGATTTTAGACCCAATTTTAACAAAGTATGCATGAACATTGAGGATACATTCATTCTTAACTGCATATTTTATAACTCACAACCAGGAAATTGCAGCATAGAATTGGAAGATGATGCACCGCTCTCTTTTATTAAGTCTGATAAATATGAAAATCCTGAAAGTTTTTTTGTTAAGCCGGGCTTAAATAGTGTTTCATTTCTTATAAGAGCAATGAAAGAATATAATAAGGTTCTTCGTATTACCCTTGTCTGTGATCATAATAAATATCATTGTATTTCGGAAAAATTAGTAATTAAACGAAATAAGCAGTTAAATATCTATTATTTTAAACAAATAAATATTTTATCTGGTATTAAAACTGTGTTGGATTATTTCGATAATACGATAGGAAATTATGCTTTTTTCATACATGGTAATAGTGGAATGGGCAAAAGCTATATATTAAAGTCGTTATCGCTGGATTATTGTTTAAATAATGATCTTACATTGGTAACATTTGAATCAGAAGAGAAAAGTAATGTGAATTATCTTCTGATTTGTAGAATAATAATTTTTTTACAATATGGAAATATCTTTTGGGATTATAAGCCTGAAAAAATCAAAGATTTCTGCAATTCAAATAGTAATTTTAATATTGAAACAGATAAAAAAATATTAAATGATATTTTAAATGGTTGTTTTGACTCCAATATAGCTAAGACAGTTATTGAGAAATTGCAATCAAATTTTCCTAATAAGTATAATTTTATCAGTTCCGTACATCCCAAAAGCTTTAGAGTTTTATTATTAGACGACATTCATAATTTAAATAAAACACAAAGTACACTTTTGTATAATTTAATAAATGAGCTATTAGCTTCCAAAAGTAAAACTATTCTGGTTTTGGCAGGAAGAAAAAAAGAATTTAAGACACCAGCATTTGAAAAAAAATTATTAGATACCATTAGCAATTACTATGAATTGGATAAGCTGAGCGAAAAAGATATTAAAGGAACCATACAGCAGAATTTTAATGTAGGAACAACAGGAATAAATGGATTTGTTAATTCTTTACCTTCAAATTTACTTCTGTTAAACGAAATTTTATCAAATTTTAAATATTCGTATCAGTATAATAAAGAGGTCAGTATATCAAAATTTATAGATAAATACATCAATTTATATAAAGAAGATCTGGTTTTTCAAGAGAAATTTCTGAAGCTAAAAGACAAGTACTATTTGTTAGACATATTATATCTTTTTAAAAAAGGTCTTCGGGCTGCTCTGTTATATGAATATTCTGGTTTTGATAAGAAAAATACGAAGAATGATATCCAGATACTTATAGAAAATAATTGCATCATACAAATTGGTACGGCATTACTGGTTCCATTTCATGATTACATGATTAGTAATTATAAAAAATTACGAAAAGGGAAGGAATATAATAAAAAGACGGGTGATTTTCTGGTATTTTTATTAAATAAAACCCAAAACGATATGGATACAAATTATCTACTCTCACTAATCTGTAAATGTGGAAAAACTTATTTTAATTATTATAATAAATCAATAAAGAATCTGATGTTAAAGTATATTCATCAATCAGAATATGGAACAGCCGTTTATTTTGCTGAAATATTTTATGACAATATTTCAAACAAAAAAAAGCTGACAGCAAATGAAAAACATTTTTTATATTTGTATGCCGACTGTTTAGTTCATTGTGATAATCAATATAGAGCCAAGCAATTTTTTCAGGAAATTTTAACAAAAGAAGAAAATACAAGCTTTGAAAAATATGAAGTAGCGGTTTCTTTGTTAAATCAAAGATTTTGGAATATTGACCTGGATGAACTTATTGAAGATTCAAAAATGTATCAATATACTTTAGAAAGTTTATTTATGGATCATCTGAAACCTGAGTTGATTTGGAGATTTAGAAAGACATATGAGTCTTGCTTTAACAGAAGAATGGTAACTCAATTATTAATTGATGAGTATAAGGACGCACAAATATAATTATAGTGATGGACTGATTGCAATAAAAAAACTTTCAGAAAAATATAATCTTAATTTTCAAGTTGAAATAGCCACAATAATTATGGATTATGCCAGAGGTAATATGTCAATCAGACCGAAAATGTCTTATCGGTTATTCAATATTTCTAAACAATACTTTTCTAAAGCAAAATCCGAAAATATCAGACGTTTTGTGATTTGTCAGATTGATTTATTTGTTATGCAGAATATTTTAAAAGAAAATGTAAATTATATAGATTTTATGAATAAAGTAAATATATTAAATGAACATAACTTTTTACAAGAATATGTAAAGGGAAAGTTAAAGTTTTTTGCATGTAGAATGGTTGATTTTGGTCGAATTAACGGGGATAGCAGAATTTCAGTTTCTTTTATGACTGAATGTATCAATGAGATTGAAAAAATAAAATTGAATAATTATATTTCGTTACAGGGGCGTGAACGATATTTATATAATTATATACTTTGTTATTTTTACATTATACAGAATCAATATGAAAATGCTAAAGCTGCTATTATAGAAAATTTAGCCTATGTGAAAGAAGCTGGTGCTACATATAAAATACCATTAGAACACAACCTTGCAAATCTTGAAACCATTCGGAGAGTAGAATGGTTTCAGAATCAATGCAACTATCCAGAAAACGTTTATCTTTTAGACTCAAGATTTTGGTAATGACTTATGTAGTTATAACATTTAGAATTTTATTGAATGCATATATTTTTATAGTTGAAATAAATTACATCATATTAGGATATTGTAGCAAGATATACAATGTAATTATTTATATAATGGTATTGAATCATATAATAAATATATATGTCTTTGAATATAATTTTTATAGAATAATACCATCTATTTCTATTACCACTATGATTAAAATGATCTCTTCTTAATTTATTACAAAAAGAATGTAAACAACTATTCCTAATAATAATAAGCGGTAAACCAGCACTTTTTGAAGGATGCAAACGTACATACATTTGTATTCCTTCAAGAATGACTTTAATATTATTTTTTTTACTATACTCCACAATGAAATCAAAAAACACATTGCAATAATAATTAAAAAAAATATCATTACTATTTTGCTTATCGGTTTTTGACCATTGAATATCAATAAATTGTTGAATATCTGGATATTGTTTCAAAAAAAGGTTTAATATTTGCTGGCTTTCTATTGAGGATTGCGGATAAAATTTTAAAACATCAAATGATATGCATACTGCTTTATGCTGTAAAGCATATTTCTTGGCAAAAGTCGTTTTTCCTGAACCAGACAATCCTGTTACAAGTAATATTGGAATGTTATTTATGCCCCATTTTTCAAGATTAAAGCAAAGTGGTGGTTCATCTTTGAATAATCTTATTTTCATATTAAAAACTCCTGTAATTTAATAACATTTCCGTGTAAATCAATAACGATATCATTAGGATTGTTACGATTTTTAATCCAATTATAGTTTTTAGAAATATCATTAATGGACTCAGTAATAAATAAGTAATTTCCTCCGAAATTCAAGAAAGAATATGGGAACAAATTATATAAATTAGCCTCTCCACTATGTGGTCGGTATACATATCCGTTAATGCTAAAATTTAATTTTTGTAGTATATTTTCCCAACCATTTAAATGGCTTAAAATAACACCACTGTACATCTTGCTGAGAATCTCTTCATTTAATTGAGGTAGTATATATTTATCAATATCGGTAGATATTATGTCTCCCCAATTTTGTATAAAATATTTTCCCTGCTGTGTTTCACTTATATCCATTGAATTTCGGGTTCCTCCACCAATATGGTATGCAATCGCCTCAGGATAGTATATGCATTTTAACCCGGAATTATTAATTTTAAGCGTTAGTTCAAATCCTTCATAGGCATTATAATAGTATTCATTAAATCTGCCATTTTTAATAAAAATGTCGCGTGGTATTGCACAAAATGCAGAGGTCAAAGCCTGACGTTCACTACATTTATATATCACTTCTTTATGAATATCACTATACTGATAAACATGGGCATTTTGTAAATCTAGAAACAAATGTCCAGTACTCTGCACTTTATTAGTCTGTGGATAAATAAGCAACCCCTGTACCGCACCAGTAGTTGCTCTGTTTTCTTCCAGGTAAGACACAAGATTATGAATACTGTTTCGAATTGGAAAGACATCGCTGTTTAAGAAAACGAGAATATCCCCCTGACTATGTTCAACACCAATATTATTTGATTTCCCATATCCCAATTTAGTTTTATTATATATAATTTTTATAGGAAACGATTTTTCAGAAAGTTTTTTTAGATAATCTATAGTTTGTATGTTTGCACATCCATCAGAAACAATTACTAATTCACTATCATTTTGAAGAGACTCTGTCAGAAGCAGATTTTCGACAAAATTATTGGTTAATGCAAAATTATTATCTAACGCTACTATAATGCTATACCTCATTCACACTCTCCTTTTTATATTATTTGACCGTTAAAAATCAAATAATATATAATTATCAATCACTTCCTTTCACAAGCATATTTTTTTTAAATACAAAACCCATTTCTCGGATGTTTCGTCGTCAGTATCATTTTCTGTTTGGCGAGCGTGACATGTGTATAAATTTGGGTCGTAGTAATAGAACTGTGTCCTAACATTTCCTGTATGTACCGGATATCGACATCTGCATCAAGCAGGGAGCTGGCGAAAGTATGACGGAACATATGAGGCGTCATGTGTTGTTCGATACCGGCGAGAGCGGCATATTTTTGAATCATCCTTCGGACGCTCTGATCGGATAAAGGCTTTCCGGTCTGGTTTGCAAAAAAATGATCACAGCTTTCTATTTCTGTGGAAAATGTATTTTTGTATTCATTTAAGGTTTTTAGCACATTAGCGTTTCCAATTTGCAGTTTTCGTTCTTTTGAGCCTTTTCCATAAATTAGAACAAAGTTGTCATTCAGGTTTACGTCGCAGGGTTTCAAACTGCACAGTTCGGAAATGCGGATTCCGGTGGCAAAAAGCAATTCAATGACAGCGGCGTCACGCAGTGCATTTTTTTGTTGGTAAGGTGTAGTGGCAAGCTGCCGTTGGGTGTAAATCGTAGAGAGGAAAAGTTCTAACGTCTGCAAAGGAATGGTTTTCGGGAGAATAATGGGTTCCCGGAAACGAATCTGGATTTTGTCAAAGGGATTCTTCTCAATAAATTCATAAAATTCACAATAGTGAAAAAATGCTTTGAGCGATGCGATTTTTCTTTTGGAGGTTTTGGGTTTGTAAATGGAATGGAGGTGTGCAATATAGGCTTCCAATTGTCTGGAAGTGATATCGTATAAAGAGGTTTCAGCAGACATAGAGGAAGAAAATTGTGTGAGGTCGATTTTGTAGGCGCGGATTGTTTTTTCGTCTAAGCACTTTTGGGTTTTGCAAAATGTAAGGTAGTTTGTGATCTGGGTATCCTGTAATTTCATAGTAGAGTTCCTCGCTTTTTATTTTTATCTTAGCAAAGGAAAAGCGGCTTGCTGAGAGGAAGATAAGAAAAATTTAGAAAAAGCAAACAAACGGAAACAAAGATAAAGCAGTCAGCTTGTAAATGAGAAAAATAGGAGAGAACATTTTTCTATGATGGGGAAAAAGTAATGGATTAAACATAGAAAAAGGAGCTTAAGGCTCCTTTTTCTGTGCTCTGGCGTTTTCTTCTTTTAATTGGATATAACTGACGATCATATGATAAAAATATTGTTTTTCATCAGGGGTTAGTTTTACAAGTTGTGCTCGGATATCTGTCATGATTTCGTCATCTCTGGTGGAAATATCATCGGATACAACATAATCGACACTTGCGTGCAGTGCATTGCATAGTGCAATAACAGTGTCTAAACTCGGTGTACGGTCACCGCGCTCAATCTGTCCGATATAATTTGTTGAAACATCAACGGCTTCAGCTAAGCGAGCCTGAGATAAACAATTGTTAATGCGTAAACGTCGTATTTTCTTGCCTAATGAATCTGCTTCCATGGTGCCGCTCCTTTTTCAAACACAGTGAATATAGGTGTTTCTAGTATATATCATATCAATTATATTAATGCAATTAATTTACCGGGAAAACATACAGGCTGCATTGCGAAAATTGACAGATAGTATAGAAAAAATGTGGCGGCTTGTTTTTCTCTCATGTGTTAGAAGAAATAGTTTCTACTTCCTGTTGGGATAAACCTGAAAATTTTGCAATCTCTTCTATAGTAAATTTGTTCGATTGCAGCATCCTTCTGGCAGTTTCAATTGCAGCATGGTTTTGTCCTTCGGAAAATCCGGTTTCATGTCCAGATTTTTCACCATCAGAAAAACCGGCTTCATACTCAGCCTTTCGCAATTTCTTCTCTTCCAATTCTTTATCATATTCAAAAATACTCATACTGATAACCTCCGCACGATTTTTGGAAAGAAATTCTGCAAGAATCCCTTCCTTTATGCATTCGTCAACAGCACATTCTACAGCCTGATTCAGAGACATGTTGGCAGCATAGTGCCGTACTCTGGCGACATATTGCGCATATTCTTTCAAAGTGCTGCAATGTTGCATCAATTCAGCATTATGTCCTTCGTTTACATTTAATACAGTGACAGTCAATTCAAGCTTTGGTTCGCCTGACAGATTTTCAAATGCTGAAGAAAGCTTAAGTTCAGTGCAGTCAGACAATATCGTTGAACCATTATAAAACTCAATAAAATTCGGCGCAGGAATTTTTTGCAAAGTAGAAGAATAGAGAGATTTCTTATCCACGAGTTTCTGATATTCGTTACTAATATAGAATAAATCCCGAAGAGGGATATTTGGATTGTAGGTTGACTGGTGCTCGTACAGATATAAATTAGTATCAATGATAAATGCCAGGTCATTTTTCATACCCATGTAAATTGCATTTTCTAATGTGACGATTTCCAAGTCATCAGGATTTTTATAATCTCTCTGATTTACTGCGTTGTAGAGTGAAAGCAGGTTCTTACGGTTGGAAAATAACATCCGAAAAACGGTGTCCTTATAATTCCGGTTGGCTGCGGGAACTTTAACTGTGAAAGTTTTCTTTGTGTTTTGTAGTTTTCTTTTTTGTTTTGCCATAAATGATTCCTCCTGAGATCGGCAGGGCAGTTGGAAAACTGTCCAGGCAGGAGAAAACTATATTTCTGATATCCGTCTCCTGCTTTTAAATTAGTTAATGGGTAATTGAAAGCATAGATACGAATGAATTACGGAGATTATCAGAGATAATCAGCCGTTTCCAGAATATAGATGGCAAATGCACCATAAAGATTTTGTAAAATATGCTTTCTGTCATTGTAACATGAGAGATAATTGCAGGCAAGCAGAACTTTATAACATTTGTCATCTTTTTTTGCATATTATATTTGATTTTCTTTTAAAAATCCCCCTTGACAACCATCTCCAAGCGTGTATAATAACCAATGCAGCTTAAAAATGCAAACAATTTGCAAATGCATACAAAATGCAAAAACAAATAACTTGCAATTTGAATAAATCAAGATTAAAACAACCAAATGCAGGAGGCGTTTGTTATGTTACACATTTTAGAACATACATTATCACACACGATCGAAGACAGCGTGAAGCTGCTTCCATTTCTGTTTTTCACTTATTTATTAATGGAATTGTTAGAGCACACGACAGGCGGAAAAGTGCAGAACAAGATCAAAAATGCAGGGAAAGTCGGACCGCTGTGGGGTGGACTTCTTGGAATTATGCCGCAATGTGGTTTCTCGGCAGCAGCGTCCAGCCTTTATGCCGGACGAGTCATTACGGTTGGAACGCTGCTTGCCGTATTTTTGTCTACGTCGGATGAGATGCTTCCGATTTTTATTTCCGAGGCGGTCGCACCGGCAACAATCGTAAAAATTCTTGCAGCAAAAGTCTGCATTGCGATTATTTCAGGATTTCTTGCAGAGCTGGTTTATGTGAATGTTTTCAAAAAGAAAGAAAAAGACATGGATATTCATGTGGTATGCGAGGAAGAGCACTGCAGTTGTGAGGATGGTGTCTTGAAGTCGGCGTTAAAACACACGTTCAAGATTTTTGTATACATTCTGCTTATCACGTTTATGCTGACATTCGTGATCGAATTGATCGGCGAAGACCAGCTTGCGGTAGTATTTCAGGACATTCCGGTGGTGGGAGAGATGATCGCAGCACTTGTGGGACTGATTCCAAACTGCGCATCTTCGGTGGTGATCACAGAGTTATATTTAAGCGGGATCATCGGAGCCGGGGCGATGATGTCAGGACTTTTGGTAAATGCCGGAGTTGGACTTTTGGTTTTGTTCCGTTTGAACCGCAATTGGAAGCAGAACGCTGGAATTATGGCAGCACTTTATGGATTCGGTGTTGTCTGGGGCGTGATCATTGAGTTACTTGGGATTGTATTTTAACAGATGTAGATGAATAATTGATACGCGGAAGTATGAAATTAAGAGGAAAGAGTTAAAAATTGTATCTGCTACAGTGAAAGCATATACAGAGAAAGAAAAGAGATGAAAAAATGGCAGGAAATGGTTATGCAACGACCAGCAGAAAGAAAATTTTAGAATATCTCATGGCAAACAGCGACCGCACAGTGACGGTGACGGATATTGACCAGTATCTGAAAAAAAATGATAACGAGGTGAACATCACAACCATTTACCGTTATCTGGACAAGCTTGCAAAAGAGGGCACGGTCATGAAATACGTGGCAGAGAAGGGGAGTCAGGCGGTGTACCAGTACGTGGAGATGGGACATCACTGCGAGGAACACCTTCATTTGAAATGTGTTTCCTGCGGCTGCATTATTCATTTGGAATGTGCATTTATGGATGAGATAGCCGAGCATATTTTAAAAGATCATGGTTTTACACTGCAATGCAAAAATTCTATTATTTATGGCTTGTGCAGGGAGTGCAGGGAAAAACAGGACAGGGAATAATACTGCTATAGGATTTCCCTATAATCGGCTCATGGTTTTATGGATTAACACTTTTTCGATTGATTTGATATGATAATTCCAACAGCAGAACCTGAGAAAAACAGGCAGGCAAAAAGAATGAAAACATAGAAAAAGGATGGGAAAATACATGAGCACATTAAAAGAGAGAAAATTAAAATTTGAGACATTACAGTTACACGTTGGACAGGAAGAACCGGATCCGGTGACCGATGCAAGAGCAGTTCCGATTTACCAGACATCTTCCTACGTATTCCACAATTCAAAGCATGCAGCAGACCGTTTCGGTTTGCGTGACGCAGGAAATATTTACGGAAGACTGACAAACCCGACTGAGGATATTTTTGAACAGCGTATCGTAGCATTAGAGGGCGGTGTGGCAGCACTTGCAGTTGGTTCCGGTGCAGCAGCCGTTACATATACCATTGAAAACCTTGCGCAGGCAGGCGACCACATCGTATCTGCAAAGAATATTTACGGCGGCACTTATAATCTGCTGGCACATACATTAGTAGATTTTGGCGTTACGACCACTTTTGTTGATCCTTTTAACTTAGAGGAAGTAGAAGGCGCTATCAAGGACAACACAAAAGCAGTTTACATTGAGACACTCGGCAATCCAAACTCTGAAGTAGTGGATATCGAAGCACTCGCAGAGATTGCACACAAACATAAAATTCCACTTGTCATCGACAATACATTTGCAACACCATATCTTGTACGTCCAATCGAGTACGGCGCAGATATCGTGGTTCATTCCGCAACCAAATTCATTGGTGGACACGGAACCACAATCGGTGGTGTCATCATTGACGGTGGAAAATTTGACTGGGCTGCATCCGGAAAATTCCCACAGCTCACGGAACCAAACCCAAGCTATCATGGTGTCAGCTTCGCAGCCGCAGCAGGACCGGCAGCATTCGTGACAAGAATCCGTGCTATTTTATTAAGGGATACCGGAGCAACACTTTCTCCAATCCATGCATTTATCTTTTTACAGGGCTTAGAGACATTATCCTTAAGAGTCGAGCGTCATGTGGAAAATGCATTAAAGGTTGTGGAGTTTTTAGAGAAACAGCCACTGGTTGAAAAAGTAAATCATCCATCCGTATCCGAAGATCCGGAGCAGCAGAGATTATACAAGAAATATTTCCCAAATGGTGGTGGTTCCATTTTCACATTCGAGATTAAGGGCGATGACAAAAAAGCGCAGGAGTTTATCGATCATTTACAGTTATTCTCCTTACTTGCCAATGTAGCAGATGTAAAATCCCTTGTCATCCATCCGGCATCTACCACACATGCGGAATTAAATGAGGAGGAACAGGCAGAGCAGGGAATCAAGCCAAACACCATCCGTCTTTCCATCGGTACAGAAAATATCGACGATATTCTCTATGATCTGCAGGAAGCGTTTGACGCAGTAAAATAATAACCGGCCATTTTGAATATTCATTTCTTAATAAAAAAGGACTGCGCATAGAAATATGCAGCAGTTCTTTTTGTGCTGTCGGATAAAAAATAACGAAAATTTTTTGTTCCCTATTTCGAAAAAAATGTTTACGTTTGTCGAATGAAGTATTATCATAGAGATAGATTTGTGCATTGTAATAAAAATGAAAATATTTGATTACAGAGCTGCTATTTTTTATGTAAAGGGGCATAGGAATATGAAATTTACCAGAAAAGATTTACCACCGGATCAAATGAAACGTGCCAATATCACGACGTGTCTTACCGTTACAATGGCATATGTTTTTTATATTTTGATCATGCTCACATCGGATCGGACAACGCTTGAGAAAATAATATTTGTTTCATTTTATGTGATCTGGTATGCGCTGACAGCCATTTTTGTGGCAAAGAATATTTATGAAAGAAAAGCGGAACTGTTTATAGCAGTTGGATTTTGTATCGGATTTGGAATTATTTCTTATTTACAGAACCCAACAGTTATGATGCTGATTTTCCCGGTTTTGCTTTCATTGTCTGTATATTTGAACGAATTTCTGATCATGTGGGGAGCGGGTGCAACCTTAGTATTTATTATTACCAAGATGGCCCAGATCCTTGTAAATAATCCGGCGGACAAGGCAGAACAGTTGAATACGGTTTTTCTCGTATGTATCTGCCTGATCATGTGTGTGTTTGGCGGATGTAAGGCGATCAGGCGTCTGATCGAGTTTTCCAATGAGGAGACGGACGCAGTAAAAGTAAAAGCAGAGAAGCAGTTACAGGTAGCAAAAGAAGTTGAGACTATCGTAAACGATGTGGATGCGCAGTTTACGCAGGTCAGAAAAGATTTATCCCAGATATCCAGCACGATCGACAATACGCAGATCGCAATCGGAATCATTGCAAATGGCGCTGACAGTTCAGCAACACAGACACAGACGCAGTCAGAAAAAACAAATGAGATCCAGGAGCGTTTAGAGCACACCAATCAGACGGCAGCAGGAGCTTTGGAGACAACGGAGAAGCTGCGGGGGGTCATTGAAACTGGCAAGAATGAGTCGGATGAACTGGCAAGACAGTCCGTGATCGTAGATCAGTCCACAGAGCAGATTTCCCAGACCATTGAGAAACTGGTGGAACATGTTGGAAAAGTATCCGGAATCACAGATGCAATTTTAAATATTTCCAGCCAGACAAACCTGTTGGCACTGAACGCTTCAATCGAGGCTGCCCGAGCAGGAGATGCCGGAAAAGGTTTTGCCGTTGTTGCAGAGGAAATCCGCCAGCTGGCAGAAATGACCAAGGTATCAACGGAGCAGATCACACAGATCATGAATGAACTGACTGCTATCACAAAGGATACACAGACCGAACTTAAGAATGCGGTAGACAGTATCGATGTGCAGCGTGAAAAGGTAAAAACGGTACATGAAAGCTTTATAACCGTTGAGGAAGATGTGAAATCTTTAGTAGGAGATATGACGACGGTAAGCGATGAGGTATCTGCCGTTCTAAGTGCCAATGAAGTGATCGTAGACGGAATCTCTACTTTGTCAGGAATCACGCAGGAGATTTCTGCAAGCACTTCCGCAAGCAGAACGGATATGGATGGTCTGCATGACAGTGTAAGCAATTTTTCAACAGCTGTCGATCATACATTCGAAGCATTGGAGAATCTGAAGGCGATTGCAGCAATTGATGAAGAATAGAAAAATAGAGAGAACAGAGAGAGGACTGCCTTGTGCAGTCCTTTTTGAGCCTAAAAAATGGAAGTACCCTGTTGAGGGAAAGTAGTAATGCGCCGCAGGGATGCGCAGAAAAAGATTGCAATATGGAATTAAATCGTATAGTATATAGTAAGTAATTGCAAATTAAATTTATAGTTTATATAGTTATGGAATGATTCAGGAGGAAAAGAAAATGAATGCAAAACAACTGACCGCAGCAGAGACAATTGTGATGAAGTGTATCTGGGACGCAGACCATGAGATGTCACTGGCAGAGATCGTAAAGAATGCAAATGAGAGATACGGAAAGGAATGGAAGCCACAGACCGTATCGACTTATCTGGCAAAACTCTGCCTGAAAAATTATATCCAGATGAAACGATCCGGAAGAACGATCACCTATGAAATACTCATCACGGAAGAGGACTACAAGAGTGAGCAGGCGAGGGAGTTTGTCGCATTCTGGAATAATGGTTCGCTCAAGCAGTTTATCACCGCTTTTTATAAGGATGAACCGGCTTCCAAAGACGAGATTGAGGAACTTCGGAAAACTATTGAGGAATTGGAAGAGTAGTTTTGGGGTGAAAGAGGTTTATTCTTTTTGATAAAGAGCATATGACACATGAGGAAAGAGAAATATTTCTTGCGCTGATTCGGGAGAAAATGCCACAGGTAAAAGTTCATGAGAAAGAAAGGAAAAACAATTGAAAAACATATATCGAACCAGAGCATTTGTGGAATTATTTTATAGAGTAAGGGATTTTCGCTACATGGCATTATACAGAGTTTTTGTCGTTGCCATACTATTTCTTTTTACATGTATGCTTCGAGTGAAATCCACTGAACTAATGATACAAAATATGTGTGTGGTTGTGGCAGCATTTATTGCGCCGACATGGTTGATTGTTCATAACTGCAGGATTGCGGCAATGCGTTTATGCAAAAAGTATAAGATGGAAAATGAATTTGGTAAAGTAAATTTTTTGCCTGATAGTGTAGAAATTAACGATTTTGATGTAGAAAGCAGGATTGTGGGGTATGAATCAATCAGTAACTATTACAAATTGAAACACTATTATTTTTTCCTGATAATTACAAACGAAGTGATTCCCATTTTTGTCGATAAAAAATCATTAACGAATGAAGAAATGGAGAAATTAGAACTTCTGGTGCAACAGAAAATGCCACAGTTGAAGAATCAGACTGCAAAAACGATAAAACAGAGATTTGCTTTTTATAATCTTCATTCTCAAGGAGACTTGTATGGTATGTGAAACGCTGATAAATAAAAAATTAATGTACAGATTGTATGCTGCCAGCCGTTTGACGAAAATATGCGTGCTCTTATTATTGATTTTGGTTAAACAGATGTTAGATATGGCATCTATAGAGTCAAATAAGAGTTCTTCATTCTTTCTCATAGGATTGAGCATTTGGGCAATCGTGGAGATTGTGGTGTATTTCGTTGACCAGAGGAGAGAAGCAGTCTGCATTTTGAAACAATATGATGTAAAGCAGTTTCGTCAGGTGGTATCTTTTGAAAAAGAAGTGATCAGAGTGACAAACGTAATCAATGATACAAATTTTGAAATTCCTTATGGCGAGATCAAAAATTACGAAAGAAAAAGTATCTTCTTATTTTTCAGACAAAGGACCAACATATTATTATTCTTGACAAATTGCAAATGTCAATTGCGCAGCAGGATGAACTGCTTCGGATCATTCACAAAAAAATGCCGTGGCTGCGAGCCAGAGGATTAGCATAGTTTCAGGTTGGGAAAAGGAGTGAGGAATAAAATGGAGTTTGAATGCACAATTAATCGAAAAAGTGCAAAGGAAATATATAAAAAGACCGGGAAGAACGTTGGTATAACAATTATAAAAATCATTTTCTGTTTTCTGGCGATATGTCTGTTTCTTTTTTTGCTGATAAAAGATATTGCGATGATCTTACTGTTGGCAGGTTCCTTGATAGCAACGGTGATATTTTTAATCATTTATTATCAAAGACAACTTAATATGATCTGTCCCAAAAAGAAAGACGGCAGTAGTGAATACCTCCAAAAAGTGGCATTTCTCGAAGATGAAATTGCGGTATCAGGAGATTTGAATAATATTGTTTGTAAGATTGCATACAAAAGAATCAAAAAATATTATTCCAGCCAGCATTATTATATTTTTAAAACCAGAGGCGGATTACTCTTTTGTGTAGAAAAAAGCAAAATTTCGCCAGCAGACAGAGAAAAACTTGCAGAACTTTTCAGAACAAAAATGCCACAGTTAAAAATACCGTGGGAGTTGCAGCAAAGTATATATGGACGTTAGAAAATAAAAAAATATTCTGAATTTACAGAAATAGTCTGAAGAGGTACTGATTGAAGTTGTCCGGGAAAAAATGTCACAGGTGAAGTTACCAAAATAACGGTCAGGATGTGTTGAAAATGGAATTAAAAAAAGAAGCAATTCGTATAGTATAAAATATAAAATGAAAAATTAAATTTTGGGTTTATAAAACAAAGATTTAGGAGAAAATGAATGCAAACGAGGAATATGGAAAAGAGTGAAAACAATCATCAGTTTAAAATAATTTTTAATTACAATATATTTGATAAGTATTTTTCAAAAATATTTCCATGGTATAAGGCAGTGTATGGGGCAATAGTGTTTGGCGTAGGGATTTTGACCGTAATTTTTGAGAGATATGGTCAAAAAGGACAGGCAATATTTATGCTTGGAGGTGGAGTTTTTCTGCTCATTTTCTGGTATGCAGAAAAAAAGAAAGTCTGCAAAATGACGATAGAACGGTTTCAAGATCAATATGGAATCAGAGAAATCCATGGAAGCTGCATCTTTATGAATGAATATTTGTTATATCAAAGAGATTTCAAGCAGGAAAAGAAGATTTCATATGAGTCATTTCAAAAATTTTATGATTTGAAAGAGGTTTATCTTTTAAGGACAAAACTATATATGTCCATAAGCAAAGCGCAGGAACAGGCGGATCATTTAGGGTTTATTTTCATTGATAAAGAGCATATGACACATGAGGAAAGAGAAATATTTCTTGCGCTGATTCGGGAGAAGATGCCACAGATAAGAAACGGTAATAGATAATATTTGTAACTATAAAATTAAATAAAGAAGAACAGCCAATTATCATTGTGATGTGCAATCCCTGCTGTAACCATTTTACATAGGTTCCTGTTTCTCCTCTTTTACTACCATAATTTTTCTCCTTTATGTGTGTTATTTGATTTGCAAATCACTTATTAAGAAGCATATAGTTTGAGGAATAGAAACCAGAAAGGGAATTTTTTATTTGTAAGTATCAAGCTGTACCAATAATTGAAGATTCGCGTTTTCATATTCATTGAAAACAGAGGAATCAAAAGTTTCCGAGTCGAATTCCGGTAAATACCAGAGCTGGCTCAAAAAATAAGCATTTAAGTCCTGATTTTTAAAAATGTATCCGTGTCTGGCATAGATTTCATTTTTTGCCAGATGAATGATTAACGGAGGGACATTGCTAAAGTCGGAAGCCTGATAATATCTTGTATCTGTAGCATAAATTGGGTAAATATTCATGGAAATATCCCGGACTTCCATTACATTTTCCATATATCGGACATACTCCGGGTAAAAGGAGCAGTAGTCGTGATAGGTGTTCCGTTTTTGGAGTTCTTCCAAAATCTGGCTTTCGTCCCAGTCATCGCTGTATTTCTGCAAAGATTGTTCCGGTAAATCGTTTTCTTCTGAAGAGGAGGCAGTTTCACTGGTTTCTGTTATCGCTTCATCCATTTGTTCTTCTGTTGATCCATAGTTGTTGTATTTTTCATAGTCAGATGTCTGGGTATCTGTCTCGGTGTCAGATGTTATATTTTCTGATAGAAGATCGTTTTTCGTATCAGCCGTATGACCGCAGGCAGCAATCAATATGCAGCATGGTAATAAGATGCAAACTAAAAATTTTTTTCTCATGGTTAATTTCTCCCTTAATTTAACGTATAGGTTGCTGTGCTTTATAGAAATTCTTTTTCATAAAGTTGTTAAAATACAGATGTTATCTTATCACATTTAGCTTTGGTCGTATATAGTTTTGAAAGAATAAAAAACTAAAAATATAGTTAATACTTTCTTGCATAAAAAAATAAAATACTGTAAACTGAAAATATAGTTTACAGATTTAAACATCATACACATTATCTTTAGCATATAGGAATATTTGGTTAAGTGGAAGATTAGTAGATAGGGGGAAAGCAGTATGAACAGTAAAATCAAAGAATATTTTGAAAATAAAGAGAATCGTATCAAGTGCGGCATCACAGGCGGAACGATTGCATTGGCGGTCATTATTTTTGTAGGAATGGTGTTTATGGAGGAAAATGAAACTCAAAATAATTCCATCGAAACTGTTTCGCAGACGGAAAGTGACACGCAGACAGAAGAAGAGACAGGATATTCTTTCGACGCGGGCGATCTTTACGATATGCGGCTGGATGCACAGACAATCGAAGATTATTATATGAAATCCTGTGGCGACCAGTTCAATCTGTACACGATCGATGAGGATGGTGTGCTCTGGGGAAGTGGGCATAATGAGTATGCGCAGATTGGACTTGGGTATGCGGACGAGGAATTTCATGAGCAAAAAAGTAAAATCGCGGAACATGTTGTGCATGTGGACTATTCCCAGAAAGACTTTGTTGTCTATCTGACGGAGGAAGGGAAACTTTATGGTCTTGGAAATGATTCTACCTATATGTTATTGCAGCATACAGAAATGCCAGTGGAAGATTTGGCATATCCGACAAAACGGTATGTCACCAGTCCGGCACTTTTGCTGGAAGATGTCAGTTATGCGCGGTGCGGACGTGATGATGTAGTTGCATTGAAAAAGGATGGTACAGTCTGGACATGGGGAATGATCTGGAATTATCAGAGTACGGGATATTGTATCACAATGCCACAGCAGATTCTGACAGATGTGAAGATGATCACAGGCGGATGGTTTAACCACGCCGCACTCAAGGAAGATGGAACACTCTGGACGTGGGGATACAACTTTAGTGGAAACTGCGGAACGGATAAAGCCACGATGATTGAAACACCGGTGCAGGTGGCAGAAGACGTGCAGCGCGTGTGGACAGGACTTTTGAATTATTCAGCCAAAGAGGATGATATTACCGATATGGAAGAATTCGGTAATGATTATGTGGATAATACGATCATTGAAAAAACAGACGGCACATTCTATGCATGTGGAATGGGTGTCGGCGACAAAAGTGTGGTATTGCCGCAATATTATGAAGTGTCGGAGCTTGACACAGTCTGCTCATCAGAGTTTCTTCTGCTGGACTGGGATGAAGAAATGTTGAACAGGAAACAAAGAGAATACATTGAGCGAAAGGAGAGCCAGAGCGAAGAGGCTGTTCTTGCAAGAAAAAATGAAGCTTTATTGGAAGAGATAGACAAAAACTACGATATGGAGAAACTGAAACGTAAAGTCCCTCGTTTTTCGGAGGATGATAAGATCAATGAGGCATATTATAATGCAATCAAAACACTGGATACAACGGGATTTCTGCCGGATGGGAGATACTGCTTTGCGGTAGAGCCGGATGGAAGAACGGATGTGGAACGTTTTCAGGAACAGAGGGCACAGCATTATAGTCCGGAAAGAGTTGCGGTGGCAGATGTGGATGGCGATGGTACGGCAGAATTACTATTTTTTATTGAAGGAACTTGTGTGAGAGATTCGGCAGAATATGTCTATCGGTATTCAGAAGAAAAAAATGCTTTTGAACTTGAATTTGAATATTCAGCGGGATGTAATTATTATCAGAACGGAGTGATTAAGGCAAAGCCGCTTTACTCAGGTTTTATATATCAGGATGATTTTTGGCCGTATAGTGTATTTCAGTATGATGAAAATAAAAACGAGTTTGTGCTTACAGCCAGTGTAGAGGAGATTCCAAAAGTCCCGGAAAATCCAGATAATTTTCCAGAGGAATATGATAAGGACGGGGATGGAAAAGTGTATATCATCAGTCAGGGAGAATCCGTTAAATATTTAGATGAACAAGAATATCTTGCATGGAAAAAACAGATTTTCTGGATGCCGGAGATGAAAATAGATTGGTGTGAATTAGGAAGCAATAAAGAGTTATTGGAAGAGATAGACAAAAACTACGATATGGAGAAACTGAAACGTAAAGTTCCTCGTTTTTCGGAGAATGATAAGATCAACGAGGTATATTATAATGCAATCAAGACACTGGATACAACGGGATTTCTGTCGGATGGGAGATACTGCTTTGGACATCAGAAGAGTAATGTAGATGTGGAACGTTTTCGGGAAGATATGGAGCGTGCTTATTGCCCGAACAAAGTTGCGGTGGCAGATGTGGACGGTGATGGCACTGTAGAATTACTTATTTTTACAGTAGGATTTTATATGGCAGATATAACAGAATATGTCTATCGGTATTCGGAAGAAAAAAATGGTTTTGAACTTGAATTTGCATATGCAGGGGGATGCGATTATTATGAGCACGGAGTAATTAAGGCAAGTCCGCTTCATTCGATGTATAGTGACTATCAGGACGGTTTTTGGCCTTATTCCGTATATCAGTATGATGAAAACAAAAAGGAGTTTGTGGAGAAAGTAAGTGTAGATCAGATTACTAATGTTCCGATTAATTCCGATGTTTTCCCAGAGGAATATGATAAAGATGGTGATGGAAAAGTATATATTGTCGATCAGGGAGAATCCGTTAAATATTTAGATGAACAAGAATATCTTGAATGGAAAAAACAGATTTTCTGGATGCCGGAGATGAAAATAGAAAGCTGTGAATTAGGAGAAATTTTAAAATGAACATGGCAATGACTTTGTTATCGGCTTGTGCAGACAATAATTTAGGAACAGACACAGAGAGAGAATCAGTCATTCCAGAACAAAATCAGAAAGAAGATACAAATTTATATAAAAATGAGTTAATGGAAAAGACGACATTGTAATTGGAGCGATATATGAAACAGGAGCTGGACCGCAGGGAATGATTCCATATACTCAAATTCGCATTTATGAAGATATAGGAAGCGAATTTGTATATGATCAGGAACTTTGCGATGCGATTAATGTTGAACTTCCAGAGGACGCTACAGCGGAACAGGTAAAGGAAATGATAAATTAAAACATACGGTAGATTTTATAATTTATAAATCTACCGTATGTTTTTAGATGAATTTGTAAAAAATGTTAAGCCTCTGCGTATTTATGCAAGGAAATAATAGCCACAAAAAGTAATTTATGGAGAAACACGAATGAGATGGTCAAATGAAATGTTCTATATTCTTCTGCTTAATTCATTCGCAGGTGCGATTGCTTATGGATTTTGGATAATAGCAAAAAACGGTATGGCAAAGAAGAAAAAATTGAAATATGTGTATCCAATGCTCGGAATTGTGGAAGCTTTTTTCATTTTTCCGGTAATGTTTGTTTATCTGAAAGTATCTACGCATGTTCCGGGAAGCCATGGATCATATTATGGAGCTTTATTTTTGCGTACACCGTTCATTTATACAGTACAGTGCGTGATAGCAGGGATATGGATTCTCGGCGTGATATTTAATTTAGGAAACTATATCAAGGAATATTGGAAATTTAAAAATATTTTGAAAAAAAGCTTTGCATATGAGTTGCCTGCAGATGTATGCAGTGAAATTTCGCAGGAACTTGAAATGAAAAGGAAGGTCACATTGTACCAGAACTATGCTGTGACTTCTCCAATTGTTGTTGGCTGGTGGAATAAGAAAATTATTTTCCCGGTACAGGACTATGAGGAAAGAGAACTTGTAACCATACTTTATCATGAGTTAGTGCATATCAGACAGCATATTTTGGAAATGAAAAAAATAGGGATTTTCTTAAAATTGATTTTCTGGTGTAATCCGATGATGAACAGTCTGTTACGAAATATTGATGAGTGGGGAGAAATTGCCTGCGACAGATATGTGTGTTATGAAACTGCCTATCCGTACACGGTAAAGGAATATTATACCGTTGCTGTGGATGGACTGGAACAGTCACATATCTGGATGCCACAAATGGTAACTGGATTTAAGAAAAAGAGTAATTTTAAAAGGAGATTATTGCAAATGAAAAATTACAGAAAAGAAAAGGAAATGAAATTTGTTGGAGGTGTTGCTTTAAGCCTTGTGCTGTGCGTTTTGTCAACAACAACAACTTTTGCAGCAGCAGAAGGATTTAAGGCTGGATATGAGAAGGTTTTTGATGATACGAAGGTAATGGTTGAGGAGAAGGCTGTAGAATATGAAGAGGCAGTGGAGTATGAAGAATCCTTTGATATGGAAAAATATAAGGATTATGAGATTGTGGAAAGTAGAAATACTTCCAATATTAGGGCAAATGATGTGGGACAGATCAAGGGAGAAACTGGAAAAGGAATGATTCAGGCTTCTTCCATATATGTAAAAAAAGATCAGTCGATTAATATTGTGGTTTCTGTGACACCATCAGATAAAACAGTTCGCGTAGGTATTGTGGATAGTAATAATAAAATTCGTTTTGTGTATGGAAAAGGCACAATTACGCACGAGTTTGCAATCAGTGCTTCTGATTATTACAAACCGGTTGTTATTAATGATGCTACTTCTACAATCAGCGTGAATGGATCTTATTACATAAATTAAAATTATTTTCATTTGTATGTAAATTAAAGGTGGAAGTTTCGGAAAGAATGCAAAACATCTTCTTAATATCTGAAAGGAGATGATGCATTTGGAACAGGTATTAATTGAAGCTGCAACTACGCAGGGAATCTGGGTTCTTCTTTTTGTTTCGCTATTTTTGTATACAATTAAAAATAATGAAAAATTAGTGGAAAAGCAGGATAAAAGAGAAGAAAATTACCAGAAACTGTTGTCTGATATGACAGAAAAATACGCAGTTGTTGAAGATATCAGAAACAGCGTGGATGAAATTCAGAAAAAAGTCGAAATGCTTTCGACAGAACAAAAAGTATAGGAAAAAGATTGTTCTATATGGAATCAAATCACTTATTATCTGATGGATAGGTAATAAGTGATTTGGATTTTAAGGAATGAGGAAGGAAGAGGATTTATCCAAATCAATGGATGGGTTTGTGAAATGAATAGGATACAGCACAAAAAATGGATAGATACATTGGGAATAGGGCTGTTTATATTAACTTTGTTATATATGTGCGGTTTGACATCCAATAAAGACGAAATAGAGATTGAACAAAATGTAGTAACAGAGGATAAAATTCAACAAGAAGCAGATAATGAATTGCCAGCCGATTTCCCAAAAGATTTATTTTTTAACAGTGGAGCTGGTGGCTGGCGGACGTATTTAAGATTAAACAGAGATGGTTCATTTTCAGGAGAGTATTCGGATTATGATGCATACGCAGAGAAAGATTTTCCAAAAGGAACAGTAGCAATCTGTGAGTTTGAGGGCAAATTTACAGATATTGAGCGCATTGATCAATATTATTATACAATGTCTTTAGAAAAATTAGAGATATTGGATATTCAAGAGATGTGGATAGAAAATGGATACAGATTTCTAAAAGAAGATGAGCCATATGGTTTGGAAAATGGTGAGAATTTTACTTTATATATGCCAGAAACACCAATAGAACAGTTGTCGGAAGATTTTCTGATATGGTGGCCGTCATGGTATTATTCGGAGGAGGAGACTGTCAGACCAGAGAAACTTTCCTGTTATGGAATGTGCAATGAGGCAATGCAATACGGATTTTTTTCTTATGAAGGAATGGACGTATTTGAGCCATATATAAGCAAATAGCACAGAACGCCAGAACCGACATTTGCCGGAACTGGTGCTTTTTTATCTATGGACTTATTTTAAAGTCCCTTTATGAGACTTTTATACACATTTTGTTGTCTAATATATGTAAGATAAAAAAAGAAGAAAAGCGACTGTCTTACATTCACTGCGCGCGTGGAGAAAAGCATTATGAAAAAACAAACAGATGATCTTGTGAAAAGAGCGAAAAGGCATGAGTCGGAAGCTTTCACAGAATTAATGCAGCTTTATATGACGGATATGTATAAGGTTGCATATGCAATTTTGATGAATGATGAAGATGCCGCCGATGCAATCGGAGATACGATTCTGATATGCTGGGAAAAAATGAATCAATTAGTGAAGATACGGTATTTTAAAACATGGATGACAAGAATCCTCATCAACAAATGTTATGATATCAGAAAGAAAAATCAGAATCTTATTTGTTTGGATGAGTACGAGGAACCAGCAGCCTGCGATGAATATAATCTGGAATTAAAAGAGGCACTCGCAGCGTTAGATGAAAAATACCGGATTATTATGATTCTTTTTTACAGCGAGGGCTATCGTATCAGAGAAATTTCTGACATTTTAAAAATTCCTGAAAGTACTGTGAAAACACGTTTACAACGTGGACGGGAAAAGCTGGAAGTTTATTATAAGGAAAAATGAGGTGAGATTCATGTCAAAAAAAGTGAGTGAAATTTTAAATAGTGATATTCAAGTGCCAGAAATCGTTCAGAAAAAAGCAGATGTCGCCTTTTCACAGATTCAATCGGAAAGGGAAACTAATATGGGTAAGAAAAATTTAAAAGTAACAAAATTGTTTGCAGCAATGGCTGTCTGTGCATCGATTATTATTGTTGCATCCACAACAAACAACTATCTCAACAGACCGCAGGAAGAAAAAGAAACAACAGTGGCAGAACATACGACAACAGAAAAAGAGAATATGTTTACCATGAAAGTAATGGCGGCACAGGCAGAAGTGACGGCACAGAAGCCTGTAGCAATCGCACAAAATGACAGGTTTGGTTATGCGATTAATGGGGACAGCGATATGAATACAGCAAGTTATAAAATTGATATGCCACTTTACTGCGAAGGTGAGAATATAGAAAGTGTAACTTACAGTATCAACAAAGGATATTTTGAAATAAGTGAAAATATTACCGATGATTTTCAGAGTGCTGTCGAGAGCGGAAAGCCATTGGATGAAAATAGCAATGGGTATCTCAATCCAATTTTTGATGATAATGGAGAAATTGCCATGCAGCAGGAAGTAAACGATTTTGTTGAATACACAGTTTCCTATGAAAATCAGCAGAAAGAAGGAGTGTGGGTAACCTTTTGTAATGATGAAATTCCGTTTTCAGATTTTGACAGTATTGTAGAACAAAAGAAAAAAACACAGGAGGAAGTGGCAGCAGCATATCAAAAACTTTTAGATGGAGTGGTTATTACCTGTACTGCAAATTATAAAGACGGCACAAAAAAAGGAGTAAAAATTAATGTTGGAGCTGCAGCGCTGACTTATGAAGAAATCGGAATGAACGTGGACGGAATGACTTTACAAGTAGAAGGAGAAGATAAAGTAGAACTTCAGCCAACAGATAAAAGAGCAGTTTTTACGTTTGAATTGCAGCCATGACAGATAAAATCAGTATTATTTTTTAACAGTGGAGCTGGTGTCTGGCGGACGTATTTGAGATTAAACAGTATTGAAAAAGATATATATTTATTTTATAATAAATAAAACTAAAAAAATAATTTTAATATTATAAATGAGGCATGAATATGAAAAAAGGTATTAGAAGATATTTCATAATCTTGATTGTAATAATAGTATGTATTGTGATATTGGTGGACTGCACCAATACTCAGACGAGACAGGAAGAAAGAACATCTGCCAGTCGTTTGATTATAAATTGGGAGAATGAAGTTCAGATTTTTGATGCAGATGCAATGGGAAATACTGGAATGGTTGAAAATATAGAGACGCTTGCCTGGATTGCACCACGAGGCGGAGCCGGGATTGACACAGTGGGTATTGAACAAGTACAGTCACAGAATGAATACATTGTAGAAAGCAGTCAGTATCTGAATCAGGATAAAGAAATCATTAATACCGAAGGATTTGATACATGGGTAAGGGTTGTACAGGAGCAGGTGATGCCCGCAAAAGAAACATCAGAGACAGGACATGGAGACTATCTGATCTATAAACACGGAAATAATGGATATCTGGCAATACAGTCTGGCGAAGATCGCACAAAGTGGACAGTCTGGGAATTACCGGGTTATGGGGAGTGGCTGGATAAGGAAGTAGCAATGTTTATAAGAATGGTAACTGGATTGTAAAAAATTAAAAAAGAGTTTACAAAAATCAATAAATTTTCTTCTTAATTATTAGAATAATATTGGATAAGAAAGAAGTGTTCATAATTATCATTGACAACTTCCACGCAATCCCTTATACTTGGAATCACATCAAAGTCGCAGACAGATAAAGCATCTTATTTTTTTCTTGTCTGCAAATCCAAAACCAATTTGAGGTGGCAGGATATAATCTCAACGTTCACAGCCGGTTCGGCACGAGATTCCATTTTGATGAAGAAAAGCAATGCATATAGATTCTGAGTTTCTTGTTATATTTTTAACATAGAAAATGCTTCTTATGCGTTGAAAATCACAGCAGATTCTATTATGATAAAGGGGGAACATGATTGAACACAGAAGGAGAAAAAATCCAATGGCATCCTGCGTTTGATGCGGCATTGCAGATTGAACTGGGAGAAGAGGCAAAGTACCTGACCTTTGAGCCGGAACATTTGCTTTCGAAGAAACCAATGCAGATCGATGTGTTGGTCAAAAACGAGAAGAAGGTAAAAATCAGGAAAAATATTGGAAGGATTTTCCGGCAGCATAACATTATCGAGTATAAGTCACCGGAAGATCATCTGAACATTGATGATTTTTATAAAGTCTATGGTTATACCTGTATTTACAAAACGGAAGTCGAGAAAGTGAACCAGATTCCAGCAGAAGAACTGACGATTACGTTTGTGTGTTATCATTATCCGCGGCAAATGTTACGAAATCTTCAGAATGAGAGAAATATAAATGTGAAAAATATCGAAAATGGTATCTATTATCTCTATGGAGATGCAATTCCAATACAGCTTATTATCGTACCGGAATTGTCAATCGAAAATAATTACTGGCTGAATAAACTTCGTAACAATTTGAAGTCCGGTGGAGAAATTAAATTATTTATGGAACAATATGAGAAAAACAGGGATTCAAAATTGTTTCAGGCACTGGCTGATACCGTCATGCGCGCAAACTGGAAAGAAGTGGAGGAAGAAGGAAACATGAGTGATGTAATAAAAGAAATTTTCGCAGACCAATTTCATAAATGCGAAGCGGAAGCGAGGGCACAGGGTGAAGCAGAAGGAAGAGCGAAAGGTGAAGCGGAGGGAAGAGTATCTAAAATGATCGAGCAGATCATGAAAAAGTACAAAAAAGGATGTTCTGTGGCTGAAACAGCAGATATGCTGGAAGAAAATCCATCAGTCATTGAGCAGATTTATGATATACTTCGGCAGAACGCACCGGATTATGACGTGCAGAAAATCTATCAATCACTTTTGGAAAAAAACACACAGGACAGCTTAACATAGGAGCTGTCCTGTGTGCTTTTTTCAGATCTTAGATGAAAAACCTAAGAATATTAATACTTTTTTTAATATTTCTATGAAATCATCCAATAAGAGAGTGAAACAGTTTTTCTCTCCACATTGCGGTGATTTTATGTCTGTGCCGGAGGAGTCTTTCTTCATCTGAGCGGTATCAGGTAAAGAACTGTTGCCGGATACATTGGCAGATCCGGCTGTAGAAGCAGTTTCGGAAACCGGATCTGCAACAGTATCTGTAGATGAACCATCAGTGTTTGTATTACCTGATGCCGGTGGCACAGGTGCGGATGCCGGTGGTACCGGAGCTGGTGGCGCCGGGGCAGGATCTGAAATTACAGAAAAACCAGCCGTTGCCGTTCCGGTTGTTGATACAATGGCAATGTTGTGAGCTCCTTCGGAAAGACCGGCAAGGAAGGATGGAAGTAAAGTTATGATAGTACTTCCGGAGTGGGCGGTATAGTCTTTATCTTTCACTAATACATTTTCATCTACCTTAACTTCGATTAAGTTAGCGAGCGGTGCACTGGAACGAAATACTGCACCGGAGTTATTGTCTGGATTTTTGCTCACTTCTGCTTTGTCACCTTCCAGCATGACCGGTGGATTACCAGGAGACATAGGCGGTATTTCCGGTTCCGGTTTTCCATCAGGTGGAGTGACTGGTAATTTATCAATGACCTCACCAGCTTCTACTATGGTATGACAATCTGTACATACCAGATCACCGGTATATCCGGTTTCCTCCTGTGTTGGCTCTTTAAAGCCCTGTCGCTGGAGATTCAAATGGCATGTTGGATCTATTTCTCCGTATTCCTTCCCACATTCTTCACAAACGGCTTTTTTCGTACAGGTCGCCTGTCCACCGGAATGGACATGTTGTTCCATTTCCCCTTCGATTTGAAAGGTAAGGACTTCCCCTTCTATAGCAGTGACAGTCACTTTGAGTTTGTCTGTAACCTGAAGCGAATCATCTAAGCCAAGGGCTGCATCAGATTTAGTGGATTGTGTACCGCCCATAACTTCCAGTGCCCAATTTCCCGGTTTCCCATTTAGATTGCTTGGAAAGCGGATGTCAGGTTGTGCAAGATAACAGACTAAACCGGATTTTATGTTTGATGTTTCTGAATTGGTCAGCTGCTTCTCTGACTTATCATATTTGCTGCCATCTGTTGAGAAGTTTCTGTATTCCAGATACAGTGTCCTGTTCAGTTCCGGAATGCCTGCTTTATATCCGATACAGTCGTCAGTACCGGTAGCTGTGCCGCTGAGCTTTACTTTGTATTCACCCGGTTTTGTGATCGTCTTTAGAGTAATGTCGTCTGTCCATCCCAGAGCCTCTTTTTCTTTGATCGAAAGCCCCTGTGGAACAGGTGAGATGGCATTTGCCATGGCAGACATGTAATAAACCGGCGTTTGATCTGACGAATTGTATAAATCCAGCAGACCAAATATATGCCCCATTTCATGGATCGGTGTTTTCAAGGAAACGATCGGTTTTCGATCTTCATTTGCCATATACAGAGTCGTGTAGTTATTTGTCACCTGGACATAAAATCTGCTTTGAAGCATTCTGCCATCGCCAAGATTGATCTCCACATAGTCTGCATAATCCTTATAGTTCCAAAGCGGATCAGAGCGGTTTATCACAATATTTTGTGTCGTGTTTTTATAGATAACAGTAATGGAATCGATCTTTCCATCTCGGTTTTTGTCAAGATCCTCATAACTGTATGTCTGGCTGCCATTGTAATTCGTAATGGGGTTTCCATTCTGGATCGCCTTGTTTATGGCATCAGACCAATCGGTGCGCAGCTCGTACATACGGTAGGCTTTTTCACCACTTGTTTTATAACCGATTGGATTATCTGCACTGTAACCGGCATAGTAACCGCGTTCATGTTTTAACTGCAGGGAACCGCCGTTATCAAACAGATAAAGACTATTCATGCGCGATTTGTCTGAGGACGCATTCCGGTAGTAATCGCCCACGGAATAATAGGCAGTGTTATAGGAATTGTCTATGATCTCCCGCACAGAGACACCTTGATAAATATCATTCACAAATTCATTCTCATCTGCAAATCTGGCAAATACGATTAAATTTGTAAAGTTTGAATCAGAAGTCTGTTCTGTATTCCCGGCAGCTGCGCCCTTTACGGACAGAGAGCTAAAACCGACATTCAGCAGCAGACACATGGATATCAGCAATCCGAAAAATGTACATATTTTTTTCATACATATTCTCCTGTTTGTCGTTGAATGTTGCATAGGTTTTTATAGTTTCTGGAAAAAAGGCGTAGAGCCGTTTTTTATTTCTTAAAATTCGCTCTTTTTCTTAAAGTCGGATCCAAAATTCTCTTACGGATACGAAGGGATTTCGGAGTAACCTCCAATAATTCATCGACATCGATGAAGTCAAGCGCCTGCTCTAAGCTTAAAATCTTAGGCGGAACTAAAGTCAATGCTTCGTCAGCGGAAGAGGAACGTGTATTGGTAAGGTGTTTCTTCTTACAAACGTTCAATTCGATATCCTCGTTTCTGGAGCAGGAACCGATGACCATACCTGCATATACTTTTTCACCAGGTCCGATGAACAAAGTACCACGGTCCTGTGCAGAGAACAGACCGTAAGTGACAGATTCGCCGGATTCGAATGCGATCAGCGAACCAAGCTGACGGTAAGCAATATCTCCGCGGTAAGTATCATAGCCATTGAAAATGGTGTTGATAATACCATTACCTCTGGTATCGGTCATAAATTCGCCTCTGTAACCGATCAGACCGCGGGATGGGATATTGAACTCAAGTCTTGTATATCCGCCGGTCAGAGGTTTCATATTGATCATTTCACCTTTGCGCTGGCTTAACTTGTCGATAACAGCACCGGTATACTCATCCGGAACATCGACATAGGCAAGTTCCATAGGTTCTAATTTCTTGCCGTTTTCGTCTGTGTGATATAATACTTCAGCCTTACTTACGGCAAACTCATATCCCTCACGACGCATATTTTCAATCAATACAGATAAATGTAATTCGCCGCGGCCCGATACTTTGTAGCTGTCCGGGGAATCGGTCTCCTCTACACGAAGGGAAACGTCTGTATTTAACTCGCGGAATAAACGGTCTCTTAAGTGGCGGGAAGTAATAAACTTTCCTTCCTGACCTGCCAATGGACTGTCATTTACGATGAAGTTCATGGAAAGAGTCGGCTCGGAGATCTTCTGGAATGGGATCGCAACCGGGTTCTCCACAGAACAGATCGTATCACCGATGTGAATATCAGCAATACCGGAAATTGCAACGATGGAACCAATATTTGCTTCTTCGACATCTACTTTATTTAATCCGTCAAATTCATATAATTTGCTGATGCGGACTTTTTTCTTTTTGTCAGGATCGTGATGGTTGACTACGACCGCTTCCTGATTTACTTTCAGGGAACCATTGTCGATCTTACCGATACCGATACGTCCAACGTATTCATTGTAATCAATGGTACTGATCAGTACCTGTGTCGGTGCTTCAGGATCACCTTCCGGAGCAGGAATGTAATCTAAAATGGTTTCAAATAATGGTGTCATATCTTTTTTGTTGTTTACAAGGTCGTGGATTTCACGAACGGCATAACCGTCTCTTGCGGAAGCAAAAAGGAATGGGCAGTCTAACTGCTCGTCAGAGGCATCCAGATCCATAAATAACTCTAATACTTCGTCCACAACTTCGTTTGGACGGGCTTCCGGGCGGTCTACTTTATTGACACAGACGATAACCGGGAGTTTTAAATCCAGAGCTTTCATCAAAACGAATTTGGTCTGAGGCATAACACCTTCAAATGCGTCAACGACAAGGATAACACCGTTTACCATTTTAAGGACACGCTCTACCTCGCCACCGAAATCGGCGTGGCCAGGAGTGTCGATGATGTTGATCTTTGTTCCTTTGTAAGTGATCGCTGTATTTTTGGAGAGGATTGTGATACCACGTTCCTTCTCAATATCGTTGGAGTCCATGACACGTTCAGCAACTTCCTGATTCTCACGGAATACACCACTCTGTTTTAAAAGTTCATCGACCAGTGTTGTTTTGCCATGGTCAACGTGGGCGATGATTGCTATGTTACGTACGTCTTCACGTTTCTGCTTCATAAAAAATCTCTCTTTCTTCTGTGCGGAAAAGAAATTATCTAGAAATAAATCCTGTCTTTTCCTATTAATATAGCTTATAAATTAACTCGAACCCATATATTCTATCACAATTTTATGAGAACGCAAGTAGGCAGCAATATTTTTTTTCAAAACAATATAAAAAACTTATCGACAAGTTACACGAAATTTTTTCTGGAAGGAAATGGTAAAACCATAGTTGTCAGGCAAATCACCGGTCGATTCCGGTGATAAGAGGAAGGGAGAAAAAATTCATGGCAGATAAAATTTTTGAAAATAACCAGGTGTCAATTGTGGGAGAGATTGTTTCTGATTTCAGATTCAGCCACGAAGTGTATGGAGAGGGCTTTTATGTGGTAGATGTCGCAGTCAACCGGCTGAGCAATTTTATGGATTACATACCACTGATGATCTCAGAACGGCTCATTGACGTGAATGAGGACTATATTGGTCAGACCATATATGTTATGGGACAGTTCCGGTCATTTAACCGGCACGAGGAAAAAAAGAACCGTCTTGTTTTATCCGTTTTTGTAAGGGAACTGGAATTGTTAGATGAGATCGACGAGGATATGAAGACGAACCAGATTTTTCTGGATGGCTACATCTGTAAAGATCCGATTTACCGGAAAACACCGCTTGGAAGAGAGATTGCAGACCTTTTGATCGCGGTGAACCGTTCTTATGGAAAATCAGATTATATTCCATGCATCTGCTGGGGAAGAAATGCAAGGTTTGCATCCGGGTTTGAAGTCGGAGGGCATGTTCAGGTATGGGGACGTATCCAGAGCAGGGAGTATGTGAAAAAACTGAGCGAGACAGAGACAGAAAAGCGCGTGGCATATGAGGTTTCTGTGAGCAAAGTGGAATTTATCGAAGACGAAGAGTAGATGTTAACAGGGAAATTATTCCTGAGAGTAGATATTGACAGGGAAATCGTGCATTGACAATGGAATAAGATGGTGTTATGATTTACGCAATGAAAATATTGCTTGGTAGAGGTCGCGTGCTTTATGAGTCGCTTTTTGGATGTATCAGGAACAGTTGATAAGAAGCAAAAGGAAAGTACGCCGAAAGGGTATGCAGCCTGAAGGCATATTACTTGGGCATAAAGTGAAGAACTTTATGACTGTCATCTGAATGGAGATCATTTGAGATGGGGAGCTATCAGATTCTAGGCAGATTTGCAAAGATGCAGAATGCGTATAATATTAGAATTTTGAGACCGGCTCGTCAGCCGGTCTTTTTTTACTTTACTGTAGCAACATTTTTAACAAAAAAAAATGCAGTGCGTATAATGACGATAGGAGGAGAATGCAATGTCTATTTTTAAAGGAGCAGGTGTAGCGATCGTCACACCGATGAAAGAAAACGAAGAAGTCAATTACGAAAAGTTACAGGAACTGATCGAATGGCAGATCGACCAGGGAACAGATGCGATCATCATTGCAGGAACGACAGGAGAGAGTTCCACACTGACCATGGAAGAGCACAGTAAAGTGATCAAAGCAGCAGTAGAATTTGCAAAACACCGTGTACCGGTTGTGGCTGGTTCCGGTTCGAACTGCACAAGAGAAGCTATTTATCTGACACAGGAAGCAGAGGAAGCAGGAGCGGACGGAATCCTTGCAGTGACACCTTATTATAATAAATGTACACAGGGCGGTCTGGTACGTTATTATTCTGAAATTGCAGAGTGTACAAAGTTACCGATCATCATGTATAATGTACCTGGAAGAACCGGATGCAATATTCTTCCGGAGACAGCAGCAAAGATTTTTAAGGAAGTTGAAAATGTAGTAGCAATCAAAGAGGCGACAGGAAGTGTTGCACAGGCATCACAGTTAATGTATCTGACCGATGGCAGGATCGACCTTTATTCCGGCGAGGATGGAATCGTAGTTCCGCTTATGGCGATCGGTGCGATCGGAGTGATCTCTGTATGGTCAAATGTTGCACCTGCCAAAGTACATGGCATGTGCCAGAGTTTCTTCAACGGAGACTTACAGACCGCAATGAAGATACAGAGAGAGGCACAGCCGCTTGTCAGTGCATTATTCTCAGAGGTCAACCCGATTCCGGTGAAGAAAGCTTTAAACCTCATGGGAAGAGAAGTTGGAACACTTCGTTCTCCTTTGACGGAGATGACCGATGCAAATGCAGCTGTTTTGGCAGATGCAATGAAAGCATATGGCATTTTAGATTAAAAGGAAGAGACTGTCGTATCCGGGTGCGGCAGTCTTTTTGGATTTATTGATAAATTATATCCAAAGATAAAATTCGAAAGGTGGATTTTTAAGTATGACAAAAGTAATTATGCATGGATGCAATGGAAAAATGGGACAGACGATCACGGCGATGTGCAAGGATGATCCGGAAATTGAGATCGTGGCAGGCATAGATCTGTATGACGGGATCAAAAATGATTATCCGGTATTTCCGAATATCTCCGTCTGCGACGTGAAGGCAGATGCAGTGATTGATTTCTCAAATGCAAAGGCAGTGGATGATCTGCTCATCTACTGTGAGGAAAAACAGGTGCCGGTTGTATTGTGCACGACCGGTTTGTCCGAGGAACAACTCGCAAAAGTAAAACAGGTCAGCGGACATGTGGCAGTTTTAAAATCAGCCAATATGTCACTCGGCATCAATATGCTGATGGAACTTTTGAAAAAGGCGGCTTTAACGCTCGCACCGGCAGGTTTCGATATGGAGATTGTGGAGAAACACCACAATCAGAAATTGGATGCACCGAGCGGAACGGCTCTCGCTCTGGCAGACTCCATGAATGAGGCTTTGAATGAGAAATATGCCTATGTTTATGACAGAAGCCGGGAGAGAAAGAAGAGAGAAAAATATGAGATCGGAATTTCCGCAGTGCGCGGTGGAAATATCGTGGGAGAGCATGAAGTGATCTTTGCAGGACAGGACGAAGTGATCGAATTTAAGCACACGGCATATTCCAAGGCAGTTTTTGCCAAGGGAGCGGTGCAGGCGGCAAAATTTCTTGCAGGAAAGCCGGCAGGATTTTATGATATGAGCGATGTCATTCAGGCGCAATGATGAATGAAGTATAAATCAGTACACAGAATAAAAACAGGATGGTGACGGATGGAACAGACCGATTTACGTTATTTAAAAAGTCTTGCAAAGCAGTATCCGACCGTGGCGGCGGCCGCCACAGAGATTATCAATTTACAGGCGATCTTAAGCCTGCCGAAGGGAACGGAACATTTTATCACGGATATCCACGGAGAATATGATCAGTTTCAACATGTATTAAAGAACGGTTCCGGGGCGATCAAGAGAAAGATTGAGGATGAGTTCGGGAATGCCATCAGTCAGGCAGAAAAGAAATCGATTGCCACACTGATCTATTACCCGGAACAGAAGATGGAGCAGGTGATAAAGACCGAGGAGAACATGGAGGACTGGTACAAGGTCACATTGTACCGCCTGATAAGGATCTGCAAAGGAGCGTCTTCCAAGTACACCCGTTCCAAGGTGCGCAAGGCGCTTCCGAAAGATTTTGCCTATGTGATTGAGGAACTTCTGACCGGAAGACCGGATGTATCCGATCAGGAGGCATATTATAATGAAATCATCCATTCAGTGATCCGGACAGGCAGGGCAGCAGAACTTGTGGTGGCATTCTGTAACCTTATCCGCAGACTTGTAGTGGATCATCTGCATGTTGTCGGCGATATTTTTGACAGAGGACCGTATCCAAACCTTATTATGGATACGTTAATGTCACATCATTCCGTGGATATCCAGTGGGGAAACCATGATATCTCGTGGATGGGGGCAGCAGCGGGCAATCAGGCGCTGATCTGCAACGTGATCCGCATCTCCGCAAAATACGGCAATCTGAATCTGCTGGAGGATGGATATGGGATCAATCTGGTGCCGCTTGCGAGACTGGCAATGAACCGTTATGACAAAGATCCATGCAGCTGTTTTAAGCTGGATTACCGGGAAGAGGAATATGATGTCCGGGATGCAATGCTCGATGAGAAAATGCACAAGGCGATCGCCATCATGCAGTTTAAGCTGGAAGGACAGATGATCGTAGGACACCCGGAATTTGGAATGGAGAACCGTTTGCTGCTCGATAAGATAGACCCCGCAGCCGGTACAGTCCTGATCGAAGGGAAGAAATATCCGCTCCGGGATCTGAATTTTCCAACCATTGACTGGGAACATCCGTATGAACTTTCGGTGGATGAGGCAGATGTGATGGAACGTCTGACTGCCGCATTTTTAAATTGTGAGAAATTACAGAGACAGGTGCGTTTTCTTTTTACCAAGGGAAGCCTGTATCATGTATACAATGGAAATCTTCTGTATCACGGCTGTGTGCCGCTGAATGAGGATGGCTCTTTTACCAAAGTCAATATTTACGGCACGGAATATGCCGGAAAAGCGTTGTACGATGTGTTAGAAAGCTACGCCAGAAAAGGTTATTACGCCATTGACCCGGAAGAGAAGAAAAAGGGATCAGACATTCTCTGGTTTATCTGGGAAAATAAAAATTCACCGGTGTTTGGCAAAGATAAGATGACAACGTTCGAGCGGTATTTTGTGGCAGAGAAAGCGACACATGTGGAACCGAAAAATCCGTATTACCGGCTGCTGGAAAAAGAAGAGATCGTAAATGCGATCCTCGCAGAGTTCGGACTATCCGGCCAGGAGGCGCATATTGTCAATGGACATATCCCGATCGAGGCAAAAAAAGGAGAGTCCCCGGTGAAGTGCGGGGGCAAGCTTCTCATCATAGATGGCGGCTTTTCCAAGGCTTATCAGCCAAAGACCGGAATTGCCGGGTACACATTGATCTACAATTCATATGGACTTGTGCTGGCGGCGCATGAGCCTTTTGAATCCGTGGAAAAGGCAGTTTCGGATGGAAATGATATTGTATCACATACGATTCTGGTGCAGCATGTTGTGAGACGGAAAACGGTTGCAGATACAGATAATGGAAAAGTGATGCGGGAAAATATCCGTGATCTTGAAAATTTACTTCGGGCATATCGTGAAGGAACGATTGTAGAAAATCCTTAAAAGTGTTATACTACATTTATCTTACCATAATTTACCAGAGTAACGTATGGTCTGGAATAATATGATACCAAAGAAGGGAGTTTCTTATGAAAAAGAAAGTAACACAGATTTTATCCATTGCATTGTGCATGGTGTTATTGTTTGGAAGCACTGTCACGGCAAATGCAGCAAAGACATCATCCAATACAAGTGCATATCAGGCGGTATTTGATGCAGAATATTATTATAATTCCAACCCGGATCTTCAGGCGGCGTTTGGATATGATGCACAGAAGTTATTCAATCATTTTGTATCTTCCGGCATTTATGAGGGAAGATCAGGCTGCGCTAATTTCAATGTTGCAATTTACAGAGCCAATTACCCGGATCTTCAGGCAGCATTCGGCAATGACCTTGCATCCTACTGTGCCCATTATGCGGCAAACGGTGCAGCAGAGGGAAGAAATGCAACGACACTGATCTCGGCTGGAGAGGGAGCACAGGCAGCGATTGTCCGTGGTTCCTGCACAACAAAGTTTGATCCGAGAGCTTCCAGAGCAACCAACATTGCAGTGGCAGCTTCCAGAATCAACGGTGTAGTCATTCAGCCGGGGGAAGAGTTTTCCTTTAACAGAACGATCCTGCCAAGAACGGCAGCAAACGGTTATGTGGAAGCGCCAATTTATGTGAGTGGTAAACATTCCACAGGAACAGGCGGAGGTATCTGTCAGGTATCTTCTACCATGTATTCTGCAATGTTAAACGGAGGAATCCCGGCGACTGAGCGTCACCCACATTCTCTCCCGGTTCCATATCTTCCGGAGGGCAGAGATGCGACAATTGCAGGTAATTATTACGACTTAAGATTTGTGAATATTTATAATACGCCATTGCAGATTTCAGCAGTAGCAGATTTAAGAACCGGTACAGTCAGTGTGACTTTGATCCAGCAGTAATTGTTAAGAAAAATAAGAAAAGTAAAATACGAAACTTAAGTTTATTAGGTTTCGTATTTTGTTTTCACGGAAAAGGGGGATTACGATGAGCGGAAAAAAAGTTATGTTAACAATCCAGGGGGAGAAAAAAGAGTATCCGGCAGGAACAAGTTTTTTGCGCATTGCGCAGGATTACAGCGATGCGTATCAGGATGATATTGTTCTGGTATTGTACAATAGGAGACTGCGGGAATTAAATAAGTGTGCAGATGGAGACGGAACCGTAGAATTTCTCACAACCGCAGACAAGACAGGGAAAAAGGCGTACCGCAGAAGCGTGACACTTTTAATGCAGAAGGCAGTCTATAATCTCTGGGGAAAAGGGAATATATCGGTGCGTGTAAAATATTCCATCGGACAGGGAAATTATTGTGAACTTGTGAAGTGGGAGAATGATACAGAGGAAGTTGTGAAAGTATCTGGGACAGAAATCAATAAATTAAAGAATGAGATGTATCAGATGGTAGTTTCCGATATTGAGATCCACAAGGAGAGTATCAATACGGATGACGCCGTGACACTGTTTCATGACCTTGGAATGACAGACAAGGAAAAACTGTTCCGTTACCGGAGAAGTTCCAGAGTCAATATTTATGAACTCGATCATTACATGGATTATTTTTACGGATTTATGGTGCCATCGACCGGATATCTGCGCTATTATGATGTGATCCCTTATGCGGATGGATTTATGCTTCAGTTCCCGGATAAAAATACGAGAGAGGTCGCACCGTTTGTTCCGGCAGAAAAACTGTTCCACACGTTAAAGACATCCAGAGACTGGGGAAAAATGCTTGAGATCGATACGATCGGAGCCTTAAATGATGCGATCGCAGCCGGAAAAACACAGCAGATGATACTGACGCAGGAAGCCCTGTTTGAGGAGCGTATCGGAAGGCTTGCCGAGGAGATTATTTCAGCAAAAGACCGGAAATTCATTATGATCGCAGGACCATCCTCCTCAGGAAAAACGACTTTTTCACACAGGCTGTCCATTCAGCTGGCTGCAAAAGGACTGAATCCGCATCCATTTCCACTGGATGATTATTATAAGAACCGGGACATCTGTCCAAGGGATGAGAACGGCGAACTGGATCTTGAATGTCTGGATGCGCTGGATGTGGAATTATTCAACCATGACATGAATGAACTGCTGGCAGGAAAAACAGTCAATCTGCCTATTTTTAACTTCAAGACGGGAAAAAGGGAATACAAAGATAAGCTTATGACACTGGGAAAGGATGATGTGTTAGTCATCGAGGGAATCCATGGTCTGAATGATAAGTTGTCCTATTCCCTGCCGATTGAGAGCAAGTTTAAGATTTATATCAGTGCACTGACGCAGTTGAACATTGACGAGCACAACTGTCTGCCAACTACTGATGGAAGACTGATCCGACGGATTGTCCGCGATGCACGGACACGCGGAACCTCTGCAAAAGAGACCATCGCCATGTGGGATTCCGTGCGCAGAGGAGAAGAAAAATACATTTTTCCATTTCAGGAAGGTGCAGATGTGATGTTTAACTCCGCGCTCATCTACGAACTGGCGGTTCTTAAAATGTATGCGGAACCATTGCTTTTTGCCATTGACAAAGACTGCCAGGAATATTTAGAGGCAAAGCGTCTGCTGAAATTCCTGGACTATTTCCTTCCAATGCCGAGCGATGGAATCAACCAGAATTCCATTCTGCGTGAATTTATCGGCGGAAGCTGTTTTAATGTATAAAAGCAGTGGAAATTTTGGCGAAAAAAATTTTCTTGCGAAAAAATTTTCTTGCGAAAATTAAAGGAATAGTGTATATTAAGGAGCGTCGCAAAGTTTTTGCGGCGTTCTTTCAGTTTTTAAAATAAGTAGGACAAATGATCGCGGCTGCAAGTGTCGAAAGACCGCAGGTGAGGAAAGTCCGGGCTTCACAGGGCAGAATGCCGGATAACGTCCGGTGGAGGCGACTCCAAGGAAAGTGCAACAGAAATATACCGCCGATTCTGGCTTGACCAGAATCTGGTAAGGGTGGAAGGGCAGTGTAAGAGACTACCGCCTTTCTGGTAACAGGAGGGGCATATGTAAACCCCATTCGAAGCAAGACCGAACAAAAGCGTTGACGTGGCCCGCCAGCTTTAGGTAGGTCGCTTGAAATGGCTGGCAACAGTCATTCTAGAAAGATGATCATTCGTGTCTGCATTTGCAGACGGACATAACCCGGCTTATCGTCCTGCTTATTTTAGATAGAGAAGATGTCAGCTGACATCTTTTTTTTTATGCCGGATTGTTGTATGATGGTGTAAGTGTAGAAATTATCATTGCGCCTGCAAAAAGTGCACCGCAATGTGTATACAAAAAAATCGTGGCAATCATATATAGAAGAAAGTTGAGGACGATCATGCAGAGTGATACTACCGGATCTTTACAGGAATTTCATAAGATATTAGAAGAGGCAGGAAAAAAAGGAGCTTCCGATATCCATTATGTGCCGAAAGAGCAGCTGCTGCTCCGGATAGATGGAAGGCTTGTGGATATGACAGAGGAATGGAACGTGTCTTTTTCCATGGAGGAACTCATAGAGAAATTGCTGGACAAAAAACAGCAGAAAACATTCGAAGAAAATGGAGAGGTTGAATTTTCCTGCCCGGTTTTCAATAAGCGTGTCCGCGTGAATCTGTTCCGGCAGAGTGGAACGTGTGCAATGTCTGTCCGTCTGTTCGCAGAGAAGATCCCGACACCGCAGATGCTTGGACTTCCGGAGTCGGCAGTGCAGATGGCTGGGAAGAGAAGAGGACTCATTCTTGTGACAGGTGCATCCGGAAGTGGAAGGACAACAACGATGGCATCGATGATCGACCATATTGCTTCTAATTATGAGCGGTCGATCCTGACACTGGAAAAACCGGCAGAGTATCTTTTCCGGAGCGGAAAGTCCATGGTGCTGCAGCGGGAGATCGGCATTGACAGCCGGTCTTATGAAGCAGGATTAAAAGCTGCGTTAAAACAGGATATGGATGTCATTCTGATCAGTGAGATGGAAGATCTGGATACGGTTTCACTTGCGCTGACTGCGGCGGAGATGGGACATCTTGTGATTGCCGCACTTCCGACCCAAAATGCGGTGGCTTCCATCGAACGGATCGTGGAATGTTTCCCGGATCACAGGCAGCATCAGATCCGTTCACAGCTTTCGGATGTACTGGCAGGCGTTATTTCCCAGCAGCTTCTTCCGAGACTGGATGGAGGCGGACGTGTGGCGGCGTTTGAAGTTCTTTTGGCAAATCAGGAGATAAAAAGCCTGATAAAGGAACAGAAGTATTTCCAGATACCGTCCGTGATGCGCAGCTGCAGAAAAGAGGGAATGGTCTCCATGGACGATGCCGTGTACGACCTTTATATGAAGAGTATGATCGACTCGGATACTGCTGTCTGCTATGCACAGGATGGTGTGGGCATGCGTCAGAAAGTACAGTTATTTTAAATTATTATAGAAATCTAAAATGTTTCTTAAAAGACAATAGGTGTGTTGACGCGATTTCCTTTGAAGCGTAACATAAAATCACTTGATAGGAGGTCGGAACAATGAGGGAGAAAATACAGCGTTTTATGATTGGAAGATATGGGGCGGATGAATTGGCAAAAGCACAGAGCATTGCTGCACTGGTATTGCTTTTTTTGTCGATGTTCAGCCGTCTTGGCATTTTTTACTGGCTGGCGATCGCGCTGATGATCTATTCCACATGGAGAATGTTCTCGAAGAATATTTCCGCAAGATATGCAGAAAATCAGAAATATCTCAACTACAGATATCAGATGGCTGTGAAGTGGGACCGGTTTAAAAAGCATCTGGCACAGAGAAAAAACTACAGATTTTACAAATGTCCGCAATGTAAACAGAAAGTGAGAGTGCCAAAAGGCAGAGGAAAAATCTGCATCACCTGTCCAAAATGCCGGACAGAATTTGTGAAAAAAAGTTGAAAATAAAAGGAGATTTTTCCATTGTTTGGTTATATCAATATCAATCAAAAAGAACTATCGGAAGAAAGTAAAAAAATATATCAGGCATATTACTGCGGACTCTGCCAGAAACTCAAAACAAACTGTGGCACAAAAGGGCAGATGCTGTTAAGTTATGATCTGACATTTCTGATCGTTCTGCTGACCGGGCTGTATGAACTGGAGAACACCGACACAGAGTTTACCTGTCCGCTGCACCCGACGAAGAAACGGACGGCTTACATCAATGAGGCGACAGAGTATGCTGCAGACATGAACCTGATCCTGGCATACCAGAATCTTTTAGATGACTGGAAGGACGAGAAATCCTACACGAAAAAAGCATTTGTAAAAATCCTCGATAAGGATTATACTCGTATCGTGTCAAAATATCCAAGACAGGTAAGGGCATTGGAAGAATTCATGCGTAAGACAGCGGAAGCAGAGAAGAATAAAGAGACGAATCTCGATCTTGTGGCAGGTCTTACCGGTGAGATGCTTGGAGAGATCATGTGCTGGCGGGAGGATGAGTGGCAGGAGGAGATGCGTACTCTTGGATTTTATATGGGTAAGTTTATTTATCTGATGGACGCATACGAAGACTATGAAGCAGACCAGAAGAAGAACTGCTATAATCCGCTTGTATACATGGAAAAAGAAAATGATCAGGAATTTGATACATTCTGTAAATTGCTGCTGACGAGCATGATGTCGGAATGTGCCAAGTCATTCGAGCGTCTGCCGATTTTACTGCATGCGGATATTTTGCGGAATATTCTCTACTCCGGTGTATGGAGCAGATATGAATACTTACAGCTTAGAAAAAAGAAACTGGAAGAGAAAAAGACGAAGAGAAAAAAAGAAGACAGGAAAAAGTAACAGGAGAATTATATGATGAATCCATATCAGGTGCTCGGTATTTCACCGGGTGCCTCGGATGATGAGATAAAAAAAGCATATCGGGCTTTAAGCCGTAAATATCACCCGGATGCTAATATTAACAATCCGAATAAGGCACAGGCTGAGGAGAAGTTTAAGGAAGTACAGCAGGCCTATGACCAGATCATGAAGGAAAAACAGTCGGGCGGAAGCTTTGGTGGAAGTTATGGATATAACACCTCCTCCGCAGGTGGTGGAAGCTATCGGTACAATTACAGTGGAAATCAGGGATACAGAACAGCGAATGACTCCCCACAGATGCAGGCGGCTGCAAATTATATCGCAAACCGCTGTTATGCGGAAGCACTCAATGTTTTGAACGGTATTCCATTTGCAGAGCGCAGCGCACGATGGTACTACTATAGTGCAATGGCAAATCAGGGAGCCGGCAATAATATCGTTGCAAAACAGCATGCGGGAAGGGCTGTCGAGATGGAGCCAAGTAATTTTGAATACCGTCAGTTTTTACAACATCTGGAATTTGGAGGTACATGGTACACCAGCATGGGTGATAATTATGACAGACCATATTCCAGTTCCGGAAGCTGGTGCTTAAGCCTCCTGTTTTTGAATATGCTGTGCAACTGCTGTTGTCTGCGGCCATTCTGAGAATCATTTTTTACAAAGATTATGAAATATGCGATATAAAAAAGTCCCCTTGAATGGGGACTTTTTTGTGCCGTATTTTTATCTGCGGTTTGGATTGGTATATTTCTCTTCACAGTATTTGCAGCGGTAAACTTCTTTTGCCTCATCGGTGAGAAGGAAGATCTGGTCGAGTTCCTGCTCGATGGAAGTGATGCAGCGTGGGTTTTTGCACCGGATGACATTCTTTACCTGTTTTGGCATGTGAAGCTCCTTTTTCTCTACGATCTTGGAATCCTTGATCACATTGACCGTGATGTTGTGGTCAATGAATCCGAGAATATCTAAGTCTAATGCCTCAACCGGACATTCCACTTTTAAAATGTCCTTTTTGCCCATCTTATTGCTCTTTGCATTCTTAATGATGGCAACGGTGCAGTCTAACTGGTCTAATTTCAGATCATGATAAATCTGAAGGCTCATTCCCGCCTGGATATGGTCTAAGACGAAACCTTCCTGAATACCACTAATATTTAACATGTGTACTCCTATCTGTGACGGACGTCACGAAAAATCTTAATATTCAAAATCCATAAAAACTGATTCAGAGTCTGCATCAGTGGATTTAAAGCTTCGCAGTATCGATTTCAAGCAATGTCAGGATCAGTGCCATCCTTACATAGACGCCGTACTGCGCCTGACGGAAGTAGGCAGCTCTTGGATCATCATCCACTTCGACAGAGATCTCATTGACACGAGGGAGTGGGTGAAGCACTAACATATCGTCTTTTGCAAGATCCATTTTAGCTTTGGTCAGAATATAGAAATTCTTCAAACGTACGTAGTCTTCTTCGTTGAAGAAACGTTCCTTCTGTACACGTGTCATATACAAAATATCAAGATCCGGCATTGCATCTTCTAAGCGTTCCACCTCTTCAAATGGAATATTGTTGGCTCTCAATACATCTTCACGGATATAGCTTGGAATCTTTAACTCTTCCGGTGAGATGAGTACGAACTTAATCCCCGGGTAACGGATGAGGGCATTGATCAGTGAATGTACGGTCCGTCCGAATTTTAAGTCGCCACAGAGACCGATCGTCATGTTAGACAGTCTGCCCTTTAAAGACCGGATCGTCAATAAGTCCGTCAATGTCTGGGTAGGATGCTGATGACCACCGTCGCCGGCATTAATTACTGGAATTCGGGATTTTTGGGAGGCTACAAGAGGTGCACCTTCCTTTGGATGACGCATAGCACAGATATCTGCGTAACAGGAAATAATCCGGATCGTATCAGAAACACTTTCACCTTTGGATGCGGAAGAACAACTCGCATCGGAAAAACCTAAAACAGAACCACCAAGATTTAACATGGCAGCTTCAAAACTAAGTCTTGTTCGTGTACTTGGCTCATAAAAACATGTTGCAAGCTTTTGGCCATCACATGCATGGGCATACTTGCCAGGAAACTTCTCGATATCATTTGCAAGGTCTAAGAGTTTGTCTAACTCTTCGACGGAGAAGTCTAATGGACTCATTAAATGACGCATATAAACCTCCTTATAAATACCTGCTCTTTTATAAGAAATAGTGATATTTCTCTCAGGCATTTTTACTATCATATAATAATCATTTTCCAAATTCAAGAGAAAAATTATTTACGTTATATTGGTACAAAATAATAAAATTTTCAGAAATTTTTGGTCGTCAGCTGGCTTTTTATATTGCAGTTTGAAAGCAAAAAAGCTATAATCAAATAATCATGAGGATGAAAAGCAATCCGGAGAAAAAAAGGAGTATCATATGGCTGAAGATATCAGGACAATGCATGAAGAAGACGAGGATGAAGTAAAATACTGTGAGCGGAAGAGATTATTATTTTTCGGTCTGCCATGGACGTTTACAAAGTATACGATCACACCAAGCATGCTGACGATCGATCAAGGTCTGTTAAAGACGGAAGAAAATGACTGTTACATGTATAAGGTACAGGATGTGAAGCTGACAACGACACTGTTGGAGCGCATTTTCGGGCTCGGAACGATCACCTGCTACACTGGGGATGTCACGAATGCGGAACTGAAACTGATCCACATCAGAAAGTCAAAGGAAGTCAAAAATTATCTTTTGAAAGCATCAGAAGCGGCACGTATGAAACGCCGCACATTAAATACACTAGACATTGGAGCTGCGCAGGATCTGTCGGATGCTCTGGATTCATGATCTAAAACTTACTTAGAGAGGATTTTCTCAAAGATCAGTCCGGCAGCCATCCATACCGGCGCATAGTCAAGACGGATGACACCATTTATGTTTGTGGGAGCATTGCTGTAATCCCAGGGACATAGATGGTGTTTTTTTAACAGGGAACCACTTAAGTACTCAAAACAGAAAATACCTGTGGAATAGATAAAGCCCCGGAAGAGAGCAGGGATTTTTTTAAAGTATCTGTACAGCGGTTTGATGATACATGCCATGCCGTAAATGGGAAACATCCAGACGGAAGTCTGCCCGATCAGGCGCAGGTCATGCCGGCTGCAATTGCCGATGGAGGTAAAAAGAATTTCAAGGCACCAGCCCGTGAGTCCGCAGATAAAAAAATTTCGCCGCATAATAAAAGTCTCCTGTCTTTTTTTATAATATGCCACAGATCCATTGATTTCATACATGGAATCGAATGGGACAACTTGTAAAATCAGCCTTCTTGTCATATAATAAAAAAAGTACATTCTGCCATTAGGCAGGGGAGCAGTATGCAATTATTACGCAGTCTGTTAAAACAGATTTTATACGAAAGTGTAAGGGGAGACGATGACCGGAAGATAACGGATATCTGTTGTCATTCTGAAAAAGTAAAAGAAGGCTCCCTTTTTGTTTGCATAAATGGATACCGAAACAACGGTCATGAATATGTGCCACAGGCGGTGGAGCATGGTGCAGCGGTACTTGTTGTGGATGACCGCTATGTGATCGAGAGCCGGTCTGGACCGGTGATCCTGACAGAACATATGAAGGTGAATGTGTATGAGTTGATCCGTGACAGAAATATCTGTGTGGTCGCAGTGAGAGATACCAGAAAAGCACTCTCTGCGCTCTCGGCAGCTTTTTTTGATCATCCGGCAGAACGGATGAAGATGATCGGCATCACAGGCACGAATGGCAAGACGACAACAGCATTTCTGACTGCGGGGATTTTGCAGGAAGCCGGTTACCGGGTAGGAATGATCGGAACAATCGAATCCTATGATGGAAGAAGGAGAGAGACGGTGAAAAACACCACGCCGGAATCGTGCGAGATCCACAGGCTTCTGTCCCGCATGGTGGAAAATGAATGTGACTGCTGTGTGATGGAGGTGTCCTCGCAGGGCATTGCATTGCAGCGCACGGCAGATATTTTTTTTGATATCGGCGTTTTTCTGAACATAGAACCGGATCATATCGGAAAGGGGGAACATGCAACTTTTTCCGAGTATCTGTACTGCAAAAGCAGGCTGATGCGGCAGTGTGGCATTGGCATTGTGAATCAGGATGATCCGAATGTGGATAAGATACTTGCAGGACATACCTGCGAGGTGGAGAACTTCTCCATCCGGCACCCTTCGGACGTGATGGCGGAGGACGAATGGTATGGGATGGAATCGGGCAGCTTACAAAGCCATTTTACGGTAAAAAGAGAGTGGCGGAGAGAGGATATCGTCATGCAGCTTCCGGGGCAGTTTAATATCTATAATGCGCTTGCCGCCATTTCTGTGGCAGGGCATTTTAAGGTGGACCGGGAGCAGATAAAAGCAGCGCTGGCAAAACAGATCGTGCCGGGAAGATGTCAGAACATGACGGCTGGGACCGGGTATGTGTTCCTGATCGATTATGCCCACAATGAGATGAGTCTTCGGAATCTGCTCGAAACTTTACGAAAATTCAAACCGGCAAGGCTGATCGTGATTTTTGGATGCGGAGGAAACCGCTCTGTTTTGAGAAGGTATCAGATGGGAGAGACGGCAGGCAGACTGGCAGATTTTACCATTATCACCTCGGATAATCCAAGGTGGGAGGATCCGGAGCGGATCATGGACCAGATCGAGGATGGGCTGCGTGGCGCAGTGTGTGCAGGGGAAAAGCCATCTTACATAAAGATCTCAGACCGCAGGGCAGCAGTGGAATATGCCGTTTCGATGGCAGAGAAAAGGGATATTATTGTTTTAGCCGGAAAAGGACACGAGAGTTATCAGGAGATCAAAGGAATCCGATATCCGTTAGACGACAGAAAAATAGTACAGGAGGCGCTGGATGGCGGAATACGCGAATATCATTGTTGATATATTCAATGAAAAATTAGATAAAACATTTCAATATAGGATTCCGGAAGCAATGAAGGAAAAACTGACACTTGGAATGCAGGTGTATGTCCCATTTGGCAAGCGCAACATCAAGGGATATGTTGTGGAACTGACGGATGAACCGGAGTTTGAGGTGGCAAAGATCAAAGAAATTATCGGGATCGTGACAGACAGCGTTCCAATTGAAAGCCAGTTGATCGCACTGGCAGGCTGGATGAAGAAAAACTATGGAGCGACCATGAACCATGCGTTAAAAACCGTCATTCCGATCAAGAAAAAAAGCAATGCAGTGGAACACAAAAGCGTCCGCCTGAAGCTGACAGAAATCGAAGCCAAAAGTGAACTTGCAGAATTTGAACGGAAACATCAGAAGGCGCGTGTGCGGCTGTTGTCTGCGCTGATTGAGAATCCACAGATGGATCAGAGCATGATCACACAGAAGCTGAATGTTTCGGGAACGGTGATCCGGGCATTAGAGACCATGGGGATCGTGGAGGTGGTCAGTGAGCGGTCCTACCGCAACCCAGTGTCACATTTAGACAGCAAGGGGTATCATCTCACGTTAAACGAAGAACAGCAGTCCGTGGTGGATGCGATCGAGCGGGATCTGGATCAGAAAATTGCAAAAACCTATCTGATCAAAGGCGTGACCGGAAGCGGCAAGACGGAAGTGTACATGGAACTGATCGCCCATATGTTAGCGCAGGGAAAACAGGCGATCGTGCTGATCCCTGAGATCGCGCTGACATTTCAGACCGTCATGCGGTTTTACAACCGTTTCGGAGACAGGGTTTCCATCATGAATTCCAGATTGTCTCCGGGAGAGCGGTTTGACCAGTTTGAGCGGGCAAAAAACGGGGACGTGGATATTATGATAGGCCCGAGATCGGCGTTGTTCACACCTTTTTCAAAATTAGGGCTTATTATTATCGATGAAGAGCACGAGAGCAGTTATAAAAGTGAGACACTTCCGAGATACCATGCAAGGGAGACTGCGATCGAGCGTGCGAGAATGTGCGGTGCGAGTGTCGTGCTTGGCTCGGCAACTCCGTCTGTGGAAAGTTATTACAAGGCGAAAACAGGGGAGTATGAGCTGTTAGAGTTAAAGCACCGTGTAGCAGAAAAACCACTCCCGAAAGTAGAGGTCGTGGATTTAAGGGAAGAGTTAAAAGCAGGAAACCGTTCCATTTTAAGTGTACAGCTTCAGGAGCTGATGGAGGACCGCCTGAAAAAGGGACAGCAGATGATGCTTTTTATCAACCGGAGAGGGGTTGCAGGCTTTGTCTCTTGCAGAGCCTGCGGTCATGTGTTAAAATGTCCGCATTGCGATGTATCTCTAAGCCAGCATGTGACAAGACAGCATCCGGAAGGAAAAATGGTCTGTCATTACTGCGGATATGAGATACCGATGCCGAAAACCTGTCCGGCGTGTGGTTCGCGGTATATCAGCGGATTTAAGGCGGGTACGCAGAAGATTGAGATGATCGTCAAGGAACGTTTCCCACAGGCGAGGGTGCTCCGCATGGATATGGACACCACGCGGAACAAGGAAGGCTATGAACAGATTTTATCTGCTTTTGCCAATCAGGAAGCCGATATTCTGATCGGAACCCAGATGATCGTCAAGGGACATGATTTCCCGAATGTGACGTTAGTCGGTGTGCTGGCGGCAGACCTGTCTTTGTATGTCAGTGATTACCATGCGGCAGAACGCACTTTCCAGCTGCTGACACAGGCGGCTGGAAGAGCAGGGCGCGGAAGTGAACCCGGGGAAGTTGTGATCCAGACATACCGGCCGGATCATTACAGTGTGCAGACTGCAAAAGAGCAGGATTATGAAGCGTTTTATGAGCAGGAGATGGAATACCGCAGGATGCTTTTATATCCGCCGGTCTGGAATATGCTTGTGATCTTATGTGCATCAAAGCAGGAGCAGACCGCTTACGATTCCGCAAAGCTTCTGGTGCAGGAGATCGGCACCTGGCAGGAGAACATCAAAGCTGCAATGGAGCGTGTGGGAGAGGATTTTAAAAAGAAACGGGTTTTCCCGGTAGGACCTGCGGATCCGGCAGTGGCAAAGGTAAATGACATCTATAAAAAGGTGATTTATATAAAAACAAAAGATTATCAGACACTGGTTGAGTTGAAAGACCGTCTCGAACATTATATGCGTGATAACAGAGCATTTAAAGATACGGTCGTACAGTTTGATTTTAATCCAATGAGTGGTTTTTAAAAACAAGGAGGACATTATGGCGCTTAGAACAATCCGTGTACAGGGAGACCCTGTATTAGAAAAAATCTGTAAACCTGTGAAGGAGCTGACACCGCGCACAAAAGAGCTGATCGAGGACATGTTAGATACCATGTATGAGGCAAACGGCGTTGGACTTGCAGCACCGCAGGTGGGCATCTTAAAAAGAATCGTAGTGATCGATGTGGGCGAGGGCCCGGTCGTGATGGTGAATCCGGTTATTCTGGAGACGTCCGGGGAGCAGACCGGCGACGAGGGATGTTTGAGTATTCCGGGAAAAGCCGGACAGGTCACAAGACCAAATTATGTGAAGGTGCATGCATTTGATGAAAATATGGAAGAATATGAGATTGAGGGCACAGAGTTAATGGCAAGAGCCATGTGCCACGAAATCGATCATCTGGATGGACATCTTTACGTGGAAAAAGTGGAAGGCCAGCTTCATGACGTTACCTATGAGGAAGAGGAATAGGCGCAGAGGGAAGAAGCAGAAAAGAAACCGGAAGCGAGGAGAGGATCATGAGAGTTATATTTATGGGAACCCCGGATTTTGCAGTGGGTACATTAGAGGAAATTATAAAAGCAGGACATGAAGTAGTGTTGGTTGTCTCACAGCCGGATAAAGCGGTTGGAAGAAGCAAGGCATTAAAGTACACACCGGTGAAGGAATGTGCGGTTGCACATGGGATCGAAGTGTATCAGCCGGTAAAAATCCGTGCAGAGGAAAGCGTGGAATATTTAAGACAGTACAATGCAGATATCATTATTGTGGAGGCTTTTGGACAGATCATTCCAAAAGCGATCCTTGATATGCCACGTTTCGGATGTGTGAATGTACATGCGTCCCTGCTGCCAAAATACCGTGGTGCAGCCCCAATCCAGTGGGCAGTGTTAAACGGGGATCAGGTCACAGGCGTCACGACCATGCGTATGGATGAAGGGCTTGATACCGGGGATATGATCATGAAGCAGGAAGTGATCGTGGATGAGGATGAGACAGGCGGAAGCCTGTTTGACAAGCTGTCGGAAGTAGGGGCAAAGCTTTGCGTGAAAACGATGGAAGCAATTGAAAATGGTACAGCTGTTTACACACCTCAGGATGACGCGCTTGCAACTCACACCGGAAAGATCCAGAAAGAGATGGGAAGTATCGACTGGTCAAAAGATGCAGAGGTGATCGAACGTCTGGTGCGCGGTTTGAATCCGTGGCCGAGCGCATACACAAGGATCGACGACAAAAACTTAAAGATCTGGAGGGCAAAAGTCGTTTCCCATGAGGTGAAAGCCGCTCCGGGATGTATTTTAAAAGTGACAAAGGACGAACTGGAAGTCCAGACGGGGAATGGAGTATTAGCTTTATTAGAGGTACAGTTAGAAGGAAAGAAACGAATGACAACGGATGCCTTTTTAAGAGGATACCAGGTGACAGAGGGCAGTTTCTTAAAACGCTGCTGATAAGAAAGGATGATTACTATGCCATATTATTATTACGGATTTGACCCAACTTATTTTCTTGTGATTATCGGAGCAGTGATCTGCATGATCGCTTCCGCAAGAGTAAAATCAACTTACAATAAATATTCCCAGTACCGCAGTGCATCGGGAATGACAGGCGCACAGGCAGCACAGAGAATCCTGAATTCCGCAGGAATTTATGATGTGACGATCCAGCATGTATCCGGAAATCTGACCGATCATTACAATCCGTCTGCAAAGACACTGAATCTGTCCGATTCTGTATACAACTCCACATCGGTCGCAGCCGTCGGGGTTGCAGCACATGAGTGCGGACATGCGATCCAGCACCAGAACAGCTATTTTCCGCTGACACTGCGCACAGCAATTGTTCCGGCAGCCAATCTTGGTTCCACGCTTGCATGGCCGTTGATCCTGATCGGATTATTTTTTACAAGAAATACAGGGGCAGTTCTGATCAATCTCGGGATCATCTGCTTCTCTTTTGCAGTGATATTCCAGCTTGTGACATTGCCGGTAGAGTTTAATGCATCTGCAAGGGCATTGCGCATTTTAGGCGAGCAGGGCATTTTGAGTGACAGTGAGCTCCCATACACGAAAAAAGTGTTAAAAGCAGCGGCACTGACTTATGTGGCAAGTGCGGCAGCAGCTATTTTACAGTTACTGCGTCTGGTACTGTTATTTGGAGGAAGAGACCGTGACTGATTCTGTCAATACAAGAGAACTGATCCTCGGGATCCTGATGGAAGTGACAAAAGAGGGCAGTTACAGCCATCTTGTGATCCGTTCCGTGCTCGATAAGTATCAGTATCTGGAAAAAAAAGAGAGAGCCTTTATCACGAGAGTGTCTGAGGGAACCATCCAGTACATGATCGAGCTTGACTATATCATCAATCAGTTCTCCAAAGTGAAGGTAAACAAAATGAAACCGGTCATCCGCAATATTCTGCGGATGAGCGTGTATCAGTTAAAATATATGGATTCCGTCCCGGACTCCGCAGTGTGCAATGAGGCAGTGAAACTGGCAAAGAGAAAAGGGTTTGGTTCTTTGAGCGGTTTTGTAAACGGGGTACTGCGCAATATCAGCCGCAATTTAAGCACTATCACTTACCCGGATGGGCAGAAAGACCAGATCCAATATCTGTCTGTGCGTTATTCCATGCCGGAGTGGATCGTGAGACAGTGGATCAACGATTATGGCATGGAGCAGACGGTAAGCGTGCTGCAGGCATTTTTGCAGGAGACACCGGTTACGATCCGTACCAATCTTCTGAAGATCACACCGGAAGCGCTGGAAAAGCGGTTGAAAGAGGAAGGCGTTACCGCAGAGAAAATGGTCTGCGCAGATATGCCGGAATTAAACTATGCATTTATGATCTCCGGGTTTGACCATCTGAATGCATTGGCAAGTTTTCGTGAGGGACTCTTTTATGTGCAGGATGTGAGCTCCATGATGGTAGCGGAAACGGTTGCTCCAAAGAAGGACAGCTATATCATTGATGTGTGTGCAGCACCTGGAGGAAAGAGCGTCCATCTGGCAGAAAAACTCGGGGGAACCGGTATGGTGGAGGCGAGAGATCTCACGGAGTATAAGACTGATCTTATAAGACAGAATATCGCAAGACATCAGCTTTCTAATATGCGTGCAGTACAGATGGATGCAACGGTTCTGGATGAGGCTTCCATTGGAAAAGCAGATGTGGTGATCGCCGATCTTCCGTGTTCAGGGCTTGGCGTCATGCGTAGGAAGACGGATATAAAATATAAGATGACATTACAGACAGAGCAGGAACTCGTCTCTTTACAGAGAAATATGTTAGAAACTGTCTGTCAGTATGTAAAGGTGGGCGGAACATTGTTATATTCCACCTGTACAATGGATAAAATGGAAAATGAAGACAATGTCACATGGTTTTTAAAACAGCATCCGCAGTTTGAACTTGTGAAAATGCAGCAGATTTTTCCGCAGAAAACATATGGAGACGGATTTTTTCTGGCAAAATTACAGAAAAAAGCGTGAGAGACTTCCGGAACTTCTGATGAATGAAGGAGAATTATGGATCAAAAGGAAAAGACAGATATCAGATCGCTGAATCTGAAAGAACTGACTGTGTTCATGGAGCAGCTTGGAGAGAAAGCGTTCCGTGCAAAGCAGATTTACCAGTGGCTTCATGGGAAGCAGGCAGCGTCTTTTGAGGAGATGACCAATATCCCAAAGGCGCTGATCGAAAAGTTAAAAGAGAACAGTCATCTGGTCAGCATAAAACAGGAGGCAGTACAGATCTCCAAAATCGACGGAACGAGGAAATACCTGTTTCTGTTAGATGACGGAAATGTCATTGAGAGCGTTTTCATGCGATACAAACATGGCAATTCGGTCTGTATTTCTTCACAGGTGGGATGCCGCATGGGATGCCGATTCTGCGCATCTACATTGGACGGTCTCGTGAGAGGACTGACCCCATCTGAGATGTTAGACCAGATTTATCAGATTGGAAGAGACACCGGCGAGCGGGTTTCCAATGTGGTCGTGATGGGAACCGGGGAGCCAATGGATAATTTCGATAACCTGTTAAAGTTCATTGAACTTCTGACCGATGAAAATGGATTAAATATCAGCCAGAGAAATGTGACAGTATCCACCTGTGGAATTGTTCCGCGTATGCGGGAACTTGCAGACAAAAAACTGCAGATCACTCTGGCATTATCCCTGCATGCATCCACGCAGGAAAAGCGGTTGGAATTGATGCCGGTCGCAAATAAATATGAGATTCATGAAGTGATCGATGCCTGCAGATATTATTTTGAGCAGACAGGCAGAAGAATCACATTTGAGTACAGTTTAGTGGGCGGCGTGAATGACACGGACGAGGATGTAAGGAATCTGTGCAGGCTGATCAAAGGCATCAACTGTCATGTAAACCTCATCCCGGTAAATCCGATCAAGGAACGTGACTATGTGCAGCCGGATGTGAGAGTGACAACGGAATTTAAGAATAAACTGGAAAAGAATGGGATCAACGCAACCATCCGCAGGGAGATGGGAAGAGATATTGACGGAGCCTGTGGACAGCTTCGGAAACGTTATATGGGAAGTTGACTTGTTCTTTTACAGTACGTGTGATAAAATAAAGTGCATTGGGCAAAGTCCGTGCAGAAAACAATGACAGGCGAAGTTAATGAAACATTCCGCATGGAATGCACAGATGTAGCAGTAAGAAAGGCAGGAATTGGTAAATGAAGACGTTTTCCATGACACATATTGGAAGGCGACGTGAGATGAATCAGGATTATATGTATACGTCTGAGAACGCAGTAGGAAAGCTGCCGAACCTTTTTCTGGTTGCGGATGGCATGGGCGGTCACAAAGCAGGTGAGTATGCTTCCAGATTCACAGTAGAAAAGATTGTAGAGACGATTGAAACATCCGGACAGACAGAGCCGGTAGCAGCAATGAAGGAAGCTGTGGAGGCGGCAAACAGAGGTCTTTTGGAAGAGGCGGGCAGGGATGCCGCCAAGGCAGGAATGGGAACTACAGTGGTAGCTGCCACAGTGATCGGAGATCATCTGCATGTTGCCAATGTAGGGGACAGTCGTTTATACTTAATAAATCACGAAGCTATCAGGCAGATCACAAGGGATCATTCTCTGGTAGAAGAGATGGTCCGTTTAGGAGAGATGGATAAAGCGGATGCGAAAGATCATCCGGATAAGAACATCATCACACGGGCGGTGGGCGTTGTTCCCGAGTTGTCCGTGGATTTTTTTGAGGTTGAGTTAAAGCCGGGAGACACAGTTTTAATGTGCTCGGATGGTCTGACGAACATGATCGAGGATGAAGAGATCAAAAAGATCGTGCTCGGACAGAGAGATATTGTTGAGAAAGCAGAAAAATTAATAGATACTGCCAATGAGAATGGCGGAAAAGATAATATTACGGTTGTATTGATAGAACCATTTTCTGATGAGGTGAAGGAATGTTAACGGAAGGTATGTTTGTTGGAGATCGCTATGAGATCGTAAACAAGATAGGAACTGGCGGAATGTCAGATGTATACAAAGCGAAAGATCATACACTTGGACGTTTTGTAGCGATTAAAGTATTAAAACCGGAATTTTCGGAGGATGTCAATTTTGTGACAAAGTTCCGCACGGAAGCCCAGTCGGCGGCCGGATTAGAACATCCGAATATTGTAAACATCTATGATGTAGGCAGCGAAAATGGCATGCATTACATCGTGATGGAGTATGTGGAAGGAATCACTTTAAAAACTTATATTGAGAAAAAAGGACAGCTCACATTCAAGGAGGCTGTCAGCATTGCGATCCAGGTGGGAAGAGGTATTGAGGCTGCCCATAACAAAGGCATTATCCACCGGGATATCAAGCCGCAGAACATTATTATTTCCACAGAGGGAAAAGTAAAAGTCACAGACTTTGGTATCGCAAGAGCCGCAACATCCAACACGATCAGTTCCGATGTGATGGGATCTGTTCATTACGCATCCCCGGAGCAGGCGAGAAACGGCTTTGTGGATGGCAAGAGTGACATTTATTCCCTTGGTATCGTAATGTATGAGATGGTGACCGGAAGAGTACCGTTTGACGGAGATACGACCGTTGCGGTGGCGATCCAGCATCTGCAGGAGGAGATCGTTCCACCGAGTGCTTACGCACCAAATCTTCCTATCAGTATGGAAAAGATCATCTTAAAATGTACGCAGAAGAATCCGGACAGACGCTATGAGTCCATGACAGCGCTGCTTGCAGATTTAAGAAAAGCGTTGATCAGCCCAAATGAAGACTTCGTTGTGATCGCACCGGTTTCCCAGGAGAAGACACGTGTGATCGGGGAAGAAGAGATCAATAAGATCAAGCAGGAAACAAGCAATATTTATCTCAGCGATGAGGATGTTGTGTCACATAATCAGAATCACAGAGACAAATTTGAAAAGCGTGACCGCTTCGAAGAGGATGACGAGGATGACGAAGAGGCATATGATGATGATGATCTCGAAGAGATGAATCCGAAAATGGATAAGGCGATCACAATTATGGGGATTGCTGCCGGTGTCATCATTGTCGCACTGATCATTTTTATTCTGGTAAGCTTCTTCGGAGATTTTAAATTCGGAGGATCTTCCAACAAAGCAAACACTGAGACATCCGAAACCCAGACAGACGGAATCGAAGTGCCGGATCTGAAAGGTCTTACCTTCGATGAGGCAAAAGAACAGCTCAATGCAAAAGGTCTCGGAATCAAGAAGAATGCGGGAACCGTTGCATCTGACCAATATGACGAGGGACAGATTGTAAGCCAGACACCGGATGCACTGACGAAGGCAGAGGCGAACACAACCGTAGAAGTTACCTTAAGCAGCGGAAAAGGAGAAGTTTCCGTTCCTTCCGTGACAGGCATGGATGAGACAACTGCTTACAATACACTGACAAATTCAGGATTTACTCCGGTAAAAGATTATGCATACAGTGCAGATGTCGCACAGGGAAATGTCATTGAACAGAGCCCGAATGCGGGATCACTTGCAAAGGCAGGGGATAATGTCAAGATCGTGATCAGCCGTGGTAAAGAGCAGGCAGAGACAACGAGTGTAGCAGTACCTGGTGTGACAGGACTTACCGAGGATGCAGCAAGATCTGCGATCCAGAATGCAGGCCTTGCCGTTGGTAATGTGTCAAGCGCCTACAGTGACAGCGTGGCAAGCGGACAGATCATTTCCCAGAGTCCGGTTGCAGATACAGCAGTGGATGCTGGAACCGCAGTTGATTTTGTGGTAAGTATGGGTGCAGAACCAGCACAGGAAGTAAAGCCTACTACTTATAAGATCAATCTGAACATCAAAAAACCAAATAATGAATCCGTGGCAGCAGCCAATATTTATCTGTATGATGGAGCAGACGGAACAGGTAATATCTTAGAGCAGTGGACGAACCAGTCTATCTCCTTATTCGGGGAGGAAGGTCTCAGCATTTCCAAATCCGGAATGTTAGCATCCAGCGGTTCATTAAAGATTGACTGGCTTGGAGCAGATGGACAGCAGCTTGGATCATCCCAGATCGTGTCTCCAATCTCATTCAAGGCAGAATAATAACAAAAGGTAATATATGCAGGGAAAGATTGTAAAAGGAATTTCCGGGTTCTACTACGTTCATGTAGGAGAGCCCGGAATTTATGAATGTAAGGCAAAAGGTGCGTTCCGCAATCAGAAGATCAAACCGTTGGTCGGAGATGATGTGGAGATTGCGATTGTTGACGAAGAAACAAAAAAAGGAAACATTGAAAAAATCCTGCCGCGGAAAAATGAACTGATCCGCCCGGCAGTTGCGAATATCGATCTGGCGCTGATCATTTTTGCAGCGGCAAAACCGCAGCCGAACTTTAATCTGTTAGACCGTTTTCTGATCATGATGGAATATCAGGATGTTCCTGTGACAATCTGTTTTAACAAAAAAGATCTGTTAGAGGAACAGGCGATTGAGGAATTTGCGGGTGTATACAGAAAGTGCGGCTATTCCGTTCTCTATACCAGTGCAGAAAAAGAAGAGGGAATCCGCGAACTGCATGAGCTGTTAGATGGCAGGACAGCCGCGGTCGCAGGACCTTCCGGCGTTGGAAAATCATCACTGGTGAACCGTCTCCAGCAAAATGTGCAGATGGAGACCGGAAGTATCAGCAGAAAGATCGAGCGTGGAAAGCATACGACACGCCATTCGGAGATCATACCGATCGCAGCAGACACATACATTATGGATACACCGGGATTCAGTACGTTATATATTCCGGGATTTGAGAAGGAAGATCTGCAGAATTTTTATCCGGAATTCAAAGAGTATGAGCCGTATTGCAGGTTCAAGGGATGCAGTCATATCAGCGAGCCGGACTGCGGTGTGAAAGAAGCACTGGCAGAAGGAAAGATCAGCCCATTGCGCTACGAGAACTATAAGCTGCTCTATGAAGAATTGAAAGATGTAAAAAAATATTAGAAAAGATATTAAAATATCATTTTGCATGAGAATTATGTTTTCAAAATTACTTTGGAGGAAAAAGTTATGAATTGTTTATCACCATCCATTTTATCCGCAGATTTTGCAAATCTGGGAGAACAGGTGAGAATGTTGGATGAGGCAGGCGCACAGTATGTACATATTGATGTGATGGATGGAATGTTTGTGCCAAGCATTTCATTTGGTATGCCGGTCATCAAGAGTATCAGAGAGTGCAGCGACCGTATTTTTGATGTGCATCTGATGATCGAGGAACCGGGAAGATATATTGATGATCTCGCAGAAGTGGGAGCGGATCTCATCACAGTACACGCCGAGGCGTGTAAACACTTGGACCGCACGATTGAGGCAATCAAAGAAAAGGGACTGCTTGCAGGTGTGGCATTAAATCCGGCAACTCCGTTGTCTGCGATTGAATGGATACTTCCAAAGGTTGACATGGTGCTGATCATGTCTGTCAACCCGGGATTTGGAGGACAGAAGCTGATCCCTTACACCGTTGAAAAAGTCAGGGCGTTAAAGAAAATGATCGACGAGAGGGGACTTAAGACTGACATCGAGGTAGACGGCGGCGTGAATCTTGAAAATGTGACAGAAGTCATGGATGCCGGTGCCAACATTATCGTGGCTGGCAGTGCAGTGTTCAAGGGCGACATTTCTGAGAATGTGGAACGTTTTTTAGATGTATTAAAGGAGTAGTATGAGACATTGCATCATTGTGGTAGGCGGACATATCAATGACATTTTTGCAAAAGAGTTCATAGAAAAGGAAAGACCGGAGCTTTGCATTGCGGCAGATTCCGGGATGAACTTTTTCTATCGGAATAAGTTGACCCCGGACTGGATCATCGGAGATTTCGATTCAGCATCCAGTGAGGCATTAGATTATTTCGGCGGACAGCCTGATATTTCCTGGATCAGGTTAAATCCGGTCAAAGACGATACGGACACGGAATCGGCGATCCGGAAAGCAATTGTGCTTGGAGCAGAGAAAATTACGCTGCTGGGAGCAACCGGAACAAGAATCGACCATCTGCTTGGAAATATTGAACTTCTGGGGATCGGACTGCAAAATCATATTCCAATCCAGATTGTGGACGAGAGAAACAGAATCCGCATGATCGGGGCGGGAATCACGCTCGAGAAGGAAAAACAGTTTGGAAAGTTTGTATCCCTGATCCCTTATACGAATGTAGTAAAAGGTCTTACGCTGACCGGTTTCAAGTATCCTCTGGATCATTATGATTTCAAGGGCTTTTGTTCGCTCGGTGTGAGCAATGAGATCATTGCGGAGAGTGCACAGATAACATTTGAAGATGGAATCTTGATCGTGATCGAGGCGAGAGACTGAGGATAGCCTGATGGCTGATGACAATAAAACAACAAAAATGATAAAAATTGATTTTAAGGTTTAAAAAATGAGGCTGATATGGTATAATACAAGACTGTATCAGACTCTTTTTGCTTACGAAGCAGAAGGAAATTCATTTTACAAACAAAGATTGAAAAGAAAGAAAAATCAGGTGTAGTAAAATAACATAGAAAGGCGAAAACCCTTGAAAACAAAGGATTTTCAGACAGGTATATTAAGATATGAAATTAGGAATCGTCGGACTCCCAAACGTCGGAAAGTCTACATTATTTAATTCCCTGACCAAAGCAGGTGCTTTATCCGCAAATTATCCATTCGCAACGATCGATCCGAACGTCGGAATCGTTTCTGTACCGGATGAGAGAATCGTAAAACTCGGTGAACTTTATCATACCAAGAAGGTAACACCGGCTACCATCGAATTTGTGGATATTGCAGGACTTGTAAAGGGAGCCAGCAAGGGCGAGGGTCTTGGAAACCAGTTTCTTGCAAACATTCGTGAAGTGGATGCTATCGTACATGTAGTACGTTGTTTTGAGGATACCAATATTATCCATGTGGATGGATCTATTGATCCGGCAAGAGATATTGAGACCATCAATCTGGAACTGATCTTTTCTGATATTGAGATTCTTGACAGAAGAATTGCAAAGATTTCCAAACAGGCAAGAATGGACAAGACACTTGCAAAAGAACTGGAGCTTGTAGAGGCAATCAAAGCACATCTGGAAGCCGGTAAGATGGCAAGATCTTTTGAAGTGCCGGATGATGAAGATGCGGAAATCTGGTTCAAAGGCTATAACCTTCTGACTGCAAAACCGACCATTTACGCAGCAAATGTTGCAGAGGATGATCTTGCAGATGACGGAGCATCCAATCCACATGTTGCAAAAGTGAGAGAGATGGCAAAGGAAGAGGGCGCAGAAGTATTTGTAATCTGTGCGCAGATTGAACAGGAACTTGCAGAACTCGATGAAGATGAGAAAAAGGAATATTTAGATGACCTTGGAGTGACCTCCAGCGGACTTGATAAACTGGTAGCAGCAAGCTACAGCCTGCTTGGACTGATCAGTTTCCTTACTGCAGGAGAGGATGAGTGCCGTGCATGGACGATCAGGAAAGGCACAAAAGCACCACAGGCAGCAGGTAAGATCCATACAGACTTTGAGCGTGGATTTATCAAGGCTGAGGTTGTAAATTATCAGGATCTTTTAGATAATGGAAGCCTTGCAGCAGCCCGTGAAAAAGGAATTGTCGGCATGGAAGGAAAAGAGTACGTGGTCAAAGACGGAGACGTTATTTTATTCCGCTTTAATGTATAAGAGATAAAAAAACGCATATCATTTTTCGAGGGAATGTTTCGGAGAATAGTATGCGCTTTTGTGACTTGACAGAAAAAGAAGTGATAAACGTCTGTGACTGCAAATGCCTTGGAAATGTCCATGATCTTGATATTGACGAATGTGATGGAACGATACGTGCGTTGATCGTTCCGGGACCGGGAAAATGGTTCGGCTGTTTTTGCAGGGAGTTTGAACTGTTTATTCCGTGGTGTAAGATCGTCAGGATCGGACCGGACATTATTTTAGTTGATATTGATGAGAAAGAGGCAAAACACAAGGTTTAAAGAGAAGAAAACAGGAGAGACTATGTTAGATCAGAGTGTATTTACAGAGACAATCCATGAGGTGGCAGAGATTATCCGCACTTCTGCGACACCGTTATCAAAAGAAGAAATCTTAAGCTATTTCAAAGAGATGGAGTTGAACGAACAGCAGGAAAACATGGTTTTAGAGTTTCTGCTGACACCACATGAGGAAGAAGAAGCGGAAGAGGAAACTGAAGAGGCCGAAGGCGGAGAGCAGGAAGCAGCAGACTGGCAGGAAACGTCAGATGCATCTGTGCTGGCACAGAATGATCCTGGCAAAAAAGAGGAAAAAAACGCAGAGCCGGATGTTTTACCGGAAACTAAGGTATTTCAGATGTATCTGGAAGAAATCGGCAGTCTTCCGGTATATTCCGGGAAGAAGCAGGAAGAAATGTATCAGAAGCTTTTAGCAGGGGATGAGTCCGTGATCAATCCAATCTCTGACAGCTGGATGATAAAGGTGTTAGAAACCGCCAGAAAGCTTGCAGTGACCTCAGAAGGCTTTGAGGATGTCATTCAGGAAGGAAATATGGCACTTTTTTTAAAGCTGACAGAACTTTGCGGCTGTGAGGAAAAAACAGATGTTGAGGCAGAATTGCAGGGCGCAGTGGAGACAGCCATGAAATCATCCATTCTTGCGGAAGAAGGCGAGGATGAGGATGAGAAGGCTATGGTCGGCAAGCTGGCGTTAGTCAACGAGGCTAAGAAGTATCTTGCAGAGGAGAAAGGCAGGGAAGCAACTGTACATGAACTTGCAGCATATACACAGTTGACAGAAGAGGAACTTTCTGATATCCTCTTATTGATCCAGAAAGCGGATCAGAAGGACAAATAGCATATAGAATCCAAAACCAATATTGGAGTGGACTTTTCTGGAGCAAAAAGCTCTATTTTTCGCCACACGACTGAATGTGAACAGTCGTGTGGTATTTTTTTGCGCTAAAACAGATATTTCAGCGTATGCGAGTAAGATTGATTGACAGAAAGAAAACAGAGGAGAAAAAGAAAAGATGGATCAGGAATTTATGAAAGAAAAACCGGTGATGCCGCTGGTGATCTCCATGGCGCTGCCGATGACATTTTCCATGTTAGTGAATGCATTATATAATATCATAGACAGCTACTTTGTAGCGCAGATCAGTGAGGATGCGATGACGGCGTTATCGTTAGTATTTCCGTTACAGAATCTGGTCAATGCAGTGGTCATTGGTTTTGCTATCGGAATGAATGCTGCGATGGCTTATTATCTTGGGGCACAGAAACAGCAAATGGCGGATAAAACAGCATCGATTGGCATGTTATTGAATATGCTGCATGGTCTGGTGCTGGCAGCCATCTGTATTGCAGTTATGCCGGTCTTTTTAGGAATGTTTACAAAACAGGCCGGAATTATCGGAATGGGGGTACAGTACTCGGATATTGTATTTTTATTTGCAGTGCCAAATGCGGCAGCACTTTGTTTTGAAAAAATATTCCAGGCAGTTGGACGCATGAAAACATCTATGTTCTGTATGCTGCTTGGCTGTGTGACCAATATTGTGCTTGATCCACTGCTGATTTTTGGAATTGGGATTTTTCCTGCAATGGGAATCCGGGGAGCGGCACTTGCAACCGGAATCGGACAGATCGTGTCACTGGCAGGGTATCTGACCGCATATTACTGGAAACCGATTCCTGCCAAAGTGAAGGTCAGAAATATGAAGCCGGAGAAGCAGCTTTGCAAAAAAGTGTATTCTATCGGAATCCCTGCAACGTTAAGCCTTGCGCTGCCTTCAGTCCAGGTGTCTGCATTAAATGCGATACTGGCTGTTTATTCTGCAAGTTATGTTCTTGTATTGGGTGCTTATTTCAAATTACAGACATTTTTGTATCTGACTGGAAATGGTGTGGTACAGGGGATGCGTCCATTGATTGGATACAATTATGGAGCAGGAGAGTCAAAGAGAGTGAAAGAGATTTTTCGGTCAGCATTGTTCCTGATCGTAATAGTGATGGTGATCGGTACGATTCTCTGTATGGCAGTGCCACAGGCGCTGATCGGTCTGTTTACAGGAAATCCTGAGACAATCTGGCTAGGCAGGGAGGCACTCAGGCTCATCAGTATAGGATTTATCGTGTCATCGGTTTCCGTCACGGTATCCGGCGCTTTGGAGGGGCTTGGAAAAGGGAAGGAATCGTTAGTCATTTCATTACTGCGTTATATCGTGGTGATTTTGCCGCTGGCATTTATTTTAAGCCGCCTTTTTCAGGCGGCTGGTGTATGGCACGCGTTCTGGATCACGGAATTTGTTTCAGCAGTGATCTCATGGATCATATGCAAAAAAGAGATTTTTCAGTGAGGCACATCCAGCAATGTTTCAAACTGGTCGATCGGAACAGGTTTGGAATAAAAATAACCCTGATACCAGGTCGCACCAAATTGATGAATGTAGTCGCTTACCTCCTGATTTTCAATTCCCTCGATACAGGTTTCGGTATTGGTACGGTTTGCGTAATCAACGATCGACTGTACCATAGCCTGATTCTGTGGCTTTTGTTCAATATCTTTGATAAAACTCATATCGACTTTCAGCTCATCAACAGGTAATTCCAAAGCAAGACTTAGGGAGCTGTTACCGGTTCCAAAATCATCCAGTGCAATTTTAATCCCCTTTGAGTGAAAGAAATCGACTTCATTCTTCAGAAAAGTCACATCGAGATCCCGGCAGCGCTCAGTCAGTTCCAGACACAATTCCTCCGGTCTGGCTCCGGTTTCTTTTAAAATCGTCATGACAGAGTCACGAAATTCTTTTCGCGACAATTGAGCGGCAGAGATGTTGACGTTTACGAAAAAGTGTGGGATCTTATCACGGATCCTGCCGATATCCTTTAATGCGGTGCGTAAAATCCAGTTGCCGAGGTCAAAGATACATGGATCTTCCTCTAACCACTCCATAAATATTCCTGGAGAGATGAGACCATAGGGCTCTAATTCCCATCGTATCAGTGCTTCCATGCCACGGATCTTTCCGGTCTTTGTGTCTGCTATCGGCTGGTAGAACAGGCGGAATCCCTCAAAATGGCTGGTCGCACACTGGTGGATCAGACCGATCAGCTCAAACTGTTTTTCGTTGTTGCCACAGATCTCATCGTTAAAAATGACGAGATCGCTATGATGTTCATAGCGTGAATGATTCTGCGCATAGGTCAGACGGCTGCGGACAGCATTCGTTTCTTTCATATAGGGTTCTAAGAAAATGGCTCCTGCAGAGATCTTGATCGGAATCCGTTTTCCATTCACTGCAATGGTGTTTGCCAGTGTATCCTCGATGAAAGCGAAAATGCTATGGAGCTCTGTTTTGGATACTTTGTCGAAAACAAGCACAAATTTCGCACCGGACAGGCGGTAGGCATAACCGATATTGCGTACCATGTGTAAAAGGCTTTGTGCCACTTTGTTCAGAATCTTATCTGCAAAAGCTGCCCCATACATGACATTGATATGGCTGAACTGATCCAGCCCGATCTTTAAGAGTGCGGCAGGACGTGTGTTATCAAGTAATTGGGTGATACAGCGGTTCAGTGCCGGTTCCGTATAGAGACCTGTGACAGAGTCCACTTCATCAGAAATTCCATAATTATCATAGCGGATAATGATGATAAAAGGCTGCTTTTGTTCATCATAAAGTACACGCGCCATGGCGTTGAAACGGTTGTAGGAATCGCCATCCTGAATCCGGTATTCCCATGCGGTATCCAGATTTTTACCGTCAACCCGTTCTTTAAAACCACGTTTGAAAGTGGCAACATCATCAGGATGGATCTTCCGGTTTGCCTTTTCCATGCCGCGGATCGTATAATTTTCTTTCATGCCAAAATAATCCATCGCCCGTTCGGACCACCAGGTGATTCCGGTCCGAAGGTTTGTGATGGAAAGATATGATTTTTTGGAAAGAGAGGCGATCGCTTTTATCATATCTGGAAAAAGCCGGTCGATCTCTTCCCAGAAAATCTGTTCATGATTGTCAGTTTTATCGTTTTTCATTCGTTTTCCCCGATTGACATACGCACGCATGTCTGTTCACAATGTACACGTAACCAATAACTAATAAAGCTATTTATGATTATAGCATAAAACAAATTAAATTTCGATTTTTTTCGTATTAATTCAAAGTATCTTTTTTCAGGTTCTTATTTGCAGTTGAGAGCATGAGTTTAATACGGTTCAACTGGTTTACTTCACTTGCACCCGGATCGTAGTCGATCGCAACAATGTTGGAATCCGGATAGCGGTGCCGTAATTCCTTGATAACACCTTTTCCTACAACATGGTTCGGCAGGCAGGCAAATGGCTGCGTGCAGACAATGTTCGGAGTGCCGGTATGGATCAGCTCTAACATCTCACCGGTTAAGAACCATCCCTCACCGGTCTGGTTACCTTCGGATACGATATCCCTTGCATATTTTGCAAGATCCTCAATGTGTGCAGGTGGAGTAAAATGTTTACTCTTCTTAAATTCATCAACCGCAGCAGAGCGCAGCCACTCAAAGAACCTGATGCCAAGGCGTCCGATACGTTTGGATTTCTGGCTGAAACCGAGGTTGTCTGCCTTAAAGCCTGTGTTGTAGAAGCAGTAGAGCAGGAAGTCGGTAAGGTCAGGAACAACAGCTTCCGCACCTTCGGATTCTAACAGGTCTGCAAGATAGTTGTTGGCAGCCGGATGGAATTTCACCAAAATCTCACCGACTATGCCGACACGCGGCTTTTTAATATCAAGACGCGGGAGATTGTCAAAGTCACGGATGATCTCACGGCACATCTGCTTGTATTTTTTATGGGATAAAATCTTATCTTGTGTAATAAATGCAATGATCTTCTCTTTCCATTTTTCATGGAGTTCGTTGGCAGAACCGGGAACTGCTTCATAAGGTCTTGTGGCGTATAAACAGCGAAGGAAAATATCACCAAATTCCAGAGCGTAAAGTCCGTGCTGGATAAGCTTTGGAGTGAAAGTGAATCCCGGGTTGCTCTCTAAACCGCTCAAGTTGATGGAGATAACCGGAACATTCGGGTAGCCAGCCTTTTCCAGAGCACGGCGGATGAATCCGATGTAGTTACTTGCACGGCATCCGCCACCGGTCTGGGAGATTAAAATCGCAGTCTTATTCATATCGTATTTGCCGGATTTTACGGCAGCCATCAACTGGCCGACAACGATCAGGGACGGATAGCAGGCATCGTTATTGACGAATTTCAATCCGACATCGACACATTCCCTTGCAGGGACATCCGGTACGACCAGATTGTATCCGGCAGCATTGAAAGCCGGCTCTAATAATTCAAAATGGATCGGTGACATCTGCGGGCAGAGAATCGTGTAGTTTTCACGCATCTCCTTCGTAAATACCACACGCTCATAACTTGCAGGCACGATCGTTCTTTTGGTCTGCTTTTTCTCGCGGACGCGGATCGCTGCGATCAGTGAACGGATACGGATTCTGGCAGCACCTAAGTTGTTGACCTCATCGATCTTCAGACAGGTGTAGATTTTGCCTGATCTGGTCAGAATATCGTTGACCTGATCGGTGGTAACGGCGTCAAGACCACATCCGAAGGAGTTCAACTGGATCAGATCCAAGTCATCTCTTGTTTTTACAAAGTTTGCAGCCGCATACAGGCGGGAGTGGTACATCCACTGATCCATAACGATCAACGGACGCTCCGGCTGATGCAGATGAGAGACAGAGTCTTCTGTTAAAACGGCGATTCCATAGGAAGTGATAAGCTCCGGAATACCGTGGTTGATCTCCGGGTCAACGTGGTATGGACGTCCGGCGAGAACGATACCGCGTTTTCCGGTCTCTTCCATATATTTTAATACTTCTTCACCTTTTTTCTGCATTTCCATGCGGACAACAGCTAATTCCTTCCAGCCTTCGGAAACTGCATCGCGGATCTCCGCTTCGGAAATGCCGAATTCAGAAGAACCAAATACCTTGATGAGCTGGGAGGATAAGGTGTCCTCATTTGTGAATGCCATAAATGGATTTAAGAACTTCACCTGACCGGAAGTGATCTCATCCACGTTGTTTTTAATATTCTCTGCATAAGAAGTAACAATCGGGCAGTTATAGTGGTTGTTGGAATCCGGGAACTCATTTCTCTCGTATGGGATACACGGGTAGAAAATGAAATCCACATTCTGATGGATCAGCCAAGTCACATGTCCGTGCGCAAGTTTTGCAGGGTAACATTCGGATTCGGATGGGATCGAATCGATACCAAGTTCGTAAATCTTACGTGTGGAGGACGGAGAGAGTACCACGGAGAAACCTAGTTTTTTGAAAAAGACTGCCCAGAATGGGTAGTTCTCATACATATTCAACACACGTGGGATGCCGACGGTACCGCGGGCTGCTTCCTCTGCACTTAATGGTTCATAGTCAAAAATACGTTTGTTCTTATATTCAAAAAGGTTTGGAATGTTGTCTTTGTTCTTCTCTTTTCCAAGACCACGCTCACAGCGGTTGCCGGTAATATACTGACGGTTGCCGGAGAAGCGGTTGATGGTTAAGAGACAGTGGTTCGTACATCCCTGACATCTTGCAAGCTTCGTGTCAAAAGTCAGTGCATTGATCTCGTCGATGGAGAGCATGGAGGTCTGATAACCTTCCTCATGGCGTTCCCTTGCAATCAGGGCAGCACCGAAAGCTCCCATAATACCGGCAATATCCGGACGGATACACTGGACACCGGCAATTTTTTCAAAACTTCGTAAAACGGCATCGTTGTAGAACGTTCCACCCTGTACCACAATGTTCTGGCCAAGATCTTTTGCATCGGAAAGCTTGATTACCTTATATAGAGCATTCTTGATGACTGAGTAGGCAAGACCGGCAGAAATATCAGCGACGGATGCGCCCTCTTTCTGCGCCTGTTTTACTTTCGAGTTCATGAATACTGTACAGCGGGTTCCAAGATCGATCGGATTTTTGGCAAAAAGAGCTTCTCTGGCAAAGTCCTGCACAGAGAAATTCAAGGATTTTGCAAATGTCTCAATGAAAGAACCACAACCGGAAGAACAGGCTTCATTTAACTGGACACTGTCAACGGTCTGGTTTTTGATCTTAATGCATTTCATATCCTGACCACCAATGTCGAGGATACAGTCAACTTCCGGATCAAAGAATGCTGCGGCATAAAAATGTGCGACAGTTTCTACTTCGCCGTCATCTAATTTCAGAGCAGCCTTCTGTAACGCCTCACCATATCCGGTGGAGCAGGAGTGTACAATGTGTGCCTTTTCCGGCAGTTTGGAATAAATATCTTTGATCGCACGGATCGCAGTAGAGAGCGGGCTTCCGTTGTTATTGCTGTAGAAGGAGTACAGCAGAGAACCATCCTCACCGATCAGGGCAACTTTCGTTGTGGTGGAACCTGCATCGATACCAAGGTAGCAGTTTCCTTCGTAAGAAGCCAGATCTGCGGACTTTACATGATGTCCGTCGTGGCGTGTGCGGAAAGCATCGTATTCTGCCTGATCTTTGAATAAAGGATCAAGTCTTGCAACTTCAAATTCCATATGGATATCGGACTGAAGTTTTGTATGTAATCCTGCTAAAGTAGTTACTTTGTCCTCTTTATAGTTCAGTGCAGAACCGATCGCTGCAAAAAGATGGGAATTCAAAGGAGTGATCGCATGCTCCTCGTCTAAGTTTAAGGTACGGATGAATGCAGCCTTTAACTCGGATAAAAAGTGCAGGGGACCTCCTAAGAAAGCAACGTGTCCACGGATCGGTTTGCCGCAGGCAAGACCGCTGATCGTCTGGTTGACAACTGCCTGGAAAATGGAAGCGGATAAGTCTTCCCTGGTTGCACCTTCGTTGATCAGAGGCTGGATATCTGTCTTGGCAAATACACCGCATCTGGCGGCGATCGGATAAATTGCCTTATAATTCTTTGCGTATTCGTTCAGTCCGGTCGCATCTGTCTGGATGAGGGATGCCATCTGGTCGATAAAAGAACCTGTACCACCGGCACAGATACCGTTCATACGCTGTTCCACATTACCGCCCTCGAAATAAATGATCTTCGCATCCTCACCGCCAAGCTCGATAGCAACATCAGTCTGTGGTGCATAGTGCTGTAAAGCAGTGGATACGGAGATGACCTCCTGGACAAACGGCACGTCTAAATGTTTTGCAAGGGTAAGACCACCGGAACCGGTGATCATTGGGGCAATCTGCATATCCCCAAGCTGTTTATAAGCTTTTTCCACCAGCAGGGAGAGAGTTTCACGGATATTGGCGAAATGTCTCTCGTAATCGGAGAATAACAGGTTGTCATTCTCATCCAGCACAGCTACTTTGACTGTCGTGGAACCAATATCAATACCAAGTTTATGAAGTGTATTGTTACTCATATCTTTCCTCCAAATTATCTCTTGTAAATCAAATCTATCAATAGTCTATGTTCACTATTTCTTCCTATTATATATATGTGCTCAAAAACCAAGCAATGTACATTATACGACAGGAAAAAACAAAAAACAATGACAAAATAATCTGAAAAATCTAAACTTTTTATGAAGAAATTTAGCGCCGATTGACAAAGGTTTCCTGCATAGATATACTTTAGCTAGATTGTTTGAAAAAGAAGACAGTCCAAAGAGTATTTGAAAAAAAGGAGCAGCAATATGAACTGGTTAAATAAACTGGAGCGTAAATTTGGAAGATATGCGGTACCGAATCTGATCGTGTATCTGATCGGAGCATATTCCGTTGGATTTGTATTGAACATGGTGGCACCGAATATATTGGGATTCTTGAATTTCCAGCCTTATTACATTTTACACGGACAGATCTGGAGACTTATCACATGGATTTTAATGCCGACAGACAGCAATATCATTTTTCTGTTGATCATGATGATGTTTTATTATCAGCTTGGAACTGCGTTGGAGCGCGCGTGGGGAACTTTCCGCTTTAATGCCTATATCATCGGCGGAATCCTGTTGACAGAAGTGGGCAGCCTTTTGGCGTATGGTCTGATCTATCTGTTTATGGGCGGCAATTTTGCATACACTGCAAGCACAATGATGGGACAGATGATCAGTACTTCCTATATTAATATGTCCATATTCCTTGCATTTGCTACCTTATATCCGGATATGCAGGTATTACTGTACTTTATCATTCCGATAAAAATGAAATGGATGGCAGCCGTATATGTTGTTATCATGGTATTCAGCGTGTGGGATACCTATCATGCGATTTATGCATATACCCAGTCTGCATCCACTGCATTATGGTATGCAGGGATTATGCTGTTATGTATTGTGATGTCACTGTTAAATTATCTCATCTTCTTCCTTTCCACGAGGAATCTGAGCCGGTATACCCCACATGAGGTGCATCGCAGGCAGCAGTTTAAGGCACAGATGAGAGAGCCGCGACCTGGTTCCGGTATTGCAAAACACAAATGTGCGGTCTGCGGACGGACAGAGCTGGATGATCCAAATTTACAGTTCCGTTTCTGTTCGAAGTGCGAGGGCAATTATGAGTATTGTCAGGATCACCTGTTTACACATCAGCACATCCGAAGAGTATAAGAATAAAGATACAGTCTTTTTCCAGATGACGGAGAAAGAATTATTATGAGCATGGATTTATCCATATTTCATAACCTTTCGATATTGTTCAAATAGTGCAGTTTTTTTGTGGTAAACTTCTAAAACCAACATAGCAGTACCACATTCGGAACAACAGAGAGGGTCGCATCCGAAAGAGAGAAGGATGGAGTGCTGCCAATCCTGAATAGAACGCAGGAAACGTTGTTTTTTAGCAGAAATACATTTACGAAGTTTCTTTTCCTGTTTGTGATGTTTTGCATATATCCCATAGTAGCGAAGCATTTTGAAATGTTTTTCAGGGATGTGGACAATCAGTTTCTGGATGAAGTCCAAAGCAGGAATAGTTTCAGTAACAGTTTTGTTGTTTTCGTGTCTGGTGTACATTTCATTTTTAACTTTACGAAAAGATGGACCAATGGATATGAGGATTCCATTTCACAATGGCGATGAACACAAGAAACAAGCTTACAGGACATATGAAAAGAACGAAGCTGGTTGTATTTGTTTCCACAGTGAGGACAGCCATACATGGCACCACCATGAGAAGGATCACCACAATGAATCATCTTGTTGACATTTTCGATAACAGAAGGACGAGGATGAAGTTTGTAAATGATAGGTTCATAATAATCAGTAAAGATAGATTGTAATATACTCATAATAGAATTTTACAATAAAGAGAGACAAAGGAAACCCCCTTCCCCTCATGAATGAGGGGTCAGGGGAGCTGAGAGTGTCGAAGACATTTTTTTACTGTAAGCAAAATCCATATTTATTACAGAAATTATCTGATTAATGGTAATTCTGACCTATTGCGCCATTTACTAAAGTAATATAAAATTATATAAAATAATTAACTTCAAAGGAGAAAGAAATGAAAAAGAGACTATTAATTCTAGGAATGATTTTTACAATGGTTGTGTCATCAGCAGGCTGTGGAAGTTCGTCATCAGACAATGCAGGTAAGACAGACCAAACAAAACAAACAGCAAATGTGCAGGACAGCCAGAAAGATACATCTTCAAGTGATAAGTCTGATGATAAGAATGATACTAGTTATAAATCAGCAGATGAAATCACAATGGATGATTTGATGAGCCATGATGAGACTCCGGCAGAAGATTTTGAGTTCAATGACAGCACAGATAACATCATAATAGAGAAGTATGTTGGTAAGGATCCAATTGTAGTTATTCCAGATGAGATTGAGGGAAAGAAAGTTGTAGATTTTGATAAAACATTTTGGAATAATAAAATTGTTGTTGCGATACGTGTTGGTAATAATGTTACTGAAATAAAGAAAATGGCATTTTCTAATTGTGAGAACTTGAAATATGTTGTTTTAGGAGAGTCGGTTAAATCATTAGGAAGTGATTCATTTGCAAATACTAATATTAAAGAGATTGAATTAAACGATGGATTGCAGAAAATTGGTGAAGATGATACTAATAATACTGTTGACGCACCTGATAGTAATTATGGCATGGATTTAAAAATTCCTGACAGCGTTACAGAAATACATGTAAGAGACTTTAATCTTATTGTTAAGTCGGGATCTCAGGCTGAACAGTATGCAAAAGAATATGCAGAAAGTAATAATCTTACATACACAGTAGAATAATTCTGTATGATTTACTTCTAGTTAACGATTAAGCTAAGGCCACGGACTGTTTGACATAGTTTGCAACAAGGGGCATCAGTGTGTAAATTTTAAGGGCTTTCCATCATGGGAAGCTCTTTTTCTTGCTTTATAGGAAATTTCTCAAATCGTCAGAAATAGTGTATAATAAACTGGAAATAAAAAATGATATGACAAAAGAGCGAATGTTGGATTCGCCATGACGTTGTTTATGAAGTTTTTTGTTTTGGTTTAGGGTAGCTGCACTATCTGACTATGGAGAAAGAATTATTATGAGCATGGATTTATCCATATTTCATAACCTTTCGATATTGTTCAAATAGTGCAGTTTTTTTGTGGTAAACTTCTAAAACCAACATAGCAGTACCACATTCGGAACAACAGAGAGGGTCGCATCCGAAAGAGAGAAGGATGGAGTGCTGCCAATCCTGAATAGAACGCAGGAAACGTTGTTTTTTAGCAGAAATACATTTACGAAGTTTCTTTTCCTGTTTGTGATGTTTTGCATATATCCCATAGTAGCGAAGCATTTTGAAATGTTTTTCAGGGATGTGGACAATCAGTTTCTGGATGAAGTCCAAAGCAGGAATAGTTTCAGTAACAGTTTTGTTGTTTTCGTGTCTGGTGTACATTTCATTTTTAACTTTACGAAAAGATGGACCAATGGATATGAGGATTCCATTTCACAATGGCGATGAACACAAGAAACAAGCTTACAGGACATATGAAAAGAACGAAGCTGGTTGTATTTGTTTCCACAGTGAGGACAGCCATACATGGCACCACCATGAGAAGGATCACCACAATGAATCATCTTGTTGACATTTTCGATAACAGAAGGACGAGGATGAAGTTTGTAAATGATAGGTTCATAATAATCAGTAAAGATAGATTGTAATATACTCATAATAGAATTTTACAATAAAGAGAGACAAAGGAAACCCCCTTCCCCTCATGAATGAGGGGTCAGGGGAGCTGAGAGTGTCGAAGACACTTTTTTATTAGTTAAAAATATCTCCTGTATTAGTTCTTCTTATCAATATAAGAATTTTTTGCAAAAATGGACGTTTTTTTGAAAATTACCATACAAATCATATTGACGATAAAAAATTGCTATGCTAAATTGACTTTTGTATTTTGAGATTAGTTTTTCTAATGCAAAACAAGGAGGATTATATGAAAAAGGCATTAAGTATTTTATTGGCAATGGGAATGACTGTCGGTATGGTGGCAGGATGTGGAGACACAGCAGACAACAGCAGTGCAGCAGCTTCTACAGAGGCTGGTACAGATGGCACACAGGCAGCAGCTTCCGCAGCAGATATCAAAGTCGGTGTTATTTATATCGGTGATGAGAACGAGGGATATACAGCAGCTCATATGGCAGGTATTGATGAGATGGCAGCAAACCTTGGATTATCAGATGACCAGATTATTGAGAAGACGACGATCCCGGAGGACGAGAAAGCATATGATGCAGCAGTGGATCTTGCAGAGCAGGGTTGTGATATTATTTTTGCAACAAGTTTTGGACATGAGACATACATTTTACAGGCAGCACAGGAGTATCCGGACATTCAGTTCTGTCATGCAACAGGTTTTAAAGCGGCAGGTTCAGGACTTGCAAATATGCACAACTACTTCGATGCTATTTACGAAGCACGTTATGTATCCGGTGTTGTTGCAGGTATGAAATTAAATGAGATGATCGAGAATGGTACTATCACAGCAGATCAGGCAAAAATCGGTTATGTAGGTGCATACCCATATGCAGAGGTTATTTCAGGATTCACATCTTTCTATTTAGGTGCTAAGAGCGTATGTGAATCTGTTACAATGGAAGTTCAGTATACAAACAGCTGGGCAGATATGACAGCAGAGGGCGAAGTTGCAAATCAGCTGATCGCAGACAACTGTGTACTGATCAGCCAGCATGCTGATACAACAGGTGCTCCATCAGCATGTGAGACAGCAGGTGTTCCTTGTGTTGGTTACAACGTAGATATGACATCTGTTGCTCCGGACGCAGCATTGACATCTCCTACAAATAACTGGGGTGTATATTATACTTACGCTGTACAGTGCGTATTAGATGGAAAAGCAATCGACACAGACTGGTGCAAAGGATTCTCTGAGGATGCAGTCAGAATCACTCCGGTCAATGAGGCTGTTGCAGCAGAAGGAACAGACGCAAAAGTAGAAGAAGTAGAAGCAGCATTAAAAGATGGTTCTCTTCATGTATTTGATACATCTACATTTACAGTAAACGGATCTTCCTTAGAAGACCTGATCGCAGAAGGCGGAGATTACGCAAAATATGCTGATTACGTTTCAGACGGTTATTATCATGAATCTGAATTGGCATCTGCACCATCCTTTGATATTATCATTGATGGCATCACATCTCAGGCAAACTAATTTTTAAGATAAACCGGCAGGGCACAGATGGTTTCTGTGCTCTGCAATGATAGAAATATTGGAAGAAAACAGATAAATCCTTTCAAGATACAGATTGAAAGGATTTTCGTATTTAGGAGGATTATTTGTGGAAACAGGAAACGCTATTGAACTGAAAGGTGTAACCAAACGTTTCGGTGACGTGATTGCGAACGATAACGTGAATCTGATCGTCAGGAAAGGTGAAATTCTTTCGATTTTAGGAGAGAATGGTAGTGGAAAGACTACGTTGATGAACATGCTTTCCGGAATTTACTTCCCGGACGAAGGAGAAGTTTATGTGGATGGAAAAGAAGTGACCATCCGCTCCCCAAAAGATTCCTTCGCACTCGGTATTGGAATGATTCATCAGCATTTCAAGCTGATCAATATTTTGACAGCCGCCGAGAATATTATTTTAGGTCTGCCTGGAAAAGAAAAACTGAATATGAAACAGGTAGAGAAAGAAATCAGGGAACTGACAGAACAGTATGGATTTGACCTCAATCCGTCCCAGAAAATTTATGACATGTCTGTCTCACAGAAACAGACCGTAGAGATCGTAAAAGTACTTTACCGCGGGGCAGACATTCTGATCCTCGATGAACCGACAGCCGTATTGACACCGCAGGAGACTGAAAAATTATTTGCAGTCCTCAGGAACATGAGGAAAGCAGGAAAATCCATTATCATCATCACGCATAAATTAAATGAAGTATTGGAACTTTCTGACCGTGTCGCAGTGCTTCGGAAAGGAAAATATATTGATACGGTAGAGACAGCGAAAGCAACCGTAGAATCACTCACAGAGATGATGGTCGGCGAGAAAGTAAAACTGGATATCAACCGTACCGAGCCTGTAGGAGCAGAAAAACGCATTGAGATGCGTGGCATTACGTGTAAGAACAAGGAGGGACTTAAGGTTCTGACAGAGGCTTCCTTCACCGCCTACAGTGGGGAAATCCTTGGCGTGGCAGGAATTTCAGGAAGCGGACAGAAAGAATTATTAGAGTCCGTTGCAGGACTTCAGCCGATCGAGAGCGGCGAGATCCTTTATTTTTCCCCGGAGGGTACGACAGAAAAAATCTCCGAGATGAAGGCGGAGGATATTAAAAATCTTGGTATCACGTTATCGTTTGTGCCGGAAGACCGTCTTGGAATGGGACTTGTCGGTTCCATGGATCTGACCGATAATATGATGATTCGAAGCTATAAGGAAGGCAGACATTTCTTTGCCGACCGTAGATCTCCAAAGAAACTTGCAGAAGATATTGTGGAGAAATTAGATGTTGTGACACCGGGTGTGGATACTCCGGTCAGCAGGCTTTCCGGCGGTAATGTACAGAAAATCCTTGTCGGCCGTGAGATCGCAAGCAATCCGACTGTGCTGATGGTTGCGTATCCGGTCAGAGGACTTGACATCAATTCATCATACACGATTTACAATCTGTTGAATGACCAGAAGAAAAAAGGAGTTGCAGTCATCTGTGTAGGTGAGGACCTGGATGTCCTGCTGGAACTTTGTGATAAGATTTTAGTATTGAACAGTGGAAAAGTTGCGGGTATCGTGGATGCGCGTACTACAACGAAGGAAAAACTGGGACTGATGATGACTGGTTTGACGGAGGATAAGAATGAGTAAGGAAAACGTGATTTCGAAGAAAGAACCTTTTGCACGTATGGTGAAGAGAGACCATATCAGTGTGGGAAAAGCGTGGGCGATCCGACTGATCGCAGTTGCATTGTCACTGGTAGTAGCGGCACTTGTGATCGTGGCAGTCACAAAACAGAATCCGATCGAAGTGTATCTTGGAATTATTGATGGAGCAGTTGGAAGCAACCGGAGGATCTGGGTGACCATCCGGGAAATGATGGTGCTTTTATGCATTGCAATTGGTCTTACCCCTGCATTTAAAATGAAATTCTGGAACATCGGTGCAGAAGGACAGATTTTAATGGGTGGTACAGCGGCAGCGGCAATGATGATCTACTTTGGCGATAAAATGCCAAACTGGTTACTGCTGATCGTGATTTTTGTTGTCAGTGGTCTGGCCGGACTGATCTGGGGTGTGATCCCTGCCATTTTTAAAGCATATTTTAATACCAATGAGACTTTATTTACTTTAATGCTGAATTATGTCGCAATGCAGATCGTAACGTTCTGTATTGTATTCTGGGAGAATCCGTCTGGTTCTAATACCGTTGGTATTATCAATGCAGCAACAAAAGGTGGATGGTTTCCAACAATTTTTGGCAATGCATATACATTAAATGTTATCATTGTTTTAGCAATTACATTAGTAGTTTATGTTTATATGAAATATTCCAAACAGGGATATGAGATCTCGGTTGTCGGAGAAAGCCAGAATACTGCAAGATATGCGGGAATCGATGTGAAGAAGGTCATTATCCGTACAATGATGATCTCCGGTGCGATCTGTGGAATTGCCGGTGCAGTGATCGTCAGCGGTGCGAGCCATACCATCTCGACAAGTACAGCAGGTGGACGGGGATTTACTGCGATCATTGTTGCATGGATGTCAAAGTTTAATCCGCTTGCGATGATCCTTGTTTCCGGATTCCTTGTATTTATGCAGCAGGGATCGATCCAGGTGGCATCGCAGTTTGGTCTGAATGAAAATGCATCAGATATTATTACAGGTATTTTATTGTTTTTCCTGATCGGATGTGAATTCTTTATTAACTACAAATTAGAGTTCCGTAAGAAAGGAGAGAAATAGAATGACATTATTACTGACGTTTATACAGAAGGCGATCGGACAGGGAGTCGCTATTTTATTTGGTGCTTCCGGAGAGATCGTCACAGAAAAATCCGGTAACTTAAACCTCGGAATTCCGGGAATTATGTACATGGGTGGTATTGCCGGACTTATGGGTGCTTTCTTTTATGAAAAAAGTACAGAGGCGCCAAACGGAGCCATCGGGGTGCTGGTTTCACTGCTGTGTTCCCTGATCGCATCTGCCCTGGGCGGGCTGCTCTACAGTTTTCTGACGATCACACTCAGAGCGAACCAGAATGTGGTGGGACTTGCACTTACGACATTTGGTGTTGGATTCGGTAACTTCTTCGGTGGTTCCATTTCCAAGCTGGCTGGAGGTGTCGGACAGATTTCCGTTCAGACAACGGCGGCTGCATACCGCGCCACTATTCCGGGACTCTCAAAGATCCCGGTGATCGGAACACTTTTCTTTTCTTATGGATTCCTGACATATCTGTCCGTTATCGTGGCGGTTGTCATGACTTACTTTTTAAAGAAAACAAGAAAAGGACTGAACTTAAGAGCGGTCGGTGAAAGCCCGGCAACAGCGGATGCAGCAGGTATCAATGTCTCAAAATATAAATATGCTGCCACAGTGACCGGCGCAGCGATCGCAGGTCTTGGCGGACTTTATTTTGTTATGGAATATCTGGGTGGTACCTGGTCGAACAATGGATTCGGTGACAGAGGATGGCTAGCGATCGCACTGGTAATCCTGGCATTGTGGAATCCGGATCATGCGATCTGGGGATCTTTTGTGTTTGGTGGATTATATATTTTATATATCTATCTTCCGGGATTAAACAGGGCAACACAGGAGCTTGTAAAAATGCTTCCGTATGTTGTGACGATTATCGTCCTGATCATCACAAGTAAGAGAAATAAACAGGAAAATCAGCCGCCGGCAAGCCTTGGAGAGGCATATTTCAGGGAGGACCGGTAAAACGGCATGAAAAGGAAGCGAAGCTGCCTGGGTGCAGCCGCTTCTTTTTTTTGTTTTGTAAATAGCTGGAAAACAGTGAAAAGTATGCTATAATAAAGAATGCCGGGCGATTTTATGCTTGCGTCTGAATCATACATCATGTAATATGTTAGATAGACTTCATTTTTGAAAAACAAGGAGGAAATTATGGAAAACGAGACTGTCTCTAAGAATTTTATTGAGCAGATGATTGATAAAGATATCGAGGAGGGATACTGCCATGAGGTTCATACCAGATTCCCACCAGAACCAAATGGTTACCTTCATATTGGACATGCAAAGTCCATTCTTTTAAACTATGGGCTGGCACAGAAGTACGGCGGAAAGTTCAATCTTCGATTTGATGATACAAACCCGACCAAGGAGAAAACAGAATTTGTAGAGGCGATCCAGTCTGATATTGAATGGCTTGGCGCTGACTGGGAGGGAAGACTTTTCTTTGCATCGGATTATTTTGACCAGATGTATGAAGGTGCAGTAAAGCTGATCAAAAAGGGAAAAGCTTACGTATCAGACCTTTCCGCAGAACAGATCCGCGAATACAGAGGAACTTTGACAGAACCGGGCAAAGAAGACCCATACAGCACACGTTCTGTAGAAGAGAATCTGGCATTATTTGAAGATATGAAGAATGGAAAGTTCGCCGATGGTGAAAAAGTACTCCGTGCAAGGATCGACATGGCATCTTCCAATATTAATATGAGAGATCCGGTTATCTATCGTGTGGCACATATGACACACCACAGAACAGGCGACAAATGGTGCATCTATCCAATGTATGACTATGCGCATCCAATCGAGGATGCAATCGAGGGAATTACCCATTCTATCTGTACTCTGGAGTTCGAAGACCACAGACCATTATATAACTGGGTAGTTGAAGAAGTTGGCAAAGATATGATCCCGGATAAGGATGAGATGCCGCCAAGACAGATCGAGTTTGCAAAATTATACCTTACAAATGTAGTAACCGGAAAGCGTTACATCAAACGTCTGGTAGAAGAAGGCATCGTTGACGGATGGGATGATCCTCGTCTGGTTTCGATCGCAGCACTCAGAAGAAGAGGATTTACACCGGAATCCATTAAGATGTTCGTAGATCTCTGCGGAATCTCCAAAGCAAACAGTTCTGTCGATTATGCAATGCTTGAGTACTGTATCCGCGAGGATTTAAAATTAAAGAAACCGCGTATGATGGCAATCCTTGATCCGGTCAAGGTAGTGATCGATAACTATCCGGAAGGACAGATAGAATATCTGGATGTTGTGAATAACCTTGAAAACGAAGAACTTGGAAGCAGAAAAGTGCCATTTGGAAGGGAAATCTACATTGACCGTGAGGACTTTATGGAAGAGCCGCCAAAGAAATATTTCCGTATGTTCCCGGGAAATGAAGTCCGTCTTATGAACGCATACTTTGTAACATGCAATAGCTTCGTGAAAGATGAGAACGGTAAAGTGACAGAGATCCACTGTACCTACGATCCGGCTTCCCGCGGAGGAAACAGCCCGGATGGACGTAAAGTAAAAGGAACGATCCAGTGGGTATCTGCTGAGAAGAATGTAAAAGCAGAGATCCGGCTGTATGAAAATATTGTGGATGAAGAGAAGGGTGTATACAATGAGGACGGAAGCCTGAACCTGAATCCAAACTCACTGACAGTATTAAAGGACTGTTATGTAGAGGAGAATCTTGCAGACGCAAAGGCTTATGACAGCTTCCAGTTTGTGCGTCAGGGATTCTTCTGTGTAGATGCAAAAGATTCTACACCGGAACATCTCGTATTTAACAGGATCGTTTCGCTGAAGAGTTCATTTAAATTACCGTCAAATAACTAATTTACGATCAAGAAAAGCAGTCAATATTGGAGGAACGTATATGAATTTATTCAAGGGACTAGAAAAGTTCGGTCTGAAGACAGAGGGTACAGAAAATCTGTTTGAAGAAGAAAAAAGGACCAATGCATCAACAGAGCAGGGAGAGGCAAAAGAAGAAATACCTTCTGAGGAATCATTTCTGTTAGAAAAATCAGTGCGCTGCACTGTGTGCGATAAAGTGTTCAAAACAAAAATGATCAAAAACGGAAGAGTGAAACGTCTCGAACCGGATTTTGATCTGAGACCAAGATTTATGTATATTGATACTTTAAAATATGATGTTGCATCATGTCCAAACTGCGGTTATACAGCAATGAACCGCTACTTTGAACATCTGTCATCGGTCCAGATCAAACTGATCAAAGAGAAAATATGTGCAAATTTTAAGCCGACTGGTGAAGAACCGGCGGTATATGATTATGATACGGCAATTAACCGTTACAAACTCGCACTGTTTAATACTCTGGTAAAAAAAGGAAAAGCAAGTGAGAAGGCATATACCTGTCTTAAGATTTCATGGCTCTATCGTGGAAAGTTAGAGGGCATGGATGAGAAGGATGCTTCGCTGGAACAGGAACGCAGGGAGTGTCTGGAGCAGCAGGAGGCATTTTATAATCAGGCTTATGAAGGCTTTTTAAAAGCAGTATCAACAGAGATGTTTCCAATGTGCGGCATGGATCAGACAACAGTAGATTACCTGTTAGCTGTTATGTCAAAGCATTTCAAACGTTACGATACTGCGTCCAAATGTATTTCCAGGATCTTGTCTACAAGCTCTGCTTCTAAGAAGATGAAGGATCGTGCATTTGATCTGAAAGAGGAGATCATCCGGGAAATTAAGACTTCCAAAGCGTAAAAGGCGGCAGGGGAAGACCAGACATCAAAATTGGCAAAGAGTAAGAGGATTGCAATGAACGAGATTATGATTGATCTGCAGGGGGGCGCGAAAGCGCCCCTTTATGAAAAAATATATGAATATATAAAAAATGAGATCGTTGACGGTAAGATTTCCAAAGGGGAAAAATTACCGTCAACCCGTTTATTGGCAAAAAATCTGTCTGTGAGCCGCAGCACGGTGGAACTGGCATACGATCAGCTTTTGGCAGAAGGGTATATTGAAGCGGAACCATACCGCGGGTATTTTGTCTGTGATATTGAAGCGTTGTATCAGTTAGAACAGCGGAATCACATGCAGGAAAAACTGCAGGCAGGGCAAAGCTGGCAACCGGGATGGAAAACTGAGACAGAAAAAAAAGTTGAAAATTTGACTGCAGAGATTTCATTAAAACATGGGGCAGAATCTTCAAAACAGAAGGAAATTGATTTTTCCCCTTACACGATCGATACGCAGAATTTTCCGTACAATGTCTGGCGGAAACTGCATAAAAATGTCCTGCTTGATGACAGGGAAGAAATTCTTTTGTCGGGAGATGGACAGGGAGATTATGAACTCCGCGTGGCAATTGCAGATTATCTTCATCAGGCAAGAGGTGTGAATTGTGCCGCAGAACAGATCGTAATCGGCGCAGGTAATGAATATTTAGAACTTCTGCTTGCGCAGGTGTTAGGAGAAAAGAAGACCGTACTGATGGATGATCCGACTTATCTGCAGGCGTACCGCACTTTTTCCAATATGGGGTATCTGGTGAAAAATATTCCGGCAGAGCAGGGGAGCATGCCGATCGAGGCAGTGCGCAGGGAAAATGCAGATATCTTATATGTTATGCCATCACACCAGTTTCCTTTGGGAACAGTCATGCCTTTAAAACAGCGGCTGGAACTTTTGAAATGGGCATCGGAGAAAGAAGGCAGATATCTGATCGAGGATGATCATGACAGTGAGTACCGTTATAAAGGAAAGCCGATCCCCTCGTTACAGAGCATTGACCACGAGGAGAAAGTCATTTATCTCGGCACTTTTTCTAAGAGCATTGCACCGTCACTCCGTATCAGTTATATGGTGCTGCCACAACATTTGTTAAAAAATTATCAGAACTTCTGTGGCTTTTATTCCACAACTGTTTCGAAAATCCAGCAGGAGGTCTTGTGCGGATTTATCCGTGGCGGATACTTTGGAAGACACTTAAATAAAATGCGTGGCATTTATAAAAACAAACACGATTTTCTGGTCAGTGAATTGAAGAAAAGACCGTGGGTGGAAAACATTGCAGGAGACAATGCAGGACTTCACGTTCTGGTACATGTGGATACGCAGATGAACGAAGCGGAATTATGTGAAAGAGCCGCAGAGCAGGGAATCCACCTGATGGGAATATCGGAACATTATATTCATAAGCCACCGGTTTCAAAACCTGTTATTCTTCTGGGGTACGGAAAACCGGATGAAAAAAAGATTTTGGAGGGGCTGAACCGGCTGGAACAGATAATTCTAAAGTAAAAATGATCATGAAATAAATTTTTATAAAAACGCTGCCACATACAGATTGATATGTGACAGCGTTTTACTATGCAAGAACATTAATTATTTTTATTATTTTCTTTCTGCAGCTCTAACATTTTCATTGCGCGGACTTTTAATGGAAGTCCGAATAATGTGATGAATCCGTCTGCATCGTGATGGTCGTAAAGATCACCTGTTGTGAAGCTTGCGAGGGACTCACTGTAGAGAGAGTATGGGGAAGTAGTTCCGGCTTTGATGATGTTTCCTTTGTAAAGCTTGAATTTTACTTCACCGGTCACATATTTCTGTGTGGACTCTACGAAAGCCTGTACTGCCTCACGGAGTGGTGTGAACCATTTTCCTTCGTATACGATCTGGGCGAGCTTGTTACCCATATCTTTTTTCACTTCCATGGTAGCGCGGTCGAGAACGAGTTCCTCTAACTGCTCATGAGCTTCCATGAGGATGGTTCCACCAGGAGTCTCATAAACACCACGGGATTTCATGCCGACAACACGGTTCTCTACAATATCGATAATACCGATACCATGTTTTCCGCCAAGTGTATTTAACTCACGGATGATATCAGAAACTTTCAATTTTTTACCATTTACAGAAGTAGGAACGCCTTTTTCAAATGTCATGGTAACATATTCGCCCTCATCCGGAGCTTTCTCAGGTGGAGTAGTCAAAACTAAAAGATGTTCGTAATTTGGCTCTAAGGATGGATCTTCCAACTCAAGACCTTCATGGCTGATGTGCCATAAGTTACGGTCACGGCTGTAGCTGGAATCTACAGAGAATGGAAGATGGATGTCATGTGCCGTACAGAAATCAATCTCATCCTGACGGGACTGTAATTTCCAGTTGCTGTCACGCCATGGGGCAATGATCTTTAAGTCCGGAGCAAGTGCTTTGATACTTAACTCGAAACGGATCTGGTCGTTACCTTTTCCGGTAGCGCCGTGACAGATCGCTGTAGCACCTTCTTTTCTTGCAATCTCAACTAATTTCTTGGCGATTCCCGGACGGGCCATGGAAGTACCTAATAAATATTTGTTTTCGTATACAGCGTTTGCCTGTACGCATGGAACAATGTAATCATCACAGAATTCATCTACGATGTCCTCGATGTATAATTTGGAAGCACCGCTTAATTTGGCTCTTTCGTCAAGTCCGTTTAATTCTTCTTCCTGTCCGCAGTCTACGCAGCAGCAGATAACTTCATAACCATAAGTTTCTTTTAACCATGGGATAATGGCTGTGGTATCAAGACCACCGGAGTACGCTAAAATAACTTTTTCTTTCATGAGAGTGAATCCTTTCTGTCGTATATTCTTTTTATCATGTAAACCGTTCTTTCATGCATGACAATGAGTCTGCCACGAAACGATTTCTTCTGAAACCTAATATATACTATGTGGACAGGAAATGCAAGTGAAAAAATATACATAATTTAATAATAAAAATGCATGAAAGTATGCAATAACAACAGAAGTTTATGCAGGAACATTTATATAAATTAAGGTAAGAAAATTGTAAAACAAAGAAAAATAAGAAAAAACACTAAAAATAGTGTTGCATAAAAATAATAATGAATGTATAATTATGCAATAACAATTGAAAACCGGGAAACAAAAAATACTTTACTATCCTAAAGAGCTGTACTATGATAGAAACGAATTAGAGTGGTAAAGTGTAAAAAGAGAAAACCCTTTGGGGAGATTGGAGAATAGATTATGGTAAAAGTTGGGATTATTGGAGCGACCGGCTATGCAGGAAACGAGCTTGTCCGGTTATTGATGGGACACAAAGATGTGGAGATCATGTGGTACGGTTCCAGAAGCTACATAGATAAGAAATATGCAGAAGTTTATCAGAATATGTTTGAGATCGTAGAGGATACCTGTCTCGATGATAATATGGAAGAACTTGCTTCCAAGGTGGACGTGATCTTTACCGCAACGCCACAGGGATTTCTGGCAGGTGTCCTGACAGAGGAGATCTTATCCAGAGTAAAAATTATCGATCTGAGTGCGGATTTCCGTATAAAAGATGTCAAGACCTATGAGAAATGGTACAAGATCGAACACAGGAGCCCACAATTCATTGAGGAAGCCGTGTATGGACTCTGTGAACTCAACCGTGACAAGATAAAAGGCGCAAGACTGATCGCAAACCCGGGATGCTACACAACCTGTTCCATTTTAACAGCATATCCACTGGTAAAAGAGGGACTGATCGATCCGGACACCCTGATCATTGATGCAAAATCAGGAACGTCAGGAGCCGGCAGAGGTGCAAAGCTTCCAAATCTGTTCTGCGAAGTGAATGAGAATATGAAAGCTTACGGCGTGACGAATCACAGACACACACCGGAGATCGAAGAACAGCTTGGCTATGCGGCAGGAAAAGAGATCATGGTCAATTTTACTCCACATCTCGTACCGATGAACCGGGGAATCCTTGCAACAGAATATGCAACGTTAAATAAGAAAGCAGACGGCACGCTTCCAACATACGAGGAAGTGAAAGCTGTTTACGATAAATATTATAAGAACGAAAAATTTGTCCGTGTACTGGAAAAAGATATCTGCCCGGAAACAAAATGGGTAGAGGGAAGCAATTACGTGGATGTGAACTTCAAAATTGATGAGAGGACCGGAAGGATCGTCATGATGGGAGCACTTGATAACCTTGTCAAAGGTGCAGCCGGCCAGGCAGTGCAGAATATGAACCTCTTATTTGGCTTCGATGAGGCGGAAGGATTAAATCTTGTCCCGATGTTCCCGTAAGAGGCTGCGGAGCAGCCATCCGGTCAAGTTGCACAGCATGAGAAGCCGTTTTATAGAAAACTGCCCCAGAGAGGCAGACAGCAAGGAAGATGAAAAATAACATGAATGATACAAATTTAACGATCCGTCCCATGACAATAGATGATTTTGAGCAGGTACACAGCCTCTGGATGGAGATTCACGGCTTCGGTATCCGCAGCATCGATGATTCGAAAGAGGGTGTGGAGCGTTTTATCCGAAGAAATCCGACCACGAGCATGGTGGCAGTGTGTGATGGAAAAATCGTCGGCGCGATCCTCTGCGGGCATGATGGCAGGAGAGCAGGACTTTATCATGTCTGTGTACAGGAAAATTACAGAAAACACGGAATCGGGCAGAAACTCGTGGAGAGGTGTCTCGAGGCATTGAAAGCAGAAAAAATTTCCAAAGTCAATCTGATCGCCTTCAAGCAGAACGAGATTGGCAACCGCTTCTGGCAGAGCCTCGGCTGGAAATACTGCGACAACGTGAATTATTATGAGTATGTATTGAATGAAGAGAATATTACCGTGTTTAATCCGTAGAAAGAATTAATATAGACAATTGCGAAACTCCTGAAAACCTAAATTGAATTGTGAAAAATTAACAAAAGCTTGAGAAAACACTGGGTGAGCAGAAATCGAACAAGTTCGATTGGCACTTAGAAGGCAGGTACAACATTTTTAATCAGGTCTGTGCATTTACTGCACAGACCGTGCGAAGATGATTCAGGTGTGAGCAAATTCCTATCTGCGTAGCAGATTTTAAATGAATTTGCGAAGTACTGCGAAGAATGAGCAGTACCGTTGCGAGTGACACATAGCGAGAGCGTGTCTTGAATGTTTTTGTTGATTTTGAACAATTGAAAGAAGAGTAGGAGGAGTTTCGCAATTGTCTAAATAACGAATAATCATAAGGAGATAAATCATGAAAGAGATCACAGGCGGTGTGACCGCAGCAAAAGGTTTTCAGGCAGCAAGTACAGCAGCAGGAATCAAATACAAAGACAGAAAAGACATGGCAATGATTTACAGTGAAGTTCCATGTAAGGCAGCAGGAACTTTTACGACCAATATCGTAAAGGCGGCTCCGGTCAAATGGGATCACAATGTCGTATACAACAGCAAAGCAGCACAGGCGGTTGTCATCAATGCAGGAATTGCCAACGCCTGCACCGGAGAGGAAGGCATGGGCTATTGCAGGCAGACAGCTGAGAAAGTAGAAAAAGTATTAGGCATTGCAGCAGACGAGGTGTTGGTTGCATCTACCGGAGTTATCGGTATGCAGCTCCCAATCGACCGTATCTGTAACGGGATCGATGCCATGGTGCCACTGTTAAAAGGAGATACCGGGAGCGGAACTGAGGCTTCCAAAGCGATCATGACCACAGACACAAAAAACAAAGAGGTGGCAGTGACCATCGAGATTGGTGGAAAAACAGTAACGATCGGAGGCATGTGCAAAGGCTCCGGCATGATCCATCCAAACATGTGTACGATGCTTAGCTTTGTCACAACAGATGCGGCAATCTCCAAAGAGTTATTGCAGGAGGCATTGAGCGCTGATGTGCAGGACACCTACAATATGATTTCTGTTGACGGTGACACTTCCACGAATGATACCTGCCTGTTACTTGCAAACGGGCTGGCAGAAAACCCGGAGATTACAGAGAAAAATGCAGATTATGAGGAATTCTGCAAGGCACTGAACTTTGTCAATGAGACGCTGGCAAAGAAAATGGCAGGCGACGGCGAGGGTGCGACCGCATTATTTGAAGTGAAGATCATTGGTGCAGAGAGCAAAGAGCAGGCGAAAGTTTTAAGCAAGTCTGTCATCACCTCAAGTCTCACCAAAGCAGCTATTTACGGACATGATGCAAACTGGGGACGGATCCTCTGCGCTATGGGTTATTCCGGTGCAGCGTTTGACCCGGAAAAAGTCGATTTGTTCTTTGAGAGTGCCGCAGGAAAAATGCAGATCATCAAAAACGGTGTTGCGGTGGATTACAGTGAGGAGGAGGCAACCAGAATCCTGTCCGAACCTGCCGTTACTGCGATCGCAGATATCAAAATGGGCAATGCATCCGCTACCGCATGGGGCTGTGACCTGACCTATGACTATGTAAAAATCAATGCGGATTACCGTTCATAACAGGGGGATGGAAAAATGGAAGAAAAAAACATGAACGAACTTTTGAAAAAAGCGGAGGTGCTGATCGAGGCACTCCCATATATCCAGCGCTTTAACCGCAAGATCATCGTTGTCAAATACGGCGGAAGTGCAATGGTGGACGAGGAATTAAAGCAACACGTCATTCAGGATGTCACTTTATTAAAACTGGTAGGTTTCAAGCCGATCATTGTACATGGCGGCGGCAAAGAGATCAGCAGATGGGTAGAGAAAGCCGGCATGGAACCGGAGTTTGTCAACGGACTGCGCAAGACAGACGAGGCAACGATGGAAATTGCGGAGATGGTATTAAATAAAGTGAACAAATCTCTTGTAAAACTGGTGCAGGAGCTGGGTGTAAATGCTGTCGGCATCAGCGGAAAAGACGGCGGAATGTTAAAAGTGGAGAAAAAATATTCCAACGGACAGGATATCGGTTACGTCGGCGAGATCACACAGGTCAACCCACAGATTTTATATGATCTTCTGGAAAAAGATTTTCTTCCGATCGTCTGTCCAATCGGCATGGATGAAAACTATGACAGCTACAACATCAATGCAGATGATGCAGCATGCGCGATTGCGAGAGCAGTCCACGCAGAAAAATTAGCTTTCTTAACTGATATCGAGGGTGTATACAAAGATCCGAAAGATCCTTCAACACTGATCTCGGAACTGCCGATCTCAGAGGCGAAAAAACTGATCGAAGACGGATACATCGGCGGCGGAATGCTTCCGAAATTAAACAACTGTATTGATGCGATCGAAAACGGAGTTTCCAGAGTGCATATTTTAGATGGACGTATCGCACACTGCCTGCTGTTGGAAATCTTTACAAACAGAGGAATCGGAACTGCAATCTTAGGGGATAAGGAGACAAAGTATTATCATGAATAAACAGGATTACATTGATGGAGCAGAGAGTGCGCTTCTTCATACATATAATCGTTTTCCACTGGTCATTGATCATGGGGATGGTGTGTACCTTTATGATACAGACGGAAAAGAGTATCTGGATTTTGCAGCAGGAATCGCCGTGCAGGCATTTGGCTACAACAACAAAGAGTATAACGACGCACTGAAAGCGCAGATTGATAAAGTGATGCACACATCCAATCTGTACTATAATGTTCCGATCATGAATGCGGCAAAACGGTTATTAAAAGCAAGCCGAATGGATCGTGTTTTCTTTACCAACAGCGGTACAGAGGCGATCGAGGGTGCAATCAAAGCGGCAAAAAAATATGCTTACACCAGAGACGGACATGCAGGACATGAGATCATTGCAATGAACCATTCCTTTCATGGAAGAAGTATCGGAGCATTGTCTGTGACAGGCAATAAACATTATCAGGAACCGTTTGAACCACTGCTTCCCGGAGTAAAATTTGCAGATTTTAATGATCTTGACAGCGTAAAAGCTTTGATTAATGACAAAACCTGTGCTATTATTTTTGAGACAGTACAAGGTGAAGGTGGAATTTACCCTGCAACAGAAGCATTTATAAAGGGTGTGCGTGCACTTTGCGATGAGCATGACATTCTTTTAATTTTAGATGAGATCCAGTGCGGTATGGGAAGAACCGGAGAAATGTTCGCATGGCAGCATTATGGTGTGAAACCGGATATTATGACGAGTGCCAAGGCACTTGGCTGTGGTGTCCCGGTCGGCGCTTTCCTTATGACAGAGAGAGTCGCAGAGAAATCTCTGGCACCGGGAGATCACGGTACGACCTATGGAGGCAATCCATTTGTGGGAGCCGCTGTAGATAAAGTACTTGAGATGATGGAGCGCGACCATATCACAGAGCATGTGAAAAAGGTCGCACCGTATCTGGAGAAAAAATTAGATGAACTGGTTGCAAAGTATGATTTCCTGACCGAGCGAAGAGGTATGGGACTCATGCAGGGTGTTGTCTGTGAAAAACCGGTAGGCCAGATTGCAGCAAAAGCATTGGAGGCAGGACTGATCGTGATCACAGCAGGTTCGAATGTACTTCGTTTTGTACCGCCACTTATCATTGAAGAAAAAGATGTGGATGAGATGATATCCAGGCTGGAGAGTATTTTATAATGAAAGTAGTACAGAAGAGAATGATCGCAGCGGGCTGTATCGGCGTGCTGGTGATCGGAGGTGCCGTTGTTGTATCCAGACACAGCACTTATGAACAGAAAGAAAATGAAACGGAAAATGGAACAGAGATAGCATCAGTTAGCAGGGTGGTAAAACAGCCTGCTGATTTGATGTTCTGGTATAGCGATAAAAGCTATCAGAAGTTTTTTGAGAAGGCGGCAGAAGAATATTATGAGGATACCGGTATTGTTGTGGATGTAGAGTATCAGGACAGCATGGATTACATGGATGCAGTATACACGGCAACGATGCAGGGAGAAACATTTCCGGATATTTACATGATCGGAAGCGATGAGTTAGAGGAAGCATATCTTTACGGACTTGCAGCAGAAAACACGGCATCTGATATTTATGAGAGCACCGTGGCGTCAAATGCAGTGACAGCGTCCACTTACAAAGAGAAAATGTATGCGTATCCATTAAGTTATAATACTTGTCTGTTTGTCTATAAAAATGGTTATTTTGAGACAGAACCGGAGACATTGCAGGCAATCATTGATTATTCCATCGACAATGAGCCACCGGAAAATGTGCAGTATCTGTTAGAGTGGGATGTGAATGATGCGTTTTATGATTTTCCATTTATATCGAACAGTGTCAGCTTTGTAAAAGATGAAGTGGAAACGATGCAGGTGAATTATGATGAGGATCTGTATAACGAAGATCTGGAGTTCTTTTCACAGAGTCTGGAGTCGTTTTCCATTGATGCTTCGACGGTTACGGAAGCGAGTGTGATCTCAGATTTTAATGATGGAAAAACACTCTGTGCAATCATTGATTCAGATTCTGTTGCCGGTCTCACAGGAACTGATTATGAGATCCAGGAGCTTCTGGCATTGAATGACACGTTGCAGACATCCTCCGCAGCGTTGACAGATCTTGTGGTTGTGAATGATTTCTCGGAGAAAAAAGAAAAAGCGGCTGATTTTGCAGAGTATGTAACACTTACCATGTCAGGAGAACTTCATGGACTTGGCGGTCATTATTCCGTAAAATTATCAGAGGACGCAGACGAGAAGGAACAGATTGCCTATCAGGCTTACGAAAATGCGATCCCGGTACCGGATTCACAGGATGCAAAAGAATTTTGGGTAACATTAAAAGAAACAATATCTCAATATTTTTAAAAAAATGGATATAATATATTTAATAGTCTTGTCATATTTGTAAAATTTCGTTAAAATATATACATCAGGCGTTGAGGGCTCTTTCATCCATCTGTGATGATGCATTCGGTGGAGAAGGAGAATGCTATGAATCGAAAGAGGAAAGTATTCCTGGTAATCATATTCTGCATGGGAGTGCTCTGTGGATGTGGTTCCAGGAATAATGTGTATTTGGAGAAAATACAGACAGAGACAAGTGAAGTTCCGCAGACAGAGGAGAAAGACTGCCAGGAAGAGATGGGCAGTTGTATGGTGTATGTTTGCGGGGCAGTAGAAAATCCGGGAGTGTATGAGCTGCCGGAGAACAGCCGTGTTTATGAAGCAGTAGCGATGGCTGGCGGGATGACAGAGGATGCCGGGATGGAAGCGGTAAATCAGGCAGAGTTTGTCACGGACGGACAGATGTTAAGAATTCCGACCATGGAAGAAGTGGTGGCTGCACAGGAAGAATCCGAGAGCAATGTGGATGATGGCTTACTGGACATTAACCGGGCAAGTGTTGCAGATTTTATGACGCTTCCGGGAATCGGGCAGTCAAAAGCAGAGGCATTGTTTCAGTACCGGGAAGCACACGGCAGATTTTCTTCTATTGAGGAGATCATGAATGTGGATGGAATCAAAGAAGGAGTTTTTAACAAAATAAAGGATAGTATAAAGGTGTAAAAATGGCAAAAAAGGTTCTTGTTGTTGATGATGAAAAATTGATCGTAAAAGGTATCCGTTTCAGTTTAGAGCAGGATGGAATGGAAGTGGACTGTGCATATGACGGGGAAGAGGCACTGAAAATGGCAACAGAGAATCATTATGATATGATTCTTTTGGATATCATGCTTCCGAAGATGGATGGATTTGAAGTATGCCAGCACATCCGCGAATTCTCTGATATGCCAATCGTGATGCTGACTGCAAAAGGCGATGACATGGATAAGATCCTCGGTCTGGAATACGGAGCAGATGATTATATCACAAAGCCGTTCAACATCCTGGAAGTCAAAGCAAGAATCAAGGCAATTATGCGGAGAACCGCAGGAAGCCAGCCGAAGAAAGAGGATTCCAAGGTCATTGAAGCGGGTGATCTTCGTCTGGATTGCGAGAGCAGAAGATTGTTTATCCTGAATAAAGAAGTGAATCTGACTGCAAAAGAGTTTGATCTCTTAGAACTTTTGGTCAATAATCCGAATAAAGTATACAGCAGGGAGAATCTGCTCAATCTTGTATGGGGTTACGAGTATCCGGGGGATGTCAGAACTGTGGATGTGCATGTCAGACGTCTCAGAGAGAAGATCGAAAAGAATCCAAGCGAGCCAAAGTATGTTCATACCAAGTGGGGTGTGGGATACTACTATTACCAGAATTAGTCAGGGTGCGAAAGAATGTCCAGATTTAAAAATGTTATTAATTTTTTTAAAAGTCTGAAATTCAGACTGATACTTTTCTTAATCCTTTTTGGAATTGTACCGGGAATCGTTTTAAAAGTTGGAATTGTAAAGACATATGAGGACCGGTCTGTTTCAATCAAGACAAGTGAGATCTTAAGCCAGGCAAAAATCCTGGCGAATCAGATTGTTTCCAATGATTATCTGAATTATCCAAACTCAACGATTATCAATGCAGAATTATATCAGTTATCGAATATTTATGATGGCCGTGTCATGGTGATCGATAATGAGTTTCACATTATCAAGGATACGTATGATCTTGACACGAATAAGACGATCATTTCCAAAGAGGTAATTGAGAGTTATTACGGCCAGGAGATCAAAAAATATGACGCGGAAAACCGCTATATTGAACTGACCGTTCCATTGAGCAGACCGGTGGAACAGACCGGGGCAACAGAGGTTTTAGGTGTTATGTTAGTCAGTGTGTCGACGGACAGCATTAACCTCAATATGGAGTATCTGGCGAGAAACGCCTATGTGATCCAGTTGATCTGTGCTGTGGCGGCAGTTTTCCTTGCAGTGATCTTAAGTATCCAGTTGGTAAAGCCTTTCCATAAGATGTCAAAGTCTATCGATGAGATCAAAACCGGATATGGGGAAGATGCGCTGTCTGTGAATGATTACACGGAAACAATTGAAATCTGTAAAAAGTTTAATGAGATGTTAGGCAGAATGAAAGTGCTGGATGATTCCAGACAGGAATTTGTATCCAATGTGTCTCATGAGTTAAAAACACCGCTGACATCCATGAAAGTTCTGGCAGATTCTCTTAACAGCATGGAAGATGCGCCAATCGAACTTTACAAAGAGTTTATGGGCGATATCGGAAATGAGATCGACCGTGAGACGAAGATCATCAACGACCTTCTATCTCTGGTGAAAATGGATAAATCCGCGGCAGACTTAAATGTTACCAATATGAACATCAATGAGCTGCTGGAGCAGATTTTGAAGCGGTTAAACCCGATTGCGGAGAAACAGAATGTGGAACTTGTGTTAGAAAGCTTCCGCCCGGTGTCCGCGGATGTGGATGAGGTGAAGATCACACTTGCATTTACGAATCTGATCGAGAATGCGATCAAATATAATAAACCGGGTGGATGGGTGCATGTCACACTGAACGCGGATCACCAGTATTTCTATCTGAAGGTCGAGGATTCGGGTATCGGTATTCCGGAGGACTCCTTAGAGCATATTTATGAACGTTTTTACCGCGTGGACAAGTCCCACTCAAGAGAGATCGGTGGAACCGGTCTTGGGCTTGCAATCACCCGCAATGCAGTGCTGATGCACCGCGGTGCGATCAAAGTGTTCAGTACAGAGGGAGAGGGAACCATTTTCAATGTCCGTATTCCTTTGAATTACATCGCGTAGTGCGATATGTGACAGCAGATTTTTGGTAATGGAGCAAAAAAGTAATGAGAAAAAAAATAGTCTTTCTTCTGGCATTTCTGTGCATGCTTTTACTGGCGGGGTGCTCGAATGGAAAAGAGACAAGTAAATACAACATCGAATATCTGAATAAAGATAAAACCGGGATTGCCGAGATGCCTTATGATGCGTCCGCAACAACGACAGATGCGTTGATCGAAGAATTTTTTGCAGCCTTAAGTTCTGATCCGGATAATGTGGAATACCGTAAACCGATCCCAAATGATGTGGAGATCACAAAGTATTCGCTGGACGGAGCACTTCTCACTATCTATTTTGATGTAGATTATCTGAATATGAAAGAAGTGGAAGAGGTTTTGTGCAGGGCGGCAGTGGTACGCACGATGACACAGATTTCCGGGATCGACTGTGTGTCCTTTTATGTGGATGAAAAGCCGCTGACGGACGTGAACGGTAAAATGGTCGGAACGATGTACGCAGAAAGTTTTGTGGAGAATCCCGGAGAACAGATCAATACGATCCAGAATACGAATCTCACACTTTATTTTTCCAATCAGGCGGGAGACGGACTTGTGAAAGAGACAAGACGGGTTCACTATAGCAGTAATATCTCATTGGAAAAACTGATCATGGAGCAGCTTCTCGAAGGGCCGGAATCGAAGAATGGCAGGTCTGCAATTCCTTCGGGAACCAAATTAATGAGCGTATCGCTTGTGGATGGGGTATGCTATGTCAGCTTTGATGAGAACTTTAAGAATCAGGATTATTCAGTGAATGAAGCCATTGTGATTTATTCTATTGTGGATTCATTGTCAGAGTTATCCTCCATCAGTAAAGTGCAGATTTCCGTGAATGGCGATACAAGCGGTGTATATCGGGACAGTTTTAAACTTGCAGATATGTATGACAGGAATCTGGATTATATCGCCAAAACAGCGGAAACAGATACAGAGGTTGTAGAGGAGACAGAAACGGAGGAACAGTAATTATTGTTTAAACGGCCATTATGTGAAATGGCATCTGGATTGATTCTTGGAATTTTGTTTATGAGGTATCAAAAATGGTATCTGGCAGCAGTTGCTGCCGGAATACTGTTTGGAATTGTATGGAATTTATGGCACAATACGATCCGTAACTGTATTGAGAAAGACAGTATGGCAAATGCCAGAGCGTGGATATACCCAGCCTTTCGTGTGGGATGTTTTCTGGCATTTTTTTTGGCAGGGATATTTCATTTTGCAGAAAATGAGGCATTCCGTCAGAACTATATGTCAAAACTACAGGATGGAATGCAGGTGACTGTGCAGGGAAAACTATGCAGCAAACAGTTAAAAAACGGACAATATTCCTATTATTTAGATCATTGTTATCTATCTATCGGGCAGGAGATACTGCCATGCAATCAAATTCTTTTTTATCAGACTTCCGATGATGATTCCATCGGGCAAACCCTTATTGTAACAGGAACGGTTGAATTGTGGAAAAGTGCATCCAATGATGGTAATTTTGACGCAAAAGCATTTTATGAATCCAAAAAGATCGATTTTCAACTGAAGGAAGCTATTGTGAAAAATGTTTACGGAGCAGAGGATGGATTCGGGGAGAAAATTTACAGGCTGCGCCGGAAGATAAGCGGTGTATACGAAAGCTGTATGAGCACATCAGATGCCGGTGTGCTTTCCACGATGACGCTCGGAGAGAAAAATCTTCTGGACGCAGAGGTGAAGCAGATGTATCAGAAAGCAGGAATTTCCCATGTGCTGGCGATTTCCGGACTGCATATTTCTGTGATTGGGATGGGACTTTATAAATTGCTTCGGAAAATAAAATGCTCCTTTTTGACTTCCGGTGTTATTGCAGGCACGGTCATCGGCGGCTATGGGATGATGTCTGGACTTGGGACATCGACCATACGCGCGGTGCTCATGTTTTTCGTTTTATTGTTCGGACAGTGGATTGGAAGGAGTTATGATACGCTGTCTGCTCTGGGACTGTCCGCCATTGTGATTTTATTGGACAACCCTTATCTGCTCTGGTATGCAGGATTTTTGCTGTCATTTGCAGCGGTGCTTGGAATTGTGGCTGTGGGACAGACACTGATCAAAATAAAAAAGCCGTTCTTTACTTTTTCGGAGAACTTTCTGGTGAGTTTTGCAATTCAGCTTGCAACGGTGCCGCTTACGGCTTATTTCTTTTATGAGGTGCCGGTCTGGTCAATGCTTATCAATTTTTTTGTGCTGCCGATCATTGGAGTACTGTTGTTTCTTGGACTTCTTGGCGGCTTTGTTGGGTTACTGTCTGTCCGTGCGGCAGGGATTCTTTTTGTGCCTTGTCACTGGATTTTGGTATTTTATGAGAAGGTGTGCAGGCTCAGTGTCAGTTTACCGGGGGCTGTCTGGATCACGGGGCAGCCGGATTGGCAGAAACTGTTGCTTTTTTATCTGATATTGGGAGCCGTGCTTTTCGCAACGAAAAAGATGAAGCAACGGCGTGGATTTGTTTTCATAGGCTGTTTTATGCTGCTTGCAGTATTGCATAACCCAGTGAAGGGATTTGAGCTAGATGTGTTGGATGTGGGGCAGGGGGACGGTATGTATCTTCACACGAAAGAGGGGACAAATTTCTTTTTTGACGGCGGCAGTACGGATGTGAGTAAAGTCGGAACATACCGGATGCTTCCGTTCCTGAAAGCAAAGGGTGTGAAAAAAATAGATTACTGGATTGTTTCACACACAGACGCAGACCATATTTCAGGGTTAAAGGAGATCTTGCAGGCAGAGTATGAGATCGATCATATTGTGTTTTCAAAATATGTATTAAATGACGAAGCCTATCAGGAACTTTTGGCACTGGCGCAAACGTATGGAACAGAAATTTTGAAAATGGACTGCGGTGACATATTCACCGATGGTGAGGCGGGGCTGCGCTGCATTTTCCCGGATCAAACTTATAAAAGTGATGATAAGAATGCACTGTCCCTTGTGCTGCGCTATGAAGATCAGGAGTTTTCCGGTATTTTTACCGGGGACATCAGCAGCGCAGAAGAACAGTATCTTGTGGAACACAAAAAGGCTGGCAGCGTCACATTTTACAAGGCGGCGCATCACGGCTCGAGATATTCCAACAGTCGGGATTTCCTAATGGCACTCTCACCGGAGATCACAACCATTTCCTGTGGGGAAAACAACCGCTATGGGCATCCGGGTGAGGAGGCTTTGTGCAATATAAAGGAGAGCGGAAGTGCAGTCTATGAGACAATGGAGTGCGGACGTATCCGCATCCGTATGGAAAATGGAAAACCTGTGGTGGAAAAATTCCTTGAAGGAAGATGAATTGTTCTATATAATAGGGAAAGAGTTTATAGATAATTGCGAAACTCATGAGAACGTGTCTTGAATGTTTTTGTTGATTTTAAACAATTGAAAGAAGTGTAGGATGAGTTTTGCAATTATCTGGAAAGAGTATAAATGCAAAGGAGGAAACTTTAAGTAATCAAAATCATTGTCAATAGTGATTAAATGTGCTAAAATATACTCACGGAGGATATTGTTATGAACACATCTAATATCACTAATTACAAACCAAAAGATTTTGCTGAATTATTGGGTGTCTCAGTCAAAACGTTACAACGTTGGGACAGAGAGGGGATTCTGAAAGCAAATCGCACTCCGACTGATAGGCGTTATTATACTTATGACCAATATCTTCAGTTTAAGGGTATAAATACTGAAAACGATAATCGTCAGATTGTTATTTATGCCAGAGTGTCTACAAGAAACCAAAAAGATGATTTACAAAACCAAGTAACTTTTTTACGTCAGTTTTGCAATGCTAAAGGTATCATTGTAGATCAATGTATTGAAGATTATGGAAGTGGGCTTAACTACAATCGTAAAAAGTGGAATCAATTATTAGATGAAGTAATGGACCAAAAAATCAAAACTATCATAGTTACACATAAAGATAGATTTGTCAGATTTGGCTATGATTGGTTTGAAAAATTCTGTATGAAGTTCCATACAACCATAGTGGTAGTGAATAATGAAGAACTATCACCGCAAGAAGAACTTGTACAGGATATTGTATCCATACTTCACGTTTTCTCTTGTAGATTGTACGGTCTTCATAAGTATAAAAAACAAATAGAAGGAGATGAGGAAATTGCTAAAGAGCTTCAAAACGGAATTAAATCCGACAGTCGAGCAAAAAATCAAGATTAACAAGACTATCGGCACTTGTAGGTACGTCTACAACTTCTATCTCGGTCACAACAAAACTTTACACGATAAAGGTGAACAGTTTATGACTGGCAAGAGTTTCAGTGTATGGCTCAATAATGAGTACATTCCTAATAATCCTGATAAAATATGGATGAGAGAAGCATATTCAAAAGCTGTAAAAAAATCTATTGAAGATGGATGTACTGCATTTACAAGATATTTTAAACATCAAAGTGCTTTTCCTAATTTCAAAAAGAAAGGTAAGTCTGATGTAAAAATGTATTTCGTAAAGAATAATCCTAAAGACTGTAGATGCGAGAGGCATAGGTTAAACATACCAACTTTAGGCTGGGTACGCATGAAAGAAAAAGGCTATATACCAACAACGAAAGACGGATGGAAAATCAAAAGCGGTACAGTATCCATCAAAGCAGACAGATATTATGTGTCAGTTCTTGTAGAAATTCCCGACGCTAAGATTGCTGATAATAGTAATGACGGTATGGGAATTGACCTTGGTTTGAAAGACCTGGCGATTGTTTCTAATGGTAAAACTTATAAAAATATCAATAAGTCAGCAAGAGTTAAAAAATTGGAAAAGAAACTTTGCAGAGAACAAAGATGCCTCTCACGCAAGTATGAAAATTTAAAGAAAGGAGAGTCCACTCAAAAGAATATACAAAAGCAAAAGCTCAAAGTGCAAAGACTTCATCATAAAATAGATAATATCCGTACTGATTATATCAATAAATCAATAGCAGGGATAGTGAAAGCCAAGCCATCTTATATAACGATTGAAGATTTGAATGTATCAGGAATGATGAAGAACAGACATCTATCAAAAGCCGTTGCATCACAAAAGTTCTATGAATTTAGAACTAAGCTTAAAGCTAAGTGTGATGAAAATGGTATTGAATTAAGAGTCGTAGACAGATGGTATCCATCATCTAAAATATGTCACTGTTGTGGTGCTGTCAAGAAAGATTTGAAGCTTTCAGATAGAATATACCGTTGTGATTGTGGCTATGTCGAGGATAGGGATTTTAACGCTGCTCTTAATCTAAGAGATGCTTTAACTTACGAAGTTGCATAATCAACGCAAACGTAAGTATGTACTGCGGGCTATCGCAGGAATTTACGACTGTGGAGTGTACAAGAACTTGTGAGTAGCGTATTGTTTATAATCGCCAAAGCATACACATTGAAGCAGTAAGAAGTATCCGCAAGGACTTCAATTTCTCGATGTGTTTGAGTATATTTCAACACATTTTGAGTGGCAGAAACATATGTTAGTATGTGACTATATGGTAGAACAAATTGATGGTGACTATGCACATTTAAGAAGGGTAGACGAGCCAGACGGCGAGCTGAAACTGGTGGCAAGAGCGCTGCTCCCAATGGAGATCACAGAGGGAAGCAGATTACATTATGAACTGATGCAGTACACTTTGATTGGATAACAGGCGAAAATGAAAACGATTGATGAAGATATTAAGAGTGGACAATTTAAAAAGATATATCTGCTCTACGGCGACGAGGCGTACCTGAAAAAACAGTACAAAGACAAGCTGAAAAAAGCGTTGGTGCAGCCCGATGATACGATGAATTTTACCGCTTATGAGGGAAAAGACACAAATCCGAAAGAGGTGATCGACCTGTCGGAAACCCTTCCTTTTTTTGCCGACCGGAGAGTGATCCTGATTGAAAACAGCGGCTTTTTTAAGGGCAGTTGTGAGGAGCTGGCAGAGTATATGCCGCAGGTTCCGGATACGACACTGTTTCTTTTTGTGGAGGAGGAAGTGGACAAGCGCTCGAAGCTCTATAAGGCAGTGAAAAATGTAGGAAAGATTGTGGAGTTTACAACACAGACAGAGGAACTTCTGACACGCTGGATCTTGACACGTCTGAAAAAAGAGGGGAAGAATATCACAGGTTCTGTCATGCAGCTTTTTTTGAGCAAAACCGGAACGGATATGGGCAATATTGACCGCGAGCTGGAAAAATTGATCTGTTACTGTATGGATAAGGATGTCATCGAGGCGAAGGACGTGGAGGCAGTGACGACAGAGCAGACCACAAATAAAATTTTTGAGATGGTCAATGCGATCGCGGAGCATAATCAGAAGAAAGCGCTGGATCTGTATTATGACCTGCTGACATTAAAAGAACCGTCCATGCGGATTATGTATCTGATCTCCAGACAGTTTCAGATTCTGTTGAATGTCAAGGATATGTCGCAAAAGGGATTTGATAACAATACGATGGCACAGAAAGCAGGAATCCCGCCGTTTGCAGTACGGAGAAATGTGACGCAGGCAAAAGGATTTACGATGCAGCAGTTAAAGCAGGCAATCCAGGATGGCGTGGATTTTGAGGAAGCGGTAAAGACCGGCCGAATGAACGACCAGATGGCAGTGGAACTCTTTTTAATGAAATACAGCAAACAATAGAATGCACGCTTTGCGTGCATTCTATTGTATAAAAAAATCACCAGTATGACGGTACTGGTGATTTTTGAATTCGCGAATTTTAATTTATCTTCTATTAAGCCATTGCGTTAACAAGCTTTGTTAAACGGGAAACTTTTCTAGCAGAATTGTTTTTGTGATAAACACCTTTAGAAGCAGCGCTCTCGATAGTAGAAATTGCAACTGTTAATGCAGCTTTTGCAGCTTCCTTATCGTTTGCAGCAACAGCAGCCTCAACTTTCTTGGTTACTGTTTTCACTTCAGATCTGATAGATTTGTTTCTAGCAGCTTTTGTTTCAGTTACTAAAATTCTCTTCTTTGCAGATTTAATGTTAGCCAATCTGTACACCTCCAATTTTTTTATGATTGTAATTGTTCATGATTGTTACATTAAAGCCGGACACGGACAGTTCAATGTAAACATACTAGAGTAGTATAGGACATTTCTATAATGCTGTCAATATATAAAATGACATTTTTTGCAAATTTTTTGAATACCTTTTTCTAAATTTCAAGGCGATCTGAAGGTGAGGGCAAATTCCTAAAAAGCTGTGGATAAATTTTTTGGGCAGGGACATACTAAGTAAAATGAGCGGGAACTCGTTACAGAAAGAGATAAGTTGGGAACAGTAACGAAAATCCACAGAATGAGAAAGAGGAGAAGCGCATATGTACCAGATCAGAACAGACCTTGCATTAGAGACGCAGGAAAAAATGCAGGAAGATAAAGTGGAACTGAAAGGTGTCCGTTTTTCGGAGGAGCATGTCAGTAAAAATCTGACCATCAGCACAGTGGTGATCGAGACGGAGAATGGTGCAAAAGCCATGGAGAAACCCAAAGGTACTTATATCACGATCGAGGCATCGAATATGGATGAGGAGGACGAAGATTATCACAGAGAGATCTCAGAGCAGCTTGCCAAAGTGTTAAAGCAGTTGATCAGCGTAAAAAAAGAGGATGTCTCCGTACTGATCGTCGGGCTTGGAAACCGGGCAGTAACGCCGGATGCATTGGGACCAAGAGTGGTGGATAATCTCTACATTACGAGACATATTATCAATGAATACGGAAAATATGCGTTTGGAAAAGAGCATGTCAATCGCGTGAGCAGTATTGTTCCGGGTGTAATGGCACAGACAGGCATGGAATCTATGGAGATCGTGAATGGAATTGTGAAGGAGACAAAACCGGATGTTGTGATCGCAATTGATGCGCTTGCAGCAAGAAATACCAAGCGTCTCAACCGGACCATTCAGGTGACGGACACCGGGATCAATCCGGGAAGCGGTGTCGGCAATCACAGACACGGGTTAAATGAGAAAAGCATTGGTGTTCCAGTTATTGCAATCGGGGTTCCAACGGTCGTTGACGCTGCCACTATAGTAAATGATACGATGTTTAATCTGATCACGGCGATGAATCAGAGCAGCGAACTTAAGACGCTTGGCAACACTCTTGGAGAACTCAATGAGACAGAGAAATATGAATTGATCCGGGAGCTGTTGTCTCCGAATCTGAACACCATGTTTGTGACACCAAAAGATATTGATGAATCTGTCAAAAGATTAAGTTTTACTATATCAGAGGGGTTAAATATCGCTTTGATCGATCACAACATTTTTGCATAATGAATGGAAACTGGCATAAGTTGTATTATGTATTTTCATGGTTATAGAAGTTATCAAAAAAAAAGATTGAAAAATAAATATGGAAAATATCTGATGGGAATGCTGGCAGTGATGTCGCTTGCAGCATTTTTTGTACAGCGGCAGCAACTTTGGAGTATCGGGAAAAAAGCAGCAGTAAAAATGGCAGGGACGGCAGTGGTGGATGTGCTGGCACCGGGACTTCACTATGAAGAGAAGGAAAACGGTAACCATTTTCTTGCCAAAGTGGAGAAAATATTATTTCCAATTGCAGATTATACGGTTCAGATACAATCTTATGAAACTGATGCAGAGAGCACGCTTTCCTATGAGATGATCCTTGCGATGGAAGCGTTGGACGAGAACTACGTGGATGAGAACGGACAGGTTGTGATGCAAAATAATGGTGGTACAGACAGTCCACAGCCGGCTGACGGCACACAGAACGCTGATAATCCACAGGCAGCAGACGGTGCACAGAACGCCGATAATTCGCAGGCAGCTGCAACTGCACAGAACCCGGATACCTCACAGGAAACATCCGATTCCGCAGGGCAGGCATCTCTCACAGTTGCGCAGCCCGTGACAGCAACACAGAAGGCAGTCGAATATTCTCTGGAGAAATTAAATGATTTTGATTACCTTGTGCAGAACTTTTATCAGGTAGACAGTACTACAACTGTAAAAAGTGATCAGTTAAATGTGGCAGCACTCACTGGAAAAAACATGAAAATCGCACATGATGCGGGCACACCGCAGATCTTAATTTATCATACCCATTCACTGGAAGGGTATGCGGATTCTATTCCGGGAGACCGATCGACTACGGTTGTGGGCGTTGGGGATTATCTGACAGAATTGCTGACGCAGCAATACGGATACAATGTCATACACGACACCGGGGAATATGATACCATCCGTGATAAAGCGTATTCCAAAGCAGCACCGGCATTAGAGCAGATATTGGCAGACAACCCGGGCATTGACGTGGTCATAGATCTGCACCGGGATGGCGTGGGGGAGAACACAAGGCTTGTCACGAATGTGAATGGAACGGATATGGCAAAAGTAATGTTTTTTAACGGATTGAGCAGAACGACCAAACTGGGGGATATCGCCTATCTGTACAATCCATACATAGCGGATAATCTGGCATTCTCATTTCAGATGCAGCTTGCCGCCGCAGAATACTATCCGGGATACACAAGAAAAATCTACCTCAAAGGCTACCGTTTCAACATGCATTACTGTCCGAAAACGCTGCTTGTCGAGGTCGGGGCTCAGACTAATACCGTGCAGGAGGCAAAAAACGCCATGGTTCCGCTCGCAGACATCCTGAACAAAGTACTTTCCGAATAACTGAAAGCATTGTCCCGGCTGTCCGGTCTGGCAGTCTGCCGGGTTTTCATAACTGAGATGATGGAAAGGAAGCGGGGCGCAGAATGAAACTTTCGTGAAAAATTGCGTAGATTTATCAATGTTTCTTTTTTGACTGCTGGTTTATGTACATTCATCAATGAACAGTCCACGCAATATGTCCGTTTCAGACACACACTCGTTAGCTTTCTCTAGTGTGCGTAAATGCCAGAATCAGCATCGTTTATTGCAGGGCAAAAATCAAAAGGAAAACCGGGTGATTTTTGCCCTGCTTCTCTGCTGATCTTCTGGCATGTAACGCACACACGAGAAACCTAAGACGAGTGTGTGTCATGAAACGGACATATTGTGCGGACTGTCCATTGCTGAATGAATATAAACAATGAGAGCAGTCAAAAAAGAAACATTGATAAATCTACGCAATTTTTCACGAAAGTTTCATTCTGCGCCCCGCTTCCTTTCCATGCATACATAAATGATATAACCCGGCAGACTGCCAGACCGGACAGCCGGGGCTGCGCTTCCACCCATCCGGAAATTACAGATTCAGGTGGTATTTCTGCATCCAGTAGTTGATCTGGATGAAGTAGGCGAGCAGCTGCGGTCCTGCCATGAGCTGTCCGAACCACGGCTTTCCGTATTCGGTCGGTGCCTCTAGGAAGGTTTCGAGTTTTTTTGTGTCGATGAAGGTCTTGACCGGTGCATCCGGCTGGTCAAGGATGTGCTGCATTTCTGCAATCAGAAGTTTCTCATAGCCGGGATGATAGGTTTTCGGGTAAGGGCTCTTTTTCCGGTGCAAAAGCTCCTCTGGAAGCAGGTCTTTACATGCGTCACGGAGCAGTGCTTTCTCGACACCGTTCTGGTATTTCATTTCCCACGGAACATTAAACACATACTCGATGATGCGGTGGTCGGCAAATGGAACACGGGCTTCCAGACCGGAGTACATGCTTGTGCGGTCCATGCGGTCGAGCAGTGTCTGCATAAACCATTTGATGTTCAGATAAGCGATATTATAGCGTTTCCGCTCGGTTTCCGTCTCGTCTGAAAGGTGTGGTGCCTGGTTTAAAGAAGTCTGGTAACGGTCGTGGGAGTAGGCGGCAAGATCGAGATCTTTTATGAAGGAGTCTTTAAGAAACAGTGTTCGCACAGACATATCCGCGGACCACGGAAAGCCATCTCTGGATAAAAGATCTTCCCGGTAAAACCACGGATATCCGCCGAAAATCTCATCGGCACATTCACCGGTCAGTGCGACCTTATTGTGTTTTTTTACAAGGGAACAGAAGTAGAGCAGTGAGGAGTCCACGTCTGTCATACCCGGAAAATCCTTTGCGTCGACGGCATCTCTGAGTGCGGAAAAGAGCGTGTTTTCATCGCATTCCAGATACGTGTGGTTTGTGTGATAGTGATCTAACATGATCCTGACATAAGGAAGATCACGCTCCGGTTGAAAGGCGTTGGATTTAAAATAAATGTCATTGTCCTTAAAATCAAAGGAAAAAGTATTTAAGGTTTCACCGTGTTTTTCCATGTAACGGCAGGCAATCGCGGTGACAATGCTTGAGTCAATGCCGCCGGACAAAAACGTGCACACCGGAACATCGGATACCATCTGTCTGGTCACGGAATCACGCAGAAGAAAAGAGACAGTTTCCACTGTCTGTTCATAGGAATCGGTATGCGGGGCGCGGAACAGATCCCAGTAAGTGTGATCGGACATCGTATTTTCAGAAAAAATGAGATAATGTCCGGGAAGCACTTCGTTTACATCATCAAAAATTCCATTTCCCATGGTCCGGGCAGGTCCGATCGCGAGAACTTCGCGCATGCCATCCATAGAAACCCTCGGAGTGAATCCCGGAAAACAAAAAAGTGCCTTTGGCTCAGAGGCAAACAGGAGCTGTCCGGATACAAACGAGTAAAAAAGCGGTTTGATTCCTACGCGGTCACGGTATAAGAGAAGTTGTTTTTTGCTGTCATCCCAGATGGCAAAGGCAAAAATTCCATTCAGTTTCCGGACAAAACTGGCGCCGTACTGCATATAGGCATAAAGAATGACTTCGGTGTCCGTAGTCGTCGAAAATTCATAGCCGGACTGCCGCAGGTCACGGGCGAGTTCCCCGGTGTTATATAATTCGCCATTGTATACAATCGCGTATTCCTTTCCGTTCTTTTGGCGTATAATCGGCTGTTTCCCGGTGACAATGTCGCGGATACTTAAGCGCGCGTGGGAGAGACCGGTCATATCTGACAGATAGATCCCGGACTCATCATTTCCACGGTGCGCAAGACATTCGTGCATGGAAGTCAGCACAGATGCCCATTTTTCTTTCTGTTGTTGATAATTTCCTTCTGCGTTATAAAAACCTGCAATTCCACACATATATTTTTCCTTACATTCTGATCGCATTCTATTTTGGTTTAGTTTATGCTAAGGGGATGAATTCATGCATAGAATAAAGAAAAAACGGAAAAACGCATGAAGGAAAACTGTGGAAAGATAGAAAATATATTAAATCTGGCATTGGATGCCACGCGGGAGGAACGGGAAAAGTCCCTGAATCTGGATGTAGGATATGATGTTGCAGATGATAGCTGGGAGGTGATCGTAAAATTTTTTGGAACGACAGAGGAACTGCGGCAGAAGCTGTCGGAGCGTTTCCCGGAGGAACAGGCTCAGATTGGAATTTATAACCTCACAAATGAATATGCTATTTTAAGGATTCCGCAGCCGTTGGTAGAGCTTGTCGCATCCATGCCTGAAATTGAATATATGGAGAAACCAAAACGACTTTTTTTTTCGGTGGAAAACGGAAAAAGAAGTTCCTGCATCAATCCGCTGCAGACCGGGCAGGGTACAAGTCCGACAAGTAATCTGACAGGAAAAGAGGTGCTTGTGGCAGTCATTGACTCCGGAATTGACTATGCGCATCCGGATTTTTGCAACAGTGACGGAACGACAAGAATTGCTGTGCTGTGGGATCAGACGCTTGACACGGTCTACGAGCGTGAGACGATTAATCTGGCGTTAAGGCAGGAGAGTGAGCAGGAGCAGTACGCAATCTGCCCGAGCAGGGATGCATCCGGGCATGGTACGCATGTTGCAGGCATTGCGGCAGGAAATGGCAGGGCTTCCAATGGGCGGTACCGCGGCGTGGCATATGAGAGTGAACTGATCGTTGTGAAACTTGGTGTGCCGAGAGAGACTTCGTTTCCGAAAACAACGGAACTGATGAGTGCTGTGGATTTCTGTATTGCGAGAGCAAGGCAGTATGGAAAACCAATTGCATTAAATCTAAGCTTTGGCAATAATTACGGTTCCCATTCCGGGAATTCACTGATAGAGACCTATCTGGATGACATGGCGAATTACTGGAAAACGTCTATTGTGATCGGCAGTGGCAATGAAGGGAGCGCAGCAGTCCATACAGCGGGAAAACTGACGCTGAATGAGGAGCAGGAGGTTGAGATCGCGGTGAGCGCGTATGAGGCATCCTTAAATTTGCAGATCTGGAAAAATTATGTGGATGAGATTGGTGTCTCTGTGATCCATCCGGGCGGAACTGCGATCGGACCATTGAAGCGGATACAGGGAACCCAGAGATTTCAGTTAGGAGAAACAAACCTTCTGGTGTATTATGGAGAACCAAGTCCGTACAATCCCTACCAGGAAATTTATCTGGATTTTATCCCAGTGGGCAGTTACATTGACGATGGAATCTGGAAGATCAGGCTCACTCCCATCCGGATTACAGACGGCGCGTTTGACATGTGGCTTCCGGCAGGAAATGTGTTAAACAGCGGAACGGGATTTTTAAATCCGGTGGAGGAGACAACTCTCACGATTCCCTCTACAGCGACGAAAGTGATCACTGTCGGGGCATACGATGCGAGATTTGACCAGGCAGCTGCATTTTCCGGGAGAGGTTATACGAGGGCAACCAATCAGGTAAAGCCCGATCTTGTGGCTCCGGGGGTGGAGATCATGTCCTGCGCACCCGGCGGAGGTTATCAGGTGCGTACCGGAACATCCATGGCGACACCGTTTGTGACCGGAAGTGCAGCACTTTTGATGCAGTGGGGCATTGTAAACGGCAACGATGCCTATCTTTACGGGGAAAAAATGAAAGCTTACCTGATCCGTGGGGCGCGCAAACTGCCGGGTTTTACAGTTTACCCGAATCCGGTGTTAGGCTGGGGAGCACTGTGTACGGCAAATAGTATTCCACGATAACTCTATAAAATGTTAAAAAGCAGAAAAATATAAAAAAAGTTCACAGAAATATAACGTTTTGTGTTATACTTTACTATATGTAGTGGAGATTAAGGTATCGGGGTACTTATAGTTGAACAGAAAGTGATCAGAAGTACCGGATAATGACAGGTATGGGATAATTACGAGAGTATGAGGGACAGAAGATGACTAATTTTGGGGAACATTATAATGAGGAATTAGCGCAGCAGGAGATTGAGATCAATAAGAAGACCCTGAGGGAGATGGTCGGAGCGTTTATTGTTTTGACGGCGGTCTGGGGGCTGGCGTTTGGACGTTTTCCGACAGCAAATGCGATTGTGTTCAGTGTCACGTATGCAATTTCCGCAGGCTTTTTTATTATGTCTGTGATCTTATTCTTTAAAGCAGATCCATCGGATGAGCGCATGAAAAATTTTTTTGTGACCGGCATCTGCATCATTTCAGCAGCAATGAACCTTATGTTCAGTTACCACATGGTTCTGGTGTATGTATTTCCACTCATCGTGGCAGTTCAGTATAAAGAGAAAAACGTATTATGGCTGTCTTATGCACTGGAAGTTTTTCTGCTGCCGGTCAGCATGATCGTGGGATTTTATTACGGGATCTGTGATCTGAACCTGCTGCTGCAGGGAAATCATACCAGGACATGGTATTTGTCTGAATTGGCAGATGGATTTGCGAGGATCCCTTTTTCGAAGATGCCGGTTGTGGTCATTATAGTTTACCGGATATTACCGCAGCTTCTGATCCTATTTGTGTTCGTGATGATCATCCAGCATACCATTGGCAGCATGCGGGAGGATGCTTACAGGATTGCAGAGCTTACCTACCGTAAGGAGGTCGATTCTGCAACAAGGCTTTATAATAAGAATAAATATGAAGATATGCTTGCCAATTACTATACGATGGTGGATCGCGTTGCAGTGGTTTTGTGGGATATCAATAATCTGAAAGAAATCAACGACCGTATGGGACATGGCATGGGAGATAAACTGATCGAGACACTGTCCGGTGCGATTTATGTGCAGACAGATAAGCGGAAAAAGGCATATCGTATCGGTGGTGATGAGTTTGTCATGCTCATCGAAAATCCGGAGAAACAGGAGGCAGAGCAGATCATCCAGAATGTCAGGGACAAACTTACAAGACACAGGGAAGAAGGCGGCCTCAGGGTTTCGAGTGCAACCGGTACAGCGGAGGGAAACGGAATCGATATCTTAAAAATAGTACATGACGCGGATGAACGGATGTATGAGGATAAGAAGAGAGGAAAGGAGAGCCGCGAATATGCTATGTTTTATAGTGAATGAGCATTCCAGAAGCGGTAAAGGCGCAAAGATCTGGAAAGAAGCGGAAGCAGTTTTAAAAAAGAAAAACATTGCTTACGAATCATACGTCACCCAATATGAGGGGCATGCCTTTTCACTGGCACATGACATCTGTGAATGTGGGGCGGATGACATTCAACTTGTCGTGGTAGGTGGTGATGGGACCGCAAATGAAGTCATCAACGGAATGACGCATTTTGAGAAGGTACGCTTTGGTGTGATCCCGACTGGTTCCGGCAATGACCTCGCAAGGGGACTTGGAATCACAGGAACGCCTACAGAGGTGATCGGGCATATTTTAAACTGCAGGGAAGATTATGTGATGGATCTGGGGCAGGTGAGCTGGAACGGCTGTGAGAAGCCGAGATTATTTGCAATCAGTGCCGGGGCAGGACTGGATGCATTAGTCTGCAAGAAGGCTTTGAAGTCCAAGGTAAAAGACGCTTTGAATAAGCTGCATCTCGGAAAGCTTACCTATCTGTTTCTGACGGTACAGTCGTTATTTACCATGCAGACAACAGATGCAGGTGCAGTTTTTGATGGAAAAGGACAGAAAAACCATAAGAAAATGATTTTCGCTGCGGCAATGAATTTCCGGGCAGAGGGCGGCGGTGTGCCGATGGCACCAGGGGCAGATGCGCAGGATGGAAAGCTTTCGGTGTGTATGGCGTGGGGAATCCCGAAATGGCGCACTTTTTTATGCCTGCCATTGCTTGTGACAGCCAATCATCTGCGGATCAGAGGGTTTGAGGTGACAAACTGTAAGGAATATGACCTGAAGCTGAAAACACCTATGGTACTTCATGCAGACGGAGAGTACTGTGGGGATGTCACAGAGATGCACTTTCAATGTCTGCCAAAAAAACTGCATGTGATGTGGTGATCGAATAAATACGAATAAAACAAAAATTCCCTTCATACAATGTGATAACATATGGAGGGAATTTTTTATGGACAATTATAGCGGAAATAAAGAGTATAACATTTACAGGGATATCAGAAACCGTACCAACGGAGAGATTTATCTCGGGGTTGTAGGCCCGGTGCGCACCGGAAAATCCACCTTCATCAAACGTTTTATGGAGTTGATGGTACTTCCTTTTATGGATGGGGAAGCGGAGAAAGAGAGAGCCATGGATGAACTTCCGCAGGCGGCAGCCGGAAAAACCATTATGACGACAGAACCAAAATTTATTCCGCAGCAGGCGGCAGAGATCCGGCTTTCTGCTTTCAAGATGGAAGAAGAACCGTTAAAGCTGCGTGTAAGACTGATCGACTGTGTCGGTTTTCTGGCGGACGGGGCAGTGGGACATATGGAAGGAAATGGAAGCAGAATGGTAAAGACACCGTGGTCAGACCAGGAAATCCCATTTGCGGAGGCAGCATCGATCGGAACCGAGAAGGTCATCAGAGACCATGCGACGATCGGCATTGTAGTGACGACCGACGGAACAATCGGAGAACTGGCACGGGAAAATTACATAAATGCAGAAGAGAGAACCGTTCAGGAACTGAAAAATATCGGAAAGCCGTTTGTGATCCTGTTAAATTCGGCAAAACCTTATGCGCAGGAGACAATAAAACTTGCGTCGGAGATGGAGGAAAACTATCAGACAACGGTTGTGCCGGTCAACTGTGAGCAGCTGCGCAGAGAGGATGTCTTAAAAATTTTAGAGAGTGTGCTGTATGAATTTCCGATTGAACGGGTGGAATTTTTTATCCCGAAATGGACGGAAATGCTCTCCGCAGATCATCCGGTAAAAAGTGAGATCATTGCACAGGCATCGGATATTTTAAGTCATATGGAGCGCACGAAAGACGTTTACCAGCAGCAGTCAGAACCGGGAGACTGCATTTCAAAGATTAAAATGGATGAGATGGATCTCGCCTGCGGCTGTGTGAAAATACAGATGGAGGTTGCAGAGCCGTATTACTATGAAAATATGAGTGAACTTGCAGGAGTTCCTATCCATGGTGAGTATGAACTGATCTCGATGATCCGCGAGATGGCGGCGAGGAAAGAATCTTATGAGAAAGTCGCAGGGGCTTTTGAGGAAGTGCAGATGAAAGGATATGGTGTTGTGAATCCGGGGTTAAAGGACATTGAACTTGCGGAGCCGGAACTGATCCACCATGGAAACAAGTTTGGTGTAAAAATTAAGGCAGTTTCCCCATCCATCCATATGATCCGTGCCAATATTGAGACGGAAATCGCTCCAATCGTGGGAAGTGAAGATCAGGCGAATGACCTGATCCGTTACATCCGGGAGGGACAGCAGAGTGAGGAGGGCGTCTGGGAAACTAATATTTTCGGTAAATCGATCGGTGAGCTGATGGAGGATGGAATCCGGAATAAAATTGCCATGATGGACGATGAATGCCAGCTGAAATTACAGGATACCATGCAGAAAATCGTGAATGATAATAACGGTGGAATGGTTTGCATTATCCTGTGAAATTTGGTAAGATTTAAGAATAACGAGCAGTGTTTATCGTCGGGAAAATCATAGATTTTTCCGGCGCACACTGCAATTTATGACGATCGGATGTCCAAAGTGGGGCATTCTGCTGCAGGATACAGGCAGTGATAAAAGTGGGGGATCGGTATGAACATTCGTTTTTATCATGCAAAAATATTATTGACGAAAGCAGATCACACCTTTGAGGTGACGGAGGGGGAACTCTGGGTAAGAGGAGACCATATCTGTTATATCGGGGATGGCACAGATACTTCTGCTGTCTGCAAAGAAGATGATATCATTATCTGGGACCGGGAGATCGATGCGAAGGGAAATCTTTTAATGCCGGGATTTAAGAATGCACATACGCATACGCCGATGACATTTTTACGATCTTTTGCAGATGATCTTCCACTGCAGGAATGGCTGCAGCAGAAAGTGTTCCCAAACGAGGCAAGGCTGAAAGGGGAGGATACTTACTGGCTTGCAATCCTCGGAATTATGGAGTACCTGACGAGTGGTATCACCTCAAATTTTGATATGTACATTATGCAGGACTATCATATCAATGCTTATGTGGATACAGGTTTCCGGACTGTTTTTACCAGTGGATTGAACAATTTTACCGACAGTCTGGAAGTGCTGGAGGAGAATTATTTAAGAATCAACGGGCTGAGTGATCTCACTTCCTATGTGCCGGGATTTCATGCAGAATACACAACATCGCGTCCACTGCTTGAAGGGGTTGCCAAGATTGCGGACAAGTATCATGCACCGGTCTGGACGCACAATTCTGAGACAGAGCGCGAGGTGGCAGAGTGTAAGGCACGCTGGGGAATGACACCAATGCAGTTTACGGAAAGTCTGGGGCTGTATGAACATGGCGGCGGCGGTTATCACTGTGTCTGGCTGGAGGAGAAAGATATTGAGATATTGAAAAAACACCACATGTCGGTAGTGACGAACCCAGGTTCGAACACAAAGCTTGCTTCCGGTATCTGCCCGGTCAAAAGACTGCTGGATGAGGGGATCAATCTTGCGATCGGTACGGATGGACCGGCAAGCAACAACTGTCTGGACATGTTCCGGGAGATGTTTCTTGTGACAGGACTGGCAAAACTAAGGGAACGGGACGCTTCCTGCATGCCGGCGGATGAGGTGCTTTATATGGCGACCGCCGGAGGCGCATATGCGATGGGACTGCCGGATTGTGACTGTCTTGCAGTCGGGAAAAAGGCAGACCTTGTCATGATCGATCTGAGACAGCCGAATATGCAGCCGGAGAACAACCTTGTGAAAAATCTGGTTTACAGCGGTAGCAAGCAGAATGTGAAACTGACGATGGTAAACGGAAAAGTACTTTACGAGGATGGAATATTTCTTATTGGATTTGATCCGGCAGAAATATATACAAAAGCAAATGAGATAATTGGAAGGATGAAGGAATGCAGGTAATATTTATACATCACAGCTGCTTCTTAGTGGAAGTGGACGAGAAAGTTTTGATTTTTGACTGGTTTGCGGGAGACCGGGTAAACGGTTATACGTTCGGCGGACAAATCCCGGAGTATGAGCCGGATACCCCAATCTATGTGTTTGCAAGCCACAAGCACAGAGATCACTTTGACATGGACGTGCTCCACTGGGCAGAGCGTTACAGCAACATACATTATATTTTTTCAAAAGACTGCAGGATGTCACCTCATTTTCTGGAAAAACACGGGTTTGACCTGTCTGTCCGGGAATTGATCACATACGTCAGTCCGTGCGAAAAGTATCAGGTGGATGATCTGGAGATCGAGACGCTGCGCTCCACGGACGCGGGAGTCGCCTTTTATGTGAAGACAAACGGGGCAAGTTTTTATCATGCCGGGGATCTCAACAACTGGAAATGGGATGGAGCAGGGGAACTTGTCAATGGCATTATGGATGTCAATTATAAGAACCAGATTAAAAAACTTGCAAAGAAAGACATCAACCTGGCATTTGTGCCGTTTGATCCAAAACTTGGGATGTATCAGTCACTTGGCATGGAATATTTTCTGGAGAACACGAATGCAGAGTATGTGTTTCCAATGCATATGTGGCAGGATTATTCCGGGATACAGCCTTTTATCAAAAGACTGAGCAATCAGGCGATGGCGGACCGGATCGTGCCGATCGTCCATGAGAATCAGGTGTTTGAGATCCGGGAAGAATAAAACACAGTATTTTTTGAAAGAAAAGACGACAGCTTTTAGAAGAAAAGATGTTGAATACTTGACGATAAACAAATAAGTGAGCTATAATATTTAAATTGTGAGCCGGCTTTCATTTTTGCAGTGCATAAGTGTCAGCCATAGCAGAAAGGCAGGTAGAAGAAATGGCATTTTTAGGATCATTTTTACAGTATGCAATTATTATGGTGATTTTGGCAGCGATCGCTCTGGCGGGATTTTTTGCAGGCAAAAAGCTGCGGGAAAACAAAGATGCAAAAGCAGCGGCGGAAGCTGATACGGCAGCAGAACACGAGGTTAAATAATTTGTAACTATATAGATAGTTTCTTAGAAGGAAACAGCTGGTAATTACAATTTTATTAAATAAAAAATGTACGGCAGAGAAGTGCCTGTACAAAAGATTTTGGAGGAACTTAGTCGTGAAGAAATTTTACGGTGAAAACGAATTACGAAGAATGTACCTTGAATTTTTCGAGAGCAAGGGACATCTTAAAATGAACAGTTTTTCATTGGTACCACACAATGATAACAGCTTATTACTGATCAATGCAGGTATGGCACCATTAAAGCCATATTTTACAGGACAGGAAATTCCACCTCGCAGAAGAGTGACAACCTGCCAGAAATGTATCCGTACCGGTGATATCGAGAACGTTGGTAAGACAGCAAGACATCTTACATTCTTTGAGATGCTTGGTAACTTCTCTTTCGGAGATTATTTTAAGCATGAAGCGATCGCATGGTCCTGGGAGTTTTTGACAAAGGTTCTCGGATTAGAGGAGGACAGACTGTATCCATCCATTTACGGTGAGGATGATGAAGCATTCGATATCTGGACAAAAGAAGTCGGAGTTCCGGCAGAGAGAATCACAAGATTTTACCGCGATCCGGAAACCGGAGAGTGTGATAACTTCTGGGAGCACGGAGCTGGCCCTTGCGGTCCATGTTCTGAGATTTACTATGACCGCGGAGAAAAATACGGCTGTGGCAAACCGGACTGTAAAGTAGGATGTGACTGTGACCGTTTCATGGAAGTATGGAACAACGTATTTACCCAGTTTGAGGGAGATGGAAAGGGTGGTTACACCGAACTTTCCCAGAAGAACATTGATACAGGTATGGGACTTGAGCGTCTTGCAGTTGTCATGCAGGATGTAGATTCCGTATTCGACATTGATACAATGAAAGCAATCCGTGACAGAGTATGTGAGCTGTCCGGCAAGAAATATGAAGTGGATGCAATGGATGATGTTTCGATCCGTCTGATCACAGACCATATCCGTTCCTCAACATTCATGATCTCCGATGGTATTATGCCATCTAACGAAGGACGTGGTTATGTACTCCGCCGTATCATCCGCCGTGCTGCACGTCATGGAAGAATGCTTGGAATCGACGGCATTTTCATGGCAGAGCTTGCAAAGACTGTGATCAACGAGAGCAAAGACGGTTATCCGGAATTAGAAGAAAAGAAAGATTTTATCTTAAAAGTACTTGCACAGGAAGAAGAGAAGTTTGCAAAGACGATCGATCAGGGTCTTGCAATCTTAGAAGAAATGGAAAAAGAGATGATCGCATCCGGTTCCAAAGTATTATCCGGAGACAATGCGTTCAAGCTTTATGATACTTATGGATTCCCAATGGATCTGACTTCCGAGATCTTAGAGGAAAAAGGCTTCACGATTGATGAAGACGGCTTCAAAAAGGCGATGGAAGTACAGCGTACAACAGCAAGAAAGAATCGTAAGACTACAAACTATATGGGAGCAGATGCGACTGTTTATGATGAGATCGATCCTTCCGTCACAACAGAGTTTGTCGGATATGATAAATTAGAGACAGCATCTACGGTGACAGTGCTTACTTCTGAGACTGAGATCGTAGAGGCATTATCCGATGGTGAGATTGGAACGATCATTGTAGAGGAGACACCATTCTATGCTACCATGGGTGGACAGCAGGGGGATAAAGGTGTGATCTACACTGCTGATGGTACTTTCAAAGTGGAAGATACGATCAGGTTATTAGGTGGAAAAGTTGGACATGTCGGCAAAATGACAAGCGGCATGATCAAGTCCGGTGATAAAGTTACGTTATCTGTTGACGCAGATCTTCGTGGCAAGACATGTAAGAATCATTCTGCAACACACTTATTACAGAAAGCACTCCGTGAAGTATTAGGTACTCACGTAGAACAGGCTGGTTCTTATCAGGATGCAGAGAGAACACGTTTTGACTTCAGCCATTTCCAGGCTATGACAGCAGAGGAGATCGCAAAAGTTGAGAAGATCGTAAATGACGAGATCGCTGCAGACCTTGAGGTGCGTACGGATGTCATGACCGTAGAAGAAGCCAAAAAGACAGGTGCTATGGCGTTATTCGGTGAGAAATACGGTGAGAAGGTACGTGTCGTATCCATGGGAGAATTCTCCAAGGAGTTCTGTGGTGGTACACATGTAAAACACACAGGCGAGATCACTGCATTCAAGATCATTTCTGAGAGCGGTGTCGCTGCCGGTGTACGTCGTATTGAGGCGTTGACAGGTGATAATGTATTCGCATATTATAAGAATATCGAAGCTGAATTAGAGAGAGCTGCAAAAGCTGCAAAGACAACTCCGGCTGCTTTGGTTGAGAAGATCGAGCATATGATGGCTGAGATCAAGGCGTTAAATGCAGAGAATGAGTCCTTAAAGAGCAAAGCTGCCAAAGAGGCACTTGGCGATGTTATGGATCAGGTTGTAGAAGTAAAAGGTGTAAAACTTCTTGCAACAAGTGTTGCAGGGGTTGACATGAACGGCTTGAGAGACCTTGGTGACCAGCTCAAAGGAAAACTCGGAGAGGGCGTTGTAGTGCTTGCTTCTGAGGCAGACGGCAAAGTAAATCTTGTCGCTATGGCAACAGAGGAGGCAATGAAGAAAGGCGCTCATGCAGGAAACCTCATCAAAGCGATCGCAGGAAAAGTTGGCGGTGGCGGCGGCGGACGTCCAAACATGGCACAGGCCGGCGGTAAGAATCCGGCAGGAATCCCGGATGCGGTAGCCGAGGCTAAGGCAGCGCTGGAAAATCAGATTAAATAATAATTTGATGAAAAAAATAGAATTGTCTGAATTTTTCTAAATATAAGAAAAACTATTGACGTGAACATTTTTTATGCTATAATAACTTATAGTGCAATGAAATTTACCCAAACAGTTGAATATGCACAATACGCAACTGGAGGGAGGTTAGGTGTGAGATAATGTCTAGTGTAATAGTAAAAGAGAACGAGACTTTAGATAGCGCTTTACGTAGATTTAAGAGAAACTGTGCTAAAGCAGGTATCCAGCAGGAGATTCGTAAAAGAGAACATTACGAGAAACCAAGCGTAAGACGTAAGAAAAAATCTGAAGCAGCAAGAAAAAGAAAATACAATTAATGTATGTAAAAGAAGCTATCGTGTATGCGGTAGCTTCTTTTTTTTGAAATTTAAAGTCAGTTTGTCAGAATTAGTTTTTTGTTGGATCGTTTTACCTGAAGTTTACAATTAGAAAACAAAAAAAATACAATTAATATCATAAATATCTTGACACTGAAATATGTGTATGATAGACTTCTTTTCGTGTGAAAAATAAAAATCGTTTTTTCATGCAAATGTATGACCACTCAGATTACTGAGGCAGCCTAACGGACAGGCGGGTCGGTTGCCGGTGTGGTGAGGAGACCACGTTATTGATTGAGTCAGAAGCTCAAATTTTATAAGTTGATTACTTTATAATCAGTGTGTAAGCACATCATCTTGTGAAACGGTCAATAAGAGTGACATATATTTGCAGTTGCGATGCAGGCAAAGGCAGAAAGCAGAGAGCGGCAGGCAACGGATTCTTTGAAAAACGATATTTGGGATCGCATCGAGAGTAAAAAGGATTCCAATATGGAGAACGAAGGTCAACAGAGATGATTGCTCAGGCAGTTGTCTCTTTTTTATTACATAGGAAATTACTTCCTATGTAATAAAAACGCTCCGCGAGGATGCGACTGATGCGCAGAAGAATTATGCAAGCTAAAGCTTGCACGCATCAGCGCGCAAAGAGTTGCGAAGCAACTCTTTGTTCTGTGATCGAAAACATGATTTTTATTACATAAAATGTGAAAATGATTATCTTAAAATTATAAATTGCAATGGAGAAAGTTATGAACAGAGAAGATCAGAAAAGAGCTCCCATTTATGAAGCACTGGAAAAATTCAGGAAACAGCGTGTCGTACCATTCGATGTGCCGGGGCATAAGCGGGGTCGTGGCAATCCTGAATTAGTGGAATTATTAGGGGAAAAATGTGTAGGGATCGATGTGAATTCCATGAAGCCACTCGATAACCTCTGTCATCCGGTATCGGTTATAAGAGATGCAGAGGAACTTGCAGCAGATGCATTTCATGCAGAACATGCATTTCTGATGGTGGGAGGAACTACTTCTGCGGTGCAGAGCATGATTTTGTCAGTTTGTAAGAGAGGGGATAAAATTATCCTTCCGCGAAATGTACATAAAAGTGCCATCAATGCACTGGTGCTTTGCGGAGCAATTCCGGTTTATGTGAATCCGGAAGTGAATCCAAAACTCGGAATTTCCCTTGGAATGGAAGTGCCGTGTGTGGAGCAGGCAATCAAAGAGAACCCGGATGCAGTTGCAGTGCTTGTGAACAATCCGACTTATTATGGTATCTGTTCGGATATCCGTTCTATCGTAAAGCTTGCACATGCGCATGGCATGAAAGTGCTCGCAGACGAGGCACATGGAACACACTTGTATTTTGGAAAAAATCTTCCGGTTTCAGGCATGGAAGCCGGTGCTGATCTGGCAGCAATCTCCATGCATAAGTCCGGTGGAAGTCTGACGCAGAGCTCCATTCTGCTTGTAAACAAAGGTGTCAATGCAGATTATGTCAGACAGATCATCAATCTCACACAGACTACAAGCGCATCATATCTTCTTTTGTCAAGCCTTGATATTTCAAGAAGAAACCTTGCGTTAAGAGGTGAGGAATCCTTTGCCAAAGTTTCCGAGATGGCAGAGTATGCAAGAAATGAGATCAACAATATCGGTGGATATTATGCTTATGGGAAGGATCTGATCAACGGAACCAGCATCTACGATTATGATGTGACAAAGCTTTCTATCTACACGCTTGGTATCGGGCTGGCAGGGATCGAAGTGTATGATCTTCTTCGCGATGAATATGATATTCAGATCGAATTTGGGGATATCTGTAATATTTTGGCCTATATTTCCATTGGAGACCGGACACAGGATATTGAGCGCCTGGTGGGGGCGCTGGCAGATATCGCAAGACTGTATAAAAAAGACAGGGCAGGACTTTTATCCGGTGAATATATAGCACCGAAAGTCATCCGTTCACCACAGGAAGCTTTCTATGCGGAAAAGAAATCCCTTCAGATCCGTGAGACCAGCGGCTGTATTTCCGGTGAATTTGTCATGTGCTATCCGCCGGGAATCCCAATCCTGGCACCGGGTGAGATGATCACAGATGAAATCATCGAATATATCATTTATGCGAAGGAAAAAGGCTGCTCCATGCAGGGAACGGAAGATCCGGCAGTGGAACATCTGATGGTGCTGGTGTAAGAGATGAGTGATCCCGGAGAAAACGGTGGAAACCGGGACAGGGAAGGAGAAGCAGAAAAATGGAAATGTGGTTTTCGGAGCTTCACACATCGAATGTAAAGCTCTCAATGAGAATCGAAAAACAATTATTCAGCGGTAACAGTGACTGCCAGAGGATCGATGTTCTGGAATCGGTAGAATTTGGCAAGTTTCTGGCTTTGGATGGAGATATCCTTTTTTCGGAAAAGGATGAATTTATTTATGACGAGATGGTAACGCATGTGCCGATGGCAGTACATCCGGACGTGCGTCACGTGCTGATCATCGGTGGCGGTGATGGCGGTGTTGCAAAAGAACTGACACAGTATGATTCCATAGAAAAGATTGATGTTGTGGAACCGGATGAGATGTTAGTGGAAGTCTGCCGGGAGCATTTCCCGGAGCTTGCCTGTGGTCTGGATGATCCGCGTGTGAATGTGTATTATCAGGATGGACTTCGTTTCCTGAGAAACAAAACGGAGGAGTATGATCTGATCATCAATGACGCAACCGATCCATTTGGGCATACTGAGGGACTTTTTACCAAGGAATTTTACGGAAGCTGCTATAAGGCGTTAAAAGAGGACGGAATCATGGTTTATCAGCATGGAAGTCCATTTTATGATGAGGATAAAGAAGAGTGCATGAAGATGCACCGCAAGGCATTCCGGGCATTTCCGGTAAGCCGTGTATATCAGGCACATATTCCGACGTGTTCGTCCGGCTACTGGCTGTTTGGATTTGCTTCCAAAAAATATCACCCACTCAACAATCTGCGCGTGAAAGAGTGGAAAAAATTACATATCAAAACAAGATATTACACAACGAATCTTCACCGGGGAGCCTTCATGCTCCCGAAATATTTAGAAGATATGTTAGAGGACGAGGAAGACCGGTAGAAAAATATATTAAGTAAATAATGACATGGATAATTGCAAAACTCATAAAAACCTAAATTGAACAATTGAAAGAAGAGTAGGAAGGAGTTTCGCAATTATCTAAAAAACAATAACGTAAAAAAAGGAGAGAAAAAAATGAGCAAGGTAATGATTATCGGATGTGGAGGCGTAGCTTCCGTAGCAATCGCAAAATGTTGTCAGAACAGTGATGTTTTCACTGAGATTATGATCGCTAGCAGGACAAAATCCAAATGCGATGCAATGAAAGAAAAATTACAGCCGACAACCAAAACAGTCATCACAACCGCACAGGTAGATGCTGACAACACAGAGGAACTGATCGCACTGATCAACGAATATAAACCGGATGCAGTTTTAAATGTGGCACTTCCATATCAGGATCTGACCATCATGGATGCCTGCCTTGCAACAGGAGTGGATTACATTGATACTGCAAACTACGAAGCAGAGAACACAGATGATCCGGAATGGAGAAAAATCTACGAAGAGCGCTGCAAGAAAGAGGGATTTACAGCATACTTTGATTATTCCTGGCAGTGGGCTTACAAGAAAAAGTTTGAAGATGCAGGTATTACAGCAATCCTCGGAAGCGGATTTGATCCGGGTGTGACAAGTGTTTATTCCGCATACGCATTAAAACATTATTTTGATGAGATCCACTACATTGATATTTTAGACTGCAATGGCGGTGATCACGGTTATCCATTTGCAACCAACTTCAATCCTGAGATCAACTTAAGAGAAGTATCTGCGATGGGTTCTTACTGGGAAGATGGTCACTGGGTCGAAGTAGAGCCAATGTCTATTAAGCGTGAATATGATTTTCCGGAAGTAGGAGAAAAAGATATGTACCTGCTTCATCATGAAGAGATCGAATCACTTGCAAAAAATATTCCGGGAATCAAGAGAATCCGTTTCTTCATGACATTCGGACAGAGCTATTTAACACATATGAAATGTCTGGAAAACGTTGGAATGCTTTCCACAACACCGATCAACTTTGAAGGAAAAGAGATCGTTCCGATCCAGTTCTTAAAAGCATTATTGCCGGATCCTGCAAGCCTTGGACCAAGAACGGTAGGAAAAACAAACATCGGATGTATTTTCAAAGGTGTAAAAGACGGAAAAGAAAAGACCATCTACATTTACAATGTATGCGATCATCAGGAGTGCTACAAAGAGGTTGGTTCTCAGGCAATCTCCTACACAACAGGAGTTCCGGCTATGATCGGAACAATGATGGTAGTAGAGGGACTCTGGAAAAAACCTGGCGTATTCAATGTAGAGGAGTTTGATCCGGATCCATATATGGAAGCACTGAATAAATGGGGACTTCCTTGGGTAGTCTGCGAGAATCCGCAGGAAGTTGAGTAAGAAAAAGGAATGAACAGACAGAATGAGAATTGAAGAATTAAAAACACCATGCTATGTCATAGATGAAAAACAGTTGAAAAAAAATCTTTCCATTCTCCAGAAAGTGGAAAAGGATACCGGATGCAAAATCCTTCTTGCACAGAAAGCCTTTTCCTGCTTTTACGAATACCCGCTGATCGGTCAGTATCTCAGCGGAACAACGGCAAGCGGACTTTTTGAGGCTCGTCTTGGAAAAGAGGAAATGGGAAAAGAAAACCATGTATTTGCTCCGGCATATAAAGAAGAGGATGTGAAGGAACTGGTAAAAATCTGCGATCACATGGTTTTTAATTCTTTTTCGCAGCTGGAAAAATACAAAACTCTCTGTAAAGAGACCAGCGTGGGAATCCGTATTAACCCGGAGTGTTCCACGCAGGGGGATCATGCGATCTATGATCCATGTGCAAAGGGTTCGCGTCTCGGTGTGACAATTGCACATTTTAAAGAGCAGTTTACAGATGAGATGTATGATTATGTGGATGGACTGCATTTTCACACGCTCTGTGAGCAGAATGCGGATGATCTTGCAAAAACCCTTGAGGCGGTAGAAGAAAAATTCGGCAGTTATCTTTACAAAATGAAATGGCTGAATTTTGGCGGCGGACACCATATTACAAGAGCAGATTATGACATCGGACTGTTAGAAAAATGTATTCTGCACATGAAGGAAAAATATGATCTTGACATTTATTTAGAACCGGGCGAAGCGATTGCATTGAATGCCGGATATCTTGCCACAACCGTTATGGATGTGGTAGATAACGATATACAGACGTTGATTCTGGACGCATCCGCAGCATGCCATATGCCGGATGTGCTGGAAATGCCGTATCGTCCGCCACTTCGCAGTTCGGGAATGCCGGAGGAAAAGAAGTATACTTACCGGTTATCTTCCTATACCTGCCTTGCAGGCGATATTATCGGGGATTATTCTTTTGACGAAGAGAAAAAAGTGGATGACAGACTGTATTTTGAGGATATGGCGATTTACTCCATGGTGAAAAACAATACATTTAACGGAATCCCGCTGCCGGATATCGCAGTGATGGATGAGAGTGGTGAATGTAAAGTGATCCGCAGTTTTTCTTATGAGGATTTTAAAGGAAGACTGTCATGAGAAAATCCGGCCGGATGGAAGAACATGTGACAGGATGAAGCTATGATTCATGAAAAGACAACACGGAAAAGGCAGGAAAACAGAAGTATGAAGATAGAAAACAGAACTCCGCATCAGGATGGATTTTATATGCCGGGGGAATTTGAACCGCAGGATGGTGTGATCTTAATCTGGCCGAAACGTCCGGGTTCCTGGCCATATGAGGCAAAAGAAGCCGGAAAAGTATTTGCAGAGATTGCCAATAAGCTGGCAGAGACAGAAAAAGTATATATGCTGACAGAACCGGAAACGGAAGCAGTGGCAAGAGAGTTATTGTGTGAGAATGTAGAAATTTTAACAATTCCGACAGACGATGCATGGGCAAGGGATGTCGGACCAACCTTTGTGACGGATGGAAAAGAAGTCCGTGGGGTCAACTGGAGCTTTAATGCCTGGGGCGGAACCTATGATGGTCTTTATCAGGACTGGCAAAAGGATGATAAGGTTGCAGAAGAATTTTGTAAACTGACCGGTTATGATTATTATGATGCGGCTCCTTTTGTGCTGGAAGGCGGTTCCATCCATTCAGACGGACAGGGAACGGTGATCGCAACGGAAGCCTGTCTGCTCAGTAAGGGAAGAAATCCGGAACTTACGAAAGAGCAGATCGAAGCAAAATTGCAGGAATATCTCGGCGCAGAGAAGATCATCTGGCTTCCAAACGGAATCTATCAGGATGAAACAAATGAACATGTAGACAATGTCTGTGCATTTATAAAACCGGGTGAGGTTGTCCTTGCATGGACAGATGACGAGAGTGATCCGCAGTACGCACTTTCAGCGGAAGATCTTAAGGTTCTTGAACAGGAGACAGACGCCAAAGGAAGGAAGTTCCGTGTGCATAAAATGCTGATCCCGAAGAAACCGGTCTGTATTACGGAAAAAGAACTGGCAGGTTACGTGTTTGAAGAAGGCGAGGATACAAGAGAAGCAGGAGAACGGTTAGCTGCAAGCTATGTGAATTTTTATATTGGAAATCAGGTTGTGCTTGTGCCGCAGTTTGGAGACGAGCATGATGTTCTGGCAACAGATTTATTGCAGAAGCTGTTCCCGGAGCGTGAGATCGTGCCAGTCTTTGCAAGGGAGATCATCATTGGCGGTGGCAATATCCACTGCATCACACAGCAGATACCGGTACGCAGATGACGGATAGCAGGAAATCATATAAAGTATCGTTGCAAGACAGATGGAAAGATAAAAATGCCGGATTTCAGAATAAACAGGAATAGAACGAAAAAGCATGGAAAATATTAAGAAGCGGGAGACAGCATATTATGAGCAGAAAACGTAACGTCACAGTAGCCGCAGTTCAGATGAAATGCAGCACACATGTGGAAGAAAATATCGCAAAGGCAGATGCACTTGTCCGGGAAGCGGCAGAAAAAGGAGCACAGATCATCCTTTTGCCGGAGCTTTTTGAAAGACAGTATTTTTGTCAGGAACGCAGATATGAATACTATGAATTTGCAAAAGAAGTGAATGAAAATGATGCGGTAAAACATTTTTCTGCACTGGCAAAGGAATTGTCTGTTGTCATCCCGGTCAGCTTTTATGAAAAAGATGTGAACCGCCTGTTCAATACTGTTGCAGTGATCGATGCAGACGGAAGTAATCTGGGCATATACCGCAAGACACATATCCCGGACGACCATTATTATCAGGAAAAATTTTACTTTGTTCCGGGAGATACCGGATTTCAAGTGTTTGATACAGCATACGGAAAAATCGGTGTCGGCATCTGCTGGGATCAGTGGTTCCCGGAGACAGCAAGAGCCATGGCGGTCAAAGGAGCAGAGCTGCTCTTTTACCCGACAGCGATCGGCAGTGAACCGATCTTAGAGTGTGACAGCATGCCACACTGGAGAAGAGCGATGCAGGGACATGCAGCAGCAAACCTCATGCCGGTGATCGCAGCAAACCGTATCGGAACAGAAGAAGTAGTTCCATGTGAAGAAAACGGCGGACAGAGATCAGCACTCACATTTTACGGATCCTCTTTTATCACAGATCAGACCGGAGAACTTGTGGCAGAGGCAGACCGCAAGACGGAACAGGTGATCCTCGCAACGTTCGACTTAAATGAAATGCAGGAGAACCGTCTGTCCTGGGGAATCTTCCGGGACAGAAGACCGGAGTGCTACGGGGATATCTGTAAATAAAAAAGGACGCATGAAAAACGAAAAAATTTTCATGCGTCCTTTTTTGTGCAATTTGACATCATAATTTTAGTATCCGAATTCTTCACCAATTAGAATGACCTTAATTCTTCCCTGAATACCGCTTCGTCTTGTGATAACAACCTGATTGCAGATGCAGTCAGGAGAGAGGCAGTCGGCACAGACTCCGGTGACAGCACATGGTGTCTGCTTGTTCAGACGTACACAGTTCATAGGGGTTGCGGTTAAGTGGACACGGTCAATGGCTTCTGCAACGTCCTTTGCAACCTTGTTCATTCCGGCAAGAATGATGACATTTTCAGGACCGTAGATTAAAGCAGCGACCCGGTTTCCATTACCATCGATATTGACTAATTCTCCATCAATTGTCATGGCGTTGGTGCTCATGAAATAGTAGTCAGCCATCAGTGCGTCGTGGAATATTTTTCTGGAATCTTCCGGCGTCTTACAGACAGCCCGGTCTAAAAACTCAATATCGGCTGAACGCAGTGCATCCATCATGCCGGTTTCCTCTAGTGTCATGGAGCCGCCGTGAGCCACGACTGCACCGGATGGCAGGAAAGAAAGTGCTTTCTCTACGGCTTCTTTTGCGGTCGGGTAGTAGTATGCTTCCATTCTTCTTTTTTCAAAATTTTTGATCATGGTATTGGCGAGTGTTTCGTAATATTTTGTTTTTGGTGTCATATGATCCTTCTCCTCCTATATAACTTTTTGACTTTTATTATAAGCGGATTTTATCGTTATGCAAGCGCTATTAAAATAATTGAAAACGATCAGATTTTCTTCTATTAACAATTCTGAAACAAAACTCAAACAAATTCAAAATAATATATGTTATGATGTAATCAATGGACAATGATAGAAACCAGAAAGGAACAGAAAAATGATACACATTCTTGTAGTGGATGATGATAAAAATTTAAACCAGACGGTCTGCACCTATTTAAATGACTGTGGATTTGAGGCAAAAGGCGTTTTGAGTGCGAACGAAGCCTATGACGAGATGTATAACAATCTCTACGAGCTGATCATTTCCGACATTATGATGCCGGAGATCGACGGATTTGAATTTGCGGAGACAGTGCGTCAGGTCAATAAACAGATCCCGATCCTTTTCATGTCGGCTAAGGATGATCTTCCTTCCAAACGGAAAGGATTTTTAGTTGGAATCGATGATTATATGGTAAAACCGGTGGAGTTAGCAGAACTTGAGATGCGTGTGAGGGCACTGCTCCGGAGAAGTAATATCGAGATGGAGCGCAAACTTATTGTCGGAAATCTGGAGATGGATGCGGACGGCATGACTGCAATGATAAATGGGGAGGAGATACCGGTCACAACACGCGAATTCAATATTTTATATAAACTGTTGTCTTACCCGAAAAAAACATTTACAAGGGCACAGCTTATGGATGAGTTCTGGGGGCTTGATTCGGGAACGAGCCTGCGGGTTGTGGATGTCTATGTGACAAAGCTCCGTGACAAGTTTTCCACCTGCGATGGATTCGAGATCAAAACTGTGCGTGGACTTGGATACAAAGCGGTATTGCTATAGAAAGGGATTGCCTGAAACCATGAACAAATTGAACCATACCAACACAATCAAAAATGACCGTTTTCCATCGTCCCTGTTTCTGGTGTATTTTCTCGTATTGCTGTTAATGTCCGGTATTCATACAGGAATTATCGTAGGTATGAATGCACTGGGGTGGAACAAAATCATACAGGTAATTTTACCGCTTGGTTACTGGACTGTTGTGGCAGTTGGATTGACACTTTTTACGAAAAATGTGATCCGGAAAAGCTATGAAAAGCCAATGCATGACCTGGCAGATGCAACAAAAAAAGTGGCAGAGGGCGATTTTTCAGTGTATGTTCCAACACTTCACACCGCTGACCGGCTGGATTATCTGGATGTCATGATCATTGATTTTAATAAAATGGTGGAGGAACTCGGCAGCATTGAGACGTTGAAAACAGACTTTTTCTCCAATGTTTCCCATGAGATCAAGACGCCGCTTGCAATTATCCAGAACAATGCGGAGCTGCTCTGTATGGAAAAGACGCCGGAGAAACAAAAAGAATATGCCGAAGTGATCTTTCAGACTACAAAGCGTCTGTCGGAACTTATCAGTAATATTTTAAAACTGAACAAGCTTGAAAAACAGGCGATCACGCCGGTAGCAGAAGAGTACGATCTGTGTGGACAGCTTGCGGAATGTGCCGTGAATTATGAGCCGGTGTGGGAGAAAAAAGATATTGGATTTGATGCAGATATGGAAGATTCTGTAAAGATCACGGCAGACGCTGCGTTGATGGAGTTAGTCTGGAATAACCTTTTTTCCAATGCAGTGAAGTTCACAGAACCGGGAGGAACGATAAAGCTGACCGAGCAGTCGGATGATTCTGAGATCCGTGTGTCGGTGGAAGATAACGGCTGCGGAATGACGGAAGAGACAAGGAAACATATTTTTGAAAAATTTTATCAGGGGGATACATCACACGCAATGGCTGGAAATGGACTTGGACTGGCGCTTGCCCTGCGTGTTTTGCAGTTAAATGATTATAAAATCGAAGTGGAAAGCGAACCGGGACGCGGCAGTAAGTTTACGGTGATCATTCCGAAGAGGTAGAATATTGGATAACAGACAGAAAGCGAATTTCTGGGAAAGCGTAGAAAAATGAGTGAGTTTGAGAGTTTTGATTATACGAAAGTGACGGTTGCCGAGAATCAGATGTCACAGTATATGGATGGCTACGAGCATTTTGGATGGAAGGTAGATTCCAATGTCCCCATAGAAAAAGGAATGGGAAAAGTAACGATCCACTTAAAGCGGAGCAGGACTGTTTTAAATAAAATGGAACTGACACGGTTACAGAGACATTTTGAGGCGTGCATGAGTGAGATTGTGGCGCTCGAAAATTCCACAGAATCTTTTGCAATGATCGCGGCACTGACCAGTGGGGTTTCAGGCTGTGCATTTATGGCGGGTTCGGTATTCGCTGTGACGGCTGCAAAACCGATCATCTGGCTGATGATTTTGCTCGCAATCCCGGGATTTTTTCTGTGGGGAATCGTATATCCGCTTTATAAAAATGTGAAAAAGTGGAGAGCGGAGAAAGTGAAGCCTCTCATTGAGGCAAAGCTTGATGAGGCGGAAAAAGTGTGCGAGAAAGGGCATGCGCTGTTATAGCTGTAAAACATCTGACGGAAAAATACGGTGGCACGCTTGTGGCAAGCCAGGAGAAATACATTTTAATAATTCCGAAACAAAACAGAAGCAATTCGCAAACAAAACCTCTCTATGATACAGACAACAAATGAAACACAGATCATTACAAAAAAGAGAGGAAACATAAAATGAGCGAAACATTATATTTAGTAACAGGAGCAGCAGGATTTTTAGGAAGTCATGTATGTCATCAGTTGTTGGAGCGTGGAGAAAAAGTGAGAGCATTTGTTCTTGATGGTGATCCGGCAATCAAATATATTCCAAAAGAGGCAGAGATTGTAAAGGGAGATCTCTGTGATATCGATTCACTCGAAAACTTTTTCAAAGCACCGGAGGGCACAGAGACAATCGTGCTCCATGTGGCAAGCATGGTCAGTGTCAATCCTGATTTTAACCAGAAACTTGTGGATGTGAATGTGGGTGGAACCAAAAATATCATCCAGAAATGTTTAGAACACAAAGAGTGCAAAAAACTTGTCTACGTAAGTTCTACCGGAGCGATTCCGGAACTTCCAAAGGGACAGAAGATCAAAGAGGTAAATGAGTTTGATGCAGAGAAAGTCGTGGGCTGGTACAGCAAGACCAAGGCGATGGCAACACAGGCTGTTTTGGATGCAGTGAAAAAGGAAGGATTAAACGCATGCGTCGTACACCCGAGTGGTATTTTAGGACCACAGGACTATGCAGTGGGGGAGACTACAGGAACCATTATTAAAATCATCAATGGCGAAATGCCGATCGGCATGGGCGGAAGTTTTAACCTCTGTGACGTGCGTGACCTTGCAGCGGGCTGTATCGCAGCAGCCGATAAAGGACGAAAAGGCGAATGTTACATTCTTGGAAATGAGGAAGTAACGTTAAAGAAAATGTGTGAACTGTTAGACAAAGATCTTCACTGTGGTACCTGTAAATTTTATCTGCCGCTCGGATTGGCAAAACTGCTCGCAAAGCAGATGGAGAGAAAGGCAGCGAAAACCGGTGCGAAAGCATTGATGACGACATTTTCTGTCTACAATCTGGAACGCAATAATGCATTTGACTATTCCAAGGCAGAAAAGGAACTGGGCTATCATACAAGAAGCTATGCGGAGACATTGCATGATGAGGCAGTGTGGCTTAGAGCAGAAGGAAAAATTGCATAAAAGGCAGTGGAAAGGAAAAAAGTTTATAACGGAGATTTTTGTGATATGAAAAAAGTATGTGTTGTAACCGGAGGCGGCTCCGGAATCGGTTTTGCAGCTGCAAAAGAGGCAGCAAAAAAAGGGTACTATGTAATGATAGTTGGACGAAATGAAAAAAAACTTGCAGGTGCAGTAGAAGAATTGAGAAAAGACGGATGCGAAGCAGAAGCGTATAGCTGTGACGTTTCAGACAGGGAACACTGCTTTGCATTGGCAAGGCATGCGGCAGAATGTGGGGCAGTAAAGGCCGTGTTGCATATTGCCGGAATGAGTCCGCATATGGGAGATGCGGAGAAAATCATGCAGGCAAACGCACTTGGAACCGTCAATATCAACGATGCATTTTTTGAAGTGATCGCAGAGGGCGGCTGTGTGATCGACACAAGTTCCACTTCTGCTTACATGGCACCGTCGTTTATTATGCCAAAAAGGGTTTATCCGCTTGCATGTACAGACCGGAAGCTTTTTATGGATAAAATGATGAAAAAAGTAAAAATGTTTCCACGGAAAACAAGAGAGGGTGTCGCCTACAGTATGAGTAAGCATTTTACTATCTGGTTTGCAAAGCAGGATGCAGCACGTTTTGCCAGAAAGAATGCCCGGGTGTTAAGTATTACGCCAGGAAACTTTGAGACACCGCTCGGAAATCTCGAAAAAGAGGAAGCGTCCACCTATCTGAAATTTGCGGCAATCAAGAGAAATGGACTCCCGGAGGAGATTGCACCGCTTTATGTTGCACTGATCGATGAGAGGTTAAGTTATCTGACCGGCACAGACATTCTCTGCGATGGAGGCTGTATCGCAGGCGGAGCCAGTGCCTTTGCGAGATAAAAGTCATAGTAATTAGCCAATCAAATTGAATCAATTGTATTTTTATAAAGAATCCGCTATACTGAAACAGATTTAGTATAGTGGATTTTTTGCATTTGGGAGAACATTTTGATTACAGTAGCAATCGCAGAGGATGAAGCGGCAGTCACAAGGAAGCTGACGAATATGGCGCAGGATGGAAAAACATGGGAGAAGATGAATGCATAAAATGAATGCTAAAAAATCCGCAGATTATTGCAATCTGATAGAAAATGTAAAAAACAAATATCGAAAAAATCCTATATATGCTAAGAACCTGACACTTGGCTGGTGCGATTTACGTCAGGGAGAAGATTTGTGTCAGGAAATTAACCTATGGACATATTGGCAAGGGAGAGATTACGCCAAGAAGACACCACATATTAAATATATGCTGATAGGTCAGGATTTCGGATCGCCTGAAAAGGAAGAGATAAAGGGTACGATTGCAAATGTCCGCAAGATGAATGATGGTATAGATGTGATGTTCCATGAAAATGTAGATTTGGAAGCAAGGGATTCACAGACGGATAAAAATATTGTCGGATACTTTGAACTGCTTGGTAAAAATGAAATTGACAAGAAAAAATATCCAGATTTGTTTTTCTGCAATTGTAATTTGGGCTATCGCAGAGATAAGTATTCTGGAAATATGACCAGAAAGATATTGGCAAATGATGCAGCTGAAATAAAATCATTGATTGACATTATAGAGCCGGAAAACATAATCTGTCTGGGGCTTGATACATCTGTGGTTGTAATACGAACTCTGATTGATAAAAAGTTTTCCTGCAATAGAGTATCTGAACTTATAGGAACTGGAGAACCTTATATTTATGGAGAAACATATATATATCCTGTAGCACATCCGGGGTATTGGGGTACAAGTACAAGAGGGGAAGATAATGTTATTGCAGATTGGATGAGAATTAGAAAATAGGAGGTGCCACAATGCCATTTAAGATTGTCCGCAACGATATAACAAAGGTAAAAGCAGATGTAATCGTGAATACTGCCAATCCAAATCCAATATGCGCAAGTGGCACTGACTTAGCAATATATGAAGCAGCCGGAAAAGAAAAGCTTCTCGCAGAAAGAGCAAATATCGGCAAAATTGCAAGAGGTGATATTGATTCTTACATAGATGCTAATTATGTCAGGGAAAGTCATAGAAAAGAGTATCCGGTGCGAAGCAGAAGCAACGCCCGCATGAGAGGATTGACAGAGGAACGAGAATAAAGATCCATACAATATATTAGTTGAGAACAATCGAGTATATAAACTTGGAGGATGGGAATTTCTTGATATAGCCAATAAGCTTTTTGACAATGGAAAGCAGGTGGACTGGGGAAGCTATGCATATCAGTGCACAAAGGAGCAACTGGAAAAACTGATGGAACAGACTGGATGTGAAATAGATAAGATGAATGAACTGGCATCTGAGAAAATCTATGGTATTGTGTTTGTTGAAGAGGTGTAAATCTTTTAGAGACCGGAGAAATTCTGGTCTCTTTATTTCGATTACCACTGTCAAATAAAGACAAAATGGTTTATACTTTTTATCAAGTGAAAGAAGAAAGCATTAAAAGTAGATTTGATGGCAAAATTATAAAAGGAATGATGGATATACAGTTAGTTACAGAACTTAAAGATTCACTGCATAATTACGATGGAGGTTTGGCGATTGAAAGAAGAGATTCTAGAAGAATTAAATATTAAAGAAAATCATGAACGAGAATGTAAGCTGGCAGCAGGTGGACTTCCTGAGAGCATATGGGAGACTTACTCTTCTTTTGCTAATACAAATGGTGGCACGATTCTGCTTGGTATTAGGGAATACAGAGATTCTTTTACAGTTGAAGGACTGACAGACAAGCAGATTGTTAAATATCAGAAGGATTTCTGGAGTACTTTAAATGACAGAAATAAGGTGTCAAAGAATATCTTGCTGAATCATCATGTCAGACCTGTGATAGTCAGGGAAAAGAAAATACTCAGAATTGATGTTCCTGCGGCAGACAGACACGATAAGCCGGTTTATATTGGGACAGATCCAATGAAAGGCACTTATAAAAGAGATTATGAAGGTGACTTCCTTTGTGCCGAAGAGGCAGTCCGTGCAATGTTTGCAGATCAGAGAGATGTGTCAGGCGATGTGGAGGTGCTGGAAGAGTTTGGATTAGATGTGCTGAATCAGGATACGATAAAAGGCTATAGAATTATTTTTGAACAGCTTCACAGCGGACATCCTTGGAATGCTTTGGAAAATGATGAGTTCCTTATGAAATTAAGGGCAGCAGCAAAGAATAAGAATGGTACATTATCTCCAACGATAGCAGGACTATTATTCTTTGGAGAGGCGTATCACATTACGGAAGTTTTCCCGAATTATTTTCTGGATTATCGTGAGGAATGCGATGATAAAGCAGTACGCTGGTTATTCCGGACACATTCTAACGAAGGGGATTGGAGTGGCAATATATACGACTTTTTCTGTAAGGTGCGTACAAGAATGGACGATGATATAGCAGTTCCATTTGCAAACAGACGAAATGGATATCGTGTAGACAGAGTGGATGTGCATGATGCATTGGAAGAAGCATTGGCAAATGCACTGGCACATGCAAATTATTATGGCAGACGAGGAATTCTTGTTGTAAAGAAGGGGAAAGAACTTAGTATTTCCAATCCTGGTACTATCAGGGTGACAAAAGAAGAATTTTATGCAGGTGGCAATAGTGATCCACGAAATCCGAATATCTTAAAAATGTTTGGTTTTGTAAATGTTGGTGAGCGTGCCGGAAGTGGTGTCGATAAGATTATGACTGCATGGGCAGAACAAAACTGGAAAAAACCGGAATTCGATTTCTCAGAGCGCAGTGACAGGGTAACATTAAAGCTCGAAGTTGGACAAGTGGTATATATTCCGGGGGCTGCTGATATCAGAAATGAAAATACAAATCAGGAAAAAGCAACTGCTGTGTCAAAAGAAGATAAAATAATTGAGTATATCAGGCAGAATGGAAGTATTTCTTCTCAAAAAGCCGCTGATATAGGGGGTTATAAGTCAAAGACAGGAGTTAGAAAATTGCTTGATAAGATGATAGAAAAAGGATTGATTACGAAGATTGGAAATGGACCGGCAACTAAATATGTGATTTAGTGGTCACATTGCTACTTATCGAACACTTTATTGAACACTATCGGACACTTTTGCGGGCTATGGGATACAAAGTGTTCGATAAGTGACCATTTATCGGACACTTATTAGCATAGGCTGAATAAAAATATTTGTGCAGAGACTAACCGCACAAATGGATTAGAAGGTGAAATATGGATTTACAGAACATACAGAATCAATTAAATACAGAATTTGCCAAGTCAGAGACAAGAATCATATTCTGGTTTGATGATAAAGATATTGATTACATAAATGAAAAAGTGTTGGACACAATCAGCAACATGCTTCAGGGAATGCATCCGAAAGTGGCATAAAATGTATCCAGAAAAGGAACTAAGTCAGGTGCAGCTGGATTATCTTGTAGATGTAATTATGACATGGATTCAAAAAGAAATGGAGAGAGGTTAGTGCAGATATTTGTAGATGCAGATGCGTGTCCGGTAGTGGGCATTGTAGAAGAAATTGCAGAGAAATATAATATTCCAACCACCTTGCTGTGTGATACGAATCATATTTTGTATTCTGATTACAGTGAGGTGATTGTGGTAGGTGCAGGAGCAGATGCAGTAGATTATAAGCTGATAAGCATTTGTCATAAAGGGGATGTAGTAGTATCGCAGGATTATGGTGTCGCGGCGATGGCACTTGGAAAAGGTGCATATGCTATTCACCAATCCGGTAAGTGGTATACGAATGAGAACATAGATCAGATGCTTATGGAGCGACATCTTAACAAGAAGGTAAGGCGCAGCTCTCATAAAAATCATATTAGGGGACCGAGAAAGCGTACAGAAGAAGATGATGTACGTTTTGCACAGTCCTTTGAAAAACTTATACTGATGGCAAAGTCAAAAGAAGGTGCTCAGAGTGGGACTATTTAAGAAAAAGACAGTTACAAAGACATATGATAAAGAAAATAAGAAACCAGTTATCAAGGCGAGCATATGTAATGGCGAGCAGGTTGCAGGCTTTAAGGACATTCATACGGGTAAGATAGAAGAGGTTATGCTGATTAAGAACCAGGCAGACCTTGATGCATTCAAGAAAATGTATGGAATAGATGGAGAGATAGAGAAGGAATACTAGGGAGGTAAATAGAAATGGCAAGTGTTGTTTGTGAAGTGATCAAACACATGATGTATAAGATTGATATTGCAAATATTTATCTTGGTATACGGCTTCATTATCTTCTGGTATTAGCAGCTGTTCTGATATTTGGGTATGCATTTAACTGGGTTAATCAGCTTCTTGTCTATGTTTTGGCTGGAATGTGTGGTGTTGTTTTAATCCTGTGCTGCTATTTAGATATTAGTAGAGTTAAGGCTGATATTGATGAAATTAATGGATTGTGTGAAAATAGATTGTGATTTGTAAGGAACGGAATGGATATATCCTCTGGGTGCTCCGAGCACCAGACGGGTACCGAAAGGTGATTTACAGAGATGAAAACAGGCCTGACGAAGTATCGCTCAGATTAGATTAAATAATCTAGTCTGAGCGATTTTTCCGTTATGGCTTTAGCCAGTTGAGGGCATTGGAGTTTTTCGTGTTCCGAAAAATGGAGATGCCCGAAACACAAAACCCACCTGCTATGCGGGTGGAGTCAATTTGCTTATAGCAAAAAATCACCTTTTCATTACAATAGAGTTGTTCAGGCACTATCGTAGAAAGGAAAAGGTGATTTAATGGCAAATAAAAACAATGATCTAGCACATACAAAATGGATGTGTAAATATCACATTGTCTTTACTCCAAAGTATAGACGAAAAATAATTTATAATCAATTAAAAGTAGATATTAGGGATATTCTGAAACAGTTATGTTCGTATAAAGGTGTGGAAATAATAGAAGGACATCTTATGCCAGATCATATTCATATGTTGGTAAGTATTCCGCCAAAATATAGCATTTCATCATTTATGGGATATCTAAAAGGAAAATCTGCACTTATGATTTTTGATAGACATGCAAATTTGAAATATAAATTTGGAAACAGACATTTCTGGTCGGAGGGATATTACGTATCTACTGTAGGATTGAATGAGGCTACAATAAAGAAATATATACAGGATCAGGAAAAGTATGACATTATGCAAGACAAGTTAAGCGTAAAAGAATACGAAGATCCATTCAAAGCGTAGCGAGAAGAACTAGCCCCTTCAAGGGGCAGATGTAACGCGTCAAGTGCGATAGTGACTTGAACGAAGAGAAAGTCTGATGCGCCTTGAGACGCTGTCTAGTAGCAAGGGCTTATAGCCCGCATCTCGAGCCACCCCTTGTAGGGGTGGTCGCGACTTCAGGGAAAAGGAGAAAATGTCATTTTTTCAGGAAAAGCGTTCTACAATATTATTAATTTCCAACGCATTTTCTTTGTTATGATTTACGATAACGGACATTTCCTGTGTCGTTTCTTCTGTTTGTCTTGCCTTTTCTAAGATATCCTGACTGCTGATATGGTCGGAATCAGGAACATCTGAAATAGCATGGATCTGGTTTTGAATATTTTGTACTGTGTTGACAAAGGTTTCAGACTCTTCTGCAATTTCGGATATAATAACCTGAATTTCCTGAATGGATTGGTAGTAATCCTGGGTTTCCTGAACCAATTCTGTAAACTGTGTTTGGACGTCATTTTGCAGGAAGAAAATAATCTGATCGAAACAAGTTTTGACATGTGATATATTGTTTTTAGTTTCATTACAGATAGCCTGAATATCTGTGGCTGTTTTGGATGAATTAGATGCGAGGTTACCGATTTCGCCTGCAACTACAGCAAATCCTTTTCCAGCCTCTCCAACTCTTGCAGCTTCAATAGAAGCATTTAAGGACAGAAGGTTTGTCTGGCTTGTAATGTCTAAAATTTGAGATGCCATTTCATCAATTCGCATTAATGATTGTAATTCTTCCATTGCATTTTCGATAGCTTTTTGATTTTCTGCAATCTGGGTATTTGTATTTACCATGGAATTATTAGCTAAGGTCTGCATTTTTTCCACTTTTTGAAGTAACTCGCTGCTGTGGACATTACCCTGACGGATACGTTCTTCGATATCAGAAACAACCATTGTCATTTCGGAAATCTGCTGTCCTACATCGTTTACAGTAGCGTTAATATCTTCTGAATGTTTTGCAAATGTCTGCGTGGATTTTGAGTTGTCTGCCACACAACTAAGCAGTGTTTCTGATGTGATATTTTGTGAGCGTAAGGAGTGGATAGGAATTGAAGAAAGGAGTTCAGCATGAGAAGAAAAAAAGATAGAAGCAATGGCATTACTGCTTTGTATGAAAGACTGTCTCGTGATGATGATAATGCTGGAGAGAGTAACAGTATAGTTCATCAAAAGCAAATGCTTGAAGATTATGCTATGAAACATGGTTTTACGAATCTTGTTCATTTTACCGATGATGGTTGGAGTGGAGCGACCTTTGACAGACCTTCATGGAACAGACTTGTTGAAGGTGTTAAAAACGGAGAAATCACTGCCTGTATCTGCAAGGATATGTCCAGAATTGGCAGAGATCATCTGCAAGTAGGTTTTTTCACTGACATTCTGTTTAGAGAAAAGGAAGTTCGATTTATAGCAATCAATAATGGTATTGACAGTGACCGTCAAGAAACCAGTGAGTTTGCCCCTTTTCTGAATATCATGAATGAGTGGTTTGTCAGGGATACAAGTAAGAAAATTAAAGCTGTACTGAAATCCAGAGGTTCTTCCGGCAACGCTCATACAAGTAATATCCCACCATACGGCTATTTGAAAGACCCCGAAAACCCCTACCATTGGATTATTGATGAAGAAGCTGCTGAAGTAGTCCGCAGAATTTATCGTATGACTATTGAGGGAAAAGGACCTTATCAGATAGCAAGAGAACTTTCAGAAGAAAAAATTGAAAGACCATCTTATTATCTTGGCAAAAAGGGACTTGGAAATCATGCAAGCAACTATGACAAAGAAAATCCGTATATGTGGCGAGGAAATCAGGTTACTACTCTGATTGCCCGACCAGAGTATATCGGAAAGACTGTCAACTTCAGGACATTCAAAAATTCCTATAAGGACAAAAAGACGAAAAGGGCAGATAAGGAAGATTGGGTGGTTTTTGATGATACACAAGAGCCTATTGTCGATGAAGAAACATGGATGCTTGCTCAAAAGTTAAGACAGAATGTAAGAAAAGCAGACCCTATGGGTGAGCCTAATGTTCTAACCGGAAAGATTTACTGTGCTGACTGTGGTGCGCCGATGTATAATCACAGGCAACGAAAAGGGCGTGAAAGAATATACTATACTACCAAAGGCGAAAAGCGGATAAGCCATTCAAATCCGGCAGATTGTTATGAATGTTCCACTTATAATCTTGCTTATCAGAAGTATGACCGGCATTGTACTTGCCACCATATTTCAACAAAAGCACTTAAAAGCATCATTCTGAAAACCATACAAGAGACTTGCCATTATGTTTCTTTGAATGAGCAGGAGTTTGTCTATTCTCTGCAAGAAGAATCGGCGATGAAAGATATTGCTGTTTCTGAAACTGTAAAAAAACGCATTGAAAGAAATCAGAAGCGAGTTCACGAACTGGATATGCTTATCAGGAAAATCTATGAAGATAACGTAATTGGAAGATTGCCGGACAGGCTTTTTCAGAGTATGCTTACTGATTATGAAAATGAGCAGAACGAGCTAAACAAGATTATTGAGACTGACACCGCTGATATGCAACGAATTATAGGCGGTCAAAATAATGTGGAGCGTTTTCTAAAGCTGGTTAAAAAGTATGAGAACATTACAGAGCTTACTCCTGCCATGATAAATGAATTTATAGATAAAATACTGGTTCACGAGCCACAGGGAAAAGGTGCAGACCGCACCACAGAGGTGGAGATATATCTTAACTATGTCGGGCAATTTCAAGTACCTGTGGAGCAGCATGAACCAACAGAGGAAGAAAGGATTGCTGCTGAAAAAGAAGCAGATCGACTTCGCAGAAAACGAGAATCCAATCGTAAGTATATGAAAAAGATTCGTGAGAAATCAAAAAAATTTGCGGAGCATGAGCGTATAGCAGAAGAAAATAATTCTGATAGCAAGCTGTGTGCTGAACAGAACGCCACAAGCAAATCAAATCGGCAAAAAGTGAAAGGAGAAAAAATAGCATGACAGAATTGAAACCACGAATCCATGACGAAAGCAACGGTCTGGACTATGTTCTTGTGGGCGATTACTATGTGCCGGACTTGAAGCTGCCGGAGGAACACCGCCCTATCGGTATGTGGGGCAGACTGCACAGGACATATTTAGAGCAGTACCACCCTGCAAGGTTCTCTGCCCTCTGTTTATCCGGCGAACTGCATACTTACCTTGCTGACCTGAACGAACAGGCAACGGAAAGGTGCAGCCTTATCATTGAGCAGATGAAACAAGCCGAGGGTGTGACCGAAACCATGAAAGCAGACAATCAGATGTTGTGGGTACAGTCCATGAACTCTATTCGTAACCGAGCCGAAGAAATCATCAGACAGGAAATGATTTACTGCTGATTTTATCAAGTCCAAAACCAACAAATTTATATCGTAAACGAAGCGACAGGTATTTCCTTATGAAGTGTCTGTCGCTTTTCATTTATCAAACTTTAAGGAGGAAAACACAATGAAGATGAACCGGAATGAAATGGAAGCCCTTTATGCCTTTGGCTGTCCGAACCTGAAAGCAACTGTTGAGCGTTTGCGTATGGTGGCTGCCCTTGCACCCGATCCAGTGGCGAAGAAGCTGTTTTATATGCTTTCCGTTAAGCTGAGTGCTGAAGGTGTTGAAAGGTGGTATCGCTGCTTTTACTGCAAGCTGCGTGTGTTGAAAAACCATAGGGAGGGCTGCTATGGCGAGACTTACGAAGATTGAGAAAGAAACAATCGTTCTCTTTAATGAGGGCGAGGACAAGGCAAATATCTACACCCACAACGCCGGATTGAAAAAGAGGTTGGCTGCTTTTGCTAAGAAGTACCCTGACCTTTGCAGAATGGAAAAATCCAATGTTCAAGGCGGTGTTTCTTATGAGCTGGCAAAGTCCCGTCTGTCTATCCGCTTCCTGCCGCCTTACAGTGAGGAACGCAGACAGAAAGCCAGCGAATATGCGAAAAAGCATGGGCTGAACAGCCAGCAGGGACAATGTGATAATCAGGGCTGATATGCGGTTAAAATGTCAGGTGCAGACCTGATGTTTTGACCGTTGCCTATCGTCTGCAAGGAAAGTATCGGGGACTATGGATTTTGCAGAAATGTGCGTTACAAGGCTTGAACAGGAACTCTGCACACAAAATTTTTTCTTCCATTCTTTAAGTTGATGAAGTATAATAAAATATGAAAAATTGAGGTTTTTAATGCTCGATTTCAAACAATCATTTTTATATATCTGGGACTATGGAGGGCAAAATGAATGATTTTTTACGAATGTGTTTTAATATAATTACACAAATAGGTCCCTATTTAGTTGTACTTCTTCTTTTGAAATATCTTGTAAATCTTCAACAAAAGAGAGCTAAAGAACGAGAGGAAGAACAGAAAAAGGGAATAATTAGAACGCATTATACAATAAAAACAGAGAAATTCCTTGTCGTGGCATTTATCGTAGGTACAATATTTTTTGCTTGTTGTACGGCTATGAGTCTTAGGGAAAAAGAAGATATGTTTGTCATTTGTATATTTGGAATATTTTTTTTAGTAGGCATAAGCGGAATAGTCAATATGGTAATGTGGAAACTGGAAGTGAACGGAGATGAAATCACATGGCGGTCAACTTTTGGAAAAAAGAGAACTTTTCGTTTTGGGGATATTACCTACTGCGAGAGAAAAAAAGGTTCTGTGCGTGTATATGTAAATGGGGAAAAGCTATTTACCATTGATAGTAATATCGATAAAGAAGAATTTATGGAAGATATAGAGAGAAGAAGAATCCCTGTAAAATCTTACTGGACAAATCAGCATAAGAAGAATCGTAAATGACATAGATTTTATAACAGTACGATGTTAGACAACTGAATATGACCGTCAAAGTCGGATGAAGAAACCGATGTATTGAGCGTAAAGCGATCATGCGTCGGTTTTTCTTATTTCATGAGCTGACAGAATTCCGACTGTATATCGCCTGTGAGGAAAGTATCGGAGACTATGGATTTTGCGGAAATGTGCGTTATAGGTAAGTAAAAAACTACTTGATAGAGCGTGAATTGAATTGTTCATATCGGTATGATATAATTTACTGAAATGAAGCAAGAAGGTGGACTTTTGTATGAAAAAATTTTTGAAAATATTGCTAATCATTGTAGGAATAGTTTTTTTGATTTTTGCAGCGCTGATATGTATTGGACTGTTTGTTGATTATGATGACCATATTGAAAATGGTCGTTATACTTATGTTCCGGAAGATGACAATAAAGACAATGCATATGTCGAATTCAATTTGAGTGATTACGATAAAAAGGATTCTGAACTCATATATTATAGTTCTGTCGAAGAAGCTATTTTGAATTCTCCTTTGAATGCTGAAAATGAAGAATTTTCTGTTCCAGAAGATTTTCTTAATCATGTTGATGAAATATTGCATATATGGAATGGCAAACAGTATGATACTATTTTCTATCGGGCAGGAAGCGATAATGATCCCGTTCAAGGTTTTGTGATGGCACGCTGCAAAAAACAGGTGGAGGAAGCAACTGTACAATATGCGTTTATGAATGCTACACCGGTTACAACTAAAGCGGATAGCATTCTTATATCTGATATTACAGAACTAATTCATTCATCTTTAAAATTAAGTGATTTTCAACAGGACTTGAATCCAAATTATCCAGATACCAGATTTGTTTTTGGCTATGCACATGATAAGGAAATTTACTCATTAGAAGTAGAAGGTCAAAAGCCAGATGGTGTTATTGAAATCAATGTATATGACAGAACGATGTATCTATGGTATTATGATGATTTAAAGAGCGACAAGAGAGGAAACAATCTAAGTTATTCAGTAGATATGCCAGAGTAATTTTTCAAATTGTCTAATCTGCCACAACTGAATATGACCGTTAAGGTCAGATGAAGAAACCGATGTATTGAGCGTAAAGCGATCATGCGTCGGTTTTTCTTTTTGCAAAATAGTCCGGTGGACTGTTTTGTAAAACCGAAGGAACTGACAGAGCTTGGGACGGGGCGAAGTCAGTTTGTTCGGGCGGGAGTACAGAGGGTGCAACCCTTTGTGCATGGGTACAGGGAATGCAATACCCCTGTGCAGGTCAAGGGCGGCAGCCTTGCCCAGTTAAGTGGCGTTTCGCCACTTAGTACTGGGTATTACTTGACGCAGAAAGCCGCAAGGAATCAGCTTCGCTGCCCTTCTCCCCTGTCGGGGAAATCAAAAAGAAAAGGAGGAACTCATGTGAAATTAACAAGGCACAATGGACGAGCTGGAAAGAATGGCGTTTATAATCCGAAGCACAATGACCGCAGTTTTGACATTGCCAACAGCGAACACATTGACGAAGAACGAGCCAAACAAAATCTCTATTGGGACTGTTACAATGGCTTCCGCAATTTCAAAAATCCCGATAAGGAAAATGAGCTGTCTGCCACTTTTGAAGATGTGGAACAGCTTTTTTATCGTCAGCGGTATCGTGATTTTGTAACCGGACAAAACGAAAGAAATGTGAAGAACCGACACCCTGAAAGGAATAAGGAAACCGGTGATTTACTCAAAAGCAAAAAGACCTGTCCAGAGGAAACGGTCTATCAGATTGGAACACTTGATAATCATGTTCCACCGGAACTGCTCATTGAGATTGTCACAGAATTTATGGAAATCGTAAATGAGCGTTTCGGCTCTCATGTCCATATCCTGAATTGGGCGCTGCACTTGGATGAAAGCACCCCTCATATTCACGAGCGTCATGTGTTCGACTGTGAAAATCAATATGGAGAGATTGCCCCACAACAGGAAAAGGCTTTGGAAGCATTGGGGTTTGAACTGCCGGAACCGGAGAAGCCAGTCGGAAGAAAAAACAACCGCAAGATGACTTTCGATTCAGCTTGCCGAGTGCTGCTGTTTGATGTGGCGAAAAAGCATGGCTTACAACTGGAAGAAGAACCGGAATATGGTGGTCGTGCATATCTGGAAAAACAGGACTATATTCTTTTCAAGCAAAAGGAGCAACTGGCAGCACAGGAGCAAAAGTTGGAAGAACTCACGATGAAGATTGAAGATGTGGAAGCTTTGGTGGACGAGGTTGCCGATATTGCCTATGACAAGGCGGTTGAGGTCGTTGCTGATACTGTAAAACTGGAAACGCACAAGGAGGATATTAAGCTGGTGGAGCAGTCTAAGGCGTGGGTTCTCTCCCCTGAGCGTAAGGCTTCAAAGAAAGAAGTTGAGTATGCAGTGAAACGATTGGATGGCGTGATTGCCAGAATCACAAATGCTATGAAATCAACTATTCAGAAAATCCAAACTACGCTGATGAAACCGGAGGTCAAAAAAGCCGGAACGGAGCAAATCAAGAAGAAAGCCAAAAGTTCCATTATAGAGCAGTTGAGCCGCAAGAAGAAGGAAATGGCAGAGCGTGAAGTCAGCCGGACAATTCCGGCGAAAAGCAAAAAACAGGATATGGAACTTTAAGGCACTTGCTATTTTCGTTTTGAAAATGACAGGTGCTTTTGCTTTAGGGAGCAGGAAAATATCTTCCATTCTTTAGGTTGATGAAGTATAATGATAGTAAGAAATTTTTTGTAATGACCTTAATCCAATAAGTGATTTTGCAATTATTCAGTAAAGGATGTAATTATATGAAAAAAGTATTGTTGCTTTCCGGTGTGATTATGATACTCGGTTTAACAGGCTGCTCTAACAAATATTTCAATGACTGGTTTAGCTCTGAACAAAATGAAACGGATAAGATGTGTCAACAAATTATCGAGGCATGTAAGCAACAGGATTCAGAGAAACTCAAATCTCTATTTTCCGAAGAAAGCAAAAAGAGCATTGAGAATTTAGACACTGAAATCTCTGCTTTTTTCGATTATATTGAGGGCAGTATCCAAAGGTTTGAGGGCGATTGTGCATCATCAAGTGAAAGCAACTATGGTAAAAGGAAAACGGAATTGGATGGTATGTATCTCATATTGACAGAGAAGGAAAGGTATTGTATGAATTTTTATATGTATAGTGAGGATGATGAAAATGCCCAAAATGTGGGGATATATAAAATTGAAATTGCATTGGAGAGCGAAGTGGCTGAGGATAATTTTATATGGGATAATCCCCCAAACGGTATTTTTGTTGGAGGACAAAATTGATTTTTGTTATGAGAGAACATTAAAGTATAAATTTCGGATGGTATAAGAAAAACTGACTACAATTAAATCTTCACAGCTTTACTAAGCAGGAAATCTGAAAAGATCTCCTGCTGTTTTGCACCTAAAATTGAATATGGAACTTTAAGGCACTTGCTATTTTCGTTTTGAAAATAACAGGTGATTTTGCTTTAGGGAGCAGGAAAACATCTTCCATTCTTTAGGTTGATGAAGTATAATGTAAGCATCAAATCAGAATTTATATTTAACAATCAATAAATTGAAGGAGCTTAATCTTATGACCAAACAAAAGAAGGCGATTTTGGTAATATTTGGAATAATTATTTTTGTGTTTAGTGTTTTTTTAGGGCTCGGATATTTAGGTCAAATAACAGGTGGAAATAGTTTAATCCAAAGAACAGAAATGAACGATAAATATGTTCCGGAAGAAATAACAAAATATTATCCAATAGAAAATCTAAACTCAAAAGAAAATTTACTTTCTGATGAAAATTATGCAAATTCGATACAAAATGCTTTGTTAAGTGCCTCTATTGAATTTGAACAAGGCGAAGAATATAAAGCACATATTGATAAGGTTATAAAGGAGTTTGAAAACGAAAACTATAAAAGTGTTTTGTATATATCAGAAAAAAACGATATAGAATCAAGTTTGACATTTTCAAAATTCAAAATTAAGGAAGTAGATGGTAAAAAGAGCTATGCTTATATTACAAGTGTACATGAGGTTATAAAGAAAGACCGCCCGTATGACAAAGACACGATGTCGCTACTAAAATCACAGTTAGCATTAAGCGATAGCTTGCAAGACTTAGATATTAGTCCAGACAATAGTCGCTTTTTATATGGATTTGTACATGCTGAAGATATTTACAATACAAAAATAGAAAATAAAAAACCCGATGAAATTATTTACTTTGAACTTTGCGAAAAGCCCTTCTATTTTTGGTATTATGAAAATTTTCAAAGCGATAAATCCGGAAAATCTTTAAGTATAGAAATTGAAAGATAATAATAAAACAATCTCAATTTATATAACTGACAAACCAACTACAATTAAATCTTCACAGCTTTACTAAGCAGGAAATCCGAAAAGGTCTCCTGCTTTTTTGCACCCAAAATTGAATATGGAACTCTAAGGCACTTGCTGTTTTCGTTTTGAAAATGACAGGTGCTTTTTTCGTTTCAGGAAAGGAGTCACATGAATGTATTTGAAGTTGTAAAGGAAAATGTTACTGCCCGACAAGCCGCAGAAGCCTATGGCTTGAAAGTGGGTCGCACAGGTATAGCGTGCTGTCCGTTTCACTCGGATAAGTCCCCCAGTATGAAGCTGGATGAACGCTATTACTGTTTTGGCTGCGGAGCAACCGGAGACGCTGTTGATCTGACAGCGAAGCTATTCGGTATCGGGCTGAGGGAAGCTGCTGTCAAACTTGCTGAAGATTTTGGTCTTAACTATGACAGCCGACAAAAGCCCAGTGTCCGCCCTCGTATTCGTGAGCCGACACCGGAACAGAAGTATCAAAAAGGAGAAAATCATTGCTACAAGGTGCTGACGGATTATTTTCATCTTCTTAGAGAATGGGAAAAGAAATACGCTCCTAAACAGCCGGATGAGGAATGGAATCCTCTGTTTGCAGAAGCATTGCACAGGAAGAACTATATCGAATATCTGCTTGATATTCTTCTGTATGGTTCATTGGAGGAACGAAAAGCACTTGTGGCAGAACAGAGAAAGGAGGCGTTGAAACTTGAACAGCGAATTGCAGAACTGTCAGCAGACAGAACCATGCACAGTAGAAGAAATCCGAAACAGCTTAGAGCAGAGCGAGAAAGGTAAGGTTTATAATACTGCCGCAAATTATAAGCGTGTTCTGCAATATGACCCACTTTTGAAAGGGGCTATCCGAAAAAATCTTCTGACCGAAAGAATCGACATTGTGAAGTCCCTCGGCTGGTATCGTGACAGCCCGACATTGACAGATGTGGATGTGAAATATCTGCTCCTATATTTTGAAGAAAACTATGGATTGACCGTAGAGAAGAAAATCATAGACGCAGTTGCGGTTATTGCTAATGAAAACCGTTACCACCCTGTCTGTGATTTTCTCAATGCCCTGCAATGGGACGGAACGGAACGCATACGCTTCTGTCTGCACCGTTTTCTCGGTTCTGATACAGATGATTACACCTATGAAGCATTGAAGTTGTTTCTGCTGGGAGCTATCTCACGAGCCTTTAAGCCGGGGTGCAAATTTGAGGTAATGCTCTGCCTTGTGGGCGGTCAGGGAGCCGGAAAGTCCTCTTTCTTCCGTTTGCTTGCGGTCAATGATGATTGGTTCTCTGATGACTTGAAAAAGCTGGATGATGAAAATGTGTACCGCAAAATGCAGGGGCATTGGATTATTGAAATGTCGGAAATGATTGCAACCGCCAACGCTAAGAGCATTGAAGAAATCAAGTCCTTTCTGAGCCGACAAAAGGAAACCTATAAGATACCCTATGAAACACATCCGGCAGACAGAAAACGACAATGTGTGTTTGGAGGTTCTTCTAATACCCTTGACTTTCTTCCCCTTGACAGAACAGGCAACCGCCGCTTCGTTCCGGTTATGGTCTATCCTGAAAGGGCTGAGGTTCATATTTTGGCAGATGAACAGGCTTCCAGAGAGTATATCAATCAGATGTGGGCAGAAGCTATGGAGATTTACAGAAGCGGCAATTTCCGTCTGAGATTCAGTCCGGCTATGAACGATTATCTGAAAGCCCACCAAAAGGATTTTATGCCGGAGGACACAAAGGCAGGACAGATTTTAGACTATCTGGAACGCTATTCCGGCAGCATAGTCTGCTCTAAGCAGCTTTACAAGGAAGCACTGGGGCATGATTATGACGAACCGAAACAATGGGAGCTGCGAGAGATCAACGACATTATGAATAACGCTGTCACAGGCTGGAGGGCGTTCAGCAATCCGAGATATTTTCCAGAGCCTTACCGCAGACAAAAGGGCTGGGAGCGTATCAGGAACGACAACGAGCCTGACAACAGCATGGATGGTTTTCAGGAAATCCCGACAGAGGAAATGGAACAGTTAGGACTTCCGGAGGAATGGTTGAAGCAAAAATAAAAGCCCGTTGTCGCTTCGGTTGTCGAGCCGGTTGTCGGTCTGGTTGTCGGGCAAAAATCCCGAAAGCCTTGATATTGCGGCACTTTTCCCTCTCTGACAACCATGACAACCAATATTATAAAGAAAAAGGAAATAGTAAAAAAATAGTATCGCCCGATAAAGAAAAAAGGTTTTCTGATGTCCGTTGTCGGAACTTCGTTGTCAGACCTTTCCTTGTCGGGCTTTTTTCATTTAATTAGGAGGAATATCGTATGACAAATATCGTGAACAGTACACTACCCACCCCAAATAACCATTCGGAGAAAAATAAACCGGATGGAGTTTTTGTGATTAAGCAAGGCAAAACAAATTATAAAGTCAAAGTGTTTTTTGACCATAGTAGCGGTTTGACTGCTGAGGACAGATTGAAACGCATTATTCAGGCAGAAGCAGAGAGAGAATCTGCGTAAGTAATATGAAAAATATCCATGCACCCCCTTGACAAAAGCTTTCAGAAGAACGTTGCATTGCGGTCGCAGAGCTGCTAAGTGATGTTGAACAGTCAGATAAAGTGGCAATGATGCCACTGAGTGCATCATATAAAGAATTCATTGCAGTTGCAATTTTTCCAATTTCACTCTTGGTATTAATCCAAGGCGTAAGACGTTTGCTCTTTTCAAGTTTTAAATTGCTAAGCTGGATAATTGCATCTTCGACATATAACAGAGGTCTGACACTGATTGCAATTGTGATAAATGCCAGTACACTGATGATTAAAACGAAGATGATACATATCAGACCTAAGATGCGCATATTTTTGTGGACGTTCTCGAATCCGCACATATTCACCATTTTCTACGTTCCGTGGGTGTAAAACATCTATTTTATATACTACTCTGTGGTCAGAAAGGAGGAAAAGTTAGAATAATATATATGGTTTGTGTGTGACAATCATCAAAGAAGACGAAGAGCCGATGCAATTGTAAACTGTTTCACAAGATCATCGGCTCTTAATTAACATATTGGCGGGATGTATCCGAGTTGAATCGCTTTTGTCACGGCTTCAACCGCTGATGTAACATCAAGTTTTTCAAATATATGCTGCAAATGATTTGATAAGGTACGTTCACTAATATAAAGTGTGCTTGCTATGTCTTTTCGCTTTTGTCCCTCTGCTATAAGCTGTATAATTTGTTTTTCACTATCGGTCAATCCTTCTATGAATGGAATTTCCCTGTCAAAATAAAGTATCCCCTGCATTATTTTAGAAAGAATAGATATGAGCTTTTCAGGTTCAATATTTTTATTAACAAATCCTTTTGCTCCTATTTTTCTTCCTTCACTTCGATATACGGGCAAATCATAACCAGACAGAATTACAACCCTTTGTTCTGGATAACAACTTAGTATTTGTTTTGCTAATTCCAGACCATCCTCAGGAGATATATTCTTCAAGTTTATATCCATAAGGATGATGTCTGGTTTCTTAGATACAATATAATTGTCTAATTGAGAAACATCATTGATACTATCAAAGGTTTCAATTTCTGAATAATCTGACAATGCAATCTCCAAACTTTTAGAAAATAAAGCATGGTCATCTACTAACAAAATGTTGATAAGAAACATCTCCTTTCATCGGCAATATCGTTTGTACGCAAATCCCATGTGGATGGTTATTAGATATAGTTACAGAGCCATCCATGTCATTCACTCGTTCCGTAATCATTGCAAGTCCTCGATGTTTTAACCTGTCAGCAGATGAGAGAACATCTGCATCAACAGTTCCATTGTCACTCACACTCAGTATTATAATCCCATTATCCTGCGTAAGGGTTATCCATGCTTTTTCCCCTGTCGAATGTTTGTAAACATTCGTGACAAGTTCCTTCAGCAGGCGGTACACAAAGATATTGTATGGCTCAACAAGAAATAAGGAGTCTGAACAATCAAAGGAGACACAGAGATTACGATTCGGAAAAGATTGCGAAATACCATCAAGCAAGTTTTGGTAGTTTTCCTTTATAGTCAGTTTTGGAAGCAATGTAGGATGGTAATCCTGCATTTGCTCACGAATATAAGTATTCATATTATCGAGAGTTTCCGTGATAATTTTCTGTACTTCAGGGCGGTCTGCTTTTTTCATCATATTTTTTACAGAAAGCAGGTCTTGAAGAATATCATCGTGGAGAAAGTTTGCAAATTCAAGATTTAATTGTTCTTCCCGTTGTAATTGTTGTAGTGCGACATGGTATTTGCTTTCCTTGATTATCTTATTATGTCCTTTCTTGAAATTGAAATCCAAAGCAATATTACAAACATATAAAAACGCAAACAGGGCATCCAGCATAATAAAAAGCAAAGAATATCCACCATTTAAGATTATTGCTATCAAGCTAAAAATAATTACTCCAGAAAATATAAGTAATGTTAATTGGCGATTACTGAATACGGCAGATAATGGAAGGCTGTTTTGTTCTTTCAGTATGATACCGTGGATGCTTACCCAAAACAATAGTATAGGAATATATACACCAAAATTTGAAAGATGTTCAGGAACTCTCATTGTTGAAAAATAATAAGTAAGGAATAAAACTATAACTGCTATAAGGGAGAAAATGATATGCCTCCATTCTGACTTAAAAACAAAAGCAACTCTTTTTCTATGATATATCACTGTAAAAATAAAACACAGCCAGCTTGCCATAAATTGTATGAAATAGAGAAGGAAAAATATTTTACTTGACACCAATACGCCAATAAGAGCAAAAATACAAGTTCCCGTCAGGCAGAGATTAATTAATTTCTGATATTTGTATCCGCTGTTTTGGAACAAAAACATTAGTATGAATTTAATGGAAAAACACCATATTACCGGACTTAAAGCGAAAAAAATAGTGTTTGTGATGGAGTTGCCCGAAGCAGCTAAGAGTATATACCAACTTTCTAATGCTAATAAACCACAAAATAGGGAAATGGTTTTATTTTCCCTAATGTTGCAGGAACTTACATAAGTAACATCTATTAGCAGCAAAGACGATAAAAATAAGGGAATGACACCTCTGGTGTTTAAATGAAAATCTGCATGAGCGGTCAGCCCCATATATGCAATGAGTAAAATAGAATTTATAAAAAGCAGTAGCTTTAAAATTGTTTGCTTCATGTTTTGCCTCCTTCCTATTTTCTCATTAAATTATATTATCTCTCTGTGAACAAATAAAGTGTACGAAATCGCCGAGCTATAAAACTCGATGATTTCATATAGCTTTTTATTTCTTTAGAACTGTTTTACAGCAAGTATGGACAGTCATACAGTAATATATCATATAAATTATAAATGTAAGCAGAATAGCGATAAACGTAGGAATATACAGAATAAGGCTTTCTTTCAGAATGTTCTGCATAAGGGCTGTCCTGTATACTAATGTTGCAAAGACACAGTCTACCAACCCGAATAAAAACGGAATACTAAAAAAAGATATCGTCTGCTTCTTTATTATTTTTTTCACCGTTCTGTCTGTGTATCCGATTTTTCTTAAGATTTCATAATCAGCCTTCGAATCGCTTATGGCAGAAAGATTATTAAAATATAATATGCTTCCAGTTGCGATAAAAAACAAGATTACAAGAAATCCAAGCAGTAAGAAGGTTGAACTGCTTAGGGAAAATATCTCATGTATCCTATGCGAGTTTCCCTGTAAATAAGGACTATCATTTAAATATTCGGATAAATCAAGAAACAGAGCTTCATTATCTTTGATTGACTGCCCATTTATACTTAGGACTTCCGTTTCGGGGCTAATTTCTTTTGCTATTGCATCATATAAGTCGTCACTTACAATCAAAGTACCAATGCTATTTGCAAATGAAATGGGATTATCTAAAGTAGTTGCGATGACTGTTACAGATATTTCTTCATTACCTATAAGCAAAGGATAAACATTACCCGTTTCGTCATTGTCTGAAGCTGGCTGGTATTTTACTAAAATACACTCACTATCGTGTAGCTCGCCAATTTGTTCCAAAGCCCCTTTTTTTCCTTGCGCTTCTAAGAGAGCTATATAGTTTGAATAAGAGATACATTCAAACCCTGCATTTCGCAGAATTTTTTCGTTATCTGAATCGCCTTTAGAGCTTCCTGCACTATATTCCAAAGGAACTTGTTCGGAAGTAGATGTAACTTTATAAATATTCGTTTGCAGGAATGAAACATCATTTTTGGACGAATGCTCATTTACAATTTGTTTGATTGCATCTATTTCGCTTTCATTTTCAATTCTACATTCAATTTCTGACGGTGCCATACGTGACACAGCAGCTATTGGATAGTATAAAGATAAAGCCATAACGCTGGAGACGGTAAGCGTTGCTGCGGATAACAGTGTAAGCATGATTAAAGTCTTAGAGTTTGAACGCATACGGTATATGAAATTTGGGGAAGTAATTATTTTTGTTTCTGTATAAAACTTCCGTTTGTTGTTTTTGCTTATGTGTACTACAAAAGGAAGAAAGGATGAAATAAAAAGTATTGTTCCCACAACTACGAGTACAAGTGTCAGCATGGCAATGGGGGTATAACCAATCGAAAACCAAACAGATTTATCTCCTCTGAGGATATCCAATGCAAGAACATACCCCAAAATAATGCAGCAAAAGCCAACGATGGCAGGAACAGCATGAAATTTCATTTTTCGTTCAGCACTTTTTTCAAATCTAACTAATCCCATAAGCGATGTCTTGAAAAGAAACCTGCTGTTAGACAGCATCAATACAATCACGATAGCAAAAATAAAGCAAGCTGTTTTTGCAATGGCATTGACATTGAAAAAGGGTATTTTTGAATTATTGATAGATAAATCCAGTAACTTGGTTATGCCAAAAACAATGCCTTTATGAAAAAAACTACCGAGAAGTATTCCTACTATAAACGCTCCAAAACAAACCAGTAAATTCTCTGTTGTCAGCAATGACAACACTGTGGTTTTTCTATATCCTAATAATGCGTAAACACCAAGTTCTTTTGTTCGACGACGTAAAAAGAAACGGTTGGAATATGACATATAAAAAACAACAAAAGCCATTAGGAATACAGAAATTACGTTACACATCATTTCAACCCGCCCGTTACCAGATATCTTTTCAAGCATAATTGTATTCATTGAGAATGAAGTAAATGCAAAAAAGACAGTAATTACAAATGATACAGAAAGCAGGTAAAGGGCGTAAAATGAAAAATTTTTTTTTAGATTTTTAAGTGCCATTGATAAATTATTCATAAATTTTGCCCCCTTATCTTTCCGTATCTAATTTGGCTACTTCCTGTGTAATGGTTTCATAGAATGTTCGTCTATCGGCATCCTGTTTAAGAAGTTCGCGTATAATGCTTCCGTCTTTGAAAATCAGAATACGGTTAGCAAAACTTGCAGCGTATGCATCATGTGTGACCATTAGTATAGTGGTATGCAATTCTTCATTTGCTTCTTTCAAAGTTTTTAATAACTCGGTAGCAGAGTTTGAGTCCAATGCTCCTGTCGGTTCATCAGCAAATAAAATACTTGGCTGTTTTACAATGGCTCTTGCCGCCGATGCTCGTTGTCTCTGCCCGCCAGACAGCTCGTTTGGATATTTGTCTAACTGAGAGGCAATGCCAAAGCGTTCTGCTAAACTCCGCACCATTTTTTCGATTTTTTTATGCGGAAGCTTTTGTAAAGTGAGTGGGACAGAGATGTTTTCTCGGATGGTAAGGCTGTCAAGTAAAAAGTATTCCTGAAATATAAATCCAAGATTATCCCTGCGGAAATCCGCAGAACCTGTGTCGCTCAGTTGTTTTAAATTAACACCATTGATTACAATGCTGCCACTTGTAGGGGTATCAATAGTGGAAAGAACATTAAGCAATGTAGTCTTTCCAGAGCCAGAAGCACCCATAATAGCGATAAATTCACTTTCTGCTACATTGAAAGATACTTTATTAAGGCTTGGACGTTGCCCTTTAGCATAGATTTTTGTTACTTCATTTGCTTCTAATAATGTTGCCATATTTTAATCTCCTTTTCGTTTGATAGTTTCATGGTACTTTTTCTGCTTAAAAAGCGAATGAGTAAATCAGGCAATTTTTTTAATCGTATTGTCTGTTGGTGTGATAAAGGAGATAAAATCTATGATTTATGATGAATGGGTGTTTCACGATGTGGAACATATTTATTTGTAACTTATAAAAAATAAGGTGTGCGATTTATAGTGGACAACTTTCAGCAGGCGAAAAAATCCCATCTGTTCGAGAAATGGCAAAGAAGCGAGAGGATACAGCAAAGGTACTTTGTTTTTCTTACTTCGGTAATATGTTTGCATTAGGATTTTCCAAAGATGAAGCAGAAAATATCCGATCAGAAGATGCCGGAGAAACCAAAGACCAAGCGTCAGGAAGCAAGTTTATAAAGTTTTATGGAAAGAGCAGGTAGCAATCTATCTGCTTTTTCCTGTTATGTGGTTATCGTAAGCCGAGAAGGTTAAGTGACGAACAAAGGGAACAGGCAAGGTTACGGATGGAGAAAATCAATTCAGATGATAATTGTCGGGAAGATTAGAGTCCAGTCGCAACATTCAGAAGTCCAGTCACAACATTTCCAAATTAAAAGAAAGAAATCTGCCGATAATATAAATGAACAATAGATGATGTTATCCATATTTGATAATGAGCCATGAAAATGAGGTGGAATAGTTGAACATAGCAATTTGCGATGATGAGGAAAATATACGCATTTACATATGCAAGCTGATACAGAAGCAGGAAACTTTTTGTAAGATAACAGAGTTTTCATCGGGCAAGGAATTATTGGAGTTTCAGGATGAGACAAATGCAGAAGAAATAGACATACTTTTTCTGGATATCTCTATGGGAGATGAGGATGGAATGACTGTGGCAAAGCAGCTCAGGAGCCAGATGGAAAGCAATTTTGAGCAGGTTTTTGCACAGACCATACGGGAGTATCAATATCTGATGGCAAAGAAAAAGGAAAAACCAAAAGAAGTATTAGTTCGGAATGGAAATAGAACAAGAAGTGTTTCAGCAGATGATATTTACTATATTGAAAGCAGTAATCGAAAAGTGACCTTGTATTTGCGGCATGAAAAAATTGAATATTATGACAAGATCAGCTCACTGGAAAGCGAGCTTAAGCCGGATTTTTTCCGTATACACAAAGGGTATCTGGTTAACATAAAATATGTGGAACGATATGACCGGGCAGAGGTGAAAATGAGAAACGGGGACAGTCTGCTGATATCCAAGTATAAATATCAGGACTTTGTAAAGCGTTATTTGGAATACATTTTGGAGGAAAGATAATTGAGTCAGGTTACATATGAAATCATTCGCAAGCTTTTTGAAATCTATCCTATTATTCTGCAAATCGTTCTTTTTCTGGTATTGTGGAATGTATTTTTTCGGTGGGAGAAAGGGATATGGATTGTTGCAGGAATATTGGCAGTGATGAATATCTGCATGGGGCTATGGCTGGAAAAGCCGGGGGTAATACGATATACAATGTCCGCTGTCATTGTGTTGGGATATTGTTTTTGCAAATACCAAAAACATTTGGAAAAGGCGGTATTCATACTGCTGCTGTTTTACAATTTTCATGCGTTAAGTTATTTGATTGCAGACAGTATTTATCAATGTACAGTGGAGAGCATATTTAGAGGGTTGGATGTTCTGAGTGAGGAATATATATTTCGGGTTTATCTGGGTATGGCGATAGGTATGGGCATCCTGCTTTTATCGTACACGTTGGTATTACTGATTATGACAGGTGTCGTGATAAAAATCGTAAAGAAACCGTTTATGCTGAGATGGCAGGAAACGATATTCCTTTCAGTACTGAATATTGTAGGGAGTATGATTGTAGGAATAAGCGTAGACCTTTCCGTAGTGCAAATCGAGGGTGGAGTTTTTCTGTTGTATGATGACAAGCAGGAAATGTTGTGGAAATTACCGATAATTGCGGTTCTTATCTATGTGGGGGAAATTTCGGCAATATACATCTACCAGAATTACAGGGAGCTTCAAAAAGAACGGCAGAAACATTTTGTGGAAGAACAACAGGTCAAAGCCATGAAGCAGAGACTGGAAGAAGCAGAGAACTTCTACGGGAGCATTCGCAGAGTAAGGCATGAGATGAAAAACCATATGACGAATATAAAAGGGCTGGTGGCAAGTGAGAAATATGATGAAGTAGAGAGTTATATCGAAAAGCTGGATGAAACCATACAGACTATGGACTATAAATTCAATACAGGAAATGCGGTCACAGATGTGATTATCAATGATAAATACCAGAAAGCGGAAAATGCAGGTATTTCGTTTCAAGTAAAATTTAACTTGGGGGAAACAGACACAATTTCTGCATTTGATATAGGTATCATTCTGAATAACCTTTTAGACAATGCCATAGAAGCCTGCGAGAAACTGGAGCAGGAACAGCGATATATCAATCTGACTTTAAAGAAAAAGAATCATTTCCTACTGATTGAAGTGGAAAACAGCTTTGATGGGAAAGTGATATGGGAAGATGGAGGTATCGTCCCGATGACAACGAAACAGAGCGATCTGCCGGATATTTTGATGGAGCATGGAATAGGGTTAAAAAATGTAAAGGATGTGGCAGACCATTATCTTGGAGATATGGATATCAAAATAAAAAACGATGTGTTTAAAGTCACAGTAATGCTGCAGCAGAAGGAAATAAAATAAAAAAATATGAAAAAGGAAGGAGAATGTAGTAATGGATGTAGGTTCAGTTTATGGCAGTTATTATGAAACAGCAAAGAGTTACATGGGTTTGAGGAAGGAGGAAAAACAAGCGGGATCTGCGGAAAAGGTCACAGACAAAAGTCAGGTTTCCTCGGAAGATATGACCTTGGAGGAATACAAGGAGTATTTTAATGAAAAGATGAATTCATTATATACACATCCATCGCAGCGGAATAGAAATGATATTATAGATATTACGGATGCCGCTTATAAAAGAATGCAGACTGATCCGGAATATGAGAAGAAAATATTAGACGCTTTAGCGAAGAATAAGGCAGTTAATTTTGGAAACTATATTCCACAAATATCATATATGCATATAGATGACACATATGAGAAATGTTACGGCTATACGCAGGGCATGAAGGAGAATGACGGTTATTCCGGGAGTTCCTCCGCAAAGGGAACTGATGCCGGACGGCAGAAAAAGGCAAGGCAGAAGGAACTGCTGGAAGAATATTTGGAAAAGCGGGCGCAGGCTAAGAAACAGCAGCTGGAAATGTTAAATAAAAAAATTGCAAAGATGGAACTGGAAAGAAGTAGACAGACTCAGTCATGGAACAGTGAGAGGCAGATGGCAAAGGCTTCCAATGCTTATGATGCAAATATTATGATGGAAGCAGAGCTTGTGAAGAACATAACCAAAGGAGAAAACAATGGAAATTTCAAATAATCAATCTTATTATATCAATCCGAATACCAGACAATTCACATCAAATGTGAAAAATACAGCAATAAAGGACAGGGAGGTCTTCAATGGTTCGATGCAGAATCTGTTAAATCCCATAGAGGATTTGGTATAGGTGCTCAAAACGCCGATTAAGCTGGTAGATAGTTCTTCTCTAAACAGGCTGAGCAATTCCGTCAATATTGCATCCGACATGCGCATCGCTGTAAACGACGGTTACATATTGAAGGTAAAGCAACAGGGTGTGGAGGTTTCCGGCGGTAATGATCCTTATGATACAGAGGCATATATGAAAGCGCAGAAGATGGCGGGTTCGCTGTCTACGCTGTTGCGGAATGCTTGTGGGAATATGCACACAGTAGCATATTCTCAGGAGGAGTATGCCAGATGGACAGAAGGTGTATCCGATGTGATGGGGTATCTCGGCATAGATTATAGCTTTTACAGATGAACGAATAAATGACCTAATGTTGGAGTGGTCAACGGATGAAGATTTTTGGGTGCGCCGAATTGCTATTGACCACCAGCTTTGTAGGAAAGAGCGAACAAATACGGAATTGCTTGAAAAAATATTAGTGAATAACTTTGGCAGTTCAGAGTTCTTTATCAACAAAGCCATCGGTTGGAGTCTGAGAGATTATTCTAAGACAAATCAGGATTGGGTAAGAAATTTTGTTGAAACTCATAAAGACAAGATGGATAAATTGAGTATCAGAGAAGCAAGCAAATATTTATAAGTCAAATGGGAAACACAAAATTGGGTTTTATGAATGTCCCTAATGGTGATGTAATAGCATTTGATATGAAAGAGAGTGAAATAAATCCGTCTGTGGTATATCTTAGCCATGACGATGGTGAAGGACATGGATATATACTGGGTAAAGATTTTAATACTTATTTAGAACAATTGTTATTGGTAGGAGCATGTGGCAATGAGGATTGGCAGATGTTACCGTTTTGCTTGGATGCGCAATCAGGAATTGTATCAGATTGTGAAAATGCAAAGGAGTATCGAAAACTTATAGGGTTACAGATATAGTAAGAGGCACGCCCAAATTTCAGGTTTCGTTCCATTCTGTAAAGAAAAATGAATGAATGTCGATAAATATTATGAGCTAAGGATGGCGTCTGTTTTCAAGGGATTGAATGTGAAAATAGACGCTGTTTCTGTTTGGATTGGAGGTTATATTATGAGAATACAAGCGGCAAATACATTTTATACAGGTACTTACTCTGTTTTGAATACGAAGTCATCATTTCCATATGCTGTGAAAGTTGAAGGTTACGGAAATACAAGAAACCAAAGGAGTTTATTTCAGTTTGCACATGTGACAATAACAGAACATATGGTAAATGCAAAATATGGTACAAAGATTACAAACGGTCCGAGAGTGCAGATGCAGACCGCAGGTAGTAAGAAAAAAGAAGATTGGACTGAGGTTTCCAAAGAACAGTTGGCAGAAGTAAAACTACCGGCATCATTTGATAAATTGAAAGAACAAAATTCTTATTTTTATCATGGAGAAAACATATCGGATTATGAACTAGTGCAAACTGCAGTAGCATTGGGGAAAATGGAATTACCAACAGATGAGAAAAAGTGTATCCCAGACAGAGTTGCAATGGATGCATTTGAAGTGCTTGTCAGAGACCAGGCGGCTCCAAAAAACTCATGGTCAAATACATTGTATTCGGAAGATGGAAAATATACCTTTACAAAGACTGAAAGCGGAAGATGGCAGATGCATTTGATTGATGATGCTGCCATAGGTGCATCTTTGGAAGATATAGCAAATTGGATGATGAGCGGCACGCCCAATAGAAATATTGAGACACGCTACCTAAATTATCTTCATACTGTTGATCCGGATTTATATAATGTGGCGATGCGAATAGGTTCCGAGGTTCGTTCTTATGGTTTTATGGAGGATTTACATCAGCATGGAGTATTAAGTGATAGTCAAAATCAGTATGATATGAGTCTGTTGGGTATGTTATTCGGTAAAGATGCGGATAGTATGCGTATGATATTGAATGGGTGTAAGGAGTCTGGTAATTTTTTGGAATTATTGGATTTGTATAGCCCGGATGGAGCAAAATCGTTGGATAAGCTTCGGGAACAGCAATATAAGCACGGTGGAATTGTTTAATATAGCGAGTTTTATGACAGGATATGAAAAAGCAATTAATTCTCGAAGTAGAAGAGTGTGAAACACTAATGTAGCAACGGAGGTAAAGACAAACAGCAAGGACAAAGTGCAGGAATATTATGAGAAACTGTGTAAAAAGTTCCCGGAGATTACTTTTAATACGGGTAGCAGTCTTATGAGTGGAAATGAAAATAAAGTGGTAATAAATCTTTCTAGCGAATGTCTAAAGAAAATGGCAAATGATCCGGAATTTGCCAAGAAAGTAGAGTTTAATTTAACTGGTGCAGTACCGGGACAGAATAGAATGTTTGCACAAGCCAAAGCTGATAATGCAGTGATACATGGTGTTACAACTGTAATAGATGCCGATGGGAATGCTTCTGTTACTTGCGGAGGTATGACAAGAACCAGTGGTTCAAAACAAAATTCAACTACATTGAATGCGGAAAAGAAACAAAAAGAAAGATTATAGAAAAAGCGTGAGGAAAGAAAAATCTCAGAAGAAAAGGCAGCTAAGAGACGGGCAGAGAAAAAGGCGCAGTTGGAGAAGCTGACAGAAGATGAAACGTTTACAATATCAGCTACTGGCACTGATGTAAAAAGTGTTACGCAGAACCTCTTAGCTGCGGTTTCTGGTACATCTGCGCCGACAGGGGCAAGTTTTGATATAAAGGCATAAGGAGAAATTGTTCATATTCCGCAAGGCGCATAAACCTTTGCTTTTGCGGACTGCCCGGACTTATTGCAAGGGGGCAGGGGCGGCAATATAAAAAATTGATGACAATGGAGAATTAGGAAATGGCTATTAATGGAGTCGGACATAATTATGATTATTTGGGAACGACTACAAATTATATACGGGGAAAAGCAACTGTTAGGGAAGCAATCTCAAAGATGGTGAAGCAGTCGGCAAATCTTTCTATTTCTGATGCAGGAAGAAATATGCTGCGGGAAATGGCAAGCAAATTTGAACCCGATTCGGATTATACCAATGTCAGGGAACTGACAATACAAAATACAAATGAGGTTGCTTGGGAACACTATACCGCAATGCGGGATATTAGCAGCCTAACATTAAAAGACGGGAATTATAATGTTGAAGATGTGATGAAATCTATAATGGATACATATGAAACCCGTTATAATGAAATCGTAAAAGAACATGAAAATGGAGATCGTGAAGTTTCCTACGAACTTACGGGGAAAAGGTCATTGACACTTGACGAAGATTTAGCCGGATTGGACGAAGCCTTTAAAATGCGTCTGGCAAATTTAGAAGGATATATTACCTGTCAACAAACCAATAAAGCATTTGAAAACGCAGACAGTTCATGGTATTTCCGTAGAAATAGCCCTCAAAATGAAGTAAAAACACAAGATAAGGCTCAAATGTTTGATACAAAATATCAGAAAACCGCAGTATCAATAATGGAGCAGGCTAAAGAGAAGTTTTTGGTAGCCTTTAAAAGTATAAATTACAAACAAGGAACAGCAACAAGCATACTATCGGATATTATGAAAAAGTGCTGATAAAGGAGGATTAAAAATGGCTATTAGTGGAGTAGGACAGAGTTATTATCAGAACAATGTTGCAACAACGAAAAGTACAAAGAGCGTAAACAGCACGGGAGAAACGGGCAATACAAAGGAATTATCAGAAGCGGAAGAAATGGCGATTTTCAAAAAGGAATTTTATGCTGAAATTGATAAGATACCCAGAAATAGAACTATAACCAATGTGGCTATCAACATATCAGAGGAAGCATTTAAGAATATGAAAGATGATCCGGAGTACAGGGAAAAGATATTATCAGCACTTAAACGTGACTTAACTTCGTCCTTTGCACCGTTGGAAGCTTCTATGGTGCTCACTGTAGGAGCTACTGCTAAAGATTATAGGGGCGATTCATGGTCTGGTGTTAATAATCAATCGGAATTTTTTGCTCGTTCACAAAACAGTTTTTATAAAAAGACAAGCAACAAGAAAGATAGACAAAAAGAGCTTTTGGAAGAATATCTGGAAAAACGGGCGCAGGTTAAAAAACAGCAGCAGGAAATGTTGAATGAAAAGATTGCAAAGCAGGAACAGGAAAGAAGCCGATTATTACGGTCGTGGAACAATGAAAGGCTGTTGTCAAAAGCGTCTAATGCTTATGAAGCAAATGCTATGACGGAAGCGGTTACGGATAGTGCTTTTTCGCTTGGATAGTGATTTTAAGTAAGGAGAAAGAGATATGTCAATTACATTTTTAAGTAATCCTATTCATCTGCCGGATTTTTTCAAGTTTGATAGGGAATATTTGGGAAAACAGGAAAGCCAAAATGAAGACCAGAAAGTGTTTCATAAGGATACTTTAGAGGTTTCTCAATTATCGAAAAACAGGGAAAATTTAATGGATAAAATTAAGCATACAGTTGTGCATTCGGTTACATCGTTCAGCGATATGAGAGCCGGAATATTAAAAGAAATTAGGGAAGAAAAAGGGCAGTATGACTATACTGATGTTGTAAATGCCTGCGGATTGAGTTATGCAAGGCTTTATTCTGAAATTGAGGAACGTTATAAAAATGGAAATGAGCAGTATTATAAGTCAGCAGGTGGTACACCATGGACGAAAGAAGAAATTGAATGGCTGGATATGCAATATGAGCAGGAAGTGGCATGGCAGAAATCCTGTGCCAGAATAGCAGCCCGGGGACAGGTCTTTCAGGGGAATATTCCTGAAGTGCCAACAAAAGAGATTGAAGAATTGGAGGACAGCTTTTATCAGGCGAAGGATGCCTACATCAAGTTATATCAAGAAAGCAAACAGACAGGTAAGTTTCTTGTTTTGCAAAATTATATGTTAGGTAGTAGCCGGATGTATGAGATGCTGAATAAATTAGGAAATTTACAGGAGAGGGTGGAATAATGCAGGTTAATTCGTCCAATGGTTCATTACAACAAAGGATTTTTTCAGGAACAGGAAGTATAGGCGGTGTCCATCTGCCCGATTTTAACGATAAGTATGTGTTTTCCAAAAAGAAAAGCGGTATTAGTGATGAAGAATACAGAAAACAGATTGTAGCGCAGGCTTATAAAGATTTTGAAAAGGGTACATTTCAAAATAAATCAGATGGCTTTAACAAATTGATGAAAAATTATACATCAGAAGTATCCCCGGATAGAAAGGGAATCATTACTTCTGGATTAAAAGCTGTTTTAAGAAATAGACATAATGTGTTAAAGCCGATAGATTTTGTCGCAACTCTGCTTGAGGGGAAAGTAAAGTATCAGAAACTGCCATCGGGCAATAGTGAGTACATAGAATTTTATGATAAGAATGGGGAGATGGTAGCAACTTATTCCAACAATGGATGGACAATGTATACCACGAATGCAGAGGCAGCGAGGCAAACAGAAATGTGCATGATTTATAATGAAGCATGGGGAAATGCAAAAAGAGGACTTCCGATAGTAGGAGGGGAATCCGTAAATGAAGAAAATTTGAAAAGCAGTTTTGATGTCAAAGCATAGTGAAAAATAGAGTAATGGAAATTATTGTGAACAGTGTTTCTCCGCTTAGTCGATGGAGAGAATATACGCAAATTTATTGTAAATGGTGTAACAATGTGATTATGGAAATTTCGCACTGCGTTTCAAGCCGGTTGATATTCAATTCACAAAACCGAATTGGGATAATATTATGACGAAACGTGATAAGCCTGCAATGTCGGAGGAAGAATTCGAGAAAGCTATAAAGGAACTTGCACAGAAGGAATTTGCCACCGGGAAGCGGGATGATGCGGCATACCGAAAATTATGTATGCAGCATGGTGAGACAGTTTCCCCGGACAGAAAAACCATCTATGAATCAAGCATGAGAAAGACAGGAGGAAAGATGAATGAGGCTTGTATGTTTTGGGACAACAATGGGAATAAAACATTGTCTTACAATCCTGAATCAAGGAACTGGAAAGCCATAAGCACAGAGGAAGAATTTGCAAGGGCACGTGTATTTACATCTATCTATAATGATGAACTGGCACGCCTGAAAAAGGAGTATGGAGAAAACGCAAAGGGAACTGTATCTTATCAGCAGATACAGTCTGACTTGGCAGCGAGCATGAAGGCACCATCTCCGGGCAGTTCACTGGATATACAGATATAATCCTACACTCTATTCCGATGAGATGCTTAAAGCTTTAGCTGCTTGATTTTTCCAATGTCACAGGATGCCCGGAATATACTGTTAAATGCCATGCATAGCATATTTTGTTGAAGTTTTTCTATATCAACAATCAACTAGCACAACGGGTTAAATTATATAAATATATTTGGAGGAGGTTACTATGAGTAATACAATTAATGTGAACTATATGACACGGGCTTACAATCAGTACCAACAGAAAAATGCGGCTAAAGATCAGGAGAAGGAAGATACAAGGTTTGCGGATAGTGTAAGAGAAAAGAGCGAAGCTAGTGGAAGTATAGTGGGCAATTCAAAAATAGGTTCTGTGTCTGCTAAAGATATGACGATGGTGGAATACAAGCAGTACATTTACAATAAAATATCTCAAATTCCAATGCACCCCACAAGAGCAGGCGAGTCAATATCTGTTACAATTTCAGAGGCGGGTTTTGAAGCAATGAAGAATGATCCAGAGTATGAAGCATGGGAGAAAGTTATAAATATTATTTTGTAATGGTAATATGCAGCTTTGTTCGTGGAAATGTGATGTATATTCTGTCAAAATTGATTTCAAAGAAAGGGATGCAGATTGCTGCCTTTCCGAAAGAAATTTTGGGTGTGCTGGTTATGGTATTTACCTTTACGGTGTTGAACTGTTGCTTTGTTATTCTTTTGTCATTGGAGGCGGGCAGTGAAAAAAGCCTGCTTATGTGTGCCAGTATTGTAATTTCCCTTGTTCTGACGGATTATTTTATGCTGTATATGATGGAGCGTTTTAATTATCTTGTGCAAAAACAGTATGAGGATGCAATGTACAGGGAAGAAATGCACTATAAAGACATCTATTATGAAGAAGCAGAAAAACAGAATAAGGAAGTGCAGAAGTTAAAGCACGATATGAAACATAAATTGCATGAACTGTATCATCTGGTGGAAAATAGTGATGGGCAGGAACTTTCAGAGAAAATCGGTGCGATGTGCATGGAATTTGAGCAGATAGATGAAAAGCGGTATTCTGATAATCCAATCGTAGATTCTGTGCTCCGCATTAAATTTGGCAGGGCAAAGGCAAGGGGAATAAAAGTAGAAACATCTATTCGTATTCCAAAGCAGATGCAGCTTGATCACGGGGATATAGGTGTATTGTATGGAAATCTTGTGGATAATGCGGTAGAAGCCTGTAGCAAGGTGCCGGAGGGACAGCGTTTTGTAAAGATTGAAAATAAGTACCAGTCGGGGATTTTGCTTCTTGTAATAACAAACAGCAAAACAGGAAAGAAAAATAAAAGCCTGAAAACAACCAAGAAAGATAATATCCGACATGGGCATGGTGTTCAGAGTGTTCGTAAAGTGGTAGAAAAATACAATGGAACGGTCAGTTTTACAGATAAAGGGGATATATTTGAGGTTTCAGCAATGCTCTATGGAATTGAAGTGAAGGAATAAATGCAAAGCGTTACACTTAAATGTCAATCTGTTACACTTTGCCGGATTTTCCCATAAAGTATGATATAGTGCATTCATCAAATGTAAAGGAGGACATATACATATGTCAAAATTAAGAAAATTGATGAACCGACTCAGTCATGGAGCATTAACAAGCGTGGCAGCACTTGCCCTTACGGTAACTGCAACAAATATGAACCGTTGCTGCTGGTTTATTTTCGGACAGGACAAGTTACCGGATAATGCGAAAAAACTTAGAAAATTTTAAGGTGGTAACAGGGTATGATTGCTAAATTTGCAAAGAAGATAAATGAAATATTGATACAAAAGGGGATTGTGCAAAAAGAGGATGCAGAACTGTACCGATATGGGATAGAAAATGGCATTGTTGTTGCAGGAAACCTTTTGGCTTCTGGAATATTTGGCATTGTGACGGGGAGACCGGGACTTGTTCTGGTCTTCCTGTTATTTTATGCCTCGTTGAGAAGCTATAGTGGGGGCAGCCACTGTAAGAGTAGAATCGGCTGTTTTTTGATATCAATGGCAATTTTATTTATTCCGGTTTATACATATGAGCCTGTAATGAAAAATGTTCCTAATGCCGTGATTTTATTGATCGGAGTTCTTGCAGTGGTAATTATTATTGTCCTTGCCCCAGTGGAAAGTATCAATAAACCGCTTGATGAGGAAGAAAGAAGGTATTATGCAAGGGTAACACATTGCATAACGGCATTACAGGTATGTGTTCTTATCATTTTGTTTTGTCTGGATCTGCAAGATTATTTTTATGCCGGGTATGTAAGTATAGTCCTGGTAGCAGTATTTATGGTTATGGGAAAGATTGCAGTGAAACGATATGTGCAATAGCAAAATGTATAAAAAATAGGTATTGATATATAATTTTGTAGACGAACATGGGATATTACAAATATAGAGTAGTGGTTAAAATTTTGGATAAAGATGCCGAAATATAATAAAAAATAGGAAAATATACAAAAAATAATCCAACCAAATGAAAGAAGTATGTCAAATTTGTGTGTGGAAGGGGATGAGCATATGTTCAGAATTGCTATATGTGATGATGAAAGACAATTTAGAAAACGCATTCATGATATTTTAATAGAATATATGAATGAAAATGATATATTATACGAAATTGATGAATTTGAATCAGGAAAGGATTTTATAAGTTTAGGTATCAATCTGGCAAAGTATGATATTGTTTTTTTGGATGTAAATATGGATGAACTGGATGGAATGGAAACTGCGCAGAAAATAAGAAAAGTCAGCAATGATGTTTTTATAGTTTTTGTTACAGCATTTATTACATGTGCCCCTCAAGGATACAGCGTAGGAGCTATAAGATATATTTTGAAAAATAATGTAAATTTTCCGGAACTAATATTTGAGTGTATGGATGCAATCAGCTTGAATATGAATTATGTAGCCCAAAAGAAGAAATTTAACTTTAATGAGGGTACAAAGATTGTAGCATTAGAGCGTTTATTATACATAGAGAGCAGATTGCATAAACTTGAGTTTTACATTATGGAGGACAAGTTAAAAAAATATTCAATATATGGCAAACTAGATGAGCTGGAAAAAGAGTTGCAAGGTAATGATTTTATCCGGATACATCAAAGTTATCTGGTTAATATGAAGCATATTGAGAAAGTCAGCCGGTATGAGGCGTTATTGAACAATGGTATTAAGTTGGAAATTCCAAAAGCACGATATAAATTTGTTGAAGAAACATTTGTTTCGTATAAAGGAGAATTGTAGATGCTGATTAGTTACATTCAAAGTATTATGATGATAATATTGGAGGTAATATGCTGCAAAATATTTTTTGAAAGTTTTGCTGAAAAGAGATCAAAAAATAATTATAGAAATTATAGTATTATTTTAGGAATTGTGGTATGTGAATATGTAATAGCTTCATTATTTTATGATAAGTTTATCTTGAAACAAATATTGGCTATAGTTGCTGTTGCGGTGTTTATGTGCTTTTATTTTAAAATTCATTTCGGAAAAGCAATAATCTTATCATTATTATTTCAGGCATTGCTGCTTTCTGTAGACTATTTTACACTATGGTTAAATGTTTCTCTTTTTGATAGTATAGCAGAAATTAGCAGGTTGCATTTTGTAGGTGGAAGTTTAATAACGGTTTTGGGAAAAATAATTCTTTTCCTAGTTGTTTTGCTTATCAGGAAGAAAGTAGGAGGGGAGTCCTCGGATGTTTTAAGAAGTACAGATTGGCTTCGATTTATTTTTTTCCCAGTTTTTACAATCTTCACAGTTATTGCATTGATCATGACATCTGGAAACATTGAGAATCAAAAGCAGGAAAATGTATTCTTGGTTATAGCATTGTGTTTAGCAGGGATGAATATAGTTGTGTTCTATATGATAAATGATATATTAAAACGTGAAATTAAGATTCGTGAAAATGAAGTGTTTCAACTGAAAGCACGAAATCAGACAGACATGTACCGTTCTATTTCAGAAAATTTTGTTAAACAACGGAAAAAAACACATGAATATAAGAACCAGATTATGTGCATTGAGTCTTTGATAGAGATGGAAAATTATGATGAACTAAAGGATTATGTGAAAAGTATAAGCGGAAATTTGAGTACAGAGTTAGATTATATTAAAACAAATAATGTGATTATTGATGCTATATTAAATAGCAAATATAAGGAAACATTGGATAAAGGCATTGTATTTATCTTTCAAATCAATGATCTATCAGGAATTAAAATGTGTGATGAGGATATTGTTGTTATATTATCGAATCTTTTGAATAATGCAATAGAGGCTTGTGAAAAGTGCTCAGGCAAAAAATTTATGAAAATGAAACTGGTTAAAGAGAAAGACAACATTATTATATCTGTAAAGAATACATATGATGGTAAACTTAATATTAAAGATGGAGAAATACAGACCTCAAAGAAATATGAAATGGATGAGCATGGGGTTGGAATAAAAAATATAATTGAGGTTATAACAAAATATCAAGGCTCTTATGCTATACGAAATGATAATAATGAGTTCTACTTCTCAGTTATATTGCCAAACTAAGATGAACCTTAAAAAAGTGATTTGCTGCAAGCAAATCACTTTTTTTTGTCATTTTCTGCAAAAAAAGGTCACTTTCTGCAATGGATATTGTTTTGTAAACAGATAAAGTTATACTTAATTTGGCAGGAGGCATAACTATGATTGAAAAAATAGCTGATGATTTAATTGGTCAGATGACTGAAGCAAGGTTAATTGACAAAGAGATGGAAGCAAGATATGTTTATGTTTTTATCTGTTGGATAGAGAAATTTATTACTGTTGGCAGTATTATCGTAATCAGTTTGATGTTTCACAAGCTGCTCCCAACTATATTTTTTCTTGTGTTTTTTTTAGAATTAAGAAAGAGAACTGGCGGATATCATCTGGACAAGTTTTATAGATGTTATTTAGCATCCATTGTTTCTTATTTAGTTATCGTGATTATAAGTGAAAAATTGTCAGAACATCCACAATGGTTATTTGCAATAGTACTACTTGCTATAACAGGGATAGGATTGATTGGTACAGCGAATCATCCTAATATGCACATGACATCAGATGAATTGATGGAATCGAAAAAATCTGCGAGGACTATTGTTTTACTTGAGGGGTGCATAATACTTGGCTGTGTTCTGTTAGATGCAGATATGGTTTACGTTAGTTATATGGCAATAGCTGTTATATTATGTGCAGCTTTGCTGTGTATAGCAAAAATTTTTAAACAGGAGGTGAAAGAATGAAGAAGGTTAATAAGAAAGTGTTGAAGGTTGTAGAACATGTCATGAGAAATGAAGCTGTATATGGAATAGATAGATTCCCACCTGCATGCATGGGAATATTTCATCAGCCGAAACGTCCGATTATCCAGAAGAAAAGTGAAAGATAGTTAACTGGCGTGTTTTACTATTATATCTGTAGCCATAGATGCTATAGGAACTTAATTGTTTATTCCAAGATGACAAGTATAAAAAGGAGGTACTGATATGTTAAAAAAAAATTAAGAAAGTTATTGCATTTGCATTAGCATTGACTATGTTAATGGGTATGGGAACAATGGTGTCAGCAGCAGAAAAGGAGAGTAGTATTCCTGAATATTCTGAAACCAATGATGGTGGAATGACGGTGAATATTGCAGGAGATCAGGAAGGAACAATAGTTGAAGGCAGTGGTAATGAGGAAGGGATTAATCCGCTATGGTGGCCTGGAGATGGACCGGCTCCGCAGGTGACAAGCATTTCACTTTATAAATATGGCTGGCTTACAAATGGAAATTTTGGCGTTACGATCAAGGTATATGGATATGGCAGCGATACTACAACATTTGATGGAAGAAGTATTTCGTGGATACATCAGGAGCCATTTATTATATCTGGTACAGGCGCAGATGGCTTCTATTATACATATGATTGTGGTCCGATTACGCAAGCGGGAAGTTATAGATTTAATACAACTTTCAGGTCAACAAACTTCCCTAATACTACACGTTCCTTTTCAACGGTATTCACGTTTAGTGCAAACTAATATATGTTAATTCATATAAATAACATATTATAATGCGAATGGAGGTGGTTAAATGCGTATTGGTTCGGGAGTGCAGAGTGTATCTGAATTATTTGGAAAGCGACAAAACAATAGCAAAACATCTGTTAACGGAAATGAGGCATTTCCTCAGACATCAATGAAAGTGTATTTAAAGACGGATGATATGTTGTTTTCAGGCGGAAATGGAACCGGTCTTTCGTTTTATATTAAGTATGCAGAAGAGTCAACAGATGATAATCCTGTAGTGATAGCCAAAGGGATTGATGAAAATGGAAAAGAATTTGAAGAAAAGATTAATATTAACGATATTGATTTGAGAAATGCTTCTTATGTCGAAATGAGTGCTTTGGAGGCATATTATGATGTTGATAGGGGTAATAGTCTCAGCTCTTTTCCACAAGAAACTGGTCACATGGGATTAAATGAAAGATGTGACCTTATATCCAGCTTTGAAAAGGTTATTCAGGATATGAACAAATTAGGAAAGTATGATTTGCAGATGTTTTATATGCGAAATATGAATACTTATCTAAATCTGGAAAGACAGAAAAAAGCATAAAGTTGTTTATAGATTCCTGTTGGAATGAAAATTTATACGATGTTAATTTGAAAGGAGATTTTAAAATGAAGAAAGTAAAAAGTTTAAAGGCGTTGGTGTTGAGTTTGATGTTATGTTTGGCAATGGGAACAACTGCGTTTGCAAGTGAAGTATCCACTTAGGGACAGGCTGCCCCTAATGCAAATAAGGCAGTAGAAGTAAGCGATTGTGGCGATTTGGACGTAGTACCTGCTTATGATGACGCCGTTGCTCTTGCAGATACGATTCAGTATGATGCAAATAGAACCATTACAAGAAGCAATTCCAGAAGCGGTGTATTCAACGGAAATTATTATTACACCATTAATAACTCAAGCGTTACAAAGTTGTGCTTAAATGTTTATATGCCTAATGAAAGTGGAACAGATTATCTTCAGGGAACAATTACTCTTGTAGGAAATGACGGAACAAGTGCACCGGTACAAATTGCTAACTATTCAGGAGATTCATGGACACTGACATTTACAGGTGTTAAGGTAGGCGTTAGATACCATTTCCATTATGAGTTGTATTCTGTTGGGTCTTCGCAGGTAGGCTATATTGCTTCTGCTGCTTATGCACAATAATAGCTGCTTGAATATGGGATATTAAGCAAGCGCAACAGAATATTTTCATTGTATGTTGCATTTTATAGCAATCTGGCATAAAGTGCAACATACTATAATAAGAAAATTAGATTATATTGCTGCTGGAGGGATTATAAATATGGTAAATATGGTAAATACCGCTGTAAATAACAATATTTACGCAGGAAGAAAATCAGGTTCAAAATATAACCAATCAAAGGCTTTTCAACAAAAGGAAGTGTTAGAGACACCGGATGTTGCAGCAGTTAACAAATATGCAAATGTTCAAGAAATTTATGAGGCACTAAAGTGTAACGTGTCATGTAGAGGATATGAACAGGGGCAGGATGAAATTGCTGAGAAAGAAATTCAAAATGATGAACCAGAAATAAGCAATGATTCCAGTGAAAAAATGACAGTATGGTATCAGGGTGTTCCTTTGGAAGAGTGGGCATTAACTGATCCTAAATACACGGATTCAGAAACGGGAATTTCATGGTATATTAGAGATGGAAAATATCCGTATATGGTAGGTGAGGATGCAGAAAAGTTCCGAAAACTTTGTGAAGAATCCGGGGAGTTTGCGCTAAAGAAATTTGCGGAAATGACGGGATTAATACAGAAATTAGATGACAATACAGTAGCGTATGTGGGTGATAACGGAATTGCAGTTAAATCTAAAGATGGGAAAGAGATGTTTGTGGACACATCAGGCTTATCATATGATATTGTTATGGATATGTTCAGAAATTTGCCTAGAAATGGGAATTTTTTCAGCAATAAGTATTGGTCAGACAATATACAGAAAGCACAGGCTCGGAGCTGATGATACGTTATATTGCAAGAGTGTGTATGCTTGGACTCCGATAGGAGAAAGCAGATTGGTTCTGATTGACAGAAGAATCATATGATTTCATCATTAATTTGGCAGGCAATAATATTCAAATTATTGCCTGCTAAATTTTTACCAAAATTCTTCTAATACCGTTTTTAGACTAGGAAATATTGTTGAAAGCGTACTCTCAATATATTCTTTAGAGCAGAACTGTAGCTTTGAAATAGTATCAATGCTGTGTTTTTTACTTGATTTCTGAGTAATTTTTGTTCTGTTGGTCATTTTCTGCAAAAACAGGTCACTTTCTGCATAGGATATTTTCTTTTGCTTTGATTCCTGCTATTCTTAGAATATACAACAGATTGCTCTATATGGCACATTGAATACTGAGGAAAGGAGAAGTAAATATAATTATGAATATGCTTATAGAATGATCTGCATATAACGACAAAATGATATTAAAATAGGGGGTGATTTTGATGAAAGATTTTCATTTGAAGATTTTAGCTATAATAATGATAATTTTTGGCATATTTGGTTTAAGTACGCTTCCGTTTCTTTCCATTATTGTCCAATATATTGACTCAATAACTGGATTTAGTTCAGGAAATGGATATCTTACCAATAACATGGATTATCTTTTTAAAAGTCCTCTTATTTATATTGGTGGCTTTTTTGTTTTTAGTATCATTTTGGCAATTATTTATCTGGTTTATAGTTTTTTTAAAGCAAAGCGGGGGTGACTTCTAATGAAAAAAATAATTAGTATGGTTTTAAGTTTTATATTGATTTTGGGGTGCTCGACAACAGCGTTTGCTGCGGAGACTCATAACTATGACACTGAAAATTTGCCTCATGATGGAGCTGATTATTTTGAAACGGAAATTAAAGCTGATGAGGAAAATGAAGAACGCATTTCTGATTTTGTTACCGTATATGGTTATCAATATACCAAAGGTAGTTTAAAAAGTGGTGCATGGAGAAATGGCACGAGTGGTGGTAGTTCTACATCTAGCGCAAAATTATCATTGAATTACACTCAAGATACTTCTTATAATATTTCCTTTAAAGCTTCAGTTTCCGGTGGATATACAAATGGTGGAACTATAGGAAGTGAGTTGGGTGTTACACTAGGTGCATCAAAATCATATTCTTTAGGTAGCGGATACTCCGTAACTGTTCCAAAAGGATCTCATTATTTAATCAAATATCGTCCTATGTATTATACATATAAGGTCGTTGAGACAAAATATAAAGAAAGATATAATGAAGCATTAGGCGGCATGGAGAGATATGTGGTTGAAACAAAAACCTGCTATGTAGACGTATTTTCGCACTGGGATTTTACACATGTAGCTAAGTAAAGGTGTATGTTACACTAAATAAAAGCAGGGAACTATCCATATCCATGCTTCAAACTGGAGATAAAGCTCGTGGATCTGCCACGGGCTTTTCTCATATTGTTATATACATTTTGCTGAAATTTTAAATTTCGGTGTAAAAGTAGATTGGTGTTTAGAAGGAATATGCAAAGTATTACATGAAAATGTCAAAGGATTACAGTTTCCTAAAACCCATAATAATTTCTGATATAATGCGATAAGTCAGAAAGGATGATGGGGCTATGGGGAAAAGAGAGCACATATACGAAATTATTGCAGAGAATATCAGAAAAGAACGCAGAAGGCTTGGAATTACGCAGGCAGAGCTTGCAGAACGGGCGGATGTATCATTGGATACTATCAAAAGTGTTGAAAATGGCAGAAGGGCAATGAGTCTTGATACATATTTGAATATTGTTCATGCATTGGAGTCATCGCCTATGGTTCTGATGAGCCAGTAGCACCCAGAAAAACACATTGAGCGTTTTGCATTTATGATGAATCGGTGTGACGAAAGAGAAATAGAATTTGCATTACATATGATTGAACAAATATTAAGAGGACAGGAAGATTATCTGAGTGAATAGACGGGTAGTTATCCTGTCCTTTATTTATGACTCTTTTGCAAATTTTTCAGCGAGATGGTATATGATTTCTTCAATGGTGGGAGTTTCATTTTCACATGGAAAGTCTGTCCAGAAGCGTTGCATTTGTGGATCAGGGCTTTTTAAAGCAATGGAAACTGCCCGCCCAATTTCCTGTTGGACTTCTTCTTTTGTGATTCCTTCTTTTTCGGCAATGATTTCCAAATATTTATCAACAGAGTATGTGTTTTTATCATTCATAGTGTTGTTGTGAATCCTTTCTGAAAAGGGTATCTGCGGGCAAATTGTCAGGTGCTTGAATTGTCCCGGTTGAATACCATAAAAGTAAAACAGATAATCCGTTCTATATTACATAATAACCTTGAGAGCTGTTTTCTATGCAGATTATGGCTATTTTCTATTCTATCATATACATACAGTATGGTGCATACACGCACCATATCATTATAGGACACTCTTGCGTAGAATACAAGGAGGAGGTCTTTGTAATGATAGTATATGACAGGTTATGGATCACACTCAAGAAGAAAAATATTAGCCAGTATGCACTAATTAAAGATTATGGAATAGATAAAGCACAGTTACAGCGATTGCGAAAGAATATGGTCGTAAAAACGGTAATCCTTAACAGATTATGTTCCATACTTGATTGTAAGATAGAGGACATCATGGAGTTTGTGCCGGATGAGGATATTAAGTAAAGAGATATTTCCAAAATGTAATGGTTTGGAAATATCTCTTTTTTTAATCCGCAAATATTTATATTCTTGGTATTAAGGTGTACAATATTCCACCTGAAATAGCTGGTTTAGTCACTCTTACAAAAGATTCGCTTACGGTACAATGAATACAGCTTAAGCAAATATATAAGGTGCCGGAAAAGAGTGGAAGGTGTACTACGATATTGTTAATAGTGGAGAAAGAATAAAAGAGTTGCGTGCGGCAAGAAGAATGACAAGACAGCAGCTTGCCGAGCAGATTGGATTGTCAGTGGATGCTCTGCGGAAAATTGAAGCTGGTGTAAATGGAGCAAAAATAGATACGCTGATTAGTATTGCTGAATTGTTTCATATAACGTTGGATTATCTTGTGTGTGGGTGTGAAAGAAAGGCAGAAGTCGATGATCTGCTGGTTGGTCTGAAGGAGAAGGAAGTACAGTTTATCCGGAATATGGTATTAAATGCCGTTGACAATATGAAACTTCTGACAGAATAAAAAAGTCGGATTGCATTTTTGATAATGCAGTCCGGCTTTTTTTATAAGGATTTGGAACAGGTGGGAGTGTTACTCTTAGTTCAAAAGAGTGTCGGTTACTGTAGAAGATGCGTGGTGTCAGTTATACTTTGTTCAGGTTCTGAGAAAAGAACCGTTGAATATTGAAAACAGAATAGGACACGCATATCCCACGAGCTTATATCGCCTTGTCTATGACAGGGTGGCAGAATCCCATTTCGTGCGATGACTATCCTCAGAGCTGTAGCCGATTACGAGAAACGTAACAGCAGGAGCCTTTAAGGATAAGAGCAGAGGGTTGTGCCTACCGGATTAGCAGCCGGAGGTAATGAGATAATAAGTGCACCTGAATTTCAGCAAAACGCATTTTCAGAGAGTGGCTACTTTCGTAAGTCCAGATGGGCAGGAAACTACGAAGTGTTTGTGGCTGGCAAAGGATATGTTACCCGATACGGGGATGGTTAAGAAACCGGGAAGATAGTATTTTATCTTCCCACACAAACTGATTTATGGTCACCGACAGAAAAGAAATGTTTAGGTGTGATGGTGTGGAGAGTACAGATAAGTCAGCTTATGTGAGGAGATAAAGTGCGCACAGTATCAAATCAATATTATTTATAAGGAGATTTTAAGATGGAAAGAGCAATTATATATTATGCAAAAACAGGATTAGAGGCTACAGATCATTTTGTGCCGAAGTTGCTTGAAAAGTATTGTCAGGATAATGGCTATGAAATTGTAGCTATGCTTTCAGAGCCTGCTTCTACAGAAGGAGTTTCATTTCCGATGAAATATGCCATTATTGGTTTAAATATGGAAGAAGATGTTAATACAATCATAACACTTTCAAAGGATATGATTGGTGCAACAGATGAGACCGTTATTGATACACTTGGAAAACTCAGCGAATATGATATCTATGTGGAGGATATTAATGGAGAACTTGAAGAGTGTTATGAGATGATGTACAAAGAGCCTGTTCAGGAAAGTGATATAAGAGGGCTGGTGCTTGATACGGTATCAAAGTTCTATCATAACATCAGGGACGGCAGATAGGAGGCAATATGCAGGATTCCAAAGAAAAGCAGTGTCTGATATTTGTAAGGAATAATGCAAATGATACAGCTGACCGTATCGAGGCATATGCAAAAAAGTCCGGCATGGAAGTTGTTGAGACAATTTTCAATACAGATAAAAAAGCGGTTGAACGATTAAGATATTATATTGAAAGAGATGCCATTATCTGTGTGTTGGTAAGAGATGTGGTAGACATTTCAATGGAACTTAATGAGATTAAAGCTGTAATGACACTTGCAGCGGAACATGGAATCAGTATTAATGCAGAGAGCAGGGGCTATGAACCTGCTCTCATTTCTTATGAATGATATGACAGAAGAAAATAGAAAATTAAAACTGATTATATTTCCGGGCGAAACAGTAGTGATTGATGAATATGGGAAACGGATTGTTGCCTGTCCGACAGAGGATGAGGCAGAAGAATATATCAGGGAACAGGAGGAATGACATAGATGAAACTGAACAGGGGCGACATTGTTATTGCAAATCTGGAGTCAGTAAGTAAAGGGAGCATTCAGAAGTATACAAGACCTTATATTATTATCTCAAATAACAAGGCAAATCAGTATTCACCGGTTGTCACAGCAGTAGCCATGTCCACAAAAACATGGAAAAAGAAATATCTGCCAACCCACTGTCCAATACCGGCTGCAAAGGTAAAGGTTACTGACACAGATTTTGAGGTATTTGACAGTATGGCATTATGTGAGCAGATTGTATCCATTGATGTAAATGTCCATATTGAGAGGGTAGTTGCTTCAATTTCAGATACGGAACTACTTGATAAGATTACTGAATGTGTAAAAATCCAGATTGGGGCATATGAAAAGTACAATTAAATATTACCGGGGCATTTGCTCCGGGTTACATAGCCACCTGTATTCTATGGGTGGCATTTTTACTGAAAGGGGGATAGATTTTATGACAGCAGAAGAATACAGAGCACTATTAGATGTGGATTTTAACAATGTAAAAATAGAAGATCTGACTGATATTAGAAAAATTAAAATAGATAAAAATCAGCCACAGAGTAAGAGGCAGGCACAGTTCTTAAAACAGGTGGGAAATCCATATATGCTGCGTCGTGGAAGTATGATGATTAAGGTAAGCTTTGCGAATAATGGACTGTCGATGGAACAGGCATTTGAAAATCTGCTTTTGAATGTCTGAAAATTTGTGGTGGAATTTCAAAGTGATATGTGCTATGATGTTTTTGGTATAAAAATTCTAAATTAGTGCATATCACCTTATTGAAAAGTTATCTTCTAACTTAAACAACAATAGGAGGATGTGCATATGAGTCAGATAAGTCAGATCAAAAAGATCTATCATGCAGCCATCTATGTTCGTTTATCGAAGGAAGATGGCGCTGTTGCTTCACATGAAAAAACTGAGAGTAACAGTATCGCAAATCAGAAATCACTGATTAGAGATTTTCTCGAAAACAAAAATGATATTGAGGTTGTGCAGGAGTATGTTGATGATGGTTTCAGCGGCTCTAATTTTGAGCGACCGGCATTCCAGATGATGCTTGAAGATATTAAGAAAGGCAAAATTGATTGCGTTGTCACTAAGGATCTGAGCAGATTCGGAAGAGAATATATAGATTCAGGTATGTATATTGAGCGATTATTCCCTGCTATGGGAGTAAGATTTATTGCAATCAATGATGGTATTGATTCCGGAGAGGCAAAGTCGCAGTCAGATGAGATTATTATTCCATTCAAAAATCTTATTAATGATGCTTACTGTCGTGATATTTCAATTAAGATACGTTCACATCTTGAAATTAAGAGAAAGCAGGGAGATGTAATCACGGCATTTGTGCCATATGGATACAAAAAGAATGATAAAGATAAGCACAAACTGGAAATTGATGTATATGCAGCAAATGTTGTGAAAGATATTTTCAGAATGAAGTTGCATGGAAAAAGTCAGGATGCAATTGCATGTGAACTTAATTCATCAGGAATACTTCCACCGGCTGAGTATAAAGCAAGCACAGGAAGCAATTATCAGACATGCTTTAAGACAAAAGAAAAGTCGGAGTGGACTTCAGTCATGGTAAGGAGAATCCTTACAAATGAGGTTTATATAGGTAATCTCGTACAGGGAAAACAGACAACACCGAATCACAAGGTCAAAAAGACCATAATCAAAGAAAAATGCGAATGGATAAGGATTGAAAAGAACCATGAGCCGGTTATCACGGACAGGGATTTTGAAGTAGTACAGAGATTGCTTGCAATGGATACAAGAACATCACCGGACAGAGAGGAAGTTTATCCGCTGTCAGGGGTAGTTACCTGTGGCGGCTGTGGGATTCCCATGGTAAGAAAAACTTCAAAAGTGGGTGGCAAAACTTATGCCTATTATCTGTGTGCAACCCATAAGGATTCAAAGCAGTGCAGTTCCCACAGAATTTCCACGGATAAGTTGGAAGAAGTGGTGCTAGAGCTTTTACAGACACACATTGATAACATGATTGACCTTAAAAGAATTCTTTCTTTTATCGGCAACGTGCCGTTTCAGCAGCTTGATATGAAAAAGCTTGAGGAAAGGCGTGAAAAGAAACAGGCAGAGGTAGACAGATGTGCAGACCTCAGAGGAATGCTTTATGAGGATATGAAGGATGGCATTATCTCAAAGGAAGATTACAAAGAGCTTCATACAGCATATGAGCAGAGGAAAAAGAGTGCCGAGATTGCCATTCACCAGATTGAATTGGAAATGGAAGATGTGCTGAATCGTAAGAGCAAAGGCTTTGTATGGCTTGATTATTTTACGGAACATAAAAATATCGAGAAGCTTACAAGGGAAGTGGTTGTATCTCTTATCCGTGAAATAAAGGTATTTGATAAAACCCACATTGAAGTAGTGTTTGACTTTGATGACTGCTACAAAGAATGTCTTAATGTTATTGCAAGTCAGGGGCATTCGGTTGAGGTGGACAGTACAGGAAAACTGAATATCAGATTAAAGGAGGCTGTGTAGTATGGCAAGAAAGAGCAGAAAAAATATGCCGGTTGCAGTTGCAGAGCCGACTGACAATCTGACGGCAAAAGCAGTTTTAAGCATGGATAAGGAGGCAAAACCATATCAGGTTGGAATCTATGCGAGACTTTCATTTGAATCAGAGGCGAATAAGGAAAGAGATACTGTAGACACACAGATAGCATATATCAGGGAATTTATTAATTCGCAGGATGATATGGTAGAGGTTGAGGTCTATGCCGATATATCGGTGACAGGAACTACTTTTGAAAGACCAGAATTTGACCGGATGATTCAGGATATAAGGGCTGGCAGGATTAATACTGTTATTACCCGTGACCTTAGCAGACTTGGGAGAAATTATGTGGAAGCAGGCAACTACATTGAGAGGGTATTTCCTTTTCTTGATGTGAGATATATTGCTATCACAGATGATTTTGATACTGCAAGACCGGGAACTGATTTATCCGTACCGCTTAAGAATATTGTGAACGAATATTATTCCAAAGACCTTTCAAAGAAAGTAGAGACCGGAAAGCATAGTATTTGGGCACAGGGCGGCTTCAGCGAGGGAACGCCACCATATGGATATTACAGGGCTACAGATGGTTCAAGAAAGCTTTTGATTGATGAAGAGGTATCTGACAATGTAGTTAGAATTTTTAATATATTTTTGGATGGGAAGGGATATGCTGGTATTGCAAAGACTTTGCAAAACGAAGGAATTCTTTCACCTCCGAAATACAGATTCTATAAGTCAGGAAAGATTGAACTTGCTGAAAAAGCAAGAGAATGGCACTATTCGCATGTAAAAGAGATACTCCAAGGGGAATATTACATTGGAAATATTGTTCATGGAAAGCAAAGGAAGGCTCTTGATACCGGGAGAAAGAATGTTAAAACAGATGCATCAACATGGCAGCGAATAGAAAATGTTCATGAACCAATAATTGATAAGGACACTTTCTACAAAACAAGGGAGAGAATGGAGCATATCAAAAAGAAGCATTTAGAAGCATCAAAACCTAAAGCTGATGTTCCAAATAAGCCGGATAATATTCTGGTATATAAAACAAAATGCGCCTGTTGTGGAGGCAGTGTATTGATTGGCAGGCATCACACTTATTCAGAAAAGTTCTATTATAAGTGTAAGAACCGTAGAAAATTAGCTAGGCTATGTGAAAATAAGTACTCTTATGATTATTCTGAGGTTATGGATAGTGTTTTTTCTGTTATCCGTCAGCATATGAGTTTGTGTGTTGAGAAAACAAAGTTTGTTCAGAAGATGAACAGCAGAAAAGAGAATGTTCTTCAATATGATATTTATACCAAGCAGATAGCAAAACTTCAAAATGATGTAAGAAGAATTACCGCTAACAAAAGTGGTTTGTATGAAGATTATAGGGAACAGTTAATCACTGCGGAAGAACTGTGCCAGTATCAGAGAGAATATGAAAGCAGAGTAAATGAGATTGAAGCGCAGATTACTGAATTGCTTCATCGAAGAAGTCTGTATGAAAAAGAATTTCATATTGATGAAGGATGGGAAGAAACTGTCAATAAATATATGGCTAAAAGAAAACTTACAAAGGAGCTTGTGGATGCTTTTGTATCGGAAATTGTTTTTTATGATGGCAATATAGAAGTTAAGCTCTTGTATGATGATTTCCTAAAGGAGCTGCTTAAAGTGGCAGAAGAAAGAGAGGTGAGCAGCAATGGATAAGACGATAGCTCTCTATATGAGATTATCAGATGAAGATGACAACTTGGCTGCTCATGAGGAAAGTAACAGTATTTCCCATCAGCGAAAGTTAATGCTTGATCATATCCAGAAACTGCCTGAACTAAAGGACTGCAACATAATGGAATTTTCAGATGATGGATATTCCGGAGCAGACTTTAGCAGACCTAATTTTGTAAAAATGATGGATCTGGTAAAGGCTGGTAAGATTCAGGTTATTGTGACGAAGGACTACAGCAGACTCGGACGAGATTATCTTGAAGTTGGTAACTATATGGAAACATTATGGACAAGGACACAAAAGGCAGACCACGAAACGGGGGCTGCTGACAACAAATAAAGGCTGAGTATCAAGCACCGGGGAAGTGCGGGATATTCAGCCTGTTTTGTTGTCTGGGGTTTCCAAAGGGGCTTGCCCCTTGGCACACGACTTTGCTCGCAAAGTGTAGTGTGTTATACGCTCTGTCGGCGTTGCTGCGAAAATGCGGTTGCCACCAGGGAGGGCAAGGGCATTTGAAACGGCAGGAAAACAGGGCTGTGATTGCGTGGCGTGGAGCCGCAAGCGCAGGACTGGTTTCATCAGCAGACAGGGCGTATATGAAAGCCCCGTCCCTCGTCCTATGCCGGACTATGGGACAAAGTGTCCCAGCCGGATAGCCACACCCACGAAAAAGCGGACGGACTTTCTTCTCAAAATCGGAATGGGCGGGAAAGCCATTTTAGGGCTTTCCCGCCTTGATTACCCATCAGCAAAGACGGGCGAGGCTGTCAACGGCGGCGCATTTATGCGCCGTTCATCTTGACCGTTGACTGACACGGCTGGCTTTGCTATCCGTTCCTAATCTGTATGTAATCAATATAATTTACGAGGAAGATTTCCAAATAGACTGTCTAATTCTTCATGGGTCATTGCTCTAATAAGTGCCCAATTATCTTTTTTCATAAGAATAAATGGTTCAAGTCGTTTTATGGCTTCGTGGTATTCCATTTGCCCGATAATTCCACCTTGTGGATTTGTAAGGCTAACCATTGTAATAATCCATTCGCTAATTGTCTTGCCCTCTATTGCCCACTGCTCCTCCGGCACGATTGGGAAAAGAGAATCGGTATCTTCTGTAAGCGCAAGCCCTATCAAAAGTGTACCATCTTCTTTTTCGTAACACTTAGGATTAGCTTGATATGCTTCTTGTAAAAGTTTTTCAATATCCGGCTTTGTTAGCTTACTATTTGTCTGCGAGTTCTTTTTCTTAAAGAAATTCATGTTTTTGATTTCCTCCATTCTGTAATTTCATATTTATTACTTTCTCCCTCGCTGTGGGGTTGGATTTTTTAGCAAGTCCGACTTCTGTGCAATCTTTTTCAGCCACTTCTTTTCTTCCTCGGACAGCTTCTTAAAATTCAATTTGAGCCGCTTACAGATAAACGCCAAAGCCGCTTGCTCCGGGTCGCTGTCTGAGCTGGCGGCTTCGTCAACAGTCTGTAAGAAATCTTCCAGCGGGTTGTCCTCCGGGACGCTGAAAAAATCGTCCTTATGTGCTTCCCGCAGGTCAAGAGCTATCTTGCTTATGTCCTGCTGTATCACATAGCGGCAAAAGCTGTCATCGTCAATATGGGCGGCGATAAGCTGTCGTAACTGCGGGTCGGACAAGCCGGGATTGTACTGCTTCATAATGGTTGCGCTTACAGCATCTACAATGGCGTTTGCACTCTGCACCTGTTTGCCAGCAATACCGTTCACATAGATTTCGAGGTCAGCCATCAGCCGGGGAAAATCCGGGTGTACCGCCAGTTCACACAAGAGGGAATTATCCACCCGCCCACTTTTCAATAATTCAATCATATCATCACTCAAACGCAGGTCTGCAAGATTGGCGTTTGGGTGATTTTTTGTTTGAGAACGCCCCAGCAGATAATCAACAGTCACTTCATAAAACTTTGCCAACTCAATAAGGGCATAATGGCTGATGTCCTTGAAATTATCTCCTTCATAACTGCCCAACGCAGACTTGGAGAGGTGCGTCTGCTCCGCAAGCTGTTCCAGCGTCAGCCCACGCTCCACACGCAGGTCTTTCAATCGTTCTTGTATGGATAGTTCCATGCAATCCCTCCTTGTATCCCCGATAAATGGAAATTAGTCGAAGTATTCTTTAAGAGCAAGCCGAATAGGTTCTCGTATGTCAACATTATTCATTCCGTAATGTTTTTCCTCAAAATAATGAACTTTATTTGATACTCCCCAAAAATCTTGATTAAGCCATTCTTCCTTATTTGCACCATATTTGATGAGCAAATCAAGAACTTCAAATAATCTATTTCGAGCTATTTCTTGAATATCTGGGTAAGCACTCTCGTGGCACAAAATGCCCTCTGCTTGGTGTACAGTCGTACCGATTGGCAGTACTTTTGATGATGTTTTTCGATTAGGATTAGCTCCTTTTTCAAGTAGCATTTTAATTAAATTCACATACTTTTCAGAAGAAATATACTGTTCATAACATAGTGAAGAAAACACACCTATAATAGCATCATGCAAAACAGACATACAAACGCTATGGGGCGGAACAAGTTCAGGGTTCTCCATGAAATCAGGGTCAGCTCCATTTTCAAGTAAAAGCTCTATGATTTCAAATTCTCCACACTTAATCGCCACTTGTAGCGGCGATTGTCCAATATCTTTTTTTGGTGCTTTTGCAGTATAAACTTCATTTACTACTGTGATGTTTTTTGATATGGCTACCCGCACAGCGTCAACATCACTATGTCTTATATCCTTAAATAATTTATTCATTTTAATTCCCACCAATTAGAATTTGTCACTCCGTACTTATCATTTTACCACAATTCCAAGAGCGTGGAAATAGAGAGTTTTCCGGGCTGATTTCCGACCTTATGGATATACGGGGCGGGCGGTCTTTTAGGTGTAGACTTAGGGTAGTTCATCGATGAACTGCACCTTGAAAACATGAATGACCGTCCGAAAAGGAATACCCCGGCAGGGGAAGCACCGCAACGAGCCACTTCGGGACAAAATGTCCCGAAGTCCGGGGAGCGTGCCAACGCCGGAACACGCCGCCATTGTCGGGGTCCCCGCAAAGTCGCATGGCTTTGTGGGGAGAGGAGGAGCAGCGGAGCGAGTGAGTTTTGCCGCTTGCGGTGAAACGAACGATACGCAGCTTGCGACGACGAGGCAGGAAGCCTTTTCGGGGAGAACGGCACAGAAAAGCAAAATGGAGGGAACGAATGAGAGAGAACCCATATAAACGACTGCCGCCCATAGAGCGCAAGCCGGACGGCTCCCTTTACCGCATGACACCAGCACAGAGGAAACAGGCAAACGCCCTGATCCGCCGGAAGTGCTGCTGTTATGAGGACGGGAACTGTATGCTCCTTGACGATGGGGACACCCACACCTGCCCCCAGACCATTTCTTTCTCGGTCTGCTGTAAGTGGTTCCGCTGGTCGGTCTTGCCGCAAATCGGAATGCTGGAAGCAGAGATTTTCCGGGATAAGGAGCTAAAACGCTGTGCGGTCTGCGGCAGAGTGTTCGTCCCAAAGTCAAACCGGGCGAAATACTGCCCCGACTGTGCCGCCAGAGTTCACAGGCGGCAGAAAACAGAAAGTGAACGGAAAAGGAGGTCTTGTGTGGACAGTTAGGGGCTGAAAAGTCCTTGATTTGCAAGGCTTTGCAAGCACAGAACAGGGACAGGCAATAGAAACTACCGTCTGCCCTAGAAAACGGGGTTCTAACCGTCCACAAAACACGATATGACAAACACCATTTATATCCATCAGCCGGAAAAGGCGGTCAGCTTTACCCGGCTTCCCAATTTTCTTTTTGAAGCCCCCACATTCACGCCACTGTCCAACGAAGCAAAGGTATTGTATGCCTTTATCCTACGCCGGACAGACCTGTCCCGGAAAAACGGCTGGGCGGACGAATATGGGCGCATTTACCTCTACTATCCCATCAATGAGGTAGTGGAGCTGCTCCACTGCGGGCGGCAGAAAGCGGTCAACACCCTGCGGGAGCTGCAATATGCCGGACTGGTGGAAATCCAGAAACAGGGCTGTGGAAAACCCAACCGCATTTACCCGAAATCCTATGAAGCGGTTCCAAACACCGACTTCAAGAAATCCGGTTATGGAACGCCGGAGGACTGAAAACCGCACTCCACAAGTACGATAATCAATCCTCTTGAAGTACGAAAACCAGACGGTATATAGAAATACAGAGATAAAAATATTGATTTATATTCTATCCATTCCCTTCCTATCCGAGATATTTTCTGCGGGATTTTCCTGTGGAAAAGTCCCGGAAAGGAATGGAATGGGGAAAGGAGTTTCATGGCACAACACGCAATTTTGCGATTTGAAAAACACAAGGGCAATCCGGCAAGACCGCTGGAAGCCCATCACGAAAGACAAAAGGAACAGTACGCCAGCAACCCGGATATTGACACCAGCCGGAGCAAGTACAATTTCCATATCGTTAAGCCGGAGGGACGCTATTACCACTTCATTCAAAGCCGCATTGAACAAGCTGGCTGCCGCACCCGCAGGGACAGCACCCGGTTTGTGGATACGCTGATTACCGCCAGTCCGGAATTTTTTAAGAAGAAGTCCCCAAAGGAGATACAGGCATTTTTCCAGAGGGCGGCTGATTTCTTAATCGGGCGGGTAGGGAAAGAAAATATCGTGTCGGCGGTGGTACACATGGACGAGAAAACGCCCCACCTGCATTTGGTCTTTGTCCCGCTGACAGAGGACAACCGCCTGTGTGCAAAGGAGATTATTGGGAACAGAGCCAATCTCACAAAATGGCAGGACGATTTTCACGCCTACATGGTAGAGAAATATCCCGACTTTGAGCGTGGGGAAAGTGCCAGCAAGACAGGCAGGAAGCATATCCCCACCCGTCTGTTCAAGCAGGCGGTCAATCTCTCCAAACAGGCAAGAGCCATTGAAGCCACGCTGGACGGTATTACCCCGTTCAATGCCGGAAAGAAAAAAGAGGAAGCCCTCTCCCTACTGAAAAAGTGGTTTCCGCAGATGGAGAATTTCTCCGGTCAGCTCAAAAAATACAAGGTCACGATAAACGACCTTTTGGTAGAAAATGAACAGTTGGAAGCCAGAGCCAAAGCCAGCGAAAAAGGCAAGATGAAAGATACGATGGAACGGGCAAAGCTGGAAAGCGAATTGAAAGACATTCAGCGGCTGGTTGACCGTATCCCGCCGGAGGTGCTGGCAGAACTGAAACGACAGCAACGGCACACAAAGGAACGGTGATCGATGACAGAAAACATTTCACGCCCGCAGCATGGCGGCACCGCACTTTGAAAACTAAATACGGAGGTACTATGGAGCATATCAGATACAAGAAAGAAACCGAAGTCGTGACTTTTCAGGGAAAGGAAATCACGCTGGAAAATCTCTCCCCGGTGTTCTCGCCGGAGCAGGAAGCGGCAAAACGCCGGGAGCTGGAACAGCAGCTTTATGAGGTGTTCCGCAAGTATGCCGACAAGCGGCAGAGTGAGGAAGCCGGGGCATAAGGTTTTCCGAAGCCATCATTGATTTGCGGGGCTGCTGACGGTATAATAGAACTGTCAGCAGCTCCGTTTCTTTTTTAAGAAAAGGAGCGACAAAATGAATAATCGAATAGACGCAATCTATGCAAGGCAATCGGTAGACAAAAAGGACAGCATTTCCATTGAAAGCCAGATTGAATTTTGCAAATACGAATTGAAAGGCGGGAACTGCAAAGAGTACAAGGACAAAGGGTATTCCGGGAAAAATACGGAGCGTCCCCAATTCCAACAGCTTATGCGGGATATTGAAAGCGGCCTTGTGCGGAAAGTGGTGGTTTACAAGCTCGACCGCATCAGCCGTTCCATTCTCGACTTTGCGAAGATGATGGACTTCTTCCAAAAGTACGAAGTGGAGTTTGTGTCCTCTACGGAAAAGTTTGATACCTCCACCCCGATGGGGCGGGCGATGCTGAATATCTGTATCGTGTTCGCCCAGCTTGAACGGGAAACCATACAGAAGCGGGTGCAGGACGCATGGCACTCCCGTTGCCAGCGTGGTTTCAAAATGGGCGGTAAAACGCCCTACGGCTTTCGGACAGAGCCTTATGTGATGGACGGGGTGCGCACAAAGAAGCTGGTAATAGAGCCAACCGAAGCGGCCTTTGTCCGGCAGATGTATGAGATGTACGCTGACCCGCAGGTATCGCTGCATGACATTACAAAGAAGCTGACGGCGGACGGTATGCGTACTTATCATGGCAGGCCGCTGTCAAGGGCTACTTTGAGCGTTATTCTCCGAAACCCGATTTATGTCATGGCTGACCTCGACATATACGAGTTTTACAAAAGCCAGGGAACGGATATTTACAATGATGCCGCCGACTTTGCCGGGACAAACGGCTGCTATTACTATCAGGGCAAGGGGAATACAGAGGACAAGCACAAGCACCTGCAAGGACAGACGCTGGTACTGGCTCCACATGAGGGGTTTATCCCATCGGAGCTGTGGCTGAAATGCCGGAAGAAGCTGCTTGCCAGCCACACTTACCAGCCCGCAAGGAAAGCCCGGAACACATGGATGGCGGGAAAAATCAAATGCGGGAAATGCGGCTATGCGCTCATGTCGGCGCACTCCAACGGTATTCTTTACCTGCGCTGCACCGTCCATGCGGACAGCAAGGCGTGTCCCGGCTGCGGGTGCGTGAAGCTGCACGAACTGGAAGCGGTAGTCTATAGGGCGATGGTTAAAAAGCTGAAAGATTTTAAGACGCTGACAGGTCGGAACAAGGCTGCAAAAATCTCCCCGAAACTGACTGCAAAGCGGCTGGAACTGGCACAGGTAGAAAGCGAGATTGAAAAGCTGCTTGACACGCTGACGGGCGCAAGCCCTGTTTTGCTCTCCTATGCCAACAGCAAAATTGAGGAGCTGGACGCAAGGCGGCAGTCCATTGCCAATGAGATTGCAAAACTCTCTGCGGACGCTGTGCCGATGGAGAAGATGGAAAGCATTTCCGGGTATCTGGATGACTGGGAGAATGTCAGCTTTGAGGACAAGAGGCAGGTGGTGGACGCACTGATAACGGTCATCCGGGCAACAAATGAAAAGGTAGAAATTGAATGGAAAATCTGACGGGTTAATCCCCACCGTACCTATCCTTTTTGTGCTCTTGTCTATAATAGTGAATGTATATTTCCGGTTCTTCAGGTAAGATATATCAGCGTGAATGATAATTACGATTCTGCTAACAGCTTTGGTTCAACCGGAGGTATGAGTGTTGCACTGAAAAATCTTGTGAATGCATTGTATTGTAAGGATGCATCAAAAAAGGTAAGAGCCGCTAAGGCAGTGTTGGCTAAGCAGGGAAAGTACATTGCTGCATTTGCTCCTTTTGGATACCAGAAAAGTGAAGATGATAAGCATATGTTAGTGCCTGACCCAGTAACAGCACCTGTTGTCCAGCTGATATTTGAACTGGCTATTAAAGGCATGAAATACACCGAGATTGCAAATTATCTGAATAATAATGGATATGATAGCATATTTGAGTATTACCAAAAGATTGGAGTTAAGAGATGTTATGAAAGGGATATTGGTGAGCACATGTGGAGTGCCAGTACAGTAATGGAGATTTTATATAATGAAGTCTATATTGGTTCTGTAATCAATAACAAGACGGCTGATAATATTGATACCGGTCATCAGGTTGTGCAGAGAGATAAAGAGGACTGGATAATTGTTGAAAACTGTCATGAACCATTAGTTTCTGTGGAAGACTTCAAGCTTGCTCACAAGATGATAGCAAGACGAGAAGTGACGAAGAGAAAACCAAATGGAAAGTGGCGTAAATCGTATATTCGCTGTGGAATATGTGGTAAGGGACTTTATAAATACGGAAATAAATCCTCATACAGATGCCACAACGGTCATGTGTCACGTATTAGAGGTGAAGAACTTGAGGCGACACTTCTAGACATTGCTAGAAATATGGCATTGGCTCAGTTGCAGGAATTTGAGTTGAAAACTGATGGCGGTAATTGTCCAGATAATCTTGAAAGGGAAATCGAATCACTTAAAAAGTCAAAGGCACACTATGCAAAGCTAAAGTTTGAGATATACGATGATTATACAAAAACAAATATCACTCGTGATCAGATGGCAAAAAAGACTGCAGAAGTTAAGCAGAAAATCGCAGAGATAGAAAGTCTGATTACAGAGAAGCAGGAAACACTTGATATGCAAAAGGATCTCTTTCTTGATGCAAAGCAGGAACAGCTAACAAAGCTTAGTAAGTTGGATGAGTTTGATGAAGAAGTAATCAGATATCTCATTGATTATGTGTTGGTGTATGATAATGAGCATATTGAAATCAGATGGAACTTTGATGACTTTCAGGCTGGATGATGGTATAATCAGTAGTAATAGCGAGAAAACAAAATTATAAAGAAGTAACATGGGGAATCTTGCTAAAGGTTCCCCATTGATAAAAAAAATTAATTTTTTTTTGTTTCTTACTTGACACGAGCAGAGGTTCAACGGGTGATTATTCGGGAAAATCAGGAGATTGAGCTTACGTATACGGAGTTTGAGATTTTCAAGCTTCTTGCAAAGCATCCGGGAATAGTGTTCAGCAAGGAACGGATTTATGACATTGTGTGGAAAGAATCATATTCCGGTGATTACAACATCGTCATGAGCCATATCCGTAATATTCGGGAGAAGATAGAGGATAACCCAAGCAAGCCAACCTATATACAGACTGTTTGGGGAGTCGGCTATCGGTTCAATAAAAATTTAACTCCCCTTTCGAAATGGTGTGTCTGAATGAAAAACATGTATAATTCTGCATTTTTGATGTATAAATCTACATTAAGGTTAATTTAAAAACGAATTTGTTTGAAATTTCACCAAATCAATGGAGGTGTTTGATTATGAAAAAAAGAATAATTGCAGTAATTGTAATTTTAGCTGTATTAGTAGCTCTATTCTTTATTGGCACAGGTTTTCAAAAAAGAATGGATGTCGTATTAGTTGATTACTCTGTATCAGAGGATGGAACGGAGATCACGCTTGATGTAGGAATTCCAACATCTACAGGATATATCAGAGGATTTAAAGACAATGGAAGTGGAGTAAAACCACATTATCTTACATTTTTTTCGACATTTGGTGGAATAAACAGTCCGATTGGAGCAGAGCATAGCTTCCAATTAGAGCTTACTTCGGATGATACAGAAATTTATTTTAACAGACCGGAGGGAGGTTACGAGTTGATTTTAGTGAAAGATGAAGAAACAGGTCAATGGCTCAGACCAAGTGGAATAGGTGAAGAAAATAACACTATTTTTGAAGCAACCATTCTTGAAATTCGTGATAATTATTTTTTAGTAGAACCAGTAGAGGGTAGTCAAGAATTAAACAATGCAGATCTGATTACAGTACCAATGAAAAACATAGGTACTGCTCCACAACCAAATGTTGGTGACATTATTGAAATAGCATATAACGGAGAAATTGCAGAAAGTTATCCAGCACAGATAACAGAGGTTTACGGTATCAAAGTTGTCAAAGAAGCAGAACAATGGGATTTAATTCCTATGGTCATGGTAAATGGCGAGTTATATATTGACACAGGTCATGAAAGTACAGTAGAAGCCCGTTGTGGTGTTATGGATGGAGAGATTACGTCAGAAGTAGACGGAAGTGAAAAGCCAACAAAAGACAATCAATCTAACTTTGGTACAGGCTATGGATATCAATATGGTTCACAAGAAGGCATAATCGAGATTAATATGAATGAAAAATGGTGGGTTTTTGCAACAGAAAAAGTCCTGGCCAGTAGTGAACTTATGATAGACCCAGTTGCAGTAGTAAGTATTCATAATGTTTTCACAGGAGAAAATGCGAACATCACTGAAAATGAGGATATCAGAACTATATCTAATATATTATGTGGTGATGCATGGAATACAGAAGGTACAACTGATTGTTTAAGCAACATTGAAATTACAATCAACGAAGAAACATACAAATATCATTCCGATTGTGGTACATTCAACGATAATGTAAATCAGAACTATTTATCACTGGATGACGAAAGGAAAGCTGTGGTAAATGCCATTTTTTCAGAGTATATATCACTCACAGCCACAGAAGTTCCAGCAGAATAAATTTTACAAAGGCTACCCGGTCAAAAAAATTGGATAGCTTTTATTATGTTTTAAACCTAAACTCAATTTCAATCCAGTCAGCAAAACTAATCTTTATCATATCCAAGCAAATCAATAGCTCAAATTGCATTAACTTCTTAAAATGTATAAATAACAGGATAGTTTGGGTTAAGTAATATCAGAAACACTTTTCCGAAAAGGGAGAAATTTAATAGCATAGAAACAGACAATTAAGAAACAAAAACAATGGCAGACGCTAAAACAGAAAAACAGAAAGTACAGGAAATAACGGAGAAGTTGGAGTAGGGTATCAAGGAACTTTTTGAAAGCGAGAAGTACAAGATTTATCTGAATACCATGTCAAAATTTCATAATTACAGCTTTAACAACACAATGTTAATTGCAATGCAAAAGCCTGACGCTACGTTAGTGGTCGGATTCAAGGAATATACTTTGCCGAATAAACAGGGGGGACGATAATGCAGGATGTTATGAATGTTAATCAGAAAGAATATAAAATTGTGAAGTTATTAGGACATGGAAAAGGTGGTTATTCCTATTTGGCAGAACGGGAAGGTAAATTTTATGTGTTAAAACAGATACACCATGAGCCATGTGAATATTACTCATTTGGCAATAAAATCGAAGCAGAACAAAATGATTATAACAGACTGTTGCAGACAGGAATCAGAATTCCAAGAATGTTAGACATTGATGTAGCAAATGAAAGAATATTAAAAGAGTATATTGACTATGAATGTAACAATTACATGGATGAATGGAATTTTGAAAATTGGGGGATTAAGTACTGGTCTAAGACAACGGAATTTATTGATTATATGGAGCAGCATTAGTTATGTAACTCAAGATTTTGTTCAATCCAAATCTCTTATAATCCTCAAAACTTGTTGATTTTACACGAAAAAAACTATACTATAGATAGTACCTATTATTAGAGTCAGAGCGTAGAGCAGAAAAAGATACGAGGAAGTAATGATGAGAACAGAAGATAAAACAAGAATGACAGAGGGAAGCATTTCCAGAAAAATTATTTTATTTGCGATTCCGCTGTTTCTTGGAAATTTGTTTCAGCAATTGTATAACACGGCAGATTCACTGATCGTAGGAAATTATCTCGGCAGCAATGCGTTGGCGGCAGTCAGCTCATCCGGGAATCTGATTTTTCTGATGGTTGGATTTATCAATGGCATCGCAATGGGTGCAGGTGTTGTAATTGCCAGATATTATGGAGCGAAAGACAGGGCAAATCTGGAGAAATCAATCCACACAACGGTTGCGTTTGGAATTGCAGCAGGAATTGCATTGACAGTGATCGGCATGCTTTTAGCACCGAAGATCCTGGTGTTGATGGGAACACCCGCAGAGGTGCTTCCGGAATCTATCACCTATTTCCGCACTTATTTTGCAGGCTCTATCGGAGTGATCATGTACAATATTTTTGTAGGGATTTTGCAGTCGGTTGGAGACAGCAGACATCCGCTGATTTATCTGATCATTTCTTCCTGTATCAATGTGGTGCTGGATATTTTCTTTATTTCAGGATTGGGGATGGGAGTCGGTGCAGCCGCTTTGGCAACAGCGATTTCCCAATTTGTAAGTGCATTCTTATGTCTGATCCATCTTCTGAGAGCAAAAGAAGAATATAGGCTTCAGTTAAATAAAATCCGTTTTGACAGCCAGATGCTGTGGCAGATCATACAAAACGGTGTGCCGTCCGGTTTTCAGAATTCTGTGATCGCCATTGCGAATGTTTTTGTGCAGACAAATATCAATGCATTTGGGAAAATGGCGATGGCGGGATGTGGATCTTATTCCAAAATCGAAGGATTTGCGTTTCTGCCGGTGACCTGTTTTACGATGGCGCTGACCACTTTTGTCAGCCAGAACCTTGGTGCAAAGCAGTATGACCGTGCAAAAAAAGGAGCGAGATTTGGCGTTCTCTGTTCGATTATCATTGCAGAATTGATCGGAGTTGTGATTTATACAGCCGCACCGGTGCTTATTGCAGCCTTTAACAGTGAACCGGATGTAGTACATTATGGAGTTATGCAGTCGAGAACCATTGCATTGTTCTATTTTCTGCTGGCTTTTTCCCACTGCATCGCTGCGGTGCTTCGTGGTTCGGGAAATGCATCGGTTCCAATGATCGTCATGCTGTGTGTATGGTGTCTGTTCCGTGTAAGCTATATCACGGTTACGGTTCATTTTATCCCGGATATCCGCGTGATCTTCTGGGCGTATCCATTGACCTGGAGTATTAGTTCGGTCATTTTCCTTGCTTTATTTTTGCGTGGAAAATGGGTGTATGGGTTTGAAAAGAGAAAATAAGCAGCATATCCGGCGTAGGGGAAAAGCTTGACAATTTCAGCTTTACGTCTAAAATAATATCATATGAATTTGAATGAGACTGATGCATAAAAGAATGTATCAGTCTTATCTTATGCAGAGGAGAACCGGAATTTATGAAAAAAAGTGGAACCATGAAAAAAATGCTCACCTATTATAAACCTTACATGCGTGTGTTCTGGACAGACATGTTTTTTGCAACGCTCTCTGCGGCGGTTGCCCTGATCATTCCGCTGGTCGTGCGGTATGTGACCTACAATCTTGTGTACCGTGAGCCGGCAGAAATTTTGCATCAGGCAGCTTACATTGCCATTGGACTGTTTGCGCTGGTGGCGGTTGACTGTTACAGCAAATTCTACATTTGTAATTACGGACATGTGATGGGAGCGAAAATCGAGTATGACATGCGTGCGGAAATTTTCGCACATTACCAGAAACTGTCCTTTTCCTTTTATGATGACCAGAAAGTCGGACAGCTGATGAGCCGTATCACAACCGATCTTTTTGATATCAGCGAACTGATGCATCATGGACCTGAGAACATCATTCTGTCCGTGATCAAAATTGCCGGAGCACTGATCATTCTTGTGAACATCAACCCAATGCTCGCAGTTGCAGCCTTTGCAATTCTGCCGTTCATGCTGATCTATGCATTTGTCCTGAATAAAAAAATGCGTCTCGCATTCAAACAGAACCGTGTAAAAATCGCAGACATCAATGCGCAGATCGAGGATAACTTATCCGGTATCCGGGTGGTAAAATCTTTTGCCAATGAAGAGATTGAAAACCGTAAATTCAAACAAGGCAATGACGGTTTCCTTGCAGCCAAGAAAAACAGCTATTTTTACATGGGAAGTTATCAGGCAGGGCTTGGAGCGTTTACGACACTCATTCAGGTCAGTGTGATCCTGACAGGTACGGTGCTGATCGCAAAAGGCAGTGTGGATGTCAGCGACCTTGTCACATTTATGCTCTATATCAGTGTGTTTACGGATCCTGTCCGCACCCTCATTGATTTCACAGAGCAGTTCCAGAACGGTTATACCGGGTTTGAGCGTTTTCAGGAGATCCTCGCCATCTGTCCGGATATCGAGGACAAAAAAGATGCAGTGGAACTTAAGGATGTAAAGGGAGATATTACTTTTGAAAATGTTTCATTCCAGTATGAGGAAAACACGGAAAAAGTGTTGAATCATATCAGTTTAAATGTTCCGGCGGGGGCTTACATGGCATTAGTCGGTTCCTCCGGCGCAGGAAAAAGTACGCTCTGTTCCCTCATTCCACGTTTCTATGACGTGACGGGCGGCGCAGTAAAAATCGATGGAAAAGATGTCCGTGATCTCACCTTAAAGAGTCTGCGCGACCACATCGGCATTGTGCAGCAGGATGTGTATCTTTTTGTTGGAACTGTTTTTGATAATATCCGTTACGGAAAACCGGATGCGACAAGAGAGGAAGTCATCGAGGCAGCAAAAAACGCCAATGCGCATGAGTTTATCATGTCACTTCCAAACGGTTATGATACGGACATCGGACAGCGCGGGATCAAGCTTTCCGGCGGACAGAAGCAGCGATTGTCCATCGCAAGGGTTTTCCTTAAAAATCCACCGATCCTTATTTTTGATGAGGCAACCTCCGCACTTGACAATGAGAGTGAAAAAGTAGTACAGGATTCATTGGAGAAGCTTGCAAAAAACCGTACCACATTTGTAATTGCACACAGGCTTTCCACCATCAAAAACGCAGAGAAGATCATTGTTTTATCTGAGGATGGTATCGAAGAATCAGGAACACATGAAGAACTGATAGCCAGGAAGGGAACTTACGAAAAGCTTTACAATATGCAGTTCCACAAATAAAATGAAAGCAGCAGAAAAAGAGGAGAATTGATATGCCGGAACGTATCCGTAAAAAAAAGAAAATGTCATCGTTTGAGATGATCGCATTTGGATTTGCAGGTGTGATATTACTTGGAGCAATTATTTTAATGCTTCCGATCTCATCTTCTGCCGGAGTTGTGACACCGTTTGATAAGACTTTATTTACTGCGACATCAGCTGTCTGCGTGACAGGACTTGTGGTCGTGGATACAGGAAGCTACTGGTCAGCGTTTGGCCAGGCAGTGATCTTACTTCTGATCCAGACCGGTGGATTGGGAGTCATCACTGTGGTTGCATCTTTTTCAATGGTATCGGGGAGAAAGATCTCGTTAATGCAGCGGAGCACGATGCAGGATGCAATTTCAGCACCGAAGGTAGGTGGAATTGTCCGGCTTACGAAATTTATTCTACAGGGAACATTTCTGATCGAATTGGTCGGTGCCATTCTCATGCTTCCTGTATTTTGCAGGGATTATGGATGGAAAGGAATCTGGATGTCAGTCTTCCATTCGGTATCGGCTTTTTGCAATGCAGGTTTTGACATACTTGGAACGACGGAACAGACATTTCCATCTCTGACAGGATATATTGCCAATCCATTGATCAATCTTGTGATCATGCTTTTGATCGTGATCGGTGGCATCGGATTTCTGACATGGGATGATTTTTGCACAAACAAATGGAACTTGAAACGTTACCGTCTGCAGAGTAAGATTATCCTCGTTACCACCGCTGTTTTGATCTTACTACCGGCTGTTTTTTTCTTTCTGATTGATTTTACCGGATTTTCTGTAGGAAAAAGAATACTGGCATCTCTTTTCCAGTCGGTAACTCTTCGGACGGCAGGTTTTAATACGGCAGATCTTGGAGCAATGAGTGATTCTTCCAAAGCAATCATGATTTTGATGATGCTGATCGGTGGATCTCCCGGATCGACGGCGGGAGGTATGAAGACAACAACGATCGCAGTGTTGATACTGAATGCGTTTGCGACATTCGGAAGAGAACCGGAGACAGAGGTTTTTGGAAGAAGATTCGATAATACAGTGGTAAAAAATGCGGCAACGATCGCTATTTTGTATTTCTTCCTGTTTTTCGCAGGAGGAATCGCAATCAGTCAGATAGAACATGTTGCATTGTCGGATTGCCTTTTTGAAACAGCATCTGCAGTGGGCACGGCAGGACTTACATTAGGGATCACAACGGAGCTTGGACTGGTATCACATCTGATATTGGTTGTTTTGATGTATCTTGGAAGAGTTGGCGGACTGACACTTATATATGCTGCAATTTCAGTAAAAATCCAGAGCGGGGCAAAAAGACCGCTTGATAAAATAACTGTTGGATAAAGGAGAAAATTATAATGAAAAATATTTTGCTTATCGGACTCGGAAGATTTGGAAAGCATGTTGCATACCAGTTGAATGAGCTTGGACATGAAGTGATGGCTGTGGATGAGAATGAAAATCTTGTCAATGAAATTCTTCCGTATGTTACAGACGCACAGATCGGTGACAGTACCAATGAGAATTTTCTGGAGTCGCTTGGAATCAAAAATTATGATATTTGTTTTGTGACGATCGGAGGCAATTTCCAGAATTCCCTGGAGACAACTTCTCTTTTGAAAGAACTTGGCGCTAAAATGGTCATATCGCGTGCAGAGCGGGATGTACAGGCAAAGTTCCTGCTTCGCAACGGAGCAGACGAGGTCATTTATCCGGAAAAACAGATCGCCAACTGGGCAGCGATCCGCTATACGGCAGATCATATCCATGATTATATCGAAGTGGATGATTCTCATGCTATTTTTGAGGTGGAGGTGCCGGGAGGCTGGATCGGAAAAACGATCGGTGAACTGGATATCCGTAAAAAGTACAGCATCAGTATTCTGGCAATCAAAACAGACGGAAAGATGAATATGGCGATTGGCCCGGATATGGAATTAAGCAGTGAAGATACCCTTTTGGTTCTCGGTACATACAAGGATATGCAGAAGTGTTTTCGGATATAATGGATAAAAATAAACAGGGTATAAAATAATTATTAAAAATTGCACAAAATTTGCATTTTGTAAAATAATCGAGTAAAATAGGAATGTTCGGGCAGAAAGTGTGATCCGGACAGACAAAGATAATACAATGTAACCATGATAATCTGCATTCTGCATATTATCAAGACATAAAAAGGAGTGGATTTATTATGACAAAAATTGATATTATTTCCGGTTTCTTAGGAGCAGGAAAAACCACATTTATTAAAAAAATGATCGATGAGGTATTTAAGGGCGAGAAGATCGTTCTGATCGAGAATGAGTTTGGTGAAGTCGGAATCGATGGCGGTTTCTTAAAAGATGCAGGAATCCAGATCACCGAGATGAATTCCGGCTGTATCTGCTGCTCATTAGTAGGTGATTTCGGAAAGAATCTTCACGAAGTGATTGACAAATATCATCCGGACCGCATTCTGATCGAGCCATCCGGTGTCGGTAAGTTATCCGATGTTATGAAGTCTGTGATCGATATCGAGAAAGAGGAAGACGTTAAATTAAACGGACTCGTAACTGTCGTAAATGCTTTAAAAGCGAGCAAGCAGATGAAAGCATTCGGTGAATTTTTTAATAATCAGATTGAATATGCTACAGTTGTTGTACTGAGCAGAAGCCAGAATGCAACACCTGAGCAGTTAGAACTTTGTGTAAAACAGATCCAGTCACTGAATCCTAAGGCTGCAATCATCACAACAGCATGGGATGCAATCAAAGGCGAGCAGATCTTAAAAGTGATCGAGGGAGCAGATTCTCTTGAGATGAAACTGATGGCTGAGCAGCATGCCAAAGAAGAGGCAGAGGAGCATGAGCATGAACATCACCATCATGACCACGATCATGAAGACCACGATCATGAGCATGATCACGAACATCATCATGAACATGACGAGAACTGCACCTGCGGATGCCACGATCACGAAGAACATGAGCATCATCACGACCACGAACATGAACATCATCACGATCATGAAGACCATGACCACGACAATGAGCACCATCATGAACATGACGAAAACTGCACCTGCGGATGCCATGACCATGAGCATCATCATCACCATCATGCAGATGAAGTGTTTACAAGCTGGGGCAAAGAGACGCCTCGCAAATTCACGAAGGAAAAGATCGAGGATGTATTAAAGACTCTCTGCGAGACAGATGATTACGGAACAATCCTCCGTGCCAAGGGAATGGTAGAAGATGAGAATGGCACATGGATTTATTTTGACATGGTTCCGGGTGAATATGAGCTTCGTGACGGCGAGCCTGACTATACAGGAAGACTTTGTGTGATCGGCTGCAACATTGACGAACACAGATTAGAAGAGTTATTCGGAATTTAATAAGGGAGAATATATATGAACGAAATACCAGTATATTTATTTACCGGTTTTATGGACAGTGGAAAGACCTCCCTCATCAAAGACACCTTATTTGAGCAGGGTTTTGCAAAAGAGGGAAAAAGCCTTGTCATCTGCTGTGAAGACGGCGATGCAGAGTTTACGGATGAAGAACTTGAAAAAAATAATGTAAAACTTGTCATGGTAGACAGTGAGGCAGATTTTACAGAGGACTTTTTGAAAAAAGTAAATACCGAGTACCAGCCGGAGCAGGTATTCTTAGAGTACAACGGAACCTGGCAGATGGGAACACTCATGGATATGGAACTTCCAAAGTACTGGATGATCGTACAGCAGCTTGCCACGGTAGATGCAACGACTTTCGATATGTATCTTGCAAATATGCGTACAATGATCATGGAACAGCTTTTTTCCGCAGATGTCGTGATCTTCAATCGCTGTGATGACAGTACAGACAAAGGAAAATACCGCAGAAATGTCAAGGCATTAAACCGGAAAGCACAGCTTGTCTATGAGCGTGCGGACGGAACACTTGACGAGAGACCGGAGGAGTTACCGTTTGACATTACTGCGGATGAGATTGAAATTTCCGATGCAGATTATGCAATCTGGTATATGGATTGTCAGGACAATCCGAAAAAGTATGAGGGTAAGAAAGTTTCTTTCTTAGCACTTGTATACAATCCGGACAAACTGAAAAAAGGAATTATGGTTCCGGGACGTTTTGCAATGACCTGCTGTGTGGAGGATGTTACCTTCATCGGCTTCAAAACGAAATACGACAGGGAGGATGAAATTCCGCACAAATCCTGGATCAATATCACAGCAGAAGTACACGTAGAATTCGCAAAAGAGTACAAGGGAAAAGGTCCTGTATTGTATCCAATTTCCATAACTCCAGCCGAGAAGCCGGAAGATGAACTCGTATACTTCTCATAAAAATAAAAAAAGGTGTTGACAAAGATACGTTAATGTATTAAAGTAACACCATAAAGAAAAACCGTTGAGAAAGAGTAGTAAGTAATCTGTTGATATTACAGAGAGCTGCAGGTGGTGGGATTGCAGTATGGATCATTTTACTGAATGGACTTTCGAGGGTGACCTGAACAACATACATGAAGCATACAGAGCCATGTATCAGCAGTAGGAGTCACCGGGAACCGAACCCGTTATCAATCAGGCGTGTATGATAGTACATGAGAGAGTGGACCGGATGGTCAAGATGAGTGGTACCGCGATAATAAGATTTTATTACCGTCTCAAGCAACAGCTTGAGACGGTTTTTGTTTACTTGCAAACAAAACCGCAATACATGATTCTTATAACTTTCAAAACGGATTTCTTTCAAAAAAACATTCTTAAAATTTGGAGGAAAAAATGATGAAGAGAAAAATGATGGCAGCAGTATTGACAATGGCAATGGCAGCAGCAATGATCGGTGGATGCGGAAACAGCACAGACACATCCAATGCAGGAAACAGCACGAACACAACAGAGAGCAGTGCAGACGCAGCCGATACCGCAAAGGACACTGCACAGAATACTGCAGACAAAACCGTGTACAAAGTTGGAATCGTACAGTATGTAGATGATGCATCCTTAAACCAGATTGAGAAAGCAATTGAAGCAGAGCTGGATGCAAAAGGAGCAGAACTTGGTGTGACATTTGATTATGCAGATTACACCTATAATGGTCAGGCAGATTCCTCTACCTTAAATCAGATCGCAGCAGATCTTGTGGCAGAGGGCGTCGATGTGATCATTCCGATCGCAACGCCGGCAGCAATGATCATGCAGAACGCAACGGAAGATAATCAGATCCCGGTTGTATTTTCCGCAGTATCAGATCCGGTCGGAGCAGGACTTGTAGCAAGTGCAGATGCTCCGGGTGCCAATATTACAGGAACATCCGATGCAATTGATGTGGCACAGATCATGGATTTCATTTTGGCAGCGGATCCGGATGCTGCCAAAATCGGATTTCTGTACGATAAGAGCCAGGATTCTTCCACAAGTGCTATTCAGGCGGCAAAAGATTACTGCGATGAACATGGGATTTCCTATGTAGAAAAAACAGGTACAACAACCGGTGAGATCCAGGCAGCAGCAGATTCCCTGGTGGCAGAAAAAGTAGACGCTATTTTTACACCACAGGACAACACTGTTATGACAGCAGAACTTGCGATTTTTGAAAAATTTGCAGACGCAGGTATCCCTCACTACACAAGTGCAGATTCCTTTGCTTTAAACGGAGCATTCTTAGGATACGGCGTCAACTATGAGACACTCGGAACAAAGACAGCAGACATGGTTGCAGACATTCTTGCAAACGGAGCAGATCCGGCCACAACACCGGTAGAAACATTAGACAGCGGTATCGTAACCGTAAATACAGAGATTGCAGAAAAAGTCGGAATCGATTATTCTATCTTTAAAGATATGTGTTCCGAATTGATCGAGACAGTAACAGCAGAGGAGTTTAATTAAGGTATGGGTTCCATTATTACATTATCAATTGTACAGAGTGCATTAGAACTTGGTTTTATCTATGCACTGGTCGCACTGGCATTATTTATATCCTTCAGTATTTTAAACATTGCGGATCTTTCGACCGATGGATGTTTTACATTGGGATGTGCCGTCTGTGCATCGGTGACACTTGCAGGTCATCCGATATTAGGATTATTTGCAGCGATGGCAGCTGGTGTCTGCTCCGGTTTTGTGACCGCTTTCTTACAGACAAAAATGGGGATTCAGTCCATTTTGGCGGGAATCATCGTAAATACCGGATTGTATACAATTAATATTGCAGTAATGGGATTCGCTTCCAACATGAACTTATTCAACTGTGAATCCGTTTTTACCTGGGCAAAAACAGCGATTGGTGGAACGTGGTATAAACTGATCGTGGCTGCACTGATCGTTATCATTGTAGGAGTGCTGATCTCTTTCTTTTTAAATACAAGGCTTGGACTTTCCATCCGCGCAACCGGAGATAATCCGGATATGGTAAGAGCTTCCAGCATTAATACAAGTGCCATGATCACGATCGGACTTTGTGTTGCCAATGCCCTGACCGGTCTCTCCGGCGGACTGCTTGCGCAGTATCAGAAATCCTGTGATATCAATCTTGGAACCGGAATGGTAACAATCGCACTCGCCAGCCTGATCATTGGGGAATCTATCATTGGAAAAGGCGGTATGTTACAGCGTGTGACCGGCGTTATTTTAGGAAGCTGCCTGTATCGTTTTATCGTGGCAGTTGCCCTGAGATTAAATGTACCGGCAGAGTGTTTAAAACTTGTTTCTGCAATCATTGTAGCCGTGGCGATCGCATTCCCATATCTGAAAAAGCAGATGAATTTTTACCGGCAGAAACGTGCCGCAAAGGCTCAGAACCAGATATACGTTCAGGAGATTATGAAAAATGACAGCGAAGGAGGAGAAAGATAATGGCAGAGAAGAACGCAATGCTTGTGATGCGCGATGTCAGCAAAACTTTTAATCCGGGAACTGTCAATGAAAAATGTGCATTAAAAAATCTGAATCTCACCTTAAAGCAGGGGGATTTTGCAACGATCGTAGGAAGCAACGGAGCCGGAAAATCAACGCTATTTAATGCGATAACAGGAGCCTTTTTTGCAGACAAAGGACTGATCATGCTGGATGGTGAGGACATTACCTATCAGAAAGAGCATGTCCGCAGTAAAGTGATTGGTCATTTGTTTCAGGATCCATTGAAGGGAACCGCACCACATATGACGATCGAGGAGAATATGGCGCTTGCCTACCTGCGCACGACTACTTCAAAGAATGCCTATTTCAGCCGGATCAAGGCAGCGGACAAGAAAAAATTCAGAGAGCAGCTCGCACTGCTTGACATGGGGTTAGAAGACCGTATGAAGCAGCCGGTCGGACTTTTGTCCGGTGGACAGCGTCAGGCACTCACACTTTTGATGGCAACGATGGTGACTCCTAAGATTTTGCTGCTGGATGAGCATACCGCAGCCTTAGACCCTGCCACCGCAGAGAAAGTACTGAACCTCACAAAAAAGATAGTGTCAGAGCAGAACATCACCTGCCTTATGGTCACGCACAACATGCATCAGGCGCTTGAACTTGGAAACCGTACCCTCATGATGGATTCGGGAAATATTGTGCTGGATGTTTCCGGGGAAGAACGGGAAAAGATGTCAGTGGATGATCTGTTAGAGCAGTTTGCAGTCCGTGCCGGAAAGGCATTGGATAATGACAGAATTCTGTTTTCCAAAGTGGAGGCATAATAGTGGTGTAGTAAGAATAGAAGCTATAAATAATTAGTATGTTTCAATTATATGAAAAAGCAATAAAACAAGGGAAAAGCCGTTGAAATCTAACGGCTTTTCCTTTATTATATAAAGTAATGCTAAAAAAATGTATATTTTCATAGGAGATTCGTGATTAAGGAAAACGATTACAGAGATGAAAAAGGCAGTGAGTATATACAAGGAGGAAAAACATGTATCCAATCGTTAGAAGAGAAAAACTGGCAGACAAGATCTATCTTATGGATGTCAAGGCTCCTCGTGTTGCGCAGTATTGCGAACCGGGACAGTTTGTGATTGTAAAAATTGATGAGGAAGGTGAACGTATTCCACTTACCATTTGTGATTACGACAGGGAAGAGGGAACGATCACGATCGTATTCCAGACCGTAGGAGCTTCCACAGAGCGTATGGTAAGCTTACAGGAAGGGGATGCTTTTGAAGATTTCGTTGGACCTCTGGGATGCCCATCGAATCTGATCCATGAAGATATCGAAGAATTAAAGAAAAAGAAAATTTTATTTGTTGCAGGTGGTGTTGGTACAGCTCCGGTTTATCCTCAGGTAAAATGGCTGCATGAGCACGGCGTTGACTGTGATGTTATCATGGGTTCCCGTAACAAAGATTTACTGATCTTAGAGGATGAGATGAAAAAAGTTGCCACAAACCTTTATGTGACAACGGATGATGGCTCGTACGGTTTCAAGGGAACCGGTACTGCACAGCTGCAGGAACTCTGGGATAATGGTAACCGTTATGACCACTGTGTGGCAATCGGACCAATGATCATGATGAAATTTGTCTGCAAACTGACAAAAGAATTAGGAATTCCAACGGTTGTTTCCATGAATCCGATCATGGTAGACGGAACCGGAATGTGTGGTGCATGTCGTCTGGTTGTCGGCGATGAAGTGAAATTTGCATGTGTAGACGGACCGGAGTTCGACGGACATCTGGTTGATTTTGATCAGGCGATGAGAAGACAGGCTCAGTACAAGACCGAAGAGGGAAGAGCAATGTTGAAATTACAGGAAGGTGCAACACATCACGGCGGATGTGGCAATTGTAACAGTTAAAAATCAGAAATTTGTCAGATCAGAGAGAATGCTGTCTGGTCAGTTACATAGAATCAGGAGGAAAAAATGGACGTATTAACTAGAGTTCCGGTTCGTGAGCAGGAGCCAGCCGTTCGTGCAACGAACTTTGAAGAAGTATGTTTGGGATATAATGAAGAAGAAGCAATGGCAGAAGCTGCCCGTTGCTTAAACTGTAAAAATGCACAGTGTATGAAAGGATGTCCGGTATCTATCAATATTCCGGGATTTATCGCAGAAGTAAAAGAAGGTAATTTTGAGGCTGCTTATCATGTGATCAGTGAGTCTTCCGCACTTCCGGCAGTCTGTGGCCGTGTATGTCCACAGGAGACACAGTGTGAGGGAAAATGTATCCGTGGAATCAAAGGAGAGCCTGTAGCGATCGGTAAATTAGAGCGTTTTGTTGCGGACTGGGCAAGAGAACATGGCATTAAACCGAAAAAGGCAGAAAAGTTAAATGGACATAAAGTAGCAGTGATCGGCTCAGGCCCGGCAGGTCTTACCTGTGCAGGAGATCTTGCAAAGCTTGGTTATGATGTGACGATTTTCGAGGCATTGCATCAGGCAGGCGGTGTTTTGGTTTACGGTATCCCTGAATTCCGTCTTCCAAAGAAGAAAGTGGTTGCCGCTGAAGTGGAAAACGTGAAAGCATTAGGGGTTAAGATCGAGACCAACGTTGTCATCGGTAAATCCGTTACAATCGATGAGTTGATGGACAACGAGGGCTTTGAAGCAGTCTTCATTGGATCCGGTGCAGGACTCCCAAGATTTATGGGTATTCCGGGCGAACAGGCAATGGGTGTATTCTCAGCCAATGAGTATTTAACAAGAAACAACCTTATGAAAGCTTTTCTGGACAATTACGACACACCGATCAAAGCAGGTAAGAAAGTCATCGTAGTAGGTGGTGGTAATGTGGCAATGGACGCTGCCAGAACAGCAAGAAGACTGGGTGCAGAGGTACATATTGTATATCGTCGTGGTGAGGAAGAACTTCCGGCCCGTAAAGAGGAAGTACATCACGCAAAAGAAGAAGGTATCATCTTTGATCTTCTCCAGAATCCAACCGAATTATTGGTGGATGAAAACGGTTGTGTAAAGGGTGCAAAAGTGATCAGAATGGAACTTGGCGAACCGGATGCTTCCGGAAGAAGAAGTCCGGTTGAGATTCCGGGCTCTGAATATGAGATCGAGGCAGATACTGTGATCATGTCACTTGGTACTTCTCCAAATCCTCTGATCTCATCCACTACAAAAGGTCTTGATATCAACCGCAGAAAATGTATTATTGCAGAAGAAGAGACCGGTGCAACTTCCAAAGAAGGTGTTTATGCCGGTGGTGACGCTGTGACAGGTGCAGCAACTGTTATCCTTGCGATGGGTGCCGGTAAAGCAGCAGCTAAGGGTATTCACGAATATCTCAGCAACAAATAAAAACAGACAGGACAGGGCAGGTGCTGAATGGGTCATACATTTGGCACCTGTTTTTTTTCTGTAAGTATTCCAAAGAAAACCCAAAGTTTTATTAATATTTTATGAAGAGGGTAGCAAAATTACAGGGTTTATGTATATAATAGAACACGCTACGCAAGAAAGAAATACGAGAGAGGTTACCGATAGATGAAGGAGCAGAATCAGCGCCAGATACAGAATCAGACAGAATTAGACGAAAGAAGACTGAGACAGAAAAAGCTTGTACGGAAAAGAAAAATCGTTTTGAGTGTAATGCTTTTGACATCTTTTTTACTGGGATGTGTCTGTGGAAGATATTTTCCTGAGATCAAACTTGGAAAAACAGAAGAAGTGCTGGCATCAGCGCAGGATAACTCCGATGAAGATAAAAAAGAAAATCAAATTACAAATGACGTAGATAATGGAACAACAGCAGATGGAACGGAAAAAGAGGAACAGTCTGCTACAGAAACTGTCGAAGAACCGGCAGACAGCGAAGAAACGAATGATCCGTTCGCGGAGATTCCACAGGTTGTGTTATCAAAACCGGTAGATTATTCCTTGAATCAGGCAATCAGACAGTTAGAACAGATGGAAGCGTCAGATGAACGCTACGCACAGATCGTGGAAAATGCAGAGAAATATCCGGAAAAATTACTGATCAATCTGGCAAATAATCCGGAAATGATCGCATTTGTAGCTGATTATAAAGGGAACACAAGGGATTATGATAAAGCAGAACTGACAGAGAAAGAGTTACAGGAAGAATATCCGCTCTTTTTACAGTGGGATAAACGCTGGGGCTGCCTTGCATATGGGGATGACAGCAATGTTGCGATCAGCGGATGCGGTCCGACAACACTGGCGATGGCAGTAGTTGCGCTGACTGGAAACGAGGAGGCAACTCCGGCTGCAATCGCAAAATTTGCCATGCAGGAAGGGTTTTATATGTCCGGCACAGGAACGATGTGGTCGCTTATGACAGAGGGGGCGGCAGCTTACGGTGTCCGCTCCGAGCAGATCAATATCAGCCAGACTGAGATCAAGCAGCACTTAGATCAGGGAGACATCGTGATCTGCTCCGTGCGGCAGGGAGATTTCACTACAGGGGGACATTTTATCCTGCTCTATGATTATGATGATGAAGGATTTTCCATTAACGATCCGTTTTCTTTATACCGCAGTGGTCAGAAATGGGACTATGGAAAAATCAGAAGCCAGATCAAAGCTGTCTGGGCATTAAAAGCAAAATAAAGAACAGTTAGCGATTGTTCAAATAGTTTAACAAAAAACAGGGCATACTAAAGCATCATAAAGTGAGATGGAGAGATGCAGAATGTGCCAGAATATGAGTGGACTGTCCACTGCTGAAGTGGAATTTCGGAAAAAAGCAGGGTTGTCGAATGAAAGCGTAGATTCTTCCACAAAGACAGTGGCACAGATCATCCGCTCAAATGTTGTAACTTATTATAATCTTATTTTTTTGATCATTACGATCCTTCTGATCGTGGTGGGATCTTTTCGGGATCTTACTTTTTTACCTATTATTATTGCAAATATGTTGATCGGGATCATCCAGGAGCTGCGTTCCAAAAAAATCCTGGATGATCTTACGATATTAAATACACCGAAAATCACGGTCCGGCGCAACGGAAGTAATCAGGAGGTTTTGGCGGATGAACTGGTGCAGGATGATGTGATAACGCTTTCAGCAGGTGGACAGATTCCGGCGGACGCACTGGTGTTATCCGGCAATATCACAGTCAACGAGGCTTTGATCACAGGGGAGGCCGATGAGATTGTAAAAAAAGAGGGAGATTCCCTTTTTTCGGGAAGTTTTGTGATATCAGGAGAGTGCATGGCAAAACTGGAAAAAGTGGGAAAAGATTCTTATATTTCAGGACTGATGCTGCAGGCGACGCAGACAAAAGAGGGCGAGCAGTCGGAGATGATCAGGGCGTTGAACCGCCTAGTGCAGACTGTGGGCGTGATCATCTTGCCGATCGGGGCGATCCTGTTTTTACAGCAATATTTTTTTTCCGGGGCGACGATGAAAGATAGTGTGACGGGCATGGTGGCGGCCATTCTCGGAATGATCCCGGAAGGTCTGTACCTTCTTGCAAGTGTGGCGATGGTGGTGTCGGTGATGAGGCTTGGAAAACAAAAGGTACTGATCCATGACATGAAATGTATCGAGACACTGGCGCGGGTAAATGTGCTGTGCGTGGATAAGACCGGAACCATTACCGTGCCGGAAATGGAAGTGGCACAGTTTATCCTTGCAAAAGACCAGAACCTTGCGGCCGAAGAGGAAAAAAATAAAGTCGCAAAAACGATCTCTGACTGTGTGCGTGCCCTGCCGTGCGACAATGCAACGATGGAGGCATTGCAGCAGTATTTTACGGAGCCGATGGAAAACAGTGCAGAAAAAATCGTCCCGTTTTCGTCTGCCACAAAATACAGCGGAGTGGTTCTGGCAGGAAAAGCTTATGTGGTCGGCGCACCGGAATTTGTGCTGCGGCAGGATTATGCGGCTGTTCAGGGAACGATCGAAGTATTTCTGGAAAAGGGATATCGTGTGCTTGTATTTGCAGAGTATGAGGGGAATCTGGATGGAAAAGAACTGACAGAAAATGCAACTCCCATTGCATTTATCCTGCTCAATAATGCAATCCGGGAGGGGGCAATGGATACATTCCGTTACTTTTCCAAGCGGGGAGTGGATGTGAAAGTGATCTCCGGGGACAATCCGGTCACGGTATCGGAGATTGCAAAGAAAGCGGGAATCCGCCATGCGGAAAAACAGGTGGACGCAGCAACGTTGAAAACAGCGGAGGCAGTGCGGAAGGCAGCAAAAAAATACACGGTGTTCGGCAGGGTGACACCGGAGCAGAAACGTCTTCTGGTGCAGGCATTAAAAGAGCAGGGAAAGACCGTGGCAATGACCGGAGACGGCGTGAACGATATTCTTGCGTTAAAAGATGCAGACTGCAGCATTGCGATGGCATCAGGCAGTGAGGCGGCTTCGCATGTGGCACAGCTTGTGCTGCTCGATAACGATTTCAATAAAATGCCGGCGGTTGTCATGGAAGGGCGGCGGGTGGTGAACAACATCGGGCGCACTGCCAGCCTTTATCTGGTCAAGAACATTTTCTCCATGCTGTTAGCCGTATTTTCCATGCTGTTTCTGATTGATTATCCGCTGGAGCCATCGCAGGTGTCGCTCATCAGTGTTTTTACGATCGGGATTCCGTCATTTTTTCTGGCGCTGGAGCAGAACCGGAATCAGATCCATGGGCATTTTCTTACCAATGTCCTGATCCAGGCGCTTCCGGCTGGGATTACAGATTTTATCGTGGTGAGCGGTCTGGTGATTTTCTGCAGGGAGTTCGGAGTGGAAAAAGAGTGCGTTTCCACGTCGTGCACGATCCTGATCGCAGTTGTCGGCTTCATGATCCTTTATCATATAGCAAAACCGATGACAACACCGCATGCGATCCTGATCGCAGCGATGGTCATCGGCTGGTTATTTTGTATGCTGTTTTTCAGTGAACTGTTTGCGATCACGGCGGTCACAGGAAAATGTGCAATGCTCATGATCGTGTTCGCAGTCATCACGGAGCCGGTGTTCCGGTATCTGATACAGCTTGTGGAGACTGTTCAGAAGTGGGGTGGAAAACTAAAATTTTAGTCCGATGAACCGGAATGTTTTTTCCGGCTCTGTTTTTCCCAGATAAAATACGTTACGATCAGAAGGATTCCGGTGAACAGCCATGTGATCGGGCTTGCCAGACGGACTGCCCAGTAACCGAACGGATTTAAGGTGACGGCGATCACGATAATACGGCACACCATTTCCACAACACCGCTTAACATTGGAACAAGTCCGCGGTTTAAGCCCTGCAGGGCGTTCCGGTAAAGGAAAATCCATGCGAGCGGCAGCATGAAGAAACTGATGGTGTTCAGATACTGCATGGCATAGTCGAAAATTTCTTCAGAAGGATTGCTCACAAACCAGCTCACAATAAAACGTCCGCCGAATACGCAGATGGCAGAGGCAGCAAGCGAGATAAAAATGCAGATGAAAAATCCTTTACGCATTCCCTCGTAGATACGTTTGTATTTTCCTGCGCCGAGGTTCTGACCGCAGTAGGTGGCAATCGCAGTGCCGAGTGTCGGCATGGTCTGGGTGGAGAGGTTTTCCACTTTGGAGGCGGCAGTGAAGGCAGCCACAACACTGGAACCGAAAATATTGACTGCACCCTGCAGGATCATGGTTCCGATAGCGGTGATGGAATAGTTGAGCGCCATCGGAATACCGATGGAAAGCATATTGAACACACCGTATCCGTCGAGATAGTAATCTTCCCGGCTGGTTTTTAAAATGTCGAATTTGCGGAACATATAAATAAAGCAAAGCAGTGCGGAGACACCCTGCGCAATGATCGTTGCATAGGCAGCGCCTGCGGTTCCAAGTTTTACGACGACGATCAAAAACAGGTCGAGCACAATATTTAAAAAGGAAGAGAGAATCAGGAAATACAGCGGTGTTTTGCTGTCGCCGATCCCTCTTAAAATACCGGCGGCAACGTTGTAGGACATCGTGAGCAGGATACCTGCGAAAATGACTTTAATATAAGAGTCTGCGAGTCCTAAGATATTGTCCGGTGTTTTCATTAAAATAAGAAACTGTCTGGAAGCTGCCACCGTAGGGATAGTCAGAAGTAACGATACAATGGCAGTCAGTATCAGGGAGAGTGCGACATAATGCTTTAACAGCTTGAAATCTTTTGCACCGAAGGCGTGGGAGACCATAACGCCAAATCCCTGCGCAATACCATTTGCAAATCCTAATACAAGGAACATCAGACATCCGGTAGAGCCTACCGCAGCCAGAGCATCCTCACCAAGATACTGCCCGACAATGATCGTATCCACCATGTTATAAAACTGCTGAAAAATATTTCCCAGTAAAACCGGAACGGAAAAAAGTAAGATCATTCTGAGCGGGCTTCCCATTGTCATGTCTTTTGTCATAATCTGTACTCCTTGATTTATAAAATAGTTAAAAATCTGTCCGTGTTTTTTAGCCTCAACACGCATATTCTTTACGTTTCAGCAACTTAGTATAAGGCATGGACCGCAAAAAGACAATGTTTATTTTTGCGAAAAAATATAAATTTTTTGTTTTCGCAAAAGAAAAGATTTTTTCGTGGGAAACTGTTATAATAAGAAAGCAATTATTTGCAAGTCACAGTAAAATCACGGAGTAAAATAATGCAGACAAACCTCGAATACTACAAAATTTTTTATTATGTATCCAAATACAACAGTATCTCCCTCGCAGCAGAGGCACTTTCCATCTCACAGCCGGCAGTCAGCCAGGCAGTCAAGCATTTAGAAAGTGATCTTTCCTGTGCTCTCTTTGTGCGGACATCCAAAGGCGTGCGCTTGACAAAAGAAGGCGGACTGCTTGCAGAATATGTGAGAAAAGGATATGAGACAATCCTTACCGGGGAGAAAAAACTCTCGGAGATGTTAAACTTGGATGCCGGAGAAATCTGTGTGGGTGCCAGTGACATGACGTTGCAGTTTTATCTGCTTCCTTATTTAGAAGCGTTCCATGATGCATTTCCGCAGATCAAAGTGACTGTGACGAATGCCCCGACACCGGAGACGTTGAAACATTTGCAGGACGGAAAAATTGATTTTGGAATTATCAGTACCCCGGTGAACAATAAATATGATTTTAAAATGACACCTGTCCGCAAAATTCAGGATGTCTTTGTGGCGGGAAAAAAGTTTGAGTATTTAAAAGGCGGAAAATTAAGCTATAAAGAGCTTGAAAATCTTCCGGTCATGTGCTTAGAGGGCAGTACTTCCACAAGAAAATATGTGGAGGATTATCTGGCAGAGCGCGGCACATTTGTCCGACCGGAATTTGAACTTGCGACAAGTGATATGCTCATCCAGTTTGCAGTGCGCAACCTCGGTGTTGCCAGTGTCGTGTCGGATTTCGCAGAAAAATACATTGAAAATGGGGAATTATTCGTATTGAAATTTGACAGGGCGATACCGGAACGTGAGTTTTGCATTGTCTCAAACGAGCGTGCGCCGATGTCGGCAGCGGCAGAAAAATTATATGATTTTCTGCTTGTTCCGTAGTGAAAAAATGTCAGAAAAAGTTCATCAATTCTTCATCAATCTTAATAGAATATCAATGGGATTGCGGGCAGGAATATGATAAATTTATATGCAGGATCAGGATATTTAGGGGGAAACGTAAATGATGCGTTTATTATCGATCGGGATAGACTGTGTCTCGTCTGCTATTTTTGTGATTCCTGCTTTGGCTATTTTGCAGTGTACAATCTACAGGAAATGGGAATTTAAACCATTTTGTGTAAAACTGATATTTGCATTTTATGCGATTGCTCTGTTTTCGGTTGTGGGTGTCCCTGCGGTTGGGATATTTCAGATGGATTTTGGTCTGAATCTGATACCGTTTGCAGACATTGTAAATAGTCCGTTTGCATATATGAAAAATACGATTTTGAATATCATTTTATTTATACCGATGGGATTTTTTGTACCTGCGGTCTGGAAGAATTTCCGGTCTTTCAAAACTATGTTTTTCATGGGACTCGCTGTATCACTGGGGATTGAACTATTACAGATATTTACATTCCGGCTTACGGATATTGATGATCTGATCACCAATACGGCAGGAACCGTGCTGGGATATGAAATAAGCAGAAGATTTTCTTTTCCGTTCTCTTTAAAATCAGTGGATTCGAAAGGAATTTTGGTACGATATGAACCTGTCCTGATTCTGGCAGTTACGCTTTTGATTTCCATGTTTCTGAAACCAATCGTGTCTGATAGCATATGGAATATCATGATATAATGAGCGCAAGTGAGAAGAATGCATTTATGCATTCGGCGAACGGCGAATGTCGATCATGAAGCTTTGCTTCATGATATAATAAACAATTATATCAAATATAATGAATATTAATTTTACTTATGACATATATTCGTGTATAATCATAAAGTAAAAACAGGAAAGCGTGATGGTTTTTACAGACCATCACTTTTTTTATGCAGGAGGAAAATCAAATGGTTACAGCAGTAGTAGGCGCTAACTGGGGCGACGAGGGAAAAGGAAAAATCACAGATATGCTTGCAGATGAAGCGGACATCGTTATCCGTTTTCAGGGTGGAGCAAATGCAGGTCACACCATCGTAAACAACTATGGTAAATTTGCATTACATACATTGCCATCCGGTGTATTCCACAGCCACATCACCAACATTATCGGAAACGGTGTCGCACTGGATATCCCGAAAGTAATGAGTGAGATCAAATCAATCACAGACCGCAATGTGCCTGCACCAAAAATCATGATTTCAGATAGAGCACAGATGGTTATGCCTTACCACGTTCTTTTCGATCAGTATGAGGAGGAGCGTCTTGGAAAGAATTCTTTCGGTTCTACCAAGTCCGGTATCGCACCATTTTATTCAGACAAATATGCAAAGATCGGTTTCCAGGTAAGTGAGTTATTCGACGAGGAATTATTACAGGCAAAAGTAAAACGTACCTGCGAGACAAAGAACATTATGCTTGAGCATATGTATCACAAACCATTATTAAAAGAAGAAGAGTTATTAGCTACTTTGCATGAGTACAGAGACATGGTCGCTCCATATGTCGGAGATGTTTCTTTATTCTTAGACAAAGCGATTAAGGAAGGCAAAAAGATCTTATTGGAAGGCCAGCTTGGTACTTTAAAAGATCCGGATCACGGAATTTATCCAATGGTAACATCTTCCTCTACTTTAGCAGCATACGGTGCGATCGGAGCAGGCATCCCACCATATGAGATCAAGAAGATTGTAACAGTAAGTAAAGCATACTCTTCCGCAGTAGGAGCAGGAGCATTCGTTAGCGAGATCTTTGGAGATGAGGCAGACGAACTGAGAAGACGCGGCGGAGACGGCGGTGAATTCGGAGCAACAACCGGACGTCCAAGAAGAATGGGATGGTATGACTGTGTTGCAAGTAAGTATGGATGCCGTCTGCAGGGAACAACGGATGTAGCGCTTACCGTACTTGACGTATTAGGATACTTAGATGAGATCCCGGTATGTGTTGGATACGATATCGACGGAGAAGTAACCACAGACTTCCCTGTAACTGCAAGATTAGAGAAAGCAAAACCAGTATTCAAAAAACTTCCGGGATGGAAATGTGATATCCGTGGAATTAAGAAATACGAGGATCTTCCGGAAAACTGCAGAAATTACATTGAGTTCATTGAAGGACAGATCGGATACCCGATCACAATGGTTTCTAACGGACCGGGAAGAGAAGATATCATTTACCGCAATAAATAAAGAGACTGAGGCAGGCGTGCAGTGGCACCCTGCCTTTTGTGACAAAACATGGAGGATTGTATGGTAAAGAATATAATTTTAGATGTCGGGAAAGTTCTTGTGGCGTGGGAGCCGGAAGACGCAATGAAACAACTTGGATTTGATGATAAGACAGTGAAAGCAGTTGCGGATGCTACGGTCAATACTCCGGTCTGGCTTGAGACAGACCGTGGCGTCTGGTCAGATGAACAGATCCTACAGGCATTTTATGAGAAGGCACCGGAATATAAAAAAGAGATCGATCTGTTCTGGAATCATCTGGAACTGGCAATCACACAGTTTTCCTATACGAAAGAATGGATTTCCAATATGAAAAAAGAAGGCTTGCATGTGTATATTCTTTCTAACTATGGAGATTGGACTTATCAGAGAACGAAGGACAATGCGCTGGATTTCTTACTGTTGACAGACGGCGATATCTTTTCTTACAGTGTGAGACAGGTCAAACCGGATGTGGAAATCTATGAGACATTATTAAAAAAATATCAGCTCACAGCGGATGAGTGTGTATTTATCGATGACCGGATGGAAAATATCGAGGGAGCAAAAAAAGCCGGAATCCACGGAACCTGCTTTGAGACGATCGGGCAGGTGAAAGAGGATCTGAAGAAATACAATATATATGTCTAAATAACAGGTACTTAAGAAGAGAAAAAATCGTCGTTTCACAAAGTTATCACAATTTTTACCAAAATTAAACACATTTTTTCAATAAGATAATACTATCGAAAACCGACAGTTGCGAAATTCGTGAAAACAGACGGATTTCGCGATTTTCATGCGAGCCGGAAGTAAGGAGGAAAAGATTGTGATCGAGATCAGCCATCTGGTAAAAAAATATGGCGACCATATTGCAGTGAATGATCTGACATTGACTGTGGAACCAGGAAAAATTTATGGATTTTTAGGACCAAACGGCGCCGGAAAATCCACCACGATGAACATTATTACAGGGTATTTAGGTGCAACCAGCGGAGAGGTAAAAATCAACGGATTTGATATTTTTGCACAGCCGGAAGAAGCAAAAAAATGTGTGGGATATCTGCCGGAGATCCCGCCTCTTTATGTGGATATGACAGTCAGGGAGTATCTGAACTTTGTGGCAGAGTTAAAGAAGCTCGAAAAAAGTCTGAGAAATAAATATGTGGAGGAGGCGATGGAGACGACCGGAATCACCGCACAGCAGTCAAGACTGATCCGTAACCTGTCAAAAGGCTACAGGCAGAGAGTCGGATTTGCACAGGCAGTGCTGGGGTATCCGGAGATCATCATTCTGGACGAACCGACGGTCGGACTTGATCCAAAACAGATCATAGAGATCCGTGACCTCATCAAAGAACTTGGCAAAAATCATACGGTTATTTTAAGTTCGCACATTTTGTCTGAAATATCTGCAGTGTGTGATCACATTTTCATTATTTCCAAAGGAAAATTAGTGGCAGGCGATTCCACGGAGAATCTGATGAAACAGATGTCCGGGGCGCAGGAGATCGAACTTCTGATCAAAGGAGACAATGCGGCAGTGCAGGAGACATTTGCCGGGATCGCAGAAGTTGAAAAATGCATTCCATTAGAGCAGAAGGACGAAGCGTGTGCACATCTGAATCTGATCGCAAAACCGGGAATGGATATCAGGGAACGGGTGTTTGACTCCTGCGTCAACCATGGATTTGTCATTCTGCAGATGAATCCCGTTTCAAAATCTCTTGAGGATGTGTTCCTTGAACTCACGGAAAAAGAGGGGACACAGAAGGAAGTTCTGCCGGAGAAAAAACTCCATTTTGTAAAGCCTTATTTTGGAAAAGAGAGTAAGGAGGACAGGAAATAATGTTTGCGATATTAAAAAGAGAAGTAAAAGCTTACTTTCAGACGGTGACAGGATGGTTGTTTATTGCAGCAGTTCTTGTACTCTATGGACTATATTTTTATGTTTACAATCTGCGCGCAGGCTATCCTTATATTTCTTACTCACTGTCGGCAATCGCATTTATCATGCTGATCACGGTACCTGTGCTGACTATGCGCAGTTTTGCGGAGGAACGCCATAGCAGAACAGACCAGTTGATTTTGACCGCGCCGGTATCTGTGGGAAAAGTAGTATTGGGAAAATATCTCGCAATGGCTTTTGTATTTACCATAGATATGGTGATCATTGCAATCACACCATTGCTGTTAATGTCCTACGGAACGATCCCATTAGGGGAATCCTATGCAGCAGTGCTTGGATTCTGGCTGTATGGCTGCGCCTGCATTGCCGTTGGTATGTTTATTTCCTCATTGACCGAAAGCCAGGTGATTTCCGCAGTTTTGACATTTGTTGCATTATTTGCCGGCTATATGATGGGAAGCATTTGTAATCTGGTCTCAGAGAGCGGAAATCTTCTGACAAAAATTTTAGGCTGCTACGATTTTTATACGCCGCTTGATAACTTTATGAATGGAACATTGGATGTGGCGGGAATTGTCTATTACGTAACGATCATTGGATTACTTTTGTTCTTGACAGGTCAGTCCGTTCAGAAACGCCGCTGGAGCATCAGCTCAAAAAAAATATCGACAGGTGTATTTTCAACGGGAATGATCATTGCAATGGTGGCAGTGACTGTTGTTGTGAACCTGTTCGTGGCAGAACTTCCGGCAACATGGACCTCCATTGATGTCACTTCAACGAAAATTTACTCCATCACAGATGATACGAAGGATTATCTGAAAGGTCTCGACGAGGACGTGACAATTTATGTGCTGGTGTCCGATGCATCAAAAGACACAAAGCTGGATGAGACATTACAGAGATATGAATCCCTGTCGGATCACATCAAAGTTTCCTATATCAATCCGGCTGCAAACCCGGCTTTTGCAGCACAGTATACAGACAGTTCTGTAACTTCAAACAGCATGATCGTTGTGAGCAGCGAGCGTTCCAGAGTCATTGATTACAATGATGTGTATACCTATAGTTATGATTACAGCAGTTATTCCAGAAGCATTGATGGATATGATGCAGAGGGACAGCTTACAAGTGCGATTCAGTATGTGACAATGGATTCGACAGAACTTCCAGTGATCTATCAGGTGTCCGGACATGGGGAAACAGCTTTATCCGGTGGATTTACAGAAGCAATTGAAAAAGCAAATATCACTTTATCTGACCTTGCATTATTAAAAGAGGATGCGGTTCCGGAAGATGCAGCAGCACTTATTATCAATGGACCGACGACTGATTTTTCGGAGGATGATGCCAACAAAGTGATCGATTATATCAATCAGGGTGGAAAAGTGCTGATCACCTGCAATTTCCAGGCACAGGGTTTGGAAAACTTCGAGTCGATCCTGTCAGCCTGCGGAATGGAGCGTGTTTCCGGCATTGTCATGGAAAATGATAAATCCTATTATTACAGCAATACACCGTATTACCTGCTTCCTGACGTAAATTCAAGTGCATATACAAGTTCTGTCAGCGGTTCATATATCTTTGCTCCATACAGCGAGGCAATCACCTATGGGGAAGATACAGATGATACAACTTATACAGCATTATTGGAGACGACAGATAAAGCAGTATCCAAGACAGATGCAGCAAATGCAACAACATCAGAGCTGGAAGAGGGAGATGCTGCAGGACCATTTGCGGTTGCGGTTGCCATGGAAAAAACAATCGATGAAGATACAGTCGCAAAAGTAGTGGTCGCCGGATCTGTGGAAATGTTTGCAGACAGTGCAGACCAGATCGTTTCCGGAAATAACAGCGCAATGTTTACAGATATCATTGCCCAGATGGTTGGCGATTCTGATCTTGCAACAAGTGTGATCCCGACAAAAGATTACACGCTCAGCGCCATCACGGTGGATGCGGCGGCAGGGATCCTGTACGGGCTTGGTCTGATGATCGTGCTTCCGGTCATTATGATGATTCTTGGAATTGTGATATGGGCATCAAGAAGAAAAAAATAAAACAATAGATAATAGAAAATCAAGATTGGAGACAGATAGAATATGAAAAAACAGAAAATTCAGTTTATTGTAATTCTGATCGTGCTGGCAGTGCTTATCGCTGCCACCTTCGGAATGAAATGGTATAACAAAAATAAAGAGGAAGAGAAAACAGCGGAAGAAGAGGCTTCTACCATTTATATTTCCAAAGTGGACGTTGACACGATCACAGCATTTACGTATGAGATCGATCACGTGACTTATTCTTTTACAAAAGATGGGGATACATGGACCTATGACGGAGACACATCACTGGATATGGATGAAGAAGCAATCGATAGCATGCTTTCAACACTGTCATCGCTGACAGCAATAGAAGAGATCAGTGATTATACAGATCTGAAAGAGTTTGGATTTGACCAGCCGGAAGATCTGATATCCTACACAACAAGTGAAGGGTCTGTTTCTCTTTTTGTAGGAAATAAAAATGATACTTTGAATGCATACTATATTATTTCAGCTGATGGAGGAAGCATTTATCTGACAGAAACGTCTCTTGCGGATGCTTTTTCAAAAACGATTGAGGAGCTGACAGTCACAGAGGATACAGAAAGCACGGAGACAGTTGAGAACACAGAAGAATAAATAAGATAAAAGCAGAATCAGCACCTGACAGAAAATTTTGTTCAGGTGCTGATTTTTTAATGCTCTGCAGTATCTTTTTCTTCGGAATCTTTTTTGATCAGTTTGTAAATAAAACTGTATGCCCAGATTAAAACAGGGATGATCACAGAAGCATAAATGGATGTCATGAGCATGTTCATAAAATTTTCGCTGGCAGAAACTGCACAGACGATGGTAGAGACATAAAGTCCAGCCAGAATAATGACACCGATGATTGCTAAAATTTGTTTTACTTTTTTCATATTTTGAATCCTTTCGGGAAAATTGTAATAAACTATGGTACAATCATCGTATAGGAAAAAAAACGTTTCGTCAATAAAATTGTAGAAGAAAAGGCAGGTAAATCGGGTGGCATATGAAAAGCTTTTGAATGAAATTTATGCGGCAGTATCATTGAAATATCTGTGGAAGGAATATGAGCCGTATTTTGTGAAAAGTGAATCACCGGACTGGATTAATCCAAACATGGATTTCGGGCTGGAAGTCAGTCAGGCACTTTTGCCGGATGACGGGCAGGAGGAGAGTTTTATCGAAAAATATCTTGGTTGCCGGAAAGAGGAACTACCTTCTTTGGCGTTTGATAAATATGGAGAGCGGTTGAATTTTTACAATGGAAGGTTTTGGGCGATTCTGCCAGATAATACTGTGCAGCAAGATTATCTTTCCAAGGCGAAATATCGTTTTGACCGCAAACTGGAAAAACTAAATGCAAATTATATCCATAAGCACTACAATGGTTTGTATC